>Ga0172380_10000041_pt1 | contig 265939 bp, 237 predicted proteins | sample Leawe162metaG_FD_119747 | JGI IMG/M metagenome (GOLD analysis project Ga0172380, IMG submission 119747) | Leachate microbial communities from a municipal landfill in Southern Ontario, Canada - Leachate well 162 metaG | ecosystem: Engineered > Solid waste > Landfill > Unclassified | place... | reverse complement strand
CATTAGGGCCGCTTAGTACAATGTTACTAGCGCCTGTTGCAACACCATATGCTGTTCCTGCCGCCGCAGCAGCACCAAATACACTGCCTGCACCTGTTTTTTGATTCTGACCAATTGAACCTGCTGACACATCACCAATCGATACAGAAATAGTCTCGTTAGCATTCGAACCTACTTGGAATTTCTGAGTACCATAACTGCCATCTAGTAATTTCTGACCACCAAATGATGTTGTATCGGCAATACGAGTTAATTCTGTTTGCAATGCAGAAAGTTCTTTCTGCATAGACTCACGGTCTTCTGCAGAGTTAGAGCCGTTAGCCGATTGCAGTGATAAATCTCGCATACGTTGCAGAATATTGGTCGATTCCTGCATTGCACCTTCAGCAGTTTGGGCTATCGAAATACCATCGTTGGCATTACGCATAGCAACATCTAGCCCATTAATCTGACTTGTCATACGATTAGAGATCTGCAGACCCGCAGCATCATCCTTAGCACTGTTAATCCGTAATCCCGATGACAAACGTTCCATGGACGTTTGCAAATTACCATTAGCACCACCAAGACTTTTTTGCGCCTTCATCGATGTGACGTTCGTGTTTACTGAAATAGCCATGTTACATTCCTCTTCTAAGTTGGGTGCCAAGACGTGGAAGCCTGGCTAAATCTTGTTGCCATCAATTGCTGCAACTTTACTTAACGTGCTTAACTCTATTTGCTTAATTTAATTACTTAACCTTTAGACCTTGATGCCTTCATCATTGAAAACCGTCTTGTTTTAGTGCTTTCGGTTCAGAAGGCATTCGATCTAGATGTAATCAAACAGCGATACGGAACCCACTTTACTAAACACACTGGATACGGCATTGAGAGCGAGTTGTTGCTTCTCAAATTCAGTTATCGCAGTGGCATAATCAAGATCTTCCAATTTGGATAATGCCGAGGTGTTAATCAATTTCTCATCAGTGTGCTTATCAGTATATTTTTCCAGTATCTTTAAACTGTTACCTGATAAGCCTTGCTGCTGACTCATTTGTTTGACACCACTCCCAACATTATTCAATAACTGTGCCAACTCAGACTGCCCAGATGGCGTCTGCACTTGATCAGCGTTTTCAAAAAGAGCAATCGCCTTATTTAAGGTATTGAAAATGCTAACCTCTTGTTCTTGGTGAAGGGTAAAGCTGTCACCTATCTTCGGCTCGCCGGCAATTTTTAGTTCAACACCGTCAAAAGTGACTGGCACAGCGGGATCGAACGCCGCTGCGGGGGAGATGATATTGGCGGGAATAGCGTTGTCGGTGACTTCGACATTAATGCCACCAGCACCATCATCTAGAAATGAAACAGTGTAATCAGAGAGAGAAGGTGTCGCGTTAGCTAGCTTAGCGCTAGATACACTAAAATCACCTTGTTGGGACGGCAAATAATTGACGCTATAATCACCCATTGCATTAGGTGACTTCATAAAAGCGGTATCTCCAGACACATTAGTATTAAGCTGAATACCTGAAGCAATCATGCTATTACGAACGCCTGAGTCGCCTGAGTAAATAATCTGACCATTATTATCGAATGCGAACGGTTGCGTGTCAGTTTTATTACCTGCAAAGAGATAATTTCCCGATTCATCTTTGGTATTCGCAATTGTCAGTAATTGATCCAGACTTTTGCGCAGGTCATCGGCAATTGTTTGCCGCTCTGCCGCTGTCATACTGCCATTAGAACCCCGTAGCATCATGTCCTTCATGCTCGACACTAGTTTATCTGCTTGGCCAAGTTGACTTTCGGTCTGCTGTAAGTGATTCGTTGCATAATCAATGTTCTTAATAAACTGATCAACGAGTGCATTTTTCTGATTCAGATTATCGATACCCTGTGACGCCACAGGATCATCACCAGCAGTATTGACTTTCTTACCACTGCTCAATTGGTCAAGAATTTTGCTGGTCGCCGTTTGCTTTTGCAGCACACTGGTAATGCTTTGATTAAAAATCTGCGCGGATGATAATCGCATAATTAAATCTCCTAACGCACTGAGGATAATAAGGTGTCAAAAATCTGCTGTGCAGTCGTCATGATCCGCGCAGAGGCTTGATAGGCTTGCTGAAAACGCATTAAATTTGCCGCTTCTTCATCTAAGTTCACGCCCGACTCACTCTCAACTCGCGCATAAGCTTGTTGATACACGGCCTCTGCCGAACCAACACGCACTTCAGCCGCTTTCGTTTTACTGCCTACCTCGAGCTTAGTGTTCTCGAACACATCAGCTAGGGTCGACTTTCCCCCATTCATCACCTTACTTTCGCTCAACTTAGCCATAGCGACAGCATTAGAGTTATCCCCCGCTGCGAAGGATAAATCGAAGGTAAATCTGTCATTGCCTGCAGCCGCTTTGCTTTCAACTTCAAAGGTAAAACCAAAAGCGCTAATACTCGGAGGAGTATAAGGGGCTGCAGCCCCAAGGGATGTTCCAGCGGCGTCGAATGCTTCATAGGTTGGAGGCACAACTGTGGTATCGAGCTTTATCGTCAACTCACTGCCTGTTACAGGGAAATTTGCGGCATTACGATTGCTAATTTGAGTCAACTTCACTTGGGTATTGCCCGAGTTAGCGGCATCTGCTGAAATCTTTGGGGATGCGGCGGCAATGCCTTTAGGGTCTTTCATGATCACTTCAATGCCATTTGAAGCACCCGCTGTTGGGCGAATGGCAAAACGATCGCCAGACGCCATAGCGCCCGCTTTTATGTCAATTGAAAATCCAGATCCACCCGATAAAGTCGAGCCATTTAACGTCAGTGGCGTAATTGCCCCCGTTTTCGAATCTCTCAGCTCATAAGTTGCAGGCGCGGTAAATGACAGTTCGTAGGCACCACCAGTTAATAAACTGGTGTCATCTATGGTGACGCCTAATGTTGCATTACCCGTATTACCAGAAAAACCTGCTGCACGGCCCAAAGACATCATAGGATCGTTGATATCTTTGAAGATATTGGCACCAACTTGCCCATTGAGGTCAATACCTTGTGCTTGCATTTTATTGAAGTTATCAGCCACGCCCAAGGCTAATTGATCGAGCTCATGACCCGCGGGAATTAACGTTTGATCACGATAATCAAAAATGGCCCCTAACTGACCGCCAAGTTTACTCGGATCAACAGTGACACTTTGCGAACCAATACTTGAAGTCAATTGAAGCTCATTCGGAAATGGATCACCCGCTTGGACTCCCATCGTCATAGCAATTTCGCCAGAGACCAACATCACTGAACCACCGAGCATTACGCTCTTAGCACCATTTTCTAATGGAATAACGTTCACTTGAGCATACTGGCTTAACTCTTGAACCAGTGCATCTTGCTTATCAAGCAACTGCGCATCCTGATTCGGCGACTTCATTAACTCTAGGTTTAAATTTGCCAGTTCTGTACTGATCTCATTGATACGCTTAGTCATACCTGTGATCTGGTCATTGGTCTGATTAAGCTGGCCATTCAAATACGACTGCATCTGATTAAGACTGCTGGCAACTTGCTGTGCGTTTGTTAGGGTCGAACTCCGAATACCCAAATCTGCAGGCAAATCAGCCACACTATTCAGCCCCGAAAACAGGTCATTCAAGCTTTGTGGCACAACTTTACCTACCTGTGAAAACAGCTGATCTAGCTCACTCAATTTACCGTAGCTGGCTTCGGCGGCGCTTAACGTTGTTTGACCAATGCGTAACTCTCTTGCAGCATAGTCATTGTAGATACGCTTAACGTCATTAACGTAAGTTCCAGTGCCATAAAAGCTACTACCAAAACGCTGCGATTCAAGAGTCGACTGCGTTGCTACTTGTCTGTGGTAACCAGCGGTATTGGCGTTAGCTATATTATTACTGGTAACACCCAGTTGCGACTGGGAGGCAAGCACCCCAGTTCGCGCTATATTCAGTAGATCAACGGCCATTAGTTGACACTCCTATGAACAAACAGGGTTGTAAGATTCATCATTTGTCTTCTCCTGGCAGAATTGATTTCAGTTCTTCACTGATCGACTGCATCACTTTAATCACTTTTTCAGCGTATCGAGGATCAGTGGCATAACCCGCATCCTGCAAAGCTCGGATGAATTGAGTAGGGGAAGCGGCCACTTTTTTCGCATCTTGATAACGTTCACCTTCGGCAATGAAGGACACAAAATCGTTAAAGCTATGCTCGAAATCACTATAAACTCGGAAGTCAGCTTTTTGCTGAACAGCAACACCGTGCTCAAATTCTAAGGTACTGACGTTAGCCTTATCACCTAACCAACGACGATCAGCTTTAATGTTGAATAGGTTATGACTCGGCGCACCGTTATTGCCGCGGACGATTTTTTGTCCCCAGCCAGTTTCCAGTGCCGATTGCGCCAACAATACTTCTGGTTGAGTACCTAATGTTTTTGCGGCTTTTTCAGCATGTGGATATAAGGTCGCTAAAAATTCTTCTCGACTACCAAACCTGACAATCTTTTGGGTTTCCCTAAATGCTGCCGTCGGCAAAACTTGGCCGCTAATCACAGGTTCTACCACTGAAAGTGATTGTTCACTCCAGCTCGGCTTAGGCGTATCGATAGCCAGTGAACGATTAGGCGCATCAATGTCCATTGATGAATTTGCATCTTCAGCTCTATCCGGTTCAAATACAGGCCGAGCGATAGCAGCCGGCACACCATGATTTACAACTGTGGGTTCAACCACAGGAGCGGCTGAACTCTGCATAGGCACATTAAGCGCTTTATCGTCGTGGAGCATTTTCATGCCACCATCGTCACGCAATACCGATGCAGGCGTGAAATGACTTGTTTCGGGAGAGAGTTGCTGCACCATCATATCGGCAAGGCCCAATACACCTTTGTCAGATAAATCGACCGATAACTGCTGATCGCGCATCTGCTCGTAAAACTGAGTGTATTGGCTATTGAGTGGACTATCAGACTGAAAAACCGCATTGGCATCGCGCATACTTTTCATCAGCATTTGCACGAAAATACCTTCAAATTGTTGGGCGACCTTTTTCAAGGCGCCCTTCTCATCTTTCTGAGCCTGGGCGCGGAGTGAATCTAGCCCGCCCAGGTCAAGAAAATGTGATGAACTTGAAAGCTTTTCCATGATTTTCCCGACAGAAATTAGATGATGATAAGTTCACCATGCAAAGCTCCTGCCACTTTTAATGCTTCAAGTATTGCTAACACATCTGAAGGGGCTGCACCGACTAAGTTAACCGCTCTAACCAGCTCATCCAGCGTAGTGCCTGGATTAAACATAAACATACGACGGTCACTTTCTGTCGCTGTGATCGTACTATTACTCGTGACGGTTGTTTGACCATTAGCCAAGGCATTAGGCTGCGAAACCTGTGTCGCCTCCGCAATCGTGACAGTCATGCCGCCATGGGTAATCGCCGCAGGGAGTAAGCGTACGTTTTGCCCAACCACTATGGTTCCAGTACGTGAATTAACGATCACTTTGGCAGATTCCTCTGCGGGAACAACATCAAGGTTTTCAAGCGTTGCTAAAAAGGAGACCCGTTGTGATACATCACGTGGAGCAGTTACCTGAACAGACGTCGCATCTAAAGGACGCGCCATATCAGGACCTAATAGATCATTGATCGCATCGGCCATTCGCTGCGCAGTAGAGAAATCCGAACGACGTAGGTTAAACGTCAAATAATCGCCAGTTGAAAATGGGGTTGCAACACTACGCTCAACAATCGCGCCATTGGGTATACGACCTACAGTTGGCGTATTTTGAATCACCTTTGAACCATCTAAACCATCGGCACTAAAACCACTCACCACTAAACTACCTTGGGCTATGGCATACACATTACCATCTACCCCTTTCAAAAAGGTCTGTAATAAGGTGCCACCGCGTAAGCTTTTGGCTTCGCCTAAGCTAGATACCGTCACGTCAAGATCTTGACCAGGTTTGATAAAGGCAGGCATATCCGCATGTACGGCTACCACTGCAACGTTTTTAATTTTCGGTTTGACGTTGTCCGGGAGATTAATCCCAAAGTTTTTGAGCATAGTCATAAAGGTCTGCTCGGTATAACTGGTTTTTTCCCCCGTTCCCGGCAAACCGACCACTAAGCCATAACCAATCAACTGGTTACTACGCACACCTTGCACATTGGCAATATCTTTAATTCGTTCAGCCTGACTAGGTAGAGAAAACACTAGCATGGCAACGGCTAACACCAGTTTATATTTCATGATACGACTCCTTAGAAGGGCCACCAGTCGCTCATAAAGAACTGGCTTAACCAGCCCACTTTTTGAGCATCTGCGAAAGTGCCTGTGCCACTGTATTGGATACGGGCATTAGCCATTCGCGTTGAATCGACAGTGTTATCGGGTTTAATGTCCTGCGAGCGAACGAGACCAGTGACACGAATAAACTCATCACCATTATTGATTGAAATCCATTTTTCACCACGGATCACTAAGCTGCCGTTGTTCAGCACTTGCATCACGTTTGCCGAGATACTGCCATCTAGACTATTGCTCTGATCCGCATCCGATTCACGCTTAGTGTTCATGCTATCTTTGTAACGCAAATCAATTGGCACTCCGCCAATGGACACATTACTACCACCAGCAAAGATGGGATCTAAGCTCATGTCTGAGCCTTTTTTGATCTGATTGCCTGCACTCTTCTTAGCTTGAGTCGATTCCTTCAATACGATAGTGATAATGTCACCGACTTTGTGGGCGCGTATATCCGAATACAAGCTAGATGCCTGACTGTCTTGATAAATAGAGCCAGTTGCGGCAATTTTTGTCGGCGGCGCCTCTGGGTATACCGGCGCGTAAAAGGGATCATCCGCAAGGGGTTTCTTTTGCGTCGAGCTACAAGCTGCAAGCAATAACGCGACGGCCAACACAAGATATCTAGCCATGATGTTTGCCTCTATAAATTCTGAGTCACATAAGACAGCATCTGATCTACCGCTGAAATCACTTTGGAGTTCATCTCGTAAATGCGCTGACTTTCGATAAGGTTCACCAGTTCCTCGGTCACGTTCACGTTAGAGGTTTCTAAGGCGCCCTGACGAATCGCTCCCATGCCATCGAGCGAAGCGGTACCTTGAATTGGCGTGCCGCTCGCACCAGTTTCCGTATATAAGTTTTGTCCCATAGGATCTAAACCCGATGGATTAATAAAATCCGTCATAGTCAACTGACCCACGACTTGGTTCTCAGCGGTACCCGGCGTTTTTACTGAAACTTCACCCTCTGCTGAAACGGTAATACTGGTCGCATTATCAGGAATAGTGATCGCGGGTTGTAGCAAATAGCCAGAACCTGGCGTCACAATCTGACCCGTATCGTCTAAGGTAAACTGACCATTTCGAGTATAAGCAGTGGTTCCATCAGGGAGCTGGATTTCAAAAAATCCAGGACCTTCAATCATAAGATCCAGCGAGTTATCCGTCGTCAGCATGTTACCCTGAGTAAACATTTTTTGAGTGGCGACGACTTTCGTACCCGCACCTATGTTTAATCCGTTGGGTAACTTAGTGTTAGAAGCACTAACACCACCCGCTTGGTTAACTGTTTGATAGAGTAAATCTTCAAATACTGCGCGGCTTTTTTTGTAGCCCACAGTGCTAGCGTTCGCTACGTTGTTTGAAATCACTGAAATATCAGTTTGCTGTGCGTCTAAGCCAGTTTTACTAATCCATAACGCCGGATGCATAATCTATCTCCTAACTAATACGCATTAATGAAGATGAAGCGCGATCATTCTCTTCCGCGGTTTTCATCATCTTGACTTGCAATTCAAACTGCCGCTGAAGATCAATCAAAGACACCATTTCATCAACAGGGTTAACGTTACTGCCCTCTACGGCACCACTTTCAACTGCGACGAAAGGGTCAGCTGGTGCAGGTTCACCTGACATTTGTCGAAATAATCCATCTTCACCACGCATCATCTGCGCATTGCCGGGATTAACTAACTTCAATCTAGCCACTTCTTCTATCACTTCAGCAGTCGCCCCCTGAGGGCGAACAGACACTATGCCATCCTGTGAAATTGACACTTTATCAATAGGTAATGGCAGCACTATCGGGCCAGCGTCCCCCATCACGGGATTGCCTCTGTCGTTATACAACATGCCCGTCGCATCGAAACTGAGACTACCTGAACGGGTATAAGCTTCACTGCCATCTTTCGCCTGAACGGCAAACCAGCCATCGCCTTTAATGGCAACATCGAGATCCCGTCCAGTGGTTTTTATCGGACCAGAGCGAAAATTAGCTGACGGAGATTCTGTCATCGCAAACACCCTTGAAGGCAACCCTTCACCGAAGGCTTGCATCGATCTGGCCTGCGCCATATCTGATTTAAAACCATCGGTATTAGCATTGGCTAAGTTGTTCGCACGGAGTGCCAGCTCATTCATATTTTGCTTAGCGCCACTCATGGCGACATAAAGGAATTTGTCCACAGACTGCTCCGTCAAATTTTCTACATGACAATAGCCAAGCAAGCATCATGCCAACAAATAATAACGTTTAATTTACTGATAGAATTGAAAAATATGAAAATGAAGTGATTTGACGGCAGGATAAAGGCTAAGTGTTGCCACTGGCGGCAACACTTAGTTAAACAAAGTAATGATTAGCGGATTTGTAATACGGTTTGTTGCAGCGTGTTATTCACTTCAAGGGTACGAGAGTTCGCTTGGAAGTTACGCTGTGCCGAAATTAAATCGACCAGTTCAGTCGTCAAATCAATGTTCGATTGCTCTAGCGCCGATGAACTGATGCTACCAAAAGTTCCACTATTTGCCTCACCCGCTAACGCTGGACCTGAAGCTAAACTGGCTTTCCACGACGTATTACCCACTTGCGTTAAACCTTGTTCGTTAGCAAAACGAACTAAAGCAACCCGTGCTAAAGGCACGGTTGAACCATTAGAATAACTCGCGGTCACTAAACCATCTTCGCCGATTTCAACGTTAGTTAAGCGACCTACAGTCGTACCATCTTGCGTCAACTCAGTTGCACCAAAAGGAGCAGCATATTGCGTTGGGGCATTAAACTTCACAGTCAACTCTTGAGTACCATCGGCACCTGGCCCTAAAACACCCGCACCACTGACGCCCAAAGCCTCAGTCTTGACTATAGCAGGATCACTACCAGTGTAGACACCAACAGAATTGAACTTGAGTACAGAGCCTTTCCAACCACCAGCAGTTTGAGCTGTGCCCGTTGCATCAGGTGTACCATCGCCGGTGGTATCTGTTTGATAAGTACCAGCAGGACCGGCTAGATCTACTTGCTTTCCATCAACAGCATAGTAAGCCACCCAATTGTTCTCACCATTGTACGAACCATCTTTGGGCTTAACAAAATAAGTGGTCATAATATGTGGCTCACCGAGTGAGTCATAAATTGTCATTGATGTAACGTTATTGTAGGTTTTTGCATCTAGAGGATCGAATGCCGCGGGGTCGAGTGCACTTTCCTTAGCATTTAAGTTCATTTGTAAAGTAACATTCTCAGTCTTTACAGGGCTACCCGCAGTGTCTGGTATTTGTACCGGCTTAGCCGTCGTTAAACTCACTGATGTTGAGTTCCCATCTTTATCCACTGGGAAAGTTTGCAAATAATTACCAGCAGAATCAACCATGTAATTATTTTTATCTACCTTAAATGCTCCAGCACGGGTAAACGAGTGGTCTAATGTACCCAGTTCAGAAGCAGTAACGAAAAAGCCACCCCCTTTAATCGCCATATCAAGGGAGTTATTCGTCAACTGTAAGCTACCTTGATGGAATTGCTGTGCCACTTGGCTCGTCGCAACACCACCACCGACAGCAGTTTTAGCATTTGAAAAAATAGAATTAGCGTAAACATCCGCAAATTCAGCACGGGACTCTTTAAAGCCAATGGTGTTCGCATTAGCAATGTTATTCGCCGTAGTGTTTAAATCTTTCTGCGCGGCAGAAATGCCACTCAATGCAATGTTAAACGACATAATTCACCTCTACACTTGACTCAATTCATTTATGAGCGACTTACGCCCAATTCGGATACTGCAAAAATTCTTTTAGGCAAACTTAGGTTTCAGACACAGCTAACACATCGGTTAACTTGATGCCCATACCGCCTCTCAAGTTAAGAATCGCGCCAGTACTGGCCGTACCGAGAGAAACGCTGGTCACATGAGCATAGGTCGAGACTGGCAATTCTTGGGATTTCCCATCCACTAAACCACTCGCCTTGATCGTATAGTTACCTGCGGTTACAGGGTTTCCATCTTTATCGAGGCCATCCCAGTTAACATCGACATTGCCCCCCTTACTGCCATCAACTTTAAAGGTGGTCACAACTTGGCCTTTCTCATCCTCAACACGTACAGTAACTTCAGGAATTTTAGCTGGCGTGCTAATCACACCTTTTATTGTTGGGCTTTCAGCTGAAATGTTACCTGTATCAGTTGGGATCAATACCTTGCGACCAACAAGTCCTGATGCCTGTAATGCTTGGCTTGATGTCATAACACCGTTTAAATTAACGATTTCCTTATTCAACTTAGTAATACCATCAACCGTCGAGAATGATGCCATCTGCGCAATCATTTGGTCGTTGTCGACGGGCTTAAAGGGATCTTGCATCGATAACTGTTGGCTTAATAACGAGAAAAAGTCATCTTGAGTTAACTGCTGGCTTTTTGCTTCCGGTACTATTGACTCTTTTGGCAAACGTATGCCATCAAGAAACGGATTACCCGTTGAGCTGGTTGATGAATTCGTCGTAACGGCATTTGGCTGACTCTTATTTTGAGCCGTCTGCGCCGACGCTTGGTTAATTTGATTAATGAGGCTCACAGCTTACCTCCTAAGTAACACATGTTATTTACCCATCCCAAGTGTTTGTTGCAGCATAGACTTAGCTGCTTCAGCGACTTGAACATTCATTTGATATGAGCGCGAAGCAGAAATCATATCTGCCATTTCTTCCATGACATTAACATTCGGTTTATAAATAAAGCCGTCCGCATCCGCCATAGGATGATCGGGCGAGTATTCTTTCAGTAGTGGTTTATCACTTTCTACAATGCCTTTTACTGCAACGCCTTGAGAAGCTTGTTGCTGACTTTGGGCTTTAGCCATTTCGGCTTCAAAAATGGGATGACGGGAACGATAGGTCTTATCTACACTACTCGAGACGGAATCCGCGTTAGCTATGTTGCTCGCGGTGGTGTTTAGCCTGACCGATTGAGCAGACATTCCCGAGCCAGCAACATCAAATATGCTAAATAAACTCATGATTAATCCCCTCTCAACGCTTTCTTCATGCCACTAAACTTACTATCTAAAAAACCTAGCGACATTTGATATTCAAGTGCATTTTGCATGAATGCCGATTGTTCCTGTTGGATATCAACAGTATTACCATCACCGGTATCGGGTTGATTTGGCACACGGAACTTAACAAATTGCCCAGTCAACTCCGCAAGCCCAAAATGCTTATCTGGCTCTTGCATTTCAAGACTATTTCGCTGCTGCTGTTGGCCTCGAGCGGCCTGCATTGCCGCAGAAAAATCAACATCGCGGGCTTTGTAATGTGGCGTATCTGCGTTAGCGATATTGCTTGAAATGACTTCTGCCCGCTGCGCTCTAATACCGAGAGTGTATTGATGCACACCCAGTGCATTATCAAAATTGATCGCCATAAAATTGCCTCCTCGTGTTCTCACGAAAATAAAGCAATTCATGTGCCAACATCAGGAAAATTTTGAGAATAACAATAAGGATGAGCAAGTGATGGGTAAAAAATTACCGACAATTGTCGGTAATTTTCTTTAGAGCGGCTAAGTTAAGTCTTTTTCTGGTAATAAATGCCAGGGTTACAACGAACCATATCAAACTCGTCCGTTAAACCAGCGATAGATTCTGATGCACCGAGAAATAAAATCCCTTTGGGATTGAGAGCGGCAGCGAATTGCCGCAAAATTTTTGCCTTTGCCTCTGGTGCAAAATAAATCAGCACATTGCGGCAAAAGATAATGTCGAACTTGCCAAGCAGACTATAACTCTCAAGCAAATTATGCGCTCTAAAGTTCACCAACCGCTTCACATTATCCTTTAACTTCATATTGCCTGAAGGTAATGCATCAAAAAACTGACGCTTACGTTCTTCAGATAAACCACGCGCTAATGCCAAACTATCGTACTCGGCATTTTTGCAGCGTTCCAACATCGAAGGAGATAGATCCGTTGCTTGAATCGAAGCACTACCAGCCAAGGCACCAGGCTTCTTCTGTTGATACTCAAGAATAGTCATAGCCAATGAGTACGGCTCTTGGCCTGACGAGCAAGCCGCAGACCAAATTTTGAGCGGACGCCCCAGACGACTGTATTCAGGTAGTAGGACATTATTCAACAACTCAAATGGATAACGATCACGGAACCAAAGGGTTTCATTGGTCGTCATAGCATCGATCACTTCAGCTCTGAGCGCACGCTCAGTAGGCTTCATCGAATGCTTAACCACATCAGATAAGGATGGCAGGTTATATTTGCCCATCAAAGGAGCAAGACGACTGCGCACAAGATATTGCTTATTTTCACCCAGTACGATGCCGCTGTGTTGCTCTAAGAACAACCTAAATTGATTATATTCAGCCTCAGCGAGTGATTTATTTGGCACATTCACATCCTAAATCCTATAGCAAGCACCAAAATCAGTGCGAAACCATCATGTTATAAAGTCGAGATTATAGCGTAAAGCGTATCTAGGTACTAACCTACAGCAATTACAAACTTAAATGCTTATTCACAGCAGCGGCCAGTTCGTCGGGATTAAACTTAGCGATAAAGTCATTAGCCCCCACTTTTTGAACCATTGCCTGATTGAATACACCACTTAACGAAGTATGCAGTACCACTTTAATATGCTTAAGCTTAGGATCATCTCGGATTTCAGCGGTCAGGGTGTAGCCATCCATTTCAGGCATCTCAATATCAGAGATAATGAGGGGGATCTCATCGGCCACATTATCCATCTCTTTGGCGATCTCTTTAAGCTTGTCTAATGCTTCGCGACCATCTTTTGCGGTATCAATTTGTAAATTCAATGACTCGAGTGAACGAATAATTTGTTTACGCGCCACGGCAGAATCATCAATAACCATAATATGATAATGCTGAGTTCTGTCGAGGGTCAGTTTTTCATTGGCTTCTTCACTGATAGCCGTTTTAACTGGTGAAATCTCATCTAAGATTTTTTCCACATCGAGAATTTCAACTAATTCACCTTCAATTTCAGTCACAGCTGTCAGATAAGAATAACGGCCAGCACCTTGCGGCGGAGGCATAATCGCTTCCCAATTCATGTTGATGATCCGCTCAACAGAACTGACCAAGAAGCCTTGAACACTACGGTTATATTCAGAAATAATGATGAAACAGTTTTCAGTGCTCGCTAAAGGTTTTCCCCCTGTTGCCGCACTCAAATCAATCACTGAAATGGTTGTTCCACGAATATGAGCAACACCCTTCACATAAGGATTAAGTTTAGGCAAAGTGGTCAGTGGTGGACACTGCAGTACTTCTTTCACCTTAAACACGTTAATCCCAAACCGTTGACGACCGTTTAATTTAAAAAGCAGCAATTCTAAACGGTTTTGTCCAACGAGCTGGGTTCGTTTGTTGACTGAATCAAGAATACTCGACATAACTCTGCCTTGTTGTTCTGTTTATGTTCGGCCCTATAACTCAGTTGAGTATAGGCATATTAATTGCTTACGTCTTATCTATCGATAAACATAGTCGAAACTGAGTCAATCTTCTGACAGTGATGCAAATTATTATTACAGTGGTCAGCTTCGAACTTAATAAAAGTATAGGTGCATTCTGGCGTTACAAGCTAGTCTCTTCATTATGAAAGTAAATTTAGTCTGTTTTTTTAGTCTTTTCACCCTCTTCATGCCCGCTTTTGCGAGTGCAGAGCCTATTGTCCCCACCGTATCGGCAATCTCAGAATTAGCTAAAGCGCTTATTTCAGAAAAAATATCCGTTCCAGAAAATGCCAAAGTAAATATTTCGCCACAGATGGTTGACGCAAGAATGCTGCCGTCACAATGTTCGTCTCCAATGAAAGTTGAACTGGCTAGCGATAGGGAAATTAGCCGTAATAACACCTTAAAAGTCAGCTGCGATACACAAGACTTAGCTTACCCTTGGCAAATCTATATCTCGGTTCGGGTGGATATCTTATTCCCCGTTGTTGTCTCAACCGAAATCTTAGCACCAGGCGAACTCATCTCTCCTAGTCAAGTAGAAGTCCGTTACATTGAACAAAATAGCTTGAGAGGTGCCGAATTCGATGACCCGAGTAAATTGGCTGGTGTGCGAGTAAAACGACGAGTAGCAAAAGATAATCCCGTATTAAGCAACAACTTATGCTTCGTTTGTAAAAATGATTCGGTATCTATCTACGTTCGTTCTGGCTCATTCGAGCTCAAAACAGTGGGCGAAGCCCTACAAGATGGCAATAAAGGTGATCGGATCAGAGTCAAAAATAGCAGTTCAAACAAAGAACTAGATGCTATAGTCACAGGCATTGGCGAAGTTGAAGTAAGAATGTAAAATAATCTAAAGCTTTTTTGTAAGCTGCCGATACCCCAGTTAAGAAATCCCGTACACACGACGCTGGAGCCTAAAATGGCAATTGATATTAGCAAACTCAACACTGCAACGACTGCGCAAGTTCGTTCAGGCGCAACGAAAACGAGCAGCGATCAATCTGCTCAAGTTGCTACAAAATCGACAACACCACAAAGAAGCGACTCAGTGGTCATTACGGCCCAGGCACAACAACTTCAAGGAGCTCAGACTAAAATGGCTAGCCTTCCTGAAGTTGATCAAAAGAAAGTAGCCGAAATCAAACAAGCTATTGCCGAAGGTCGCTATAAAATTGACCCTGAAAAGTTGGCTGCCAATATTGCAAGTTTTGAAGCCGAACTTAATGACTTAAATAAAGAGTAACTATGACTGAAATAGCTAAACTGGTAGATCTACAACACGCCCATTTGGCTGTTCTTAAGCAAATCATACTCAAGGAAAAAGGCGCTTTGGTTGACCAAAACGCCGATTTACTGCTTTCCCTTGCTAACGAAAAATCGCAATGTCTGAAAGAACTAAAGACTAATGATGATATTCTGGCAAAACACAGTGATAAATCGCTACTCACTCAGCAAGTCGAACTCGTACATAAAATGGCCGAGATCAAAGACGCATTGACTGAATGCAAAGAATTAAACGAACAAAATGCCAGTTTAATTGAGATGAATTTAGCGAGTTTAAATCGCTTTGCTCAAGCTTTACAAGCCAGCAGAAACGCCTCCAGCCTCACCTATAACGATAAAGGCAAGACCTCGACTATCTCAAGTTTAGGCAATGATTTAAAGGCCTAACAAGCGCATCACTCCCACTTAGCATTCCCTTTTCTAAGCTCTGATTAGATATTAATGTCTTCTACAAAAAGAAAAGCCGCGTAAATACGCGGCTCAATACATGCTGTTGAACATACTCTCAAAAACGCTAGAAATACGTCACTTCCTTCACTCGTTGTGGACGGTTCTGTTGTTGATAAAGCGCCCAAACCTGTGAAAAATCAAGTTCTAACTCAGTGACATAATGCTCGCCTGCTGGATAACTCTTAACGACTCGTGCGCCGCGGATCACGCCAGAAACTGACGCTTTGACATTATCGTCCGTCAACATCCAATCACTGACACTGCTGTTTGCCGTTATTTTCTGCCCATAAACTTGTTCCGCTAATTCACGATAAGCCACAATTTTTGATGCCTGCATAGCCATCAACACTCTTTGTGATTGCTCTTTAGCCGGTTGAGTCGCTAACGGCGCATATCCTATAGCCGTTAACTTAGGAAAACTCGGCGGCGGCACATCTTCCCATTGCACATATCTATCTTTAGCAGCGCAGCCAGTTAGCATTAGCGCCACAATAACTAAAAGGTAGCGTTTCATTTTCCATCTCCTAAAACACGTACTTCATTCATACCCGGACTCGCCTGACGATATAAGATGCCATTTTGTGACACAATTTGCTCCGAAGGCTGCATGTAGTTTGCCAACTCTTTTTGAGTCACAAAAGTTTGAGATGCCGATACCACGCGATTGTTACTAATGTTCACAATCCGAGTATTGATCGCCATACCATTGGTTACTACGCTCATAGTCGAAACGACAAGATGCTCAACAGGAAGATCTTTCGACAATTTTTGCCAATCTCGCGTCAAAATAAAATCCCCGTCAGATGTGACTCTCAAGCCATCAGCTAAGTTTAAATCCACCACATTAAACTGAAAGCTATGGAGCGATGTCATTAATCCTTGCTGTAACTGTTGCGCTAACGCATTAGTGCCATTCAAATCGTCCACTAATACTGGTGTTGCAACTACGATAGGTTGATCAGAACGCAAGGCATCATTTTGCTTAACGAGCTCAGTCACTATTCGCTGTGCTAAATGGTTAATCACTGCCGTTGGCGGCAACCCATTGCCATCCACTAAACTCGGTTTGGGCGGCGTAACCGGTTTAGCTACACATCCACCTAACATTATCAATGTTAAGGGAATAATCACACGCTTTAGCATTGGATTTACCTCATCTATGGGTGCATTGGCAGTCAAGTGACTCACTTTCTAAGCTTCAAATTTTTAATGAGTAACAAAAACCAGCAATCTTCGGACCAATATTAACCTCAGTCCGACAATATTCTTCTATTACGCAGTATATCGACTGTAACAATGGAAACTTTATCAAAAGTTCTCATACTCAGGCACGAAATTTGCTTTATTGCCATATTAGATTAAGAGTCAGAAAACTGGCTCGATTGGTAATATCGCCATTAGCTTAGCGATAAGGATTGAATTGATGCACATACCAGGTTCAGCTTCGCTCATCATTTTGAGCCTTTTACTACTTTCTTTGCCCACCAGAGCCGAATGGATAGAAGCCAGCGGAGAAGCAACTATTATCAATGGTAATACAGCTCAAGCAAGGGAAGAAGCAATTAATCAAGCTGTTAGCTATGCGACATTGAGCACAGGTATTCAAATATCCAGTGAGCAACAAACCTCTAATGGTAACCTCACACAAAATAACTTTGCGATAAATCGCAACGCCCAAGCCATAAACATCCAACTCGTAAGTGAACAAATTCAGGGAAATAAAATATATGTATCCCTACGCCTCGATCTAAATGATGATCCAACACAACAGTGTCCTAATGGCCAATTAAAGGCCGCTATTTTAATACCTCAAACACAAATAAAAGATCGTTCTCAGCTTAGATATGGACAACTTTCAGGCTTTGAAGAGGTCATTTCAGAGGCGTTAGGGAACACTATAGAAGATTACTCTTCAACTGGCTTTAGTCACATCCATGCTAACGAGCGACTCGATATTGAACAAGACCTAGTGGATATTCGCGGTTATCGACTCCCAAGCTGGCTCAGTGAAATTACCGACAGCCAATATATTCTTCAACCGCAGATCATTGATATATCGATAGAGCCTGTACAACCCACCTTCTTAGGATTTTGGGATGAAGCTCCGCTAAGGCAATTTCAATTCAAACTCAGCCTCTATCATGGAATCAGTGGCGAAGAGGTCTGGAGCAAAAGCTACAGCACATCGGCCCCATGGGAATTTGAAGAACAGGCTATCATTGCTCCCAACAGTAATAGATTCTGGCGTTCCTCCTATGGAAAAAGTATTACTCAATTAATATTGCAGGCTACCCGAGATTTAGACAGCACACTTAATTGCAGGCCATTACTTGGCCAAGTCGTTAGCCGACAAGCAGACAGGATTATATTAAATCTAGGCCGTAAACATGGCATTCGTGTCGGTGATAAATTCCAAGTAGTATTACAACAAAACTTACCCGATAGACTCAATGAAATGCGCGCCGTCGCGACCAAAAGTCGTGCAACGGTAAAAATTGAGCAAGTAAGCGAAGAAAGCTCCACCGCAGTACTTGTAGACCAAAATGCCGCCTACAATGTACAGATAAACGACATAGCGCTTAAGATTTAAGCAACTAAATCATAAGCCTTTTAATCAAAGATAAAACCAGTATAATCACTGTCGTCTCTTCATAGCTCAACAGGATAGAGCAGCCGCCTCCTAAGCGGCCGATCGGGGTTCGAGTCCCTGTGGAGAGACCAGATAGTGCTTGTGTGATTTCAACTTCACTTGAAGATTTTTCTGATAAGAATAATTTTCAGAAACACAATTTAAAACTTCCTCAGTCTATATCCCTTAAAAAAAACAGCTCTCTTAATCGTTACTATAAAATCCAATACTAGGATATAGCCACATTGCGCCATTTCCCTAATCTTGACTAAATCAGTATAATCTGCGGCATTGAGATTTGCTGAGCCCGACACGTTATCAGGCTCAACCAAGGAGAGCATGCTTGGCCAACACTTATATACCGCTAGATCAATACCGCCGTAAGTGGATTTTCAACCACAAAGACTTGCCTGTCACCGACGAGGACAAGGCGCATATCCTGCCGTTAACAGATAAAAGTGCGATGGAAATCTGGAATCAATGGATCAGCAACAAGAGTAGTCGTGCGGAGCAATTTACTAAGGGAGATTGGGCGGCGAAGGCTGATGCTTGGGTGGAAACAGATCATTGGCAGAGCGCTTGGGATAGTGAAGATAGCAGTTTACCCACCATGTTAGCTGAGTTTATACAATGGCCCGATGAGACGCCGGTGTATTTTTGCTATGAAAAATATCAGATTATTGAAACTCGTTGGGATGTGTTCGTCCGCAATTGGAAGTGTTTTCTTTTCTTTGACGACGGTCCCATTTTGATCTCGCCAAAACAGAAACAAGCGGTGATGTTCGAACAGAGTGGTCAATACAAGCTAGGCACTCGCGGATAATTTATACAGGGCGCTTAACGCTGATAATTTCCCATCGATAGCTTTACGCCAACACTTTTACGCAATAGTTTAGCGCGAGGAGTCATCTTGTTGGTATGCTCATATTTAATGATGAGTATGCCATAATAGCCATTTTCGAATGATGCGTAAGCACAATTAGCCTATCACTCCCCTCTTCTTTAGATTAACATCCGTTTTCGGTGCCGAGTATTTGAGAAGTTGGGGTCAACTTTTTGCTGTAAATACTCATAAAAATCTGCTTAAAACCCAATAATTAAAATAGAAAAATGAGGTGTATTATGAAGTTACTCTCCACTCTTACCCTAGCAAGCGCGCTGTTATTACCCCACACATTAATGGCCAAAGAAGTCTCAGGAGTGCAAGTCGCCGAGACAGTGACATTAGATAGCCAAACATTACAGCTCAATGGCGCGGGCGTTCGCAGTAAGTTCTTTATGGATTTATATGTAGGCAGTTTGTATTTGCCAGCAGCATTAAGTAGCACTGCAGCGGTTATTGATGCACCAGTTGCAGCGATACGCCTTAACATTACCTCAGGCATGATCACCTCAGAAAAAATGCGCGATGCGATCACTGAAGGTTTTGAGCAAGCGACGGCAGAAAACACCGCTGATATTCAACCGCAAATAGATACCTTTATGGCACTGTTTAAGGAAGAAATTAAAGAAGGTGACCAATTTACCTTAGTCGCCAATAAAGCCCGCGGCGTGACGGCCTATAAAAATGGTCAGGAACAAGCCACCATCGAAGGTGAAATGTTCCGTCAAGCACTGTTAAAAATTTGGCTAGGTGATAAGCCTGCCCAGAAAAGCCTCAAAGAGGCCATGCTGGGCAAATAACTGACATTAACGTTAGAATTTGAATTCGATATCCAAGGCCGCTGCGCCTTGGTTATCCATTTCAAGCGCGGCTTGATTTGTCACTTCTAACTCACCATCAAAGTAATAACCAGCATAGAGGTTTACGGTTAAAGCAGGCGTTGCCCGCCAACCACCACGCAGATAGCTCACCCATTCGTTCGTTTCTACAGCAATATCATCATCCTCAATAAGGAATCGCTCAGTACGACGTGAACTCCCCAAACCAATATTCCAATCAGGATTGAATTGATAACTGAGCTCTAGTCCTGCTGGACCACTAAAACCGGCTTGGAATGGGTTAGCCAGTGCCCAATGTTCATCTATCTGCCAACGCATGGCAAGATAAGGCACAGTGCGAACCTCATCGATATCATTAAGATACGCGACTCCAAAGCCAATCATGTTTCCCGAATCAAATGCATACATGGCCGATGCCACAATACCGTAACTCTGAGCTTGGCTAGCCGATGCAGTATCGGCGTAGGCATATTGGATCTGCGGCGCTAAAAAGAAGGCCCAATGTTTATCCATGCGATAATTTAACGACACTCCGGCACGATAACGATTAATATGATCCCAATTCTGTCCGTCGGTGCCAAACAGCGGTGCGACATTGTTTGCGCCAGTAAGCGTGATGTTCCGCCAGTCATAATCAAGTCGGTCATAGCCCACACGAAAGCCTAGCGACCATTGCTTATCCAGCGATACATTCATCCCAGCATTCAGTAATAAGCTGTCCCTTTGTAGCTCAGTATTGCCATTAGCTACCTCGGCGCTTTGGGTGCTGATCTGTGTGACACTTAATCTAAAAGGTTTGTATTCCTGCGAAGGTTTATCCGCTGCAATAGCGGCACAGCTCATTAACGGTAACAATAACAAACTGCCTTTCAGCAACCGCTGTTTTACGCTTAATGGTGCGAGTTCTCGATTAGCCACGCTAGCTCCTTGCATTTAAAATAATGGATAAATTTTTGTGCATAATACGCGCTATTGAATAAAAAGGTTCACACTTTCAAAATGAAGATACAAACTAATACCTTTGAAACAAACAAGCCTTTACTCTACCCGATGCGCCCTCAAAAACATGTCAGCACAACCCAATATATAATGATTCCTGTCGTCAAAAAGCTCATCGGCCGCTAACCCCAATTCTAATTTGAGTTTTAGCTCACCAAACAACATTAAACATAAACGCACTGCACTATGGTGAGCATTACCAAATCGATATTGCCCTAACGCCTCTACAGCGACTAAATAATCCGCCAATAAGCCCACTATGTGTTTAGGGCCCGCGTCAAAGAACAATCGCGACACTTCAGGATGACTTTCGGATTGCGCCACACAGGCTTTGAATACGGTAATAGCTTCAGGACTGACAATCATCTCCCCAAATTGCAAAGCAAATTGGGTTAATGCCGATTCTGGTTTAGTGGGATCACTTAACAAATCATCGTTAAGATTATGGCCAACACACTTAGATTCAATTGCCGCAACAAATAATTCATCTTTGCTGCCGTAATGGGAATATACGGTTTGTTTCGACACGCCCGCAAGCTTGGCAACCTCATCCATACTGGTATGAGGGAAACCTTGACGACAAAACAAATCAATAGCAGCCACAAGGACTTGCTGACGTTTTTGTTCACTACGGCTCAAAGGTAATTGCGTCTCAGAGGAATGCGTCATATCAACTCTCAAATGGATAGACATAATTAATTGGCATTAGTTAAGCACGAAATAGACTAGACAGTCTAGTTTTGTGCAACTAGACTAGCAAGTCTAGTTACATAGCATTAACGTTTAACTTACAGCGGAAGCCTTTAAAATGGATCGAACTGCCCGACTTTCTTGGCGCACTCTTAGCGTCTGCGTGTTTACTTTAGCCACATTATCCGCCTGTCAAAAGGAAGTCACCGAACACGCTACGACAGCCACGCTACCCACAGTCACAAGCCAAACGTTGATCCAGACACCAAGTTATGAACACTTTCAGACCTTCACTGGCACCATCCGTGCAGGTAATACCACAGGTGTAGGCTTTGAACTAGCGGGGAAGTTGAACAATTTACAGGTCGATTCTGGGAGTAAAGTTAAGCAAGGACAAATACTTGCAGTTCTCGATACCCGGCTACTCGAAGCCGAGCGTCAAGAGATCCAAGCAAGTCTGGCACAAACCCAAGCCGATGTTGATCTGGCCACCAGCACTCTAAAACGTAATCAAGAATTAAAAAAATCAGGCTATGTCTCTGAACAGCTATTAGATGAAAACCGCTCACAATTAAATAGCTTATCCGCAGCGAAAAACCGTCTACTCGCCTCGCAGCATGCCAACCAACTTAAGCTCGATAAATCCATTTTAATAGCTCCCTTTGACGGTACCATAAGCCAAAGGCTACATAATCTTGGCGAAGTGATTGCCGCGGGCAGTCCTATCTTTACCTTAGTGGGTAACATCAATCCTGAAGCTTATATTGGTGTTCCTGTTGCGCTAGCGGAACAATTTCACACCAAACAGCAAGTGCAAGTCAGCGTGCAAGATCAAACCTTTACTGCTGAAATTGCCGGTATCAGCGCAGAAGTCAATCCCATCAGTCGTACCCTGCAACTGAGAATAAGCCTGCCCCGAGATGCACATGTAATCAATGGCGAAATTGCGTATCTGCATCAACAACAGCAAATCCCGCAACCGGGCTATTGGGTACCCATTTCCGCACTGACGGATGGTATTCGCGGATTATGGAATCTCTATGTCATCGCAAACGATGAACAGCAATCCATCATAGAGCGCCGCGATGTGGAAATCCTCTACACCACCCAAGACATGGCCTACATTCAAGGCGCGATTCAGCCTAATGAAATCTATGTCAGCCAAGGGCTGCATAAGCTGGTCGTAGGCCAAACTGTATCTCCCATTGCTGCAGCCACGAGGTAATTATGATTAAAGCCTTTGTTGAAAACGGCCGCTTAGTCAGCCTCGTTATTGCACTATTACTTGTCGCAGGCTTTGGTGCGATATCGAGCCTGCCGCGTACTGAAGATCCCCCATAACTAACCGTTTCGCCTCAGTGATCACCCCTTATCCTGGCGCCTCAGCCGAACGGGTAGAAGCCTTAGTGACTGAAGTCATTGAAAACCAGCTCAGGCGTTTGGAAGAAATTAAGTTGATCCAATCGACCTCTCGACCAGGGATTTCAGTTATACAGTTAGAATTGAAAGACACAGTTAAAGAAACGGCTCCTGTATGGTCTCGAGCGCGGGATTTATTGGCCGATGCGAAAATTAATTTACCTGAGGGCATACAATCTCCCACACTCGATGATCAAATTGGTTATGCCTACACCGCCATCTTAAGTTTAGTGTGGAATAGTAATACGCCCGTACAAGTCGACATGCTAAACCGCTACGCAAAAGAATTACAGAGTCGGCTCAGGCTGTTATCGGGCACGGATTTTGTCAAACTTTACGGCGCCCCAACCGAAGAAATGCTAGTGCAGCTTGATGGTAACAAGATGAGCCAGTTACAGCTCTCTCCTGCGTCCATCGCCCATATTCTCAGCGGCGCCGACAGTAAAATTGCTGCGGGTGAAATCAACAACCGTGAATTTCGAGCCTTAGTTGAAGTCTCCGGCGAGCTTGATTCTTTAACCCGTATTCGCCAAGTGCCGCTTAAAATTGATAGCCAAGGGCAAATTATTCGCCTCGGCGACATAGCCACAGTGACTCGCCAAGCTCAAACCCCAGCGGATAGCATAGCGTTAGTCGATGGTGAACAAGGCGTAATGGTTGCAGTACGAATGATCGATAATACCCGTGTTGATCTTTGGCAAGCGCAAGTCAATAACGTCGTTGACGAACTCAATCGCGAAGTCCCCGCCAATATCCAGATCCAATGGCTATTCGAGCAAAACAGTTACACCAGCGAACGACTTGGCGGGCTAGTGGTTAACCTGCTGCAAGGATTTGTCATCATCTTACTGGTATTACTCCTCACCCTAGGCTTAAGAAACGCCATTATAGTGGCGATTTCATTGCCGCTCACAGCGCTGTTTACCTTGGCCTGCATGAAATATATCGGCCTGCCGATACATCAAATGTCGGTGACAGGACTCGTCGTCGCCCTTGGGATCATGGTGGACAATGCGATAGTGATTGTCGATGCCATATCACAAAGGCGTCAGCAAGGAATGAGCCGTTTAGCCGCAGTGAGCGAAACCTTACACCATCTTTGGCTGCCCTTAGCGGGATCGACTATCACCACTATTTTGGCTTTTGCGCCCATAGTACTCATGCCCGGTGCTGCGGGAGAATTTGTCGGTGGCATTGCCATGTCAGTGATGTTTGCGCTGCTGGGCTCTTACGTGATTTCCCATACGTTAATTGCAGGGCTCGCGGGACGTTTTAGTCATGAAGGTAAACAGGATGTCTGGTATCAACACGGGATCAACCTCCCGCTAGTGAGCCAATATTTTCAAGCGAGCCTGAGAATTGCCCTTAAACGCCCTATCGTCAGCGCGCTGCTTATCGGCATTACACCAGTATTAGGGTTTTTCGCCTCGGGTAAGATGACGGAGCAATTCTTTCCGCCATCGGACAGGGACATGTTCCAAATTGAAATCTATCTTGCGCCCCATGTGAGTTTAGAAAACACCTTGAACCAAGTGCAGTTGATGGATAAAAAACTCCACGCAGTCACAGGGATCACTCAAGTCGATTGGGTGGTGGGCGGTAATACGCCCTCATTTTATTACAACCTGACGCAGCGCCAACAAGGGGCGACTAACTATGCACAGGCCATGGTAAAAGTGACTGACTTTGAGCGTGCTAATGAGTTAATCCCCGAATTACAACAGCAATTTGATAGCGCTTTTCCCGAAGCGCAAGTACTAGTACGAAAACTCGAGCAAGGCCCGCCCTTTAATGCGCCAGTGGAGTTAATGATCTTCGGCCCGAATCTAGATACTTTGCGATCATTGGGCGACGACGTTCGTAATATTCTCGCGCAAACGCCGGACGTACTTCACACACGTGCAACCTTAAGTGCCGGTGCGCCTAAGCTGTGGCTACAGGTAAATGAAGATGCCAGTCTAATGAGTGGGTTAAGCCTGACGGACATTGCCAAACAGATCCAAATGTCAACCACAGGCGTTATCGGTGGCAGCGTGCTTGAGCAAACAGAATCGTTACCCGTACGAGTTCGCCTTACTGATGACAGTCGCGAGCAGGTGAGCCGCCTTTCTGAAATTCAATTAATGACACCTTCGGGTGAGTCTGTTGCATTATCCGCCCTCGCCCACAATGAAGTACAAGTGAGCCGCGGCGCCATTCCAAGGCGTAATGGCCAAAGGGTTAATACCATAGAAGCCTACATTGTCAGTGGGGTATTACCTGCTCAAGTACTTAATGATGTTAAAGATAAAGTGGCTCAATTACCGTTGCCATCGGGTTATCGCATTGAAATCGGTGGGGAAAGCGCTAAGCGTAACGAAGCAGTCGGTAATTTACTGTCCAATATGATATTGGTCGTCACCTTGTTATTAGCCACTGTAGTGCTGTCGTTTAACTCCTTTCGGCTCACAGCGATTATTCTATTGAGCGCGATACAATCAGCAGGACTTGGCCTATTAGCCGTGTTTGTATTTGGTTATCCCTTTGGATTCCCGGTCATCATAGGGCTACTTGGATTAATGGGACTTGCCATTAACGCTGCGATTGTGATCTTGGCCGAACTAGAAGATATGCCGAGCGCTCGGCTCGGCGATATGGAAACCATAGTCTCTACCGTCAACAGCTGTGGTCGTCATATCAGCTCAACGACCATTACCACCGTGGGCGGTTTTATTCCGCTCATCATTGCTGGCGGCGGGTTTTGGCCTCCCTTTGCCATTGCTATCGCGGGTGGCACCCTGCTGACGACTTTACTTTCTCTGGTATGGGTTCCAACTATGTATTTGCTGCTGATGAAAACCCGTACGGCGAACACCCCATCCGCGATTCAAGCTCAAATCGCATCATGAACTAGATATTGGTACAGTTTATCTTTAAGGTTTAATCGCTCTAATTTTAACGCTAAAAAGTGCTCATCGGCGGTGGGCACTTTTGTTAACTCCAGCGCCCTAATTTTATTATCGAGTTCATGGTAACGACTAGCCATGGTCGCGAAGACGGTATTATTGACTTTTAAATGCTTAATTTGATCGACGAAATCAGGAAACTCATAAACCAACGCATGATTCTCACCTAGCATATACACTTCTCCTATAATGTGGTTCTAACACTATAAACTCCATTTACCTTAAGCAGCTTAGTCTATACCCTCAAAATACAGCCAGTACTTGGACATGTTATCTACTAACATTTCTGCAAAATAAGTCGATGAGTCCAAGTATAAAACTGCAAAAATATCAATGAAATGAGTTTAAAATTGCAGAAGTTTTAGACCCACATCAAGACTACAAAGTAAAACTTAGGCTACATTGATGTAACCGTTACCTATAGGATCTTACGATGAATTATAAAAATTGGCCTATTGCAAAACAAATTGGCGCCCTCGCGTTTATTCTTACTCTTCTCATCTTTGGCGTATTGAGTACCGTCTCCTATAAAGCCGCTTCAAATGTATTAGAAGATAAAGGTATCAGTGCCATGAAATCTGAAATGCGTGCAGTTTCAGACATGTTAGAGCTGCAGTACGATAGTCTTCTGCAACTTGCGAGACGCAACGCCGATGTTTTTAAGGAAATGTATCCTGGACAATTTAGTCTGCAAAATAAAACTGTCAATGTGATGGGAGTTGGCTCTCCAGCCCTAATGCATGAACAAGAACAAGTGAACTCATCAAAAAGTAAAGTCGATCGTTTTGCTAATCTAACTGGCGGTACCGCTACGGTATTCGTGCGTGATGGCGATGACTTTATGCGAGTTTCGACTTCGCTCAAAAAAGCCGATGGCAGCCGTGCACTAGGTACTTCCCTTGGCAAAACACATCCAGGCTATCAAGTGCTGATCAGCGGTAATGAATACGAAGGTTATGCCAAACTTTTCGGCAAAGACTACATGACAGTCTATCGTCCAGTGAAAGACACACAGGGCAAAGTTATTGGTATCTTATATATTGGCTTCGACATCACCAGTTCCTTAAAACAATTACAAGAAGCAGTTAACAGAATCACCTTAGAAGAAAGTGGCCATTTTCTATTAGTACGCAAAGCAGACAATGTGTTAGTCGCCCATCCTAAGTTCAACGCAGGTGACATCATCACCGAAAGTATGCTTGATGGCTTAAGTGTTGCGTATGCCACCCAAAATGATGCGGAATCCCATTACAACAATAGTAAAAATGAGCCCATGTTTGCCTATAGCCAAACCGTGACGGGCTGGAATTGGGTGCTAGTGGGTCAAGTCAAGGCAAGTGAGCTTAATGAAGAAAGTATGCAATTGCTCACCATCAACGCCATCGTTGCTATCACAGGGATCGCGCTGATCACAGCGCTATTATCAGTTGTCTTAATTCGCGCACTTAAACCTTTGCATGCCCTCCAAGTGCATATGGAAAATTTAGGCAGTGGCGATTTTAGCCATCACTTAACGCCATCAGAACCACAGAGTCAAAACGAAGTGGATCGAATCACGACCAGCGTATCAACTATGTCCTCAGAGCTCAGGCAATTGATTATTGCATTGCAGGATTCAGTCATGAGTCTAGAGCAACAAGCCTCCAAGGCACAGAGCATCGCGAAGCAAAATGGTGAAGAAGCTCAAGCCCTAATGCTACAAACGGATCAAATCGCAACTGCCATCGAAGAAATGTCGACCTCGATCCGTGATGTGGCTAATCATGCCCAAGATGGCGCAGTTCAAAGCCAGCAAGTGGATGCCGCAGCCAAAGAAGGTCAAAACCAACAGACTAAAGTGGTGCAGGATTTACTCAAACTCAGTCAGCAACTCAGCAACAGTCATCAATCGGTTGAAAAAGTCAGCCATGAAAGTGAAGCGATCAGCAAAGTGACCGAAGTCATTAACAGCATTGCCGAGCAAACTAATTTACTCGCATTAAATGCAGCGATTGAAGCGGCGCGCGCAGGCGATCAAGGTCGAGGCTTTGCTGTCGTTGCCGATGAGGTGAGGACTCTCGCCCAGCGGACACAGTCATCCATTGTAGAAATTGGCCAAACAATTGAAAAGCTGCAAACTCAAGTGAAAAGCACCACAGAACAAATGAGCCAAAGTCATCAATTAGGAATGGAATCTGCAGCACAGGGTGAAGCAACGGGTGAACAACTGAAGGAAATCACCCGTAGGATTGGCGAACTCGCGATTAGCTCACGCAATATAGCCTCGGCTACTGAGCAGCAAAGCAGTGTTGCACAAGAGATAACCCACAATTTACATCAGATCAGCGAACTCGCTAACGAAGGCGAGCACCGTGCCACTGAAACAGTGCATTCTGCCAATGAACTGTCTTCCTTAGCCGCCGCCTTAAAACGCCAAATAAGTCAGTTTAAGGCCTAACTCAAATACGGACTTAGATACAGAGTTAGTGCTTTATCAAACGTTAAATGCCGCCCTAACAGGGCGGTATTTTTTATAACAGCAGTACATCAAAACGATAGGAGCCACATTTAAGAAATGGGATTTGGGACTTTGATTTAGGATCCTGACGTTAAAGGAGTAATGGAGAAAATATCTTAAACCATGCAGAGCAAGCATCTGCAGAGAACACAATCAAAAAGCGATGATATCAGGCCTATTCGCTGCAGTTACATCACCACTCTGCAGCGAAGTTAACTGCTTGGCCTAATACGATAACGCCGCTCTACATCAAACTAAAATAACCTCAGCCCATCAAAAAATCCCAATAAAAAACCCCGCTGATGCGAGGTTTTTAAATCGAGTTTAGACGTTACTCGGCATCTTCTGCCGATCTGTCCATGTTCTCTGTATTCTCAAGCCACAGGGCATTGATAATCCCAAAAGAACAGGCCAACAAAACCCCTAATATCCACGTAAAATACCACATAGCAGATGCTCCTTAATGCCTAATAGAGTGAGGCTTTGTTATCTTCAATATGCTTACGGCCGATACGGCCAAACATCTTGTAGTAAGTCCAGACAGTGTAGCTCAACACTATAGGTACGAAAATCGCTGCAGCAGCAGTCATAACACCTAAGGTCATTTTACTGGCTGTTGCATCCCACATAGTCAAACTGACGTTAGGGTTAAGTGATGATGGCATGACGAATGGGAACATTGCTGCACCACAAGTCAAAATCACCATAGCCACTGTGAGTGAGCTGAATAGGAACGCAAAACCTGAACGGTTAAAGCGGCTAACCAAAATCACTAGCAGAGGCAATGCCACACCTAAGATAGGGAACAGCATAGTGATGGGGTATTTGTCATAGTTGGCAAGCCAAGCACCCGCTTCAATTGCGACGGTTTTCATGGCTGGGTTAGAAACTGCATTATGGTCCAGTACTGAAGTCACTACATAACCATCAATACCATTGGCTAACCACACACCCGCAGCAGCAAACAACACAGCCACTAACAATGCGAAGAATTGCGTGGCTTTCGCAGCACGAACACGCAGCTCACTGTCAGTCTTCATTTGTAGCCAAGAAGCGCCTTGCATCATAAACATGCTCACGCTCACAAGACCTGCCAGCAAACCGAAAGGATTCAACAGGCCGAACAGACCACCGTGATAAGTCGCACGTAGGAACTCGTCGAATTCAAAAGGTACACCTTGTAACAAGTTACCAAAGGCCACGCCTATGATCAGCGGTGGTACAAAACCACCAGCAAACAAGGCCCAGTCCCACGACTTACGCCATTTTGGATTTTCGATTTTAGAACGATAATCGAATCCGACTGGACGCATGTAGAGGGCAAACAGCACTAACATCATGGCGACATAGAAGCCAGAGAAAGACACTGCATACACCATAGGCCAAGCGGCAAATAACGCACCGCCTGCTGTGATTAACCACACTTGGTTGCCGTCCCAATGGGGAGCAATAGTGTTAACCATGATACGGCGCTCAGTATCGTCTTTGCCTATAATTGGCAGTAACGCACCGACACCCATGTCAAAACCATCAGTAACCGCAAATCCGATGAACAGTACGCCGATCAGAGCCCACCAGATAACTCTTAATATTTCATAATCAAACATAATGAAATCCTCTGCTTAGGCTTCTAGGTTCTCGAAATGATAACGACCAGTTTTCAAACTGCTCGGACCAATGCGGGCAAACTTAAACATCAAGAACATCTCAATCACCAGCAGTACAGTGTAGAACAAGGTGATAGAAAGGATACTGAACCATAAGTCGCCAGTCGTTAAGCTTGACGCAGACATAAAGGTCGGTAGTACCTCAGAAATCGTCCAAGGTTGACGACCATACTCAGCCACAAACCAACCACACTCAATCGCGATCCAAGGCAATGGCAAGCTATAAAGTGCAGCTTTAAGTACCCATTTTTTCTCGGCGATTTGATGACGTGTGCTTTGCCAGAATGCCGCAGCAAATACGAACAACATGATAAAGCCTAGACCTACCATCACACGGAAGCTCCAGAAAATCGGTGCTACGTTCGGGATAGAATCTTTAGCTGCTGCTTTAATTTGCTCTTCAGTCGCATCGACCACTTTGTCTGTGTAGCGTTTCAGTAAGAAACCGTAGCCTAAGTCGACTTTCGCTTCTTCAAAAGCAGCACGTAGTTCAGGAGTTTCTTCACCCGCACGCAGTTTCACTAGCATGGCATAGGCTTTCATACCGTTACGGATACGCACTTCATGCTCAGCAATCAAGTCATGAATACCAGTCACTTCTTCATCCAACGAGCGTGTTGCCACTATACCCATCGCATAAGGAATTTTGACTGCAAAATCTGTTTTCATGGTTTCTTGATTCGGAAAACCGACAGCAGTAAAGGCCGCTGGAGCAGGCTCTGTATGCCACTCAGCTTCAATCGCTGCTAACTTAACGCGCTGTGCTTCACCCACTTTATAGCCAGATTCGTCACCTAACACGATAACCGACAGAATCGCCGCCATACCAAAGCTTGCCGCAATCGCGAATGAGCGACGAGCAAAAGGTAAGTCACGTTTCTTGAGGATGTAATAAGCACTGATCGCCAGTACAAACATGGCACCCGCCACATAACCCGAAGCGACGGTGTGAACAAACTTAACCTGCGCGACAGGGTTAAACACAACCTCAGCGAAGCTGGTCATTTCCATACGCATGGTTTCGTAGTTGAACACTGAACCCACAGGGTTTTGCATCCAACCGTTTGCCACTAAGATCCACAATGCCGACATGTTAGAACCAAAGGCCACTAACCAAGTCACGACTAAATGCTGACGCTTAGTGAAACGATCCCAACCGAAGAAGAACATACCCACGAAGGTAGATTCAAGGAAGAAGGCCATTAAACCTTCAATAGCCAGAGGCGCACCAAAGATGTCCCCTACGTAATGCGAATAGTAAGACCAGTTAGTACCAAACTGGAATTCCATTGCCAAACCTGTGGTAACCCCCAAGGCAAAGTTAATACCAAATAACTTACCCCAGAACTTAGTCATATCTTTATAAATTTGTTTATCTGTCATCACATACAGTGATTCCATGATAGCCAGCAAAAATGCCAACCCCAAAGTCAAGGGAACAAATAGGAAGTGATACATGGCTGTCAGCGCAAACTGCAACCGCGATAGCTCAACAACCTCTTCAACAATCATCGGTGACTCCTTACTTGGTGCGTCCAATTGCTATGACAAAACCCGCGTCAATCACAGCAAGTGCCTTTGTAGGATAGTGAGTTTTCATTTTGTGTTTATATCTGCGACAACAGTATAAACCGTTAAATTTAATCTTTTGCATTAGTTCGAAGCAGCAAGGGCTAAAAAGTACCAATATCTGTTGCATATTGAGACGCGAGTCACACTATCGCAAGTAACTGAGACCGACACCCTACCACTCACTCAATCAAATGATTTCATCGATATAAATATCAGATAGTTAAGATATTTATTCATTTTCATTTGTGGCTATTTTATACCACCTCGCTTTGATGCAAATCAATCAAACTCAGGGGTTTAGGTGGGTTTTGCGGTGAGGCACACACTTCCCCACCAGAGAGGATTGACAATCGATAAAAACAAGAGTAGTGAGCAACCATTAATTGATATAAAGTCATGCTTTCACTAACTAGGCAGCAAAAATAAGCTCTAATCATCAAAAAACCAACAAATAAATAATGTTGCAACAAATTAACTAAAAAATATTGTCACAAATTTAAGTGTTCCATAATTTAAAACCTTTAAAATCAAATATAAATACATATAAATATAAAAAATCACAATAACACACTCTAAAATGCATTAGTTTTAATAATGAATATTTGTATTTTTTCTCGTTTGAGAAGCTAACCTAAGTTGTTTAATATATGTCCTGTGTTAAGGAGACAATTTGGTAGAACTGGTGTCGTAGCCCAGCCAAGACCAACTTCGCGCACATAGGTACTAACTTTTGGTGTGGAGATATCGATATGACTAAATTATTTGAACGTCTGGTTAACAGCTACAAGCGTGTTTTTGTTGAACTTTATACAGCTAATGAGCTGAAATAATCCCCAGAATTACTCGTGAAATTGATTGTATTTATGTGAAGTTTTGTTAGCGCAAAACGGCCCCCATCTCCCTGAGATTGGGGGCTTTTTCTATATTAAGACCCTAGCATCCCCCAACAACTCCAGAACCCCATAAAACACCACGCCCCGTATCAAATGCGCAACATACCTATTAATAGGTATTTACCGATTAAAGTGGCTATTTTGCCACTTTAGTCCATTAGATTATTTGCAATAAGCGTTAATAATTTGAAATACAATCACTTCCATAAAATGCATTTTATATATAAAAAAAGGAGCGAAATTATCGCTCCTTTTTTACGCTTTCATTAACCTGCTTTTACCCCTCAACAAAGGCAAAAGCCGTTGACTTTAAACGCTTAACCTAAGGTCACTCGTGCATTACGGAACATACGCATCCAAGGGCTATCTTCACCCCAAGCATCTGGATGCCAAGAGTTAGCCACTGTTCTGAACACACGTTCGGGGTGCGGCATCATCAAGGTTACGCGGCCATCTGTGGTACAAATCCCAGTCAAGCCATTTGGCGAGCCGTTCGGGTTTTGTGGATACTGAGTCGCGATATCACCTTTACCATTGACAAAACGCAGCGCAATCGTGCCTGACGCTTCGGCAATCGCCAGCGCTTCAGGGCTAGCAAACTCAGCCAAACCTTCACCGTGGGATACAGCAATGGGCATACGTGAACCTGCCATACCTTGGAAGAATAACGACGGGCTCTGTTGCACTTCAACTAAGCTGAAACGCGCTTCAAAACGCTCTGAGCGGTTACGCACAAAACGTGGCCAATGCTCGCTTCCTGGAATGATTTCTTTCAGGTTTGACAGCATTTGACAGCCATTACACACGCCAAGGGCAAAGCTTGAGTCACGTTCAAAGAAACGAGAAAACTCATCGCGAGCTCGCTCATTAAACAGAATCGACTTAGCCCAACCTTCACCTGCACCTAATACGTCACCATAAGAGAAGCCACCACAGGCCACAAGACCTTGGAACTCCTCTAGGCTGATACGGCCAGATAAAATGTCCGACATGTGTACGTCGCGGCTTTCAAATCCAGCACGGTCAAAAGCAGCGGCCATTTCTACGTGGGAGTTAACGCCCTGCTCACGCAAAATCGCCATCTTAGGCGCAGCGCCCTTAAGGATATAAGGTGCGGCAACATCAGTGCTTGGATCAAAACTTAAGTTAACGGTTAAGCCTAAATCGGTTTCGTCTTGCTTAAGTTTGAACTCTTCAAGCGCGCAGGCTGGGTTATCACGCAGAGCTTGCATACGATACGTGGTTTCTGACCACACAGTACGCAGCGCTACACGGGTATCACTGAAGATTTCACGCGCGCCATCTTTAATGGTGATGCGTTGATCGTCGGCTAGAGTTCCGATCACATGGCAAGGCACGCCAGCGATAGCGAACTGAGCGGCAATTTTCGCAGCATTGTCACGGCTCACTTGCAGCACAGCGCCGAGCTCTTCATTAAAGAGTCGTTCTAAATCAGTGCCCTGCAAGTCTTCTACATCTATGTCTAAACCTGTATTACCAGCAAAAGCCATTTCCACTAAGGTAGTGAATAAACCACCATCGCTACGGTCGTGGTAAGCGATAACCGATTTTTTAGCGACTAGATTTTGCATGGTTTCGAAGAAACCACGCAGCAGTGCAGCATCATCAAGATCCGGCGCAATATCACCCAGCTCACCAAACACTTGGGCTAAACAAGAACCGCCTAAACGATTTTTCCCCGCACCTAAATCCACTAACAGTAAAGACGTTTCGCCTTTATCGGTACGTAGCTCTGGCGTCACTGTATTGCGAATATCTTGCACCACACCAAAGGCGGTAATGACCAATGACATAGGCGACGTCACGGTTTTATCCGCGCCATCTTGTTGCCATGCGGTCTTCATCGACATAGAGTCTTTACCGACCGGAATGGTCAGGCTCAGCTCTGGACACAGTTCTTCACCTACGGCTTTCACCGCTTCATAAAGACCCGCATCTTCACCAGGGTGACCCGCGGCAGACATCCAGTTGGCAGAAAGCTTAATACGCTTAAATGAACCGATATCGGCACCGGCGATATTCATGATTGATTCAGCCACAGCCATACGGGCAGAGGCGCCAAAGTCCAGCAGCGCCAGCGGTGTACGCTCGCCCAGTGACATAGCTTCACCGGCGTAAGTATCAAAGCTTGCCGCAGTGACAGCGCAATCGGCTACTGGCACTTGCCATGGACCCACCATTTGGTCACGGTTCACTAAACCTGTAACTGTGCGGTCGCCAATGGTGATAAGGAAGGTTTTATCCGCGACCGTCGGCAAGCTCAGTACGCGTTTAACCGCTTCTTTAACATCAATCTTGTTTTGTTCGAGCGCTGGCGATACGGCTTTGGCCGATACCACATCGCGGCTCATCTTAGGCGCTTTGCCTAATAAGACTTCGAGCGGTAAATCGATAGGATTATTGTCGAAATGGCTGTCGCTAAGCGTTAAATGTTTCTCTGCCGTCGCTTCACCCACAACCGCAAAAGGCGCGCGCTCACGCTCACAGATGGCAGTAAATAGTGCGAGGTTTTCAGGGGCAACTGACATCACATAACGCTCTTGTGATTCGTTACACCAGATTTCCAGCGGGCTCATGCCAGGCTCATCCGAAGGCACGTTACGCAGATTGAATAAACCGCCACGCTCGCCGTCATTCACGAGTTCAGGGAAAGCGTTCGACAAACCGCCCGCGCCCACATCGTGGATAAATTGGATCGGGTTTTTATCGCCAAGCTGCCAACAGCGGTCAATCACTTCCTGACAACGACGTTCCATTTCTGGGTTTTCACGTTGCACAGAAGCAAAATCTAAGTCTTCACTCGATTGACCCGATGCCATAGACGAAGCGGCGCCGCCGCCCAGACCTATGTTCATCGCAGGGCCACCGAGCACAATCAGCTTAGCGCCAACAGTAATTTCGCCCTTTTGTACGTGTTCTTCACGAATGTTACCTAAACCACCGGCTAGCATAATAGGCTTGTGGTAACCACGGACTTCAACGCCGTTGTGGCTGCTGACTTCCTGCTCATAGGTACGGAAATAACCGACCAGTGCCGGACGACCAAACTCGTTGTTAAATGCCGCACCGCCGAGAGGACCTTCGGTCATGATGTCCAGCGCGCTCACGATACGTTCTGGCTTGCCATAGTTACCTTCCCATGGTTGAACAAAACCTGGGATTTTTAAATTGGATACGCTAAAGCCTGTTAAACCCGCTTTAGGTTTAGAACCACGACCCGTCGCGCCTTCATCACGAATTTCACCACCCGAACCGGTTGCAGCGCCAGGATATGGGCTGATGGCGGTTGGATGGTTGTGAGTTTCCACTTTCATCAGGATGTGCATTGGTTCAGTGTGGTAGTTGTATACCCCATCAGGATCGGGGAAGAAACGACCCGCAACCGAACCTTCCATCACAGCAGCGTTATCTTTGTAGGCAGATAACACGTGATCAGGCGTGGTTTCAAAGGTGTTCTTGATCATCTTGAACAGTGACTTAGGCTGAACTTCACCGTCAATGGTCCAATCTGCGTTAAAAATCTTATGACGACAATGCTCAGAGTTCGCCTGAGCAAACATCATCAATTCGATATCGTGAGGATTACGACCTAAACGGACGAAGTTCTCGACTAAATAGTCGATTTCATCTTCGGCTAAGGCAAGGCCCAATGTAGTGTTAGCCACTTCAAGTGCGCGGCGACCTTCCCCAAGAATATTGACGCTCTTAAACGGCGCAGGCTCAGTGCGTTTGAACAGCACATCGGCTTTGGTAAAATCATCGAGGATAATTTCAACCATGCGATCGTGCAGCAACGCATTTAAAGCTTGTTGCTGAGGCGCTGTCAGTGCATCTGACTCGACATAATACGCAACGCCTCGCTCCAAACGCTTCACTTTACCAAGGCCACAATTGTGCGCGATGTCAGTGGCTTTTGAAGACCAAGGAGAAATAGTACCGGGGCGAGGAGTGACAAACAGGAGTGAACCTTGGGGGATATGAGCTTCTATCGCAGGTCCATAGGTGAGAATTTTTTCAAGTTGCTGGCGTTCATTTGTGTCGAGCAACTCGCTCAAATCCGCTAAATGGACATACTCAGCATAGATTTGGCGTACCGGAAGCGCAGCGTTTTCGCAGGCCTCCATCAGCTTTTGCACCCTAAACGTCGAGAGTGCAGGGGCTCCGCGGATGATCTCCATCACGTCTATTCACCTTATTATTTATTATTGCAGGGGTCAGAGGTGGCGCTATTATAAGGAAATGTCTGTCACAAATCACCTGCGACCTTACGCAAAACAGTGTTTCCTGTGATATAAAAAGCCCTGTATTGTGCCGGCTGTACTTTCCCCCAGAATGATTTTTTTTCGAAATCGCAGACAAACGGATATAATCCCACCAATGTCAGCCAGTTCACCACTAATGCCCCACTGTTAACTCGCTATCTATAATATTGATTTTATTTACTATAAGTACATTTAATGACTCGATTTCTGTTCGCTCTTATCTTAGGTTTCCTACTGACTGCCTGTCAGCAGGTGACCGTGGACGAAACAGAATTTGTGCCGAAAAAATTAACTGAGCTAAGAGTAGGTACACTTTACGGCCCACAGATTTATATGACCTCCGGCCAAGGTGATAGCGGTTTCGATTACGATATGGCGGTATTGTTTGCCGAATACTTAAATGTGCCCTTAAAAATGGTGCCCTACACAAACCGTATCGAGCTGTACGAAGCCCTCAAAAAGAATGAAATCGATATTATTGCTGCAGGCATGACAGAAACGCCCACAAGGCGAGAACAGTTCCGCTTAGGTCCACCGCTATACCGAGTGAATCAAGTGTTGGTGTATCGCGAAGGCATGCCAACCCCAAAAGACATCAGCGACTTAAAAGGCAAGATCACCGTTATCGCCGACTCTTCCTTCGTCGAGACCTTGACCCAGTTGCAAAAGCATTATCCAACGCTGGTGTGGGATCAAATTACCGACAAAGACAGTGAAGAATTGCTGGCCATGATTGCCAACAAAGAAATTGACTACACTATCGCCGACTCCAGCAGCGTACAGATCAACCGTCGCTACCTGCCCGACTTACGCTCAGGTCCTGTGCTAGAAGAAAAACTCGATGTGATCTGGCTATTACCTCCCACTCACAGTGATGAACTTATGAGTAAATTGCTGGCCTTTTGGCACCAAGAGAAGCTTGCCGGCACGCTGGATCACCTCAACGAGAAATACTTTGGTCATGTAAAACGCTTCGATTATATCGATACTCGCGCATTTATCCGTGCCATTGAGACAGTATTGCCGCGTTATCGACAATTATTTGAAACCCATGCAGGCAATTTAGATTGGCGTAAACTGGCAGCAACCAGCTATCAAGAGTCACATTGGAATCCTAATGCCCGCTCGGCCACAGGAGTGCGTGGCATGATGATGTTGACTCAGCCAACCGCCAAAGAGATTGGGATCACCAACCGACTCGATGCCGAAGAAAGTATTCGCGGCGGCGCGGCGTATTTGAACGATATGATCAATCGCCTGCCAGAATCGATCCCCGAGAGTCAACGCATGTGGTTTGCGCTGGCCTCTTACAACATAGGATATGCCCATATTGAAGATGCACGTAAGCTTGCGGAATCGATGGAGTTAAATCCCAATGCTTGGCGAGATTTAAAAAAGGTACTACCGCTACTGCAAAAGCGTAAATATTATCAAAAAACACGTTATGGTTACGCCCGAGGCAGTGAAGCCGTTCATTACGTCGACAGCATCCGTCGCTACTATGACACGCTAGTCTGGGTGGATAATCAGTCGAAACAACCCGACCCCGATGATGACTCGAGCGACCTTACTGCGGAAGAACCCGTACTTCCTGCGGGAACGTTAAGCCCTGATCAACCTAAATAGCTTAACTCGTTAGCGCTCAGGTGCATGGGCCAAACGACAATCCAACAACTCACTTCTTATATATCAAGTACAGAGTTTTACGTAACAAGAACATCAACATAAAAACTCAAGATGTACATAGATGTCTTCAACAAGGTGCGATATCAAACAACAGGAGAACCGAATTAAGGTTTGCCAACCTAACTCAAATTTGCGATGAAAAACATCGCTTAGTTCAGCTTATCTGACCAGTGCTATTGCTGCACTCCTGTGCAACTGCTACTGTCTTGGGGTATGACCTAAGATAAATCTCTGTAGGGCATCGATAATAACAATTAATGGGGTCAATATGAGAAGAAAAACCATCAACAATACCGTTGCGCGTCGTCGTACTTTGCTAAAAATTCGTCATCGCCGTATTTTAAATCGTCAAAAACTCTTCTTTACTTTTATTCAGTCTCAGGATTAATCCTGTCACGTTAATCGACACTTACCCAATAGCTTGCTGCGCCTTTTGAGCCTGTTTCAGGGCTTTTTTCTCTTCCCTGCGACGTTTAAAAAAACGACTCAATTGCGCGCTACAAGCATCGGCCAGCACCCCAGATGTGACTTCAACTTGGTGATTAAACGCTGGATGTTGCAGCAAATTCAGCACAGTACCCGCTGCACCCGTTTTCTCATCCCGTGCACCAAATACCACACGAGCAATTCTGCTATGCACCATAGCGCCCGCACACATAGCGCAAGGCTCGAGGGTGACATATAAAGTCGCATCTAAAAGACGATAGTTTTCGACCAAACGCCCCGCTTCCCGCAAACATAAAATTTCCGCATGGGCGCTAGGATCGTGCTGGCTAATGGATAAATTGTAACCCATCGCAATCTGCTGGCCGTCTTTGACCAATACCGCACCCACGGGCACTTCGCCCTCGGCCTCGGCTTTTTCTGCCATCAGCATCGCGACTTGCATCCAATGTTCGTCTTGCTGAGATTGTTCGTCTTGCTGCATTTGGTCCACTCATGCCCTCAATCGATTCGCCCAAAAATAAAGCCGGATTATATCAGTCAAGCACAGATATTTCACGGCTGAGTCATTCAACCTAAGTTAATCCATCAAACAACAAAAAAGGCGCACTCGGCGCCTTTTATTCGTTAATTCAAATAATTAACTTATTCCCATTCGATAGTCGCTGGCGGCTTGCCAGAAATATCGTAAACCACACGGGAAATGCCATCGACTTCGTTAATGATGCGGTTTGATACGCGACCTAAGAAATCATAGGGCAGATGTGCCCAATGTGCCGTCATAAAATCAACGGTTTCAACAGCGCGCAGTGATACAACCCAGTCATATTTTCGGCCATCACCCATCACGCCGACTGAGCGTACAGGTAAGAACACTGTAAAGGCTTGACTGACTTTATTGTATAAATCGGCTTTATGCAGTTCTTCGATGAAGATAGCATCAGCGCGGCGCAGCAAGTCACAGTATTCTTTTTTCACTTCACCTAATACACGCACACCAAGACCTGGTCCTGGGAACGGGTGACGATAAAGCATGTTGTATGGCAGGCCTAACTCAAGACCAATTTTACGCACTTCATCTTTGAACAGTTCACGCAGAGGCTCGACTAAACCGAGCGCCATATCGGCTGGCAAACCGCCAACGTTATGGTGAGATTTAATCACATGTGCTTTGCCTGTGGCACTGCCGGCAGATTCAATCACGTCTGGATAAATCGTGCCTTGCGCTAACCATTTGGCATTGGCGCATTTTTTCGATTCTTCATCGAAAATTTCCACGAATACGCGGCCGATGATCTTACGCTTAGCTTCTGGATCGGCTTCGCCTTTCATCGCATCGAGGAAACGGTTTTCCGCATCAACGTGGATGATATTCAGGCCGAAATGATCGCCAAACATTTCCATTACTTGCTCGGCTTCGTTCAAACGTAATAAACCGTTATCAACGAATACGCAGGTCAGTTTTTTGCCGATAGCGCGGTGTAGCAGCATAGCCACAACCGAAGAATCAACACCGCCCGATAATCCTAAAATCACTTCATCATCACCGATTTGCTTCTTCAAGCGCTCAATCGCATCTTCAATGATAGAGGATGGTTTCCAGTTGGCTGCACAGCCACAAATGTCTAAGGCAAAGTGCGATAACATGCGCATACCTTGGCGAGTGTGGGTCACTTCTGGGTGGAACTGTACGCCGAAGAATTGCTTTTCTTCGTTCGCCATAGCGGCAAATGGGCAAGTGTCCGTTTTAGCGACCGCCACAAACCCTTCAGGAATAGCCGACACTTTATCGCCGTGGCTCATCCATACGTCGAGTAAGGGTTTGCCGTCACTGCTAACCGCATCTTCGATGCCTTTGAATAGCAATGAATCTGTCAGCATTTCAATTTGAGCGTAGCCGAATTCACCTTCGCCCACACCTTGGATCACTTTACCGCCCAGCTGCTCAGACATAGTCTGCATACCGTAACAAATGCCCAGTACCGGCACACATGCGGTAAAGACGTATTCAGGCGCACGCGGCGAGTTTTCAGCCGTGACACTTTCTGGGCCGCCCGCAAGAATAATGCCGTTCGGGGCAAATTCGCGGATTTGGGCTTCGGTGACATCCCAAGCCCATAATTCACAGTAAACGCCGATTTCACGGATACGACGGGCAATCAGTTGAGTGTACTGGGATCCAAAATCGAGGATCAGTATCTTGTGCTCATGAATATCGCTCATGGGTAACCTTTATCTCATCTATTGTTTTAACATTGCTCAAAGCAGCGACTGCCAGCTTTAAGTATTGGATCATACGTTTTACAAAGAGGCGGCTTACGCCGCCCCTCTTATCAAACGATTAAGAACCTGAACGGTAGTTCGGCGCTTCTTTAGTGATAGTCACATCGTGCACGTGGGACTCGCCCATGCCCGCTGAAGTCACTTTCACAAATTGGGCTTTTTCATTCAGCTCTAGAATGGTGGCGCAGCCCGTTAATCCCATACAAGAACGTAGGCCGCCCATATGTTGATGGATGATTTCCTTCAACTTACCTTTATAAGGCACACGCGCTTCTACACCTTCGGGGACTAACTTATCGGCAGCATTGTCCGATTGGAAATAACGGTCAGAAGAACCTTGAGACATAGCGCCCAATGAACCCATACCACGGTAGGATTTATAGGCACGGCCTTGATATAACTCAGTTTCGCCCGGTGCTTCCTCAGTTCCCGCAAACATTGAGCCCGCCATAATGCAAGATGCACCCGCGGCTAATGCTTTGGCTAAATCGCCAGAGAAACGAATGCCGCCATCGGCAATCACAGGAATACCTAGGCTCTTCATGGCTGCAGCGGCATCGGATACAGCAGTAATTTGTGGTACGCCCACGCCTGTCACGATACGAGTCGTACAGATAGAACCAGGGCCAATACCCACTTTAACTGCGTTAACACCCGCTTCGACTAAGGCTAATGCACCTTCTGCCGTGGCAACGTTACCACCGATAATTTGCAAATCAGGATGTTTAGCGCGAGTTTCACGAATGCGTTGTAAAACGCCTTCGGAATGACCGTGGGAAGAATCGATAAGTAAAACGTCAACACCGGCTTTAACCAGAGCGTCAACACGCTCTTCATTACCAGCGCCCGCACCTACGGCGGCACCAACACGTAAACGGCCTAACTCATCTTTACAAGCATTCGGTTTACGTTCGGCTTTTTCGAAGTCTTTAACTGTGATAAGGCCTTTCAATTTATAGTTATCATCGACCACTAACACTTTTTCGATACGATGTGAGTGCATCAATTTTTGCACTTCATCTAATTTAGTGCCTTCGGCAACAGTGACTAAACGCGCTTTAGGCGTCATCACTTCTTCTACCGTTTTGCTCCAATCCGTTACGAAACGCACGTCACGGCCAGTAATGATACCGACCAGCTCGTTGGCTTCATTGACCACGGGATAACCGGCAAAACCATTCTTCAGTGTTAACACTTTCAGATCAGCTAAGGTGGTTGATGGGGTCACAGTCACGGGTTGTTGAACCACGCCTGCTTCGTAAATTTTTACTTTACGAACTTCTTCGGCTTGTTTTTCAATACTCATGTTTTTATGAATAAAGCCTAAACCACCTTCCTGCGCCATCGCGATCGCAAGACGAGCTTCGGTGACTGTGTCCATAGCGGCAGACACTAGTGGGATATTCAATTCAATGGTATTGGTCAGGCGAGTTTTTAGAATGGCGGTATTTGGGAGTAGAGTCGAATGCGCAGGAACAAGCAACACATCGTCAAAAGTAAGCGCTTCTTTAATTAAACGTAGCATATGCAACATCTCCCCAGTTGAGTAGGATTTAGAGGTGAAATATTGCGGCGGGATTATACCTTGCATATCGCCACTGGTAAATGGAAAATAGTAAATATCCCCATTTTATTGAGTTATTCGATGCAAGGCACCAAAAACAACATTTATACTGTCTCGCGGCTCAATGGTGAAGTCAGACAAATTCTCGAAGGACAACTGGGTAAAATTTGGCTTAATGGCGAAATATCCAACTTTTCCTCCCCCAGCTCAGGTCATTGGTATCTCACCTTAAAAGACCACTCTTCACAGATCCGTTGCGCCATGTTTAAGGGCCGTAACCAGACGGTCAGCTTTAAGCCCATCAATGGTCAGCAAGTGCTGGTCAAAGGCGCGATCAGCGTTTATGAACCCAGAGGCGACTATCAATTATTAATTGAGTCCATGCTGCCCGCTGGGGATGGATTACTCGCCCAGCAGTTCGATGCACTCAAGATGAAGCTCGCAGCCGAAGGCTTATTCGCCGCCGACACCAAAAGATTGCTACCCAAAAATATTCAACGCATTGGCGTTATTACGTCACCTACGGGTGCGGCGATCCGTGATGTGTTACATGTATTGGCAAGGCGCGATCCTTCCATCGAAGTCATTATCTATCCGACTCAAGTTCAGGGCGAAACCGCGGCGCAGAGTATTTGTCAGGCAATCAATATCGCCAACCAACGTTTAGAAGTCGATGTATTACTGCTCACCCGCGGCGGCGGTTCGCTTGAGGATTTGTGGTGTTTTAACAGCGAAGCCCTCGCCCACACGATTTATAACAGCGCCCTGCCCATTGTCAGCGCCGTCGGCCACGAAGTTGATACGACTATCAGTGATTATGTTGCTGATATCCGCGCCCCAACACCCTCTGCAGGCGCGGAGCTATTATCACAAGACAGTGATAATAAGGCGCAAAAACTCGCCACAGCCTTATCGCGCCTGCAACAAAGCGCGAAACATTATCAGCTTAAACAAGAAAGACGACTTAGTTTGCTAGAGCACAGACTGCAACGCCAAGACCCTAAACGGACTTTGCAGCAGTTCGAACAAAGATTCGATGAGATGCAATTACGACTAGAGTCCGCGCTGTCGAATCGCTTGCATCTGCTCAGCCGCCGTCAGCAGTTGCTCGCAAGCCGCCTTGAGCAGCAATCTCCCAAGCATAAACTCGCCATTGAGGGGAACCGCTTAAGTTATCTTGCGAGCCGCTTACAGGATGCATTGCAGGACAAACTCAGCCAAAGTGAACAGCGGATAAAATACGCGGCCCATCAACTCGAAACCGTCAGCCCGCTTGCCACGTTAAGCCGTGGTTACAGCATTACCACTGACATCCACCATCAAGTGGTCGACTCTGCCGATAAACTGGCCATCGGTGATAGTTTGCAGACCCGCTTGCGCCATGGACAAGTGATCTCAACCGTCACTCAGATAAAGCCGCTCGAATAACGAATAACACTAGCAAGAGCAAGGCTAAAATCATCTTAAAACACAAAAGGAACCCTAAGGTTCCTTTTGTTTCAAATGTATCAGGTAAAAAACACTATTTGGTTTTTCTGTCTTTAATATGGCTTTGTGCGCGCTTGCGGCGGCGCTCTTGGCTCATAGTCAACTTCTCAGTCTTGTTTTCAAATGGGTTATCACCCTCTTGGAAACGCAGCTGGATTGGCGTACCTACGACTTTCAATGAACGACGGAAGTAGTTCATCATGTAACGCTTATACGAGTCAGGCAGTCTACTCACTTGGTTACCGTGAATAACCACGATTGGCGGATTGTAACCACCGGCGTGAGCGTATTTAAGCTTCACACGACGGCCATTCACTAATGGCGGCTGGTGATCGTCCTGCGACATTTGCATAATACGGGTCAGCATAGAAGTGCTGACGCGGCGTGTGGCACTGTCGTAAGCTTCTTCAATCGATTCAAATAAATGGCCAACACCAGTACCGTGCAGCGCCGAAATAAAGTGAATACGGGCAAAGTCGATAAAACCAAGACGACGGTCAAGCTCACTCTTCACGCGATCTTTAATGCCTTGGTCGATACCATCCCACTTGTTGACGGCAATAACCAAAGCACGACCCGCATTGAGTGCGAAACCTAACAGACCTAAATCTTGTTCGGCGATACCTTCACGGGCATCGATGATAAGCAAAACCACGTTAGCATCTTCAACCGCTTTCAAGGTCTTGATCACTGAGAATTTCTCAATGACTTGATGTACTTTACTCCGGCGACGAACACCCGCAGTATCGATAATCACGTACTCGCGACCTTCGCGCTCCATTGGAATGTAAATACTGTCACGGGTCGTACCGGGTTCATCAAATACCACAACGCGCTCTTCACCTAGAATACGGTTAGTCAGGGTTGACTTACCGACGTTAGGTTTACCTATGATCGCCAGCTTGATAGGCAAATCTTGCAGACGCTTTTGCTCAGCTTCGGCTTCTTCTTCAGTATATTCACGCTCTTCAGTAACTTCGTCTTCACCTTGACGCACAATGCCCATCGCTTCGGCATAAGGGGTCAGCGCGTATTCGATCATATTAGTCACGCCGCGTCCTTGGGACGCCGCCATTTGGTAAACTTCACCTAGACCTAAAGACCAAAACTCGGCACAAGCAGAATCAGCATCAATACCGTCAACTTTGTTAGCAACCACAAAGGTGGTTTTTTCACGGCTACGTAAGTGCTGGGCAATCGACAGATCCGCAGCGGTTAAACCCGCGCGCGCATCGGTCATAAATAGAACGACATCGGCTTCTTCAATGGCAGCAAGGGATTGCTCAGCCATTTTCGTCTCGATCCCTTCTTCAGTGCCATCGATACCGCCGGTATCGACCACAATGAACTCATAGCCGGATAAGAATGCTCGACCATATTTACGGTCACGTGTTAGGCCAGGAAAGTCAGCAACCAGCGCATCACGCGTGCGCGTAAGACGATTAAATAGGGTGGATTTACCGACGTTCGGCCGACCAACAAGGGCCACTACAGGGATCATGATTTTGCCTCTAAAAAACTTTTTAATAAAAAGCCCCCGGAACACACTTCCAGGGGCTCAGCAAGGATAACACTTTTAACTATGGAAGTGTTACAACAGCCAACTTTCCGCTGCGACCTTGAACATAGATTTTATCATCCACCACTAACGGCTGGCTGTATAATCCTGAGCTGTCCACTTGGACACGACCGACAATCGTCCCTGTACTGCGATCGATGAAGTGTAAATAACCTTCGAAATCACCCACAACTAAATAGTCTTTATACACAGCAGGAGATGTCAGAGTGCGGTTAGCTAACTCAGAATTACTCCACAGTTCCAAACCGTTACGTTTATCAACTGAGTAGATACGGCTGTGATCGTCAACTAAGTACAAGCTTAGGCCCGCTGATGCTAACTCGTTAAAGCTAGAATACTTACGTGTCCACACAACTCGACCCGTGCGCAGTTCCATCGACACTAAGTTACCGTTGTAGCTCACCGCATATAAGTTGTCGCCAAGGATCAAGGGCGTCATATCCACGTCGGCCATACGCGTAAACTCGTTACCGCCCGTTGGATTGTAAATAGCCTGTTCCCACGCAGCTTGACCATTGTTTTTAATCACAACAGCCACTTTGCCATCGGCGGTACCTATGAAGAAACCACCCGCTTCGTAAGCTGCAGAACCTGTACCGCGCAGGGTCAGATTCGGCAATTGCATTTCATACACCCACAGCTTGGCGCCAGTATCAACGTTAAATGCTTCGAGTGAACCAGAGCTGGTACTGACCACCACGACGTCATCGGCCACAGTGGGAGCAGACAGTAATTCACCGCCCGCAACGACATGCCATAACACTTGACCATCTTCAGCGTTCAATGCAGCAAGCAGCCCACTTTCACCACCTAAAAAGACTTTATTACGCGCAGCAGTCACACCAGCAGCAATACGCGCACCTTTATTTTTAGCTAAAGCGTTATCACGAAACTCTTCGCTGAAATCTTTAGTCCAAACGCGCTCGCCAGTGGCCTCATCGAAGGCAACCACTTCACCATAACGGTCGGCGGCAAAAATTTTTCCATAACTAACGGCGGGGGCGAGGCGAGAATAATAATCTCCAACACCATTGCCGACAGAGGTGCTCCAACTCACTTCAGGAAACACTGTCGCCTGAATGGCAGTTAACTCACTTACCGGTTCTTCTTCGACATCGCTCGACGAACAGGCGGATAACATGGCCAGACTTAATCCAGCGGCTAGCAGGTTTTTGCACCAAGACTTCATCAAGGGATCCCTTATGCCTGATTTAGGCTATCAAGTTTGATTTTAAGCGCAGGGCTTGTCACCACACCACCATTGTCCATGGCAGCTTGATAAGCTGTTTTTGCCTTCTCAACTTCACCTTGACGTACTAAGAAATCACCTTTCAACTCATCGCGCTGAGCAAAGAAAGCTTTATCTGTTACTTGATCTAAGGTCGCTAGAGCTGCATCAATTTGACCTTGCTCTGCTTGTACTCGTGCTACACGCAAAGTCGCAATCACATCTAAACCAGCACCAGGTTTAGCCGCAATCACCTTGTTCAAAGCATCAATCGCTTTTGGATAATCCTTCGCTTCTACCGCAGTTTTGGCCACGATCAATTCTAACAAGGCTTGATAGCCCTTTTGATCGTGATTTTTAGAAAACTCGGCGACACCCGCAAGCATAGCGGCTTCATCGGCAGATTTAGTGGTCAAATTTTGGAACGCTTTTGAAGCTTCTTCCGCTTGTGCCACTTTAACGTCAGAATAATAATTCCACGCATATAGGCCGCCTAAACCCACTACGGCACCGATTAAAATTGAATTTCCGTAATCTTTCCAGAACTGCTTGATAGCATCAACTTGTTGTTCTTCTGTGCTATAAATTTCCACGCGCACGTCCCCTTTATTTGATCAGTTCAGCCAAAAATGCGCCTAAGGCACTTCGAGCTACCCGTTGTTGTTCGATGTCATTGCGTAAATGTTTAACCGTAACCATACCTTCGGCAAGTTCATCTTCACCTATCAGTAGTGCCACACTCGCACCGCTTTTGTCGGCACGCTTCATTTGTTTCTTCACGTTACCGCCGCCACAGTGACTCATCACTTTAAGGTTTGGCAGTGCGTTACGTAATTCCTGCGCGACCTTGATGGCTTCAACCAGACAGCTATCACCCATGGCCGTGACATACACATCCACTTCTGGCGGAATATCTTTGGTCAGCTCTAAGGTTTCAAGCAGCAAGACAATGCGCTCTAAGCCCATAGCAAAACCGACCGCTGGAGTATCCTTACCACCTAACTGGGCGACTAAACCATCGTAGCGACCACCTGCAAGTACAGTACCTTGTGAGCCTAAACTAGATGTAACCCATTCAAATACAGTGCGATTATAGTAATCTAAACCACGTACTAGACGCGGATTAATGGTGTATTTGATACCCACAGCATCAAGTAGTTCACGCAATTGTGAAAAATGTGTCTTCGATTCTTCACCGAGAAAATCCATTAACTCAGGTGCATCAACCAATATGGCTTGGACATTTTGATCTTTTGAATCCAATACTCGCAGCGGATTGCTGTACATGCGACGCTTACTGTCTTCATCAAGCGCATCTTTATGCTGCTCTAAAAACGCAATCAAGGCATCACGATAAACAGCTCGCTCAGCAGGATCACCTAAGGTATTTAGCTCTAGCGAGACGTGCTCGCTAATACCGAGTTTTTCCCACAGGCGTGCCGATAGCATCAAGACTTCAGCATCAATATCAGCCGAGCCAATGCCATACACTTCAACGCCAAATTGGTTAAACTGACGATAACGGCCTTTTTGTGGACGTTCGTGGCGGAACATAGGACCCATATACCAAAGACGTTGCTCTTGGTTATATAGCAGACCGTTTTCGTTACCTGCACGCACTGTCGACGCGGTACCTTCAGGGCGTAGCGTTAAGCTGTCACCGTTATTATCTGCGAAGGTATACATTTCTTTTTCAACAATATCAGTCACTTCACCGATAGAGCGTTTAAAAAGATCGGTATTTTCCACTATTGGAGTGCGGATTTCGCTGTAACCGTAAGCACTGACGCTCGAACGTAGTACCGCTTCCACTTTTTGCCATAGAGGACTTTGAGTTGGCAGAATGTCATTCATTCCGCGAATCGCTTGGATCTGTTTTGCCACTGTATCGACTCGTCCGATTTCGCTAAATTAATAAAAATGTCACGCATTATAGGCTTTTGAGCGTAAAACGTAAAACGACCCCGTCGGTTTCGGGGCCTAGCTCAACATCATTAGGCGTAATCTATGCCCAAATGCGGGTACATATTACTCAGTTGTGTCTTTGATTTGAATACGGTTCGCCATTTGACTGGCTTTTGCGCGAATTTTAGCTTCGAGGGAATCGACAATGTTGTCGTTGTCAAAACGTTCTTTTTGACGTTCACCCTCATCATAGTAACCGCTCTTATTGTGCCCACCGGTTAAACCGATGTGCGACACTAAGGCTTCACCTGGGCCGTTAACTACGCAGCCGATAATAGACACATCCATGGCGGTAGTCACGTCTTCGAGGCGACGCTCTAACTCATTGACTGTACTGATCACATCGAACTCTTGACGAGAACAAGATGGACAGGCAATGAAATTAATGCCACGGCTACGAATACGCAGCGACTTTAAAATGTCAAAACCGACTTTGATTTCTTCGACCGGATCAGCGGCCAAGGAAATACGTAGGGTATCACCTATGCCTTCGGCCAATAACATACCTAAGCCTACGGCCGATTTCACTGAACCCGCGCGCGCGCCACCAGCTTCGGTAATGCCTAAATGCAGGGGTTGGCGAATTTGTTTTGCTAATAAACGGTAGGATTCGACCGCTAAAAATACATCGGAGGCTTTAACGCTGACCTTGAACTGATCAAAGTTCAATCTGTCCAGAATATCCACATGGCGCATAGCTGATTCGAGTAAGGCTTCAGGAGTAGGTTCTTTATACTTGTCCATTAGATCTTTTTCTAATGACCCACCATTCACACCAATACGGATGGGAATATTATGGTCACGGGCACATTCCACCACGCTACGAATACGCTCTTCATTGCCTATATTACCCGGATTGATTCGAAGACAATCGACACCGTACTCGGCAACTTTTAAAGCAATGCGATAATCAAAATGAATGTCGGCCACTAAAGGAACATTGACCGCTTGCTTAATGAGTTTAAAGGCTTCAGCCGCATCCATAGTGGGTACAGAGATACGCACTATATCGGCACCGACTTTCTCTAAGGCACGAATTTGAGCAATTGTCGCTTCAACATCTGTGGTCTTAGTATTGGTCATTGACTGAACAGCAATCGGCGCCCCATCACCAATCGGTACATTACCCACATAAATGCGGGTGGAAGGACGTCTTTTTATGGGAGTTTCATTATACATGCTTAATACGCTCTATTTCGGTACGTGCTGCAGATCATTACGCGGTCGTTAGGCTTTAGGCAAGGTTAAACGCGCGACTCGTCCCTTGGGGAAATCCGCTAGGCTAACAATTTGACCATCTAAGCTTAAGGTCGCTACATGGGGTGCACCTAAAATGACTTTAAACGGTGGCACACCGCTCACTTGCACTGTTGCGCCAGCGCCTTTAACACCATCGACTAACGCTTTACCTTTAGCATCAACAATGTTTATCCAGCAATCACCCGTCAACTGGACATCTATAATCGATTGTCCTGCAACAGCAACCAAAGTACTTGCTGCAGTGACAGTGGTCGTTGATGTTGTGGTCGGTGAAGGCGTTGCACTAACAGGCTGTTGGACTACAGGAGCTGTCGTTTGCGGAACCGATGGCGTTGTGGCTGCGATTGCTGAACCGCCATCTTCATTACTCGTATCAACGGTCTGAGGATAATTATTGTCCGTTGGTCCTGTGCTGACATCAATAGTGCTTGCATCAGTATCTTTAATTGGACCATCGATAGACATTGAGCCGTTTGCGGCAATCTCAGTCAAACGAGGACTGGCATCCGTTTCGGTCAATAACACATCACCTGGCAGCGTCTGATTCGCTGCTGCGACCTCTTCAGCCGTGGGTTGCGACACATCAATAGTGCTTAGCAAGGTCGTTTTTTGCATCCACCAGACGACTAACGAACCGAGTAACACTATGACGATAAAAATACTCAGCCAAGTTAAACGTGTATCGCGAGCTTGATATGTGGTTTTGCGTGAAAAACTTTGCATTGCAGGCTCAGTCACGACTGGCACTTGCTGCACAAGACAAGCTTCAATCAAAGCCGCATCGGCACTGACCATACGCGCGTAGTTTTTCACATAGCCACGTACATAAGTCGATGAGGCTATATTCGTAAAATTGTCAGCTTCAATATCTTCAATAATACGAGGACGTAGATGCAGCTTTACAGCGGCATCTTGAATACTAAGGCCCATTTTTTCGCGGGCGGCTTTTAATAAAGTACCAAGCGTGACATCTAGCGCGACTGATTGCGGTGCTACCGACTCAACTGGCGCATTGGTTTCATGATCTTTCATTGATGCAAATTAACTCTGTATTGCTTGGCCTGAGGTGATGCTGGGAATTTGGCAAGCAATAAAATACCAAATCTCTTCACAGCGGCATCATCATTCACTGCCTGCTCTATTTTGATCCCGAGCGCTAAACTTTCTGGAGTTTGCTCAGCCACTTGGTGATAGCGCGCTAATTGGTTTCGCGCCTGAATAAAATCACCTTGATCGACTTCTAACTCTGCCAACTCCAGTAATGACACCGAGCGTCTCGGGTCATACTTTAACGCCATCTGAAAATACTGTCGTGCCTTTTCTGCTTGTCCTGCTTCGCGACTACAAAGACCTAAGTTCTCATAGCTTGAGGCAGTGCGCGTATATTTGGGCATTTCAATTGCGGCCAAAAACATTTTTTCAGCTTTGTTGTATTGCTTTTGTTGGCACAAAAACACCCCGAAATTATTCATGGAATCGCCAGAGGCGTCCTTAGTACTAATGGCATTCATGTACGACTCTTCGGTACGCACTAAATCGCCCACGGTTTGATAGTAATAAGCCAGAGCGGTATGCACATCTTCGAGCTCTGGAGCATATTCTAATGCTTTATCAAGATTGTATTTGGCTTGTTCCGTGCTACCTCGATTTAAATAGGTTAAACCGAGCTGCATCCGCTCTCTTGCGGCGGCGACTTTGTCTAACTTTCGTTCCGAAACAGGAATATCTGTCCCAGTATAAGTACGCTCAGTGACGCATCCTGTCATCAATAACGACAGGCTTAAAATCAACGAAAACCTTGGCAATCCATGCTTCATGGGCAAGCCTATAAATCTGTGCAAACAAAGAGTTAATTCATTGTGACTGAAATCTGGTTTTCTTGCATGCGTTTTTTCGCTAAACGTTTCGTTCTGTCGCGAATATCGCCAGCTAACTGACCGCAAGCGGCATCGATGTCATCTCCACGGGTTTTACGTACAATGACAGTAAAACCGTATTCCATAAGAACCTTAGAAAAACGGTCGATACGTGAATTAGATGAGCGGCCATAAGGCGAGCCTGGATACGGATTAAATGGGATCAGATTCACCTTACAAGGTGTATCTTTCATTAACTTAGCTAACTCATGGGCTTGGTCTGTGCTGTCGTTGATATGATCTAGCATCACATATTCAACCGTCACGCGGCCGCGGTTAGCATTTGATTTAGCAATATAGCGACGAATACCCGCTAAAAACTCATCCAGCGGATACTTTTTATTGATCGGCACCAGAATGTCACGCAACTCATCATTGGGTGCATGAATACTGACAGCAAGTGCCACATCGATGGCATCGCCCAGTTTATCTAACGCTGGCACTACGCCTGATGTTGATAAAGTCACACGGCGCTTTGATAGACTAAAACCAAAATCATCGAGCATGATGTCCATCGCAGGGATCACATTGGCTAAATTGAGTAATGGCTCACCCATGCCCATCATCACGACGTTAGTGATAGGACGCTCGCCCGTGTCTTTTGCAAATCCTAAAAAGTGCGACACGCGCCAGATTTGACCGACGATTTCAGAAACCGTTAAGTTACGGTTAAAACCTTGCTGACCCGTCGAGCAGAAAGTACATTCCAGCGCACAGCCAACCTGTGAAGATACACACAAGGTCGCACGATCATCCTCAGGAATATAAACCGTTTCCACTTCTTGGCCTTGGCCAACATTAATTGCAAATTTTATCGTACCATCGGTCGATTTTTGGAAACTCGAAATTTCTGGTGCAACGATCTCGCAGCGGGCCGCCAACTTTTGACGTAACACTTTGTTGATGTTGGTCATCTCTTCGAAGTCACTGACACCGAAATGATATAGCCATTTCATGAGCTGATCGGCACGAAAGGGTTTTTCACCCATTTCCGCAAATAATGCGCGCATCGCCTTACGATCAAGGTCTAATAAATTGATCTTCTTTTCACTCATATAGCTAACCTCAACACCAAAAACCGGATCCTGCAACAGGGCGGCGAATTATACAGACGCAAATAAATTTTAGCCAGTAACTCAATTCACCTATGATAGAATCTCCAAGGGCTAATATTGGCCTAAAATACGGAGTTGTAATTCCACCTATATGTTAACCCTCATCATTATAGTGCTTGTCGCTGTTGCTGTTTCTTTTCTGTGCAGTGTGTTCGAAGCTGTTCTGTTATCGGTTACCCCAAGTTATATCGCATCACTCGAACAAACTGACAGTGCCGCAGCCGCGCGCTTACGTAGATTGAAAGAGAATGTCGAAGCCCCTTTGGTGTCAATCCTTACCCTAAATACTATCGCTCATACCGTCGGTGCCGCCGTTGCAGGTGCGCAAGCGGCTAAAGTATTTGGTGACGATATGTTAGGTGTTTTCTCGGGCGTATTAACCTTTATTATCCTGTTTTTCTCAGAAATCATTCCTAAATCATTGGGTGCAAACCATTGGCGTCGCCTCGCACCAAGTGTTTCTGTTGCCGTGCTGTGGATGAAGCGTACCACTAAACCGCTGATCTGGATGTCACAGCAAGTCACTCGCCTAATGGGCAAAGGTGATGAAGGCCACTACATACGCCAAGAGATGAGTGCTATGGCCAAAATTGGCCATGAATCCGGTGAGCTTGATGAGCAAGAGTCAAAAATTCTGACGCAAATGCTGAAGGTGCGAGATATGCCCGTTACGGCGATCATGACACCACGCACTGTGATGTTTTCTTTGCCCATAGATCTCACCCAAAATGAGTTTGTGCGCCAATACCGCGACAAGCCTTTTACCCGAATTCCAGTTTACGACCAAGATCATGATGATGTGATTGGTTACATTACCCGCACCGATGTATTGCTAGCAGAGCGTTACACGCCAGAAGCACCGATTGGTGAACTTAAACGAAGTTTATTTGTGGTGCCTGAAACCGCAAAAATACTGCCACTTTTTGAGCGTATGATTAAACGTAACACCCAAATTGCGATGGTGGTCGACGAGTACGGCAGTAGCCAAGGAATCGTAACTCAAGAAGATATTATCGAATCTATGTTAGGATTAGAGATTGTCGATCTAAACGACCCAGCGACCGATATGCAGCAATTGGCACGTAAACTTTGGACTAAGCGCATGAAGCAAAAAGGCATTCGCCTATCCGATGACGGTGATTTTGAAGCCGCATCCGATGATGACGAAGCCAAATCCGGCTGAAGGCTAACCAAGTTTAGTGCTTGTTAATATAAAGGGAGCCTAGCTCCCTTTATTCTTTTAGAATGCAGATAACTCAGAACCCTCTGAAACTCGCATTTTCAGGTTGCTTGGGTATATACTCACCCGCCGTAATAGAGGTAAGTTATGACACAGAGCTACACACTCTCACTCGCGCACATTAATGACACCCATTCGAATTTTGAACCCTGCCGCGTCCAATTTAGCCTTAACATAGGCCAACATAAGCTAGATGTGACCAGCCATAGCGGTGGTTATGCCCGCATCGGCCATCACATCACAAAAGCGCGTCACACCGCTGCACAAACCAATACTCCTTTTATTTTCCTGCATGGTGGTGACTGCTTCCAGGGCACGCTGTATTTCAGCCATTTTAAAGGTAAGGCCAACGCCCACTTACTCAATCTGTTGGCACCTGATGCTATGGTCATTGGCAACCACGATATCGATGAAGGTAACGCCAGACTTGCCGAGTTTGCCAAGCAAATTGATTTCCCATTGCTTGCGGGCAATATGGATTTAAGCCAAGAAGATCTCAACAAACACGGTTGCCTGCGAGGTTTGCCTAATATCTTGGATTATGATCATGAGCAAAAACGCGCGAAATACCTGCTTAAGCCCTTCCACGATAAGACCTTAGCCATTGTCGGTATTACCTTAGATCAGATGAAAGAGATCGCTCGTCCCGATCCCGACACCCATTTTGTCGATGCTATAGCCACTACCGCGCGCACGGTTGAGCACCTTAAAAATCAAGGTATTAAGCATATTATCGTGCTCAGTCACTTAGGCTTAGATCAGGATAAACGCCTCGCGGCCGAAGTCGATGGTATTAGCCTTATCGTCGGCGGTCACACGCATACGCTACAGGGGGATTTTCGCGCCTTAGGTTTGAGCAACCTGCCCTACGGTGAAGTCATCAATAACACGCCCATAGTGCATGCGGGTAAGTATGCCGAAGTCGTCGGCTTAGCCGAGATAACGTTTGACGCTGATGGGAAAGTGCTGAATTTAAAGGGCGGCAACTACTTCATGCTAGATCAACACTTTATCTTAAGTGCTAACACGGCCGTCGATAACCAAGATTACCAAGCTGTGCGCCAGCAGCTTAATCAGCATCCGAATATCTTTTGGGATGATGCCGATGCCGATATCGATGGCGTGATCCGAGATATCTACAAACCGGCTATCGCAGAGATGGAAAACAAAGTGTTAGCACTGGTGCCGAAGAACTTAGTCCATACCCGCTTACCCTCTAAAGCCCTGCCCCACGGCAGTGAAATAGCACCTTGGGTGAGTCGCAGCATGTTCCAAGAAGCCAAACTGGTCGACCCAAGAGTGAACTTTGCTCTGCATAATGCTGGCGGTGTGCGCCAATCGGTGGCCCAAGGACAATTGACACTAGCCGATGTGATGGGGCAATTACTCCCCTTCGAATTACCATTAGTTAAGTATGAAATTCAAGGTCAGTTTCTCTATCAAGCGCTCGAATCGGCGATTAACGCGGCAACCAACAACAGTGTCCGTGGTACAGGTGCGGGTAGTTTCCCCTACACTTACGGCCTACGGTATTACTACGATGGGCGACGCCCACTGGGTGAACGTTTATTCAGACTAGAGATGATGCAGCAAGACAGTCAATCTCTTTGGTATCCGGTTGAGCCTGAGTCACTGTATGTCGGGGTATCGACCTCTTACACTGCTGCGGGTAAGGAAGGCTATCATCCATTGCTGCAAGCCCGCTGGCAGGAGTCGATGGAGTCACTGACTTTGCCACAGGCCTTTATTCGATTCTTGAATCGCTCACCGAATCTGTCTGATTTATTGTCACAGCATGTGCATTACACCAGCCACAGCCAACGTATAGGTTAGGCGCTATGCTCCTCATGGCGTAAACATTAATGCTGTGAGGAGCAAAGTGAGTGGCAACTTACAAAGCACTAAACAAACCTGAGCTTAAAATTGCCAATCACATTGCGGTAAACGCGCAGTAAACCAATCCTGCGCCTTGCCTTCAGCATATTTACGCCATGCCATAAACACAGCTTGCGTTGGGCGCGGCATTTCCACATGACAAGCCACTAGGCTTCCCGCCGCCAACGCATCTAAGATCAAGTGCTTTGGAATGTAACCCACACCTAATCCCAATTGCTGCGCCTTAATTTTGGTCTGCATGTTCGGCACACGGATCACTTGGCGACTATCAAATAAACCACTTGATCGCTGTGCTAGGGCAGTCGAACTATCTGCTACCACAATAGAAGGAAATTGCAGCAATGCCTCGGTCGGAATTGGGCCAGCATGTTGCGCCAATGGATGCGCAGGATTTAAAGCAAATACAAACTCCAACTCCCCAATTTCCACCACATGATATTGGCCTTTGGGCAACTCCCCTGTTACGCCGATAGCGATATCGGCACGGCCAGAATAGAGCGCATCCCAGCCGCCACCTAAGGACTCTTCGCTGATATTCACAGTCACTTGCTTACCCAGCTCAGTAAACTCACCAATCAACTGCAGCAGGGGTAAATCAGGCACCACTGTATCTATAGCTAAGGTCAATGAAGACTCCCAGCCTGTCTCAAGTTGACGCACCGCCTCTTCGAGCCTTGATGTTGCCGCAAGGATTTCTCTGCCTTGGCGCAGCACAAGTTGACCGACTAAGGTCAGCTCGGCGCGCTGGCCCTTACGTTCAAATAATTTTGTACCTAAATCGCTTTCCAGTTTCTGCACTGTGTAGGTCAGTGCCGACGGCACCCGAAACAAAGACTCGGCAGCAGCGGAAAAACTGCCTTTCTTATCAATAGCATCGAGCACGATTAATCCATCGAGACTAATAGATGGCAACATATAAACCTCATATTCAAATTATTTGAAATAGATATTGAAAATGTTCCGATTTTCTTTGCCAAAGGTCAAGTCTACACTGCTTAGCAATGGAGAAGTTCTTCGGAACTACAGCCAAACTGACTTAAGACTGAGTGAACAATACACTTAACTATTCGTTAAATAATTTGAAATGAGGAATATCCCATGAAAGCACTGATCACAAAAACACTGAACTCAGCCCCGAGTTTTGCCCCACTGGCACTGCGCATTCCTATCGGGATCATCTTAATAGCCCATGGTTCACAAAAACTGTTTGGCTGGTTTGGCGGTTACGGCTTAGAAGGCACTGGACAATGGATGGCATCCATTGGTTTGACACCAGGTTACTTAATGGCATTGATGGCAGGTTCAAGTGAATTCTTCGGCGGCCTGTTCCTGTTGCTAGGTCTGCTGACTCGCCCAACAGCCCTCGTCTTGTCATTCACTATGGTTGTGGCGATTTTCTCGGTACATATAGGCAACGGTCTGTTCCTTGCCAATAACGGTTACGAATTTGGTCTCGCCCTACTAGCAGCCACAGTGTCATTGGCGGTTTCAGGTGCCGGTAAGTTCGCTATCGATAACCTATTCGCTAACCGCATCAAATAAAGGGGAAGCAAGATGATCACATTAAGAAAAGCACAGGACCGCGGTCAAGCAGATTTAGGCTGGCTAAAGAGTCAACATACCTTCTCTTTCTCTAGTTACTATGACCCAGAGCACATGGGGATTTCATCCCTAAGAGTCATCAACGATGACAGAGTAACGCCCGGCGCAGGTTTTGATACCCATGGCCATAAAGACATGGAGATCATCAGTTACGTGATATCTGGCACTATCGCCCATAAAGATAGTTTCGGTAATATCAAAACCTTACCCGCAGGTGAGTTTCAATTGATGTCGGCGGGTAAAGGCATTTACCACAGCGAGTTCAATGCTTCTAATACTGAGCCGCTACACTTTTTACAGATTTGGATCCGCCCAGATACTTTAGGCATAGATGCGGGTTATCAGCAAAAGGCATTCGAGCAGAGCTCACCGCTGACGGCTGTGGTGACACCAAACGGTGAAAATGGCACGCTGAAAGTGCAACAAGATGCGACCCTATATCGTTTAGTGTTAAGCGAAGGCGAAAAAGTGACGATGGCCAGAACCGCCGAACAAGCGAGTCGTCATCTGTATGTTCAATTGATTGAAGGTACGCTGGATATCAATGGCACAACACTCACGACTGGGGACGGCGCACATCTGACCCAGCTTGCGAGTGTCGACTTTACGGCAACAAGCGGCCAAGTCACCGCACTAGTATTCGACTTGTCGGCTAATGCGTAATACGAGCGGCTTAACTGAACCACTCAGTACAGCCGCTTAACGATTGAGCAAACGATTAAGCAAGTCATTGAGCAAGTGATTACATGCCAGCTTGATAAGCACTCACCTAGAAAACCTAGAAGCACTGCCACAAGTCATCTTTGGCAGTGTTTTTTATTGGCGTTTTTATGGTCATGTTATAAGGCGATGTTATAAAAGCAGTGCTAGCGGCCTCGTTGAGCGAACCAGACCCGCACTTTGATAAGCTGAGTTATAGCGCGAGTGTCATGCTGAAATTAACCAACACTTGGGCTTGGCCCTGTGCTTTATCCGCCGCATTTAAAAAACGCTTATGTTCATTACGGCGAATACTGCGAAATCCCTGTTTCTCAAAAAAAGGTCGCGCGAGATAGGATGCTTCAACCGTTAATCGTTTCAGCGCTAAGATTTTAACTTCTTCAAACAACGCAAAATACAAAGAGGTGGCCACCCCAGAACGGGCATATTCGGGATGCACGAACAAACATTCCACTTCGGCAGCGGCTTCAACATCACTGTCGGCACCTATCTTAAGATTGATAAATCCCACCAGCATGTTATCCGCTTCAGCAACCCAAATCGTGGTGCCCTTTAAGCGTTCGAGCCAATAGTTCTCACTGCGGATCTCACCTTCGATATAAGCCCAAGCAGAGCGCTCGGCAAACGAGTAAAACTCGCCAGAGCCTTGCATTACACTCGCCTCAAAGATCGCCGCCAGCTGCGAGACATCCGATGGCGTAAATAGTCGAATCTTCATTCTCTGCCCTCCATCTTGAATCATTAATTGACTTAGATTAACCGAATTCTAATTTAAGCTAAACAGTGCTGATTTAGTTAAATAGTGTCACTAAACGGTGTTAAGCTAATGTTTTACTGTGAAATACCTTACATCACTTTCTAGCTGAAACCATAGTAAACGCGCGTTAAATATTCTTTCCTATATTCTTTTCCATGTAGAAACCGGGGATCACTTGCCCAAGTTTTTGCTGATAACTGCGCTGTATTTGAATAAATCCCATCCGAGTAAACAACCCTTTAGAGAGATAAGATGCGTCCAAGCTCAAGCGCGCATAGCCTTGTGCCTTAGCCCAAGCTTCTAAAACAAGATAAGCGCGCTCACCTAATCCCTGACCTTGATAATCTGGATGTATATATAAGCTATCTAAGTAACCTTGGCGGGAGAAATGGGTTTCGACATTGATAAAACCGCAACAAACTGAAGAAGCTGTCGCTTCATCTATGGCTAAAACCACCCACGCCTTCGAGCGACATAACCGTAAATCCCAATGTTTAGCCGATCTTGGCGCCGCAGACCAAGCCATAAGCTGCGCCTGCGAATAACGAACATGGGTAATGCTGTGCACGCAAAGGTGAAATAACTCACTCACTTCACGTGCATAACATGACTGATAAGGCTGGATCTCGAACTGTTCAAACGCCATCACTTGAGTGATCCCCTGCTGAGTAATAACAGCTAGAAAAATAGCCGCTATTTTGCCGCCTTTGTCCCCATCGAGATAGTCACAAACTCAGATTTAGCGGCATTGAACGCTAAAAACAAAAACGGCCTCGAAAGTATCGAAGCCGTTGAATTACAGAGGCGCTCAGGTTAGCGCACTCGATACTGCTGACTATTTCTTATCGATTTGGCCAACAAATAACAGTTTATCAAAGGTGCGGTTCAAGGTTTTGCTGGTGAATTCGTTCATCCACATTTGCTCAACCACAGCCACTTTATCGCCTTTGCTCACTTCAGTTTGAGGACCCGCGGCCCAAAAAGTGGTATCAGCTTCTTTAATCTGTACGTAGGTGTAACCACCACCGTTCATCGTATCAACAACAGTACCTTCGTGGGTGACACCCTGAGCCCAAGCACTTGACATGCCTAACGCTAAAGTCGCTACTGCCGCTAATTTTACCCATTTTGCCATCATGCCTGCGTTCCTTTTGTTTTGCTAATATGCTGCATTAAAGCACGCTAAAAACAATAAATCGCTAATCTCTATCACGAAATACAACACTTATCGCAAAAGCAGTATTTTTCTTAAAAGAAGGGAACTCATTTCAACAGCGGTTTTAGCATGCCTTCTAAGCCATTAAGTTTGATTTCGTACATTAGCGCTAATTGCTCACCAAGTTTCCCTTGAGGAAAACCTTGCTTATGGAACCACACCAAATAAGGTTCGGGTAGTTCGAGCAACTTACGTCCAGCGTACTTACCAAAGGGCATTTTTTGATTAACAGCATCAATAAGGAGTTGCTGATCCATAGGTTGTTATCTCATACAGAACGTCACGATAATCCTACGGATGCTACAACATAAGCGAACGAATGTCGCCGTTAACTACGTAAAAATAACTATATACCCAAGGGCTTAAATACGCGCTAGCGAACACCTAAAAGGCATTCTCACATGAATATTAAGCGATAATTTTTAACAAATTAGGCCCTAAATTAGCGCAGGGAGCATACTGAAAACCATATTCACTACATAAGCGCTCATGCTCACCATGGGCGGTCATACTGACACAAGTTCCCGCACTCGCATGGTCATCAACAAAGGCCATCACCCGCTCAAGTATTATCTTTGCTAGCCCATAGGATTGGTATTCGGGTAAGACAATAAAATCTTCAATCATCAAATGCCCGGGCTTGTTGCCATAAACACACGCCGTTGCCAATAGATTAGACTTAGCGGCCCCAGCGCCTGCATGTTCCAATTCAGTCTTGTCACTTAATCGAATAGAGACCCAGAACAATGCCTGTACATCCGCAAGTTCAACGCCAATAGAAGGGAGGCCAACTGTGGCCCGCAGATTAAGTAGTTCATGAAATAACGGTGCAGTTTCAACGAGTTCAAACTTAATAGGCATAATAGTTTTGATATCCATTTGGCATCCCTTCTCCATGGTTGAAATTTCAAGCGATTTAGACGTCAGTCTATAGAGATGATAAAGCCAGCATTTGGCAGTTTGATGACAAGTGCCTCACCAAACAAGACCACTTTCGACTGAGAAGCTGATAATTTACTCAGATCAGTTAATAACATTTAGAAATATAAAATTAACATTTGTACCAAGGAAGAAATAAAAAACTACACCCTAAATCCTATGCACAGTTACCGATCACCACAAACAAACCTTTTAACTGACGGATAACAGATAAAACAATGTAAAACCAATAAGATAAAAAAACATTTTTATAAATCCCTCGTCTCATCTTTTTTGTCAAATTAACGGCATATGACCAAATACTGACAAAAAAACGCCTACGACAATTTAATTAAAAAACGTCAAAAAATCAGCCAATTGACCGAGATTAACATTAGGCTTACATTCGATTTCGGACATCAATGCGGATAGCTCCAAACACATCAACTCGCTGCACAAGGGTCATCAAAAGAATTAAGGAATGCGTCATGATAGTCTTAATCGGTGGAGAAAAAGGCGGCAGCGGTAAAAGTTGCCTGGCCCAAAATATAGCTGTATTTCTAACCACAGAATGTAACGCCTCAGTCATTATGGTGGACTGCGACCCCCAGCGCACTACCTCTGACTGGATCCATGCAAGAAACAACAATCCGCAACTGGCCAGCATCAATTGCGTGCAGCTTTACGGTAAGATCCGTAATGACTTACTCAGTCTTGAGCAACACTATGATGTCGTTCTCGTCGACTGCGGAGGGCAAGATAACCTAGCGCTACGAGCAACCATGTCAGTCGCCGCTTACATTTTAATGCCCTTAAGACCTAAGCGCCGCGATTTAAAAACTGTGTGTCACATGGACGATATCGTCGCGACGTGTAAGATGATTAATCCCAAGTTACGGGCTTCTTTTGTGATCACCCAATGTCCAAGTCTACCCAATCAAGCTAACCGAATTTTAGAGGCCAAAGAAGTCTGTAAAACCTATGATATCCATGTCCTTGACGCGATAACATATTGCCGCAATGTTTATGATGACAGTGAAGAATCAGGATTATCGGTAATTGAAATCGAGCCCACAGGAAAAGCAGCCGAAGAAATTCGCACTATCGCCTGCGAACTATTCCAAGTCGATTGTGCTGCCAGCTTAGCCAATCTCCTACATCCCGCGATACACGCTCAGGGGGTGAGTCAAATGCATCATCATTTGACCCATCAAACTCAATCCACTCACACGACCACTCAACGAAGGGGGCAAAATGGGACTCAGCGATCTCAAGAAAAACGCTATGTCATCTAGCAGCTTACAGCACTCGCTTTCGTTAGATGAGTTTATTGAGGCGGCAAACTTGTACGCAATGGGACAAAGTCTGAATAAGCTAAAAAGCAATCTAGATCATAAAGCAGATGCAACTGTCACAAAAACCACAGACACAACTGACATGGCGCGGAGCCATTCCAATGTGTTGAGCTTGCACAAACAAAGCCTAGAAACAGACGTATTATTCCCCGCAAAAGTAGAAACTAAAACACACTATCGCAAAGCAACATTTTCCCTCAGTGAAGCGGCTATAACCCATCTTGCTACACTGGCAGAAGAAAGCAGTATATCCAAATCAAAGCTGCTCCGACTCTTGATTGAACAACACTTCGACCTACCTATTGCCTTGAGGCAATTACGAGAACAACAACGCCAACACCGTTAACGATTCACACTACTCCCACCCTTTTCCGGTAACTTAGCTAAGATCGAGTTACCGGCTTTTTGCTCAAAAAGTAAAAAACACAATAAAAACCATCATAAAATCGCGGCATAAGTTCTGATCCCACCTATCCTTAAATATACACAATGCTGAATTAATGATATTAACTCAGAGTCAATACGTAACATTAAGGTGTTATTTTTGTTAAACCGGATCAGATTTATTTTTCTTTGTTTAACCGCAGCGATAATGATGCCCTGTTACGCAGAATTTTCATTGGCACAAATCCCGCCGCTAACAAACAAAACACCTATCACTTTGGTCGCTGAAAAAGGATTTTGGACCGACTATTTAACCCAAGAAATGTTGCCTAAATTCACCGCAAAAACCGGCGTAAAAGTGCAAGTGGTCAGTACTGAATTAGAGGATATGTTTAACTTACAGACCCAGAATTTACTTCAAGGTTCAGGCAAATACGATTTACTTACAATGGAAGCGGGCTGGGCTAAAGAATGGGCTGCCAATGGTTATACAGTGCCCTTAATTGAACTCGCTAAACTTTACGATCCCGATGGCGAAAAGGCCATGGAGAAATACCTAGAACCCTATTACCCATCGCTACTTAACATCTTGTCCTATCAAGGTGAAATCCATGCTATTCCCTATAACAATTATGTTATGGGAAATCATTATCGAGCAGATCTCTTTGATAATAAAACTGAAAAAGCTCAGTTTCTGCGTCAGTTTGGCTATCCACTCGCACCAGCAAAAACCTTAACAGAGTTACGAGATCAAGCTCAGTTCTTCACTCGTAAAGCAGGCACTATATTAGCGGATAAAATACTGACTCATGACTTTTACGGTCTAGCGCTAATGTCGGGTGATAAACCCCATATTAACGATGAATTCTCTAGCATGATTTGGAGCTTAGGTGGCACTTGGATGCAGCCCGTCTATAACAGCCAGAAACAGATCTCCCATTTTGAAGTGCCCACCATCAACCATGAAGCCATTGAAGCGGCCAAGCAATATCGCGAATTAATGCCCTATGCCGTTCCCGCTAACGAGCAGTTTGCTTTCAATGAAGCAGCAAATGCTATTGCAACAGGTCAAGCGGCTATGTGGCCTTTTGCCTACAATAATCTGTGGTATAAATCCTTTAAAGTTGAACAGAACATTCTCGGCGCGCGTCTAGCCGTAAGCCAAGTGCCTGGCGGTTATCCCTACAATGGCGCTTATGCCTTTGCCGTTAGCTACGACAGCAAAAACCCTCAAGCTGCCTATTGGCTGCTCAAATATATGGGCACCTATGAGGCACAACATGCCTATGCTATGGGGGGTGGTAATCCCTGTCGTATGGATGTAGTAACAGCCCCAGAATTTGAAGATGAATCTTTAAAAGGCATAGCAGGCGCATTTGAGGCAAGCCACATAGCCAATATGTTTTGGTCTACTAAGGTCTTATCCTTTGGGCATTTCACCAGTACTGCCATGGGACAAATTTACCCTGAACTCAGCCACGCCTGTTTTAGCGCAAGCCGCAGACCCGCTAACAGTGAAGATATTTTCATTAAATTAAGTGCAGAGATAAAACACCTCCAAAATACCTATGGAGAGGTACCTGCTATTGACAAAGAAAATAATGCCAAGCACTAAACCACTGAAAAGTTTGAAACAAAAAATAACCTCAGCCTTCTATATCATAGTGGGCATGGCGCTATTAAATGGTGTTGTCGCCATACTACTGTCACAGCAACTCAAATCAGAAATTGAACACTTAGTCGGGGTAGATGTGGTAAAAGTCACCACTGCGCTGCAACTGGCAAAAAACAGTGAAAAACTACAAATCATTACTGCACGCTTGAATAATTATTATGATGAAAAACAAAGAACTAGCCTGTTAGGCGAACTTTCCGCACAATGGGAATTACTCATCAATGACTCACGTCTACTGGCCTCAATAGAAACTTCTACTGTCAATAAGCAAGAATTAAATCACGCCTTAGATACTCAACTGTATTACTTACAACAACTGCCATTACTCAACACGTTAACCGATACTGCCTTACAAGCCAATTCACAGGCAGCCAATATTCAAGCCAACTTAACGTCAATGGCGTCGGGATTTAGCGATGAAATGCAAACCCAATTTCAGCATATTAATACGGACTCTGAACGTCAGCTTAAGCTGAGAAACGTTGACCAGATTGCTTTAAATATCAATACCAATCAGCAGCTATCTTTATTTAGTCATCTAGGAGAACACTTATTTACCCAGTTAACTCAAGTGAATATCATCGACAATCTAGTTGAACTAAACCAAACCCAAAGAGATGCTATGCGACTGCTGTTAAGCATGGAGGCTATGCTTGATAGTATCGGTGGCGATAAAAACTTATATTTTAATTTGTTATCACAAATAAAACAGACCATGGTCGGTGAAGACAACCTCTTTGAACTTTCTCGCAAAGCAATTAGAAGCACTCATATCGCCAATGCGCATTTAGAATACCAAGCTGATGCCGCACAAATCGTTGCGACCTATACGCAGGATCTCGTTAACCAAGTTGAAAATGAAATTCAGCAAACAGGCCGCGAACTTAAAAACGATAGCACCGCATTTATCGTATTAATTTTCTGCAGTGGCATCTTATATTGCTTCTTCATCTGGCTCACCAGTTGGCACTTTATCACTAAGGGAATCATCAAGCCTGTCATGGCGACTCGAGATGCAATGAATGCCATTGCCAATGAAAAACTCGACGCCAGAATGCCTGTCACTGATAACTTAGAGCTCCAGCAAATGGTGAGCTCCTTAGAGACATTAAAAAGCTACGCAGCTCAGGTTAAAGGCATGGCCGAAACCGACGGATTAACTGGCTGCTATAATCGCCGCTATTTAGATTTACAACTCCAAAAAGAATTAGAGTATGCAAGGGACCACAACATGCCCCTAGGTATAATTCTGTTTGATATTGATAATTTTAAACAATTTAACGATAGGTATGGTCATGTCGCAGGCGATCAATGTCTTAAGAAAATCGTGAATGCCGCCAAATCGATCTTGAAACAACCCACTTACATGCTTGCCCGCTATGGCGGAGAGGAGTTCATGATAGTACTGCCATCGAGCAATCTCGAGGAGGCATATCATTTTGCTGAAATATTACGCAATAAAATCATCAATTTAAAAATACCACATGAAGACTCCCCCCATGACGGCATACTGACCATCAGCGCTGGTATTACTTGCTGGGAGCGATCACAACCTATGGATACGAATAGCTTAATTAATCAAGCTGATGAGGCTCTCTATCACGCCAAACTAACAGGTCGCAATCGTACAGAGACACGACTAAACCAACCAGTTCGCTATTCCTAACCATAAAATGCGGCGACTGTTCAGTTTCTTTTTTCACCAGAGGATTGAGTTAAGCTAACTTCACCCCCATTAGCTAATACTAAGTTAATCAGGATAAAGTCAGGGAAGTATGCTCGCTATTGTTATCACGCTTATCCTAGGAGTTGGCGCAATTACCTGGCTACTGTCGAGTCGTTGGCGCAGGACCTTACATCGTCGACGAGTCACGATGAAACCTTTTCCAAAAGAATGGCGCAGCATTCTCAAAAAAAGACTGCCTTACTTCCATGCTCTACCCGCAGATCTACAACTGCAACTCAAACGACATATCCAAATTTTCATCGATGAGAAAGTCTTTATCGGCTGCGATAATTTTGAGATCACGGATGAAGTAAGAGTCACAATCGCGGCCCAAGCCTGTCTACTGCTACTCAATCGTAAAACCGACTTTTACCCCAAACTGAAACAGATTTTGGTCTATCCCGATGCCTTTATCGTCAATAATCAACATAAAGACACTAGCGGTATCGTGTGGGAACAACGCAATGTGCTGGCAGGGGAATCATGGGAATACGGTAAAGTTGTGCTCTCATGGAGAAATACTTTAGACGGCGCCGCCGATCCCCATGATGGTAATAATGTCGTAATCCATGAGTTTGCCCATCAGCTCGATCAAGAAGATGGCCAAGCCAATGGCGCACCCATTCTGCAGCATTTTGCCGACTACAGCACTTGGTCTGAAGTGCTAAGTAGGGAATTTACCCAGTTACAACACAGTGCAAATTTTGGCACCCCCTCATTATTTAATTATTATGGTGCGACTAATCCCGCTGAGTTTTTTGCCGTCATCACCGAAGTCTTTTTTGAGAAACCAGAGGATTTTTACCAACAACACCCAGACTTGTATAGAGAACTGAGCCGCTTTTATCAACTCGATCCGATAAACTGGCATTAACCCATAAATGTAGAGGCACGCAAAATGCTCAAAGACACTCATGCATTCTCAGTTAAAGGTTCCAATATTAATCGCGCTACCTTGGGGTTACTGCTCAGCGCGTTAATGCTTGGCGGCCTTAATGTAAGCGTACAGGCACAGGACTCGCTAACACAAAGCACTCAAACGACTTCGAATCCTGATCAACAAGCGGCGGCTCACGTATTAGATTTACTCAACCAATATTCAAGCGATGCCAATTGGGATAAATACTTTGCCCTGTACCGAAAAGACGGCATTTTTATTGGCACGGATGCGAGTGAGCGCTGGGGAATGGCGGAATTTGAACGTTACTCCCGCCCCACAAAAGGTTGGCGCTATGATTTAACTGAGCGTCATTTAATCCAACACGGCAATGTCATATTGTTTGACGAGTTATTAAATAGTCCAGCCTATGGCGTCAGTCGAGGAACAGGCACTTTAATCAAAACCAATGGCAACTGGGAAATAGCGCAATACCATTTAAGCTTTCCCATTCCTAATGAGGTAGCCAAGCAAATAACTGCCGAGATTAAAGCCGTAAACAAACAATAGCGCAGCACTCCCCAAAATACGGTTTGAAAGAGTGCAATTCCGAAAGAATACAGTTTGAAATTAAATCACTAAAAGTAATCACTTAAGTTATACCACTATCTCAAAGACACAGTAAAACACACATTCGCCAATTGGGAGAAGTGGATGAAACTTTGAAAATCCACGTCTTCAAATGCCCTTTCCGAAGGGCCCCTATCCGCATAATAAAACCCGATCACTTTACTATCGACTAATAATGGTGCTAATAAAAAGCCTTGACGTGACACATGTTGCGCTTGTAATTCTTTACACTGCTCTTGCCATTTCTTAGAGCTAGGATCATCTACCCAAAGCGGTAACTTATGCTCCATCGCTTGGTAAAATAATCCCCGCCTATCGCTCAAATCGATAATAAACTCTTGCTTAATGGCATCTGCATCACGACCTAATATCACCCTAGGTTGAAGTTGTTTACGGCTTGGTGACAATAACAGCACGCCGCACCGGTCAACGCCAACGCCCTCAAGTATACCTTCGAGAACCGTTTGCATGATTTGGTTAAAATCGGCTTTATTAATGGCGAAGCCTGTTAATTCTCGTAGCTTAGCTAACTGAATATTCAAGTTAACTTGATAGACAGGCATATCTAACGGAATGGGAAGTGGAACAGGTTTAACTGTGACCATACGCTTAGGATCTGGTAGATAGTCTAGCAACACCTTAGCACCATATACTTCAGCTAACTTATGGGTCGCATTCGCGCAGCGTTGCATCCGCACCATAAACTCATTTTCTTCTAGTCCAGTAAAACTCGCCGCTTGCGTGATACGTTTCCCTAATTCCTGCTTATCAAGATTAGGTTGAGATAAAATATCGCAGAGCTTATCCGCAATAAAAATAGACCGAATTTCAGGTCTTTGGTCTTCAGGATTATTAACTGCATGGACCAACAGTTCTCCCAATCCCCAATTGCGGGCAATACTTTGAGTTAATAGTGAAAAAGAAGTGCCGAGGGCTTCGCGGGTTATACTTCGTTCCTCTGCTGGCGTTGCACATTCAAGTAGTTTTAGATCTAACTCTTCGGTGAACTCACCACCAATACTCCAAAAAGCACTCTCACCTATGTGATACAGCAAAGAGGCTATAAAAGCTTCCTCCTGCATTTCTTCGTCATAATGGCTCAACATCATCCGTGCAATCATGGCGGCTTGAAATGCTTTAGCCATCAACTTTATTAATCTTTGATATACGTTAGGTGCCAAATTTTTACTCTCTAACAAGCTTGAGAGTAACTTGGCTGTGATACAGATATTTCGCACCGCATCGAAACCAAGCACTATAGCCGCTCGGCTGACAGTAGAGATTTGGCTACTACCTTTATGATAAATAGCGCTATTAGCAACTCGAAGAATACGAGAAGTTAAGGCGTTATCGTGCATCACGCTACGCCCGAGTAATGCGAGAGAGGAAACGTCATCCTTGGCGAGCTTTTCTAGCGATTTAACAGTCGAACACAGTGCTGGCATTTCCAATTCACTGATCCGATTTGTCCAATAATCGACCCCTTTATTAGTATTGTTATTAGGTTTCAACCTAAAGTTACCTTAGCGATATAATCTTGTTGTTTTTAGTATAGATAAACGCAAACATTTCGCCTGTTGTCTAAAGCTTGTTTTAGAAAATCATTCATTAATTGCTTAATAATTCAACATTAAGCAATGCCTGCCTATAAAAATGCCCAAGACAAAGCTCGGGCATTTCAGTAAAACAGGAAATCAATCCACACTTAGGCTTTGAGGTACTGCTTAACAACACGCAACACTTTATCTATGTCCTGACGGCTGACATCTTTATGAGTCACAAGCCGAAGCGTACGCCCTGGGCTTATCAGAATGCCTTCCGCTCGACAGTGTTTAGCCAATAAGTTCGCATCAATATGGGATGCTAATGTAACAAATAACATATTAGTTTGTACTGCGGCTAAATTGACGTCAAACTCACTGAATTCTGCCAACTGCCGAGCTAAGTACGCCGCATTGTCATGATCTTCACTAAGCCGTTGTACTTGCTCAGTTAAAGCAAGCTTACCTGCAGCGGTAAGTATCCCAGCTTGACGCATGCCACCACCAAGCATTTTACGCCAACGAATGGCTTTCTTAATCAAGCGTTCATCACCTAAGAGTAATGAGCCGACTGGCGCACATAATCCTTTGGATAAACAAATCGACACTGAATCAAAGTGCGCCGTGATATCACTTATTGCAATATTCTGCGCAACCGCAGCATTGGCAACTCGCGCACCATCTAAATGAATTTTTAATCCGCGATTAAAGGCTAATGCCTGCGCGTCCGCCAAATAGCTTTGCGGGAGAACCTTACCGCCAATCGTATTCTCTAAACTAAGCAAACGAGTACGAGCAAAATGGATATCATCAGGCTTAATTGCGGCTTCAATGTCAGCTAATGCAATAGTGCCATCTAATTGATTCATTAAAGGTTGAGGTTGAATGCTGCCTAGGACAGCGGCGCCGCCGCCCTCGAACTTATAATTGTGAGCCTGCTGACCGCACAGGTACTCATCTCCACGATCACAATGGGCCATCAAAGCCAATAAATTTGCTTGAGTACCCGAACAGGTAAATAATGCACTTTCAAAGCCAAACATCTCCGCAGCCATATCCTGCAAACTATTTACCGTAGGGTCATCACCGTAAACATCATCACCCACTTCGGCTCTGGACATGGCTAACCGCATGGCTGCTGTTGGCTGGGTAACAGTATCACTGCGTAAATCTATCATCTAGTCCTCAACTTAAAGTTTGGTTGGCGCATAATGGGCTCAAGACTCTAGCGCTAAAGGCTTATTTTGTATAGTTTATCGTCATACTTGTCGACAAATTTACCGATGTAGAACCTCGCATATACTTGAAGCAAGTATCGACATACTGACATCTACTAATAAAAACATAAATATACTCAAGATCTTGCCGATATCTATCTGTCGATGTATGGACGCTTGTACGCGTTTAGCTTGGCGAAAAGAGTCTTACTCGTTAGAATGCCACACTAAGATGGTCATGCTACAACAATGCGATCGCTTTAGTAATTTTGACTAATACTTATCGTTCAATAGGTGATTTGTAGTGAAAAACTCCCAATCTCGATGGATTCAGCTAGCGCTTTTGCTATTAAGTTTAAGCCTAACATCACAGGTATTTGCTTGGTCTGACACTGACCGAGATGGAGTGCCAGATATCAAAGATGCCTGTCCTAACACAGAGCCAAATACACCTGTTATGGCTAATGGTTGTGTGGAAGAAGTCGCTGTGGAAATGACTGCATCACCAGTTTGCGATATGAGTCATTCAAATGCTGAGTTAAACACAGATTGTCATAATATTTCTGCAGCTATGGTGTATTTTGAATTTGCCATTGCCGAGATTGACTTTTCTCAATGGAAAACTTTAGCCTTAGTAAAAGCATTCTTAGAAACAAATGATGCTGAATTAACCTTAGTAGGCCACACAGATATCGTTGGTACACCAGAGTTTAATTATCAACTATCACTTCAGCGAGCTCAAAATGTAAAACGTATTTTGGTTGAAGATTATGGCTTTAATCCAAATCGCTTTATCGTAATGGGTAAAGGTATATCTGAACCTGTAGCGGACAATCGTTCTAGCGAAGGGCGCAGTTTAAATCGACGAGTAGAATTTATCGTCAATAATAAATAGTTTTTGTTAGCGTATATTTAGGGAGTTATTCAATGGAAAACCTCGAAGGTTTATTAAAGCAAGCACCAGATCTGATTGTGACTTATGGCTTAAAAACATTATTCGCCATTATCATCTTCTTTGTTGGTAAATACTTTGCGGGCGTAGCACAGAAGCTTGTTCGTAAATTACTTAACAGCCGTAAAGTTGATCCGACAGTCGTTTCATTTGTCGCAAATCTCGCTTGGGCAGTGGTATTTGTTTTCGCGGTTATTGCCACGTTAGGCCAAATTGGTGTACAAACCGCATCACTGGTAGCCGTTATCGGTGCTGCAGGTTTAGCAATAGGCTTAGCGCTACAAGGTTCTCTGTCTAATTTTGCATCGGGTGTATTAATGGTGTTATTCCGCCCTTGCCGCGTAGGTGACTATATTGAAGCTGCAGGTATCGCCGGCACTGTTGATGAAATAACCATATTCTCAACCAAGCTTCGCACTCCTGATAATAAAGTTATCGTAGCGCCAAACTCATCTATCATGAATGGCACTATCACTAACTACTCAGCAATGGATAGTCGTCGTATCGATTTAGTGATTGGTGTATCTTATTCCGCCGATATTGCACTCACTAAAAAAGTATTGACCGATATTTTAGATAACAACCAGTATGTGTTAAAAGATCCAGCATATACAGTTGGACTTTCTGAATTGGCTAGCTCTTCAATCAATTTCGTGGTTCGTCCTTGGGTAAAAACATCTGATTATTGGACTGCACGTTTCCAACTGCTTGAGCAAATAAAAAATGCATTAGACGCTGCAGATATCGGTATTCCATTCCCACAAATGGATATCCATGTCAAAGAATTACCGCTAAGCAAATAACAATTAGTGGATAAAAAAGGTCGGTAATTACCGGCCTTTTTTTATGGTTCTACGCATCATTTTAGCGTACCTTAATGGACAGATATTAGCGAAGGCACAGATATTCATGTGTGAGGAAATCCAATGCAAAAATATGTTTCATTTTTAGCCGCAAGCTGTATTTATAGCCTAGTTCTGATGAGTCCCAATACACTCGCCAGTGAGAAAACACAGGTTTTAATGGGTGACAAAACAGTCACATTAGAAGGGAAAAGACCAAAATTGTCGCAAATGGCGCCGGGGTTTAAAGTCGTTGATGAGCATTTCACGCCAGTGATGCTAAGTGATTTTAAGGGTAAAACTGTACTGATAAGTGCCGTGCCAAGCCTAGATACAGGTGTTTGCGCACTGCAGACGAAGCGCTTCAACAGCGAAGTTGGCCATTTTTCCGATAACGTCATCATGCTAACGATCAGTACCGATTTACCCTTCGCACAAAAGCGTTTCTGTAAAGTGGAAAACGTAGATAAAATCAAAGTACTATCAGATAGCGTGTGGCGTGATTTTGGTGAAAAGTATGGTTTGTTAATTCAAGATTACGGCTTGCTGGCTAGAGCCATTTTCATCATAGATGCAGAAGGTAAGCTCCAATACCAAGAGTTAGTACCAAACATCACAGAGCATCCTAACTATGATGCCGCGCTTGAAGCCTTGAAAACCCTGCAAGCCCAGCAGTAATTCACCGCTAAAAAACAGGGCAGCCTTAGCTGCCCTTTTGTTTAACGGTTCTATTTCTACGATTTGGTTTTACGATTTAATGTATGTGCTGATCGCCACTGGATTGGTAGTCAAAGGTCGGCATAGACCAATGATATCGCAGCGCCAACATCCGTAAGCTAAAACCAACGCTTAAACAAATAACCAGATTAATCCATTCCGTTAACTGATAGGCTTTTAAGACGATATACAAACCTGCCGTCAGTAATGAAATCACCGCATAGAGTTCTTTTTTAAAAATCAAAGGCACTTGGTTACACAGAATATCGCGGATAACGCCACCAAAGACACCAGTGACCAATCCCATGACTACGGCAATTGTTGGGCTAAATCCCAGCATTAACGTCTTTTGTGCGCCCACGATGGAGAATACGGCTAAACCTAAGGCATCAATAGCCAAAAATAACTTAGACAGATAACGCATCACAGGGGCGATAGCGACAGTGAGCAAAGAAGCGAATGCAATCGCAATAAGGTAATGCACATGCTCAACCCAAATTAAGGGGTAATTTCCGAGCATCATATCCCTTAGTGTGCCGCCACCAATTGCCGTTGCGCAGCCAATGATCACCACACCAAACAAATCCATCTGCTTGCGGCCAGCCGCCAGAGCGCCCGTCATCGCCTCGGCAATAATCCCAATCAGCCAAAGTAATCCAATAATCTGCGTCTCATGCATCTTTGCTACTACCAACAACTCAAAGAATTGATTCTGCCTGATAACCTCTCAGTTCTATAATGATTTTATTTTGAATTCATCATTAGAAAAATTAATTCATCATCTTATTAATAATCTGATGCAGATTCCTACAACCTTATTAAGTTATAGAATAAATATTATACAAAATAGCTAGTTATAAAAATGTTACCTTCACATTGTCATCTATGAAAATAGAATTTTTAATAAGTATTAATAACGTAAATCCAATCAGATGATAAATAACTGCAGATCATCTAATACCGTAGACAAAAAGCATAAAAATCAACCACAAAAAAGCGGCCCTTAGGCCGCTTAATGTTCATTCAAACTGAATCAGAACTATTTAGTGTCAGGCTTAGGTGGATAATTTGCCATTACACTGCCCACTGCTTGATTGATGTTCTGTACTCTTTCTTCTGGGGTATTTTTGTCGCGAATGGTATCGGCAACAGAACCACGCCAGATCAGTTTAGTGGTTTTATTATCAACCAAATCAATAATCAGGGTACCGACTTCATATTCTCTTACTGTGGTTTGGGTCTGCATATTGCCGCCCCACCCCCATCCTGGACCATAGTATGGGTTGTAGCCAAAATTACTATTGAAGGTATCAACATTAATCTTCTTATCAACTTTGGTCAGATAATTAACAAGTACATCAGCATCTTTTGCATCAACTAATGTCATCCCCTTACTCGCTAACTGGCTATTCACCGCTTCTCTGACCCGTTGATCCATCAAGCCATCTAGATGATATCCGGCAGAATCCGTTTTCTGAGCAACCCAAGCATAGGTTTTATATTGGGTAAAATTTGCGCTAGGGTCAAAATCCCAACCAGACTTCATCGAACTACAGGCACTGAGTGCCAACACAGCTAATGCTACAAAAATATTTTTCATCTTAATTTCCTCAGATGTTCGACCCGAACAAAGACAAGTATCAGAGATATGAATTTAGCTTACAGAGCAATAGCCTAATCTACAACTCAATTGATTAAAAAGCAGCATCTCATTCAGCTTGACTTCAGCAAAGCCAAAGATGATAATGATTATCAATTAGGATTTGAAGGGGGGTTGAAATGTTCTGGTTTATTAGCGCGTTTATGGTTGCATCTGCCATTTTTTTCCTTGCACCAGAAAAAATTTCTCTCGAGGCGAATAACGCAAAAATTAAACGTCATTTGCCTACCAGTTTACTGATATTACCCCTCTTAGTGCTTGGCTGGTTGGTTATTGATACCATTGCTAATGGCACTAACTATGCCACAGTCGCCGCATTTGGTTTTGTTACAACAGCCTGCTTAATTGCGTTACCTAAGTTACATAAATTTATTATGCCCAGTGCATTACTCACCGCTGTGGCGCTGATAGCCATGGTATTCATGCGAATGAATTGATCCTGAGCTTTAAGCTTACTTTTCAAAAATATGCTTACTTCCCTGCAAAGAGTTAGCATTTTGTATTGGCCACTTAAGGAGAATCCTCAAGTGGTCTTTTTTTACCTCCCAGAACCTCTGCAAATTTGATAAACTGAGTCGGTATAAGTCACCTTCTAATATCAATGAATGAAACCAATGAAAGCAGATCCTAATGTATCCTTAGTGTACAGCACCGACAAAGGCCGTATAAATGCAGAGCCCGCCACTAAAGCGATTCCGGAATCCGATGGCATAGTCAGGATCCATAGAGACAGTAAAGGCCGCAAAGGTAAAGGCGTTTCGATTATCTCTGGGTTAGGTCTCGATGAAGCAGCGTTAAAAGCAATGGCTCAAACCCTTAAGAAACAATGTGGTTGTGGTGGTACGGTTAAAGATTTCACTATTGAGGTCCAAACGGACAACCGCGAGCAATTAAAGCTATTACTTGAGAAACAAAACTACAAAGTTAAATTAGCTGGCGGTTAATCTCGCCCGACTTAGCAATATAGCAGCAAGCTAGATCAACTTAGCCACATCAAACGGAGTAGTTTAATGGAGAGTTTGCAGAACCATTTCTTAATTGCCATGCCCTCACTACATGGTACGTTTTTTGAACGCTCAGTCATTTATATCTGTGAACATGATACCAAAGGCGCCATGGGACTGGTGATCAATAAACCGCTCGGTATCGAAGTTAATTCGCTATTGGAACAAATGGATTTGCCAGCAGAGCAAGTCTCCGCGGATTTAGTGCCTAATACCAATGTCATGATGGGCGGCCCCGTCTCCCAAGATCGCGGCTTTGTGCTGCATACCTCTCAGCCCTATTGGGCCAATAGCACAGATCTGGGTTGTGGTTTAATGCTAACCACTTCCCGTGATGTGTTAACCGCGATTGGAAGCAACAGATCGCCAGAGAAGTTTCTCGTCGCCTTAGGTTATGCTGGGTGGAGTAAAGATCAGCTCGAACAAGAGCTTGCCGATAATTCTTGGCTCACAATTCCAGCAACGAATGCGCTCTTGTTTGACATTAAACACGAAGACCGTTGGCCACAGGCCAGCCGTGCTCTCGGATTTGATGCTTGGCAAGTTTCAGCTCAAGCGGGTCACGCTTAAGTCTATTTATTAATATAAGTCAGCACACTATGAATTCGAAAACCGTATTAGGCTTTGATTTTGGCACTAAGAGCATTGGTGTGGCTATAGGCCAAGAGATCACTGCCAGCGCCACACCGTTATTATCACTCAAGGCCGTCGATGGTATCCCAAATTGGGATCAGATAGGCGACTTAATCAAAGAGTGGCAACCCGACTTAGTCGTCGTTGGCCTGCCCTTAAACATGGATGGCACAGAGCAAGATATGACCCACAGGGCGCGTAAATTTGCTAATCGCATCAATGCTAAGTTCAAAGTCAAAATAGCCACTCAAGATGAGCGATTAACTACCACTGATGCTAAGGCCAGATTATTCGAATTGGGTGGGTTTAAGGCTCTGACCAAAGGTCAAGTCGATGCGGTGTCTGCCGTCCTTATCATCGAAAGCTACTTCGAAAATAACTTCAGCAAGTAATGCCACAATAAATAAAACTACAATAAAAATAAAAGGATAAGTTGCCTTATCCTTTTAGTTTGATGTTTAACCCGATAAATTACCAGATCAAAAATGTGGCTTCACTAAGTTGGCCATCATAGTAATGTGTGCATCATCATCGTTTAGTGCAGCGATGTAACGGAACTTCTCACCACCCGCCTCGGCAAAGAGATGACCATTCTCACCAACAATTTCTTCCAGCGTTTCTAAACAATCGGCGCTAAAAGCTGGGCAGACGATAGCAATATCACGCACGCCTTGTTGCGGCAACGCTTTCAAAGTCGCATCGGTATAAGGTTGTAGCCATTTGGCTTTACCGAAACGCGATTGGAAAGTCATGACAAACTCATCTTTTCCTAACCCAAGCTTTTCGGTAACCAGTCGAGTCGTTTTCATGCAGAAGCAGTAATACGGATCACCTAAATGCAAATTACGTTCAGGCATACCATGGTATGACAACACCAATTTTTGCGGTTTACCATGGGCTTCAAAATCAGCCGTGATCGAATTGGCTAAAGCATTAATAAAGTCAGCATTGTCATGATAAGTATTAATAAAATGCAGTGCTGGAATATAGCGCCACTTGGACAACTCAGCCGCAATCGCATCAAATGCAGAACCCGTAGTTGGCGCCGCATATTGGGGATACAGAGGTAACACCACGATTTTATCTATGCCATTTTGATGCATATTCTGCAAGGTGCTAGCAACCGACGGACTGCCATAACGCATGGCTAAATGCACAGAAACATCATAGTTATCAGCTTTAAGCTTATCCGCTAACTTTGCCGTTTGACGCAAACTAATGTCCATTAACGGTGAACCTGCCGCAGTCCATACCTTTTGGTATAACGCTGCCGATTTTGCTGGCCGTACCCGCAAAATGATCCCGTGTAAAATCAACATCCACACTAGCTTAGGGATCTCGACGACTCGGGGATCCGCTAAAAACTCTGCAAGATAACGTCTAACAGCAGATGCTGTGGGTGCATCTGGAGTACCTAAATTCAACAACAACACGCCTACTTTGCCGCGCTGCCCGTGTCCAACTTCTTTGGATAAGCCTGAAAATTTAGCCAAAACAGCCTCTTAATTAATAAATATTAGTAAGATTAAAGTACAGATTCTATCGCTTGCTTAAGCTCTTCACTATCTGGCTTCACTTTAGAATTGAACTGTTGCACAACCGCGCCATCACCGCTGACGACATACTTATAAAAATTCCACTTAGGCGCACCAGTTTTTTCGGCTAAGTATTTGAAGACACTATTAGCGTCACTACCACGTACTGGCGATGTCGACAGCATAGTAAAGGTGACACCGTAATTGATGTAACACACCTTAGCCGTATCTTTCTCATCATTTTCTTCTTGGAAAAAATCATCCGATGGGAAACCAATGACCACTAAGCCTTTATCTTTGTAGTTTTCATGCAATGTTTCGAGCGCTTTAAACTGCGGGGTGTAACCACAGTTACTGGCCGTGTTAACAATCAACACTGGTTTTCCCTGAGTCAATTCACACAGATTAACTGTCTCTTCAGAATGTAATTTTCGTACTTCAAGGTTCAGATACTCGGGACAAGTGGCCGCCATAGCGCCAACACTCATCAAGCTCGCTGTCATAGCGAATATCATAGGTAATTTTTTCATTGCTTTCTCCTTTACCAGTACATTACGCAAACGCACTAGGTAAAGATCATATTGAATTAAAAAATAAAAGCTATGGATAATGGCAACATAGCGATGAAGTAGAACCGATTGAGCTGAACGAAAATCTAATACACAAACAAAAAGCAGCCCATAAAGAGCTGCCTAACCCAGAACCTGACTATCGCGTTAGTCCATGTCTAAGGTGACACCTTCCATAAAACCTGAGCCCGTGGATTCTTTATTCTGCAATTTAATCATCAAACGTAAATCGTTTGGTGAATCAGCATGGTGCAGCGCATCGGCGTAACTAATCTCGCCATCGACATAAAGTTTCAGCAAGGCCTGATCGAACGTCTGCATGCCCTGCTCGTTGGATTTTGCCATGGTTTCTTTGAGCAAATGCAGCTCGTTCTTCGCAATTAAACTCGCCACCCTTGGGGTGTTAATCAATACTTCAATCGCGGCGCGACGCCCTGTGCCATCGACTTTAGGGATCAATTGCTGCGCCACAATACCGCGTAAATTCAATGATAAATCGAACAATAACTGTTGATGCTTACTCTCAGGCACGAGATGCATAATCCGGTCTAACGCTTGGTTGGCGTTGTTGGCATGCAAGGTTGCCATACAGAGGTGACCCGTTTCAGCAAATGACAGCGCAAACTCCATCGTCTCTTGGGTACGGATTTCACCAATCAAGATCACATCGGGAGCTTGGCGAAGGGAGCTTTTTAGCGCCGCATCAAAAGACTCAGTATCTATACCCACTTCACGCTGAGTGATTATGCTTTTTCTGTGGTCGTGAACGAATTCGACCGGATCTTCAATCGTGAGAATATGACCGCGAGCATGACCATTGCGATAACCCACCAAGGCCGCCAAGGACGTTGACTTACCCGTTCCCGTTCCGCCTACCATAATGATGAGGCCACGTTTACTCATCACCAGATCTTTTAGAATAGGCGGCAATTTTAAATCATCGACATCAGGGATTTTAGTCTCAATACGGCGCATCACGCAGCCAGGCGATTCACGCTGCCAAAAAGCGCTCACCCGAAAACGACCTAAATCCTTTGCCGCAAAAGCGAAGTTACACTCACGAGTGGAATGAAACTCTTGCTTCTGCGCCTCTGTCATTAACGACTCAACAAAATCCAGTGATTGTGCTGGTGTAAACGCACTTTCTGCCAAGGGACGCAATTCACCGTCAATCTTGGCACTCGGCGGAAAACCCGCTGTGATGAACAAGTCGGAGGCTTTGCGTTCCACTATCACTTTTAAAAACGGACGAACATCCATCATAAATCCTTAAAATGTCGCTTGTTTATTCGAACTCTTCGCCATTGCATCTTCACGGGTGATAAGACCGCGATTGACTAAGTTCTGTAAACATTGCTCTAAGGTCTGCATTCCATGGGCCATACCTGTTTGAATTGCCGAATACATCTGCGCCACTTTGTCTTCACGAATTAAATTGCGGATAGCGGGCGTGCCCATCATGATTTCATGGGCGGCGACACGGCCTCCTCCCACCTTTTTAATCAGGGTTTGCGAAATAACCGCTTGCAGCGATTCAGACAACATAGTGCGCACCATGTCTTTTTCACCGGCGGGGAATACGTCGACCACACGATCAATCGTTTTCGCGGCAGAAGTAGTATGCAAGGTACCAAACACTAAGTGGCCTGTTTCAGCGGCGGTCATCGCCAAACGAATGGTCTCAAGGTCACGCATCTCACCGACTAAAATCACGTCTGGGTCTTCACGTAGTGCGCTTCTAAGCGCCGCATTAAAGCTGTGGGTATGGCGGTGAACTTCACGTTGGTTAATCAAACATTGCTTATTTTGGTGAACGAATTCGATAGGATCTTCAATGGTTAAGATATGATCATGTCGATTTTCATTCACGTAATCCACCATGGCGGCAAGTGTGGTACTCTTACCCGACCCCGTAGGTCCAGTCACTAGGACTAATCCGCGAGGGAAACTGGCAATTTTTTTAAAAATTTCCGGCGCACCTAATTGCTCAAGTGACAAAATGTCACTTGGAATGGTACGAAACACAGCCGCTGCACCACGGGATTGATTGAATGCGTTAACACGAAAGCGTGCAAGATTAGGGACTTCGAACGAGAAATCGATTTCTAAATGTTCTTCGTAGTCCTTGCGCTGCTTATCATTCATTATGTCGTACACTAAGCTGTGTACACCTTGATGATCGAGCGCGGGCAGGTTAATTTTTCTCACTTCACCGTCAACACGGATCATGGGAGATATCCCTGCAGAAAGGTGTAGATCCGAGGCTTTGTGTTTTACACTAAATGCCAATAACTCAGTGATTTCCATCGTTTGGGATATCCTTGCAACTAGATAATTACATCATGACAACAATAGCAGACAGACTCGCAATCGCCCAGCGCAGGATCACACAAGCAGCGCAAAAATGTGCCCGCCACCCCAGCAGTATTCGCTTACTTGCCGTCAGCAAGACTAAACCTATTGAAGACATTATAGCAGCCTACCAAGCGGGTCAGCGTTGCTTTGGCGAAAACTATGTCCAAGAAGGCGCTGAAAAAATTACTGCGCTCAAGGGGGATTTCCCAGACATAGAATGGCATTTTATCGGCCCACTCCAATCCAATAAAACCAGCATAGTCGCCCAGCATTTCGATTGGATGCATACCGTTTCACGCGACAAAATTGCCCTACGTCTCAATGAGCAACGTCCGGCCGAATTGGCGCCATTAAACGTCTGTATTCAAATTAATATCAGTGCTGAAGACACAAAATCTGGCATAGATGCGGCTCAAATGCTGCCACTGGCCGAACTGATAGCTCAGCTACCTAACTTAGCACTGAGGGGCCTAATGGCAATTCCAACGGCTACCGCAGATACAGAGTTACAGCTTAAAGAGTTTTCCATGTTAAACAATCTATTTCAAGAACTTAAAACGCATTATCCCGCTGTAGATACGCTTTCAATGGGGATGAGTAATGACCTAGATACAGCGATTAGCTGCGGTTCAACTATGGTGCGTATTGGCAGTGCCATTTTTGGTGAGCGCAATTACGCTGCGTAAAATCCACGTTCGGCATTTAGTTAGAGGTCAGTTTAACCTTGTTTTTAGCACTTTATGCCCAAATACTGTATTTAAGAACACCGAACATTAACGATTTAAGAGCAATTAGCGAGAGTCGATAATCAGGCTCAGTCATTCAAATGACTAACCGTTTTATCATCTTAATTTAAGGTGAAGATGTTACAAGTTAACGGTTAACACACTGAAGAGAATCAAATGGATCAACAGAAAATCTGCTTTATCGGTGCCGGCAATATGACGCGCAGCATCATCAGTGGCTTAATCAATAGCGGCTATCCAGCTCAACTCATCCAAGCGACTAATCCCAGCCAAGGTAAACTTGATGCACTAAAAGACGATTTTGGGATTTTGGTTTCTCAGGATAATTTGGCAGCGGCGCAAGCTGCCGATGTAATAGTACTTTCAGTAAAACCACAATTGATGCAACAAGTTTGTGAAGCATTACAGACAGTCGAGCTGTCGAATAAGTTAGTCATCACTATCGCTGCGGGCATTAAAGCAAAGCGATATACCGACTATCTGGCACAAGACATCAAGCTTATCCGCGCCATGCCAAATACGCCGATGCAAATTAGTGTTGGTATGACTGGCCTCTATGCGCCTCAAAGCATTACTACCGAGCAGAAAGCCATTTGCGATCGTTTGATGTCAAGCGGCGGCGAAATAGTGTGGGTAAATGAAGAGTCAGATTTAGATCAAGTGATTGCACTATCGGGCAGTTCACCGGCTTATTTCTTTTTGCTAATGGAGTCTATGATAGATGCAGGCAAAGAAATGGGAATGGATGAAACAAAAGCCAGAAGTTTAGTGCAGCAAGCTGCGCTTGGCGCTGCTATGATGGCAAAGCAAAACCCACAACTGACCTTAGGTAATTTAAGGGAGAATGTTACTTCAAAGGGCGGCACCACCGCACAAGCGCTGGCGACATTTGAAGCTGCGGATATGCGCGGCTTAGTAAAAAAAGCCATGGAAAACTGTATTAATCGTGCAGAAGAAATGGCTAAAACATTTTGATCCACTAACACGTTTTTATATCGAACTTTAATAGGTAGAAATCTCGATGAATGCATTTACCTTTTTAATCACCACTCTATTCGATCTCTATTTGATGGTAGTGATTTTGCGGATTTGGTTACAACTGGCAAGGGCTGATTTTTACAATCCTTTTAGCCAATTTATTGTTAAAGCAACTCACCCGCTCATCGCACCAATGCGCCGTATTTTGCCTTCCTTAGGGCGATTTGATACCGCATCTTTCGTCCTCGCATTATTGGTTGTGATAGCCAAGCTGCTACTAATTAGCCTCATTGCGGGCGGTGGCATAGACATACTGTTATTTTTGCTGTTTGCCGTTGTATCTGTGGTCAAAAAAGCAGGGGTACTGCTGTTTTGGATGCTATTAATACGCGCAATCTTAAGCTGGTTTAACCAAGGCTATAATCCCATTGTAATGATTATGGGTCAGTTAACTGAACCCGTATTAGCACCAATACGTCGTATCATACCGCCAATTGGTGGTTTAGATTTATCCGTAATGCTGGTCATTATTGGTATGAATTTCCTCAATATGTTACTTGCTCAATATATCCCTTATTGGGCAGTGATCTAATGAGTGCAGTGACTTTGCAGCAGGGTGACTTGCTGCTCAATCTCTACATTCAGCCTAAGGCCAGCCGCGATCAAATTGTAGGATTGCACGGTGATGAGCTAAAAGTAGCCATCACTGCGCCCCCCATAGATGGCAAAGCGAATGCCCATTTAAGCAAGTACTTAGCAAAAGCTTTTAAAGTGCCAAAGAGCGACATTCACATAATAAAAGGTGAACTTGGCCGACATAAACAAATCCGCATTATTGACCCTAAGATCATCCCAAGTGTCATTACTGAACTGATGGGGCAAGATAGTGAAAGGTAATTCAGTTGAAAGATCACTCAGTTAAAAAATCGTACAACTGAAAACGAATTAATCCTTTGAATACTATTAATTTATTGGAAAAAATAGTCACGGCGGCCCTATAATCCAACATTCTCTAATATGAGGTATCCCATCATGTTCCGTAATCTTCTCGCTGTATTAGCCCTCACGGCCAGCCTTTGCGGTGTTGCAAATGCCGAGCAAAAAGAAACTGTCGGCAATTTTGATATTCATTACATGGCACTTGGCAGTACATTTTTAACGCCTAGCATAGCCAAATCCTATGGCATTAAGCGCAGTAGCTACACTGGCATCATCAATATTGCCGTATTAGATATTAGCGAAGCAAATAAGCCCGCAGTACCCGTTGAAATTACTGGAGTTGCTAATAATTTGTTAGATGCGCGAATCAATCTAACGTTTAAAGAGATCCGCGAAGGTGATGCGATTTATTACATTGCCGAAGTGCCCTACCGCGATGATCAAGAAATCAACTTCAATATCGCAATTAAATATGGCAATCAACTGAACACGAACTTACAGTTCAAGCAAAAATTCTACGTTGAATAAACCTATTTTATACCTTTGTTGGCGTTGCTTTCCTGTAGCGCCAACCCCTTTCCCTGTCCTTTACTATTGAGCTTGGGTATCATAGTGCCAACGCACGTCGCCCCATTTATGATAGGTATTCCATGCAACAAATCGTCCTCGCCAGCGGTAATAAAGGCAAACTTGCCGAATTTGATCAAATACTCGCAAGCTACGGTGTCACTGTACTGCCGCAGAGCCAGTTTAATGTCAGCGAAGTAGCAGAAACGGGTACCACTTTTGTAGAGAATGCCATTATCAAAGCAAGGCATGCCGCCGAAATCACCGGACTTGCGGCCATTGCCGATGATTCGGGTTTAGAAGTGGATTTACTCCAAGGCGCTCCAGGTATTTATTCAGCGCGTTACGCGGGCGAAAATGCCAAAGATCAAGACAACGTATTGAAACTACTGGAGACGTTAAAAGACCAGCCAGCACCTCGCGGGGCAAGATTCCAATGCGTACTGGTATATATGCGCCATGCGAAAGACCCTACCCCGATTATTTGCCAAGCCTCATGGGAAGGCCAAATCGACTTTAGCCAACGCGGCGCCAATGGCCATGGTTACGATCCGATTTTTATCCCTGAAAATTATCAATGTAGCGCGGCAGAGCTGAGCAGCAAAGAGAAAAATGCCTTAAGTCATCGCGGTAAAGCCCTAGTGCAACTCATCGCCGCCATGCAAGCCCAAGGCGTGTTAACTGGCGGGAATGCACAATAATGTCGTCAACTGCTGTGACTACTGCGATGAAGCTCGAACTGCCGCCACTCAGTCTGTATATCCATATTCCCTGGTGCGTACAAAAGTGTCCTTACTGCGACTTTAACTCCCATGGTCAAAATGGTGAGCTGCCACAAGAAGCCTATGTTGATGCGCTATGGGAAGACTTACGCCAAGACTTACATCTCGTCCAAGGGCGGCAGCTCCATACCATCTTTATCGGTGGCGGCACGCCATCATTATTCGATGCCAAACAAATCAAACGCATACTCGATGGTGCTAATGCGCTAATTCCCTTTAGTGACAATATCGAAATCACTATGGAAGCCAACCCTGGCACTTTAGAACACGATGACTTTAGTGCCTATCGTGCAGCGGGCGTCACCCGTTTATCTATCGGGGTGCAGAGCTTTTCTAAGGATAAACTCAACTTACTTGGACGTATTCACGATCAAAACGAGGCACAAGTCGCCGCTCAAAAAGCCAGCCAAGCGGGATACTTGAGTTTTAACCTCGATTTAATGCATGGATTACCCAATCAAAGCTTTGCTGAAGCTATGGCCGATATCGACACGGCAGCGGCGCTGAATCCGCCACACCTATCTTGGTACCAGTTAACGATTGAGCCCAATACCCTATTCCACTCAAAACCGCCACAGCTGCCCGATGACGAAGCGCTCTGGCATATCTATGAGCAAGGTCAACAAAAGCTGGCCGCATTAGGGTATGAGCAATACGAAATATCCGCCTATGCAAGACCAGGTTACCAATGTAGGCACAATCTCAACTACTGGCAGTTTGGTGATTATCTAGGCATAGGCTGTGGCGCCCACGGCAAAGTGACGCTGCCAGAAGAAAACCGCATCATACGCACAGTAAAAATTAAACATCCCAAGGGATATCTGAGTGCCCACAACTACACCTTCGAATCGATTGAAGTTGCAGAGGAAGACCGCGCGCTCGAATATTTAATGAATCGCCTGCGTCTGATGACACCTATTCCTAAGCAAGAATTTGAACTGCGTACCGGACAACACAGAGACACATTGACCGAAGGAATGGAAAAGGCCAAACAACGCGGTTTACTCACAGAATCCGCTGAACATTGGCAATTAACCAGTAAAGGTCATATGTTTGTTAATGATTTACTGACACAATTTTGCTGAGTTAGCCGTTAAAACATATATATAAATAATGTGTTAGTAACAAATAGTGCCGTTTAACACTATTACTGCTAACACATTTTCTAACACTAATATCCATACATTCTTGTTCCGCTTCTTTAGTATTGATGCAAATCAATCTAGGAAGCCTGATCATGCCAATAAAAACTAAAATCAGCTTAGTCGCACTGACCCTTTCAGCTCTACTGACCATTCCCGCGTATGCAGCATCAACTGCGCCAGCCTTACACAGTGCAAGCGAACCTGTGAATGCAGTAGCGCAAACCGAATCAGAAAAAGCCAATGCTCTGTTCGAAACCATCTTCATGGAAAACATCATGGCGAGCCCCATTTCGCAGACCTATATGGGGATCAAGCAAGACTATGATAAATGGGATGAACTGGGTGATGCCGCCGATGATAAAACCCTAGCGCGCACAAAAAAACAACTGGAGCGGGTCAATCAGATTGATGCGGCCAAGCTCGATCCACAAACAAACCTCAGCCTTACCTTACTAAAACAAAATCTGCAAAATGACATCGAAGATGACCAATGGCGCTATCATAATTATCCTGTAAACCAAATGTATGGCGGCCACTCTATGATCGCCTCCTTCTTGATTAACCAACATCAAATCACAGATGTCAGCGATGCTATGGCCTATATCAGCCGCTTGAATGGCGTTCCCAAACGCTTAAATCAACTACAGACAGTATTAGCCGTTCGCGCAGATAAAGGCATTATCGCGCCTAAGTTCGTATTCGCTTATGTGATTTCAGACAGCCAAAACATCATCAAAGGCGCGCCTTTTGATAAGGGCGACGACAGCGCGTTACTCGCAGATTTTCGCCGTAAAGTGAACGCATTAGCGATTAAAGAAACGGAAAAGCAAGCACTGCTTCAACAGGCTGAGCAAGCACTCGTTACTCAAGTCGAGCCCGCCTATAACAAACTCATCAGTTACGTAAAAACCTTAGCAGCCAAAGCTGATGACCGCGATGGTGCGTGGAAACTCCCTAACGGAGTCGCCTATTACAATAATGCCTTGGCACGTACTACGACGACAAACATGAGCGCCGATCAAATCCATGACTTAGGCCTTTCTGAGGTGGAACGTATTCACAATGAAATGCGTGCCATCATGAAGAAGGTCAATTTTAAAGGCGATTTGCAGCAATTCTTTAGCTTTATGCGTGATGATCCCCAGTTCTACTACCCCAATACCGCCGAAGGCAAAGCCGCCTATTTAGCTGAGGCGACTAAGTTCATCGACAATATGAAGTCGCGCTTGGATGAAGTGTTCAAAGTAAAACCTAAGGCCGCCATGGTAGTGAAGCAGGTTGAAGCCTTTAGAGAAAAATCTGCTGGTAAAGCCTTCTATGAACAACCAGCACCGGATGGTTCTCGTCCAGGTAGCTACTATGCAAACCTATATGACATGAAAGCCATGCCAAAATACCAAATGGAGGCGCTGGCCTACCACGAAGGTATTCCGGGTCACCATATGCAGATCGCCATTTCCCAAGAACTGCAAAATATTCCTAAGTTCCGTAAGTTTGGTGGCTATACCGCGTATATTGAAGGCTGGGGTTTATATAGCGAATCTTTCCCAAAAGAAATGGGACTCTACGCCGATCCTTACTCTGACTTTGGTCGCCTAGCAATGGAGTTGTGGCGTGCCTGTCGCTTAGTCGTTGATACTGGCATCCACACAAAAAAATGGACCCGCGAGCAAGGCATTGCCTATTACGTGGATAATACGCCAAATGCTAAATCGGATGCGGTGAAAATGGTTGAACGCCATATCGTCATGCCATCGCAAGCGACAGCTTATAAAGTAGGTATGATTAAACTACTAGAGCTAAGACATAAAGCAGAGCAACAGCTTGGCAGTCAATTTGATATCCGCGACTTCCATACGCTAGTACTTGCTAACGGCGCATTGCCACTGGATGTGTTAGAACAACAAGTCGATCTCTGGATAGCCAGTAAGAAGGCCTAATACCCTAATGTTTTAATGCCTTAATGCTGAGTCGTGAAGCATTGTTAACCTGCTTCACGACTAAAGCGACATATATAGCTACGCCCAATAAAAAAGCCACTCGAAAGTGGCTTTTTTATTGGTACCATTATCTCTTTAGATAACAGAACCCTTCTCACTGTGGGTCACTATATTTGTTGCATTAATATATGCTTTAGCACTCGCCTTCACATCATTTAACACACAGTTGCGACTTTAGGGTACAGGGAGACAAAACTTGTGCTCAAGGCTGCAAACCATCAATAAAAAAATTACCTCAGCGATAAGGCTGAGGTAAACCAAAAACTAGGATGATGGTTTAAAGAGCCAACATTGTTTTAGTTCTCAAACTTCTGTTGGCTGTGATCCAAAACTGCATTAACGCCGACCTGTATACAAAAATTGAAAGGGGTCATTTCCAATAAATGTATAGGACTCAGGTCATTCCGAATCAACTATTACCCATTGTATTCAATTAAGAACAGAGTTCAAGGATGTTATAAAAAAGTGCTTTAGGAACCCCTAAAAAACCATCAACAAATGTACTCATCAACTCAATCTAAAGCATTGATTTTAAATGACTAGAAAAGTGCCTGCCCAATTTAAAATCGCATAAGACTGCTTTTAAGAACAATGTTTCCTATTTTACTGACGTTTACTGAATAATTCTACATAGGGAGCATCCCAATACGGTGGCGTTCCTATGTGATCTTTGATGAATTCGATAAAAGAACTGACCTTAGGTGCTAAGTGCTTACGACGGGGGTAAACCGCCTGCAATGGCAGATGGTGGGTCAATTGCCAATCCTTCAGTAAAGGCACTAATGTCCCTTTGGCAATTTCATCTTCCATCAAATAACTCGCAAGATACACAACTCCAAGACCACTGATTGCAGCAGATTTTAATGCAGGCGCATTATCCACCCTGAAATTACCCGATACGCCAATTTCACAGTAGTCATCACCCTTCTTAAATTGCCACATGCTGTGCTCGTGCCACTCGCCTTGATAGACCAAACAGTTGTGGTCAACTAACTGCTCAGGTCGAGTTGGCTCGCCATGTTGAGCAATATAGCCAGGCGAAGCAACTAACAGGAATTGGCACTTCATCAGAGGTCTAGCAACCATGCCAAGTGGTAATTGCTCAGACATAGTTAACAGTAAGTCTAAGCCTTCGCTCACGACATCCACTTTATGGTCCAGTAAGCTCACTTGTAGCTCAAGCTCAGGATGTTTTGCCATAAAAGATGGCAACGCAGGAATGATATGCATCACCCCAAAGGATTGGGAAATACCCACCTTGAGCACGCCGCGGGTCGCATCATTTAAGTTATGCACGCTGGCTATCGCTTGTTCAGCGTCACGCAGCAGTTCTTCACCTTGCAGATACAGCAAATGCCCTGCTTCAGTCAGGCTTAAGCTGCGGGTGGTACGTTGAATTAATTGAACACCAAGTCTATGTTCAAGATCGGCGACTTGTGTACTGACCTTAGACTTAGAGATCCCAAGCCTTCTTGCGGCGGCACTAAAACTACCTGCTCTGGCCACATGAGTAAAAATCGCAATAGGTTCTAACAGTTCTAACATGGAAGTCGCCTTAAGCTGTTTACGACAATGATATTAACTTTCGGTGAGCAGCTATGGTTAGCGTAATCATCGCTTAAAAATAACCATAGCATTGATATCTCGCATCAAAATGATATAACGCAGAGATTTAGACCGAAAAAGTCCACTAAAGTAGGGGGTTATATCTGACTGATATGCCAGCTTTTAATTATATTTTAAGAGTATACCAAATATTCGTCTCTAGACTGTAACATTCCGAACTAAATCGCTGCAAGCCTAGCCTATAAGCCACATCAACTTAGCCATAAGGGTTGTCGCCACGATTAAACAGTAGTCAATAAAAAAGCCCCTAGTCGATAAATTGACTAGGGGCGTAGCATTCAAGTTTGACTCATGCACAAGGAGATAGAAGTTATTACAGTTAAAACTAAGGGCTATTCGCAAGGATTATTTACAAGAACTATTCACGCAGTTCCTTGGTTGAGTTTTGTGTCAACACATAAGGCGCGAGTTCTGGTACTTCTTGGCGCAATTGATTTTCAAGCACTAACAGATTTTCAAATCGGTCGCACAAACGGTCAGCCCTAGCTTCTAATCCCTTAGATTGGCTCTCAATTTGTTGCTCAATATCTTGGCCTAAATTGTCCATTTTTTTGGAGAAGGTATCCATCTTGGCTTCAAAATTTTCACCGCCACCAGACATGATTTGGCCACCTAAGTTCATCATAATTGCGCCAATTGAATTCTGGACAATTTGTTCCATTTCCTGCTCGAATTCATCGTTAAATGTACTTTGCATCGAGTCTTCAGTCGCCCCTAAATAGAAGCTATCACCATTCTTGTAAGCCACTGAATCAACACGTTTTTGAATGCCAGCCATCATTTCATCAAATTTTGCACCAGCAGCATCACCCATTAAAGGTGTTAAGGCCATACCAACAGCTTTGGAAGCAAGAGATACTGCCTCATTCACCAGTTCAATCACTTCTGGCACTTGAGTCGAAACTTCATCGGCATATTGAGTAACCAATTTTTTCTGCTTGTCGGTTAAGTTAACTTGCTTACCTTCCACAAATAACTTGTCAACTTCGATACGATACTTTTCTGTGCCCTTCTCGCTCATGACCAATTTTTTAGGCTCGACCATAACGTCATAATTTAAGGAGACTTCACAGCGCTCATCTATTTTTGGCTCTGTTTGTGCTTGCGCCAGCTGTACGCTAGATGCTCCTAAAATCACGCCAGATAATGCAAATCCAGTTAATAACTTATTTAATTTCATTTTTGTTCGTCCTTTAATCTGAATAATTCGATAAACCTAAACTACTGAATAGCTTATAGCAGGAGACATGCCAACTTTATAACGATATGATTATGTTGGATTTTTAAAGTTAGCACTAAAAGGTCATTAGCGAAATTCGCTAACATTTAGTCTGATAGTGCTAATAAAAAACGAGAGATAAGACTAGAAAATAGAACGACCGAGACGCTGACTGAGATGCTCAAGCATCGCTGTGCCCGCAAGTGAGTTGCCATTATTATCGAGTTCTGGCGACCATACACAAATCGACAGTTCTCCAGGGATCACGGCAATAATACCGCCGCCGACGCCACTTTTACCTGGCATACCAACACGATAAGCAAACTCACCAGCACCATCATATAAGCCCGAGGTTGCCAACAGAGCGTTAAGTTGCCGAGTTTGCACTTGAGAAATAAGCTCAGTCCCTGTGATACTTTTGCCGCGATTAGCCAAATACAACATGGCCTTAGACAAGTCAGCACAATTCATCTTCAAGGCGCAATAATGAAAATAGGTGCGTAACACAGTATCAACATCACCTTGAAAATTACCAAATGACTTCATCAAATAAGCGATAGCCGCATTGCGCGCACTATGCTGATATTCTGAATCTGCTACTTGTTTATCGAAACACACTTTATCGTTTTGGCTTAGTTGCCTGACTAACTCAAGCATTCTGTGTTTAGGTGCGCCTAAACGACTCTGCAATAAGTCAGCAATCACTAACGCGCCAGCATTGATAAATGGGTTGCGCGGCTTGCCACGTTCTAACTCGACTTGTACTAAAGAGTTGAATGAATGACCCGAAGGTTCTTTGCCAACACGGCTCCAGATTTCGGCTTCTTCATATAAAGTTAACGCTAAGGTTAAGCTGAAAACTTTGGAGATACTTTGAATCGAAAACGGCTCAAGGTAATCGCCCGCACCTAAAGTTTCACCGTCAACAGTCGTGACGGCAATGCCTAATTTGCCAGCATCAACGCTGGCCAGTGCGGGGATATAATTTGCAACCTTTCCTTGGCCGAGCAAGGGTCGAACTTTCTCGACCACTTCCTCAAGTAATGCCAACTCGGGCATTAACCCCACCAAATGTCGTACAGTTCGCTAACTTCAACCTGAGACACTTTTTGGGTCGCCCAGAATGCCTTAACTGCAGCAATATCTTCTTCGGTACATTTACCAATCGTTTGGGTGGCGATAATGCCTTCCCATTCGATGTGGCCGCCGCCATGGAAACCTAATTTACGGGTTTCGATCACTTCATCGATGAATTTATCTACAGTTGCATCGATATCGGCTTCAGATACTGATGCATCAAAAGTCCAAGCCATATCGAAACCTAACTCTTGGAATTCATCAACGCGCATTTTCTTACGTAAACGACGGCTACGATTAGTTGCCATAGTGATTTTCCCTTTTGTGTTTAAAATTAGCTAAAATTGAGTTCGTGATTAAGCGATACGCTCAAACATCAGATCCCATACACCGTGACCCAGTCTATGGCCGCGGGCTTCAAACTTTGTCAATGGACGATGATCAGGACGCGGCACCACACTGCCGTCGGCCGACTGGTTTTGATAACCCGGTGCGGCTTGCATCACCTCTAACATATGCTCGCTGTACTCTTCCCAGTCAGTGGCCATATGGAACACACCGCCAATTTTTAGCTTGCGACGAATAAGTTCGGCAAATTCAGCTTGTACGATGCGGCGTTTATGGTGACGTTTTTTATGCCAAGGATCTGGGAAGAACAATTGCACTCGGGCTAATGAACCGTCAGCAATCGCATGTTCTAATACTTCCATGGCATCGTGATGATACACACGTAAATTAGTCACACCAGCAATGGCGGCATCACTGAGGCAAGAGCCTACACCCGGTTTATGTACTTCAATACCAATGAAATTTTGCTCTGGTGCATCTTTAGCCATTTGTACTAAAGAGGCGCCCATGCCAAAGCCAATTTCCAGCACAGTATCAGCTTCACGACCAAAAACGTCGCTTAGTACCAATGGCACTGGGCTGTAATCTAAACCCATTGTTGGCCACTGGCTTTCAATAGCGTGTGCTTGGCCTTTGGTTAGGCGACCTTCTCTCAGGACAAAGCTTCTGATCTTGCGCAGATACTTGCCTTCTTCATTAAATTCAGCGGTAGTGACTTCGCTCATTTTTGCCTCGTCTAGTGGACAACACCATCATAAAAGAAGGGCATTATCCAAAGTTCAACATACAGTGCAAGCACTAATGGGGCGAAAGTATACCAAGATTATTTAAGAGTGCGAATTTAGCAGCGATTTTTAGCTTTAGATCCCTTGCCAACTTATCTTTGACGCTTGTCTAAGAAGATAACTGCCGCTACACTGCGCCGATGAAATCTACAGCCTCCTTCGCTACACGTATCATCTCTTGGTACGACAATCACGGTCGTAAAACTCTCCCTTGGCAGCAAGATAAAACCCCATATCGCGTATGGGTTTCTGAAATCATGCTGCAACAAACTCAGGTTGCGACTGTTATTCCCTATTATCTTAAATTTATGGCGCGTTTCCCCGATGTGTTAGCACTTGCTAACGCGCCAGACGATGAGGTATTACATCATTGGACCGGTCTTGGCTATTACGCTAGGGCGCGTAATTTGCATAAAGCAGCCAAAATAATCCGCGATGATTATCAGGGATTATTTCCCACACATTTTGAACAAGTGCTCGCCCTACCCGGCATCGGCCGCTCGACGGCAGGCGCAGTATTGTCATTGTCACTTGGGCAACATCACCCCATTCTCGATGGCAACGTAAAACGTGTATTAGCAAGACATGGGGCAATCGCAGGTTGGCCAGGGCAAAAGACGGTTGAAGAGCAACTTTGGCAACTGACGGATGCCTTCACACCGCAGCAAGATATTCAGAAATATAATCAAGCCATGATGGATATCGGCGCCAGTATTTGCACTCGTAGCAAACCTAACTGTGCCGCTTGCCCTGTAGCGATTGATTGCAAAGCTCAACTGATTGGCAGACAAACCGATTTCCCTGGCAAAAAGCCTAAAAAAACCATACCAACCAAAGCGGCGTGGATGTTAGTGATGATGCAAGACAACCAAGTCTTTCTAGCTAAACGTCCGCCAGCGGGAATTTGGGGCGGGCTCTGGTGTTTCCCTGAATTCGCTACCCAAGCTGCCCTTGAAACTCATCTTGAAGAGCAAGGGTTTGATGCGCAGCAACTCGAATGGTTAACTGGCTTTAGGCACACATTTAGCCACTTTCATTTAGATATTCAGCCCATGATGCTTAACTTAGATAAAACTCACGGCGATAAAACCCTCGGCAATAAACAGAGCGTGGGTGCTGTCATGGAACAAAACCAGTCTCTCTGGTATAACATAAGTCATCCTTCCAAAGTGGGACTCGCCGCCGCCACCGAGCGCGTGCTAGCCAATTTGGGATCACTCGTTCAATCCGCAGTCAGTAAGGAATAATCATGGCGCGTACAGTCAATTGCGTATATTTAAATAAAGAAGCCGACGGCCTAGACTTTCAACTGTATCCAGGTGATTTAGGTAAGCGCATTTTTGATAACATCAGCAAAGAAGCTTGGGGCCTATGGCAAAAAAAGCAAACCATGCTGATCAACGAGAAAAAACTCAACATGATGAATGTTGATGATCGTAAATTTCTTGAAGAACAAATGACCTCTTTCCTATTTGAAGGTAAAGAAGTAGAAATTGAAGGTTTTGTACCAGAAAAAGACCAAGATTAATTCTGGTCGTTAGTCGGCTCTAAGTATAAAGCTTACAAAAAAGCGCCTTTCGGCGCTTTTTGTTCATCTAAATGACAGAATAAAGAGTTACTTACGAACGCCTTCAACCACTAGATCTAACTCAACATGGCTAGATGCTGGACCTAAATCCATCTTGATACCGAAATCTTTCATCGCAAAGGTGGTTGTGCCCGTAAAACCGGCACGGTAGCCACCCCAAGGATCCTGACCTTCACCCACAGCATGGGCCTTGATCGCTAATGGTTGAGTCACACCATTTAAAGTTAAGTTACCGTTAATCACTAAATCGCCATTTCCTTTATCTTCTACCGAAGTAGATGCAAAGGTCGCTTTAGCGAATTTGCCAGTATTAAGGAAATCTTCACCGCGAATATGTTTGTCACGCTCAGCATGGTTTGAATCGACACTTAATGTATTCACAGTGACATTCACTTTCATCGCAGCTGGTTTAGCCGCATCGTAGCTAAAATCGCCGCTAAAATCATTAAAACGCCCCACCACATAGCTATAACCTAAGTGATTAACTTTAAATGTAATAGAAGCGTGAGCGCCTTCATGATCAATCACATAGTCAGCCGCTGAAGCCGCCACAGGAGCCAATAGAGATACACCAATCAGTGCTCTTAACAGTTGCTTTTTCATTGTATTATCCTCGTTTAAATTTAATCATTCTAAGTAGGGTGGTGTCTTTATCTATAAAGTGATGTTTTAATGCGCCCGCGGCGTGAATAACGACCAGCGCGATCAAGCTGTAAGCCGCATATTGGTGAATATCACCCGCGATATCAGCTTGGTTTTCAAACAAAAGTCCCAATCCTGGTAGTTCAAACCAATCAAACACCCAGATACCACGGCCATCTGCGGTTGAGATTAAAATGCCAGCAGTCATGATGACAAAGAGCAAGATATAAATAATAAAATGCGCAAAATGTGCGGCCGTCTTTTCCCACGGTTTATGACTCGCCTCAGGTACTGGCTTGGGATTAACTAAGCGCCATACCAAACGAAATATTGTCGCAGCCAATAACAGAATCCCAATACTTTTATGTAGATGCGGCGCAGTCTTGTACCAAGTACTGTAGTAGGTTAACTCCACCATCCACACACCGACTGCAAATAACCCAATCACGACGAACGCACTCAACCAATGGGTCACAATGGCGGTAATTCCATAAGCAAACTGACTATTTCGAAACATACTGCGACTCCGTACTCGCGTTTTCTTCATGCTATCCATGAAATAATATTCATTATCATAAATCTAAATTTAAAAACTAAAATCAGTAAAAATCGCTTATATCTTTCTAAATTTTAGAAAGTAAGCCAAAAATCATGATCTGTGAGCACAAAGCTATAGTAAACATCAGTATCCCTCTGACTTGAAAAATACAGCCAACGAATGAAATTGAACTGAATTCACAGAATAAGAGATAAAAAACACCCAAGATGTGCATTAAACAGCCGAACGAGTGATTTATCAGGAAAAAGCACTTGCAGAGGTCAAACACCCTAGCTAATATAGCCGCACTTCGAACGATACGGCTTAGCCAACGAGTTCAAAGTAGTTAACTAACACTTAGTTTAGTTGCCCGAATAGCTCAGTCGGTAGAGCAGAGGATTGAAAATCCTCGTGTCCCTGGTTCGATTCCGGGTTCGGGCACCATTATTATGTAGTAAAAATTGCAGTAAAGATTTAAGCCGGCATAGCTCAGTTGGTAGAGCAACTGACTTGTAATCAGTAGGTCCCGAGTTCGACTCTTGGTGCAGGCACCATATAAAACAATGAAACCACTCAATGAGTGGTTTTTTTGTATCTGAAATTTGAATAATAACTCACAAAGTCTGTGGTCAATCGCAACTGACTTACTCTTGATAATACCAGTAGGTTCCGAGTTCGACTCTTGGTGCCGGCACCATATAAAACAATGAAGCCACTCAATGAGTGGCTTTTTTGTATCTGAAATTTGAATAAAAACTCACAAAGTCTGTGGCCAATCGCAACTGACTTACTCTTGATAATATCAGTAGGTCCCGAGTTAGACTCTTGGTGCCGCTGGCACTATATAAAACAATGAAGCCACTCGCTTACTCTTAGTTGCTCCGCTTAGTTACACCCCATAAATATCAGCCAGCCATCAAAGCTCAACAATACCCACTGCGCCCCACTGCCACTTGCTTGCAACAGGTGAGCTTAAACCTTAATTTTTCTCTCCAAAATAGAAGATAAATAAATGAGGAAGTTAGGATAAACAGCCAAAAGGAACACCTACTGGCGTTAAAGTGCTGAAACTTTCAGCGGTAAAATAAGGGTAAAACGAAAGAATCAAATAAATAAGCGCATTTTGTTTAATAGTTAATCAGTCACTTAAAAAGGGCTTGCACAGCTAAAGCGAGCACTATATTATACGCGCACTTCGAACGAACAAGGTCTTCACGACTTAGTTCAAAGTAGTTAACTAACGCTTAGTTTAGTTGCCCGAATAGCTCAGTCGGTAGAGCAGAGGATTGAAAATCCTCGTGTCCCTGGTTCGATTCCGGGTTCGGGCACCAATTTTAAGGTAATGAATTCGATTGGGTTTATTACTGTGCTTTACGCCGGCATAGCTCAGTTGGTAGAGCAACTGACTTGTAATCAGTAGGTCCCGAGTTCGACTCTTGGTGCCGGCACCATATAAACAACGAAGCCACTCAATGAGTGGCTTTTTTGTATCTGAAATTTGAATCGTTTCAAAGCAAAACACAACTGACTTTCCTCAATAATAACGATAGCGCCCTCAATACTGGCACAATAAACGCTCAAATTGAGCGTATAAGATAATTTATTGACATCACGCAACAGACAATCACTTAATCCTTTACCCCTATAAATGATAGTTTTATATTCGCTACATAAAAAAGCCACTCATTATTGAGTGGCTTTGCGTTCTTATACAAACTATCTAGTTCCAAATGACTCAATCGTGCTTATTTGATGAGCTCGAGTGGCATAGGCCTATCACCTGCTTGAACTTGATGTTGAACATGGCGCCACCCTTGAGTGAGCTCACTTAGATGTGCTTTTCTCTCGGGGAAATGTGTAGCAAGTTTTTCGATAACATCAATTTGCTTCTTACACAATAATGACCAACGATCTGCATTTGATAAGTACATGGCGTTTTCCTTAACTGAGGGGTTACTTTTCCTTAGCCAGTTAAGTCTAGGCTGGAATCATTTTATTGCCAATTCAAAATTGCGCGTTAGCGCACTGTTAAAACAACTAACTCGGGAGTATCTTGGTTCTATAAACATAAGATAGGAGGCGTTATGACAGCCGATATTTTCAAACTCATTTTTGTCGCTATTGGTATATTTCTCGTTTACAAACTGATATTTGGTGGCAAGAAAGGTCTGACTATTTTTGAAATGCATTTTAAAGATGGCCGTATGACTCAGCATAAGGGCAAGATCCCCGAACGATTCGAACGGGAATGCCGCCAAATCGCTAAAACCGAAAAACTGACTTGTACTGTTAGGGCTGAAAAATCAGGAGATGTACGCTTACACATTTCTGCCAACGTGAGTGACAATGTAAAGCAAAGGATTCGTAATCTGTTTCCGTTTGAATATTATGACAAAAAATCGATAGATAACAGTCGTCAAGCGGGTTAGTTCTTCGCCTCTCCCCTAGCAACCTTAATACTTGCTATTAATAGTTAAATATTGAGGTTGCAGTGAGTTCCTAAGGCATTTTCTTATTTAAACTTAACTGGATACCTAGGTTTTAGAAAATCGGATTCTAACTGACCGTCTTTTCTCGCATCTCGAATACGACGTTCATTATCTTGCACCATAGGATCGCTTGCGGGTTGATGAGGATCGACTTGTTTCTCAGAATGATCCTCAAACTTAAAATCAAAAGATGAACAAGCAGTTAACGACAGACTAAAAAATATTCCCCATAAAACAACGAGTTTTTTCATCGACTACCCCTATCCATTTAGACTTAAGTTCAGATTAATTAAATTTAAACAATGGGTTGCAATAACCTTACCCCCATATATCACTTATGCCACTAGCAAAAATGCCTAGCAGCAACTTTGGTTTGACTTCAACACTTTAATGCAGAAAAAAGGGGATTATTAGCCAAGCTATACTGTTTAAGCCAACTTAAGTCTTAATCAACAGAGTGAATCCAAGACAAACTGGGGTAAGCCAACTTAACTAAAAATTGCTGAGACTATTTTTGAATAACTAAAGTGACTTTAGCAACTGTGATGCCAAACTTAATAATATCGCTCTGATTTATAATGGTATTATCATTCACTAAGAACATCCAATCGTCGAAATGAACTTGATATTCCTCACCATCCACAGGCAATAACATATCGTATTTCCAACGTAGCGCACTGCCGCTAGATTGGCCATCGGCAGTCCCGATAATGTCACCTGCAGTTCCTGAGTATCGCCCTTCCCCTAGTGCCTTAATGCGCCATACACGCGTTTGAGTTTCACCATCATCATACACAAACCATTCATTAATGACCCCCTCACTTCCCTGCCAACTGGCTTCCATAATGACATTGAATTTGCGGATTACTTTGCCACTAAAATCTTGTACGACCCCAGAGGCTTTTAATGGTCCATTAAAAAATGACTCCAAAACCAATGTCGGATGAGTGTCTTTATAATCAGTCACTTCCACCGATGAACAACTCGACAACAGCCCTATCATTATTAAACCTAAAAATAACTTTCGGCCGACAAGCCGTTTCAACAATCGCATGGTTTTTCTCCGAGTAATTGCGCCCGCAAACTAGGACGACTAGTGGCTTTCGATAACCAAATCGCTAAAAATGCCTCAGCAAAATTAGCATCATGGATAATGTCGAGTGGTTGATGATTAAAGAAAAACTGACTCGTTTGTCCATCTATCACCTTAAAACTTAAATGATCGCCCTGCTTCACATCGGGCCAAGTCGCATTTAATAAACCCAACCAACGTTGGATATCATTTTCGGCAAACGCTAGATGCTTCCATTGATCTTTTGTCGCTTCGAGCAAATCCTCTGACTCAATATCTCGATAATATTCAATATCTAACAGCAGAGGATATTGCCCCTGTTGATAACGGCCATTTACCGTCATCAGTCTCGCCTTATACAAACTAAACCACAGCCAATCCATTTCTCCGCGGCCCACTTCCTGAAAAGTCTGCATCACATCGGCGGCATCATTCAGTTCGATAGTAATGTTTTCAAAATCAGGCGTTTTCGCCTCTAACGCTTTTAAAGGGGCGGCCAATAAACTGAGGGCCAATAGACTTAAGCAGCTTGAATTCAAAAATGAAAAACCAAGATTTGGGCTACGATTACGAACTGACGACATGGGATCCCCCTTTTACTGCATGATGTCTTACAACAGGTACTTAACTAAAAACGGCATAATTACTTAAGCGCGATCAATTCCTACAACTCAATAATTAACGCCCAAATACAGTAAAAGAACGCGCTTTAGTACTTCGATTAAATCCATAGGGATTAGCAAGTTGGATTAAAAATGGCAGTAAGACTAGCCAAACCAAAAATAACACCACAGCAGAAATAACATTGCCATAGGGCAAACTCACAGCATTAAATTGTGCGCCAGCCAAATAGCTTAACCCACCAAAAATGCCCCCGAGTAACGCCTGAAATATCAGCGGTAAAGGTCGTATAAAGGCCAAACTATGATTCAGAGTCAAAGCAAAATGCAGCCACAGGCAACCAAGCCACCAAGGGAAAAGAGCAAACTCAAACACCCCTAAAACAGAGAGTACTGTATCTACGCCTATTCCTAAGGCTGCAACCTTTAGCATCAATAGCAAATCCACTTTGCGATACTCGGGCTTACTTAAGGAAGCTAGCAGGATAAAGTGAAATAATAATAAAGGGATAGTTAACAACAGAGAGGTGTTAAGCCAAAGTACGCTAGACCACCACACAGCCTGAAAACTCAAGGCGTTATAGAGAATAAAGCCCTGATGCTTAAAAGGAACCCGAGAGTTAGCTAACATGGACTTCATCTTTGCCTCACTTTTATCTTGCTGCAAACAAAGCGGCTCATTCCAACGAAAATTGTTATTTCCACTAAAGTGACTGCTTAATCAAAACAAATTACGTCGCATTAGGGCTATGGCTTGGGAGATGATGGCTAGCAATGCGATAGTCCGGACGCACAGCCACTAAATGCACTGTGCTTGTGGTACGTTCTAAAAATCCACCTTCACAATAACTTAGGTAAAATTTCCACATCCGAATAAAATCATCGCCATAACCTAAAGCTTGGATTTCGCCTATCGCATGATCAAAATTCTCATGCCAATGTTTTAAGGTTTTAGCGTAATCGAGCCCCATATCATTGAGCGACCAGACCACCATGTCCGTCTGTTTGGCAATGTGACCGACCATTTGGCTCACTGAGGGTAAGCAGCCACCGGGGAAAATATAACGCTGAATAAAATCCACACTTTTGCGATAACTGTCGTAACGTTGATCGGCAATCGTTATCGCCTGTAGCAGCATGCGCCCATTGGGTTTTAACAATGTTTCCAGCTTTTTAAAGAAGCCTGGTAAATACTCATGCCCCACAGCTTCAATCATCTCGATAGAAACAACCCTGTCGTATTCCCCAGTGAGATTGCGATAGTCCTCAGTCAGCAGCGTCACTTTATCGCTTAGCCCTTCGCGTTCGACACGGGCTTTGGTATAGGCGTATTGCGCATCTGAAATCGTTGTTGTTGTCACGTGTACGCCATAATGCTTAGCCGCATAAATAGCCAGTGCGCCCCAGCCTGTACCAATCTCAAGCAAGGTTTGACCTGGCTGTAAATCGAGTCGTTCACAAATAGTCATCAGCTTAAACAACTGCGCTTCCTGCAAACTGGCTTCCTCATGTGGATAAAGCGCGCTGGAATACAACATTTCACGGTCGAGGAATTGCTCATACATAGCATTACCCAAATCATAGTGGGCGAGAATATTCCGCTTTGAGCCCTCTTGAGAATTGCGATTCAGCAGATGCTTCACACGGTTTATCGTGCCAGTTAACCAAGAGAATTTGGCTTCAATCTTATCGAGTAAGGCTAAATTACGGGCAAACAGTTGTACGACTTTGGTGAGATCAGGGCTCGTCCAATGGCCTTGAATATAACCTTCACCCGCACCAATGGAGCCTGAAAGCATTATTTGACGATAAAAACTCGGGTGTTTAACCACAAGCGTAGCGTGCAAGTCGGTATGACTCTCACCAAAACGATAACTCTTGTCGCCCTCAACCAAGGTCAAGCAGCCATGTGGGAGACTTTCCAGCGCCTTAAGCAAGACTTTACGCGCAATACTGTCGGGCAGTTTCCCTGTGGTGACTGAGGTTTGCGAAGCCGTATTTTCCATGTTATTTCTCCATCTGAGCTGGATGCGGCACAAAGGGCACACGTTTAAAAAAGAGTTTTAGCGCTTGCCAATAAATCCCGAAGAAGATCTTGAGAGTCATAAAAGGGAAGCGAAACAAAAGCGTCCGTAAATTGGCCGCCGTGATCGGTTGGCGTTTCATCACTAAATTGGCATTAAACAGTTTTTTGCCATTCTCTTGCATCGACTTGTTTTCAATACCGATGTTTAAGTCTTCACTCGGCGCAGACACATGCCAGAGATAACGCATATCGAGAGTCATAAAGGGAGACACGTGAAACACTTTGTCAGAAGGTTTTGGCGCGGCTAAATCGACTAAATAGCAATGGCGCTGATCCCAAGGCGTGTTACTCACCTCGGCCAACATGTATAAAGGCGTTTGATCTTGATAACAAAAGTAGAAATTTACTGGGCTAAAATACACGCCAAAATGGCGGATCTGACCCACAAACAAAACTCGATCGCACAGTTTATCTGCGCCTAACGCTGCCACTTGAGTCAATACGCGACTCTTAAGTGCAGCGGCGCTCGGATCGACAACAGCCACTTCACTACTGTCATTGGATGTAGTCGTAAAAGAAGTTAAATAGTCTTTAGGATTGAATCTCAGTAAAGCGCGGCGCTGGCTGGCAAAAACTCGCCCCATGGCACTGATCTTATCGACTTCATCTAAATCAATCGCCAACAGCGCCATGGCATAACTAAAGCTATGTTTAATCGGCGTAAAACGGCTGTGGGATACAGTGCCGTAATAAATACCGCTATTGAGCTCTGTCATAGGCTGACACCAAAATGGGCACACACATCAAGTGCACTGCGAACGCCATCTTCATGGAAACCATTGTGCCAATAGGCGCCAGCAAAATGGGTATGATTTTGCCCGGATATTTCCTCACGGCGGCCCTGAGCCTTAAGACTGGCTTCGTTAAACACTGGGTGGGCATAATTGAAGCGGCGTATCACTTTCGACTCATCAATCAACTCTGACTGATTCAAGGTGACACAAAAGGTCGGCGCATTGGCTGGCAACTGTTGCAGTATGTTCATGTTGTAAGTCACTGACGCTGGACGTTTTAGGTTACCATCTAATCGATAGTTCCAACTCGCCCAAGCGGCTTTTCGCTTCGGTAAAATACGCGTATCCATATGCAGCACCACATCGTTATTCTGGTAGCTGAGGTCGCCTAAAATGGCGCGTTCTGTTGGCGTAGGATCGTTTAACATACGCAGTGCTTGGTCGCTATGACAGGCTAAAATCACCTCATCGAATTCCAACCATTCACCGTGAACTTGTAACTTCACCCCATTGCCATGGCGTTCAATACCTGTCACGGGTGAGTTAAGGCGGATATTGTCTTTAAAGGGCGCAATAAGATCAGGAATATAGCTACGCGAGCCCCCCTTTAGCACATACCACTGAGGTCTATCACTGACATTTAATAAGCCATGGTGCTGGAAGAAACGAATAAAAAACTTCAACGAAAACGCGCGCATATCTTCTATGCTCGAAGACCAAATCGCCGCGCCCATGGGCAAAATGTAATGCTCAGCGAAAAATGGTGAGAAGTGTTCACTATCTAAATAATCACCTAAGTTACCTTCTGGATAAATATCCTGTTGATAGAGTGCTTTACAGCCTTTATTGAAGCGCAAAATTTCTTTTAAAAAGGCCCAAAAGCGTGGATTCAGGAGGTTACGCTTTTGGGCAAACAAACTGCCTAAATTGTGGCCGTTGTATTCAAGCCCAGTCAGAGCATTGTGCACGCTAAAACTCATCTCAGTCGGTAATATGGTGACATTAAGGCGAGCCAATAAACGTTCAAATCGTGGATACGTTCTGTCATTAAACACGATAAAACCTGTGTCTATAGCGTAGGTTTGCCCTTGATGCTCCACATCGACTGTCGCCGTGTGGCCGCCGATATAGTCATTGGCCTCAAACACTGTAACCCTGTGCGACTCACTTAATAGATGGCCGCAGGTTAATCCAGAAATGCCGGTGCCGACGATGGCGATATTTTTCATAAAATCTTGTCCTTTAGCGGCTTGGCTTGAGTATCGTTTGCAATCATTTTTTGCCACACAAAGGCAGGTAAAAACGACATCAACTTCAATAGATAAGTAAAGCGTCGCGGAAAATGGATCTCGCGCTTGCCACCATTCAGCCCATTGCGGATTGCCTTAGAAGCGGTTTGCACACTCACTTGCATTGGCATAGAAAAATCATTTTTTGCGGTCAGTGGCGTCGCCACAAAACCAGGGCAAATCAAGCTCACACCTATGTCATTCTTGGCTAGATCAAGCGAGAGACTCGAAGCGAGATACTGCACGCCAGCTTTAGAGGCGCCGTAGGCTTCAGCGCGAGGGAAAGGTAAATAAATAGCGCTAGAACTCATAAAGCCAATACGTGAACCCCTTGGCATTAAAGGTAAAAATGCGCTGAGACAATATCCCATTGCAATTAGATTGGTATGGATAACGCGCTCGAACAACACATCATCGAAAGCCTTAGCATCATCAATATATTCACAACTGCCCGCATTCAAAATGACCAAATCGAGCTGAGAATCGGTTTTCACCAATAGCTCAGCTACATTTTGGCCAGCTTGTTGAACTTGGTCGCGCTGGGATATATCGAAGATAAACAACGTAGCACCTAAGAGTTCATTTAAGGCTAACGCCTCTAACCTTTCTTGGGAGCGGCCACAGGCAATGACATGCCAACCTAAGGACAAATAATCCTGCGCCAGTTGCAACCCAATGCCTGAGCTTGCGCCTGTGATCAGCACTGTATTTACTTTCATCGGCTTAACAGCGTCCATTACTTTGCCGCCCTGTCTTTGAGCAAGCGGATAAGGCCGCCCATGCAAGGCAAATGCTCATACAACATTTGCCCTAAGTCGAAGTAATCCCTGTGAAAATAAATCTTGTCGTTAAATTTAAGTTGGCTCATGCCATCAACACGGATAAGTCCACCTTTATTCAACTTAGGGTGGCTATATTCCATCAGCCAAAACAGCGCGGCTTGATTCGCATCCTGCTGCACTTCTTTGATCTCAAACTGAATATGCTTAACATTCTTATATAACTTCGCGAAGTACTGAGTTAACGCCGCTAGCCCTGTGATTTGATGCATAGGATCGGTAAAGCAAATATTGTCGTCATAAACATGAGCTAACAGATGCAAGTTATCTTTATTTAAAGCTTGATAAAGCTGAATAAAATCATCAACAAGCGTATTAGTCTCAGTCGTCGCTTGGTTTGTCATCTTGCTATTGCTCCTGATCCTATTTATTGGGCCGTGGCCTTTTTCAATACGCCTAATACGGTTAATGCCCTTGCTCTTGCTGCACTGTGCTCGACAATCGCACTTGGATAAGCCGTTTTAGTGTTGAATAACGGCTGTTCAAACAAGGACGGTGTCTGCGCTGTACTGGGTTGATGTAATTGCTTAATTCCCCAAGATGCGAGCTCTGGTAAATACTTACGGATAAAGCTGCCATCTGGATCAAACTTTTCACTCTGGCTTATAGGATTAAAAATACGGAAATAAGGCTGAGCATCGCAGCCACAACCCGCAGACCACTGCCAGCCGCCATTATTCGCGGCTAAGTCACCATCAATCAGTTTTTGGCGGAAATAGCGCTCACCCCAGCGCCAGTCAATCAGCAGATGTTTAGTCAGGAAACTCGCCACCACCATACGCAGCCGATTGTGCATCCAACCCGTTTGATTGAGTTGGCGCATAGCCGCATCCACAATCGGATAGCCAGTACGACCTTCACACCAAGCAGCAAACTCCTGCGGGTTATTGCGCCACTGCACATGGTCGGCTTGACGATTGAAATTGTGATTCTTAGATAAATCGGGAAATGCCACCAGCAAATGACGGTAAAACTCACGCCAAGTAAGCTCATTTAACCAAGTACGAGCAGGGCTAGTGTCGTCGACAATCACCTCAGGGAAGTGATGCAACAGCGCGGCAACGCATTGTCTTGGGCTAACCACACCAATGGCCAGATAGGGTGAAATTGAGCTAGTACCATCAATGGCGGGGAAATCCCTATCTTGCTTATAATCCTGCACTTTCTGCTGAATAAATGCCGAGAGCAAACGCTTCGCCTGCCCTTCTCCCGCAGCCCAAAGTTCACTCGACACTTTAGTGACATTGTTAAACAAAAGCGGCTTTGGCTCGGCCAACACAGGCCCAAGTGGCGCCGGAACAGGAAGCGGCAAAATGGCATGGCGGGCGGCAATTTCTCGCCACTTACGGCTAAAAGGAGTGAAAACCTTGTACATGTCGCCGGACAAATTCATCACAGTGCCCGGCTTAAGCAAACAATGCTCATCGGTTAACACCAGAGGAATCCCCGATTGAATACAGGCTTGGTCGCGCTGTTGCTCGTTAATCTCAGGCTCGCGACCAGCAAACACTCGACCAATCCCCTGTTGCTGGCAATAGTGACCGATAAACTCAGGTACATCAGCAAAGGTATCTAGCTGAATTAACTCGAATCCAATACCAAGACTCGCCAGCCCTTGGGCAAGTAAATTGATATGACGTTCGATAAACTCCAACTGAATAGGCGCAACGTCATGGCGCTGCCACTGGGTTGGCGTAGCAATGTAAATCGCCTTAAGTGCCACGCCATTCTCCCGCGCCCAATCGCAAGCGGCGGTTAATGCCTGATTATCGGCAAGGCGTAAATCTTGGCGAAACCACATCAGTGCATTATTGCCCTGCACTTTTATTGGAATTGAATCTATTTGCATTGAATCGTTAGCTAATGTCATTGTTTTTCTCGCTATTTATCTGCTCGCTTTGATTCACGGTATTCATCTTTCCACTGCGCTTACGACTTCTATTCACCTTCCCCGCTAAACGAGATGGCATTTTTCCAATCAAGTCCGTCGTCGAAGACGCCAAAAAAGCAGATAAAAAGCTTAACGTTGGCGCAAAAGGCCCCATAAACCAGCATGGGAAAGCCATTTGTTCCAATACAGTCAGCATTTCAGCCTGTTCAGAACCAGAATGATTTGAGTCGGGAATAAGCAAAAGTGCATCGACGTTAAGCCTGCCTCGCAGCAAAGGTAAACTGCCCATGGCTTGCTCGCCAAGATCAATAACCGATACCCGCAACGACGCTAACTCGAGCGATAGAAGTAGAGAAAACAAAATGTTAGTGCGGGTGGAATTAAGCGAGGTATGTACCCCACGGGATAGACTCACCACAGCGATTCTCGCCGTCACGGCCTGCCCAGTAAAGGCATGACGTCCACCCACTCGGTTAAGTAACTCGCTCTTTAACCAAGCAATAATCAACTCGGCATCAAGTCGCTCATTCACTAAGTCCTCGAGTTGATTAAGCCAAGGTTGTAGCAACTTTTCTTTCACCAATTGGAAAGGATATAAGCCAAATGCATCATCTAATATCTGCTGTAATTTGTGCTGATTGAAATCGAATAATGCCGTATTGAGCGCAGTGACTTGCTCGCACCATAAATCAATGGCTTGGGTTTGAACTATTTCTGTAAATGAAGATTTAGCAGCACTCATCAGCAAAGGTTTAACCTTACTGATCGCAACACCTTTAGCTAGCCATGCATTAATCTCATGGATTTCTTGGATATTTTCGCTCGTATATAATCTGTGTCCCTTGGGTGTACGTGCAGGGATCACTAAGCCAAAACGGCGCTGCCATGCCCTTAAGGTCACGGCATTCACGCCCGTTAAGGCCGACACTTCACCAATGGGGAGTAATATCTCACCATTGGGTTCTGTGTGGGCCGGGTTCTCTATAGTTTGTTTCATATTTCAGTAATAACTCACTAAATCAAAAGCTAAAATCAACTGAATGCGATTAGATAAATGTTAATAGGCATAGCGCAGCTTTAACGCCTCAGGATGAGGGTTTAAGTACACTTGCTCTTCAATATAAGGTGTTGGAAATTCGCGTAGATAATGGTTAATGAGCGTGATAGGTACTAATAACGGCAATAGACCTTGGCGATATTTCATAATCGCTTCAGACAGTTCTGTCTTTTGCTCTTTGCTCAAATGCTTTTTAAAGTAACCCTGAATATGCTGCAGCGTACTGGTATGATTTTTACGGGTCGCATTAATTTTCAGCGCCGTCATAAAACCTTCAAAGTAGCGGGTCACGCTTTGCTCAAGATCCTCAATATTGGCCACTATCGGACCAAGCTCGCGATACCATGTCGGGCTGTGTGCCATTAATAGGTATTTATAGCGGGAATGAAACTTCACTAACTTATGCTTAGTCAGCCCTTCATGTTTCATCAGGTGCCAATCGTGATAGGCATAAACGCGGGTGAAAAAGTTCTCCCGCAGCACCATGTCATGCAAGCGGCCTTCTTCCTCCACGGGCAATAGTGGATATCGTTCCATCAACTTGCGAGCAAATACACCAATGCCAGACTTAGAACCATTGTTAGTGCCAATTTTATACTCTGTTACCCGCTCCATGCCGCAGGTTGGCGACTTAGCGCAAAATAAGTATCCTCCGAGGAAATCGAGCTCTTCAACCTTGTTTTCGCTGTATTCATTGAGCTTATCGGTCACATCTAAGCTACCGTCACCACTCTGAACTAAGATGGTTTCCCCAGCACGGACTAGTCGGATACTTTTCCGGGGTGCACCTAAGCCAATCGCCATTTCAGGACAGATGGGCACATAATCGAAAAATTGCTTAATCTCTTGATTACAATAGGTCGAATTTTTATGTCCGCCATCAAAACGAACTTTCTCCCCCAATAGACAAGCGCTGATCCCAATCTGAATTCGCTGCGGGTTAAACTTGTACATAAGTCGACTCCTTGTATCACTATGCTTCTAATTACGGACCATAGTTGTACAAGGATCAAGTTTTTGTATAAATATTTTTTAAAAGTATCGTTTAACAGTGACTCCTGATAAGTCAACCACAAATAAACCTAACTTGGCCTATAACTTGCTAATTCAAACTGCAAAGTTGTCATCAGATAATATTGAAACGTCCAGCAACACCCATTAGTTAACCGCTCAACATTTTAAACCGCAGGTGGCCAAGGGACAGATTCATATATAAAGGAGTCGAATATGAGCACAATTAACCCCAATAGTTATACCAATACCTTTGCGAAAAGTTATGCCAATGTGCCACTCAAGCAAGTCGAGCCGAGCACAAATGGCCTAGGAACTCGTGCAAATTCAATGACGGCGGAGAATCTAACTTCATCAATAAGCCAAGATACTGTAACGCTCTCCTCTGCAGCATCGGTAACGACTGCCGATACCTATAGCCATCTGGCCCCTAACGCTAAACAAGGCTACACGGGTAATGTGCAAGCCATTGCAGGCACGCCTGAACCAGACAAAAGCATCAACAGGTTGGACAAAGCCATGCAGGCTATTCTAGATAACCGTACAGGAGTCGATAGGGATAAAATTAATAAGATAGATGAAGAAATGGCGAAGGTTGCAGCCGATGAAAATCTATCTGAAGAACAAAAAGCCAAGCAACTAGAATTACTGCAAGCGCAAAAATTGGATCTGATTAAAGAATCATCGGAGAAAAATGAAGAGCGGCAACGTCGTATCGAGTCCGAGGTGTATTACAGCTAACGAAGAAATGACCCGCAAAGGAAAAAATAGGCAGTGAAGGAAGTAACAGGTGGGATACTGAGTGTATTTTCTCGGTGAAATATCAGTCTAATCATTTAAAACTAGACTGATATTTTATAATGTCGCTCAATCCGTTACTAAAGACACCAACGCTTAGGATTGTTTTTCTACCTTATTAATACTGCCCTTATACCCAGTTTCGTCGACGGCCTTAAGCAAACTATCTAGATTAAAATCCTCTGGCACTGTCACTAAGGCTTGCTCTGTTTTTAACGAAGCCTTGGCCTTAATCACCCCATCGGTTTTACGCAGCGCTTTATTCACGACAGTGACACATAGCGGACAAGTCATGCCCTTAACATCTAAGGTGACCAACACGTTTGCCGCCCAGCTCGACGCTGAACACAGACTTAAGGCGAGAAATAACACTAACTTCATTCAAGCACCTCTAATAACCAAGGTAATACAAAAGGATATGACTGAAATGCCAGCACAACAGGTACAGTTAACCAGTACAGCCACAGCATCTGAGTACGACTCAACGTCGCTGTACACAGTGGCTTTTTAGCAAAATAGAGCCGCCAAAATCCCATCAGAATCAGCCCAGTCGACAGTATCAACATGGGCACTTGCAGCCAGCTCAGTTGCTCAATCCCCGACAGACTTGCGGCCGACACCCCGAACACCAAATAAATAAACGGTGCAATACAGCATAGGCTTGAAGCAACCGCAGCAACCACTGCGGCGGCCATAGTCGCTAAGAGGCCCTTAGCGTTGTTCGGTTGACTGATAGTCATAGGCAAACACTTTAGGCTCATAATAGTTCACGGGATCGCCATCAACTTCGGCATAAGGGTAGCCAAAGTTATTCAGGGGTGTCTGTTCGGCTGTAGGGTATAAATCAAAGTCGCGGCCATAGTTAAAGCCAACCCAGTTCATTTCCCAATTGCCAAAGAGGTAATCATTCACGGCCTGAACTGCGGGATCGCTGTGTTCCTTTTTCTCCGTCAAACGCATTTTTGTCACATCGGCAGGATCGGCTGGCAACCAACCATAACCCGCTAAATAGAACATTGCGCGACAATGTTGACCACCACTGACATCGGCAACCCCTTTGTCATCGGCACTACCCAAGGCCTTTTTAGAGTATTCGCCCATCTTGATCGCCTGACCTAAGCGAATCCCAAACATCTCACGGGCAGGGATCCCCACTGCGCGCATTAGCGCCACAAATACTGAGTTAATATCGGTACACTTACCGCCTAACTTGCCACTTTCGAGGATACTTGCTACATCACCCGTACCACAGCCAATCACGCTATTATCGCGAAACATATTAGCGCTAACCCAAAGATAAATCAGTCGTGCTTGCTTCAGTGGTTCAGTCTCGCTGCCAACTATCTTATCTGCTGTTTGCTTCACAATACCATTAATCGGCATGTGTTTAGTCGGCAGCAAATAACGTTCAACATCTGCAGGATAATGTATCTGCTCTGGGGTGCGGTAATGGGTTAAGGCGCCGCTTTTAACGGGTTCCCAATCTATCGTTTCAATATCAAGCTCAACCGTTATTGTCATGCTCGCTTTGGCATCGGGCCAAGTCGCAAACAGGGTTTTGGCGCCATAACTGTTGTTTGAACTGATATAGGCGTCTTTAAAACTGCCCGTAAAATTCAGCTGACTCACCAATTGGAATTGCGTGTCTTCGGGCAAAGGGATCCACAACTTAACCACACCCTCTGACCCTTCTGGGGCAATAAGATGGTAAGTATTGATTAAGGTAAAACGGCGGCGTCCATCGCATGAGCTATGTTCAACGACACTCGATTTAGAGGAAGATGCCAGTACTGGCGTGATAAAACCCGCAGTCGACAAAATAGCCGCACTTTTTAAAAAATTGCGTCTTTGCATTAGGACATTCCTTTTATTGGATCATGTTTAGAAAGAAGAGAAACTCAACATAAGAGAGCAAGATTATAGGTGCTATAGCACTGTGCAGCAATCAAGCCGCTAACCATACAGTATAAAACCACTACATCGGAGAAAAAGACTCAGTAAAATATGCTACAGCGCTGGCATACTCATGAAAATGGAATAAATATCGACGTTGACTTAACAAGCATAATCAATGATAGATTTAGAGCATTTTTATGTAAAAAGCCCAATTTTAGTTTAATAAAAAAGTATCAATTACGTTATTTTTATAATCTAAAGGCTAAATAATAACCACCTTTAGCCTTAGCTAATATTGTTAATAAAGATAATTATCTCACCACTTTTCACTCAAGCTTTGAGTCTCTCATTTAGCAAAATCAATAATATTCTTTGGCAAATTTTCGAAACAGTTTTCAGGGAGATCACAGTCTCACCTGAACAGCTTAATGGGTATGGCTGAGTAATCATTCCAAATTTAGAATATTGAACTTGCAGTTTTGACTTAAGTTAGCTCGAATTACCTAACGCTTTATACTCATAAGATATCAAACTTATCTTTCAAAATGGGAGTCAGACCACTATGTTGCAAAAATGTTTAATAAAAGTTTGCGTATGTTTGTGCCTGTTCTAGGCTTAAAAACGAATATACTCACTTAAAGGGCTTTTTTATGAAACATAAGCTTTCATTAGGTCTTTGCTCACTTTTGCTCAGCTCCACCGTTTATGCAGAAGTCAACATTTCAGGTTTTGCCTCAGTTGTTGCTGGTCAAGTTCTCGAAGGTTCGGGCGTTGCAGAGTTTGATTTAGGCCCCACCTTTCTCGCCGACTATCCACTCGTTGGCGCCTATGATGAAGATATTAGTTTCAAACCCGATACCTTATTTGGTATTCAATTCTCAGCGGATTTACTCGAAGGTTTATCTGCCACTGCACAGGTTGTTTCCCGCGGGGCTGATGACTTTTCGGCAAGTTTTGAATGGGCTTATCTGTCCTATGAGATCAATGATCATTGGACAGTACAAGGAGGTAAAAAACGCTTACCGCTCTACTATTACAGTGACTTTTTTGATGTTGGATATGCTTATCCTTGGATACGTCCACCCGCAGATAACTACACATGGCAAATATTTAACTACACAGGTGTCAGCGCCTTATATAACTATTTAATTGGCGACTGGACTATGTCTGGACAAGTTTATTACGGTAGCGAAGATAGCGAACCTAATAAGCTTTTATCTGATTTTTTCTTCCTCGAAAATACCCGAGAAGTATGGAAGGATATAGGCGGTATTGTTGTTCAATTCAACAAAGATTGGTTAGATATTCGCCTCACGCATATGCAATATACTAACGAACGTTATATTGGTGGTATTCAGCAGGAATGGAATGGTAGCAACCAACGTACGGGTAAGTTTTATGGCCTATCCGTTAATATAGATTATGAGAATTTCCTTTTTTTATCTGAGCTTAACCGCTTAGATCTCGATGGGAGTAATCTAGATACTTATCTTCTCTCGTTCGGCTATCGTATCGATTCAGTAATGCCTTACATTTCCTATTCGGACTTCAATGATGGTGAAGGCGGTGAAGTTCACCATACAAGTTCTGCAGGTATACGTTGGGATTTCCATCCTTCGGCGGCCTTTAAAATTCAGTATGATGACGTTAAAGATGACGGTGGCACAGGCATGAAAGTCGCAGGGGATTCGAAATCCATCAGTCTTGGCATTGACTTAGTATTTTAGGAGAGAGGAATGAATAAGTTACTTTGCTTAATCCTACTCAGCTTAGTCTCAATGCCACTATTTGCTGGTGTGGTTGTCATCGTTCATCCCAGTAATGCAGACACTGTCGACCAAAAGGTTATTGAAAATATTTTTCTAGGGAAAACAAAGACCTTTCCTGGTGGAGCGCAGGCCGTGCCGGTCAATCTTGACAGTGCTATGCCCTTAAGGGAAACCTTTGATACTAAAGTGCTGGGCAAGTCATCCAGCCAACTTAAGTCATATTGGTCACAAAAAGTATTTACAGGCAAAGGAACGCCACCCAAGGAAGTCACTAGTGGGGCGGAGATGATAAAATTAGTTGCATCGAACCCCAATATTATTGGCTATATTGATAGTAGTGAGGCCAATGATTCGGTAAAAGTTATTGCCGAGTTTTAGATTGGAGTGCCGAGCTCAAGCTCGGCACAACTTGGGGGCAAGGGATGAATTTCTTTAATGATATTTCTATTTTTAAAAAAGTTATCGCGATATTTATTTTAGCTGTCATCATTTTCGCTTTAAACTTAAGCATTAGTGTCATCTCCATAAATAAAAATCGCACCACACTTAATTATATGGAGCAGCAAGTTTACCAAAGAGTTGAACTCGCCAATCAAAACGTGTTTTTTATCCAACGACTCGATGAACTTTACACTCAATCGGTTTCTTTTGCCGACGAAGACCTGTTAACGAATGCAGGTACTATGTATGAATCTCTACGTAAAAACCTGCAACAATTAGATAGTGTCGATCCCTCACAAGCCAATAAACTCAGTAATCTATCTGCTAAATTAACCCGCTATAACGACATGACGATTAAGCTGGCTAAAGGCATGTTGGCGGGTACGATTGATATGGCAAACATTGGCCAGATCAGCCAAGAAAAATCCCAAGCCTATGAAGCTGTACTTAATGAAATACAAGATTACAAACAAAGCAAAGTACTCGAATTTAAACAATCGATAAAAGAAGCTGGCGACAGATCTGCGCAAAGTTTGTGGCTCACCCTCTCCATCGGCATCGCTTTGCTGATCGTGATGTTGATTGTCACTATTGCCATTGCACGTGCTATCAGCTCATCTGCGCGTAATGTCGCCCAGTCACTGAGTGAGCTGGCCGATGGAAAAGGCGATCTTAGTCATCAGCTCAAAGTATCTGGTAGCGATGAACTCGGCCAAGTATCAAGTAACTTCAATCGATTTCTTCGCTTGCTCGGAGATTCTATTCGAAGGGTGGTGAATGTTACCGATCCCTTACTTGATAGCTCGCGCTCACTCAAACAGCGCATGGAAGATGCGACGCATGCCACCCAGCGGCAAAGCCATGATGCCAGCGCAGTACAAGTCTCAATGGAAGACATGCGTCACTCTGTCATCGAAATCTCGCAAAATGCCCGCCAAGCCGCCAGTGCAGCACAGGTCGCGGAGAAAGAAGCGATGCAAGGTATGACAGTCGTTCAGCGCACAATCGATATTTCACAGCAATTAAATACAGGAATTCAGGCGGCTTCTAACTCAATCAACGAGCTCGCCAGAGATACTGAAAATGTCACCTCTATCTTAAATGTGATTACCTCTATTGCCGAGCAAACCAACCTGTTGGCACTTAATGCCGCCATCGAAGCCGCCCGCGCAGGTGAGCAAGGACGAGGCTTTGCCGTAGTCGCTGATGAGGTTCGCGCTCTCGCCTCTAAAACAGCCGATGCAACCACTGAAATTCGCCATGTGTTACAAAACCTTAAAACGGCGGCCATTTCCTCGGTCAATACCATGAATGTGGCGATGTCGAAGTCATCGGAAAATGAAACCAATGCTCAAAATACAGGGCGTGCACTGAAATCAATTCAACAGCAGATTGTCAGTATCAATAGTATGAATACTCACATCGCCTCGGCAACGGAGGAGCAAGCCTCGGTTGCTTCTCAAGTGGTCGATAACGTCGTCAATATGAACACTTCATTTGAACAGACATTGCAAATTCTGTCGCAGGTTCGCAATGTTTCTGAGGGATTAGTCGATTTTGCTGATGAACTAAAAAACGCCACATCTCAATTCAAACTTTGACCATAGAGCATTATCGAAATGATGACTTAACACAGAAAACCGGTATTAAGTTTACACTTAACACCGGTTTTTTAATTCCTTAAAGCTTATCTTTTTGTACCACTTTATCCGTGTTAACTAAACGCTAAGAAGGGGGATACGCACAGCAATAAGCCTGTGATAATAATGATATACAGCGACACACCCTTGTACTTATGTAATGCAGGTACTTGGTACACTAAATAAGCGGGTATCAAACAACCCACTAAACCAAAAATTGGACTACAAATCGACGTAAAGCTCAGCACTGGCGCATTCAACACAATCGCGCCCCAAGATAATAGAATGGTAAAAATCATAATGCCGTAACCAACAAGCTTTTTGTTGATACGATCTTCAGGCATATAACGGCGCAGCATGTTCATGGTCAATCCTTGGCAAGCTTCCCTAAAACCGAGATATACGCCAAAGTAAGCCGTCATCACCGCAAAAATATTCAAGGTCAAACTCAGCAATTTCAGTGTTTGTCCCTGCATACCTTGGGCAACCATAGCAAGAGCCGAGATATTTTCTTCCGATGCACGCACGGCCTGATCATGTCCCATTGCTAGAGTGAATGACACGGCATAAAAGAACACCACGACAAACAAGACACCAAAGGCAATGTTCATGGCGCGCATCGCTTTAAAGCGTGCTACCGCAAGGGATTTTTCCCGCGAACGGTATGAAATCACCATAGGGCTTAAACTTTGAATAAACAGAATCGATGTTAGCGTAAAGGGCAGCATAACGACCGCATCTTTTAACCAATCTCCCGTTGCAGGGATAGCGCCGATATTATTGATATCCCATTTATCCACCATCAATAACCCTAGCACGGCGACAACGCCCAACTTAGTCAGTACCATAAAAGTAGAGATCTTAAACAAAAGATTCTCACCGCGGGAGGCTAAAGCAACAAGACCGCAGATCAAGGCTAAACCATAGAAAGGATTTTCTGACAATAACGCTTTAGTGACCCCAAAACTTTGCAAAAATGAAGCACTGTCGTTTGTAATGGCCGTTGAATAAACGAACACCCAAATGACCAGCATGATGAAATACAAACCACCCAACAACATACCCCAGTTTTTACCTAAGTAACCCGAAATCACACTCGGGTAATCCTTACATTCTGGAGATTCTGCTAAGGTATTGATAAACAACCGTTGGAACATATACATGGCAGGATAGCCAATAATGCCAGACAGTAAGAAAACCCATAACCCCATCAAACCGACCTGCACAGGCAAGAATACGATCCCCGCGCCAATCGCCATTCCGATACTCATGATAATCCAGCCCCAATCCGTACTATCGAAGCGGGTATCTGCTTTCCACTGTGCAGCAGTAATTGTTGCATCCATCATTTCACCTTTACCTAGTTGGTATTATTTTGTGCAAATATATTTGAACAAAACAAACTCAGCAATCAAAATACTCAACTTTTGTTGAACAAAGAGTTAAAGCTCACAACTTGACTGAAAACGAGATAAATAGCGCACAAACCGCAGTGTAAAATGAAATTCATTAAAAAATAATTGCAATAAAACATAAAAATACAAATAATGTTGCACATACGCCGACCTAGGCATTCAATTTTATTTGCAAGTTGGAGAGACAATGAAAACTATTATTCACGCAGAACGTGCTCCCGCGGCCATTGGCCCTTATTCCCATGGCACAGCCTATGGCAACCTCATTTTTACCTCTGGCCAACTCCCTGTTTGTAAAAAGAAAGGCAGCGTAGTTGACGGTGGGATTACTGAGCAATCGATTCAATCATTAGAGAATCTCAAATACGTGCTCGAAGCAGGTGGTGGCAGCTTAGACACGATTCTTAAAACCACTTGTTATCTTGCAGAGATCAGTGACTTTGCCGCCTTTAACGAAGTGTATAAAACCTATTTTAAAACCGACTGCCCAGCTCGTAGCTGTTTTGCGGTGAAGGACCTTCCACTGGGCGTTAAAGTAGAAGTTGAAGCGATAGCACACGTTAAAATTTAAGCATTAACATAAGGTTGTAAGCTCATGAAACCCCAATGGCAGCAGTATATTCAAATCATTAAACAAGTGGTTAAGCCCGCATTAGGCTGCACAGAGCCCATCGCCGCCGCTTACGCCGCCGCCGTCGCCCGCGCCTTGCTGGGTGTTGAACCCGATTCAATTGCAGTACAAGTGTCTGACAATCTTTATAAAAACTCTATGGGCGTGTTTGTGCCTGGCACAGGCAAAATCGGTCTGGCAATTGCCGCTGCAGCAGGCGCCATTGCGGGTAATCCGGATGCGGGCTTAGAAGTATTGGCTGTGATCAAGCCAGAACAAGTCGCCAGAGCACAGGCCCTTATCGATGCGGGCAAGGTGACGGTCGAGCGCACCGAAACAGCAGAATTTATCTATTGTTGTGTCATCGCGAAAAAAGGCGACCGCGAAGCCCTAGTGAAAATCTGCGGCGGCCATACACTGATCGCCGAGAAGCGCCTCAACGGCGAATCCGTCTTTAGTGTCGATAGTGCGAAAGCCACCGCAACAGGTTCTATTTGTGAAGGGGTAGATATCACTATCGAGTCCATTTATCGCTTCGCCGAAGACGTCCCCTTTGAAGAGATCAAATTCATTCTCGAAGCCTCTGAGCTAAATGGCAAATTATCCGATGAAGGCATGGCGAATCCCTATGGGCTGGAAGTCGGCCGCACCATGAAAAGCGGCATAGCCGCAGGCATTATCGGTGAAGACTTACTGAACAAAATCGTCATGTTAACTGCTGCAGCATCCGATGCGCGCATGGGCGGGGCAAACTTGCCCGCCATGAGCAATCTTGGCAGTGGTAATCAAGGCATAGCGGCAACTATTCCTGTGGTATTGACGGCACAATGTTATAAGGTTTCGGAAGAAAAACTCGCCCGCGCCTTGATTATGAGCCATCTAGGAGCGATTTATATCAAGTCCCATTATCCACCACTGTCGGCATTTTGTGGCAATACAGTCACCAGCGCAGCCGCTTCTATGGCCATGGTGTATTTAGCTGATGGCTCGTTCGAACAATCCTGTTTCGCGATTCAAAACGTGATCAGCGACAGCTCTGGCATGGTGTGTGACGGCGCTAAAGCATCCTGCGCCATGAAGGTTAGCACTTCATCCAGTGCGGCCGTGCGCTCATTTTTGATGGCGCTCAGTAGTCACAATGTCTCAGGCCAAGGTATTATTGCTACCGATGTAGAGAAAACCATTAAAAACATTGGCAAAATGATCCTCAATGGCATGTCATCCACAGATGTCACTATTATCGATATTATGTCGGCATGATGATTTTAACCCGCTGAATATTGGCGGGTTAATAACTAAAGGTTGAAATTGTGAAACTGCAAGATTTAACGCAAAGTGATCTGGATATTCTGAAATCCATCGAAAATATCGTCGATGGCATCGCTGCCATGTATGGTCAACACACAGAAGTGGTATTGCACAGCCTAGATGCGAAACATCCGTCTGTGGTCAAAATTGCCAATGGCCATGTCACAGGCCGTGAAGTGGGTGCTCCAATAACCAACCTTGCCTTGCTCAAGCTCAAAACCGGTCAGGATATTTCCAACTCTTACCTGACTAAATGTGCCAATGGTAAGACGCTAAGATCAATTACGACGGTGATCCGTAACAGTAAAAATCAACCCATAGGGTTGCTGTGTATTAACAGCGACATGGATGCACCACTGCAATCAGTACTGCGCACTATGATGCCAGAGCAACTCCTTGGCAGCGAACTGACCAGCTCGCCCGAGGTGTTTGCCCGCAATATCGATGAAGCGCTCCATAGCACTATCGACAGTGTGAACCATGAGGTTCGCGCGAATCCCGCGATTTCACCTTCACAAAAGAGTCGCGAAATCGTCAATCAATTGCATGAGTTAGGGATTTTCGAACTCAAGGACAGTGCCCAAGTCGCGGCCACTCGATTGGGGATTTCAGTGCATTCGATTTATCGCTATCTGCGGGAAATCAAAGCCAATCAAGCTTAAAGCGAGAAAAAACTCGCCTAAATAGAAAGGGCTAAGGTGTAAATAACCTTAGCCCTTTCGTTTTATTATTTTTGCACTTGTGATTGCGCTTGTTATTGCGCAGCTTGTCCGCTAAAGCCCATCATATTCCATGCCTGCACTGTGCCATCGGCCATTAAGGCAATGGCATCGAGCAAATTGCTGCGAATGTCGCGCATTTGGCTCAAATCAACGGCTTTTTTGTCTAATGTTAACGCAGCCTCGCCTCCCATCCACACCGCAATCGAACCATCTTGTCGTTTAACCGTAAACCCTAAACCTGTCGGGAAAATATCCGTTGCTTGGGTAATTTCAGTTTTGGGTCCAGAGTGGCCATCAACCACAGTGCCATCCTGTTTTAAAAAGGCAAACTCCCGCTCATAGGTCACCACTTTGCTCACCTGAGTGACTTCTTGATAACGTGGCTGCTTGTCTACCAAGTCCCAACCTTCCCAAGCAATGGCCGTATTATCCTTGCGTAGCGCGACAAAACCCTCCTCAAAGGGATAAACCTTGTGCACTTTTTGCAACTTATCCTGTAGGACTGATGTATCGGCACCATTGAATTTACTGCCCCATACGTGCAGTTGACGACTGATGGTTAAGGCGGCAAACGCGCCACGATTTGCATAAATATCAATCACTTTATTGGCGCGTTTTGTAGTAGATAAACGCGCTGGAAACGCGACATGATACTCAGTCAATTCGCCCTCACCCCAGGTATATACGCTGCCATCCGCCAGCAGCGCCGCAAACCCATGATCCGTGTTGACAACTTTCACGGCAGGCGCTAATTGGCTGAGTTTTGCCAGTTGTTCGCGGCCTTTTTGATCATCGCTGACCCCGCCCCAAGACACTAATTTCCCCGTCGCAGTCCTCGCGGTAAAAGCATTATTGTTGGCATAGAGCAGATCGACATGGTTAAGCTCAGAGGCCACGTGGCGACTATCACCACCATAAGCGGCATCGCCCCAAGTCACTACTGCTCCCCCCAGCTTTAAGGCAGCAAAGGCACCTTTATTAATCAACACAAAATCAATATTGGTCATCGCAGGCGCAGCATATTGACCCGAGAGCAGTTCGGCTGGTGTTGAATCCAGATTAGACCAACTGACTACACTACCATCTTGTTTGATGGCCGCATAAAGCCCTTCTGCCAACACAAAAGAACGAACGCCTGTCAGCACTTGCTTCATCCCCATCCCCCAAGGGATAAGTTTGTCATCACGGGTTAAGGCCGCAAAACCACAGGTATTCTCCGCCGCGTATAACTCTTTTACATTGACCAGAGGCTCTGCGGCATTATTGATATCGCCACCACATTCAGCATCGCCCCATGCCACCACAGTACCGTCTTGCTTGAGTACCGCAAATGCACTGAGATTACTGTAGATTTGACTCACTTGGACTAACTGGGCAGGCATAGGGATTTTGGTAGAATCGTCGGCCACCTCAAGATTGCTCGGGATGGACGTTAATGAATTATTCGCGGTGGATGGTGATCTGTGAGCCAAGATCGTGTCAGAAATTTGCTGTTTTAATTCGGGCGATATATCAGAATCCTGTTTATCTATGAGTAAGTTAACCACATGACCCAAAGCAAAAATCGCCAGCGCTACACCGCCCCACGAGACCTGTTTTTTATCCACAAGTATATCCTTATCGTAACTGCAAACTCTCACTGAGTTTAAACTAGAACATAACGTCGACTGAGTACGCTAAATGTGAACTGTGATTGTAACCAAAACAGGGCTAAAATGACATTGCCCTAAAGTCGAAAGCTGGCCTGATTCAAGTAAGATGAGCATATGAGTAAAAAAATAAAAGCAGCGTATCTCGCTGCTTTTATTGGATATGATGTTGAGGTAACAAAGGGCTAATCTCTTTTGCCCACTTTCTCTAACCCCCAAACCAGTGCAATCGCCGCTAACATACACACAATGGCGAACAGCAGTTGTGAAGGCTGACCCGTTACTTGCTCAAAATTAAGCGGGGAAATATTTTGCTCCAGCAAAGGTACTTGTTCGCCGTGGGAGTTGGTCCGCCAAGTTAAGATTTCTTTCCATGGCCAAATTTTACCTAAGGTACCTAACATTAATCCGGTTAGAAACACGATAGTGGCATCATGGTATTTACGCAGCAGCGCCGACAATAAATGGCTGAACGTCAGTAATCCCATCACGGCACCAGCAGCAAAACAGGCCAAAATATCCAGCTGAATATTTTTAGCGGCAGCGAGGACCACAGGATATAACCCTAACAATAATAAGATGAAACTGCCTGAAATTCCCGGCAATACCATAGCGCAAATCGCAATCGCGCCGCCGAAAAAGATATTCATGTAACTGGCTTCTACCGCGACCGGATTCAGTACAGTAATCGCCCATGCAGCCAGCACACCAAGCGCAAATAACCCTAAACGTGCCACAGTGAAACCACTCACTTGCTTAAGCATATGCACGACAGAGATAAGAATAAGCCCAAAAAAGAACGACCAGATCGGGATGGGATGTACCGCCAACAACCAAGAAATCAGCTTAGCAAAGGTAAAAATACTGGTCAGGATCCCCGCCAGCAGACTCACTAAAAAGCCACCATTAATATGGGCAAATGCCCCTTTTATGCCCTGCGACTTGATTACGCCCCAAAGGGAAGGATTAATGCGTTTTACACTATCGAGCAAAGTATCGAGAATACCGGTAATAAACGCTATGGTGCCGCCCGAAACGCCAGGCACAACATCAGCAGCGCCCATGGCCATTCCCTTAAAATACGTCAGCAAATATTTCACTGTGAGTCCTTGTAGTTAAATCAACATGCCATTGCCGCTACACGACAAATTGGCCGCAATTATACGGTGTTACACTTAAAACCGCGAAATGAAGTTTACTTAATTAAGCCGACTGGTATTTGTTGTTATCCTAATGTTACACTCATCCGACCAGAGCAACCCAAGCTCAACTTGGAACAGGCTCAAGATAACAACACCCCTTTGCACCATTATTAAGGATGACCATGAGCCAGACAGACTCTTCTAGCACTGCAGAACAAAAACCTAATAAAGTGCTCGCGCTCTACCACAAAACTCGCCGTTATCCCTTCGGCCAAAAACTGTTTTCAATCATGGTTTCACGCATGGCGCCCTATTTCGGCACCATCAAACCACTGATCACTGAATTACGCCTTAATCATTGCGCCTGTTTAATTAAAAAACGCCATGCCGTTCATAATCATATAAAAACTGTGCATGTGATTGCGATTTGTAATGGTCTAGAAATGGCCATGGGCGTGATGGCCGAAGCCTCTATTCCAAAACATTTACGTTGGATACCTAAGGGCATGAGTTTGGATTATACGGCTAAAGCAGGCAGCGATATTTTATGTGTCGCCGAAGTGACACCAGAGCAATGGACTCCTGGCGATATGCTGGTCCCCGTTACCGCCTACGACACCCAAGGAGTGGTTGTGGTGAAAGGACATATCAAATTGTGGATTTCAGAAAAACCGCAAAAATAAACGTTTTGAATCAAGACTTACACTTAATGTCAGCATTTAAAAAGGGAGCTTCGCTCCCTTTACTTTTTAACCTTCAGCCATATTTCGCAAAAACATTCAGTTAACTGAATTGCGCGGCGCCTTGCTCGCTCACGTTTAAGTACGAACTGTTAGATACGAGCTTTTAAAATCGCAGCCCTATCGCAATAGAGCAGCCCAGTTATGCAAAATATTAAGCAAAATGGCTTGCAGTAAAACGCTCAATTAAACGGATAAAGTCGGCTTCAGCAAGCTTGGCACATTTTAAGGTTTGTTCATGGGATAACTGCACGTCCCCCAACCCTTCTGCCATATTGGTAATAGCGCACACAGCCAACACGGGCAAACCACAATGCGCCGCCGAAATCACCTCTGGCACCACGGACATTCCCACTACATCGCCACCGATGATTTGCATCATGCGGATTTCAGCCGCGGTTTCAAAACACGGGCCAGAGTAAGACACAAAGACCCCTTGATTTACTTCAATGCCTGCGGCTTTTGCGACACTTAAGGCTTCTGATCTCAGGTCTTTATCATAAGCATTGGCTAGGCTAAAAAAGCGTGGGCCGTAGCTATCATCATTTGCGCCCATCATGGGCGTACCCGGCATAGTATTAATGTGATCGCTGAAAATCACTAATGATCCCACGCCGATCCGCTCTGGCCGTAATGAACCCGCAGCGTTAGTCACGAGTAACAATTCACACCCTAAACGTTTGAAAGTACGCACAGGCGTCGTCATCACCTTCATGCTTTGATGCTCGTAAAAATGCCCGCGGCCTTTCATGCACACTATATCGATGCCATGTAAGCTGCCGAGCACGAGCTCTCCCGAGTGACCGACGACGGTACTCACAGGAAAACCGTCTAACTCTTCATAGGGGATCACCACTTTATTATCTAAATTATCGGCAAACGCGCCAAGCCCTGAGCCCAAAATCATAGCGGCGCGGGGAGAGAAATTCGGTTTACGGGCTCGAATCGTCGCAAGGGCATTAATAACGGGATCATGGCTCATACAAGGTACCTCATAGCAAGGGAATGAAAGAGTAAACGACCCTCAGTATAAGCGGGCCTAGGGTTGCAAATAATCGCGATTAATCGCACTATTGTGCTGATAAAAAGGACAATAGCTGAAAATAGTGAGCCTAAAATGAGCACGATAAACGCATCAGAACTCGTCACCTTGAAGATGCTGCGGTATTTTCATCGAGTGGCTGAAGTGAAAAACTTTACCGCTGCCGCCGAACAACTGCATCTATCGAAATCTCCGCTGAGCGCACAAATCAAAGAGTTAGAATCGCTCCTTGGCGTTGAGCTATTCACCCGCAGCACTCGTCAGGTCGAGCTCACTCCCTATGGCCAATTGTTAAGAGAGAAGTGCGAGCAAATATTCGAACTGGTGAATACCTCATTGGAACAAGTGGCTCAGCTTGGGCGACTCGATAGAAACCATATTCGGATTGGCATCATGAGCTCGCTGTTTTGGATGGGATTTGGTGACATACTGAAGAGCTTTCGCAAGCAATGCCCTGATAATGAGTTGATATTTCAAGAGTTATCACCTGAAACTCAAAAAGTCGCCTTAGCACATCAAGAAATCGATTTTGGCCTAGTGCGCTACGCCGACACCTTAAATTTGCAGCACCTTCTCGCCGAAACTATCACCAGCGAACCTATGGTGTTAGCACTGGCAAGTAAGCATCCCTTAGCTAGACGCAAAAGCATCGACTTGAGTGAACTCAAAGATGAGCCTTTTACCTTACTCAGCCGTGCCAATTCCGCCTCTAGCGATTTGATTATCGCCAGCTGTCAGGTCGCAGGATTTATGCCGCAATTAGTACAGGAAATGGTCGAGCCCAATAGCTTGATGGCCATCATCGCTGGCGATAATAGGGTATCCATAGTGCCGCAAAGTTATGCTTCACAACCTTGGCCTAGGGTAAAGTTTATTAAATTAAAACAAACCATCCCCGCCGATATCTGCCTGATTTATCGGCCAGAAATGGCTTCGCTGCCAATTCTCGATAGCCTGAGGGACTTATTGAAGCAACAAATCAAAACCATTTAGATTGTCTCCCAAACGAGTGCTATGCTGAGTGCAATACTCAGGGTTCATATTTTAAGGATATCAAGATGGATGAATTTTTAGCGGCAGCCATTGAAGAAGCTAAGCAAGGACTCGCCGAGGGCGGCATCCCCATTGGTTCGGTATTAGTGATCGATGGCAAAATCGTCGGGCGCGGCCACAATAAACGGGTACAAAAAGGCAGTTCAGTACTGCATGCCGAAATGGATTGTCTCGAAAATGCCGGCCGATTTAGCGCCGCCGAGTACCAAAGGGCGACCTTGTATTCCACCCTATCGCCCTGCGATATGTGCAGCGGCGCAGTATTACTTTATGGCATACCAAAAGTCATCGTCGGTGAAAACGCTACCTTCCAAGGGCCAGAAGCCTATGTAAAATCCCGCGGCGTGGATGTCACTGTGGTCGATAATGCCGAGTGCAAACAATTGATGCAGGACTTTATCGCCAGTAATCCCACACTCTGGAACGAAGATATCGGCGAGTAATGGTTCGACAGTCTTCTCAATCCGTTTCTGCATTTTTGTATTTCACTTTTTACGTTGGCGCTAGTTCACTTTCTACCTTTCCTGTATTTTACTTTTTGTGTTGGCTGTATTTCATTGGAGGCTAGCGCCTGCTAGGCTAGCCCTCCCAAATTCCAGTGAAAAGTGGAACATGTCTACTAGCGAAAGGAACTCAGCTAACGTGTCAGCAAACTTACCTAAAGACCCTTGGTCAAGATCAGACTCCACGCAGCCTGTTGTAATGACGATACCCGCACAGCGTAATGCCAACCTCGATGCTATTCGCGGCTTAGCCGTGTTGGGGATATTTTTTATGAATATCTATTTTATGGGCATTACTTTTTTTGGCTATGCGCCCCATGAAACACAGCCGCTGTCGGATCACATTATCAAAGTGTTCAGTAACTTTTTCATCGAGGCACGCTTTATCAGTCTGTTTTCCATCTTGTTTGGTGTCGGGCTTTTTATTCAATATCAGCGATTTAGCGCCAAAGGCCTAGAAGCTTATTCCCTACTGCGATCACGTTTAAAATGGTTAATTGTATTTGGCCTACTCCACGGCATTTTTATTTGGTCAGGTGATATTTTATTCACCTATGGCATCAGCGGATTTTTAGCTTTGTGTTACAAAGATTTAAGTGTTGAAGCCCTTAAGCGCAAAGCGAATATTTTTATTTTAAGCGCCTTAGTTATCATTACGCTGGTTAGCCTTACGGGCAGCGATGAACCTTTCACTCGAGAATCGAGTCTATTTGCAGAGCAATACAGTGCATGGACCTCTGGCTATGCCGACCAACTGTTACTGCAATTGATGCAAGTTGGCTATATGGCACTGGTGATCCCTTTTACCATAATGTGGTTTACAGCTGGCTTGATGTTGCTCGGCATGGCCTTGTATCAACAAGGGACTTTTGAGCAAGGTTTTAGCAAATCGGTACTGGTAAAGTTACTGCTAGCAAGCGTAACGCTATCACTGCTTGATACCATCTTAGGTTTAACGAAAAATACTATTCTCGTTGCGTTTTCAGATGTGTTAATCATGCTAAGTGCTATTCCTATGGCGCTGATTTACATCCACATTATAGTTAAGGTTTGCCAGAATAATCCTAATATACTGACTCCGCTGCAAAATATTGGCAAACTCGCGTTTAGTCTCTATATTCTGCAATCCATCGTTGGCGTGTTAGTGTTTAGACACTTAGCTCCCGAATTGCTATTGAGCTTAGATAGATGGGGATACATGGCCATGGCGCTGGTTTATTCAGTAGTGCAATTACTGTTAGCCAGCCTGTACTTACGCTATTTCAAGCAAGGGCCGCTAGAGAAACTGTGGCGCCACCTCGTATTTAAAAAATACACGGCATCACAAGAACACAAGCAAGCTTAAAAACACTGACACGAGATTGATACCAGATAATGACGAACAAAAAAACTACTAAAACGGGCAACAGCGCTTCACCTCAAACCAATCGCCCGCAAAAGAGTCGAGCACAAAGCGGTCGCGCTCAGAACAGTCGCACACAAAACAATCGCGCCCAAAGTAGCCGCGCTCAAAAATCCAATACAGCCGCTTCAGGCTCAAGCCTTATGCCGCTGTTATTGGTGGTGATTTTTCTTGCTGGCTTAATCGGCGCAGCGCAACAACATATGCTGCCAGTCGGGATTGCGGGCATGTACCTCACACTAAGCCTGCTCACCTTTATCGCCTATGCCATCGATAAATCCGCCGCTAAACGTAATAAATGGCGCACTAAAGAAAGCACATTACATCTGCTCGCCCTCATGGGCGGTTGGCCCGGCGCTCTATTTGCCCAAAACCTGTTAAGACACAAGTCCGTTAAAGCCTCATTTAGAAACGTCTTTTGGCTCACCGTTGTCGCTAACTTAGCCGTACTGGGTTATGGCATAAAAACCGGCGCCGTAGATATGTTTATCTAATGCTCTTATTTAAGGGCTTTTATGTAAGGGCTTTTATATGAGGCGCCTTATCTAAGAATCGCTATCTAAGGGTGGTACTCTAAGCAGCATGAGTCGCGGCATCGATCAACTGCTCAACCACAGACAACGCCAACAGTGCTGACTGAGTGTCACCTTTTAATTGTGCCGACACTATCGCCCCCTCTTTGAGTAAACCTATTGCCGCAACGAGAAATTGGGTCTTAGCTTCTGGCAACCCCAATGCCGATACTTGCTGTTCAATTAAACTCGCCACTCGCTGTTTATGCAGGGCGCAGAGTTGGTGCACTGGATGGCTCGGCTCAGTAAATTCGGCGCTAACATTGATAAAAAAACAGCCGCGAAACTCACACAGTTGCGGCACTCTTTGATTAAACCAATCATCGAGCGCGATAAATAACCCACCAATGCCCTCCCGTCCCGCTGGCAATGCGTTCACTCGCTCGCTAAGCCATTGATAAAATACCTCATCACGATAGCGAACCACGGCTTCAACTAACTCATCTTTACTGGCAAAGTGGTGGTACAGAGTTTTTTTGGCGATCGCCGATTCCTGCAAAATCTGATTAATCCCCACCCCATGAACACTTTGAAAATAAAACAGTTTAAATGCGGTAGTGACCAATTGCTGCCGTTTATCCGATGGCGTACCTGTCTGAATCTCAGTGCCCTGCATCAACTCATTCCTCTTCTTTGGTAAACATTCGTTAGCAAATTTTAGCTAACAAATATGAGTCCTATCTTCTCACGAGTAGACAAGTCAGTCTACCCGTGAGAACATCCACATAGGTAGACAAATCTGTCTACTTCGGTAACTAAATTAAGTTAATAGTGAAATCAAGAGTGAACACGGAACACCACAGCATATTAGCGGCGATGGTTTGCTGAACATTCACATCCACAATTCATTATCAAAATAAGGGCTTAACACAAGCCATCAATGGGAGAAAAGATGCAAAGAATCAATCCACAGAATCTAAAGATGGCCTTGCTCGCAGGGTGTGGAGCCACGTTGTGTATCAGTAGTTTAGCGACGCTTGAACAGCTAACACCGCAAACCATTTGGTTGATGGCCCCCTTTGGTGCCACTATGGTGTTGTTGTTTGCCTTGCCAGAAAGTCCACTCGCTCAACCGAGAAACATTTTCTGCGGCCACTTACTCACAAGTTTGGTTGGACTGATAATTCTAAATACTTTAGGAGTATCCCCGCTAGCCTTAGGGCTTGCGGTCGGATTAGGCATAGCGGTTATGATGTTAACTCATACTGTGCATCCACCAGCGGGAGCAAATCCTCTGGTCGTTATGCTCACGGCGCAGCACTGGGATTTTCTGTATATGCCCGTCGCCAGTGGTGTTGCACTCATTCTGGCTTTTGGTTGGCTGTATCACAACTTACTTTGCCGCCGGCAATACCCACAAAAGTGGTTTTAATCATTCATCGCCAATAAAAAAGGGCAATTTAAAATTGCCCTACACTTTCTCTAAAATGCAAAATTGGCTGTCACTTTGCCTTTAGAACCAGCTCAACGCGATACTGATAATCACGCCAGTGATCATCAATTGCATTAAACAAAGCCCATAATATCCCGCGCTTTTAAGCCTGCAATCGCCAGCACAGGCAGTGCCCAGAAAGGTTGAATCAAGTTAGTCCACGCATCTCCCCAAGCAACGGCCATTGCGACCCGAGCGACATCAGCACCTAAAGCCTGTGCGGCGGGTAACATAATCGGCGCCTGCACGGCCCATTGGCCACCTCCCGATGGTACAAAAATATTCACAATTCCTGCACTGATAAAGCTCCAAAATGGCAGGCTCTCGGCGCTAGCGATGGCCACAAAACCTTCCGAAATACTTTGGGCTAAACCCGATTGCACCATCACTGCCATAATGCCCGCATAAAAGGGAAATTGGATAACAATCCCTGCGCCGCCCTTAATGGCCTCATTCAAGCTGGTTAATAAACTGCGTGGTGTTTGATGTAACAGTATGGCGAGGAACAGAAATAAGAAATTCACTAAATTGAGATTTAAGCTGCCGCCCTGCACCCAAAAGTAATAACCTAAATATACAAGCCCAGCGCCACCGACGCTCCAGCCGAGTAAACGACTATTTTCTAACTTATCCGCAGGACGGCTTTCAGGCTGACGCTCGCTCACATTTGCAGAGTTAAGCTCTAACGCCGAAGCATCAAGTTCAGCGCCTTTGTCATCAAGGGCGCTTGGGTCGACATAAACACTGTCTTTTTCTTCTGGCAACATAAAGCGATTTACTAAGGGCATGACCACAAACAGAATTGCCACTAACAATAAATTATAACTCGCGAAAATGGTGTAACTGGTGGGGATGATACCGATTTGCGATTCAGAGAAATGCCCCACCGTCGCTATGGTTAATGGGATCGAACCCGCAAGCCCACCATGCCAAACCACAAAGCCGGAATAGGCGCTGGCGACCAGCAGTCGATAATCCACTTTCACTTTGCGAGCTAAGGCTTTGGCAAATAACGCGCCCACCACTAGCCCAAAACCCCAGTTAATCCAACTGGCGGCCAGTGACACCAAAGTCACTAAAATAATGGCTTGCGGTGCCGATTTAGCGAACCCCGCAATCGCATCAAGCAGCTTTTTAATCGGCGGCGAGCTTGCCAACATAAATCCTGCCACCAGCACTAACAGCATCTGCATCGAAAAACTTAACAGCGTCCAAAAGCCATCGCCCCAATAATTGATGACTTCCAGCGGGGTTTTATGTTCGGCGACCACAGCAGCAATTAATACGACTAAGGTAAGTAAAAGCACGAAAATATAGGGATCGGGTAGATATCGGTCGACGAGTTTGACCAAAGGTTTTGCCGCTTTGTTTAACATAGACTTTCCTTGTTTATTATCTGAACTAAAACGTCAACACGCCCTAGTTCTTATTTGTTTTTATTGAATTTTTATTGAGTCTTAAGCCCACAGATTAAGCGATCTCTAAAGCAGGATAAAGTCTTGAGGGAGTTTTTAACGGTTTGAACTGGTAGCACCAGATATCCCGCTCAACGCACACGCGAGTGCCGATAGCATCTCAAGCTAAAAAACTGATAATATGGCAAAAATTAACTAAGGTGCTCTTTATATGAAAATGTTACTTGCCGTTGTGGTGATTGCTGGGGTGATTTTTTACTTCTTTACCTCGATGAACGGCCAAAAAGCCGCCCAAGAAAATATCCGTTTAGGCAATGAGTTTTTAACACAAAACAAAACCAAAGAAGGTGTGATCACCACAGCTTCAGGTTTGCAATATCAAGTATTAACTCAGGGCGATGGCACAGTTCATCCTAAAGCCAGCGATACAGTGACAGTCCATTACCATGGCACGAAAATTGACGGAATTGTGTTCGATAGTTCGGTTGATCGCGGCGAACCCATAGTGTTTCCGCTTGATCGCGTAATTAAGGGGTGGACTGAAGGCTTACAGCTAATGACAGTAGGTGACAAATTCCGTTTTTATATTCCGAGTGAGCTTGCCTACGGGAACCGCAGCGCAGGTAAAATTAGTGGCGGGTCATTGTTAATATTTGATGTGGAACTGCTTAAGATAAACTAAATGTTTGTTCTATAGATGAAAGCCTCCAATCTCCACGGAGGTTTTTCCATTTGACTTAATAAGTTAATCCGAACGGATAATTTATCAATTTACCCTGTGCTATAAGTCACTTAGCTCTTATTCACTTCAAACAATTGTTGACACCTCTCGCCAATAGTTTAAACATAACCCTAATCACCTCGATATTTTTAGACTTCAGCTGTAAAGGATTGCACATTGGCCATTCCCAGAGTATTCATCAGCTCCACCTGTTACGACTTAAAACACATCAGAGAAAATCTGAAATACTTCGTTAAAACTGTAGGTTATATGCCCGTATTATCTGACGATGGTGATGTTTACTACAGTGTCGATGCGCATACACATGATGCTTGCATAAGTGAAGTAGCCACTTGCCAATTGTTTATCTTAATCATTGGAGGCCGCTACGGTGGTGAACATAAAGACAAAGAAGGTTCGATTACCAACAATGAATATCGAGAAGCAGTCAAAAATAAGATACCTATTTTCGCTTTAGTCGAGAATGCTGTTTACTCAGACCACCACACGTATCTTTCAAACAAAAAAAGTAATCCTGACTTTTACGAAAAAATTGCATATACAAGTATCGATAACATCAAGATTTTCAGTTTTATCGACGAAGTTAGAAAAAGCAGCACGAACAATGCCTTAGTTCCGTTTAATAACTTTGCTGACATGGAAGCATATTTAAAGAAGCAATGGGCTGGGTTGATGTATGACTTACTAACGGAAAGAGTAAGAGTTGATAATGCAAGAATAACAAACAGATTAATTGATGACCTTAGTATTGCAGCAAAGAAAACTGAGGAACTAATAAAGGTACTAGTACGCTCAACTAATATTGACCACATCGAAGATAAAATTAGTAAAATTGACTTAAAAGCCAAAGCAGAAAGTTTTATAGGGTGGCTGTATGATTACTTCGGGATTGCTCAAATGGCAGTTGAAATCGATAACATTCCAGATATTCGAGAGTACGATAGATGGTTTGATTATTTAGCTGCAACTGAAGCATTTTGCATTGACCTTCTTAGGCACGAAGAAGGTGAAAGTGCATTCATAACTCATCGAATCACCTGTCAAACGGTAGAAATATGGGAAACAGTGGAAGGTAATACGCACCTTGATAATCATCAAGGTATACAAGAAGCATTCGAGGCACTAAAACAAGTTGATGACTTTACAAGGGAAAATATCTTGAAGAACATTTTTACATTCTTTAAGTGATGATGTTAACCACTAGATTGAAATTCAAAATTAAACTGTAGTTGCAATATAAGCAGCACTTTGATTGACGGTACTGTGTTTGACAGTTCGGTTGATCGCGGCGAACCCATCGCATTTCCGCTTAATCGGGTGATTAAGGGTTGGACCGAGGGCGTACAACTTATGGTTGTTGGCGATAAAATGCGGTTTTTTATTCCCAGTGAACTCGCCTACGGTAACCGTAGCACGGGCAAGATTGGTGGTGGTTCTGTGTTAATTTTTGATGTGGAACTGCTTAAGATTGATTAAATCAGTCTTCAATGAGTCTGTCTTAACGCATTCGGCTGTATTCATAAAAAAACCTAACGCTTAATAAAGAAAAAAGCCCTGAATCTTCGCAGGGCTTTATTTTTTAACCAATAATATCAAAATTTTGGATGATTACTGGCAGGTTGCCGCGCCAATATCAACCCATACTGCTGCAACACTCGGTACATCACCTTTAGTCCAGTAACTCGCCTTCCAAACACGACCGTTATAGCGAGTAGTTTGACCGCCGTTATACACCACACCCGCATCCCAACCGAGATCAACTTGGCTGAGTAGCTGCCATTGGTCTGCGGTGCGAGATGGCGTATTGCCCTGAGTCCAATACTTTGCTTTCCATACCAACTGACTATGACTCACAGTATTACCCGTGTTGTATACCACACTGGTTTGCCAAGCAGTATAGTTACCGGCATTGGGATCGGTTGCATCGCATCCACCGCCGACCACTTTTGGCGTCACGGTCAGATTAGTCGATGCGCTCGCATCTAAGGCACCATCGGAAACCAGCACGCTCAAACCATAGCGGGTCGCTTCGGTAACATTGGGGCCAGTAACCACTAACGTGGCACTATTTTGCCCGGTTGCCGACACGCCTGCGGGCACAGTCCAAGCGTAGGTTAAGGCATCACCATCTGCATCGGAGGCATTCGCCACTATACTGACGGTTTTACCCGCTTCAACTGTCGCAGTCGGAGCCAGAGTCACTACAGGTGCTTGATTAGGCGTATCAGCCTTGTTCGTCACCAGCACAGTATCGCTGGCAAATAGCCCTTCAGGATCGGTGACTTTAAGGCTAAAACCATAGGCGACATCGGTTTGGGTTGCTCCCAGTTGAATAGTCGCATTCGCCATATCTGCATTCGCGATGGCAACACTTGGCCCAGAGACTTGAGTCCAGAGATAGCTTAAGGCAGCGTTTTCAGGATCGCGCGAACCGCTACCATTGAGCGTCACATCGGCGGGACCTGTGACATTCACATCCACGCCAGCATTGGCAATGGGCGCTTTATTCACTGGCGGAGTGGTGCCTTCACCATGGCCTAAACCTTCGTGCATGGCATTCAGAATGTCACCATTATCGGCATCAAGTTCCCACGCAAAAAGCCCACCAAGTTGATTAGAAAGCACATATTGCCCCTTGGCTTTAACTGAACGAGCATCATCGAAAGTGATTAAATCGCCAGTAGATGCCTTGAACAAAGATGGCGCCTCGGCCGTTTCGTCATAGCTGTAAGTCCAACCACTTCCCATGTAATCGTTCGCTATCTGACGATAATCCACCACACCAGCTTCCCAAGTACCTTTTACTTTGCCCGTTGCCGTCCCTGTAAAAGGATTATTACCACTGTAGCCATTCACACCTGTCCAGCCGCGGCCATACATAGCGGCACCGACCACAATTTTCCCTGGGGTCACACCTTGGCCTAACAGCGCATTAACGCCATTAGCTGTGGTGTAACGGGTATTGGGATCCCAACTCGCTTCATACAGATTGGTTTGATGGCCGAGTTCAGTATTAGTCCAACCACCATTAAAGTCGTAACTCATCAAGAAGATGTAATCCATGTACTGCTGAGCAGCCTGATAATCGACTTTTTGAATTTTATCGTCACCAGCACTAATGGCTGAGGTCAGCTCATAGGTACGACCCGTTTCGGCGCTTAGTTCATCAAGCATCGCCCGCAGTTCACGCATCAGAGTCACATAGGTTTCACCGTCATTGGCATTACCTAAATTTGGGTTAGCGCCATTCCCCCCTGGAAATTCCCAGTCGATATCAACGCCATCGAAGAATTTCCATGTCTGTAGAAACTCTTTCACCGAAGCGACAAAGATATCGCGCTTGGTTTTATCACCGAAGAAAAAGAAGGGATCCGAGAGGGTCCAACCACCGACCGAAGGTAAAATCTTCAAATCTGGATGTGCTTGCTTAAGTGCCATCAATTGACCAAAGTTACCTTTGTAAGGATCTGAATGCTCACTCACTCCCGCCTGCGGTATTTGAATCGCTGCCCAAGGATCGTGAATCGCAACTTTAAAATCACCACGACCACTACAGGCACGTTGCAACGCTTCGAAACTGCCTTCGATTTCTTTCAAGCTATCATTGATGCCATCACCACCACAAATTGGGGTAAAGCCATATAAAATATGGGTTAAGTTTTGCGCAGGTATCTTATCGACCGGGAATTTACGGCCGTATACGCCCCATTCGACAAAGTAACCTCCCACCACTTTGCCTGATTTATTAGCATAGGGACGGTTGTTTTCTTTTAGGGGAGCATTGAGTGGCACTAAATGGCTGCCGTCGGTATCAGCCACCAGGATTTGTTTAGCATCGCTCGCCGTACAGCCATCACTGTTACACAGTTGTACTTGCATCTGATAACGGCCGCCCTTGTTCACCTTAAAGTTAGCGGTTCCCGACGCGCCAGATGGGCCTTCCCAAACCACATTGCCGTTGAGCAACACTTGGGCTTTATTGCCCACATCGCCACTCCAAAGGTTCCAACTGACGGAGACATCGGCGGCATCTTTCACCGTAACTAATTGATTGTAAGCGGTAGCCGCTTGATTCACTTCAATAATAGCGAACTTAGTTTCGCCCCAACCTAAAGTCGGTTTACCGGGCGCCGCTGCAAAAACGCTGGCACTGATGGTAGATGCCAGCGCTGATGCCACTAGCAAGGCTGATGTTGAAATTTGAGTCTTGAACATGAGATATCCCTATTGAATTTTTATATGAATCAATAAGGCAAACAAAGCGTAGACAGGAAACAGCACTCTCTTAAAACCATGCAAAACGACTGACAACTGCACGAAGAAAAACCTGTGGTATCCCCGCTATCATAGGTACAGACGAACCCTTAGACCGGAGGCTTTGCGTCCCAGTTTTTCAACTGGTTTGCCTTTTACACACAATGACAACGTTGTCATTGCAAATATCAGCATAAGCGTAAGCGCAATAAAATTGCAACAAAATATTATCAACTGTGTTATTGGCTAAAATCGCAAATAGAACTAGGCATCTGATAATAAAGGAATTATGCAAATTAAACTATCGCTAATATTTACTTTGGGTAATGAGGATCATCTGAATACTTTAAGAATAAAAAAACAGGACTCGATATGCCAAAGGCATCATAAGTCCTGCTTTATATTTCACAATTTACGTCGCTTATGCAGCTAAAACTCAATCACTAAACATTCATGGCGCAAACCATTGTCGAACAACATGATGATCCTTATGCGCAGGGCATTTATGATCCTTATGCACGGGGTTATTTATGATCCTTATGCACGAGGATAGTCCCTTGCGAGCATCACTGATAAACCGCGGCAAACCAAGGTTTCCATATCATCGACACGATTGATTTTCATCTCAGCTAAGGGCGCGCTCAATGCCATTTGCTTTAAGCTTTCGAGGCAGCCTTTGTAGTAAGGAGCGCTATTCATCATACCGCCAGCAAGCCAAATTCGATTAGGATTAAATAAATTAACCGCCCACGCTAATCCCATGCCGAGATAACTGCCCGCGCGATATAAATCATCCTGAGTGGAGATTTTGCGGCTGCGCACTGAATCGCCACTGGCCAGTTGCTCTAAACTAAACTCGCCAGATTCTGTCATCACGCGACAAGGCCCCAACTCCCCCGCCACGCCAGTCGCTCCCGTAAAGACTTGTCCATTAAAGGCAATAGACATACCGATCCCAGTGCCGCACATGACCAATAACTCACAGGCATATTTGGCATCACAAGTCGCTTGCATACCCGCATCGATATCGTTGCAGATAAACTTAAGCTCACCCTGGGTTTTGACTGTATCGAAGCTCAATCCATTGAGTCCAGGTAAAGATTTACAAGAAACCAAACGATTATTTTGTACCAGTCCAGGTACGGCAATCGCTAATTGGTAATGCTGTAAATCATAATCACGTTCAAACGCCGCGATTTGATTATTTAACTCTTCAATTTTAAAACCTTCACCTGTGGGGATTTTATATTGTTCTGTATGTCCCGCGAGATGAAGTTCGAACAGGGCTTTGGTACCGCCCACATCTATTGTTAGTATTTGCATCGCTTACTCCACTGATACATGTGCCCCACTCTGACCCCGAGTAGAGATGGCAAATGTTAGCATAGGGTCCAAATGTTAGCGATTGAATAAAACTTAAGTTGCTAATTTTTAAGGAACAAGTCCTAATTAAAACATGACCAACCTTTTATTTAATTCACTTTTCATGCTCAAAATCACATAAATAAATTAACAACAAACCCCATAACCTCAAGCGTCTTACCTGCACAAATTCACGATTGTATACAAAATCCTTTATTCGCGACCCTTGCATCTAGCACGCTAGACTTGCGATAATCCGAGCCGGTTAAAACTCAAATCAACATAAACCCAAGCTACCTGAAGATACGAGTTTCAGAGCGCCTAGGGTGCTTCAATTCAAGGCGTATCAATGACAGAATGTCGGCTACCTTTTGAATTGATGCAACACGGAAGTGAAGTGCCCTAGACGCTCCGTCCCGGCGGTTTTTAACGCACTTTATACTGCGTTGGTTATTTTTAACTTAGCCCACTAGGTCTGCAAATAACCGCAATCGCCATGAATGGCGTGAATGCCATTAATGCAGGAGCAATTAATGGCCTTGCCTAAAGTGCGTTAAATTACCGCTGAATCCTGCATCTTCAGGTTGTTTGGGTATAAACCATTCATCCTTAGTCGATCTTCGCCTACCGACTCGCATAGCATGCCAGTCTCAATTGGAGCCCTTATGTCACAATCAATCGCTAACCGTCTCGGTGCTATTCGTAACGAATTAACATCTGCTAATCTCGATGCTTTTATTATTCCCCGTGCCGACGAATATCTGGGCGAATATGTGCCAGCACATAACGAACGTTTGTACTGGGCAACCAACTTTACCGGTTCGGCGGGTATGGCTATCGTATTGAAAGATAAAGCCGCAATATTTACCGATGGCCGCTATACGGTTCAAGTTCGTTTGCAAGTCGATGCCACACTTTTCAGTTATGAAAGCCTAACCGATACACCACAAATTGAGTGGTTATGTGACACGCTACCAGCAGGGTCTCGCGTTGGTTTCGATGCGCGCTTACACACCTTAGCTTGGTATGAAAATGCCAAAGCAACCTTAAATAAATCCCAAATCGAATTAGTTGCAGTTGAACAAAACCCTATCGATTTGCATTGGCAGAATCGGCCAGCACAGTCGAACGCGCCTATCACTTTGTTTAGCAACGAGAGTGCTGGTAAAACCAGCCTGCAAAAACGCATTGAAATTGGTGCATTAGTAAAAAAAGCCGGTGGTGATGTCGCCTTAATCGCCGCCTTAGATTCTTTCTGCTGGCTACTCAATATTCGCGGCAATGATGTACCGCGCCTGCCCGTTGTACTCGGCAGTGCCCTGCTCCACGCCAATGGTGATATGCAGCTTTTCACCGATTTAAGCAAACTCCCAGAGGGCATTGAGGAGCATGTTGGCGCTGGCGTAAGCTTTAAGGGCGAGGCATCTCTTGCCGATACACTCGCCAGCATGCAGGATGTAAAACTACTGGCCGATCCGAATTCTGCAAACGCTTGGGCACAAAACATTGCCCGTGAGGCAGGAGCAAAATTGATAGCTGGAATCGATCCTGTCGCTTTACCTAAAGCGCAGAAAAACGCCGCAGAACTGGCCGGCATGCGTGCCTGTCATGTCCGCGATGGCGTCGCAGTGAGTCGATTCCTTGCATGGCTCGATGCCGAAGTGGCGGCCAATCGCATGCACGATGAAGCCACCCTTGCGGATAAATTGGAAAGCTTTCGCCTAGAAGATGAGCGTTACCGCGAGCCAAGTTTCGACACGATTTCAGCTGCCGGTCCTAATGCCGCTATGTGCCATTACAATCACAACAATGGCACACCAGCCATGATGACAATGGACAGCATCTACTTAGTGGATTCTGGCGCTCAGTATATTGACGGCACCACAGATGTGACCCGTACCATTGCGATAGGTGAAGTGACCGATGAGCATAAAAAAATGGTTACGCTGGTGCTAAAAGGTCATATTGCCCTCGACCAAGCACGATTCCCGAAAGGCACCTCAGGCCAGCAGCTCGACGCTTTCGCCCGCCAATATTTATGGCAATATGGTTTTGATTACGATCACGGTACAGGCCATGGTGTGGGTCATTTTTTAAGTGTGCACGAAGGTCCACAGCGCATAGGTAAAAATGTCAACGGTATCGCATTGATGCCCGGCATGGTGCTTTCCAACGAGCCGGGTTACTACCGCGCTGAGAGTTTTGGCATTCGCTTAGAAAACCTCGTCGTAGTGCAACACTGTGAAGCACTTAAAGGGGCTGAGCGTGAGATGTATGAGTTCGATGCGTTGACTATGATCCCTATGGATGCGCGCCTTATTGATAAGAGCCTGTTAACGCAAGGGGAAATAGACTGGTTTAATGCTTATCATCAGCAAGTATTCAATACACTTTCTCCGTTGATGTCAGGGGATGAATTGGCTTGGTTAACTCAAGTGACTAAAGCAATTTAGCACTCCGTTGATAAGTAGCAATTTAAGTCGTTATTTTAGTCACTTACGCGCTATAAAATAGAACGCCCAAGGCAATTAGCATTGGGCGTTTTTTTAGCGCTATCAGTGTGTTTTAAAACCCACGTCTTATTTCAAAACCATGATTTCAAAACACGACTTAAAAACATGAGTCGCTAAACCATAGTAGGTTGTGCCATCGGCTGATAAGCATCATCCAGCGATGCTTTAGACAACACTTCAAAGTCCTGATGAATTGCCATAAAACAATCGACTAATTCAGGGTCGAAATGCTGACCTTTGCCTTCAATAATTAAGTCAATAGCCTCTTGATGGCTAAAGGGCCGCTTATAACATCGGGGAGAAGTCAGCGCATCATAAACATCAACTAGGGCCACTATCCTTGCCGAAAGCGGAATATCTTCACCTTTCAAACCAAGGGGATAACCACTACCATCCCACTTTTCATGGTGACCCGAGGCAATATCGCGACCCATCTGAATAAAAGTACATTGGGGCGCATATTCCAACAAACTGCGTAGCACTTGTCCCCCGATCACAGGATGAGCTTTAATTTGCTCAAACTCCTGCGGCGTTAATTTACCCGGTTTAAGCAAAATCGCATCGGCAATACCGACTTTACCTATATCGTGCAAAATGGCCGACAAACTAATGTCTTGAATATAATCTTCGTTCAATTCTGTAGGAGGATTGGCGGCCAGTAGTCGCTGCGACGCAAGCATTTTCGAATACTGCCGCATACGTAGCAAATGCGCGCCCGTTTCGTTATCTCTGTATTCGGCGAGTTTAGCTAAGCCTAATACGGTAGCTTGGCGTGATGCTAAGGTTGAATCGAGTGCGTCAGCCAACTTACCTAATAAATAAGTGATGGTTAACGTCAACATGGCATTGGTCACGATAAAATTGACCACCACAACGGCCCAAATACCGACGCTATAACCTTGGGTTTCAGGCCAATTGAGCCAATTAAAATGATAGGCAAAACCAATCAATACCAAACTTAGCCCATTCAAACACTGGGCATATAAGCTGGCTCGATTTCCTAAAAAAATACCGACTAACGGCGGGAAAATAAATAACCAGAAAAAACCAGCTCCCGAAGGGCCAATCGCAATTAAAAAACCGATGCCGATAGCAAAACCCAGCAAGCAGCCACAGCCAAAACGCGTACTATCAGCAAGCTTAGGAAAATACAGTAAAAGCAGTAAAAACAGATAAGCCAGCGTATCAAATACCACCATAAACCAGAGATCGGCGATGACGCATAAATACACACTAGTGATATATACAGGCACGCAGAGAATCGCTAGAAAGCCAAATAAACGTTCAAAGATCAAACGTCGCCAATGTGGCAGTGCCGCCGCTGTTCCCAAGGACGCTGTGGCTAATTTAGTTACACCACGCCTAAGTGATATCGCCATGGGAAGTTCCTCTTATGTAGCATTCCCGCTGTGAGCTAATGAAGTAGAAGAGCAAAATCAAGATACACCGCTGAAGCAAGGAAAAATAAGCCATCTTTTGTTGCCCATTAAAGAATAGACTAAGGCCAATAAAGCGCTCCATGAATACTGCGATATCAAGCCGAATCAACGACATTAGCCCAATATCATCGAACATAATTTATATTTAAGATGAATGACAAATACCCACTCAAGACATAAAAGAATAACCCTATACAAAATACTAGAATTAACGATTTAACAGGATAAACGCTCGTTTAACTCCACATTCTCGCTACTTAAAAACTTTATATATTGCAATAGCTTATAAATACGACGAACGATTGATTTTCACCAGTCAACCATGAGAAACCGCTCTCCTATACCCACACAAAAATGATACTCTTATCACATAACAAGCTTACTCCGATGAGAGTCAGCACAATAAAATTCGCGCCTAACACCGCGTCCTGAACCCTAATGAACCACATCGGCCCTGAATGGACACACTAAATGAGCCAGAGTAACGCCTCAGCGAATAAAATAGTTAATACACAGAGATCAGATCAAGAAATCCGCTTAACACCACAAGATGAACTCATTTCCACCACTGATACTCGCGGTATCATCACTTACGTTAACGCCCGTTTTGCCGAAGTCTCAGGCTATAGCGATCAAGAATTGATTGGCAGTGCACACAATATGGTGCGCCATCCGGATATGCCGAGCGCCGCCTTTAAAGAAATGTGGGGAAAACTTAAGTCGGGCCAATCTTGGCGCGGCATAGTCAAGAACCGCTGTAAAAATGGTGGCTTCTATTGGGTTGATGCCTTTGTTTCGCCCTTGTTTGAAAACGGCACTATTATCGGTTACCAATCGGTGCGCATTCAGCCTCAAGCCGCCTACGTCACGAAAGCTAATGAGATTTACCAAAGACTCAAATTAGACAAATCCATTCCTAAACCCTTAAGTTTAATGCAAAAACGTATCGTATCTGCGGTTGTAGCCTCCACAGGTTTACTGATCGCTGGCTACTTTTGGGGCTGGGGCGTAATTATCGCAGGGGCGATTCTGATGAGTTTAAACCTCGCCATTTTCTACGATGAGGCTTTTCGTATTCCCGCTAAACTGATTGAAATGCAAACCAAATATGACTCTATCAGTCGTTACATTTACTCGGGTGCAGATACCTCTTCTATCCTCGATTTCCAGCTCATCATGCTACAGGCCAAAATGAATGGCGTACTTGGGCGTACCCAAGATCAAGCCAATCAATTACATGCCATTGCCGATCAATTAGTGGTCGCGACCGAGCAAACCTATGTCAGCCTAGATCAAGAGAAAAGTCAGCTAGAACAGCTCTCTGGCGCGATGGAAGAAATGAGTTCAACCATCACAGAAGTGGCGCAGAATACCCATCTCACCTCTACCAGCATCAATACCGCCTATGATCTCTGCCTTAAAAGCAGTGCCAACATGAAGGCCAACACTCAAAAAATGGAGCAACTGGCAAAGTCTGTTGCCGATGCAACCAACAATGCCCATCAATTAAATAAAGAAGCCGAGCAAGTCGCTAATGCGATGGGCGAAATTGACTCTATTGCCGAGCAAACTAATCTCCTCGCCCTCAATGCCGCGATTGAAGCTGCCCGTGCGGGTGAACAAGGCCGTGGGTTTGCCGTGGTCGCCGATGAAGTACGCGCTCTATCGAGCAGAACCCAGCTATCGACTAACAGTATTTCTAAGAGTGTCGATAAGATGTTCACTATGCTCAACGCATGGGCCAAAGAAATGGAACAAAGCCGTCAACATGCGGAGCGTTGTGCCAGCGATATTCAACTGTCCGCCGACAATGTAAACACCATTTACCAAGAAGTGAGTGATATCCACACCTTTGCCCAACAAAATGCAGTGGCAGCCGATCAACAGCGTCAAGTGGTCAATGAGATCGCCAGTAATATTCACTCCATCACCCATGCCAGCGCCGAGAACTTAGCCGCAACCCATCTGATTGGTGATGCAGCCCATCTTCTTAAACACAATGCCGAAAAAGCCCTTGGCCTGAGGCGCACCTTCGGTTAAACATAAATACAAGATCCAAAATACCGCAGCCTAGGTTGCGGTATTTTCTAATATAGCGAGCTTTAATCCGTATTGTTGAGTCCATATTTTACTCAACCCTTGTATAGATCAATAAGACCTTGCCCACCTGAACCAGTACTAAGCCTTTTATCCCCTCCTGATGAAATGATGCAGATAAAATGCCAAAACACTAAAAAGTACAGGTTTTAACCGAAATTTTTGCTATACTCCGCGCCCGCCATTTTTCTTATAAAATCTGTGTGGAAGAATGAGCCAGCCGATACACCTCTCTCCTTTAGACAAGTGATAAAGAGGCTAGCGGCGCTTGAATGTTTGAATAAGTGAACGATAGGAATCCAAAATGAGATTTGAATCTTTTAGTTTTTCCCCCGAGATTTTGCGCGCTATCTCAGATTGCGGTTATCAACAAATGACGCCTATTCAGCAGCAAGCGATACCTGCTATCCGCCGCGGCCAAGATGTCTTAGCCAGCGCCCAAACCGGTACGGGTAAAACCGCCGCTTTCGCGCTGCCGATCCTGCAAAAGATGGTTGAAAAGCCAAGCGAAACGCTAAAGTCAAATGCCCGCGTATTGATCCTTACGCCGACCCGTGAGCTTGCAGCTCAAGTGGCTGACAACGTTACGGCTTACTGCAAATACTTAAACTTCAGCGTCTTAACCATTTACGGCGGCGTAAAGATTGAGACTCAAGCGCAAAAGCTGAAACGCGGCGCCGATGTGATTGTTGCCACCCCAGGTCGCTTACTTGAGCACCTTACCGCCTGTAACTTAAGCCTGTCGAACGTCGACTTTTTAGTGCTAGACGAAGCCGATCGCATGCTCGACATGGGCTTTAGCGCCGATATCCAAAAAATCCTTCAAGCGGTAAATAAGAAACGTCAAAACTTGTTATTCTCGGCCACTTTCTCAAGTGCGGTGAAAAAACTTGCCAACGACATGATGGTTAAACCGCAAGTGATCAGCGTTGATAAACAAAACACTACAGCCGACACCGTTAGCCAAGTAGTTTATCCGGTTGAACAACGCCGTAAACGCGAACTGCTTTCTGAGCTTATCGGCAAGAAAAACTGGCAACAGGTATTGGTATTTACTGCGACCCGTGAAGCCGCCGATACGCTAGTCAAAGAATTAAACTTAGATGGTATCCCATCTGAAGTGGTCCACGGTGAAAAAGGCCAAGGCAGTCGTCGCCGCGCACTGCGTGAGTTTGTGGCGGGTGATGTTCGGGTGCTGGTTGCCACCGAAGTCGCCGCCCGAGGTCTGGATATCCCAAGCCTTGAATACGTAGTCAACTATGACTTACCTTTCCTCGCAGAAGATTATGTACACCGTATCGGTCGTACAGGCCGTGCAGGAAAAACAGGCGTAGCCATTTCATTTGTGAGCCGCGAAGAAGAGCGCACGTTAGCCGATATCGAAAAATTGATTGGCCAACAGATTCGCCGCGTCACTGTGCCAGGTTATGAAGTTGGCAGCCGCGAATTGCTATTAAAGCAATTGCAAACCCGCCGCAGTTTTGCCAAAAAGCAACAAAGAACCGACAACGTCGGCGCTCAAGTTGCTGCTGAGAAAAACATGCAGGGCCGCCGCGTAAAAATGAAAGTTGGTCAAGCACCGAGCAAGGCAAAAAAACTTAAGTAATTATCCGTTAATTGATATTATCAGTGTTTGCCAATATTGATAAAAAAACGATTTTAAAGCGTCCATAACCGGACGCTTTTTTATACTCACTCAATAATAACCTTGGTAACCTTTATCTCACCGTATTATGTTACCCAATAACGCTTGAAGCCTTGTTTCATTTATACTATTTTCGCCTCGCCACCCCGCGAGAGGAAGTATAATATCCGATCGAGTACTTCCTGGGTACTTCACACTACAGATATCGGTAAAATGGGTGAATCCATCATATAAAGGTTTTACATAAGGATTTGGCATAATCCCCAATTCAGCCAATACCATTAATTGTCCGCGAAAACTATATTTCTCATAGTTAGGAATAATTTTAGCTTTCTTGATGCGCTGTTCTAATTTTCCGGGTGTTTCATCTTGAGGAGCTTGACGGATCATATTGATTAACGATATCAATATACTGATATCCTCTGGTGTAGGAGTACAAGGTGCAATGGCAGTAAATTCTTCTAATTCAACAAGATTACCACACCACCTTTCATTCCATACACTCCCGGCATAGCAACTGAATATTTTATGTCCTTTTTCTATCCAAACATTTCTTCTTATAGAGCAAACGGGACAAACATCTCCTTCGCTGACCATTTTATGTTCGGGAACCGCTTGAGCGAACAAATAACTTAATATGGGTTGTCTTCCTCTTGGAAAACTTGAAAAGCCACATATATATGCCGAAATCAAATTCTCAATCGATAAGTGAGGATGCTCAAGCAACATTTTATAAGCATTAATACATTCATCATGACTATATTTGATTATCTGATTGACAGGATAACCACTTTGTTCAAGTGTTAGTATTTCTGCATTAGATAAACCGTCATTAGAATAGTGTGTAGTCCCAGACTCACAATCAAACTGGTCCCCATTATCTATTCTTTGCATATATCCATTTTCGTCTTTGATATAAGACTTTTTAAAATAGATTTTCTTTAATATTTTAAATAATCCCTTATCCATTTACAGCTCCCGTGATTGAATATTGAAGTACAATACAATTTATCGATGACCACGTTAAACGCCACCATAGCGCTCCAAATACTTCACCATTTTTTGACTCGTGGCGGTATAACTCCCTATATGAAACTCGCCATGCCAATGGGCCAGCTCAACAGGAAGGTGACCTAAGTTATTGGCATGATGGACATCGGCCCCAGCTTCAACCAGTAACATGAGAATATCGAGTAATTGCAGTTGGCAGCAATGCAATAAAGCCGTCATATTTTGTGAGTCGATATATTCGACATCAACACCCAGTTTGATCAACTGTTTTACGGTAATGATATCGTGTTTTACCACTGTATCAATTAAGGCTTGCCCCATCAGCTTGTCGTTCACTCGTTTTAACCACTCCAACACTACGCTGTAATCGCGATAAAATCCAAATGGTTACCGTTATAAATATCTCACCAACCAACCCCATCGGTATCACATTGGTGCAATCATCTGCATTGGCTTGTAAGAATGTTCGGCAATTGCCGCTCTTTTAATGCTCATACCCGTTTAGTGCTAACTCGAACCACTCTTAAGCGAGTAAGACATAAAAAATACAGATTTACGCAATATCTCTTTGTCTAAAACGAGGGAAATATTAACAACAACGACTTAAAAAACGAAGAAAACAAAACCAAATTAAGGACTTTATATGCAAACCGCTTCGATGTTAAACAGGTTTTACTGCACAACCATCTTACTACTAACAAGTCTAACGGCTATGGCGCAACCCATTGCTAAGGATGAGTTTTCCATCAGTCCGCTACTTAATGGTCAGCAAATCCCTAAGGTAAACTTGCAAGATATCAATGACAAAACGGTCGATTTAGCAGAATTAACCCAGAAAAAACCAACCATTTTCTTCTTTTACCGTGGTGGCTGGTGCCCATTTTGTAACAATCAAATGGGGCAACTAAAAGCGATTGAGCCTGAGTTATTAAAAATGGGCTTTCAGTTAGTGGGGATTTCACCCGATACGCCAGCTCAACTTAAGGCTTCGGCGGCAAAAAATGAACTTAAATATCTGCTGCTTTCCGATGAAAAAATGCTGGCATCCCAAGCCTTTGGTTTAGCTTTTTACACTAGCGAAAAAGTGACTGAAACCTATACCGCACGCCTTAAGCTCGAGAATCCTTTATGGATCACCCCTGAAGGTGCCAAACGTTTAGTCTTACCTGTACCCGCCATTTATATCAGCGACGACAAGGGATTGATTCATTTTCAATATATCAACCCAAACTACAAAGTAAGGCCCGCGCCAAAGCTGATTTTAACCGCCGCGAGTTTGGTGGGATCGCAAGAATAAATATCGGTTTAACGACCGCTTTGCTAAACTAGCTCCGCCGCAATCAATATCGTCCAAGTTCAAATAGATAACATCACTTCAGCCCGCGGCGGAGTCATAATGAATTCTCAAACCTATAACCAAGCTGTGCTCGAACTCGCCCTTGCGGGTCTTGCCGATTTAACCGCTTCAGCACAGACCAAGAAAGCCCAGCGCACTTCTGCGCAGGAAAGTCATTTTTTGTGTAATTGGATGGTCGAGTCCTTAAAGGAAAAACGCTTTTCTAAACTGGTAGCCGACGATCTGACGGCTTGGATACGTTTGGCTCGCAGCCAAGGTGCGGGCGCCGAACTCAAGCGTTTGCTAGAAAGGATAGTGTATCAATATCAATCAGTTGAGACATCAGAGCCCGCTTTAGGCACGGCATTAAATGCCATGATAGCAACCTTAAAGCAAGCCGAATGGTTAGTCTTTACTGACACTGAAATCAGTGCCAAGCTGAAACTCGATGGTGATGGTCAATCTAGCTTAGTGATTGATGCCAAAGAATTTAATCAACATATTAAAGACAATCAGCTGATCAAGCCAATCAACTTATATGTCCGCGCCGATGAACAGACACTAACGCGTATCGCCCTGTCCCATGGGTTATTGCTCAGCCAAGGCAACAAGAAAACTAGCTTGATTAAGCACCATAAAACCTATCAAATTTTCCCTAATAATCAGCAACCAGCTTTGTGTCAGCTATTGGCTTAAGGTGTAATAGCGAAAAGTTGAAAATAGCTTAAATATGGTGGATGTGACTGATTGTGATCCAATAAACAATTCATTCACACAGTTTAGATAGAATGACCATCGGATAGGTCTTGGCTAAAGCAGAGATAACAAGGATAAAAGCAATATGGTTAAGCGATGTTTGCAGTATAAACACTTAGTTCGATTTGCCTTGTTCACCCTTTGCTTGACTCAACAGCACGCCTTTGCGGAACAGCTCAAATACAATATCACTGGCTCCTATTCTTGGTATCCGTATTTTATCGGTGATCAAGCTGAGGCGCCGGGGATGATCACTGAGCTTATTCCGATGATTTTATCTATGGCTGCAATCCAAGGTGAAATCCTCGCCCTGCCGCCAAAGCGCACCAATAATGCACTAGAAACCGGTCAACTCGACTTTGATATCGTCAGCCCGAGTTGGTTTGAAAAGCAGGATTTAGGGCCGCTGTTTGTCAAATCGGCCCCCATAATGCAAATCACTGAATATGTGGTCACATTACCAGAGAATGTCAGTAAATATAAAGATATCAGCCAGATAAAAGGCCAAGAAATAGGTACAGTGCGCGGTTATTTATATCACGACGATAAAGATTTTATCCGCGCAGACTTTACCTCAGAGCAGGAGCTGATCAAAGCCTTAGATAAACACAGAGTCAATGCCGTTATTGCTGGTAATTACCCAGCCTTGTATTGGTCGACTCAGTTGCGGATCCCTGTCGCACTGGCGGCAGTGCATTCTGATGGTGACTTAGTGTTTAGGTTACGAAAAGAACATGCCGATTTGCTTCCTGCCATCAATCAAGCCATAGCGACACTGAAGGCCAATGGTAAAATTGACGAAATCATCAAAAAGTACACTCAAACGCTGGCAAGCTAATTTCACGCTAGCTATATGAGATATTTGCGATAAAAAAGCGCCCGAAGGCGCTTAATCAATATCAATAAGGTAGCAGAATCTCAGTTTGACCATTCACAAGGATCATAATTAGCGAGGACGGCCGCATAGCTGTGACTCAACCCCAGAGTAGAGTAGTAATAACCTTTCCCCTGATTGTCCACTGCATAATGGATATCCTCGGCCCCTAGCTGTTGTGGTAATTGCTCACGCACATTGGCTAATGTAGGCTCATCATAAAGATAGGGGGCAAACGTCAGTACACTCTCCAGATAGACCTCAGTATGGCGGCAACTATTGCGACGGATCTGGGCAATAATCGCCTCAAACGCTTCACCCCGCTCCAATGCTAACCATTGCTCAGCGTAACGTTCAACTATGCTTCTGTCGGAATAGAAGAAATACCGCTTATCCGACAAACGCATCTGCACATCCTTGTAAGCCTCATTGAGGATCAGGCGAATATAACTGTTAACCGTTTGCTCACTATCCCACTCGAGCCCTGCCACGGCGGCGATTTGCTCCGCCGTGACTAAGCGTCCGTGTTGGCTAAATACCCTGATATAACCGACAAGTTCAATCATAGTGTCCAACTATAGTGTTCAACTGGGTAACAGGCCTCGCGCCGCCAATCTATCGGCAACAAAACCTAGGCTAAACTTGTCGAGCGTGGCCCGAGTTGGCGCACCGGTTTGAATATCCCAACCAAAGGCTTCATAGAACATGTCCAGCGCCGTTTGCATGTCAGCGCGGTCCATCTTGATGGTGCCCTCTTGACCGAAGTTTTTATCTGGATTCAAATCATAAACCCAGTCACTGAGCACATCATGCTCTTCGCGCATATTGCTTTCATTCATTTGCAATACGGTTAAGGCACGGTGTAAATGCAGCACTCTTTCCGCCTTAAAGTCCAATTCCGTTTCTGTGGTTTCAATCCCAGTCACTAAACTGAACATCTGCGATTCAATGGTGCTATCGCCTTCATAGTTGCGATTTTTATCCGGTGATGCCAGCAGTGGGAACATCCAATTACACAGTGTCAGAGAGTCATGTAATACGTTTTTCACCAGCGACCATTTTGCAAAACGGATCTTAGCCGCATTGATTGGGGTATACCAATTCACCTTATCGAATGCGCCTTCACCCCATTTTTTCTCGGCAATCGCCACTGTCATATCGTGTGGCAAACCACTGTTAACTATGTTGATGTGGGAATGGCACTGAGCATCACGGTTAAAGACGACGTTGATTAACGTACCCACCTGACCCGCGGTTTCACTAGCATGGTGCACGGCAGCATTGGTTTTCTTGTTGAATACCTTAGTGGCACTTTCTTTATGAATATCCCAATTACCTAACTTGGGATTGGTTCCATCTAAACCCCAGCGCTTGATCAAATCATATAAACCGTCGGCCATATGGGAGATTTCACCTTCTTTAAACGCCACTCGGCGATAAAAATCAAGTAAGAAAGCGGGATCTTGGTTATCCCAGAGCGCCCAAGGAATACTGTTAAATTCATCTTCAGGTAATAAATGCTTAAACATATCCTTTGTTTTTAGGAATTTAAATAGATGAGAAATGGAGCCATAGTTACACCAAATACCATAGTCATCGAGAATATGAGCCCCTAAAGCGCCCGCCATCGCATGTGCTTCTGTACCATTTTTGGTGCCCATTAAATACTGTGGTACGAGGAATCCCATACAGACGTTAGATATATGTTCGGTTTTACGACCGTATTTGCTTTTCAATTCAGGGACTTTTAGCTCGCAGAAGCAACGTATTGGGCATGAATGACAGCCTCCCGTACGCTTCATCCACTTATTGGCGTATTCCACACCTATGTAGCTTTCTGCCATTGAAGTTCGAAACCCAATACGATTGCGTTCATTCCATGGCACTTCGCCTAAATCAATTTCTTGATCGGCAGCGCCCCACTTCAAACCGGGCCGAGATTTCCAGCGGCTGATGGGTGCTGAGTACTCAGCCCAAGATTGCGGCGTTGAAGGAACGACACCATTATTGTTGGCACCGATAATACCTAAAATATGGTCATCTAAGGCACGCATCTTTTCATTATTGGCGGCGATTTTAACGGCGCCAGTGCCGATAATGCCGATCCCTTTACAATTTTTTGACCCCATTACCGAGCCATGACCACCTGCTGAGTGCCCGCCCTGAGTCATAATGACAGAAAGAGGCACTTGGTTTTCACCCGCTTGGCCAATCGCAGCGACTTGTGCATTGGGTCCCATCATTTGCGCGATCATAGCGTGGGTATCAAATATACCTTTACCCCATAGGGCGTCAGCAGGTTCAATCGTGACCTTATCATCCACAATTTTAAGCCACACAGGGCTGCTTGCTTTGCCTTCTATCGCAATAGCATCGAAACCCGCAAATTTCATTGCGGGTGAAAAATGCCCACCAAAGTGACCATCGGCAATCAGATGTTTTTCAATGACGGGACTACGGGAAGTAATGGTTGTTCGTCCAGTACAAATAACGCCTGAACCCGTTAATGGCCCCGCAGAAAAGACAATAATATTATCTGGGTCGATTGCAGTAATATTATCCTTATGATCATCCCACAATATTTTATAACCAATCCCCATACCACCGATATAGTCATAATATTTATTGATTGGCTCATACCATATATGATTAGTTGTTAAATTAACTCTGAGGACTTTACCCGCCCAACCACCTATTTTATCACTCATATTATTTCTCCTGAATTTAAGAAACTAAGCCGGTATATTTTTCGTATTGTTCTAATGCAGCTTCAGCCTCTTCCCAGTTATAAAATTTAATTGCACCTGTAGGACAAACTTGCGCGCAGGCAGGTTTACCGTTACATAAATCACATTTGACGGCTTTCATTTTACTGCGAACAACTTTAATGACTTGCTGAGGACACTTATCTGCACAATAACCACATCCGACACAACGTTCTTCATCAATCACTTTGGCGCCAGTTTGTTCGTTCGTTGAAATAGCTTGCTGTGGACAAACTTCAGTGCAAACTTCGCAGTGGCGACAAGTGGAAGGAACAACGGTTTTATCGCCGCATTCTCCTCGTTGTATTTCATAGTCAAATTGCACACCATGTGGGCCATAGTTCATATTTCTTTCTACTTTGACGCGGGCAAGTGTCGGACTGCTATCCCCTTCATGGTTCCAACCACAGGCAATTTCACAGCGTCTGCAGCTAACACAAACCGTAGGGTTCACCACCATGAGTCCACCAGGCATGACTTCTACTATCTCTTGGCTATTACTGTCACTGCCACAACCGGTCAGAAAACTTATTAATGTTCCGCTATAAACTGTACCGACAGCAACGCCCATACCGCCTTTAAGCATTCCTCTTCTGGTAATCATATTTGATCCTTTATTAGTCAAAGCAATATAATTAAAATATGCATACACTTTGATTCCCGACAATTTATGCTAAAGTAATTATGTCTTTGATTTTTAACCTGCGTCACAATTACCCATATTGGGGCATTATTAGATCAAGTTACACGACATGCATCAGAGTAACGCTTTCAAGAATTAACAATTAAACATCTAGCAAATTTAAATAATGCCTCACTTCAAATTACCTTAATATAATTAACAAATAACTTTTAAACTTGGTTAATTAAGTGCAACTCGACTCATAACTAAGCTAATATCTATACCGCATACATTCCGATTAGAGTCCCGACAGAATCTAATTAAAAAGGAATGGAAAATGATGAAAACGAATACCCGTTCTCAATGGAAAATCTTTACGCCAATGGCAGTCGCAGTCTGTCTGATGACAGCCTGTTCCGATGGTGACGATGGGAAAGAAGGACCACCAGGGATTGTGAGTATCAGCATTGAACAAGCGGATACACTCAAAGCGACAATAGAAAATGTGGTTATCGATGCACAAACTCATGTGCAGGTCGATTTCTTCCTCAGCAATGCCAATGGTATTGCGGTCACAGGGCTAGAAAACCTGAAGGAGCTAGATACCTTAGCTGTCGGTATTGCCAAATTAGCACCGCCGCAGGAGCACTATCAAATCACCCAAACCGCGGCTAATGCTATGGCAACAACTGGCGCTGAAGTCACTAACTCTGCAGCAAGCGCGACAGATGCTGCGTTGCAATGGACCAGTTACATCAATAATCAAGTAGAACCTGCCACAAATGCCCAAGCGAATGCACAGACTCAGTGGCAAGCAGGCATTGAAAGCAACTGTAAAACGGCGTGTCTAACCTCCTTAGGCGCGGGCCAATACCGTTACACTTTGAGTAAACCACTCACGGGTTACTCCCAATTTACGGGGATAGATACCCAGTACTCGCCTGAGCTCACCCACAGGATTTACCTAGAGTTAAAACCGTTCGCAAATAGCCCAATTGACACTCAGTTGATCAACAGCGTGTACGATTTTGTTCCCGCCACAGGACAGACAGTCGCGGCGGATATGGGCCGTAAAGTGATCGCGCCGGAACAAGCCTGTTTTCGATGCCATAACCCAGACTTAGCCAATACCGATACTCGCCTTTTGATGCACGGCAATAAACGTTTTGCCTTTGAGGGCTGCGTTGTCTGTCACACGACTTACTCTGGCGATCCTGAAACGGGTAATAGCCTTGATATGGCGACATTGACACACCAGATCCACCAAGCCAAATATCAAATTATCGGTTACAAGGGGCAGCTATATGACTACGCCAATGTGACCTTTCCCGGTGATATGACCCAATGTCAGCAATGCCATATTCCCGGCGCAACGGCGCAAAGTGGCAATAGTAATATCCCCAGTAAAACCGCGTGTCTTGACTGTCACAAAGCGCAAATTCCCGCAGATTGGAATGGCACTGTAGCGGGTTTATTCCACAACAGGGAAATTTTTGCCAACCCATGGGCACTGGGTTGTAGCGGCTGCCACCCTGATAGCACTAATCCTGAAGGTGTCGGGCTTTTCCACAATGCCGCCGTTAAAACAGCCACTAAGCTGGTGAGCGATTACCAAGTTAAGTTACTGAGTTCGCAGCTAAGCGTTGAAGCTAAGACCCTTGCAGTGACATTGCAAGTGCAGCAAATGGAGCAACTGCCCGCCAGTCAACCTATGATAAAATCCTTCTGGTTGATTGCCACTGGTGAAACAAATAGCGCGAACATGCCAATCAATAACGGCCAGCGTAAAGTGTGGGATTTATTAGCAAACACCAGCGACGTCGCCTTAAAAATTACCGCGCCCAATCAGCTAACCGTCACTATATCTAACCTGTCGGCTGCCGATTTTGGCGATCTGAGTCAGTCAAAACTCTACAGTAAACTGGTGCTCTGTGCCGATAAAAATACCGGCTTTGCCGTTAACTGTAATATCGCAAATCAAGAGGTGAGTCTCAGTGCCATTAATTTGCTAAGCCTTGAAGGTCAAGCTGTTACGGCAAAAGCTAAGGTCGATGAACAGGCCTGTCGCCAATGTCATGATCAAGGATTAGAAGATAGAGTTTTGTCGGCGCATCAAATGAAAGGAATTTTTGAACCCAATAGCACCTGTGGCACTTGTCATGCACCGCAAACGGCCACCGCACTAACCGATGGGCAATGCCAAAGTTGCCATAGTAATGATGCGATTATGTATCTCAATGCCAATGTGATGCATACTCCTGGGGCCAGCCAAATCAAGCCCTATCGCACCATCAACAATACTTTGAGCTACAGGGAAATGGTGCATTCACTGCATGCGGGAACCCGCACTGTAGTGGGTTTTGATAATCCACGTCCCGAACTCACTTACCCTAATGCAAAAAATAACTGCAGTGTTTGTCATAGCACAGGACAGCTCAGTCTCGAGGGGCTAAGTGCACAGCAATCCCTGTTAGTTGCGACACCCGATGCAGCCAACATAGGGCAAATTGCCGAGTACTCACCAACCTTAGCAACCTGCACGGCATGTCACACGCTTATCGATAGTTTAGTCGTCCATGCACGCAGCTTTGGCGGAGTTTACCAAAGTGATGCCAGCGGTGGTCGAATTTACCAATCAGGACAGGAGTCATGCGCAACCTGTCATGCTGAAGGTCGCTCATCGGGGGTCGACAAGGTACACAAATAAGCCGTTAGATTTGATTTAATGCCAAAAAAAACCGCTCACCATAATGGTGAGCGGTTTTATTTCATTCGTCCTATTTATCAATCTTTTGTCCGCACAAGGCTCAAAAGAGCAACGGCGAGCGCTTTACTTGATTTGACTTAGTTTAATGTCGTTGAGATTAAGACTTGAGCACACTTTGGCTCTCTACTACCTGCGTTTGGCTATAGTCCTTAGGTCTAGAGTTCGACAAGGTCACACCACTTAAGGCTTCGGCGGTTAAGGTGTTATTGCCGTTCAATAAATCATTCAAGGTTCCAGAGTCGCCATTCACTAACCCTAATTCCCTAAGCATGGCATCGATAACAGGCGCATTGGCGCGATAGTTTAACGCTGCACTGGTCACTTGCTCTGCGATGCCACCTTGATGGTGAGCACCTTCGCCACCCACAGCAAATTGATGACCTGCACCATAACCTTGAAGAATCTTAATACCTTCGATGTTTTCTAACGGCTTAACGGCTTGTGCCACAATTTCAGGCAAGGCCTTCAAAATGGCGAGGGATTTTTGCAGGGCGATCTGCTCATCACTTAAGACGTTTTCAGCTTCATAAAGTGCTTGTTTACCTGCGGCTTCAACGGCATACACTTTTTCATCCGCTTCAGCCTGCAGTTTTTTCGCATCGGCACTGGCGCGCGCTTCAATCAGAATAGCACTCGATCTGTCTTCAGCGGCACGTTTCTCAGCTTCGGCCTGCACTGTTACGCCGACAGCATCACGCTCAGCTTCCTTACGAGCATCAATCACTTCAATCTCTTTGCGACGATTAGCTTCTGCCACTTGGCGCGCTGTGATTACCGCTTCTTCTTTTTCAACTTTCAGTTTTTCGGCTTCAGCTGCACGAGCACGGGCAGCTGATTCTTCTTCAGATTTGGCCGCAACCGCAATGCGTTTTTCCTGCTCAGAAACTTCAATATCCCTTTGCTGTTGAATGCGCGATTGCTCAATCGACTTATACTTTTCAATCTCACGGGTTTCGATATCTTTGGTCTTTTCGATTTCAGCGGTTTCAATGGCGCGCTCTTTAGCAATCTCGGCTTCGCGTTCTTCACGGGCCTTGTTTTCTTTCTGCTTAATAATCTCCGCTTTTTGATCGGCGCGTTTAAATTCTAACGACTGTTGCTGGATCAGGCGCGCTTCTTCTTCCGACTTTTCAATCTCTAAGGATTCCTTTTCAGCTTCAAGGTTACGCTGCTCGATCTTAATGCGGTTTTCCTGCTGAATATCGTTGGTTTCTTTGCGTTTCTCTTCGATAATCTTCGCCAGACGCGCACGACCTTCGGCGTCAAATGCGTTGTTTTCATTAAAAAACTGCAAATCAGTTTGATCGAAACCCGTTAATGAAACCGATTCGAGTTCGAGACCGTTTTTCTCCAGATCGTTGGCGACGTTATTTTGCACCCGTTGCACAAAATCGGCACGCTGCTCATGCATTTCTGTCATGGTCATTTCGGCGGCCACGGCACGCAGCACGTCAACAAACTTAGACTCCATCAGCTTTTTAAGCTCTTCAACGCGGTTTGTACGCGTGCCTAAGGTTTGCGCTGCCATTGAAATACCATCGGAATGTGGGGCGACACGCAAGTAGAAATCGGCCTTCACATCGACACGCATTCTGTCCTTAGTGATTAGCGCATCTTTCTGGGTTTTCTCCACTTCGATACGCAGAGTGTTCATGTTTACCGAGATGGTTTCATGTAATACAGGCAACACAATAGCGCCGCCATCTTTAATGATTTTCTCACCACCAAAGCCGGTACGCACAAAGGCCATTTCTTTGGTTGCACGTTTATATAGCTTGGCGAAAATTAACCCGATCACAATGAGGCCGAGTAGCACCATACCCGCAACGAGCAAAATAAAACTACCGGATGAACCTACGTTTGTTAACACATCCATTTGATTTCCTTTCAATTGATTTATGGCTTGGGAAGATTAATTATCAAAACGCGTAGCAGACCAGACTCGGCCTTCTCGCTTAAGCAGCACGACTTGAGTGCCTGAGGCAAACTCGATATCCGAAGTTTCGGGCTCGACTAAAACATAATGTTTTTGTTGATGTTTATCGCGAACGACAGCTTCAGAGGGCATGCCTTTAATTGCGCAACCTAAGGTGATAGTGCCGACATAGCCGCTAAGATCATCTAGCGAGATCGCACTCGATTCATTTTTAGGCAAATGATCAGCAAGTACTCGGCCAAAATAACGGCAAGAAAATGCACTGGCGACAATAGCAATGGGTAAAGTGAACAGTTGCGGCAGTAAAAAACCAGCAAGACTAACACTGATAAAATTGACGATATAACCCGCAATCGCAAAACTGGTCAGCGCAAGCACAAACCAAATAAGTAATGGGAGTCTATTTAGACACAGCCAACCGGCAATGCCCGTGAGTCCACCCGCGCCCACATCAGCATCATATTCCACATCAGCAGGCACCCATTGGTCTAACGCACTTAACATGCTTAAACCTATGAATAATGCGAAGACTTCAAACACACCAAGGGCCAGTACGCAGGCAAAAGCTATGGTGTAAGGTAAATTAGGCTGTTCAACTAAAAACGCCCACATAGTCATCTCCTTGAACAATACAGCATTCCATTTATTTCACTGTAATTATCGACTTAACCACAACAGAATAGCAAGGCAAGCACAATTTCCAAACTAAAAATTGTCCCTAAAATAGATTTTGACTATCACTCTGCTGCGCCAAAATCGCGTGGCCATCTTCGCTACGAGTACCCTATCGAAAACCACTTTAACACTGCAACTCTCTTTTTAACTTAGCCCGCTAGCGCTGCAAATAGCCGTAATCGCCATATATGGCGTGGATGCCATTTATTCAGGAGCAATAAATGGTCCTGCATCTTCAGGTTGTTTGAGTATACTGTTGACGTCATTGTATGATCATCCTGTTATTGTTATTTATTCGCGCAGAATTTGATGCGCCAGAAGGGAAATTCCATGGACTCACCCAAGAGCAAAGTACCAACACCAAGTTACGATAAACTGACAGCACATTTTCAAAAAATTTCTCACTTTGAACATTTCAGCGCTCTTGGTGACTGGGATCAAGCAGCCATGATGCCTATGGGCGGTAATAGCGATCGCGGCGATGCAATGGCTGAACTGGCGCGACATATCCACACACTCAAAACCTCAACCGTCTTAGCCGAACACTTACACAGCGCGACGGACGAATCTCTCACAACGGAACAACAAGCTAACCTGCGGGAAATGCAGTACCAATATCAACAGGCAAATTTAGTGCCCGGCGCTCTCGTGCAAGCCAAAACTAAAATGGCCTATCAATGTGAGAATGCGTGGCGTGAACAACGTAAAAATAATGACTGGCAAGGCTTTAAACCAAACCTCAAAGCCGTAATTGCACTTGCTAAGGAAGAAGCGCAGATCCGCGGCGAAGCCCAGAATATTTCCCCCTATGATGCCCTGCTCAATAAATTTGAGCCGGGAATGACCTCGGCAAAGCTGGAGCAAACCTTTGGCGGACTGAAAAATTGGCTACCGACACTTATCCAAGAAGTGCTGGCTAAACAGGCAAACGAGCCTAAGTTAACGCTAAATGGTCCCTTCGATGTTAGCGCGCAGCAAGCCCTAGGCCGAGACGTAATGGATTTTCTGGGGTTTGACTTTAATCACGGCAGGCTAGATATCAGCAGCCATCCATTCTGTGGCGGCGTACCAAGCGATGTACGGATAACGACTCGCTACAATGAGGCTGATTTCAGTAGTGCTATCATGGGCATAGTTCATGAAACAGGCCATGCCAGATACGAGCAAGGTTTACCTCAAGCGTGGCGTGGACAACCTGCGGGACTGGCGCGTTCTATGGGTATCCACGAGAGCCAGAGTCTATTCTGCGAAATGCAACTCGGGGCAAATCCGGCATTTTTACGCCAATTGCAGCCTAAAATTGCGCAACATCTCAATTGTCATTTTAGCGCCCAAGAATTAGCACAGCATTACACCCGCGTAGCGCCAGGACTTATCCGTGTAGATGCAGATGAAGTCACCTATCCTTGCCACATTTTACTGCGCTTTGAGGCAGAAAAAGCCTTTATCGACGGCAGCTTAACCGTAGAGGATTTACCTGATTTTTGGTCGACGCAGATGCAACAACTACTGGGGATTAATACCGATGGCAACTACCGAGACGGTTGCATGCAGGATATTCATTGGGCCGTTGGTGAACTAGGGTATTTCCCAAGTTACACCTTAGGCGCCATGTATGCCGCCCAATGCCGTTTTGCGATGGAAAAAGCCTTAGGGCCAATTGAAACCCTAATCGATACAGGCAAGTTGAACTCGTTATTCCAATGGCTGAGTGAACACATTTGGTCTAAGGGATCTTTGCTCACAACCGATGAACTGATCCGCCAAGCAACGGGCGAAACCCTAAATGGTCAATATCTTGAGCGTCACCTGCGCCAACGATATCTGGGCATTTAACCGCTGCTAATGCTTATACCCAAGCTACCTGAAGAGTCGAGTTTCAGAGCGCCTAGGGTGCATCAATTCAAGGCGCATCAATGACTGAATGTCGGCCACCTTTTGAATTGATGCAACACGGAAGTGGAGTGCCCTAGGCGCTCCGTCCCGGCGGGTTTTAACGCACTTTATGCTGTGTTGGTTATTTTTAACTTAGCCCGCTAGGTCTGCAAATAACCGCCTTGCCTAAAGTGCGTTAAATTCCCGCTGAATCCTGTATCTTCAGGTTGTTTGGGTATACAAGCGCTGAAAGCTCAGTTTATACGGGTTTTAAAGCGCTTTATATTGCCGCTGGAGCCTGCATTTTTAAGCCGCTTGAGGTTATAATGCCGAACTTATTTGAATCAGGACTCTTTCCACGGTGTTCTTTCAACAGGACTCTTGAAACAGGATAAATGTCGGCCATGTTACTGCGTGCAATCACCCCAGAGGATTGGGATGCCATTTTAGCGATCCAAGACGAGTGTTACTCACAACTGGATCCTGAGCCACTGCACGTACTGCAAAGTAAATGGCAGGTATCACCTCAGTCCTGTTTTGTGTTCGAAGTGGATAAATCGGTTGTCGGTTATTGCTTGGCTCACCCATGGACCGCCAATATGCCGCCCGCGCTATATCAGCCCATCACCCATTTACCCAAGGCTGATACCTTATACCTACACGATATTGCGATTTCGGCTAAAGCCCAAGGTTTAGGCGCTGGCGCTAAGGCGCTGACCCGCCTAACACTATTGGCGGATCGCTATAATCTCAATTCCTTATCCCTCGTAGCCGTACAAGGTGCCGACAGCTATTGGCTTAAAATGGGTTTTAAACCTAAGGCAATCGATAAATGTCTTGGCAGCTATACTGACGATGCTATGTATATGATTTATAAATTTAATCATAGAGATGAAAAATGAATCCAACCCTAACCACTATCGGTTTACTTTGCTTAAGTAATATTTTTATGACCTTTGCTTGGTACGGGCATTTGAAAACGCTAGGCTCAAAACCTTGGATTATTGCGGCCTTAGTGAGCTGGGGTATCGCCCTATTTGAATACTTGCTGCAAGTGCCTGCTAACCGTATCGGCTACACAGTAATGAATGTCGGCCAGTTAAAAATTTTACAAGAAGTCATCACCTTAAGTTTGTTTGTCCCCTTTGCCTATTTCTATATGAAAGAACCATTGAAGCTCGATTATCTGTGGGCAGGACTGTGCATCTTAGGTGCTGTGTATTTTATTTTTAGAAGTGAATTTAATTAATTTCAGACTTATTTCAGGAGAGCTCCCCCCATGGCCCGTCAAGTCACTTATACCTTCAAAGGTAAGACGAAAACTATCGCCTTTAGCTACGACAAACACCATGATTTATATGAAGCTGTGGCCGAAGCCGAGGGCATAGATCTGACCAAATTTTTGGCTATGGAACAACAAGTCGCCATGACATCTCGTAAAGGTGCCAAGGCTGAAAAAGAATTCAGGAAAGTAGAGTTTGCCCGCTTTGGTTTTAGCAATATCCACTTTGTCAGAGATGAAGAACCTGAAGCCTAAGCTAATGTATTAATTGTTTTTTGTATTAGCTTTAAGCACTTCAATAACAGGACACTGTAATGCTCAATACCGAACATGCTAACTTCCCCCGCGCAGGATTCTTCCGCCGCCTAGGCGCTGCAGTTTACGATTCGATGTTAGCCGTGGCCGTCTATATGGTTGCTGGCGCAATGGGCTTTGGGATTTTCTACGGCCTCACCGCTTCAGGACTGGCTGGCATGAATGGCTTTGAGCATGTCTCAGATGCACTCAATGGCACGCCAGCTTATCAGGGAATTTATCAACTTTGGCTTGCCTTGTGTGTCGGCACTTTCTATGCATTATTCTGGAGTAAGGGCGGTCAAACCTTAGGGATGCGCGCTTGGCGGCTTAAAATTCAACATCCTAATGGCCAAAACTTAAGCCTGATCACTGCCTACGCTCGCATCATTTGGTCACTGCTCGGCATTGGCAATTTATGGATTTTAATCAATGATGATAAGCGCGCACTGCAGGATATGATGACTCGCTCGGAAGTGGTCGTGCTGTCTAAAGAAGCCAACCAAATGCGTAACTGGCACGGCGCATAAGTGTATTCTTAAGTAAATCCGAAATACAAAAAACGACGCAAAAGCGTCGTTTTTTATGGGCTATTTTTAATTGACGGAATCCGGAGTAAGGAGTAATAAGCTGCGTATCATCGCCGGATAAAGTAGAAGGCAACGCCAGTAAACAACAAGCTTGGCGCAACAGCCCCCACATAAGCGGGTAGCTCATACACTATACTCATGGGGCCAAAAATCTCATTACTGATATAAAAGCTAAAACCTGCTACAACCCCAAGTAATACACGCGCGCCCATAGTCACAGTCCGCAACGGACCAAATACAAACGACAGTGCCACTAACATCATCACTGCGACCGTCACGGGCTGCATCACCTTGCGCCATAAAGCAAGCTCATAACGGCTGGGATCTTGACTGTTAGTTTTAAGGTAATCAAGATAGCCGACCAGACCACGTATAGATAATGCCTCGGGTTTAATCGACACTACGCTGAGCTTATCTGGCGTTAAACTCGATTGCCATTGGTCTTCTTCAAGATACTCAAGCACGACTTTTTCATAGCTTAAATCAGTACGTTTAACGTCAAATAAACGCCAGCGATCTTGGGAAAATACCGCTCGGTCTGCGTGAACTACGTTGGTGAGCTTAAGTTCGCTATTGAATTTATAAAGCGTGATATTGCTGAGTTTATTGATGTTTTCAACTTCACCAATATTAACGAACAAATCACCATCCTTTGCCCAAATTCCACGATGGGACTTAATTAAACTCCCGCCAGAGAGTTTAACAGCTTGTAACTCATTCGCTTTTTGCTCAGCAATCGGTGCGCCCCACTCCCCTAAAACCATCACCAATAACATCAAAGGCACAGCAGTTTTCATCGCCGACATAGTGATCTGCAAACGTGACATGCCAGAAGCTTGCATCACCACAAGTTCGGAATTCGATGCCAACATTCCCATACCAATCAAAGCGCCTAGCAAGACGGCCATAGGGAAAAACATTTCAATATCCCGTGGCACTAAAAATAAAACATAGATGCCAGCATCCATCATGCTGTAGGTGCCACGGCCAACTAAACGCAGCTGATCAACCCATTTGATGATGCCCGACAAACCAGTCAACACCAGCAAACAAAGCGCTGAAGTGCTTAACAATATTCTGGCGATATAAAGGTCTAATATCTTCATGCTGCCACCTTCTTATTGGCAAACAAGGACGATATACGACTGAAAATAGGCCTATCTTTGCCAAGCAAGAATAACCCCATCAAGAGCGCAGAAACATGGATCCACCACATACCTAAATACAGTGGAATAATCCCATCTTGCAATGCCTTACGTCCCGCGACCATCAGTCCAAAATAGCCAAGGTACAAAAGAACTGCCGGGAACATCTTAGCAAACTTACCTTGGCGCACATTCACCCGCGCTAACGGTACAGCAATCAGTGTCATAATTGGAATCGCGAGCGGGATAGCAAGACGCCAGTGGAATTCAGCCGCGGCTTCAGCACCTTCAATTTTCACGAGTTCATCAACGGGCAGTGCAGATAATTTACGGCGACGCTCATCAACTTGCTGCTCTTTAATTTGCATTTTATAACCACCAAATTCGATCATTTGGTAGTCCTTCGCCTTCGGGCTGCCTTGATAACGCACGCCGTCATTCAAGTTCAATTGTTGAGCACCTGAACTATCTTCCTGTACTCGTCCACCTTTAGCCACCACGACATTGGTCACGCCAGTTTCATCATCAGGATCTGGCAACTGGGCTACAAACACTTTATCTAACTCGTTATCTTTACCAATACGCTCAACAAATAATACCGCGCGACCATTGGGACTCGCCTGAAAACGCCCTTGGATTAAGGCGGCAAGACCCGCTTCAGACTGGGCTTTTTCGAGCACTTGGTTTTGCTGTTCTTCTGCCCAAGGAGCAACATAAAGGGATAAATAGCCAGTAAACAGCATATTGATCACGGCGAGGATCAGCGTTACGCGGGTGACATACCACTCACTGACCCCAACACCGTGGAGAATGACCATTTCATTTTCGGAATACATACGGCCGTGGGCCAGTAAAATACCCAAGAACAAACTTAACGGCAGCACTAAGATCACCAGATAAGGCAAGTTAAGCCCAATCAGAGTCATGATTAAAGAGGCGGGAAAATCGCCGTCGGAGGCATCGGCCAGTATACGCACGAAATGCTGGCTAATAAAAATAGTTAACAGCACTAAAAGTACCGCAATTTGTGCCTTTAAAACTTCTCGAATAAGGTATTTAAATACAATCACAGGCAGGATCCGGTCTCTAAACTTATCTTTTTGCTGGTAACAGACTAACTTTCATGTAAACTGTTTACTTTTGATAGTTTTCTGACCAGCTTCAGGGGTTCTAGGTAAACTTAACGTCACGAAATGCGTGACTCAAGCGCCGAGAATAAATCACCTTTGGAGTAATAACTTAGGCCCTTTTCGGGACAAGCAGACATTATCCAATAAATATAAAAATTTGTCTTTAAGAATCTAGGAGTGCTCATGGAGTTTAGCGTAAAGAGCGGTAGCCCCGAAAAACAACGCTCAGCCTGTATCGTGGTCGGTGTTTATGAACCCCGTCGTCTGTCGGGTATCGCGGAGCAATTAGATAAAATTAGCGAAGGTTATATCAGTAACCTACTGCGTCGCGGCGATCTGGAAGGTAAACCTGGCCAGATGTTATTGCTGCACCATGTTCCTAACGTATTGAGTGAACGTGTATTATTAGTAGGTTGTGGCAAAGAACGAGAATTAGACGAACGCCAATACAAACAAATCATCACTAAGACAATCAACACCCTTAACGAAACGGGTTCAATGGAAGCCGTTTGCTTCTTAACTGAACTGCACGTGAAAGGACGCGATACGTATTGGAAAGTACGTCAAGCGGTTGAAACCACTAATAGCAGTCTTTATAGCTTTGATGCCCTGAAGACCCGCAAAGGTGAAACTCGCCGTCCACTGCGTAAATTAGTATTCAATGTCCCGACTCGCCGTGAATTAACCTTAGGTGAGCGCGCCATCGAGCATGGTATGGCAGTATCTGCTGGCATGCATTTATGTCGCGATGTAGCAAACATGCCACCGAACATCTGTAATCCAGCCTATTTAGCTTCTCAAGCTCGCCAAATGGCTGAAATACACGACACTCTGCATGTCACCACTATCGGTGAAGAGCAAATGGCCAAACTGGGCATGAACTCATACCTTGCAGTCGGTCGCGCCAGTGCCAATGAATCTATTATGACGGTGATGGAATACAAGGGCGCTGTCGATAGCACAGAAAAACCCATCGTATTAGTCGGTAAAGGGTTAACCTTCGACTCGGGTGGTATTTCATTGAAGCCTGGCGAAGCCATGGACGAAATGAAGTACGACATGGGCGGCGCAGCAGGTGTTATCGGCACCATGAAAGCCATCTGTGATATGAAGTTACCTATCAACGTTGTCGGTATTCTGGCTGGCTGTGAAAACATGCCATCGGGTAATGCTTACCGTCCAGGTGACATTCTGACCACTATGTCAGGTCAAACCGTTGAAGTGTTAAATACCGATGCGGAAGGCCGTCTAGTCCTATGTGACGTATTAACCTATGTTGAGCGTTTCGATCCTGAATTAGTTATCGATACTGCAACCCTGACTGGCGCGTGTGTGATTGCCCTTGGTAAACACGCATCGGGTCTGTTCTCATCGCATAACCCTCTGGCACACGAGCTATTAAGTGCCGGTGAGCAAAGTGGTGACCGCGCATGGCGCATGCCATTGTGGGATGAGTATCAAGATATGCTCGACAGCCCATTTGCTGACATGACCAACTTAGGTGGCCGTCCTGCTGGAGCTATCACTGCAGCATGTTTCCTTTCGCGCTTTGCTAAAAAGTACAACTGGGCTCACTTAGACGTTGCAGGCACAGCTTGGAATAGCGGTGCTAACAAAGGTTCTACGGGCCGTCCAGTGCCACTATTGACTCAGTTCCTGATCAATCGTGCTGGCGTCGAACTCGGCGAATAACCAACTATCCGGCCTTAGTGTGTTAAAGGCTCGATAAATGAAAGGCGAAGATGAAAATCTTCGCCTTTTTTATTTTCTTAATTTAATCAGAAAATCGATTTCCTGAATAAATTAAGAAAATAAAAAAACTGAACAATTAATGGTTTTAGAATCATTTTTCAAAGAGTTATAGTTCTACCCTCTTCATCTCCAACGGTTTGAAAGCATCCCATTAAGTCCCGCCAGACAGTGATAGATAAAACCTCACTGTAAGGTTTGCCCTAAGCATTAACCCATACTGACTTTTAGTGTAAACTGCTGCTCTCGTTCGCCACTAAAACAAGTGAAGCAAGGCATTGAAATCATGACTCAAGTGCTGTTTTATCTTATGCCGCCAGTGGCATCGCCTGCCAAAACCAAGGCTGATTCACCTGTTGCAACCGCGAATGCGAACCCTGCACTTTGCGAGATGCATCTTCTGGCATGCCAACTGGCGCAGCAGGCTTTTGTGAAGCAACAATGGGTCTATATCCATTGCCAAGATAAACAGCAAGCCCATGCAATTGATGAACTTTTATGGCAGTTTGAGCCAAGTGCCTTTGTACCCCATAACCTCAAAGGTGAAGGCCCGATGACGGGATCGCCGGTTGAAATCGGTTTTGATCGCCTCGGCGCCAACAAAAGTCGCCAAGTTCTGATTAATCTTGCAGACCAAGCGCCCCCATTTGCGGTAAACTTTGGCCACATTATCGATTTTGTTGCCAATGACGATCAGCATAAAGCGGTCGCTCGCGAACGTTATCGACAGTATCGCGGCTTAGGGGTCAATTTACAGACCCAAGACTTAGCAACACATCCACTTAATTAGTTTGAGACAGACACGTTCCCATGGAAAAAACATACGATCCGCAGTCCATCGAGCAAACGCTTTACCAAAATTGGGAAGAGCAAGGTTACTTCAAGCCACACGGCGATGAATCCCAAGGCAATTATTGCATCATGATCCCGCCACCAAACGTGACGGGCAGCTTGCACATGGGCCACGCCTTCCAAGACACCATCATGGATACCTTGACCCGTTACCAACGGATGAAAGGCAAAAATACCCTATGGCAAGTCGGTACTGACCATGCGGGTATCGCCACCCAAATGTTGGTTGAGCGCAAGCTTGAAGCCGAAGAAGGCAAGAATCGCCATGACCTAGGTCGCGATGCCTTTATGGATAAAGTGTGGGAATGGAAAGCACAATCGGGCGGCACTATCACTAAGCAGCTACGTCGTATGGGCGCTTCTGTTGATTGGGACCGCGAGCGTTTCACTATGGACGAAGGCTTGTCCAAGGCAGTACAAGAAGTGTTTGTACGTCTGTACGAAGATGAGTTGATTTATCGCGGTAAGCGTTTGGTCAACTGGGATCCAAAGCTGCACACGGCTATCTCTGATTTAGAAGTGGAAAGCAAAGAAAAACAGGGCCACATGTGGCATCTGCGTTATCCACTGGCCGACGGTGAACTGACGGCCGATGGTAAAGACTATTTAGAAGTCGCAACCACGCGCCCTGAAACCATGCTCGGCGACAGTGCGGTTGCAGTGCATCCCGATGATGAACGGTATCAAGCGCTGGTCGGTAAGTTTATTCTGTTGCCGATTGTTAACCGCCGCATTCCTATCGTGGCCGACGATTACGTCGACATGGCCTTTGGTACAGGTTGCGTGAAGATCACCCCAGCCCATGACTTTAACGACTATGAAGTCGGTAAACGTCACAACCTGCCCATGTTCAACGTGCTGACCTTAGATGCCGCCATTCGCGTGAGCGCCGAAGTGGTGAACTCTGACGGTACCTTTAACAAAACGCTCGATGGCAGCCTGCCTGAACGTTTTGCCGGACTTGACCGTTTTAAAGCCCGCGATGCTATCGTCGCCGAATTTGACACCTTAGGTCTGCTCGAAAAAATCGCACCTCATGCCTTGAAAGTGCCTTACGGCGATCGCTCAGGTGTGGTTATCGAGCCAATGCTGACCGACCAATGGTATGTAGCTGTTGCGCCAATGGCGAAAACAGCTATCGAAGCCGTTGAAAATGGCAGCATTAAATTTGTGCCGCAGCAATACGAGAACATGTACTTCTCGTGGATGCGCGACATTCAAGACTGGTGTATTTCGCGTCAATTGTGGTGGGGTCACCGTATCCCTGCGTGGTACGACGAAAATGGCAAAGTCTATGTCGGCCGCAACGAAGCCGATGTACGTGCTAAGCACAATATCGCCGACTCTATGACATTACGCCAAGACGAAGATGTACTGGACACTTGGTTCAGCTCAGCCCTGTGGACGTTCTCAACCTTAGGTTGGCCTGACAATTTAGAAGATTTAAAAACCTTCCACCCAACCGACGTGTTGGTGACAGGTTTTGACATCATCTTCTTCTGGGTTGCCCGTATGATCATGATGACCATGCACTTCATCAAAGATGAAGACGGCAAGCCACAAGTCCCGTTCAAAACCGTGTACGTAACCGGTCTTATCCGCGATGAAGCGGGTAACAAGATGTCAAAATCTAAAGGTAACGTACTCGATCCATTAGACATGATCGACGGTATCGGCCTTGAAGATCTCGTTGAAAAACGTACCGGTAATATGATGCAGCCACAACTGGCCGCTAAAATTGAAAAGAGCACTCGCAAAGAGTTTGCCGACGGTATCGAAGCCCACGGCACTGATGCACTGCGCTTTACGCTTGCGGCAATGGCATCAACGGGTCGTGACATCAACTGGGATATGAAGCGCTTAGACGGTTACCGTAGCTTCTGTAACAAGTTATGGAACGCCTCACGCTACGTGCTGATGAACACAGAAGATCAAGATTGCGGCCCAGGCTCACCAGAGCACAAAGGCGGCGAGATGGAACTGTCGTTGGCCGATCGCTGGATTATTGGCTTGTTCAATCAAACCGTTAAGACCTTTGACGATCACATGACAGCCTACCGTTTCGACTTAGCGGCCAATACCCTGTATGAGTTCACTTGGAACCAGTTCTGTGACTGGTACTTAGAGTTAACCAAACCGGTATTGCAAAACGGCAGCGAAACGCAAATGCGCGGCACCCGTCACACCTTAGTGACAGTACTCGAAGCGATGCAACGCCTGATGCACCCTATGATGCCGTATATCACTGAAACCATTTGGCAGCGCGTTAAACCGTTAGCTGGTGTCGCTGGTGATACCATCATGCTGGCACCGTTCCCAACATTTGATGCCGCTAAAGTCGATAGCGCAGCAATGGCCGATTTAGAATGGGTTAAGCAAGTGATCGTCGCTGTGCGTAACATTCGCGCCGAACTGAACATTGCCCCATCTAAACCGCTAAATGCCCTACTTCGTGGTGTTAGTGCGCAGGATAAAGCCCGTGTTGAAGCCAACCAAACCTTCTTCACCACACTTGCCCGCTTAGAAAGCATGACCATTTTAGCCGATGGCGAAACTGCGCCTATGTCGACCACAGGTTTGATTGGCGAAATGGAGCTGCTGATCCCTATGGCAGGCTTGATCGATGTCGCCGCCGAAATGGCCCGTATCGATAAACAGCTTGAAAAGCTCGGCCAAGAGATCGCTCGCATCGAAGGCAAATTGTCAAACCAAGGTTTTGTGGCAAAAGCTCCAGCCGAGGTTATCGACAAAGAGCGCGCCAAGATGGCCGATCTCAAGCGAGATATGGACAAACTCAATGAACAAAAATCAGAGTTCGCTAAGTTAGAAGCTTAAGCTTCTCATTTACTCTGATTCACTTGTTATGATTAGTTCTAACTGAATGAAGGGCAGCCACTTGGCTGCCCTCCTTGTATCTATATCGCTGCAATCTATGAGCAATTATGAGCCTTAATCTACGTTCTTGAGCCAGATGCCGCCTTTAACCCGAGTCAACTCTAAACACTGTCATTTAACCTACGGCACTGTATTGAAACCACCACACCATTCATCCTCATCATTCCCCGTGGTCTATCGCTCATGAGCTCACACGTAGCCCATCACTGCCGACATACGTAAACACCACACATGTAGACTAAAGAACAGCTAATACCTCCCGAGACAGCTCTGAGAGACTGACATTGAGTGCTGACATAGATATCCAATGTCGTCATAGACTCTCAACACAGGCAAAAGCAGATTCTTCAGTGAGTTGAACCTAAGAAAGAGAAGTGTTTAAAGCGAAATGGCTAAAGATAGCGATACCGAAGATACTAAGGTAAGGCAAAAGATGATGATGCAAAGTTAAGGTTAAACCTAAGCGGGTAAAAATATAATGAGTTAAACCATTACAGATTAAAAAATAAAAAAGCCCTGCAATTGCTTGCAGGGCTTATCTATATGGTGCGCGTGGAAGGAGTCGAACCTCCGACCGCCTGGTTCGTAGCCAGGTACTCTATCCAGCTGAGCTACACGCGCAAACTCGTTTTTGTACTTCTAATAGATCCAATCAAGATTGAGTCTAGGATAAGCACTTTTATCTCGAAAATTTATTCTATTCCCCTCGACTAAGAGAATAGAATGGCGGAGAAGGAGGGATTCGAACCCTCGATGGGAGTTAAAGCCCATACTCCCTTAGCAGGGGAGCGCCTTCGGCCACTCGGCCACCTCTCCGCGTTTAACGCTTTAAATCAACAAGACGTATCTTGTTAACTATATTGGTGCGCGTGGAAGGAGTCGAACCTCCGACCGCCTGGTTCGTAGCCAGGTACTCTATCCAGCTGAGCTACACGCGCATGTTAAACGGTAAAACACTAATACGACCTAAATCATATTAATTTAAATTGGTGCGCGTGGAAGGAGTCGAACCTCCGACCGCCTGGTTCGTAGCCAGGTACTCTATCCAGCTGAGCTACACGCGCATGTTAAACGGTAAAACATTAATACGATTTAAATCATATTAATCTAAATTGGTGCGCGTGGAAGGAGTCGAACCTCCGACCGCCTGGTTCGTAGCCAGGTACTCTATCCAGCTGAGCTACACGCGCATTTTAACTCTTTGCTATAAGCAATTATCTACAAAATTTCTTATGAAATTCAAAACTGACGAGTTAAAGATTAACTAATGCAGAGATGGTGCGCGTGGAAGGAGTCGAACCTCCGACCGCCTGGTTCGTAGCCAGGTACTCTATCCAGCTGAGCTACACGCGCGACTTGTATCTAAATTTACTTTTACATCAAACACTAATAAAAAATGGTGCGCGTGGAAGGAGTCGAACCTCCGACCGCCTGGTTCGTAGCCAGGTACTCTATCCAGCTGAGCTACACGCGCACTGTTTTCTATCTTTAAGAAATGGCGGAGAAGGAGGGATTCGAACCCTCGATGGGAGTTAAAGCCCATACTCCCTTAGCAGGGGAGCGCCTTCGGCCACTCGGCCACCTCTCCGTTTTCTTGGCGCACATATTACTGTTTGACGAAAATAAGTCAAACCCTTTTTCCGAAACAGATTCCATTTGAACTGTTTTTAATCACATTGCTGTTATATCAAGCCAATGTATTGATTTACGCCAATCTTTCGGTCTAAAAAATAAAAAAGCCAGTTAAAAAACTGACTCTTCTGTTGCCGTAGTACACTTGCCAAAACAAGGTACTAAAAGTTACCACCTTCCGATGGTGTACCTGATTTTTCAGATTGAATGCGTTGGTAGATTTCTTCGCGATGAACAGAAACCTCTTTTGGTGCATTCACACCAATACGCACTTGATTGCCTTTTACCCCTAGCACTGTAACTGTGACTTCATCACCAATCATCAGTGTTTCGCCAACACGACGAGTCAAAATCAGCATTCGATAGCTCCTTTATTTCTTAATTCAGCTTACACACGGCACTCATCCGGTAGATGGGCTTATTATAAGGTCAGCTTAGTACAAATTAATAGTATTCAATACTCAAACGGTTATTTAATTACACCTTATTTAGCTCGAAAGCGTGATGTAACGCCCGAACCGCCTTGTGTAAGTCCCTTTCATCGATAACGGTTGATAATTTACTCTCTGACGTCGTGAGTAACTTAGCATGAATAGTTTCATTACCCAAGACTTCTAACATCTTAGTCAATAATCCCATTTTTGCCTGTAAACCTTTGCCAACTAAAGATACTTTTGCACGTTGACGTTCGATAATCAATGGCCCGAGTGCGAGGCTTTCACTTAAGCCTTCGAGCTCATTAAGTAGAGTATCGACCTTAGCTTCAGCGAGCATAAAACTGACGCGACCCGAAGGATCATCCTCATGGATCCTCAATGGAGAAATAAATTCCACATCGATTTCCAATCGCGTTAAGCAGCCTAACAGCGCTTGATAACGTTCACTGGTGGTAAACAGCCCTTCAATCGTTAGCGTTGCCAGCGCCTTATTAATCGCGATACCTTGCACTAACGAGGCAATCGTTAATTCCGACTCGTCGCCAAATTGGATTAACGTCCCCTGCCCAGCTTCAAAGCTCGACAATACTCGCAGCGGTACGCGAAAACGCTCGGCGTATTCAACAGAATCGGGATGCAATACTTTAGCGCCGAGCTTTGCCATTTCGAGCATCACATCAAACCCAATCACATCGAGGCGACGTGCACTGCTATCAATATTCGGATCTGTGGTAAATACCCCAGCCACATCGGTAAAAATCTGGCATTCATCGGCTTCTAACGCTGCCGCTAAGGCTACTGCAGTGGTATCTGAACCACCGCGTCCTAAGGTGGTCACTTCGCCTTGAGGATCGATGCCCTGAAACCCTGCAACGATCGGCACAACACCATCGGCAAGCAAAGACTGCAAATATTCAGTATCAACTCGCTCAATGCTGGCGCGGCCAAATTGACTATTTGTATGAATTTGCACTTGATCGCCCGTAAGGGATTTTGCTTTTATGCCGCGACGTTGTAGCGCCATCGACATCAAAGCAATACTCACTTGCTCACCCGTCGAGACTAGCATGTCTAACTCGCGCGCCGAGGCGCGCGGATTAATTTGTGCTGCAAGTGCAAACAGGCGATTCGTCTCACCCGCCATCGCGGATAAAACTAAGACTTGCTGCTCACCATTGTGAGCTGACTTTGTAATCTGCTCAGCGACCGCTTCGATACGTTCAATAGAACCCACCGAAGTGCCGCCGAACTTTTTCACAAAAAGCTTGCTACCACTAAGCTTTCGTTTTTGGGGCACAGCAACCTCTTAAGCTAGACGCTCAGTAATCCAAGGTAATACTTGAGCCAATGCCGCATCCAGATTTTCTGGCTGGCTACCGCCCGCTTGAGCCATATCAGGACGACCACCGCCTTTACCGCCCACTTGTGCAGCGACCATAGCGACGAGCTCACCCGCTTTGACTTTACCGATCAGATCGTTACTTACACCCGCGATCAGGTTAACTTTCCCTTCCTGCGCAGTGCCAAGCACGATAATGGCCGATTTCAATTTCTGTTTTAATTCATCTTGCAAGCCACGTAATGAACTTGCCTCAACGCCGTCTAATTTTTTGATCAGTACGTTAACGCCATTAACTACAACGGCATCACCCACTAAATCAGCACTCGCTGCCGCCGCTAGCTTATCTTTCAACTGCGCCATTTCTTTTTCGAGTTGCTTCATCTTATCGAGCTGCGCTTTTAACTTAGCCACCACTGAGTTGGCATCGCCTTTCAATAAGGCAGCGGCTTCTTCCAGTTCAGCTTGTTGCTGCGCCACATAAGCCATAGCAGCAGCGCCAGTCACGGCTTCGATGCGACGTACACCCGCAGCAATACCTGCTTCAGAGGTGATTTTAAATAAGCCGATATCGCCAGTGCGACCCACATGGGTACCGCCACACAATTCGATAGAGAAATCGCCCATAGTCACAACACGCACTTGTGAATCATATTTCTCACCAAAGAGTGCCATAGCGCCTTTCTCTTTAGCTTCATCTATGCCCATTTCAGCGGTTTTCAGCTCATGGTTACGACGAATTTGAGTGTTAACTAATTCTTCAACTTCTTTTAATTCAGCAGCTTTTACGCCTTCGAAATGGGAGAAGTCAAAACGTAAACGCTCAGGATCAACCAAAGAACCTTTTTGCGAGACATGAGTACCGAGCACTTGACGCAGTGCGGCATGCAGTAAATGCGTAACAGAATGGTTTAACTGAGTACGGTGACGCAGTTTTTTGTCCACTTTCGCTTCAATAACTTGGCCAACGCTCAAGCTACCTGTAGCCAAAACACCTTGATGGCCCGTTGCTTGACCATACTTTTGCGTATCGTTTACCGTAAACTCAATACCGTTTGCAACCAATTGGCCTTTATCGCCTACTTGACCGCCAGATTCCGCGTAGAAAGGTGTTACATCGAGCACGACAACGGCTTCATCACCCGCTTTGATCGCCGTCACTGACTCACCATTTTGATAAATCGCGGTGACCTTAGCTTGGCCCGCTAATTCGGTGTAACCAGTGAATGCGGTTTCAGCATCGATTTTCAGCGCTGCGTTGTAATCTGCACCAAAGTTACCAGCAGCTTGGGCGCGGCTACGTTGCTCAGCCATGGCGACTTCGAAACCTGCTTCATCGACAATGATGTTGCGCTCACGACAGACGTCAGCGGTCAAATCCATTGGGAAGCCATAGGTGTCATACAGCTTAAATACGGTTTCGCCGTCTAAAGTGTCGCCTTTCAACTCGTTTAAGGCCGTATCTAAAATACCTAAACCACGTTCAAGCGTACGGGCAAATTGCTCCTCTTCCGCTTTCAGCGCTTTTTCAACAATGACTTGCGTCTCAGCTAACCCTTTAGCCGCATCGCCCATCACCGCAATCAAAGATGGAACCAACTTATAGAAGAAAGCTTCGGTCGCGCCCAACTTGTTACCATGGCGAACTGCGCGGCGGATAATGCGGCGCAGCACATAACCGCGGCCTTCGTTCGACGGCATAACGCCATCGGCAATAAGGAATGCACATGAACGGATATGGTCGGCAATGACGCGCAGTGACTTCTCGGTTAAATCGCTTACGCCGATGATTTCTGCCGCTTTAGCGATCAAAGTACGGAAAATATCGATTTCGTAGTTAGAATGTACGCCCTGCATAATCGCAGCAATACGCTCAATCCCCATACCTGTATCAACCGAGGGCTTAGGCAAAGGTAACATTTCACCCGATGCTTGACGGTTGTACTGCATGAAAACGATGTTCCAGATTTCGATGAAACGATCACCATCCTCTTCAGGACTGCCAGGACGTCCGCCCCAAATATGATCACCATGATCATAAAAAATCTCAGTACATGGACCACAAGGACCGGTATCACCCATTTGCCAGAAGTTATCTGACGCAAAGGCAGCACCTTTATTGTCACCGATACGTATGATGTTCTCGGCAGCGACACCAATTTTTTTATTCCAGATTTCAAAGGCTTCATCATCTGTCTGATAAATAGTGACGCACAGACGTTCCTTCGGCAGCTTTAACGTTTCAGTTAAAAAAGTCCAGCCCAAACGAATCGCTTCTTCTTTGAAATAATCTCCAAAACTGAAGTTACCTAGCATTTCGAAAAAGGTGTGATGACGTGCTGTGTAACCAACGTTATCCAAATCGTTATGTTTACCACCGGCGCGTACACAACGTTGAGCAGTGGTCGCACGCGTATAATTGCGTTTGTCCATGCCAAGAAACACGTCCTTGAACTGGTTCATGCCTGCATTGGTAAATAAAAGTGTGGGATCGTTGCCTGGCACTAATGAACTACTGTCCACAACTTGATGACCATTGCTGCGGAAAAATTCGAGGAAAGCGCTTCTGAGCTCTGCTGTAGTTTGATACATGAAATCATCCTGAATTGGGTAAGCATTACCAGCTACGCCTTAGGCTAGCCGTATTTCTATTTGCCCAGCATTATAAGCAGACTAAGGAAGGACGACCAGTCTTGATTGGTGATATACACATCAGGAATTTAATATTTTAGCGTGAATCGCCCACACCAGAGTCACTAGAAGCAAAACGACAAGATAAAGCACAAATAAAGACGGTGTAAGTTTATCGCGGCACGGACAATATTTAAGCAAGTGAGTCTAATGTGGAGTACGAAATGGACAAGACTCATTGATGATATTTAGATGAGCTTTTACAGTCTTAGCTCCAAATTTAATAATTTTCATCGAGATCATTGGGATCTGAATCTAGTGCGTAAGTGATTTGATCGTAGCTAAAGCCTTGGCCCATTAAAAAACGCACTCGTTTGGCTTTTTCCTTCACGATGAGATCCCGAGCTTTAGAGCCCTTCACTTCTGTTACGCGAGGAACACCGTATTTTTTGGTGGCTTTATCTTTTGCTAGCTCAAACCAGTCACAATCACAATTAACCAAAGCGGCTTCAATACAGTCTTTAGATAAGCCTTTCTGTGCGATGGCTTGGCGGATGCGTATTGCACCGTGGCCTCGACTGATGTGGCTTCGCACCAACAGTTCGGCATAACGAGCATCATTAATAAAACCGGAGGATTCGCAAGCATCGAGTACAGGTTCGATATCGTTAATTTCGAAACCTTTTTCGAGCAATTTATCGCGGATTTGTAAACGGGAATAATCGCGGCGCGCTAACAGCGCGACCGCAATTTGATGGGCTGACTGACTCAGAATACTTCGCCTGTCTCTAAATCAATATTGTCCTCAGTACTATCATCAGCTTTGGCAGCCAAGGCACTCGGATTACTCAAAAGCAACTCACGTAGCGTCTTGTCAATTTCAGCAGCAATAGTTGGGTTTTCAGTCAGATATTTGCCAGCATTAGCACGACCTTGGCCGATTTTGTCACCTTTATAGCTGTACCAAGCGCCCGCTTTTTCAATCAACTTATGGGCTACGCCTAAGTCTACTAACTCACCAGTACGGTTAATACCTTGGCCATAAAGGATTTGGAACTCAGCTTGCTTAAACGGCGCTGCAACCTTATTTTTCACCACTTTAACGCGAGTTTCGTTACCGACAACTTCATCGCCGTCTTTAATGGCACCAGTGCGGCGAATGTCTAGACGAACAGAAGCATAAAACTTCAGCGCGTTACCACCGGTTGTAGTTTCTGGGTTACCGAACATCACACCAATTTTCATCCGAATTTGGTTGATGAAGATAAGTAAGGTGTTAGATTGCTTTAAGTTACCCGCAAGTTTACGCATGGCTTGGCTCATCATACGCGCCGCTAGGCCCATGTGAGAATCACCAATTTCGCCTTCGATTTCAGCTTTAGGCGTTAATGCCGCCACGGAGTCGACTACGATAACGTCAACAGCGCCTGAACGAGTTAAAGCATCACAAATCTCAAGCGCTTGCTCGCCGGTATCCGGTTGTGAACACAGCAGGTTATCAATATCTACGCCCAATTTTTTAGCATAAATAGGGTCTAGTGCATGCTCTGCATCGATAAAGGCACAGGTTTTGCCTTCACGTTGCGCTGCCGCAATCACTTCTAAAGTCAGTGTTGTTTTACCTGATGATTCAGGACCATAGATCTCAACGATACGACCCATTGGCAAACCGCCAGCACCTAAAGCAACGTCCAGAGACAGAGAACCGGTAGAAATGGTCTCAACATCCATAGAGCGATCTTCGCCCAGCTTCATGATGGAGCCTTTACCAAATTGTTTCTCAATTTGGATCAATACCGCAGCAAGTGCTTTCTCTTTATTTGGATCGACCTTCATTCCTGTTCCCTCATCAAGACAAGCATTAAGCTGTCAAAAGTGATATTCAATTTACAAACGGGTAATTCAAAAAGCCGCGCTTTTTGTCTTAATTCTGCTGACTAGTATACTGTACAATCATACAGTATCAAGACCTGTGACTGAATTATTTTTAGCTGATAGGATTTTTAATATGGCCAAGGTTTTAGCGAATATCAAATCAGATAATAGCTCCCTTTGATCAATATCCATCGTTAAGGGCTCAATTTTCACTAAATTATTGCTAAGATTGGCGCAACAAATTTTGCGTGGTCTTTTTAGCTGAAAATTGTACAGCAGTCTTCCGCTTCCATAGCGCTTAATCACCCTTAACCACACAAACTGTATCGCCTTTAGGCAGCCACAACGGACGATAACGATTTAATGAATGTAATTGATACCGATGATTTAGAAAAACATACTCCTATGATGCGTCAGTACTTGACGATGAAAGCAGAACATCACGATATGTTGCTGTTTTATCGCATGGGTGACTTCTACGAGTTGTTTTATGACGATGCTAAACGCGCTTCTGAGCTGTTAGGCATTTCACTCACTGCGCGCGGTAAAAGTGGTGGCGATCCTATTCCGATGGCGGGGCTTCCTTACCATGCTGTGGAAGGCTATCTTGCAAAATTAGTTCAAATTGGTCAATCAGTTGCGATTTGCGAACAGATTGGCGATCCCGCGACATCTAAAGGGCCAGTAGAACGTAAAGTGGTGCGAATTGTCACGCCAGGCACTTTAACCGACGAAGCGTTGCTACAAGAACGCCAAGACAATCTGTTAGCCGCGGTTTATCAAGGTAAAGTTGGTTTTGGTTATGCCACATTAGATGTTTCATCCGGACGTTTTGTGATTGCAGAGCTCGACACGCGAGAGTCATTAGAAGCAGAATTGCAACGCACTAATCCCGTTGAAATTCTCTACAGTGAAGACTTTGGCGAACTAGGTCTACTTAACGGTTTTAAAGGTAAACGTCGTCGCCCTGAATGGGAATTTGATTACGATACGAGTATCAAGTTACTGCTAGCTCAGTTTGGCACTAAAGACTTACATGGTTTTGGTATCGCAGATGCACGTTTATCACTGCAAGCTGCGGGTTGCTTGATGCAATATGTCAAAGACACACAGCGCACGGCACTGCCCCATATCAATGCCATTATCCGCTTCAATCAAACCGATAGCATAGTACTCGATGCGGCAACTCGCCGAAATCTAGAACTCACTCAAAACCTTGCCGGTGGCCGCGATAATACCTTAGCCGCAGTATTAGATAACACGGCAACGCCTATGGGCAGTCGTATGTTACAACGCTGGATCCATCAGCCTCTGCGAGATCCTAAGCAAATTAAGGCGCGCCAACAGGCGGTGACTGAACTCCTCGATACCGCAGCCCACGAAGGTTTGCATGAGCAGTTAAAGGCACTTGGCGATATCGAACGTATCATTGCAAGGTTAGCCCTGCGCACTGCCCGTCCAAGGGACTTTGCACGTTTACGTCAAGCTCTGGGCTTATTGCCTGAATTACAACAGAGTTTAAGTACACTGAGCGCGCCGCACACGACTCAATTGCGTCAACACTTAGGCGAGTTCCCCGCTGAGCAAGCCCTACTTGAGCGCGCGATAGTCGATAATCCACCTATGCTTATCCGCGATGGCGGGGTGATCCGTGAAGGCTACAACAGCGAACTAGATGAATGGCGCGGTCTGAGCGAAGGAGCGAGTGATTACTTAGTACAACTTGAAGCCAGAGAAAAAGAACGTACTGGCATCAATACACTTAAAGTCGGCTATAACCGCGTACACGGCTATTACATCGAAGTAAGCCGCCTGCAATCCTCACAAGTACCGCTCAATTATCAACGACGCCAAACACTTAAGAATATGGAGCGTTATATCACGCCCGAACTTAAGGAATACGAAGAAAAAGTCCTCTCGAGCCAAGGTAAAGCGCTGGCACTCGAAAAGCAGTTATGGGAACAGTTATTCGATCTTATTCTGCCGAAATTACATGAATTACAGGCTTTTGCTAGAGCAGCGGCTGAGCTTGATGTACTGAGTAACTTTGCCGAGCGTGCCGAAACCTTAGGCTACACTTGTCCAGAGCTGAGCCAAGATATCGGCGTACAAATAGACGCAGGTCGCCATCCAGTGGTGGAGCGTGTTAGCCAAACGCCGTTTATCGCTAACCCAGTGACCTTGCACAATCAAAGACGTATGTTGATTGTCACCGGACCTAACATGGGCGGTAAATCGACCTATATGCGTCAAGTCGCCTTGATTACGCTGATGGCCCATATTGGTTGTTTTGTGCCAGCAGATCGCGCCCTGATTGGCCCGATTGATCGCATCTTTACCCGTATTGGCGCATCAGACGATCTGGCCTCTGGCCGCTCAACCTTTATGGTAGAAATGACTGAAACTGCCAACATCCTGCACAATGCCACTGCCAGTAGTTTAGTGTTAATGGATGAAATCGGGCGTGGAACATCCACCTATGATGGTTTATCACTAGCTTGGTCGGCGGCGGAATATTTAGCCCAGCAAGTAGGGGCTATGACCCTATTCGCCACCCATTATTTTGAGCTAACTCAATTACCTGACTTAATGGCAGGTGTTTACAATGTGCACCTTGATGCCATAGAGCACGATGATACCATCGCCTTTATGCATGCAGTACAAGAAGGCGCCGCCAGTAAAAGCTACGGCTTACAAGTTGCGGCGCTTGCCGGCGTGCCAAACAAAGTGATTAAAGCAGCGAAACATAAATTGCAGCAATTGGAGAGTCGCGATCACCAACCAGAAGGAACGAGGACGCCCATTCAAAGCTTACTCGCTTTACCTGAACCGGTTGAAAATCCAGCTTTGACTAAATTAAGTAGCATTAATCCCGATAACTTAACGCCAAAACAGGCGCTTGATTTACTCTATGAACTGAAACGCTTGAGCTAAACATCAGGTGATCTAAATAAAAGCCTAAAAATAACAACGCCCACTCTATAGTGGGCGTTTTACTTTATGGCGTGATCTCACACTAAGTGCATTTTCTGGATAGCTTCTCTGAAAGGCACCAGAAGACAGATTTTAGTTTCTAAATAGAGCTTCAACAGATAAACCTTGAGAACCCAATAAATCACGTAAGCGTTTTAATGCTTCCACTTGGATTTGACGAACACGTTCACGGGTTAAACCAATCTCAGCCCCCACATCTTCAAGCGTAGAAGGTTCATAACCTAACAAACCAAAACGACGGGCTAATACTTCTCTTTGTTTTGTGTTCAACTCGTTAAGCCATTTCACCACAGAGTTAGAGATGTCTTCATCTTGCACTTTATAGTCAGGGCCAACACTATCATCATCGGCCAATACATCTAATAATGCTTTCTCGTTATCGCCCCCCAAAGGCGTATCAACAGAGGTAATTTTTTCATTCAGCTTAAGCATGCGGCTCACATCAGAGCTAGAAACTTGCAGTTTTTCAGCAATTTCTTCCGCTGTAGGTTCATGATCCAGTTTTTGTGCTAACTCACGGGCAGTACGCAAGTATACGTTGAGTTCTTTAACAACATGAATAGGCAAACGAATAGTACGAGTTTGGTTCATGATAGCGCGTTCAATCGTCTGTCTGATCCACCAAGTCGCATAGGTTGAAAAACGAAAACCTCTTTCTGGATCAAACTTTTCTACGGCACGAATTAAACCTAAATTACCCTCTTCGATAAGATCAAGCAGTGCTAAGCCGCGGTTATTGTAACGACGTGCAATTTTTACGACGAGACGTAAATTACTTTCGATCATGCGATTACGGGATTTTGCACAACCTTTTAAGGCCTTACGGGAAAAGTAAACTTCTTCTTCTGCGCTAAGCAGTGGGGAAAAACCAATCTCACCTAGATAAAGTTGAGTGGCATCAAGATTTTTTTGCAGGTCATCTTGGACCTGTTGTTCTATTCCTAGCTCTTGGACTAGATCGGTGGCAACTTCTTCTTTTTCAAGATCAAAGTCTGCGGTTTCTACGGAAAAATCTACTAGTGCTTCTGCGGCAGTGCTATTTATGCGGCTCATGATCAAATCTCCCAAACCTAATTAAACTGCTGAATTAGTGCAATTTCCTATCCTCCATTTGCCAACAAGGCCCCCAAACAATCATTGTTTAGGTAAATAAGTAAGTGGGTTTACAGACTGTCCATGGTAACGAATTTCAAAATGTAACATTACCCGATTGGCACCTGTATTGCCCATTTTTGCAACAGTCTGCCCTGCGAGGACATGTTGCTTTTCTTTGACTAAGATCTTGTCCGTATGAGCATAAGCACTAAGGTAATCGTCACTATGTTTAATAATCACTAAATTACCGTAACCCCTAAGAGCACTTCCTGCGTATACCACCCGCCCATCTGCAGCAGCTTTGATGATATCTCCCCGATTTCCCGCGATCTTAATACCTTTATTTCCCTGCTCATTGGCAGAATAAGTTCCGATTAACTTCCCTCTTACTGGCCACTGCCACTGACTCACACTGGCTGGCAGTGTTGAGGTGGGTGGAACCATTAGCCGGTTAACATTTTGTTGGGAACTTGTTACAAGGTACGCGGACTTAGCTTTCTGATCAAGTGTTTTTTTCAGATCGTCACTTGACTTAGCATTAGACTGATAAATCTTATCATCTAATTGTTTTTTATCACTTTTACTTGAGTTAGCATCTGAATTACCCGTTATATTTCCATCTAAAGTCGTAGATTTTGATTGGTTACTAGATTTAGCATTAGCTAAATATAAAATCTGTCCAGGGTAAATTGTATAAGGGTTATCTAATTGATTAAGTTTAGCTATTTCAGAAAAGTCTTTCCCTGCAGCCCAAGAAATAGAGTAGAGAGTGTCGCCTTTTTTAACTTTATATGAATTCGATTTAATGTGGCCTTTGCTATTTTTAGAGTAGCTATGGGAAATATTTTCGACGGGTGCGGGTCTGCTGGCCTGAAAGCTACAGCCTACAAGCAGAAATATAAAGCAAAGGTTTAAAAGTAAACCCGCATTCAACAATAAAAACTCCTTGGTAAGGTTGTATTACTGTTTATGATGAAAAAATGACGCCTTCTGTGCAAAACAAGCACTTCGCTTAACACAGTAGCACAACACAAGGTTAAGCTAACTCTCCATTAATTAAAGGTACAAATTTAACCGTTTCAATGGTTTCAGAACTAAAGCGGTCAGCAGTGCGCGTAATACGCATCAATTGCTGAGTATCCTCTCCCACAGGTAAGACTAACACCCCTCCATCAGCCAACTGAGACAGCAAAGCTTCTGGTATAGTCGCCGCCGCCGCAGTCACCATAATGGCATCGAACGGACTACGATTAGCCCATCCCAACCAACCATCACCATATTTAAACGACACATTATGCAAATCTAATCGTTTTAAACGCTGTCTTGCTTGAATTTGTAAACCTTTGATCCGTTCGATAGTACAAAGCTGAGGCACCAATTGAGCCAAAATGGCTGCCTGATAGCCCGATCCCGTCCCCACTTCTAGCACTCGCTGTGGCATCTTGTGCAGTAAGAGTTCGCTCATACGGGCAACGATATAAGGCTGCGAAATGGTTTGCCCTTGTCCAATTGGCAAAGCCGTATTTTCATAGGCTTTATGGGCTAGCGCATTATCGAGAAACATTTCTCGCGGCGTATGCGATATCGCCTTTAACACGGCTTGATTACGGATCCCCGCATCTTGAAGCTTTTTAGCTAAATTCACCGCCGATGTTAAGGCAACTCGAGTCATATTTTATCTACCCAATTTTGCAATGCCGTTAGTTGTCCGTAGGCGGTTAAATCAACCGTCAAGGGCGTAATTGAAACATAGCCATTGGCGATAGCATGAAAATCAGTGCCCTCTGTGGCATCCTGCTCTTGTCCCGGTGGACCAAGCCAGAAGATTTCACGTCCGGCAGGATCTTGCGTTCGCACTATGCCTTCGGCCTTATGACGAGCACCGAGGCGAGTCACTTTGATCCCTTTAATTTGATCAAGTGGCAAGTCAGGCACATTCACATTTAAGATCTGATCTTTTGCCAAAGGCTGGGCCAACAAACCTTGAACTATCCGCCGAGCATAAACAGCAGCCGATTGATAATGTTCGAATTTACGGCCATTAAGCGAAATCGCTATTGCAGGAAAACCTAAAAAGCGTCCTTCCATCGCGGCGGCAACTGTCCCCGAATATAAGGTGTCATCACCCATATTTGCCCCCGCATTGATGCCAGACACCACCATATCAGGTTCGCCATCACATAATTCTCGGATAGCCAAATGAACGCAATCTGTCGGTGTACCGTGAACGGAAATATAGCCATTATCTAACCTATTAATTCTTAATGGATTAGTCAAGGTTAATGAGTTGCTCGCACCAGAGCAATTTCGATCCGGCCCAACAGTCAGCACAGTCGCTATTTCAGCCAAAGCCTCAGATAAGGCTTTGATACCTGGAGCATTAATCCCATCGTCATTGCTAACAAGGATACGGATCATGACTCTGCTTCAGTCTTAACAGTATCAGTGTTAGCCACTACGTTAGCGTTAATTACCTCAGGCGCAGGCTCCTGCACCAATGTAGCTTGCCATTGCTGCTCTTTAACATCTTGATAATTAACCAACTCTCTCAATAATGATGTTGCAAAACTGCCCGCAGGCAACACAAACTCCAGCACTAAGCCATCAGCGGTTTGTTCGTATTTAAGGCCTTGGGGCTCAAGCAGTAACGGACGGCGTTCTTGCTCTAATCCGGCGTGCTCTAAACCATAGCAATCGTCAGCTAACTCACTCATGGCTAAGGTTTCCACCGCAGCAGCTTCACCTTGGGGTAACATCATGCCGCGCCCCCACAATGGTGCAGAAAGTTGAATGTCTTTTTCAATCAGACGCTTCAATACGATGAGATCCCATTCAGGCGTAACAAAGAAGCTTTTGCTGCCCGCTAACATCACACAATCACCCGCTAAAGGCTTAGTGCCATGGTTGGCTAATCGGTACGACACTACAGTGTTAAACAGATTTGAGCGCACGGCAGACAAATACATGCTGCGCTTATTTCTGTCTTTCACTTTTTTACCCGCCATCATTTGGCGGCCAAACACTAAGTTTTTGCCATCATGACCAAAGCGCTGCTCACCAAAGTAATTGGGCACGCCCACTTGAGCGACCTTTTCGATACGACTGATAATGTCTTCCACTTGGGTGACATTTCTCAGGGTAAGAATAAAGCGGTTACCGACTAAGGCACCAATTCGCAGTTTCTTGCTGTGGCGGCTGCTCGACAATATGGTCAAACGTTCGCTATTGAGCTCCTTCCAAGTAGGCGTTTCTTTACCTGGAATACGCACCCCGAACCACTGTTCTGTGATGGCATTTTTATCTTTTTGCCCAGCGTAGGTGACTTCCTTTGGATGCACCTTAGCGAACTTAGCGATCATTTCAGCGACTTGTACTGTATTTAGCCCTTCTTTGCGTACATGCAGCATATGATGTTCACCTTCACCCGTCGGGCTAAAAGGCAAAATCTCTTTCACAATAAAATCGCTATTTTGGGTTCTTAGATCTGCTGTACCTAAAGGCTTACCATACAGATAATGTAATTCGCTCATGGGACTTTTTTACTCTTAAGTTAATCGTGTTTGCGGGCCATAAGTACCACGGCTTCTACCGCAATACCTTCTTTACGCCCGGTAAATCCAAGCTGTTCAGTCGTGGTCGCTTTGACATTAATATCGTCAAGTTCCGCGGTTAAATCGGCGGCTAATATCTGGCGCATTGCCTCTATGTGCGGTGCCATTTTAGGAGCTTGGGCTATGATAGTGACGTCAAGATTGCCGAGCACAAAGCCTTTCGCTCTCGCTAAAGCATAGCAATGACGCAGCAATACGCGGCTATCGGCCCCCTTATAGGCGGCATCGGTATCGGGGAAATGTTTTCCTATGTCACCGAGCGCTAAAGCACCGAGGATGGCATCGGAAATCGCATGCAGTACCACATCACCATCTGAATGTGCGACTAGGCCTGTTTCATAGGGTACTTCCACGCCACAAAGGATAAGTGGCCGCGCCGCACCAAATTTATGCACATCGAAACCATGGCCGATACGGATTTTCATTTAATATTCCTAACGTATTATTTTACTTTGATTATGACTATTTAACGGCACGCATCAAAAACAGTTCGGCTAGCCCTAAATCGTCGGGATGCGTTACTTTTATATTATCAGCACGGCCCGAAACGAGTCCGGGTGATATCCCCGCCCATTCCATCGCCGAAGCCTCATCTGTGACTACCGCACCTGCAGCCAGAGCCGCATTGAGGTAATTTTTTAATTGCTGCGCTGGAAATAACTGCGGCGTCAATGCATGCCATAAATTATCGCGGCACACAGTGGCACTGATTTCACCCTGTTTATTCGCGCGCTTCATGGTATCGCGTACAGGCATTGCCAAAATAGCACCTTGGGGGAATTGCACTCTGGATGCGAGTAACTTGTCGATATCCGTCGCGGTTAAACAAGGTCTTGCCGCATCATGCACTAAGGCCCAACTGTGCTCGGGCGCAATTTGCAGCGCCGCCAACACAGAATCAGCGCGCTCACCGCCACCTATTACTGTAATCAATTTAGGGTGCACGGCCTGTGGCAAGGTATCGAAGATAGTATCGTTCGAATGTAAGGCAACGATCACTTGAGAAATGTGCGGATAGGACAAGAGCTTATCTAAGGTATGAGCAAGAATACTCTGGCCGCACACCTCAAGATATTGCTTAGGTCTGTCGGCGCCCATACGGCTACCTATGCCTGCGGCGGGAACGATGGCAACCACAGCTTGAGTGACATGCTCAGCTTGGCGCTGCAATTCAATTTGTGTTACCAGATCAGATTGACTATCGGGATTGGATTGTTCATTTAATCCAAGATCTAAATGTCCTAGCTCTGTCATCCTAACTCCATATTACTGAGATGGACTCGATACCGAGCGCTCACCACCCACGACGCGATAGAAGGTCTCGCCTTCTTTAACCATGCCAAGTTCGTTGCGTGCGCGCTCTTCTATGGCTTCTGTACCACTTTTCAGATCGATGATTTCTTCCTTCAGCACTTGGTTACGCTCATTGAGTTTGGCGTTACCTTCTTGCTGGGCGGCAATTTGTTTTTGCAGAACGAAATATTCAGGAAGACTATTACCTCCCGACCAAAGACGGAATTGCAGTACACCGAGTAGCACTATGAGTGCAATGACAAAAAATTTCATGGAGGAATTAGCGTCAGTATCTTGGATTAAAAAAATATACAGCAGATAGTACAACAAAAAAGGCCACCAAGTGGTGGCCTTTTTACATCAAATATTAAATTACGCCTGACCTTTGATCTCTTTCAAACCACGGTATGGGGCTTTTTCACCTAATTGCTCTTCGATGCGCAGCAATTGGTTGTATTTAGCGACACGGTCAGAACGACACAGTGAACCGGTTTTGATTTGACCTGCAGCAGTACCCACGGCTAAGTCAGCAATGGTTGAATCTTCAGTCTCACCACTACGATGTGAAATCACGGCGGTATAACCCGCTTCTTTCGCCATACGAATAGCCGCTAAAGTCTCAGTCAATGAACCAATTTGGTTAAACTTGATAAGGATTGAGTTAGCAATACCGTTTTCAATACCACGGGTTAAGATTTTAGTGTTAGTAACGAATAAATCGTCGCCCACTAATTGGATCTTATCGCCCATAATTTGAGTTTGGTAAGCCCAACCATCCCAATCTGATTCGTCTAAGCCATCTTCGATAGACACGATTGGGTATTGGTCAGCTAATGATTTTAAGAAATCAGAGAAACCGTTCGAGTCGAAGACTTTGCCTTCGCCCGCTAAATCGTATTTGCCGTCTTTGTAGAATTCAGATGCAGCGCAATCCAGCGCTAACGTCACATCAGTACCTAACTTGTAGCCAGCAAGTGCAACCGCTTCTTTGATAATGGCTAACGCATCAGCGTTTGACGCTAAGTTAGGTGCAAAACCACCTTCGTCACCCACAGAAGTGCTTAGACCTTTGTCGTGCAATACTTTTTTCAGCGTATGGAAAATTTCAGCGCCCATGCGCAGTGCTTCACGGAAAGTTTTCGCGCCAACAGGTTGCACCATGAATTCTTGGATATCAACGTTGTTATCCGCGTGCTCGCCACCGTTTAAGATGTTCATCATAGGCACAGGCATAGAATATTGGCCTGGTGTACCGTTTAATTCAGCGATGTGCGCGTATAAAGGAATACCTTTAGATGCTGCAGCTGCTTTAGCAGCCGCTAAAGACACAGCCAGAATCGCGTTTGCACCTAACTTGTCTTTGTTTTCTGTGCCATCTAAGTCGATCATGATTTGATCAAGCTCAGCTTGTGCCGTCGCATCTTTGCCTAATAATGCAGCGCGAATGACACCGTTTACGTTAGCAACAGCCGTTAATACGCCTTTGCCTAAATAACGGCTCTTATCGCCATCACGTAATTCTAACGCTTCGCGGCTACCGGTTGATGCACCAGAAGGCGCCGCAGCCATACCCACAAAACCACCTTCTAAATGCACTTCGGCTTCAACAGTTGGGTTACCACGAGAATCCATAATCTCGCGACCAATCACGTTAATAATCTTAGCCATAACACCCTCGATTTAAGTTTAAAGATAAAAGAAAAAACCAATACCTATGGGAATAAATGGAAGTCACATACCGCAGAAAATAACCAAATTCCATTTACGGTTTGCGTCCATACAGATGCAACGGATACGCATGCTGTTTACACCCAGAAGTATTAAATTCTTATGTTTCAAGTCGCGACGAGTGTAGCAAAAGGCCGGCACCACTGTCGCGGGTCCGGCCTCAAATATTCTTACTTCAGATCACGTTTTTGATGCGCACTTGCCGCAGCAATAAACCCTTCGAACAATGGGTGACCATCGCGCGGCGTTGAGGTGAATTCAGGATGGAATTGACCTGCAACAAACCATGGGTGATCTTTTAATTCGATCATTTCCACCAGTTTACGATCAGAAGACAAACCGCTGAAAATCATGCCAGCTTGCTCTAAACGCTCTCTGTATTTGTTGTTCACTTCGTAACGGTGACGATGACGTTCTACACAGCTGTTGCCTTTGTAGGCTTGAGCCGCTTTTGAACCCTCGAGTAAATGACACAATTGAGCGCCTAAACGCATAGTGCCACCTAAGTCAGACGCTTCATGGCGCTGCTCAACATTACCTTCTTCGTCAATCCATTCAGTGATCAAACCCACCACTGGGAATGGTGTTTCTTTATTGAATTCAGTTGAATGTGCATCAGTCATGCCTGCAACATTACGCGCAAATTCAATCAGAGCAACTTGCATACCTAAACAAATACCGAAATATGGTAGATTATTTTCACGGGCAAATTTTGCCGCCAGTATCTTACCTTCAACACCACGCTCGCCAAAACCGCCTGGTACTAAGATACCGTCTAAGCCCTGTAAGACTTCTTCGCCTTTAGCTTCTACGGTTTGTGAATCAATATACTTGATGGTCACTGATACGCGGTTTTTAAGGCCTGCGTGTTTTAATGCTTCGTTGACTGACTTATAGGCATCTGGCAGTTCAATATATTTACCCACCATACCAATAACGACTTCGCCGTTTGGATTAGCTTCTTGATAAATCACATTTTCCCACTCAGACAGATCCGCTTCACGGCATTCTAAACCGAAACGCTTAACCACTAAGTCATCCAAACCTTGTGAACGTAACAAAGCTGGGATTTTATAAATACTATCAACATCTTTTAATGAAATAACCGCACGCTCTTCGACGTTACAGAACAGCGAAATTTTGGCTTTTTCATTCGCAGGAATCGCACGATCACCACGGCAAACCAGCACATCTGGTGCAATACCGATAGAACGCAGCTCTTTCACTGAGTGTTGAGTTGGCTTAGTTTTCACTTCGCCTGCAGCACCTAAGAAAGGCACTAAGGTTAAATGCATGAAAAGAGTACGATCACGACCCAGCTCAACACCGAGCTGACGGATAGACTCTAGGAACGGCAAGGATTCGATATCACCCACAGTACCGCCGATTTCGACGATAGCCACATCATGGCCTTCGCCACCTGCTAATACTTTTTCTTTAATCGCATTAGTAATGTGTGGGATAACCTGAATGGTTGCGCCCAAATAATCGCCACGACGTTCTTTACGTAATACTTCTTCGTAAATACGACCGGTAGTGAAGTTGTTACGACGATTCATCTTCGTACGGATGAAACGCTCATAGTGACCCAAGTCGAGATCTGTTTCTGCACCGTCTTCAGTAACAAATACTTCGCCATGTTGGGTTGGGCTCATGGTACCCGGATCAACGTTAATGTAAGGGTCCAGTTTCATGATGGTTACATTGAGACCGCGGGCCTCTAAAATTGCAGCTAATGATGCTGCTGCAATGCCTTTACCTAGTGATGAAACAACGCCACCAGTAACGAAGATATACCTTGTAGTCATGCTGAACCTGAGAAAATGAGTTTGAAAATACGTGCTTGTAAGAAAGCACTAGGACGGGGCAGTAGTATACCAAAGGCGGCGCGATTCGACAAACACCAATCGGGATAATTTGCCGTTTATCTCGTCTCCGTCGCTTTTACTTGGTCCCAATAGGCATCAAGCTCCATTAATGTGTGCTCTTCCATGCTTTTACCGCTGTCACTCGCCAACTGTTCTACACCGCGAAAACGGCGTTCAAATTTAAGATTGGCTTGGCGCAACGCTTGTTCTGGATCGACCTTAAGATGGCGAGCTAAATTCACCACGGCAAACAGCAAGTCGCCCATTTCGGACTGCACTTTAGCTTGGTCTTGCTCGGGTTGATTCACTTCATGCAAGACTTCATCGATTTCTTCATGGATTTTAGCGACCACGGGCTCAAGCTCGGCCCAATCAAACCCGACTCGCGCCACCCTTTGCTGAATTTTGATTGAGCGCGACAACGCAGGTTGGGTACGCGGAATATTGTCTAACGCAGAAACCACAGTATCTGCTTGGGTTTCACCCACCACTTGCTGCGCCTTTTGCTCACGCTCAATCGCTTTAATCGCCTCCCAATTGGCTTTCATCGCTTGGGCACTATCGCCTATTTGCGGATTTTGCTCACCAAACACATGGGGATGACGACGGGTTAACTTGTCGCTAATTTTCTCAATCACGCTCGTAAAGTCAAACTTGCCTTGCTCTTTACCAAGCTGACAATAGAATACGATTTGAAATAACAAATCCCCAAGTTCATCGGGTAACTCATCCCAGGCTAAACGCTCTATGGTATCGGCGACCTCATAGGCTTCCTCTAAAGTAAAAGGCACTATGGTTTGAAAGGTTTGCGCTTTATCCCACGGGCAACCTGTTTGTGGATCGCGCAGTTTTTCCATTATCTTAAGCAGCGGCTCTACATCTGTTATAGACAGTTCTGTTGTAGAAGGTTCTGTTGTAGAAGGTTCAGTGAGAGAAGGTTCAGTAGTAGAAAATGAGGTTAATGGCGCAGTGTGGGAAGTCATGCTGATATCCTTTAAAGATAAATACTGCAACGGGCGAATATTGAGAAAGAACAAAAAATACGCCTTAGCAGTGTTTTTTAGCAAAAGGCTACAATAAAGCGATGATGATAAGCTAGGTAAAATAAAAGCGCTATTTTGATGCTGAGATCAGATTTTAGTGCTGTATTTCAACTAAGACTTATTTTAACTAAAGAGCATTCGCTCCATTTCGTAATTTACTCATCTCGTGAGCAATAAATTGACAACCTTCCTCCCCTACAAATTCTCATCTATGTCCTGCATACAAGTATTTAGCGCAAGCCATCTTAAATGATAAGATACGCAGCAATATTTCAATGAAGCTAAAACTCACCGAGTGAAGACCTGACAATTGCGGCCAAACTATGCACATGATAAATGCGGTCCTTCAATTTATTCATTTGATTGATGTTAGGTATATTTCGATTCTGTCGTCCGATGTTAGGACGCACACCCTTATCGTTTTTAAGCATTACTGGAGACAAAACTCATGACAAACGTGACAGTGGATGCCACGCAGTTAACGACTAAGCCATCCCAAGATGGTTTTTATATGCCTGGCGAATGGGCTGCGCAGCAAGCGGTGTGGATGATTTGGCCCTATCGTCCTGATAACTGGCGTGCAGCTGGTGCTTATGCTCAGGCGACCTTTGCTATGGTGGCCGATGCCATTGGTGCGGCAACTCCAGTGTATATGGGTGTTCCTAAAGCCTTTTTAGCCGAAGCTAAAACGGTAATGCCATCCCACGTTACCTTGGTTGAAATGGACAGTAACGATTGCTGGGCTCGCGATACTGGGCCAACCGTAGTTGTGAATGACAATGGCGAATGCCGTGGTGTTGACTGGGGTTTTAATGCTTGGGGCGGCCATAACGGTGGTTTGTACTTCCCATGGGATAAGGACGAGCAAGTCGCGCAGCAAATGCTTGCGCAGCATGGTTTTGCCCGTTACAGCGCGCCGCTGATCCTCGAAGGTGGCTCCATCCATGTCGATGGTGAAGGCACCTGTATGACGAGTGCAGAATGTTTACTCAATGCCAACCGTAACCCTGAACTGACAAAAGAACAGATTGAAGACTTACTGCGTGACTATTTGAATGTTAAGCAGTTTATCTGGTTGCAAGATGGCGTGTATATGGATGAGACCGATGGTCATATCGACAATATGTGCTGTTTTGCCCGTCCTGGTGAAGTCATTCTGCACTGGACCGATGATGAGACTGATCCACAATATCCACGCTCAAAAGCGGCGCTAGAGGTCTTGCAAAATACCGTGGATGCCAAAGGCCGTAAGTTAAAAATCCATCTATTGCCACAACCGGGGCCGCTGCATTGCACCGAAGAAGAATCAAAAGGTGTGACCGAAGGCACTGGCGTGCCACGCACGGCGGGTGAGCGTTTAGCCGGTTCTTATGTGAACTTTTTAATCACCAATAATCGCATCGTGTTCCCACTGCTTGACCCTGCAACCGATGATATCGCCGCCCAAAAACTGCAGGAAATCTTCCCAGAGCATGAGATTGTGGGTGTGCCAGCCCGTGAGATTTTATTAGGTGGCGGCAATATCCATTGTATTACTCAGCAAATCCCTGCTGGAAAGTAACCCAAGGAGAACAGCATGACGATTGATGTCACTGTTATTACACCACAATTGGCTTTCTGCGGGAGGGCGCAAGATGTTTGAAGTCACTGAAGTTTCCATTGCCGAGCTGCGTGCTGCGCTCGAATCTGGCCACACCACCGCAGTGGAGTTGGTTAAGTCGTATCTCGCGCGGGTTGAGGCGTATGACGGCCCTGCGACAAAGACTAAGCTCAATGCGTTAGTGGTACACAATCCCGATGCGCTCAAAGAAGCTGAGGCGTCAGATGCGCGCCGCGCCCGTGGTGAAACACTGAGCCCACTTGAGGGTATTCCGTATACCGCCAAGGATAGCTATTTGGTGAAGGGACTGACGGCGGCGTCTGGCAGCCCAGCCTTTAAGGATTTAGTGGCGCAATATGATGCCTTTGCCGTTGAGCGCCTACGCGCCGCGGGTGCCATTTGCCTAGGCAAAACCAATATGCCACCCATGGCCAATGGCGGCATGCAGCGTGGTCACTATGGCCGCGCTGAAAGCCCATACAATGCTGAGTATCTTACTGCACCATTCGCTTCGGGCTCTTCCAATGGGGCGGGCACAGGCACGGCGGCAAGTTATTCGGCTTTCGGTCTTGCTGAAGAAACTTGGTCGAGTGGCCGTGGCCCTGCGTCCAATAACGGTTTATGTGCTTACACTCCGTCACGGGGCGTGATTTCGGTGCGCGGTAACTGGCCGTTAACGCCGACTATGGATGTCGTCGTGCCTTATACCCGCACTATGGCCGATATGCTTGAAGTGTTGGATGTTATTGTGGCAGACGATCCTATCACCCGTGGCGATCTCTGGCGTCTGCAACCTTGGGTACAAATCCCTAAAGCATCAAGTGTCCGTCCAGCATCTTATCTGGAGCTTGCCGCTCAAGCCGACACGCTTAAAGGTAAGCGTTTTGGTGTGCCGCGCATGTACATCAATAAAGATGAATTGGCGGGCACCAGCGAAAATCCGGGCATTGGCGGCCCAACGGGTCAACGTATTCATACCCGCCAATCGGTTATCGATCTATGGGAAGCGGCTCGTAAAGCCTTAGAAGCCGCTGGCGCCGAAGTGATTGAAGTGGATTTCCCGCTGGTATCAAATTGTGAAGGTGATCGCCCCGGCGCGCCGACCGTGTTTAACCGCGGTATCGTCTCGCCTCAATTCCTCCATGATGAATTATGGGAACTCTCGGGTTGGGCATTCGATGAATTCCTGCGTGCTAACAATGACCCTAAACTCAACAAGCTTGAAGATGTTAACGGCTATCTGATTTTTCCACACGATTTAGGCACCTTGCCAAACCGTGAAGGTGACTTAGCGGCAGGCATGGAAGAGTACGTCAACATGGCTAAGCGTGGTCTTAAATCCTATGACCAGATCGACAGTATTCCCGATGGTCTGCGTGGCTTAGAGAAGACGCGTAAGCTAGATCTCGAAGACTGGATGGACGAACTAAAGCTCGATGCAGTGCTGTTCCCAACCGTGGCAGATGTCGGCCCTGCCGATGCGCATGTGAATCCGGCTTCCGCCGATATCGCTTGGAGCAACGGAGTTTGGGTCGCTAACGGAAACCTTGCGATTCGCCATTTAGGCGTGCCGACTGTGACTGTGCCTATGGGAGTGATGGCCGATATTGGCATGCCAGTCGGTTTGACCTTCGCAGGTCGTGCCTATGACGATAACAACCTGCTTAAATTTGCAGGTGCATTTGAGTCAACAGGTAACAGGCGCATGATCCCGCCACGTACACCAAAGCTTGGTGAATAAGCGCTAAGACAATGCATAAGCCCAAGCACTAAATGCATGAGCTTAAAAATGAAAACGGGATTGGCATCAAGATGCCAATCCCGTTTTTTAATACCGACATCGATACCTTTTCAACAAAGCTGGACTCATACTGCTATAAAACATACTGCTGTAAAACAGGCTGCAACACTTAACGCGTCTTATCTTAATGCCAAGAGTTCTTTTCTGACGATCTCTGCGCCTGCACTTAAGGCGTTGAGTTTGCCTCTTGCGACTTGATGGGATAAAGGCGTCATGCCGCAATTGGTACAAGGATAGAGCTTGTCGGCATCGACAAATTTAAGGGCTTTTCGTAGGGTGTCAGCCACTTCCTCAGCGGTTTCAATCGTGTCGGTGGCGACATCAATCGCGCCGACCATGACTTTCTTACCGCGAATGAGTTCAAGTAGCTCCATTGGCACATGGGAGTTGTGACATTCTAGCGAGATAATATCGATATTAGACTTTTGCAGTTTAGGAAACACTTCTTCATATTGGCGCCACTCTGAGCCCAAGGTTTTTTTCCAATCGGTATTAGCTTTGATGCCGTAACCATAACAAATATGCACCGCCGTTTCGCATTTAAGCCCTTCAATGGCTCTTTCTAAACACGCAATACCCCAATCGTTTACCTCATCAAAAAACACATTAAAGGCAGGCTCATCAAATTGGATAATATCAACACCCGCAGCTTCTAATTCTTTGGCTTCCTCATTAAGAATTTTGGCAAATTCCCAAGCGAGCTTTTCGCGACTTTTATAATGGTCATCAAAAAGCGTATCTATCATGGTCATAGGGCCAGGCAGCGCCCATTTAATCGGTTGCGTAGTTTGCTTGCGTAAAAATTTGGCATCTTCAACAAACACCGACTTTTGGCGACTCACTGGGCCAACAACCGTGGGCACGCTCGCATCATAGCGATCACGAATTTTAACGATTTTACGTTTTGAAAAATCAACTCCGTTGAGGTGCTCAATAAAGGTAGTGACAAAATGTTGCCGCGTTTGCTCGCCATCACTGACAATATCAATCCCTGCTAGCTGTTGATCCTGTAATGACAAACGCAGTGCATCGTGTTTACCGGTAATTAATTCCTCTCCTTGCAATTTCCATGGAGACCAAAGTGTTTCAGGCTCTGCAAGCCATAAAGGTTTAGGCAAACTGCCCGCAGTTGAAGTCGGTAACAGTGTCTGGTTAAGCGATGTTTTATTAAGTCGTGTTGTCATAATAATGATGCCGTATTGGGTTAATTATTGAGCGTGACGATTAGGCGCAGAGCGACTAAAGGTAATTAGCAGACCATTGTTCAAAAAACGTTTGATAGGGTTTGATAAAGTGCTCCGCTGCAAATTTGCCTTGCTCATTCGCCAATTGGCTACGTTCAGCTCGATCATAAACAATTTGAGTCAGTGAATGATTCAGATTTTTCAAATTAGGTTGATAGCATTTTCCTGCAACAGCATTGGCGTTATAAATCTCAGGGCGATAGATTTTTTGAAAAGTTCCCATAGTGCTGATGGTGCTTATCAACTCAAGATGGGTGTAATCATTGAGTAAATCACCAAAGAAATAAAAAGCTAACGGCGCCACACTATTTGGTGGCATAAAATAGCGCACCTGTAAGCCCATTTTTTTGAAATATTGCTCAGTTAAAGACGATTCATTTGGCTGATATTCAACCCCTAATACGGGATGCTGATTCTCAATTCTATGGTAGGTTTTATTATCCGACACACTGAGGCAGATAACCGGTGGCTTATTAAAATTCTGTTTGTAAGCATCAGAATTAACAAAAGACTGAAATAGCTTGCCATGCAGCCCCCCAAAATCATCTGGAATACTAAATTTGGCTTGGCCCTTATTATGTTCTGCCAGTAATACGCTAAAGTCATAATCGCGTACGTAAGATGAAAAGTTATTGCCGACAATGCCTTCAATACGTTTATTAGTTTTATGATCAACAATATTGGTTTTCAAAACTTCAATCGATGGGAAGGTTTGACCGCTGCCGTCAATATCCAGATTAACGGAGATAATTTCGAGTTCGACAGTATAACGATCGCCTTTAGGGTTATCCCAATGCGCTAAGGCATTAAAACTGTTGTCAATCATCTTTAACGCGTTGCGTAAGTTCGCTTGGCGATGACTTCCTCTGGCCAAATTAGCAAAGTTGGTCGTGATACGCGTCTTGTCTGAGGGATGATAATTTTCATCAAGACAAATGCTGTTAATCGTAAATGTAAAATGCTTATTCATAGTGATCCAGTATCCCGTTGTCTGATTTCAAACCTGAGTTTATGCACTGCTCTTCTAGCTTCTCGACCCTACTCTGATAGACATTATTCGTGTTCTGTCTGAGGTTCTGTACTGAGGTTCTCACTCAGTTATGGGGCTACTTGCTTTTAACTTAAGTGCCGATGACTTAAGTCCTGATGGCTTAGCTAGGGTGCAACTTCAAGCTTGTCTAATATTTCGCTTGGAGTCATTTATACGTGGTTCGACACATGAACAAAAACGGTTTTATTTCACATACAACATGAGCCATATTCATGATCAATTAACATGGCTTTGTGGATTAACCTGAACTTGGGATAGGGAAAAGCAGGAGCAGCAATATATTTTCGAGTTAGTTCTCCTAGAGCCGGCTTGTAATAGCCGATTACACATATTTGGTTCTGTCGCAAACTGAGAGCTTGCAGCTAAGATTTGAGGGCGCAAGATCCCTCAGATACAATTATGCGGCTAAAGAATAAAATTGTTCCCATGGTGTCATCTTTTCGGTGGTGTTCATTTGCCCTTTCTTTATCATGAACCAAAGTTCAACGCCAGCAAGCGTTGATTCGGCACATTCCCAAGACTTCCAACCCAAACATTGATGCATTTTACCTTTCACTTTTCGATGACTTTGCTCAACAATATTATTCAGATATTTTATGGCTAAAACCTCAATCATAAACAACATGCAACCAGACAGCCAAAGACGAATATTAATGGTGTCTAATGCCGCAGCATTCGCCCCACTTTGATCAATGACGACCTTTTCAGGTAAGCCATGTTGGTTGATAGCTTTATTGAAAAACGCCCGAGCAGCAGGTTCATCACGGGTCTCACTCAAATAAAAATCAATAATAGCACCGTATTTATCCACGGCGCGATAATAGTAAACCCAGCGACCTTTAATCTTTATGTAGGTTTCGTCCATTCGCCACGACCCTGATACTCGACGCTTTCTCTTCCTGAATACGGCTTCGAGTTGCGGCGCATATTTGATAACCCAACGGTTCAGTGTTGAGTGGTCAAAATGGATATTACGATCAGCGAACATCTCCTCAATTTCACGGTAACTCAGTTTATAGGCCAGGTAATATCGTAGGGCTTGCATGATGATATCTGTTGGGAAATGGCGTCCAGAAAAGTTTAGCGACATTGATGATGTTAGTTAAGAGAGCATCGCTCATGATAAACTCGTTCCTCAGTTTGCGACAGAACCCGCTTTTTTGCTCTGAACTTAGCTTCAAGTTGTGGCACGTATTTAATAACCCAACGGTTTAAGGTTGAGTGGTCAAAGTGGATATTACGCTCAGCGAAGATTTCCTCAATATCACGGTAGCTAAGCTTATAAGCAAGGTAATAGCGAAGTGCCAGCATGATGATATCTGATGGATAATGCCGTCCCGAAAAATTGAGTGTCATGCTGTGGATGCTCCAAATTCATATTCGAAGATCATCCACCATGAAACTCTTAACGTCAACTTTGCGACAGTACCCGAGAAAGTGATTGGTGCCTTTATCGAAAGGCACCATTTCAACTGATTGGAGGCATTACCCTATTTTTTATACGATTTAAAAAAATCAAAATATTTTTTGTTATAGCCTTGAAAGGCTCTGCCTTTCCCTCTTGCATATGCTTTTGAAAAACACTCAAAAGCATTATCCTTATCTTCCAGCTCGAAATATATTACCCCTAAATCAATTAGCTCTGACGTTCCATACTCAGGAATGTTATATTTAAATATCTCAAGAGCCCACTTCTTTGCCTCAAGATATTCTTTTTTTAAGAAATACACACCACATATGCATGAAATTAACCACCGAGCCTCTTCCGATTTATATTTATCAACAATGGCATCTTCTATATCAGTTAATGCCGAAAAATAAACCTCCAATGCTTTGTTAAAATCCCCCTTATCTTCAAAGGAATTCCCAAGCTCGATTTTTTTAACAATTTCAGATTCAATGCCACCCATAAGAACCTCGTTTTAAATCAATGGCTTTAAATATGTTTGCCCTAACATAGCACCTTGCGATCTGTTTATAGAGTAATGATCAAGGTAATAGTTATTTGAGTCCAGCATCCAGTTTCTAACCTCAGGAGGTCTTGCTCCATATCCTCTTCCGGTACTGTTCCACCAACTTACTGCATCGACTCTATGAGACATATCTGCTTCTCGTAGTGGACGCCATACATCTTCCGAGGGTTCTGTCGCAAACTGAGGAACGAGTTTATCATGAGCGATGCTCTCTTAACTAACATCATCAATGAGATAGAGTGAGATAGAGTGAGATAGAGTGAGATAGAGTGAGATAGAGTGAGATAGAGTGAGATAGAGAGGAGATAGAAAGATAGGGAAGATAGAGAGGACAGCCATATCTTTTTGTGTTTTCTTGCCCTCTAGACTAGGCTTTAAGTTATCCTAATTTAGCCAGTACGGTGACTTGTGATGACTTCGGCTAGAAGACAATTAATTGATGCCAATGCAACGCCTTTCTATCATGTGATAAATCGCTGTGTTAGAAGGGCTTTTTTGTGTGGTGAGGATAAACTCACTGGTCGCAGTTACGAGCATCGACGTGGCTGGATTGTTGATAAAATCAAAGTCTTGTCCGCTATTTTTTGTATTGATATTTGTGCCTATGCGGTGATGAGTAATCACTATCATTTAGTGCTTAAAATTGATGTCGACAAGGCGAAATCGCTAACGCAAAAAGATATTATTCGCCGCTGGTGTCAAATCACTAAAGGCCATGCTGTCGCCACTAAGTATATGAATGGTGATGCTTTAATCGACGGTGAAGCGATGTTACTTGATGCATTTCTCGCCGAGTGGCATGAGCGACTGAGCAGTATCTCTTGGTTTATGCGCTGTTTAAATGAAGAAATTGCCCGTAAGGCCAATCGTGAAGATGAGTGTAAAGGTGCTTTTTGGGAAGGCCGTTTTAAGTCACAAGCCTTGTTAGATGAGCAAGCACTGCTGGCGTGCATGATGTATGTCGATTTAAATCCTATTCGAGCAGGGATTGCCGACTCTTTGCAATCCTCTGATTTTACATCGATTCAGGAGCGCGTGAATGCGCTTAATCCTCATAGCAACGCGCCCCAACTGGCCAAAACTACCGCAGATAACCTACAGCAAATACCACATAAAGCCCTCGCAAAATTTGATGGTTCAACACTTCAGAATCAGCAAACGGGTATTCCGTTTCATTTTGCTGATTATCTTGAGTTAATAGATTGGACGGGACGAGCCATTCGCCTTGATAAAAAAGGTTATATTGATAATCAGCTGCCAAAACTGCTCGATGAATTAGGCATTTCGTCCGATGCATGGCTCACTTCAGCCAAAGAGTTTCGCCGTCAATACAGTGGCATAAGTGGTCGATGGGATAGTATGTGCGAGTTTAAAAAGCAGCACAACAGCGGCAAATGGTGTAAAGGTAAAGCCTCAAGCCAAGCGTTACATCCTTAAGTTCATCGCTGCCCACGATTCAGCGCTTAGAATTATTTTTGTTTATCCGGAATGCAGAGAATTCCGTGCAAAACATAGCTCATTTCTGCCCAATAGAGTGGTGTCTATAATCGTTAAGATTAGATCTAGCCTTTAAAACCAACAGGTTACGCAAGCACTCGAAAGGCGTGCCATGATGATTAGCGAGACGACCGTCCGCCCCATGGACGGGGCGGTCGAGCATCCACGGATGGACTGGCTGCGAGTCGGTGAGTGAATGCCATGACAAGCCATTATGAATGGCTTGCAGCAACAGCTAAACATACAAAAGACTAAATTAACTGGTCATCCAACTCAATTTTCATAAAAAAACCAAATAAAAAGGCGGCCAGCGAAATTCGCCTTGCCGCCCCTATCCTTTATTACTTTCTAGCTTCAAGATGGCTTCTCAAAGTCTTTTATATTGCTAGAGATTTCAAGGCTATTCACTTCGATAGGCGTTGCTAGCCTTAAAGCCGTCTTGCCTCGATCACACTATCGACTTGGGTCAGTTTAGATAACACTCGCGATAAACCATCGAGGTTATAAAGCTCCAGTTCCAACTCAATCGCGGCTGTCTGATTTTTAGTGTCCGATGACGAACTCATGGCCAGTACATTGGATTTTTCGGCCGCCAGCACTGAGGTTAAGTCACGCAATAAGCCACTGCGATCGTGGGCTAATACCCGCAGACGCATGCGATAACCGCCGGAGTAATTTTCGCCCCAGACCACATCGACGCCACGCTCTGGGTGAACCCGCATTAACTCTTTAACTTGCTCACAATCAGCGCGATGCACAGAAATACCGCGGCCCTTAGTGATAAAACCTAAAATCTCATCACCGGGAACGGGCTGGCAACAACGAGCGATATGGTTAAGCAAGTTACCCACACCGTTGACTTCAACCTGACCACGGCCACTGGAGGTCGGTTTATGTTGGCCTTTCTTAACTAATTCTTCGACCGCATCTTCTTCTGACACTTCGTCGAGTCGCAGTCGGCTCTGAATATGGTTAACCACTTGATGCAGACGCACATCACCGCCGCCAATCGCCGCCAGTAAGTCATCCATGTTCGCCATATTAAAGCGCTCGACCGCAATAGCCGCGTCTTTAATTTTAAGGCTCACCCGCGCCAATTCAGATTCAAGCATTTCTTTGCCGGCGACAATATTCTTATCTCTGTCCTGCTGCTTAAACCAATGCTGGATTTTCGAACGCGCACGCGAGGTGCGGATATAACCTAAGTTAGGGTTAAGCCAGTCGCGCTTAGGATTGGGCTGTTTCGAGGTGATGATCTCGATACGCTCGCCCGTTTCAACCTGATAGGTAAACGGTACAATACGGCCATCGACCTTAGCGCCAATACATTTATGTCCCACTTGGGAGTGAATGTAATAGGCAAAGTCGAGCACGGTTGAGCCCAGTGGCAAGTCGACGACTTCACCGCTTGGGGTGAACACATAGACTCGGTCTTCAAACACTTGGCTGCGGACTTCTTCGACCAAGTTGCCACTTTCGACCACGTCTTCCTGCCATTGCAGAATTTTACGCAGCCAGTTAATTTTTTCTTCGTAACCGCTTTGCTTACCGGAATGATTGCCTTCTTTGTATTTCCAGTGCGCGGCCACACCGAGTTCTGCATCTTCATGCATGTCTTGGGTACGAATTTGAATTTCAACGGTTTTGCCCTCAGGCCCCACCACCACGGTATGAATCGATTGATACCCGTTAGGCTTAGGGTTAGCGACATAGTCGTCAAATTCCCGTGGAATATGGTGCCAGAGCGTATGCACCACACCTAACGCGCCATAACAATCCTGCAGACGCTCAGTCACGATACGCACGGCGCGCACGTCAAACAACTCATCAAATTTGAGGTGCTTGCCCTTCATCTTGCGCCAAATACTGTAGATATGTTTCGGCCGGCCGTAGACCTTAGCGCGAATTTGATCTTCATCTAATCTTTGTTGCAACTGGCTGACAAACTTGTCGATAAAGACTTCACGATCCAGTCGTTTGCCATCTAATTGCTTAGCAATGTCTTTATAGGTATCAGGATGCAGATAGCGAAAAGAAATATCTTCCAGCTCCCACTTCAATTGTCCAATCCCTAAACGGTTAGCTAACGGCGCATAAATATCGGCAATTTCACGGGCCAGCAGCACGCGAGTTTCTTCATCGGCATTTTTCACCGCCCGCAGCAAACACACACGCTCAGCCAGTTTGATGACCACGGCGCGTACATCTTCAACCATAGCCAATAACATGCGGCGAATATTGTCGATTTGCGGCTCGGTTGAGCGACTATTAGGATTGATTTTCAAGGCGCCGATGGCATTCATGGTCACGACACTCGCGACTAAACGCGCCAGCGGCTCACCAAATTTCTCTTGGATGGCTTCTTCGGTCAATAACCCAGCATCGAGCACCACAAACAAAATTGCCGCCTGCAGGGTTTCAATGTCCATGTTTAGCGGTGCGAGGATTTCGATCATCTCTCGAGCACGTTCGAGCAGTTCTCTCTTCGCCGCAGGACTCTTGGCTGGTAAGGCGTCAATCTGCCCTATCAATGAGAGCAGCATCTGCGCTTCATCGGCATGACCAACATAGCGAGCTACCCAATCTTCTAAGTGAAAATCGGGATCATTAAAGTGCGCTTCGCGAACAGAGACCATCTAATTTATTTCCTTATCCGTGCTCAGAGAGAAAGTGGGCACCACTTCAGCTCTCCTATCTTCAGCATTGGCGCGAACTTGTCAAACCCAACCGACGTAATAATCACATTTTTTACGTTATTCAAACGCTTTGCTTACTTTGCCAGCGCAAATTACTTGGTTAATTCAAACAGTGCCATGGCTTCGATATGGTGTGTTTGTGGGAACATGTCGATAAGTCCCAATTGCTGTAATCGGTAACCGCGCTCTAACAGTACTGCACTATCGCGGGCCAAGCTCGCAGGATTACAAGATACATACACGACTTTGCGTGGCTTCATCTTCTTAAGCCATTGCAAGCTTTCAAATGCCCCAGCACGGGCGGGATCGAGCAGTAATTTATCAATCTTGCCCATCCAAGGCTCAAGGGATAAATCCGCACTTAAATCGCCGTGGTAAAAGGTCAGTTTATCCAGATTGTTAGCTTTCGCGTTCACCCGTGCCTGAATCACCATCTCGGCAACCCCTTCGACGCCAATCACATCAGCGCCCATTTTCGCTAAGGGCAAACTGAAATTACCCATGCCGCAGAACAAATCCAAAATGCGCTCATCTGGCGCTGGCGCTAACCAATCCATCGCTTGAGCGACCATGGCCTTGTTAATCTGTCCGTTCACTTGCACAAAGTTACCTGGGGTGAAACTTAAGCTCACCGCATGCGACTGCGTATTTTCATCTAGCAGTTGATAAACAGGTAACACTAACTCAGCGCCGACGCCTTGGAATTGGCCTTCGTTGTCCTGCAGACAAATATGGATCTGATGCAGCTCAGCAAAGGCTGACAACTTAGCGAGATCTTTATCATTTAGCGCCTTAGTGATACGCAGCACGGCGAAATGACCATTATCGGCGGCAATCAACTCAAGATGGCCTAAGCTGGCTTTAGCCGACAATTGGTTCAGTAACTTAGCAAAGGGTACGATCAAGTCCGATAACGGCTTAGCTAACACCAGACATTGACTGATTGGCACCACACTACTGCTACTGGCGGCGCGAAAGCCTAAACTTAAGTGCTTGGTATTTTTATCAAATAAAGTTGCAAGACGGGCGCGGCGACGATAATGCCAACCTTCACCCGTTAATGCGGGTGATAACGTGCCGCCTTCGGCACCGGCAAACTTAGCCATAATATCCAGCAACGCGGCTTCTTTATGCTCACGCTGACCCGATAATGACATATGCTGTAAGTCGCAGCCGCCGCAGGTGTGGTAGTGTGGACACTCAGGCTCAACGCGCTCAGGACTTGATGAATCGACTTTAATCAACTTGGCACGGGCATAATTTTTCTTTTGCTCGGTGAGCTGTACCGTTACGGTTTCATCGGGCAAAGCGCCAGGGATAAACACGACTTTACCTTGATGTTGTGCTATACCAGCACCTAAGTGATCGAGCTGTTCTACGCTCAGCGATAACTTAGCCGACAACTGTTTGGAACTATTTGGTTTTGCTTTAAAAAATTGCGCCATTTCGGCCTCTAAATCAATAAAATACTGGCAAAGACCGCCCTCTTTCTGGCAGTCTTATAAAATTATCTTAGTCTCTGTCACAGGAAACACCGCCGCTGCTATGAACCCTGTCAACAACATGACCAAATACAGCCTACGTTCTTGGGTTCTTGTGCTGGCGCTCGCGCCAACAATCTTGGTCGGTATCCTTCTGGGCAGCTACTTTACCATAAACCGTTTTTATGAGCTCGAAGATACGCTCGTCGAACAGGGCAGCAATATTATCGAGCCACTGTCGATTGCCAGTGAGATCGGCTTAGTGGCGAATGATCGCGAGGCGACCAAACGCTTACTCGCGGCGGCACAGCTCAACAAATCCACCTTAGTAAAATCCATCGCGATTTTCGATGCTAATAATCAACTCTTTGTGACCTCCCACTATCACAAAGACTTTGAGATTATGCGCTACAAAGAAGCACTCAACACGCTGCATAAAACCGAAATTGAACATGTGGACGACAGCCTTATTTTACGGACGCCCATTTTTGCCACAGGCCCCATTGCTGCTCCCGCTAATTACGATATCCAGACAGACGATGGTCATCTTTTAGGTTATATCTCGATAATAATCAATAAAGAACGCGCCTTGTTAGAGCAACATAGAGCCGCAGTCGCCGCCTTTATTATCGTGTTGATCGGCGTGCAGTTAAACCTGCTATTTACTTTCCGGCTAGTGAAAAACGTCACTCAGCCCATTACTGAAATGGTGCGCGTCGTCGCTAAAATCCGTGAAGGTAAATTGGACGCCCGCTTAGATGGCAACTTGATTGGTGAGCTGGACTTACTCAAACGCGGCATCAATGCCATGGCAGGTTCGTTGTCAGAATACCATGATGAGATGCAGCAAAATATCGACCAAGCGACGTCGGATCTGCGGGAAACCTTAGAGCAGATTGAAATCCAAAACGTCGAGCTGGATTTAGCTAAAAAACGCGCCCTAGAAGCCAGCCGAATTAAATCTGAATTCTTAGCGAATATGTCCCACGAGTTACGTACGCCGCTCAATGGCGTTATCGGTTTTGCTCGGCAATTAGTCAAAACACCATTGCATTCGAGCCAAGTCGATTACATCAAGACCATAGAACGCAGCGCCACTAACCTGCTGGGTATCATCAACGACATTCTCGACTTTTCTAAACTCGAAGCCGGTAAAATGGTGTTAGAAAACATGCCCTTCGGCCTTAGGGAAACCATAAGCGATACGATTACCTTGATCTCCGGCAGCGCCCAGGCCAAAGGCCTAGAACTCGTCGTCGATATCGCCCCCAACGTGCCCGACAATGTCAATGGCGATGCTATGCGCGTATGCCAAATCATCAATAACTTGGTTGGTAACGCGATTAAATTCACTGACTCTGGCAGCGTGATGGTCAAAATCGAACTGCAGAGCCAATCGGATGAACAAGTGGTACTGCGCTGTGATGTGGTCGACACAGGTATCGGCATCGATGAAAGCCAGCAGGACTTTTTATTTCAAGCCTTTGGCCAAGCAGACTCGTCGATTTCGCGCCGCTTTGGTGGCACCGGCTTAGGTTTAGTGATCACTAAACGTTTAGTGAATCAAATGGGTGGCCAAATCGGCTTTACTTCATCCCCAGAAAAAGGCTCAAACTTCTGGTTCAGTTTGCCGCTCGGCTTAGGTCAATTCCAAATCGGTGACTCACTGCCGCTCGAAAAACTCAAAGACAAAACCATACTGTTTTACGAACCGCGGGTACTCACCCACGCAGTATTAAGCCGCCAATTGAATCAATGGGATACAAAAGTCACCCATCATCAGCATATTCCAAGCTTGTTGACTACGCTCACCACGGCCGAAGCGCCATACGACTATGTTCTCTTGAGTTGCCATGGGTTTAGCGATTCAGCACAACTGGTAAGTACACTAAACTTAGCGAAGACCAAAACAGATTGCCTTATAGTGCTATACGATTGCCAAGAACAGGATGCCTTAACCCAATTTATTCGCCCGAATGCCGATGTGGTGTTGTCTCTGCCAGTCAGTGAGCATCAGCTTGCGCGCAACTTACTCTATCCACCGATGGAGTACGACATCATAGCCCCTGCGACAATATCAACGCCGGTTGCGCGCCAATCTTTAACCGTGCTCGCGGTAGATGATAACTTTGCCAACTTAAAACTGATTGATACTTTACTCAGCGAATTAGTGACGACTGTGGTTGCCGTCAACAGTGGTGATGAGGCAGTTAAACAGGCGAAGACTCGCACCTTCGACTTGATCTTTATGGATATCCAAATGCCTGGCACAGATGGCATTAGTGCCACGAAGCAAATTCGCCAAGGCTCGATGAACCGCAACACGCCGATAATTGCCGTGACAGCCCATGCCATTGCCGAAGAACGCGAACTGATTTTAGGCAGTGGTATGGACGGATATTTACCGAAACCTATTGATGAAGCGGCGCTCAAAGACATTATTCATCGCTGGATCACTCGACCTAAGTTCACCCATTTTGACCTGCATACGCTGAACTGGGATTTATGCTTAACCCAAGCCAATCACAAGGCCGATCTCGCCTTAGATATGCTCAGAATGTTGCTCGACTCATTGCCGCAAACCGTGGCGACGATTCAAACGGCGCTAAGTCAAAACGATCACCCTGTCATGCTCAGTACTATCCATAAGCTGCATGGTGCGAGCTGCTACTGCGGCGTGCCCACCACACAAAGGTTATGCCAAGAAATTGAATCAGCACTAAAACGTGAAACATCGGTTGAAGATCTCGAACCCGAAATACTAGAGTTACTTGATGAGTTAACTAAGGTAGAATCTGCGGCAAATCAAGTGATATCACAGCTATCAGCGGAAATAACAGATGACCAAAAAAACGGGCTTCTTTAAACGTCTCAAGGCGTTAACACTGCCACAAAAACAACTCTTTGCCACTGCACTTTGCCAACGTATGTTGCCCAACTATCAACTGTTTTCCGAAGTTTGTGAGTTTGGCGATCCTACTGTGTTGAGTACCGCATTAGAACTATTGTGGCAATCCCAGTACGACTCCAAGCTCAAATTCAATGTCGATGTGCATCTGCAACGCTTGGAAGATAACACCCCAGATCCTGCTGATTTTGAAGCCTATGGCGTCTACCCTGCTATGGATGCAGTGGTCGCCATATCGACCTTACTGGGTGCGATTCAAGGCAAAATTGAAGAAGACATAGTCAATATCAGCAAATTGTCATCCAGCACAGTGGCTAACTACATCGAAGCGATCAGCGATGTCGATTTGGTGGATGAAGCATTAGATGATTTCGTTTTCGCCCATGAAGTCATGGAAGAAGAGAAAGAATTACAAAATTCTCTGCTGGAAATTATTGAAGAAAATCCGAAGATCACTGCAGAACTGGTCAAAGGTTTACGCAAAGACATTATCGAAGCTGGCGTATCAAATATCGGTATCAGCGTCGCTTAATTGATAGGGGTGCTTGGGGTTACTCAAGCACCTATTATCCATGCAGAATAAGAAAGGGATCATCGTTTTACACCCTCACCAACGAATCCCGTCAAAGATATCCAGTTGCTATAAATAGCATCAATAAAGATTGAGTTATTCCAATGAGAAAGATTGTTTATCAAGGATTTATCTTAACCAATAGCGAAGGACGCACCGACAGTTGGAAACTGACCATCAAAGATCAACAGCGTATCGGTTCTTTATTTGAACTACGGCGTTTAGTGGGATACTTCTTAGAACTCGGCATACTGCCCGCGACACGCTCCAGCCTGCAAGACGCAAAACAAACGCAAAACACCATGAGCAAAAACACCGTAAAACCTAAAAGACGCTAAAAATCAGTTCCCTTATTAAAGAATAACTCGGTTAAATCAACGCATAGAGAATAACTCTGGCGCCTTTGACTGCATAAACTCAATAAAGACTCTTACCTTTAGCGGCTGCTGGCTGCGCTGATGATATAAAATCGAAATTCGCCTCTGTTCGCCAATCCATTCAGGCAGTAATACTTTGAGTTTTCCCTCTTTAATCTGCTGTTTTACAAATAGTTCAGGACCATACAAGATCCCGCCATGGCCTAAGGTCGCCTGAATCGCTCCGTGTAAATCCGTGAGGGTGAGCTTAGTCGGGCCATTAAAATAAAAAGACTCGCCGCTTGGATGCTTTAAATGCCAATTAAACAGCGGCCAGACTTTTATCAGTTGATGGGCTTCAAGATCATCGGGATGCTCAAGTTTAGGTGCCTGAGCCAAATATTCTGGTGTGGCAAACAGGCAATAGTCGAGCTCGCCTAAGGTACTCGACACCCAAGAAGAATCAGGCTGAGCACCGCCAACAATCGCCACATCTATGCCTTTGTCGATCAAATCGACTAACTCATTGCTCTGGGAAATGTGCAAACGGATATCTGGATACAAACGGCCAAACTCATTCAATGCCTGAATAAACACAATGGAAATAATCGAAATCGGCGCGGCGATGCGTAAGGTTCCCTCGGGTTTATCACTGCCTAAACCACTTAGTTCATCAAATTGAGCAACCACACTCTGGTAGCGTTGAAAGAGCGCCAGCCCTTCCTCTGTCAATCGTAACTTGCGGGTGCTGCGCATAAAGAGCTGTTTATCGAGCTTCTCTTCCAACTTCGCTAACTTGCGGCTCACAGTGGCGATGGGCATATCGAGCTCCTTCGCCGCCTGCGAAAAACTGCCCGCATTGACTAAATGCACAAAAAGATAGACAAGTTGTAGTTCAGCGCCTAAATCATCACTCATTGCATATCCTAATTTCACATATTGGGTATTGACGTTAAAACGCTAAATTCACTAAGTGATTGTGTTTTAAATCATTGAATTATTCACTTATACGACCATAGCGCAATAGCCTTAGATTGAAATGGTATGTTATTTTGTGGCGAGTTTTACTGCGCTGGCGCTAAATCTGGCTCTAAAGTGACATAAAAAGAAGCAAGTGCTGTAACTCTGTCCACCAAGAATCATAGCGACAGTAAAATGACGACGGTGGGCGAGTTTATTCAAATTTAATCGTAAGGATGAGTGAGGGAAATGACCATTTTAACCCCTCTGTTTGCCGTCTTCGGGATCATGTTGCTCGGTACACTAGTGCAAAAACTAAAACTCTTGCCCGTCGATACGGATCAAGTGCTAAACCAATATGTCTACTATATTGCGTTCCCTGCAATCATGCTTATCGCCCTCGCCCAGCAGCCGATTGACGAGATTTTGCAATGGGGATTTATTGCGGGCTACAGCACAGCTATGGTAATCACTTATCTTGTCTGCCTTGGGCTATCGCTGATCGCTAACCCTAAACAGCATGCGGTTGCCGCTATTCGAGCCCTCAATGCCACCTTTGGTAATACGGCATTTATTGGTATTCCACTGCTCATCATCCTCTTTCCGCAGCAACAAAGTGCCTTAGTCGCCGCCGCGATTGCCAGCTTATTATCCGTGCTGATGTTTGCCGTCGCCTTAGTCTCGATGGAACTGGCCACTAACACCCAAAGACAACACCACGCCTTAGTCATAATGGCGATGGCGGTCGGTAAAAACCCTATCGTTATTGGTAGCTTAATTGGCGTCGGCATTTCGGCGCTAGAGATAAAACTGCCGTCAGGGCTGGCGCTAATGATCCAGCAAATAGGCAATACCTCAAGCCCCTGCGCCCTATTTGCTATCGGCATGGTACTCGCCAAAGCGATGCGCTACCAGAAAGATAGCAGCGTATTTAGCCCCAAGAATTTTATCGAACTGAGCCTTATCAACCTCTTCAAGCTGGCTATCCAACCTGCACTCGTCTACTTTATGCTTAACCGTTTTGGAGTAAGTGGTGACTACCTGATCATGGGCGTGATCTTGAGCGCACTGCCCACCGCGGCTAGCGTGTACTTACTTGCCCAGCGTTATAACACTCAGGCTTCAACCAGTGCTCAAGGCATTCTATTTGGCACCTTAGTCACTTTCTTCAGTTTACCTATCTTAGAAAGCTTAGTAAGAACCTATGCATAATCAGTTAATTAAAAATATTTACTACCGATAATGCCGATTATTTACCCAAGCCACTTTACTGTATATAAAATCAGTATATACTGTTTATCAATACAGTGGTTTGGTATGTTTTTCGACAGGAATTCACTATGCTTTGCCAACTCAGCATTAATAACTTCGCTATCGTCCGTTTTTTAGAACTGGATTTTCGCCCCGGTATGACCAGCATCACAGGTGAAACTGGTGCGGGTAAATCGATTGCCATCGATGCGCTAGGCCTATGCCTAGGCAATCGCGCCGATGCCAGCAGTGTTCGTCCCGGAGCCAATAAAACCGAGGTCAGCGCCCGCTTTTCCTTGGATGATATTCCATTGGCGAAACGTTGGTTAGAAGATAACGATCTTGAACTCGATGATGAATGCATACTACGTCGGACCATTGGTAGCGATGGCCGTTCACGCGCCTACATCAATGGGAATCCAGTGCCGCTGACGCAACTCAAATTACTGGGTCAGTTGCTCATCGGTATTCACGGCCAACATGCGCACCATGCGATGTTAAAAAGTGAACATCAACTCACCCTGCTCGACAGTTATGCCAACCACAGATTACTTATCGATACGGTTGCCGCCAGCTTTCAACGCTGCAAGCAAATTGAGGCTGACCTAAAACAACTCGAAGCCTCACAGCATGAACGTATTGCCCGTAAGCAATTAGTGCAATATCAAGTAGAAGAACTCGATGAGTTTGATCTTAAAGTTGATGAGTTCGATGAAATTGAGCAAGAGCACAAACGCTTAGCCAATGGCACTGAGTTGATTGACACCTGTCAAGCGAGCTTAGATATACTCACTGAAGGCGAAGAGAACAACATAGAGTCGTTGCTCAATCGAGTCGTTTCCCTCGCCGAAGATCTGCAAAGCTACGATCCTGCATTAAGCAATATCAATACTATGCTCAATGATGCCTTAATCCAAGTGCAAGAAAGTGCCGGCGAATTACAGCACTATTTGAGTAAGCTTGAACTCGATCCAACCCACTTTGCCTATTTAGAAGAACGGCTATCAAAAGCCATGCAACTGGCGCGCAAACACCATGTCAGCCCGAATAAGCTGGCGGAACATCATCTAGCATTAAAGACAGAGCTCAGCAGCTTAGACAGTGATGAAAGTAAACTTGAAGAAATTCAGCTTCAAGTCGAGGCAAGTAGAGCCGCTTATCTTAGCAATGCGCAAAAGCTCAGCCAAAGCCGTGCCCGCTATGCTAAAGAACTCGACAAACTGGTGACTCAGTCAATCCACGAACTGAATATGCCTAAGGGTAAATTTACGATCGAAGTCAATTTCCACCCCGAGCAAATGTCAGCCAATGGCAGTGACAATATCGAATTTATGGTAACCACTAACCCTGGCCAACCTTTGCAACCGATTTCGAAAGTCGCGTCTGGCGGTGAGCTCTCACGGATAGGGCTAGGGATCCAAGTGATTACCGCGAAGAAAGTTGCCACACCGACATTAATTTTCGATGAGGTGGATGTCGGGATTTCCGGCCCCACCGCAGCAGTGGTGGGCCGCATGTTACGCAGCTTAGGGGAATCGACCCAAGTACTGTGCGTGACTCACTTGCCGCAAGTTGCGGGCAATGGTCATCAACACATGTTTGTCGATAAATTTAATAAGGCAGGCAGTACTGAGACCACAATGAAATCGCTCGATCGTGAGCAGCGTATCCAAGAGCTTGCAAGACTGTTAGGTGGCGATACTATCACCAGCAATACCCTCGCGAACGCAAGGGAACTGCTGCAATAGTAGTATGAATCAGATAACGAATGAGATCGCTAACCGCTTGAATCTACACACTCTATATCACAAGCTAAGGGGCTATATCAAAGCTAAGAATTAGTTGTTGGTCATGCTAACTAACATGTCAGGTTAACTATCATGTTAGGTTAGCGATAATGTTAGCTAACACACCAGACTAGCCCTTGCAGACAAATAAACGAAAACACGCCCGCTAAGACATCGTCAATCATAATGCCAAAGCCACCATGAACTTTGGCATCGAGCCATCGAATAGGCCAAGGTTTGATGATGTCGAAAAAGCGAAATAAACCAAAGCCCACTAATAGCCAACCCCAACCACTTGGTGCCGCTAGCATAGTGATCAGTAGTCCAACCACTTCATCCCACACAATAGCACCGTGATCGTGAACACCCATGTCTTGCGCCGCTTTACCACAGATATAAAATCCTGCGAATACACCCACTAAGGTTAAGCCGATATACCAAGCAAGTGGTAAGGGCGCCATCAATAAATAGAGGGGAATAGCAGCTAAGGTACCAAAGGTTCCGGGCGCTTTAGCCGCGAGTCCGCTACCAAATCCGAGTGCCAAAAAGTGGACAGGATTTTTTAATGACAGGCGCGTTAGCACCTGATCCTTTGACAACCATTTCATTAACATGCTCTTAGCTTAAAAGTGCTCGAAACCGTGATAAGGCGGCGCAAACGGCTCGCCATTGAGTTGCAACTTGAGCTTACTGCCCGCACAAATTTGTCCAACACGAACAAACTTTGCTCCTGCATGGCTCAAGGCAGTTTCCAGTGCGCCCTTTTGCGCCTCAGGAACGGTGAACAGCAGTTCGTAATCTTCGCCCCCTGTCAGCGCATAACCTAAAGCACTTTCCTCGCTGACGGTATCTTGCATCGCGCGTGACAGCGGGATGCAATTAACATCGACAACCGCACCGACTGCCGAAGCCTTAAGCACATGACCGATATCCGAGATAAACCCGTCGGAAAGATCGATTGCACTGGAGGCAAGCGAGCGCAAAGCTTGGCCGGCTAAGACTCTTGGTGTTGGACGATAATGGCGATTAATCAGGAATTCTTTATGTTCGGCTCTGGCTTGCTGCGCACCGCGAATGATATCCAGACCTAAGGCCGAATCTCCGAGCGTGCCCGTAACATAAATCCAATCACCGGCTTTAGCACCATGACGCGTGAGGGCCTTCCCCTGTGGGACTTGGCCGTGCACTGTGATATTAATCGCCCGTGGGCCACGCGTCGTATCGCCGCCAATTAAGGCGATGCCATAGTAATCGGCCGCTTCAAATAAACCTTCGCTAAAACCACTGAGCCAAGTTTCATCGACTGCGGGTAACGTCAAGGCAAGCGTCATCCACGCAGGTTCAGCACCCATGGCAGCCAGATCAGATAAATTTACCGCTAAGGCTTTGTAACCTAAGGCAGCGGGAGGCATATCGGGGAAGAAGTGGACATTTTCGACTAAGGTGTCACAAGAGATAGCAATCGACTTGTTTTCTGCGGGTTGCACTAAAGCGCAATCGTCACCGATTCCAAGCTTCACATCACGGCGAGTAGGGCCGCGGTTGCTAAAATAACATTCAATTAATTGGAATTCTTTCACTGTACAGTTTGGCACGACTTACATCGGCCACCTTTGTTAGCAATGAAAAACGGTATCCTAAGATACCGTTTGTCTTTATTACTTGCGTGCAACCAGTTTGTCGAGCAGTCCGTTCACAAACTTATGACTCTCGTCCGCACCGAAAGCTTTTGCCAACTCAATCGCTTCGTTAATCGCGACCTTGTAGGGCACATCTTTACGGAAAGTCAGCTCATAGGTCGCTAAACGAACTATGGCTTTCTCAACTGGAGACACCTCATCAATCGGGCGTTCCAGATGCGGGATGATCAGCTCATCCAATTGAGTTTTCTTCGTTGCAACGCCTGAAAATAGCTCACGAAAATAAGCTACATCAACACCGTCAAGACTTTGTTCAGTTAAAAACTCATGCTCGACATCGGCAATATTATTCCCGCTTAGTTGCCATGAATAGATGGCTTGAACGGCTAAACGGCGGGCCTTGCGGCGCTCAGAAGGCTTCATTATTTTTCCTACTATAACAACTGTTGTTCAAGTTCTTGCAGAACATTGACCATTTCAAGCAGGCTTAAAGCAGCTTCGCCGCCTTTGTTACCCGCTTTGGTACCTGAACGTTCAATCGCTTGTTCAATGGTATCAGTGGTCAAAACACCGAAAGCAACAGGCAGATCAAATTCTAAAGCAACTTGAGCTAGACCTTTATTACATTCGCCTGCAACAAAATCAAAATGAGGAGTACCACCACGGATCACCGCACCTAATGCGATAATACCGTCGAATTTACCACTGGCAGCTACGCGACGCGCAGCTAGCGGCAACTCAACCGCACCTGGTACACGGACAACAGTGATATTGTCGTCGCTGACTTGGCCAAAACGTTTCAGCGTGTCAAGTGCACCTTCAAGCAAGCTCTCAACTAAAAAGCTGTTGAAACGCGAAATTACAATCGCAACTTTGGCATTTTTCGCTTCGATATTACCTTGAACTACGTTCATTATCTTACCTAATTTAGCTAAAGCACCCAGCTCGGGGCGAAAAGTGGCGACATGATATCACAGCCAATTGCCCAGAGCCCTATGCAAATTATCAGAAATTGTTAATTTTACTTCAGTGTAACTTTGGGTTTCAGTCCGCCACATACTCAGTCACTTCAAGGCCAAAGCCTGAAAGTGAATGGTAGCGTTTAGGCGAGCTGAGCAGACGCATCTTAGTCACGCCAAGGCCAGCGAGAATTTGCGAGCCAACACCCACTCGGCGCGACGTCCCCTGCCATTTTGCAGAAGCAGGCGCTTGGCCTTGATCTTCAGCTTCAAAGGCTTTCACCTTAGAGAGGATTTCACAGGGATGTTCTTGATTCCCGAGTAAAACCAATACACCACCTTCTGCAGAAATACGCTCCATCGCCTTTTCGAGTGGCCAGCTGCGTTGCTGATCGCGCTCTGAGTGGAGTAAATCGTTGAAGGTATTTTGCAAATGCACGCGCACCAAACAATCTTCTTTCACCTCACCTTTGACTAAGGCAAAGTGCAGTTGATTGTCGATAGTGTCTCTGAAGGTCACCATGTCGAACTCGCCGAAACGGGTCGGTAGTTTGCATTTAGCTTCACGCACAACCGTGGTTTCTTTGGTGTTGCGATACTCGATTAAAGCCGCAATAGTGCCGATTTTGATGCCATGCAACTCGGAGAAAATCTCTAAATCTGGGCGACGTGCCATAGTGCCGTCTTCGTTCAAAATCTCAACGATAACGCCCGATGGCTCAAGTCCCGCAAGACGGGCTAAATCACAGCCAGCTTCAGTGTGGCCTGCGCGGGTTAATACGCCGCCGTCCTGTGCCATTAGCGGGAAGATGTGCCCTGGTTGCACTAAATCAGACGCTTTAGCCTCCTTAGCCACAGCCGCTTTCACCGTTACAGCGCGATCGTGGGCCGAAATACCGGTAGTCACACCTTCTGCCGCTTCAATAGAAACCGTAAAGTTAGTCGAGAACTGGGCGTTATTATTCGTCACCATTAAGGGGAGATTTAACTGCTGGCAACGGGCTTTAGTCATGGTCTGGCAAATAAGCCCACGGCCATATTTCGCCATAAAGTTAATCGCTTCTGGCGTGACCATTTCGGCCGCCATGATCAAATCACCTTCGTTTTCTCTGTCTTCGTCATCCATCAAAATAACCATTTTGCCTTGACGAATATCTTCGATGATCTCTTCTATACTGTGCAGCGCCATTGTAGGACCTTATGATTTTGCTGTTATTATGAAATTCTATACCTAAATAACCTAAGCTGCCGATAAGCTTAAGTTAAATAATCTGCTCCTGTGCACTAACGCACAAAGCCGGCACGGGCTAACATTTCCATGGTGACGCCACCGCTCTTGCTGTCTTTGCCATCATAATTCATCAAGCGTTCAAGATAACGGGCGATTAAATCCACTTCGATATTCACCTTATCGCCCGCTTGCAGGTCGATTAACGTGGTTTCCCCCGCGGTATGCGGCACTATGGTCAAGCGGAATCGACTGCCGTCCACTTCGTTAACCGTCAGACTCACACCATCAATGGTGATGGAACCTTTATGGGCAATGTAACGCCCAAGCTCTACGGGTGCGGCTAACCAAAACTCGATAGCTTGACCACGCACTAGGCGTTGCTCAACCATAGCAATACCGTCTACATGGCCGCTGACCATGTGTCCGCCTAGGCGTGTGGTTGGGGTGACGGCTTTTTCAAGATTAACCTTAGTGCCCACTTTGTAGTGAGCAAAGCCAGTTAGACTCACAGTTTCGGCTGATACATCAGCCACATAGCCGTCGGCTAATTGCTGCACAACCGTTAAACACACACCGTTGGTGGCAATACTGTCGCCTAAACGCACATCGTTTAAATCCAGTTTGCCGCTCGCCACGGTAAGACGAATATCATCGCCTTTACGCTCCAGTTTGCGCAGGGTGCCAACGGCTTCAATAATCCCAGTAAACATGGTTAACTCACTTAATTAAATAAAGAAGTAATAAGGCATAAGACTCAAGGTTAAACGGTTATCTTGCTCCAATTCGATTTAGATAAAGAGGTATCAAGCATAACGCTCAAAGTTAAACGGGTATCTGGCCCTAATTTGCGCTCATCTACCAAAATTAGTGCAGGAATGTGTGCCATGGTTTGATAATCGGGCAATTGCAGCAGATTACGCCCATACCCACCGAGGATTTTCATCGCTTGGTACAGCACTAACTCATCGGCAAGCCCCTGCGCTAAAAATGCGCCCGCTAAGGTTGCACCCGCTTCCACCAGCACGTGATTACAGCTTTGGCCTAAATAGCTTAATAGTTCAGGCAATGAGACGCGACCTGCAATTGCAGGTAACACGAGGCAACTCACATGGGAGGGCAATTGTGCTTGAAACTCTGCGGAATAAGCCACGGTCGAGACCAAGAGTATGGGCGATACGATAGCCAAGCAGGCGGCCGATAACGGCAAACGGGCGCGACTGTCGAGTATCACTCTTAATGGCTGCAGTAATTGCGCCTCGGTTACACTGTCTTTTAAGCTGCCAAGTTCCTGATAACGCACATTGAGTGAGGGATCGTCCGCCAGTATGGTTTCAATTCCCGTGACCAGTGCACAAGAACGTAAACGTAATCGCTGCACGTCGCGACGAGATTCTGGACCGGTTATCCATTTAGACACACCGTTAGACAGCGCGGTTTTACCATCGAGACTCGCAGCCAATTTTACTGTAACTCTGGGTAAACCCGATTCCATCCGCTTCATAAAGCCTAAATTCAAGGCATAGGCTTCATCGCGATGTAATCCCACATCCACTTCAATACCGGCGTCACGCAGCATTTGAATGCCACGACCACCTACTTGCGGATTAGGATCTTCCACCGCGACCACCACACGTTTAACGCCAATATTGATCAGCGCCAAGGCGCAGGGCGGCGTGCGGCCATAATGGCTGCAGGGCTCTAAAGTGACATAGGCCGTTGCGCCGCGGGCGCGTTCGCCAGCCATACGTAGCGCATGCACTTCGGCGTGGGGTTCACCCGCTTTTTGATGATAACCTTCACCGATGATTTGATTATCTTTAACGATAACGCAGCCCACACAGGGATTGGGTCTTGTGGTGTAAAAGCCTTTGCGCGCCAATTGAATCGCGCGGCTCATCATTTGGGTATCGAGTACGGACCAACTTATGTTCAAGCTCATGTTCAACCCTGTTGTTAAAGGTTTCGGCTTTCACCAGTCTTACAAACCTGTCTTTTAAATTTGTGCTTTCACGCCAATCGCTCGTACACGTCTGCCTTGTCGGCGACAAAACTCAATGACTACTTTTGCAGCTTGGCGATGGCTTCGCCAAATTCAGACACGTCTTCAAAGGCGCGGTACACAGAAGCGAAACGAATGTAGGCGACTTTATCTAGGCTCATCAATTGCTCCATCATTAAGTTACCCACCATTTCTGACGGCACTTCCCGCTCGCCAGTGGCGCGCAGAGTAGACTTGATTTTGCTGAGTGCTTGCTCTATTTCATCCATAGATACGGGGCGTTTTTCAACGGCGCGCAACATGCCACCTTGGAGTTTTTCTTCATCAAAGGGTTGGCGTGAACCATCGCGCTTAATCACCCTAGGCATAACTAATTCGGCGCCTTCGAAGGTGGTAAATCTTTCATGACATTCGGTGCATTCTCGGCGACGGCGCACTTGGTGGCCTTCTGCCACTAATCGGGAATCGATGACTTTAGTATCTGTCGCGCTACAAAATGGACAATGCATTGAGCCTCCTGCCAGTGAATGGTGGTAAAGCGTTAATGGCTTTACCTGTTAAATCTCAGTCAAACGCAATGGATTTAAACCTAAGATTTTACCAATAAAAATGGCCGCGAGATGCGGCCATGAGATTTTATCCTATTTATGGGCTGAGGTTAACTACCTGAGCTTAACAACCTAATGTTAAGTGCCTGATGCTAAGTACCTGATGCTAAATACCTGATGTTAAGTGCCTGATGCTAAATACCTGATGTGATAAGTATCAAGTCTGTCGGCGGTCAATCTCGGCCCTTCATCTACTAAGCGTAGATGCATAGGCAAATTAGCCGTAAACAGGGAAACGTGCGCAAAGTGCCAATACTTGGCCTTTAACACGCTCAATCACAGCAGGATTGCTTGCATCATCAAGGATGTCACAAATCCAGCCCGTCAGCTCTTTCGATTCCGCTTCTTTAAAGCCACGGCGCGTAATAGCTGGCGTACCGATACGCACACCAGAGGTCACAAAGGGTGAACGTGGGTCGTTTGGCACTGAATTTTTGTTCACGGTAATGTTAGCGCTACCTAAGGCGGCATCGGCTTCTTTACCCGTTAAGTCACGACCAATCAGGTCAACTAGCATTAAGTGGTTGCTGGTTCCGCCAGAGACGATTTTGTAACCGCGCTCAAGGAACACTTCAACCATAGCTTTAGCGTTGTTAACCACTTGCTGTTGGTAAACTTTAAATTCTGGCTCTAGGGCTTCTTTGAACGCCACCGCTTTACCTGCGATAACGTGCATCAATGGGCCACCTTGACCGCCTGGGAATACCGCAGAGTTCAACTTTTTGTACAAGTCTTCATCGTCAGCAGCAGATAAGATCACGCCACCACGAGGACCCGCTAAGGTTTTGTGGGTCGTAGATGTCACAACGTGCGCGTGTGGTACTGGGTTTGGATAAACGCCCGCAGCAATAAGACCGGCAACGTGCGCCATATCAACAAATAGGTAAGCACCTATTTTATCTGCGATTTCACGCATTTTTGCCCAGTCAACGATACCTGAATAGGCAGAGAAACCGCCGATCATCATCTTAGGCTTGTGTTCTATGGCAATACGTTCCATCTCTTCGTAGTCAATTTTGCCAGACTCGTCGATACCGTAAGGAATGATGTTGTACAGTTTGCCAGAGAAGTTAACGGGTGAACCGTGGGTCAAGTGACCACCATGAGCTAAGTTCATGCCCAGTACGGTATCGCCAGGTTTTAACAATGCCATGTAAACCGCGCTGTTTGCCTGTGAACCTGAATGAGGTTGTACGTTAGCGTAAGTTGCGCCAAACAGTTGTTTAGCACGTTCAATCGCTAAGGTTTCAACTACGTCCACATACTCACAACCACCGTAGTAACGCTTGCCTGGATAGCCTTCAGCGTACTTATTGGTTAACTGTGAACCTTGCGCTTCCATCACGCGTGGACTGGTGTAGTTTTCAGAAGCAATCAGCTCAATATGCTCTTCTTGACGCAGAGTTTCATTCTGAATTGCGTTAAACAGTTCCGGATCATAATCTGCGATATTCATATCTTTTTTCAGCATTGCTTACTCCAGCTGCCAATTCTTATAGGTAGGGTTGCGCGGTATTCTACTCGGAACGCGGTCACAATCCCAGTATTTGAAACATGAAATTCCTGCAGATAGTGCTTGAACTTGGCTCATTGTCGAGTTGAGTTCGGCGCGCAATCGAGTAGAATTAGCCGCATCATTAGTCACTTAAGATAGAGAAAAATGGCTCAGTTTGTTTACAGCATGCTGCGGGTGGGTAAAATTGTTCCGCCTAAGAAGCAGATCCTTAAAGATATTTCTTTAAGCTTTTTCCCCGGCGCCAAAATTGGCGTACTCGGCCTCAACGGTTCAGGTAAGTCGACACTACTGCGTATTATGGCGGGTATCGACACCGAAATTGAAGGTGAAGCGCGCCCAATGCCGGGATTGAAAATCGGTTACCTGCCGCAGGAACCTAAACTCGATCCGAATCAAACCGTGCGTGAAGCGATTGAAGAAGCGGTAGCAGAGGCAAAAAATGCCCTGACTCGCCTCGATGCCGTTTATGCCGCCTACGCCGAGCCGGATGCCGATTTCGACGCCCTTGCAAAAGAGCAAGGCGAACTCGAAGCCATTATCCAAGCCCAAGATGCCCATAACTTAGAGTACGTCCTTGAGCGCGCCGCCAACGCCCTGCGTCTGCCAGATTGGGATGAGAAAATCGAAGTATTATCCGGTGGTGAACGTCGCCGCGTGGCGATTTGTCGCTTGCTGCTTGAAAAACCAGAAATGCTGTTACTGGACGAACCGACCAACCACTTGGATGCTGAATCTGTGGCGTGGCTTGAGCACTTCCTGCAGGAATATGCTGGTACTGTGGTCGCGATTACCCATGACCGTTACTTCCTCGACAATGCTGCTGGCTGGATTTTAGAACTCGACCGCGGTGAAGGTATTCCGTGGGAAGGTAACTATTCTTCATGGCTTGAGCAGAAAGATGCCCGTCTGAAGCAAGAATCGGCTACCGAAAGCGCTCGCCAAAAGACCATTGCCAAAGAATTGGAATGGGTACGTCAAGGCGCGAAAGGCCGCCAGTCTAAAGGCAAAGCCCGTATGGCACGCTTTGAAGAACTGAACACTAACGATTACCAAAAACGTAACGAAACCAACGAGCTGTTTATTCCGCCCGGACCACGTTTAGGTGACAAGGTTATTGAAGTGAATAACCTGACCAAATCTTACGGTGACCGCGTATTGATCGACAACCTGTCGTTCTCTGTGCCTAAGGGCGCGATCGTCGGCATTATCGGTGCCAACGGCGCGGGTAAATCGACCCTGTTCCGCATGTTATCCGGCGCTGAAAAGCCAGACAGCGGCAGCATTGAGCTGGGTGATACAGTGCAACTGGCCTCGGTTGAGCAGTTCCGCGATTCGATGAATGATAAGAACACCATTTGGGAAGAAATCTCCGGTGGTCAAGACATCATGCGTATCAACAACATGGAAATCCCGAGCCGTGCCTATGTAGGCCGCTTCAATTTCCGTGGTGGCGATCAGCAAAAAGTCATCGGTACTTTATCTGGTGGTGAACGTAACCGCGTGCATTTAGCCAAACTGCTGCAAGCGGGCGGTAACGTATTACTCCTCGACGAACCCACCAACGATTTAGACGTTGAAACCCTGCGCGCACTGGAAGAAGCGATTCTGGAATTCCCCGGTTGCGCTATGGTGATTTCGCATGACCGTTGGTTCCTCGACCGTATCGCGACCCACATTCTGGATTACCGTGACGAAGGCCAAGTGAACTTCTACGAAGGTAACTACACAGAATACTCGGCATGGTTGAAAAACACCTATGGCGCCGATGTGGTTGAGCCACACCGCTTGAAATACAAGCGCATGATAAAGTAAATCTAGAATCTAGAATCTAGAATCTAGAATCTAGTCAAGCATGTATCTGAGGAGTTTAACTCGAAAGGGTTAAGCTCCTTTTTTATGGCATCCCGTTACGCTATAAGTGCCGCAAGCTTTGGCACTATTTCAAGCTAACACTATTTCAAGCTAACACTATTTCAAACTGGCACGATTTCAATTCAAGCTGGCAAAGTAGGCCACCAGCATGTCCATCATCACCCTAAGTGCAGGCTGCATGTGTTTGCGGGATTGATACACGCCATACACACCGAGGGACAGAGGTTTAAACTCAGTTAATAAAGGCACTAGCTGACCCGAATCTAAATAGGGTTTCGCCGCCCAAACGGGCTGCATGGCAATCCCCTCACCTGCCAGCGTGGCATTGAGCACCACCATTGAATCATTGGCGCTGAAATTCCCATTCACAGGCACATTAAAAGCTTGACCTTGGTTTGACTTAGGATCGGAGTTCTGCGTCTGGGCCTGTTTCGCAGCCACATCGCTTTGATAAAACCGCCACATCACATCGCCAAAATAGGAATAGGTTAAACAGTTATGCTGAGTTAAATCCTCGGGATGCAGCACGGCGGCGCGCGCGGCAAGATAACTCGGTGCAGCGCATACCACAGACTCACACTCCCCTAAGCGCCTAGCGATAAGATTGGGATCGAGTTCATTGGTGATACGAATCGCCAAATCAATTCGCTCGGCGACCAAGTCGACGGTTTGGCTGCTCACGTGGAAATTCACGCTCGCCTGCGGATAACTGGTTAAATATTGCTGTACCACGGGCGTTAAAATCTGATGTGCCAAAAACTGGGAGCAACTAATACGTAGTAATCCCCGCGGAATCGCCACAGCGGCGTGGCTTACCGCAGGCACTTCGTTAGCCAGTTCGAGCAGCCGATGGCAATAGTCCAGCACTTGCTCACCTGCGGGCGTTAAGCTGAGGCTACGCGTCGAACGATGCAGCAACCTAGCACCAGACCATTCTTCCATTTCGCTCAAGTAACGGGTCACCATAGAACGCGACATATCTAAGGCATTGGCGGCGCTGATCATGCTGCCGCGCTCAACAATAGTCACAAACACCTTAGCCGCTTCGAGTCTATCCATGATTTATCTCCACTCACATTCAATCATTCGAAGGCTCAATGACATACTCGCGTACCCACATAACTAATAGCTATATAGTTAATAGCTAATAACTAAGAGTGCAATAGTACACGCAGCCATTCGTCCGATTAATGCAACAAACATGGGCAGATACTCGCATTTATCTATTGATTATTGCAACCTATACTTAACTCACTTTTGCAGCAGCTGCAAATCAATGAATGCTAAATCGAACATTTTACTCTTTCACCCTGTGACTATAAGTGAGCCCCAAATGAACACATCGACCTATGCAATACGTAACACAGTTAACGCCACATTGAAGGCCTCGTCTAAAATAAGCCTAGCCGCCACCTTGTTGCTGGCAGGACTTAGCGCGGTCAATGCTGCGCCATTGCAAGTGAGCCATTTTAATCCGGGCGAAAACAGCATCTTTGCCGTGTCATCGAGCTTTATCAGCGGCGAACACGAAATGATGCTAGTCGATGCGCAATTTCAAAATAACGATGCCCAAACATTGGTCGACACCATCAAAGCCAGCGGTAAAAAGCTGACTCAGGTGTATATCAGCCATAGCGATCCTGATTTCTATTTCGGCTTAGCCGTGATTAAAAAGAATTTCCCCGATGCACAAATCGTCGCGACTCAAACCACTGTCGATGCTATTAAAGCCTCAATGGAAGGCAAACTCGCCTACTGGGGGCCGATTTTAAAAGATAATGCGCCAAGCGAATTAGTGTTACCTAAGGCGATTCACAGTGACACTTTTACTATCGACGGTGAGCAAGTGATTATCAAAGGTTTTAATGATAAACACCCTAAACACACTTTCCTGTGGGTACCATCGGCAAAAACCATTACAGGTGGCGTAGAAGTATTTGATAACACGCATGTTTGGATGGCTGACACTCAAACTGCCTCTGAGCGTCAGGAATGGTTAACCCATTTAGATGCAATGGAAAAACTGTTGCCGACTACCGTTATCCCAGGGCACTACTTAGGCGAAGCGCGATTTGATACCCGCGCCATTGGTTTTACCCGTGAATATGTGAAAGCCTTTGAAGTCGCAGCAAAAGCCTCGAAAGATTCAGCCGAATTAATCCAAAAGATGCTGGCGCTATACCCACAAATGCCAGCCGATGCAGGGCTTGAGATCAGCGCCAAAGTTTACATGGGCGAAATGACCTGGCCTATGTAAGCCCAGCCATATCTATCTAGGCGATTAGATACAAGCATTTAAGTGCAAATAGTTAAAGACAGGCACGTGAGCGATTGCGTGCCATTTTTTAGCTAAATAACTGTACCAACCTAACTATTTTAATCGATGTTCTCAAAGGGCTTAAGTCGCGAATTTTGCGACGAACTTAAGCCAAAAGGTTTAACACTATGACTCAGCCAACAACTCATCCAACTAGCAAAACCAGCAGCACAGCAACGGCCAAAGAGCGCACTCTGCACGCCATTATCGACCCTTTATGTGGCTGGTGTTATGCGGCAGCGCCTTTACTCGATGCCGCTGCAAAAGCAGGCTTTACCATTAAGCTCCACGGCGGCGGTATGCTCACGGGCCCAAGACGTAAACAAATCGATGCTAACTGGCGCGACTATGTTATGCCCCACGATCTGCGTATTGCCGAGCTAACCGGACAACCTTTTGGGGAAAACTATTTTGATGGTCTACTGCGCGATACCGCAATCGTACTCGACTCGGCGCCTCCGATTAAAGCCATGCTCGCAGTCGAGGCCATGGGTGGCGACAGTTTGGCCTATCTACACTCAGTACAACTGGCCCATTACCGTGATGGTCACAGCGCCAGTGATGAAGGTAATCTCGCAAGGTTAGCCGCTGAACTTGGGCTCGACCCTATAGGCTTTGCGCAGCATTATGCCCAAGGTGAAGACAAGCTATATGAGCATATTGTTGAATCCAGAGCATTACTGAATCTGATGGGTGCCCAAGGTTTCCCTTCAATGGCTATAGAGGATGATGACGGCAACATCACCGCCATTAATATCAACCGCTTTTATGGCCAACCCGCCCAGTGGTTAAGCCATCTTGAAGCACAGTTTGAGTCGTAATCATGCCAACGCTTAATAGTGTTCCAACAAGCTCTTTAGTGAGTGAGCCTGCTCAGTTAAATCTTATCGAAACAGCAAGGCAAACTGATGCGAATCTTGCACTTGTCAAAAGTACTTACGAGGGACATAGCTCAGCCGAAAATGCTAAAAATCTTGAGCATGCACTGGCAAATGACGCACGCTGGACAGAGGCGGCAGGTTTTCCCTATACGGGCACTTACATAGGTTTTAGTGCGATAGCCGCCAATGTGTTCGCCCGCCTCGAAAAAGAATGGGATAACTATCGCGTCGATATCGAAGACTATGTGGCACAGGGCGATAAGGTTTTTGCCTTCGGTACTTATTCAGGTACTTATGTCAAAACGGGCAAACATTTTACCGCTCGAGTCGCCCATTTATGGAAGATACACAGCGGCAAAATCGTCAATTTCGAGCAGTTTGTTGATAGTTATACCGTCGTCAATGCCATGTAACTGCCAATACCATGTAACGACAGTCATGCACTTATTAGACATGCAATGATGGAATAACTGAATCACGAGGCGAACAAGTTTAATTTAGCCCGCCTCACGACTTGCCGATGTTAAGCCTTATCCGTATGATTTAGTGTTTTCAATAGGTTGAGCACTTGACATTAAGTACTTAAGATTAAGCACTTGCGATTAAGCGCTTGAAATTGAATTCGTCAAGCTGCACGTTCGAAGACTCATCAACTCAAGTGTCTAAAATGACAAAATAAATAACTAAAACAAGAACAAGGATGCGGTCTAATGCAAATCAATTCGATGCCAGTCGGGGCTCACCCAATCATGCTATCTATGACGCGACTTAGCCGAGCCAGCCAATGGATACTCAAGCAACAGAGAAAATTCACGCCCCTGTTATGGCTTGTCACCGCACTCCCCTTTACCTCACTTGCGTTTATCTCACTGGCGGCCAATGCAAGTGAAACTGATACAGAGTTAAAAATTCAAGAAAGCAGCATCACCGATGGCCCTTATGTGTTTTTAGATGATGCTCAAAAAGACACAGCCTATTGGATTTGCCATAGTGAACTAAAACAAACACCGATTGCGAAGGCGCAGTTAACTCGCCCTGCCAGTTGCGGTGAATTACCCCAACCACACCTTCACACACAAGCTGTCACGGTTGAGCCAGATACCTTCACCCATGTCAGCAAAATTGTCGCCCTTAGCGATGTACACGGCCAGTTTGATGTAATGATTAACTTGCTAAAAGCCCATCAGATTATCGACAAAGATAACCACTGGGCCTTTGGTGACGGTCATATGGTGATGACGGGCGACATGTTTGACCGTGGTCATCAAGTCAATGAAGTATTGTGGTTTTTATATTCCTTAGACCAAGAAGCCCAAGCTGCGGGCGGACGCTTACATCTACTCATGGGCAATCACGAGCAAATGGTGTTTCGCGGCGACTTACGCTACGTCAACGAACGCTACCAAGTCTCGGCAGATTTACTCAAACGCAGCTACGATGCGCTCTACAACAAAGACACCGAAATAGGCCAATGGCTTCGCAGCAAACATACTTTAGTCAAAATCAATAATATCTTGTTTATGCACGGCGGCATCAGCCCTGAATGGGTCGAGCGTAAATTAAATATCAACGATGCTAACCAATTATTTCGTCAGCATTTAGATGATAAAAAAGCCGATTTGAAGCAAGACGATTTACTCAACTTTTTGTTTTTTACCAATGGTCCAACTTGGTATCGTGGCTACTTTAAAGATGAACTGAAAGAGTCGGATATCGATAGCATACTGAGCTATTTCAAGGTCGATCATATCGTCGTAGGGCACACATCGCAGGAACAAGTACTTGGGCTTTATCATAATAAAATCATTGCGATAGATAGCAGCATTAAGAATGGTAAATCCGGTGAGCTGTTACTTATCGACGCAGGAAAACTCCGCCGAGGTTTGTATCAGGGTGAGCAGGTTTCGCTATAACCTGCCTCACTAATATCTTTTGCCCCAATACGTGCATGAGCTAGCGCCTTAATGCATGAATAAGTTAGGGCGCGAATGTATAAATAAGTAAAGGTAAAATGGACGCCCACCATGGTACTCAATCGGCATAACACTCAATCGTATGGCTCTCAATATACGCTCATCTTAATATCCATAAGTTCGCCTGTTTTAATTAACTCTGACTATACTCAAGCCAAGTGCGACTCACCTCACTGCTGGAGTAGAAATGGGGAAGAAATTACTCAGATTATCTAGCTTTTGCTTGTTTCTATTCAGCTTCTATCCCCCAGCATTTGCGGGGCGAGAACTCCATTTAGTCGCCACTAACTATCCTCCTTTTTATGCCGATGCTTTACCTGAACAGGGCGGCGTTGCGCAAGTCGTCAAAGAAGCTTTTAAACGTCAAGGTTACACTGCCAGTCTCAAGTTTTATCCCTTCGCCCGCGCGGCTTTACTCGTTAAAACTGGCCAAGCTGATGGCATCATTGGGCTCTGGTATCGTAAAGAGCGCGAGCAATGGGCCCAATATTCCGCACCTATCCAACCCGTACAAATTGTGTTTTATAAACGTAAAGATTCACCGCTGAGTTTCAGTCAACTTTCAGATCTTAAACCTTTCACTATCGGTATAGGTCGCGGTTACGCTAATCCACCAGAAATCTTCGCCGCGGGGCTCACCACAGAGGAAGGAAATTCGGATGAGATGAATCTCAAAAAGCTGTTTTTAAAGCGTATTGACTTAGTCTTGATTGGCCATAACTTAGCGAGGTATTTAATTAAAAAAGGACCAAGTGAATATGAGGGTGCCTTTGAGCAAGTCGGCCACCCCATAGCGACTGAGGTATTTCATTTAGGGATCTCTTTGGCTGTGGCGGATCATCCGCAGTTAGTGACGGATTTTAATCAAGGTTTAGAGAGTATGCGCCGCGATGGACGATTAGCAGCAATTTTAAGCCAATATCCTCAGGTTGAAACGACTCAAGCGCCGATTGAAAAAACGCGAACTGAAGTCCATCCCTAAAGTCCGTCCAGCTTTTAAAAAGCAATAGCAGCACAAAAAAACAGCAAAACCCTCGTTGAATTGTGCTCAATGCTCAAAAAACACAATTTCTTTCATTTTCGTTCGCTTACCTTTACAAACTTTTACCCAACTGGCGTACGTTATTCACTAGAATAGCGCCATTAGAGCGATTACCTTTTTAAACTGCCTTTGCGCGAGATAATAATTACAATGAAAAAAACCATTATTGCCATTGCCCTGCTTGCGATTATCGCCACAGCGGTGAGTTTTAGTGATGTCCTTCAAGCGGCTAAACCCGAGAACGCGCCACATCTTATGCGTACCGTTCCTGTGGTCACGGGTGAAGTGATTGAATATCCATTAGCGCAATCTATCTCTCTTATCGGCAAACTCGCGGCAGAACGTGCAGTGATCATTGCACCGCAAGTCACAGGTAAGATTAAACAAGTAGCAGTGACCTCAAACCAAGCGGTAAAAAAAGGCCAGTTACTGATCGAACTCGATGATATGAAAGCCCAAGCCGCCGTCGCCGAGGCTAATGCTTTCCTCAATGATGAAAAACGTAAACTCAAAGAGTTTGAAAAACTGATCAGCCGTAACGCCATTACCCAAACCGAGATTGACGCACAAAAAGCCAGTGTTGATATCGCCCAAGCACGCTTATCTTCCGCTCAAGCAGATTTACATTACCACTCGCTGATAGCGCCTTTTGCAGGTAATACTGGCCTGATTAATTTCAGCGAAGGCAAGATGGTCAGCATGGGCACTGAGTTGATGTCGCTAGATGATTTGTCCAGCATGCGCCTCGACTTACAAGTACCTGAGCATTTCCTATCGCAACTGAGTATTGGCATGCAAGTGTCAGCCACCAGTCGCGCTTGGCCGAATGAAATCTTTACTGGCAAAATGGTGGCTATCGATCCCCGCGTCAATGAGGAAACCTTAAACCTCAAAGTACGAGTGCTATTCGATAATCCGAAGAAACGCTTAAAACCGGGCATGATGATGTCGTCAACCATCACCTTCCCAGCGATTTCAGCACCTATGGTTCCAGTACAAGCTCTTGAATATTCAGGAACTAAACGTTACGTATACGTAGTTAGCACCGACCACATTGCCCACCGCACAGAAGTGACACTCGGGGCGCGTATCGATAATCAAGTCTTAATCGAAAGCGGTTTAAACATAGGTGACAAAGTCGTGGTACAGGGCTTAGTCAATATGCGCGATGGCCTGCAAATCAATGAAGTCACGCTCGATGGTAAAGCCTCAGCCCGTGCGACAGAGCTTTCAGGTCCTAAAGCAACGGAGACGAAATAATGTGGTTATCCGATGTTTCGGTTAAACGCCCTGTCGTTGCCATCGTTTTAAGCTTACTGCTGTGTGTATTCGGCATAGTGTCGTTCACTAAACTGTCGATACGGGAAATGCCCGACGTCGAAAGCCCTGTGGTCACCATCAGCACCAGTTACTCGGGTGCATCGGCGGCGATTATGGAAAGCCAGATCACTAAGACTTTAGAAGATGAGCTAACAGGGATCAGTGGTATTGACGAAATCACCTCGACCACACGTAACGGTAGCTCGCGTATCACAGTTAAATTCCTCCTAGGTTGGAACTTAACCGAAGGGGTCAGCGATGTGCGTGATGCTGTGGCCCGCGCCCAACGCAGACTCCCAGAAGATGCAAAAGACCCCGTCGTCTCAAAAGACAACGGCTCCGGCGAACCCTCTGTCTATGTGAATTTAAGCTCGAGTGTGATGGACCGCACTCAATTAACGGACTACGCCCAGCGAGTACTCGAGGACAAATTCAGCTTAATCAGCGGCGTGAGTTCTATCAGCATTTCCGGCGGCTTGTATAAGGTCATGTACGTCAAGCTCAGACCCGAACAAATGGCAGGACGTAATGTCACCGCAACGGATATTATCAACGCCCTGCGTAAAGAGAACATAGAAACGCCCGGCGGCCAAGTGCGCAACGACACCACTGTGATGTCGGTGCGTACCAAACGCTTGTACTACACGCCGAAGGATTTCGACTATCTTGTGGTGCGTACCGCCAGCGATGGCACGGCTATCTACTTAAAAGATGTGGCAGATGTGGCTGTTGGGGCACAAAACGAAAACTCGACCTTCAAAAGCGACGGCATAGTTAACATCAGTTTAGGCATTATTGCCCAGTCCGATGCCAACCCTCTGCTCGTTGCCAAAGAAGTGCATAAAGAAGTTGATCGCGTACAAGACTTCCTGCCCGAAGGCACTAGCCTAGTGGTCGACTTCGACTCGACCGTATTTATCGACCGCTCAATTAACGAAGTGTATAGCACACTTTATGTCACGGGCGCCTTGGTCGTACTCGTGCTGTATATCTTCATTGGACAAGCGCGAGCAACGTTAATCCCAGCGGTGACGGTTCCAGTATCTTTGATCTCGGCATTTATCGCCGCCAACATGCTAGGTTATTCGATTAATCTACTGACATTGATGGCATTAATCCTCTCCATCGGTCTAGTGGTCGATGATGCGATTGTGGTGGTCGAGAACATTTTCCACCATATCGAAAAAGGTGAAGAGCCCTTACTCGCCGCCTATAAAGGTACTCGCGAAGTGGGCTTTGCCGTTATCGCCACTACGGCGGTACTGGTGATGGTATTCCTCCCAATTTCATTTATGGAGGGCATGGTCGGGCTACTATTTACCGAGTTCTCCGTGATGCTGGCGGTGTCAGTGCTGTTCTCCTCCTTAGTGGCACTAACACTTACACCTGTACTGAGCAGTAAATTACTCAAAGCCAACGTCAAACCGAATCGCTTTAATCGTTGGGTCGACAGCGGCTTTGCTCGCATGGAAAGCGTTTATCGTGTCGCCGTGACACGAGCGATTAAATTTCGTCTACTCGCACCGCTAGTCATCCTCGCTTGTATCGGCGGCAGCGCTTGGTTAATGCAACAAGTACCGTCACAGCTTGCGCCGCAGGAAGACCGCGGCGTGTTGTTCGCCTTTATTAAAGGCGCCGAAGGCACCAGTTATAACCGTATGACAGCCAACATGGACATAGTCGAAGACAGACTCATGCCCTTGCTAGGTAAAGGTGTGCTGCGATCCTTTAGCGTACAAGCTCCCGCCTTTGGTGGCCGTGCTGGCGATCAAACTGGCTTTGTCATCATGCAGCTAGAAGATTGGGAACACCGCGATGTGACAGCGCAGCAAGCCCTTGGAATTATTAGCAATGCCTTAAAGGATATTCCAGATGTAATGGTTCGCCCTATGATGCCAGGCTTTAGGGGGCAATCAAGCGAACCCGTGCAATTTGTACTTGGTGGTTCGGACTATGCTGAACTGTTTAAGTGGGCGCAGGTGCTCAAAGAAGAAGCCAATGCCAGCCCTATGATGGAAGGGGCTGACTTAGACTACGCAGAAACAACGCCAGAACTCATTGTTACTGTCGATAAAGAGCGCGCCGCAGAACTGGGGATCAGTGTCGACCAAGTATCGGAAACCTTAGAAGTCATGCTGGGTGGCCGCACCGAAACGACCTTCGTCGATCGAGGCGAAGAATACGATGTGTATTTACGCGGTGATGAAAACAGTTTCAACAATGTCGGTGACCTGAGCCAAATCTACATGCGGTCAGCTAAGGGCGAATTGGTCACTCTCGATACTGTCACCCATATAGAAGAAATTGCCTCGGCACAAAGATTAAGCCACACCAATAAGCAAAAATCGATCACCCTCAAGGCTAACGTCAGTGAAGGTTACACCTTAGGTGAAGGCTTAAAGTTCCTTGACGCTAAAGCCATTGAATTATTACCTAAGGATATTTCGATTGGTTACACGGGCGAATCCAAAGACTTTAAAGAAAACCAAAGCAGTATCTTTATCGTATTTGGTTTAGCTTTACTGGTTGCCTACTTAGTATTAGCCGCACAGTTTGAGAGCTTTATCAACCCATTAGTGGTGATGTTTACTGTGCCTATGGGCGTATTCGGTGGTTTCTTAGGACTACTGATCACCAGCCAAGGGATCAACATCTACAGCCAGATAGGCATGATCATGTTAATTGGTATGGTGACTAAAAACGGTATCCTTATCGTCGAATTTGCCAACCAATTGCGTGACCGCGGCTTTGAACTCGATAAAGCCATTATCGATGCGTCATCCCGTCGTTTACGGCCAATCCTAATGACAGCCTTCACCACCTTAGTGGGTGCTGTACCGTTAATTTTCTCGACGGGCGCGGGCTCAGAAAGCCGTATCGCTGTAGGTACTGTGGTGTTCTTCGGAATGGCGTTTGCTACCTTTGTGACCTTACTGGTGATCCCCGCCATGTATCGATTAATCTCGGCATCGACCCATTCACCGGGTTATGTTGAAGCTAAGCTCGAAGCGGCGATTAAAGCACAAGAGTTAGCGGCACAAGAGGCGGCGGCAAAACAGCAAGAACTCGCACCTAAAGCCTAGCACTAATAATAACTGCAGAAGATCACAGAACAAAAAGCCAAGACACTGAGTGTCTTGGCTTTTTTCTCATTAACGTTTTAAGCGTTTTTTGCTTTATTGGCTAAGCCTAAAAGTAAACCGAGACCAGCACCAAGCGGTCGTTGACGGCGGGTTAACATGTTTCCGAGCGCGACCAGCAAGAGTCCCACGCTTGAATACCAAGTCCACTGATAATCCTCAAACACACTCGATACACTTAACGCCACCACAGGGGTAATCACCAACAGATACGCAGCGGCATTAGCGCCAATTCGCTCAACCAAGATCAAATAAGCGGTAAAGCCAACCACAGAGGCGATAACGGCTAAGTAGAACAAGCTGCCAAGATAGCTGGTTGTCAGCGGTAAACTAAAGCTTAAATCTTTAAACCAGATGATCAGCAGTAACGCCGCACTGCCATAGCACATGGCATACGCTGTTGAGGTAAAGGGCGACACATTATCGCGCGAGTTGCGCATACTGATCATGTTACCAATCGAGAAAAACCACGTACCTAACAGCGAAAACAATAAGCCCCACACTAAATTTTGTGACCACTGAGTCGCGAGCAAATCGGCACCAAAGAGTAAGCTAATGCCCCCCAGACCGACACCGACTCCTAACCAAAAATTACGACTAGTTGGCGTACCGTAAAAAATGCGGCCATGTATTGCATTAAAAATGGGGGCAGTGGCCATAATCACCGCCGTTAAACCGCTGGCGATATAATGGGTTGCGGTATAAAACGCGATAAAGTTCAAACAAAATAGACACACGCCTTGCAGTGCAAACCAAGGATGCTGCCTCAGCTTTACCGCTTGCAGCTTGTTAAAGGCAAAGCCAATGGCGAACATCAAGAGACTCGCAATCGCAAACCGATAGAAAATCGAGACTTCCGTCGCCACCTCACCGTGCTGCCACTTAATGGCAATCCACGAAAAACCCCACACAAAAATCATCAGCAAATACATCACAGCAGCCATAATGAGCCCCCTACACCTTCATAAAATACTTAATGAGGCAAACTATACAACTATGGATTTCGTCCTTATGTCACCATCTTGTTGGTCATAACACGATATTGCGGTTTTAATCGCGAGCGGACGTTGAGCCACGCCCATAAGTGCGATAATTTGGACAGACAAAATGCTTAGCCAGTGAGATCACTAGGAACCCATGGAGCCCAAATACATCAGTTTTGATAAATCCGCCAAAACCTGTATTCGTAAGCAAGCGATTACGGAGGATTTATCTTGGGCCCATTATCAAAATGCGGGCGAGCGTCTGTATTACCAAAACGATGCACAACATACGCTGAGCATGTATCTGGATGGCGGCTACGAAACCCACAGAACCGATATCAAGGCCGACTATGGCGCGCCCAGTAAGTTTTGCCTTATGCCCCAAGGCTGCCAAAGCCATTGGCAACTGGGACAACCGCAGCAGTTTATGCATTTGTATTTTAGCGATGAACATCTTAAAAAATTGGCGGTGCGAGTCTTTGATAAAGATCCACGCCAAGTGCGTTTACCTGAGTTGACCTTTGTCGATAATCCGAGATTAGAGGCGCTGTTTCGGCACCAAGTTGCCGGGCTCGATTGGCAGACGAGTGATCACCATCTGATGATGGAACAAGTAACCGACACTGTGCTGGTGACTTTGCTGCAAAGCTCAGGCTTTAATTTGTCGGTGGGGCCAATTAAGGGTGGGCTCGCACCTAAAGTGGCTAAAGCGATCAAAGAGTTTATTCATTGCCATTCCCATCGACAAATTTACTTGTCTGAGTTGGCCGAGCTTGCCCAACTGAGCGAGTACCATTTTTGTCGCATGTTTAAATCCCAATTTGCGATGACGCCGCAGGAGTATTTACTGCAAGTGCGCATTGAAAAGGTCAAACAAAGCTTGAGTCATTCAACGCAATCATTGACCGATATCGCCCTCAGTAATGGCTTTGCCAATCAAAGTCATATGGGGCGTTACTTTAAAAAACTCAGTGGCATGTCACCGGGCGAATATCAAAAATACCATAGAAGCTAACATACGCTTTGGGTTCACAATCTCGACGGCTGAACCCAACACTCTAACATCCTTGAAAACCCTATTGCCTCGATATGCTATAGTGCCCTTACTCCCCTAGCCGCTGGAAAACGCCTTGAAAAAAATCGCTTTATTTGTCGATGTACAAAACATCTATTACACCTGCCGCGAAGCCTATGGCCGCCAATTTAATTATCGTAAACTGTGGCAGCACTTAGGCTACGAGGGAGACATAGCGTTGGCCGTGGCTTATGCCATCCATAAAGGCGACGATGGGCAATTGAAATTCCAAGACGCACTAAAGCACATAGGTTTTGAGGTGAAGTTAAAACCGTTTATTCAGCGCAGCGATGGCTCAGCCAAAGGCGATTGGGACGTGGGGATCACCATAGATATTATGGAAGCGGCGAGTGAAGTGGATACAGTGATCTTATTGTCTGGTGATGGCGATTTCGATTTATTGCTGCAAAAAATTCATCAAAAGTATGGCGTTGAAACCCAAGTGTATGGCGTTCCTACCCTGACGGCTAAATCCTTAAGGGATGCAGCCTCTCAATTTCATCCCATAGATGAGGCGTTATTGCTCTAGTCACAAAACAAAAAATGTTGCTATTCATCACGCTAACCGTATCTGACACCTTCACCATATTTAAAGGCCACTTTTTGATAATACAAACAACACACTAGTGATAGGTAATGTCCGTATACATAGGGGCGAGACGTTTTAGAAAGGCATTACGGGTCGATAGCGGAATATGTTGCTCTTTCATCGATTCAATCAAATGGCCGACTAAGGCATCGAAATCCGCTTGAGTAATATTCAATCCTCTATGACTGTGCTGCATACTTTCGCCGTGATACAGGCAGCCGCCATCGGCAACCAGACAGAAATGTTCAATGGCACGCTCACGAAATAGGGCAATATCTGTCTCTTGAAAGTGATGCACTATGCGTGGATCTGTGGCAATACGAGCCAGCAAACCATCGACTATCGCCGATATGCCTGCGTTACCACCTAGCTCTTGATATAAGGTCTGATGGCTTGCGGTTTGACGACTAGAGTGAGTTTGTGATGCTGAGGTTTCGATCGTTTGCACCGCACAGCCAGTGAAAACAAACGAAGCGGCAAGAGGTAATAGTTTCAACAATAAACGCCTCATAACGCTCCCTCCACCGACAGATACCAACCCCGTTGCTCTTCAAATCCTGCAATACTGCCCAAATTCGCATAGGCCGTCACCACGGAAAGATGCTTATTGATAAACCACGCTAAAAACACATCTTGCCAATCATCCTCACAGGCAAAAGCTAACTCATCGGGTTTCTGGCGATATTCGATACCCAGTGCCACATTATCCGTCAGCAATACCGCGGCAGAGGCTTCGAGCACAAACTGGTAATCATGATTGGCTTGAGTACCAAAACCCAATAAACCCGTTTGATTCGCCTTGGTCACACGCACGGTCCCATTAAGTAATACATTTCGTCCCGCTATCGCATCAAAAAATACTTTGCTGGCAGCAACATACACATCTAAACCCCAATCATCCCGCGCCCCAACCGCCTGAGGAATCGTAAAGTCATCGACTCTTTTATACTGGGCACCTAAGGTAATTTGCGGCATAGCCGTATAAAGCAGCTCTCCGGCAAGCTTGTATTTTACGCCGAAGATATCTTGGCCTAACTCGCCGCCCATAGTATCCAAATCAAAGGTTTGCCGCGCAGCGCTCAGCTCGAATCGATTATCAAAACTCAAAGAAGCGCCGATCACTTTCAGCGTAAAATCATCGACATAGACAGCCGTCGCCATCGCCGTTGCCGACCATTCACCGCTACTGCCATAACCGTTGATCACGGCCCATGGCACTATGCCACCGCCAGCACTGCCTTCAATCGTCGTCCCGCCGCCAGTCGCGACCACACGACTACCTTCGGCAAACGCAGGAACAGTGCCCAATAGTAAAAATAGGCAAAACAAAGCCTTAACATAAGCCCAAGTTAATGAATTCAACTTCAATGCATTTATGGAAATGTTCACTGGATGCTCCGCTCTAATTCTTTCGACGATGAATCGTTAGTCTAGCGTCTTTGCATATTGACTTGAGTAAACGCGCTTATGCATCAGAAGTATTTGGATGGTTAAACGCCTCGAACCACAGATCAAATTCAGCCGCTTTTAAGGGTTTCGAAAACACATAACCTTGAATGATATCGCAATCGAGATTGCGCAATATCTCAACACCTTCTTGTTCTTCAACGCCTTCGGCTACTACGGTAAAACCTAAGCCGTGGATCAATTTAATACTCGTATCGACTATCATCACATCTTGGCTATCCGTGAGCATGTCTTTGATAAAGCTGCGATCAATTTTCACTTCATTAACGGGTAAAATTTTCAAATAGGCTAATGATGAATGACCTGTGCCAAAATCATCAATGGCAACAGACACGCCCATGTCACGGAATCGCTGTAATACACTCACCACAGTCTGTGCATCTTTCATCACAGCGCCTTCAGTGACTTCGATACAGAGTGCACCGCTTGGCAGATTATTGTCTTTCAGTAAAATGGCGATTTGATTCGGTAAGCGAGTATCGACTAAATCATGGGCCGACAGGTTAATGGCCAGTTTTAGCACCATCCCCCGCCGCTGCCATGTCACTAATTGCTGAATTGCCTGCTTCAATACCCACTGGCTAACAATATCAATGTTGCCTGAATTTTCAGCCAGTTGGATAAATTCATCGGGCGGAATAAACCCTAGCGTAGGATGTTGCCAACGGATCAATGCCTCGGCGCCAGTGCACTGGTTTAGGCGTAAATCCACTTTAGGTTGGAACACTAAATACAATTGGTTTTGCGCTAAACCTATAGGCAAATCACGGATAATCGTCAGCTCACGCTGATACTTTTCATCAGCGCCTTGACGATAACTGACGATGCGTTGCTCTTCGAGACAAGCTTGATTGAGAGCAATTTCGGCGCGGCGCACTAACACATCGATATCAGCACCATTACCATCGATTTCAAGTAATCCCGCCCGCACGGTAAGAGAAATATTTGAGCCTTGGATTGGAAAGGGAGACTCCAGCATATCCAATGATTTCAGCAAGTGCTCGGGGCGAATACCTTGACTATACAGAAGTAAAAATGAGTCACCGTCTAATCGCGCCAGTAAATCCGGTGTCGGTGCTAATTGCTCTAGGCGACGAGCAAAAAGCAGTAACAAAGTATCGGCATTGGCAAAACCAATAATATCGTTGATATGGCGGAAATGTTTAATATCCAGCAATACCATAGCGCCGGATAGCTCATTTTTAAGATCCGCTAAATGCTGTTTTGCGGCAAAACGATTGAGTAAACCTGTCAAGCTATCGTGGCGAGATTGGTAGACTAAATCCTTTTCCCGCGCTTCAATATCATCGCGCATTAAGGACAAACTCTTGGCCAACACCCTCAGCTCTGCTGGCGCACCTTGAATATTGGCAGGCTGCTTACCTTGACCGATTTTGCGGGCATAATTCACAAGTTGATGCACGGGTTCAGTCAAACTGCCCGACAACCAAATCGCAATCGCAATCGCCAGTGCTAAGGTCAAAGCAAAAATCAGCAGCATATTATTGCGTAGTTGCTGATAACTTTGCTGCCACTTAAGGTTTGATTGATGTAGTAGTGCTAATTGGCTGCCGTTGTGATCATAAAGTTTGATACCCATAGACAGATGATCTACGGGAATACTTTCACTAGGCATTTTCAGCAAGCTAGGCAATAAGCTCGCCTGCTCAATTACGCTTAACTTTTCATTATCTGATAAGGTTGAAGCTATTTCAGTGCGGCCCGTTGCCTGATTGACAAAACTCACATCGATGCCCGTAATAGCTTTAGCTTGTTGGGCAACCTTCTCATCCAATAAAAAACCCATGCCAACCCAAGCGATTAAGGTCGGCGCCTTCACCGGCTGCAGCACAAACTGATAGCTAGCATGATCAAAATTAAGGATAGCTAACGCATTATGATTGCTGGTGGTCATATTAAATAAGGATTGAATATCATCCTGAGTGAGTCCAGGCAAACTCGAGGTCAAGAGCGCCCCTTTAGGTGATAGCAATACAGCGGCGTCGGCACCAATACGAGAGCCGTGATTAGATAACACTGATTCAATGGTTTCTTGCTCACCAGTAGCAATCGCGCGCTTAAAACCAAAATCGGCACTGAGTACGGACAAACTTTGACTGAGCTGAATACCGCGATTCGATAACACTTCGAGAAACACATTCGCGCCAATATCGAGACTTTTCTGTTGCTGTAAAAAGTTATCTTTTTCGGTCGCTGTCAACACGGAAAATGCCGTGGCAAATTGCACCAACGTCAGCACAATAAAGAAAACTAAAATCAGCCGAGCGCGAAAACTATTTAGCATGTAATGGCTTACCTTCAGAATCGTAGTGACCAAATCCCGACGGCGGAGCCGACGGTTTAGCTTGACGCTCAATGTCTAAGGGCAGGCTGAGTTGATTAGGGCCATTAACTATCAGTAAATCCGTTGGCTCTGATGCCGCCTTCTGCCATGGATGCCAGCGCTTAACTTTATATTGACCGGCGATAAGTCCCTTAAACTGGATCTCACCTTTCTCGTCCGTCACCGCGACAATAGGGCTATCTGCCACATAGATAAATGCTTGCATATAATCGTGAATATTACAGCCAAGCGCGACCAAACCGGGTTTATCGAACTGAATCGGCGCTTCGGCCTGACCCACATACAATTTAAGTTCGAAAGGTTTAGCTTCTGAAAAAGAATACACATGGTGACGAGTACGATCTAAGTTGGGGAAATCCACCTTTGCACCTTTAGGCACCGCCAGCACAAAGGGGATAAAGGTTCGATTTTTTTGCGACATTTCATAATGCTCGACAGGTATTGCATTATCGGGCATCACTGCAGGGATCAGCTCCACGACAGTATCGGCAATGGCCTGTTGTTGCAGATCTACTACATTAATATTGAGTTCAGCAGCCATGACTTGAGGCGTGAAATAGATCAAAACGCAAAGTACTAACGCATATAAAACGCGATATAGGATCATCCGTTACCTCGGGCATAGTGATGCAAGGTCAACAAGTACCTTAGCTGAGTTCTGCGTAAAAAAACGATCTAGATTCATCTAGCATTGTACATTACTAATACATTGAATAATCATCAAATTATATAGAAAAGTCGTAAAACAGTAACCATTCTAATCATACTGTGATAATGACGCGCTCAAGTGGCAATAAGTTATAAGCTAACAGAATGGTCTGGTAATAGTTATTCATTGTTTCTTATTGATGACCCAGAAAATACCAACGATATTCCTCATTTCTGGTTTTAGTTTTAATCTGGCGAGCAATACCATCACTAAACATCAATTGACCTAATGTTAATTAACCCCAGCTAAAGATAGTCAAATCTAATCGCTCTCGCCGTGAATAAACAAAAAAGGCCTACTCAATGTAGACCTTTCATGTGTTTTTCAACTAGAAAACAAGCTTAACCGACGGTTATCTCTTTATACTCATCGGCTTTTTTATCGCCTCTCTTTGCTAAGGCATAGTAAAACAGCGGCGTTAGGATAAGACCAAAAACTGTCACCCCTATCATACCTGCGAATACTGCCACGCCCATGGCTTGGCGCATCTCGGCGCCCGCGCCAGTGGAGAACACCATAGGCACCACTCCCATGATAAAGGCGATAGATGTCATCAAGATAGGACGTAAACGTAATCTTGCTGCCTCTAATATCGCCTCCATAGGTGCCATACCATGGTCTTGTTTCTCCTTTGCAAACTCGACAATCAAAATAGCGTTCTTAGTCGCCAGCCCCACCAGCACTATCAGGCCAATTTGGGTGAAGATATTATTATCCCCACCGTAAATCAGCACACCACTGAGGGCTGAAAGTAAGGTCATTGGGATGATTAAGATAATCGCCAATGGCAAGCTTAAGCTCTCGTACTGGGCGGCTAGCACCATAAACACTAAGATGATCACCAGCGGGAAAACCAAAAGACCCGTATTGCCCGCGAGAATTTGCTGATAGGTCAGCTCGGTCCACTCATAAGTCATACCATTAGGTAACGTTTCAGCCAAAATTTTCTCAATCGCCGCCTGCGCTTGGCCTGTACTCACTCCGAGCGCTGGACCACCGTTGATTTCAGCGGTCGTGAAACCGTTATAGTGCATCACTCTGTCTGGGCCTGAACTTTGGCTGACGTTGATGAACGAACCTAGCGGGATCATGTCACCATTCAGATTCGGCACCTTTAGCTGACTTATCTGTTGCGGACTTTGACGGAACGCCTCGTCGGCTTGCATATTCACCTGATAGGTTCGACCGAAACGATTGAAATCATTGACATAGGTCGAGCCCATATAGGTTTGTAATGTCTGGAAGATTTGATCGAGCGACACTGCCTGCTGTTTCGCTTTAGTCCGATCGATATCCAGTTCAAGTTGTGGCACATTCACTTGATAGCTAGAGAAAACGCCAGCTAACTGAGGATCGGCCCACGCCTTGTACATCACTTGTTGGGTCACCTGATACAAGGCCTCATAACCAAGGTTGGCTCTGTCTTGAATTTGCAGACGGAACCCTCCTATAGTGCCGAGGCCTTGCACAGGTGGCGGCGGGAAGATGGCAATAAACGCGTCTTGAATAGCAGCAAATTGCTGATTCAATTGTCCTGCAATGGCATTCGCCGACAGTTCAGGACTGGTACGAGAGTCAAAATCATCGAGCGCAACAAACACCACGCCTGAGTTAGGACTATTGGTAAAACCGTTGATGCTAAGGCCAGGGAAGGCAATCGAGTGCGCGACTCCGGGGTGATTTAGCGCAATCTCAGACATCTTCTTGATCACACTATCCGTACGTTCAAGGGATGCCGCATCGGGCAACTGAGCAAAGGCCACTAAATACTGTTTATCTTGGCCGGGCACATAACCCGTTGGTGTATTGGCAAATTGCACACCCGTTAACGCCACCATGCCTAAATACACTAGGCCAATAATGCCGCCAAAACGGATAACCTTACGCACTAACCAGCCATAACCATCGGATGCACGGTTAAATAAGCGATTAAAAGGCACAAATAACCAAGCACCAAACAACTTATCCATTAGACGGGTTAAGCCGTCCTTAGGTGCATCATGGCTCTTGAGTAACAGCGCCGATAATGCCGGACTTAAGGTCAGTGAGTTAATCGCCGAGATAAAGGTCGAGATAGTAATAGTCAAGGCAAACTGTTTATAGAACTGCCCGGTTAAGCCACTCATAAACGCCGTTGGAATAAACACCGCCGCCAGCACTAAGGTGGTTGCCACAATCGGGCCTGTCACTTCCTTCATCGCCTTTTGTGTTGCCGCAACTGGGCTTAATCCTGCGGCAATATTACGCTCGACGTTTTCGACCACGACGATGGCATCGTCAACCACAATCCCGATGGCGAGCACCAGCCCGAATAGCGACAAGGCATTTAACGAGAAACCGAGCAAATGCATAAAGGCAAAGGTACCGACCAAAGACACAGGCACGGCCACCAGCGGAATAATCGATGCGCGCCAAGTTTGCAGGAACAGTACCACCACTAACACCACCAGTAACACGGCTTCGAGCAGGGTTTTTACCACAGCTTCAATCGAGCCACGCACGAACACTGTTGGGTCGTAAACGATTTCGTATTCGAGTCCTTCAGGGAATCCTTTAGACAGCTCTGCCATTTTGGCGCGCACATCGTCGGAAATCTGAATCGCGTTAGAGCCCGATGCTTGAAATACAGGAATAGCCACCGCATCCTTATTATCGAGTAAAGAGCGCAGCGCATAACTCGTTGCCCCGAGTTCCACCCGCGCGACATCTTTAAGGCGGATCACCTCAGCATTCTGACCAACTTTGATGATGATATCTTCAAATTCAGACAGTTCAGTTAAACGGCCTTTCACGTTAATTAAAAGTTGAAAGTCAGCACTGCCACTGGGCTGCGCGCCTAAACTGCCCGCTGCTGCCTGTTGGTTTTGCTCACGTACGGCGGCAATAATGTCCGCTGGCGATAAACCCAGCGCCGAGACTTTATTGGGATCAAGCCAAATCCGCAGGCTGTATTCGCCGGCGCCAAACAAACGTACAGCGCCGACACCGTTAATCCGCGCTAACTCGTCTTTGACGTTTAGCGCCGCATAGTTAGACAGATACAACATGTCGTAACGGTTATCCGGCGATAACAAATGCACCACCATGGTGAGATCCGGCGATGATTTTTCAGTAACAATACCAAGACGTTGTACTTCCTGCGGCAGACGGGGCATAGCGCGATCGACTCGGCTCTGCACTTGGGTTTGAGCCTTATCCACATCCGTGCCAATCGCAAAGGTGATAGTCAAGGTCATACGTCCATCGGACGTCGCCTGCGATGACATGTACAACATGTCTTCGACGCCGTTGATTTCCTGCTCCAGCGGTGAAGCCACGGTTTCGGCAATCACTTTAGGATTTGCGCCAGGATAATTAGCAGTGACCACTACCGTAGGTGGCACTACCTCTGGATATTCGGTAATAGGCAACTGCCAAACAGCAATCGCCCCAGTGATAAGAAACAGCATTGACAGCACGGCTGCAAATATCGGTCTTTTAATGAAAAATTGCGACAACATAGTGTGTTATTCCTTAACCGCGGCTCGCCGTTTCAACCGCTTGCGCCGTCAAATGCTCTTGGTTTTTATCGAGTATTAACTGGGCTTGGCGTAGCGCCTCGAGCTTGTCGCTGTCGACCATGTCCACTATGTTTGGCTCAATTTGCATCTTAGGACGAACGCGTTGCATACCGTTGACGACGATCTTGTCTTCGGCCATCAAGCCTTGGGTTACAATGCGCAGTCCTTGGACTTTTTCGCCTAAGGTCACACCGCGATATTCGACCGTGCCATCATGACCGACGACCAGCACAAACTTATTATTGAGATCTGTGCCAACCGCTTTATCGTCAATCAAGATCCCCTCATAGGCGCCACTGCCCGCAGTACGAAGACGCGCAAACAAGCCTGGCAATAGGTTATTGTCTTCATTGTTAAAAGTCGCACGCACTCGAATAGTACCCGTCTGCTTATCCATCGCATTATCCACAAAGTCGACCATGCCAATATGGTGATAATCGCGCTCATTGGCTAAAGCCATGTAAACAGGATTATCGCCAGCACGGGGATCGTTACGTTTGTTCTGCGCGGTTAACTTCACGTATTTAAGGTAGGTTTGCTCGTCCACATCAAAATAGGCATACATGCTGGCGGTAGAGACTAAGCTGGTCAGCACACTCTGCCCTGCTGTGACATAGTTACCCGCAGTGACGTTGGCGTAGGACACGCGGCCATCTATCGGCGCTTGTACTTGGGTATAAGCTAAATCAAGCTCGGCGCGCATGAGTGCTGCTTTCACCGAAGCGACTGCGGCTGCAGTCTGACGTTTATTCGACTCACGGGTATCGAGTAATTCGGCCGAGACCGCCTTTTGGTCAAATAACTTATGTGCCCGTTCAAAATCATTAGTGGCCAGTTGCTCTGCAGAGAGTGCGCTAGCAAGATCTGCTTTTAACCGGGCCACTTCCACTTCAAACACGCTTGGATCGATGCGAAATAACACCTCGCCTTTTTTCACTAAGGCGCCTTCTTTAAAATTTACTGAGTCGATATAGCCTGACACCCGCGGGATAAGGGTGACACTTTCTGGCGCCTGTAAACGACCGGTAAACTCATCCCATTCAGTGACTCGCTCATGCAATACCTGAGCGACATCCACCTTAGGCGCACTCGGTGCAGGTCCCTGCTGCGCTGTTTGCTCACCACAAGCTGAAAGGACGAAAGCAGCCACTGCCGTTAACATCATTATTCGTAAAGGTTTGTTACTCATCATATTACTATCCTCAAAGTGGCGGGCATTTCACGCTGTTCGAACCACACACATGCAGCTGTGTTACAAACCAAATCAATTAAATACCGACTGGTAAAAAATATTCTGTACTGGACGGTAATATATAGCGTAAAATGATGCTGTCAACAAATTTATATACCGATCGGTATTTAATTAAGAGTGTGTACTCACCCTAGGCAGGCAATGCGTCCAGAGGCAAAAGGCTACGAGTTTGAACTGCAAAGCATTTTGATGAATATTGAAGCAAACACTGACTAACGCAGATAACATGCTGAACTTAGGTGACACCTTGAATGACTAAGTAGACATATCCCCCTAAGTCCATCATAGGTGGCAAGTGTGGCTGGACAGGGACTAAACCCATGTCTATCCTAGGGGCAATTGAGAATTGAGGAGCCTAATGATGTCAACCGTCACCCAGACGCCCTGTGTTGGTCGCCCACGAGCTTTTGACACTGACGATGCATTAGCAAAAGCCTTAGAAGTCTTCTGGCTCAAAGGTTTTGAAGGTACATCGTTAACCGATCTCACCCAAGCTATGGGCATTAATAAACCTAGCCTTTATGCCGCTTTCGGTAATAAAGAACAGTTATTTCTCAAAGCGATAGAATTGTATGAACAGCGCCCCTGTGCGTTTTTCTACCCGGCACTGGAACAGAAAACCGCCTATCAGGTTATCGAGTCAATGCTACTCGGTGCGGCAAGCTCTTTGGTGGATAAAAGCCATCCACAGGGATGTTTGATTGTTCAAGGGGCACTCACCTGTAGTGAAGCAGGACAAGCGATTAAAGACACTTTGATTAATCGTCGCCGCGATGGTGAAATAGCCCTGTGCGAACGACTGCAACGCGCCAAAGATGAAGGTGATTTGCCCGCTGACGCCGATCCCTTGCTGCTTGCCCGTTATATAGGCACTGTATTGCAAGGTATGGCCGTACAAGCGACCAGTGGAATTTGCCCGAATGAACTGCGCCAAGTCGCCGAGCTAGTGCTGGCTAACTTTCCGCGTAATAATTAATCCTGATTCACCAATCCTGATCCACAAAAACTAAACCCCAGTAGAGTACTCACTTAACTGGGGTTTTATTTATGCTTTGCTTTATTTCTGTCCAACCATTTATTTCTGTCCAACCAAGAGTTCTCTAAACAGTTGTCTGAGTCGTTTCAATAATGGCAGGCTGCTTTTATCTTGATGCTGGATCACATCGACGTTTGCATGCCAGCCTATCTGCTCAAATTCTATGGGGACGCGAGTTAAGTTACCCGATGAAACTAAATTGGACGCCATATGCTCGGGCAATAGACACCAACCATGGCCCTGTAATGCGAGCTCCAATAACACGTAATAGTTATCGGCATACCAAACATCAGGACTGAACGCCTGCTGAAAACTACTGGTTTTAGTATTCCGTGAGCGGATGAGTAATTGTCGATACAGTCGCAATGAGTCCATGTTCGGTGCAACTGATTTTGTTAAGGGATGCGAACTCGCCACATAAAGATCGAATTGAATCACCCCAATGCTCTCAAAATCTATACTACTTGGCATAGATAATTCACTAAAAATCAATCCTGTAGATGCTCTTCCCGAATGCACCATGTCGATAATATCTATGCTTGAGGCACTGAGAAACTCGAGTTCGATATTAGGGAAATCACCTTCTAACAACCGAATAATTTCAGATATTCTCTGTATAGGAATGCCTTCATCCATCGCAAGGCACACTTCTGAAGATTGACTACTGAAGAGCGATAAGGCGGTATGTTTGAGCCTACGATGTTGAAGAATCGTCGCTCTTGCGTAGGGCAGTAATTTACTGCCTTCGGCCGTTAATACCGGATAACGACCCGAACGGTCAAATAACTCAACCCCGCAGTCAATTTCAAGATTCATCACATGCTGGCTAATCACGGATTGTGCTTTCTTAAGTTGCCTTGCAGCATTCGAAAATGAACCAGATTCTACGGTTTCCATAAAGGCTTCGAGTTGTTCGAGACTAAACATATCGTTTTTACCGATACTATCTGACTATAACTTATCCCTATACTAGATAAAATTATGGCCATAGTCACATTAAATGAATGGGAAATAGCCATGAAAACGACAGAACGTATCTTTAACGCCTTACTCTTTGAAGCGATTGCACTCGCTATTATTATCCCCGTTTCTGCCCTAATATCAGGCAAGGGAACCAGTGAACTTGTCATAGTTGGTATCGCTTTGAGTCTTTATACCGTGGTATGGAACTACTTCTACAACCTAGGATTCGACAGGGTATTTGGGGCAAATCGGGAGCAACGCACTTTGAAAACCAGAATACTGCATACCTTTGGATTTGAAGGGGGACTTATTTTCATTAGCATACCGACCATCGCCTGGTTTCTACAGATAGGTTGGTTGGCAGCCATGGGCTTAGAAGCGGTTTTTTTGATCTTTTTCTTCTTCTACAGCACCCTATTCCATTGGTGCTATGACAAGTATCAGCCCTATAAGACTTGGTTTACTATGCAAGCCACTAAGGTCAAATAGCGCAGCTAAGATCAACACACATCACCATCAAACGAACCTCACTAAGCAATTTAGCGATTCGTTTGATGGCAGCATTGAAACTTATCCGTTTCAATTTCTTCTACTTATACCAATCACATTAAATATCTAATCAGTTCAGAGCCTTACAGGCATCTCAATCCAAGGCGCATTGACGCAGAAATGGTTATTCCCTTTTAAGTCAATGCAACACGGGAGTGGGATGCCTGTGAGGCTCCCGAAGGGCGGGTTTTAACGCGCTTTATACTGCGTTCAAGGCTTTCGACAGAGCACCACTATGCCTTCAAGCCTTCGCCTTGTCTAAAGCGCGTTGAACTCCCGCTGAATGAACAGATATTTAGTACGATTGGTATTAGCAAGAAAGCGAAGCCAGTTCATGTGTTGCCCAGCGTAAAATTCCCCTTAAACACAGTACATAAAAATAATAAACCCGCACACGGTAAACTGAGGTTGTTGAAATATCCTATAAACATCACAAAAGGACTAACTATCAGTAATTAATATTCAAATCATTAGTCTAGATATAATCCTTTATGCTATAAAAGCCATATATTAAGCGGGGAGATGGAAGCAAAATGCGTGCAGGGAACAGAATGAGGCTCAGGATGCAGCAGGCATTAAATTTGCCGTCAGCATTGATACTTAGCATCGTTTTATTGCTCGTATCCATTATTTGCAACATGGCACTCGCTAAAGAAAGCAATGCAATACCAGCAGAATCGCAACCTCAAGCCATAACCTTAGCCGCAGAAGACAGTTGGCCACCTTTCGCCAATCAGTTTGGTCAAGGTATTTCCCATCGTTTAATCCAAGCCGCCTTTAAACAGTCGCATATTGAAGTAAATAGCTTAGTTGTACCCTACTCTCGCGCCTTAATGATGGCGGAAAAAGGTGCAGTTGATGGGGTGTTTAACGTCACCCGCGAGAACAGTACTGAGCAACGCTTCATCTTTGGAAACACCCCATTATTTATCGCCACGGCTTCTTTTTATCAAAAGAAACAAAAACCTATTCTGGCAGACAATAAATGGGCGCTACCTAAAGGCACCGTTATCGGCGTGATTAAAAGCTATGAATATGGCGACGAGTTTCCCACATTAGTTAAACAGCAACAGCTCAATATCGTCACCGTCGCCAACCAACAACAGCTCATCAATTTATTGTTGATTGGTCGCATAGATGCCGCCTTGATGTTCGACTTAGTCGCGAAGGAAAACCTGAAAAAAATGGGGGTAGATGATGAGATTATTCCTGTATTTGCTAACCACAGCAGCGATATTTTTTTGGCCTTCTCGAAAGGAAATCCGCAAGCACAAACCTTAGCAAGCCAACTCGACGCTGGCTTATCACAGCTAAAAGCCACAGGCCAATACGACAAACTGCTCTTAGTCGCTGACTAATCCACTATCGCTACAAGCGAATGATAGATTACCGCTGCGAGCGAATGATCTCTTGATTCACCCAATATAACAGCTGCTTAATAGCCTTCGACAGGATCTGATTCTGGCGCACAATATAACCTAAACTCGTTGTAGGGAATTGCGGTAGAGGAGTGACTTTAGTGGTGAGATTCGCCTTAGTGTAAACCGAAAACTCCGGTACGATCGCCACACCAAATCCCGCCTCAGCCCAATCGATTTGCGCGTCAACACTGCCGACTTCCATTATTCTGTAATTCGATAAGTTCAGCGACGGCAATGCAGGATCTAACAATTCGCGGGTTCGCGTATCGTGTCCTAATAAAATCAACGTCGGTTGCTCGGCTAAGGGCGTATCCACAGAGGGTTTTGCCTGCTGCCATTGCTGTAAGTTATCTCCGATTGCACACCATTTAATCTGTTGTAGCTCAGTAAAATGCAGTGGCTGACTTTCCTTCTGCGCAATCACAAACCCTAAATCGGCCTCGGCATTTTTCACCAATTCAGAGGCTTGTGATGAGGTTGTGTTGAGCAGAGAGAAATCTATTCCCGGAAACTCCGCCTTAAAGAGCTGAAACGGCTGGATCAACAATAACCGCGAGATAATATCGCTGGCGGCAATGGTCAAGGTGCCTTGGCTAAGGTCATTAATCGCATTGAGATCCGCCTGACAAATTTGCAGCTCCATTAACGTCTTCTGACTGCTCTCTAACAGGCGAAATCCCGCTTGCGTTAATCGAAAGGGATTACGGTCAATCAACTTGACTCGAGTGCTTTGCTCTAACTGCTTAATATGCAAGCTAACATTGGGCTGCGTCATGTGCAGCGCTGTGGCCGCTTTCCCAAAATGCTTGTATTCAGCTAAAGTCACGAAGGTCTTTAACCAATGGATATCGAGCATAACGTCACCTTTTGCAAAGTATTAGAGTTGATGATAGCCAATGATATATGAAATTCTTATTGGGATGATAACCATAATTAATTTCTCTTATTTAAATGACGGGTCTAGCATAGCGTCTTAATCAATGAGGAGATGTTGTTATGCCGTCGATCGTGGTTGTGGGTGCAAATTGGGGTGATGAAGGCAAAGGCCGCATCGTAGATTATTTAGCCGCGGATGCCGCTGCCAGTATTCGCTTTCAAGGTGGTAACAACGCTGGCCATACCGTAGTCAACGACTATGGCACCTTTAAATTACACCAATTACCGAGTGGCATTTTCAACCCTAACTGCGTTGCAGTTTTAGGCCCTGGTATGGTGATCAGCCCTGAAAAACTCAGTGTAGAAATTGCTGAAGTGCAAGCGGCTGGCATTGAAGTCAAATTATGCATTTCTGACCGTGCTACCTTGTGCTTACCTCTACATGCATTAGAAGATACCTTAGAAGAACAACGTCTTGGCGACCTCGCCTATGGTTCAACCCGTCAAGGGATTGCACCAGCCTATGGCGATCGCGTGATGAAAAAAGGCATTTTAGTCGGCTGGTTAAACCAACCTGAAGTGCTGCAAGAGCGCATTCAATTTATGCTCGACTGGAAATTACCGCAGTTAAAAGCACTTTATCCAAGTTGCGATTTTAATCAAACCGCCGCCGAAATGACCGCATGGTTATTAGAAGTGACGGCACCTTGGCGTCCGTTTATTTGTAACGTGACAGAGCCATTAAAAGCATTACAAAAACAAGATGCGAGCTTACTGTTTGAAGCGCAATTAGGTGCTGGCCGCGACTTAGTCTACGGCGAATATCCTTATACCACATCTTCAAACGTGACTGCGGCTTACGCGGGTATCGGCAGCGGTTTACCAGCTCTGCGTCCAGAGCGCGTAATTGCTGTCGCGAAAGCCTTTAGCTCATCAGTAGGCACTGGCACCTTAGTGACCGCAATGGAAGAGCAAGACGCCTTCCGCGAAAATGCCAACGAGTTTGGTGCAACGACAGGCCGTCCACGTGACATGGGTTACTTCGACGCTGTTGCCACCCGTAATGGTGTTGAGCTACAAGCAGCAACCGAAATTGCCCTGACTAAGATTGATTGTCTTTCTGGCATGAAAGATCTAAAAATCTGTGTTGCCTATGCTGGTGAACACACTGAGAACCCAATTTGGCCACAAACTGCTGCGTTAAGCCCAGTGTATGAGCAAATGCAAAGCTGGAGCGAAGATATTACTAGTTGTCGCACCTTCGAAAGCCTACCAGTCGCCGCACAACAATATGTTGAACGTATTGAAGACTTAATGGGTGTACGCGTTAGCATGGTTTCTGTTGGACCAGAGCGCGATCAAATGATCATCCGCTAGTAAACAACATTTACCCTACAAAAAAGCCATATTCGCCTCGGTGAATATGGCTTTTTACTTTGATATGGTTTGTCATTGAAGAATCACTCAAGACGTTGATAGCGATGACTCGAATACCCCATATTCAAATATCGCCACTAAATGAAATGGCATTACTCTTCGAATACGTATTTATCTATCATACCGACCATACGACCAATTTCTGGTTTAGTAATGGTATCGTTAGCACCTAATGCCATCGCCTTTGCGCGGTTATCTTCACTCATTAAAGAGGAAAACATCACAATTGGCATTTGTCGATACGCCTTGGATTCTCTTAAGCGTTTCACCAAATGCATGCCATCCATGCGAGGCATCTCAACATCCGTAATAATGGCGCTGACAAAATCAGAAATAGAAGCATTATCTTGGTCAGCAAGATTCTCAAATTCCATCAGCATTTCAAGGGCATCACCACCATCTTTGGCTGTGATAATGTTGTAACCTGCGCTGCGAAGGGTATTTTCGATCATCTTACGAATAAAAGCGGAATCATCGACAATTAAAATCGTTTTCGCTTCACGTTTCGCCAGCATTTTATCATTGATCAGTACACTTCTATCGAGCGTGACATCGTACTTATCCATACTCAGTTCAGGATTAATGTCAGCAATAATTTTCTCAAAATCCAATATCATAATGAGCATGCCATCACGGCGCACTACGGCAACGACACAATCATTTTCACCCGCTTCTAAAAATTGACTCGGCGATTCAACTTGCTCCCACGACACTCTATGGATGCTACGAACACTATCGATTAAAAACCCATTAATCATCTTATTAAAATCAGTCACGATGACCACTTTGTGGGTTAAATCCTCTGGTGTCGATATTCCGAGCCAACCGGCAAGATCGACCAAAGGGATCAACTTTTCTCGCAGCGAGAACACCCCAACCATGTGCCGCTGGGCATTGGGATAATCTGACGTTTCTGGCACCCTAATTACTTCTCTCACTTTGGCGACATTAATACCGTAATGGCACACTTTATGGCCACCATTGGGAAGTGTCTTATGTAGATGAAACTCAATAATTTCGAGTTCATTTGTGCCACTCTCTGTCAATATTTCTGATTTTTTAATTTCGCTCATATAAAGCTCTCAACCTAGCAAATCAACGTAAGAAAGGGATTGCAGTTATCAGTATAGGAAGGGATTAACGAATTAGGCACGATAGTGTGATTTTACTGCCTGATTAGCGTGATATTTTTTGGGTAACAAGCATTTTATCTATAAGCAGAAAAACGTCCCATAATCGAACCTAATGACGATTTCAGTAGTCACATTGTCAATCATGTCCAGATTAAGCATCGCCGTTGCCGACCTAAAGTCGTCTGCACATTTCCCTTAACAGCGCTTTTGCCTCTCCGCATTAGAGGTTTTGTTTTAAAAGATAAGCCGCTAAACTATCGCGCAATAAAACTATCTAGCATAGCCGTAGCCCATGCCGCAATTTAGCCCGACCTTTTCTTTCCCAGTGCAAATCTACTATGAAGATACTGATTTTTCTGGCGTGGTGTATCACCCCAACTTTTTAAAATACTTCGAGCGAGCCCGTGAGCATGTGATTGGTGCTGAGCGTTTAAGTGCATTATGGCAACAAAACCAACTGGGTTTTGCTGTGTATCGTAGCGATATGCTATGTCATGAGGGGGTTGAATTTGCCGATATTATCGATGTACGGACTAAATTTTACTTTGAGAGCAAGTATCGCACTGTGTGGCTACAGGAGATTTGGCGCCCACAAGGTAAAAAGCCAGCTGTTACGGCAACCATTGAAATGGTGTGTATGAATCAAGCCCGCCAATTAGCGCCTATGCCGGCAGAGTTAATCGCCGTCTTAAGTCAGGGTTTTCTTTCAAGCGAACAAAGCTAATACTCTTACATACAAGTACACGCGCGATTTACTGAGCTTATTTCGACATAAGCAAAGGTAACAAAAAATCACTCAAAAAAGTACAACACAAATAACGATAACTGGACAGTATTAAGGCTCGACAGCAAGCCTTAATACTCTTGATTTGACGAGCATTTGATTTAACGAGCATTTGATTTAACGAGCGCTTAATTTAATGAGCACAAGGTTTAGATTGTATTATGTAGTTGGGCCCAGTTCATTTCGAGTTCGGCGGCACTCATAGGCTTCGCGTAATACATGCCTTGTATAGTATCAACCCCCATAGCCACTAACCTATCTCTAATCTCAAGCGTTTCAATTCCTTCAACAGTTACCTCATAGCCGAGTTTTTTGGCAATATTAATACTGGCTTCAAGGATGTATTCCGACGGTTTATCCTGCTCCAGATCCTTTAAAAAGGCTTTATCGATTTTGACTTCATTAACGGGTAAATGCTTTAAATAAGCTAAGGAAGAATGACCCGTACCAAAATCATCAATTGCAAGTCTAACCCCTAAGGCACGTATCTTTCCTAACGTCTCGACCGCCTTAGTTAAATCCGCCATTAAAGTGCTTTCAGTAATTTCGATCATCAAAGATTCGGGTGGGAGCTGGTAATAGGCTAATCTTGCAGCAATTTCTTGGGGTAAGGTTTCACTGTCAAGGTCCCGTGTCGACAGGTTAACTGCAACACACAATTGTATCCCCGCCGCACGCCATTTTGCCTGCTGTGCTAAAACCTGATCGAGTGCCCATTGGCTGACTAAATCAATCATGCCAGCATATTCGGCTAAGGGAATAAATTCTCCCGGAGAAATAATCCCGAGTTCGTCATGCTCCCAACGCATTAAGGCTTCAACCTGAAAACATCGACCCGTGGCAATATCCTGTTTAGCTTGATACACCATATATACTTGATTACGTTGCAAACCTTTAGGCAAACTATCGATAATTTTCAGTTCCCTTAACTGACGAATATCATCATTTTGGGCATAGTAAGCAATCGCGCTACGAGAATGGCGGGCTTTCTTCAGCGCCAAATCGACTCGACGTAGCATCTGACTCGTGTCGGCGTGATGTTCTTGTAAATGCAGACAGCCGATTTGAAGCTTAACGCTGACGGGTGTGTTCTTAATGCTAAAAGGCACTTGCAACCGCCCTCTTAAGTGGACTAATTGCTCCTCAGTCAACGCTTGCTCGTAATATAAACAAAATTCATCACCATTGAGGCGTGCGATTAATCTCGGGGATAAACTTAAGCTGTTTAAGCGTTCGGCAAATTGCTTCAGCAGGATATCGCCAAACACAAAACCAAAGAGATCATTCACATAGCGAAATCGATAAATATCAATTAGCACTAATGTCCCTTGAGTCAGCGGCATCATGCCAGTAAGAGTACGTTTCAAGCCGACACGATTAACAAGTCCTGTTAGCTTATCCTTACCCACACTTGCCGGTAACGCCTTTAATAATTCATTTAAAGTATGGTAGAGAGGAACAAACGCTTGGGGGACGATACCAATGTCTAAAGCTTGGCGTTCAACCTTTTGCAGCTCTAGCTGGGTACAAAGCTGTGCTAAAAAATTTTGCTGCGACCGTAAAGATCTGTATTTTGACTGCAGGATATACAATGAGAATATCAATAAAGCGAGAGAAGCGACAACTAACCCGATTACGAACATACCTTGGCCTCTGCCATACCACGTAAGCTTGTTCTCAAATGACACGATAAAAGATATCAGCGCCATTTGAATTCCATTTAGGCCTAATGATTATTGGTAACTTTCTCTAATTGAATGGAATTTTTCCATAAACTCATCACTGGCTAAATCATCGGTCGTCACAGGTAATCCACGGGCGACAAACACACCGAGACGTTGCTCTAGTTCAGTGCCCGCTCGCAATTCACCGGTATAAAAGGCCGCTGCACGGATAAAGTCGAGATAGGTGACATGATCGGGTAGATAAGGTAAATCAGCCCAACGCTCAACCACTTCCATCACTTCGGTAGAGAAATCCCAACTTTTCAAAACAGCACGACCCAAAGGCCCTTGCATTTTACGTACGAGCGCGCGTAATTGATCAATGCTAGTGAATAAATGGGGATGCGCCTCCGCTTCTGTTAATACAGGTAAGGCGCCAATGTTATGCACGAGTCCAGCTAAGGTTAAGGTATCAAAATTTAACCGGCTGGTTGAATGGCGCTTATTATACATCTGCAGCATGGCACAAGACGCAGCAGTTACATCGATTGAGGTACGCCACACTTCGTCCATGACTTCCCACACCATTTCATTGGTGGAAATAAATAATTGCTCCATCGCCACCGAAGTGGCAATGCTTTTAATCTGGATTAACCCAATACGAGAAACCGCACTGTTGATACTTTCAGCTGGCACGCCTCGGCTATATAGCGCGCTGTTAGCGACCTTAATAATACGCGCAGAAATCGCTGCATCTTGGCCGATCACTTCTGCCACTTGTTTAAGGCTCGCATCGGAGCGTCCAACCACTTCTTGCACCCGCATCGCCACTTCAGGCAAGGTCGGTAGTACTAAGGCATCGTCTTTTAGTTTTTTTAATAAACTGACTAACAGTAGATGTTCGGTAGACATCTTAACTCCCATCAATCTGTAAACATCAACATTGGATTGTTGGAGTATATCAGTTGGCTGTCATTAGATGCGTAGAAAAAACTGCAGACGTTAATAATTTGTATGATTGCGTTATCAATTTTGCCTTACTTATCTGTCTTGATCATCGACCTCAACCATCACTCAAGTTGAAATATTCCGCTCCAGTTGATCTAAGCCAAACTCACTATATTCGTAAAATGTGAAGTACTGCTAAAGTTAACTAAGGCAATTTGCATACCCCTACTTTCATTGTGTAAAATGCCGCCCCCGCGCACCGCGTCATTTATTAACCCATTTGAGAGTGATTATGTTTAAACCTGAGCTGCTGTCTCCAGCTGGAACCTTAAAGAACATGCGCTACGCCTTTGCCTATGGCGCAGATGCAGTGTATGCCGGTCAGCCAAGATATAGTCTAAGGGTACGTAACAATGACTTTAAAATGGAAAACCTTGCCACTGGGATTGAAGAAGCCCATGCACTCGGTAAAAAGCTGTATGTGGTGAGCAATATCGCGCCCCACAATGCCAAGCTAAAAACCTATATCAAGGACATGGAACCCGTAGTGGCGATGAAGCCTGACGCACTGATCATGTCCGATCCCGGTTTAATCATGATGGTACGTGAAGCGTTTCCTGATCAAGTGGTGCATTTATCCGTGCAAGCAAATGCCATCAACTGGGCCTCGGTAAAGTTTTGGCAAACCCAAGGCATCAAACGCGTGATCCTGTCACGCGAATTGTCTTTAGATGAAATCGAAGAGATTCGTCAGCGCTGCCCCGATATCGAGCTTGAAGTGTTTGTGCATGGCGCCCTGTGTATGGCGTATTCAGGCCGTTGTTTACTCTCAGGTTATATCAATAAACGCGATCCTAACCAAGGCACCTGCACTAATGCTTGTCGCTGGAAATACGATGTACACGAAGCGCAGCAAAATGACAGCGGTGACATCATTGCCATGCCAAATGCGGTGCAAATTGAAACGCCAACGACCTTAGGCGCAGGCGCTCCCACAGATCAAATTTACCTACTACAGGAAGCCAATCGCCCCGGCGAATACATGCCCGCCTTCGAAGATGAGCACGGCACTTATATCATGAACTCTAAAGACTTACGGGCCATTCAGCACGTTGAGCGCCTGACTAAAATGGGCATAGACTCGCTCAAAATTGAAGGCCGCACTAAGTCCTTCTATTACGTTGCCCGTACAGCACAACTGTATCGCCGCGCGATTGAAGATGCTTCATCGGGTAAAGATTTCGACCGCAGCCTAATGAATCAATTAGAAGGCCTAGCCCACCGTGGTTATACCGAAGGCTTTTTACGTCGCCATGTCCATGATGAATACCAAAATTATGACTATGGCTACTCAGTTAGTGACACCCAACAATTTGTAGGTGAACTGACGGGCAAACGTAATCTTGCAGGATTGGCCGAAATTGAAGTAAAAAACAAGTTCTCCGTTGGCGACAGTGTTGAACTGATGACACCGCAAGGCAATATCAGTTTGACGATTGAACAACTCGAAAATCGCAAAGCTGAAGCAGTTGAAGCAGGCTTAGGTTCGGGGCACACTGTGTATCTGCCCGTGCCGAAAGAAGTCGATTTGAGCCACGGTATTTTGCTGCGTAACTTGCCCCAAGGTCAGGATACTCGCAACCCACATGAACTAGGTTAAGATCATGGCACTACTGATCGACGATAGCTGCATCAATTGCGACATGTGTGAACCTGAATGTCCTAATCAGGCCATCACTATGGGTGAAGAAATCTATGAAATCGATCCAGACCGTTGCACCGAATGTGTGGGTCACTACGACAAACCGACTTGCGTATCTGTCTGCCCCATTGATTGCATCGACCCAGATCCAAACCGTGTCGAATCTAACGACGAATTGTTAGTGAAATTTGCCGTGTTAACGCAAAAAGCTTAATCACGTCACCTGACCGAGTGGCTATAATGCCTCTCGGTCAAATCTGCTCTAATACCTGCCATAACCTGCGCAAAACAACCCGCATAAAAAATCACAATAATGATGCATTTAACGGTATGAGGAACCTTTAAATCGCTTAAATCCAAGCTTTTATTTCAGCATTAGTCAAAACACTACTTTAGACTGACTTCTTTTCAGCGGTGAATGTCAAAAAAGTAGCAGACGGAATTTATCGCTGCTTCACAGTTTATGATTCGGACTAAATGTCGCTTGATAAATCACCAATTTTACAAACTCGGTTGTTTTAATAGACTAATAGTTATTATTTTGACGCTTATTTGTACACCTCACTCTTTAGCTAAGTAAAAAGTCACCCACGGTCAAATTGTAAATCAAGTGTTACATTTTAACCTTGTAAATTAGATACGCCTTAAGCACCGAACTGGGCAGGTTGAAAATACCTTCTACATTGAATTGTGTCTCGAAGTCCGTGGAGACATAAAAAGAAAATGGAGTTCAACATGCATAAGAAACATTTAATTGCAGTCGCGGTCGCAACTGGACTTGCTTACTTCCCTGTTAACGCTAATGAATACCAAGCGAGTATGGTAAGTGTCCCGCAATCTAAAGCCATCAAAGATACTTACATTGTTGTATTCAATACCCCAAGCGTTCTTAATCTAAGTAATAACAACACCATAGCTGAATTCGCGACGAAACAAGCCGAGAGTTTAGTCAACCAATATGATGTCACTGTGATGAAAAACTTTGGCAATGTGCTCAATGGTGTACTCATCAAGGCCAGCGCCCAACAGATTAAAGCACTGCGTAAAGATCCAAATGTGAAATACATAGAACAAGATCAAATCATGTCAGTAACGCCTATGGTTGAAGCCAATGCCAATCAACCGAGTCCGACCTGGGGCATAGACAGAATCGATCAACGAAACTTGCCATTGGATAGTAACTATCACACGGATTTCGACGGCTCTGGTGTAACCGCCTTTGTGATCGATACTGGCGTGCTTAATTCTCACAATGAGTTTGGTGGTCGCGCCAGCAGTGGCTATGATTTTGTGGATAATGATTACGATGCGACTGACTGTAACGGCCATGGTACCCATGTGGCAGGAACTGTTGGCGGCGCTACCTACGGTGTGGCTAAAAACGTCAATCTTGTGGGCGTCAGAGTACTCAACTGTTCAGGTTCAGGTAGTAACTCTGGCGTGATTGCAGGGATAAACTGGGTGAAAAACAATGCTTCCGGCCCCGCCGTCGCAAACATGAGTTTAGGAGGCGGCGCCTCCCAAGCAACTGATGATGCAGTCAATGCCGCAGTTGCCGCAGGGGTCACTTTCGTAGTGGCGGCGGGTAACGACAACAGTAGCGCTTGTAATTACTCACCCGCACGGGCGGTAAATGCCATCACGGTTGGTTCAACCACCAGTAACGATTCCCGCTCGAGTTTTTCTAACTTCGGGACTTGCCTTGATATCTATGCGCCAGGTTCGAGCATTACGTCTGCTTGGTATAACTCGAATTCAGCGACTAATACCATAAGTGGTACCTCAATGGCTGCCCCACATGTGGCAGGCGTTGCCGCATTATACTTAGATGAAAATCCAAATCTCTCTCCCGCACAGGTGACAAACTTACTCACGACGCGCGCCACGTCAAATAAAGTTACAGACGCGAAAACAGGCTCACCGAATAAGTTACTGTTTTCACTTGCAAGCGATGATGGTGGCTGTGGCAATAATTGCCCCGTCGATGAAACACCGCTGCAAAATAATGTGGGTGTCGCAATCAGTGGCGCCACAGGTTCTGCGACGTATTACTACATCGATGTCCCAGTCAATGCGGCAAGTTTAGGGATCAATCTAGCGGGTGGTTCTGGTGATGCGGATATTTATGTCAGCCAAGGACAAAAACCGACGACAACAAGCTACCAATGCCGCCCCTATCAAAATGGCAACAACGAGAGCTGTAACTTCACCACACCTACGGCGGGTCGGTGGTATGTGATGGTGCAAGGCTATAATAATTACGCCAATGCCCAACTGACAGCCAGCTATAACCTGAATGGCGGCGGAAGCTGCACCGATGCAAACTGCTTAACCAATGGCGTACCTGTCACGAATTTAAGCGGGGCAACGGCAACAGAGAAACTGTATAAGATAGTGGTTCCAGCCAATAGCCAACTCAACATTGCCACCAGTGGCGGAACTGGAGATGTAGACCTGTATGTCAAAGCAGGCACTACCCCAACGACCACCAGCTATGATTGCCGTCCCTATAAAAATGGGAACAATGAAAGCTGTTCGATTACAGTGACTCAAGCGGGAACTTACCATGTGATGTTACGCGCTTATTCGAGCTACTCGGGACTACAACTGAGTGCAAGCTACTAACTCATTGACCAAACCATACAATAAAGTTTAAATAAAAATAAGCCCACTAAGATAATAACTTAGCGGGCTTCTTTATGGAATTAGCAGTGTGTAGTCTCACTAAATAACGTTAAAAGCTTGGGGATTTGGCGAGAATAATTGTCGGTTTCGCTTCAATTTGAAGACGCTCAATCACAGCGGCAAGCTTTTCAACACTAAGACGAATTGGGGCTGGCATACTGGCAAATTCGATACTTAGCAGCAGGTTTTTCACTTCGAGTCCTAATTCAGTATCACCTTGAATACTCAGCTTACGCTGGAAGAATAGCGTGTCGGGATCTTCCTTCGCCGCCGCCACTAACACTAGCTCAGCAGAGTTGGCACTGAAGGTCACCTGCGCATCGGTGAGCTCTCTGACTTGCCATTTTCCATTAAAACTGACTTCGAAGGCTAAGTTTATATCTTCCACTCGAATCGCGACCCATTTATCCGTCAAAAATCCAAGCTCATCGTCAGCAGCTTGCTCGGCAAGTAAGAGTTCAAGCAATTGGCTGATGGCTTTTGCTTTGAGGCTAAACGGCATCTTAGCAAGGGGAAAGCCGATGGCTTTTGGGGTGAACTCTAAAAGTTGCTGAGCAAATTTTGCGAAAAAAACAGCGGACATAGCGGGAACCCTACAAGAATAAAACATGATATATCCCAGTTTATCGGGATTTTATGATCTTAAACCTGTTTTAAATCAATTCATCGCCATTCAATCTTACCTACACTCAGCGGCTATCATTTTATCGGGAGCATCACTATGGAGCTGTTGTGTCCAGCAGGAAATCTGGCCTCGCTAAAGTCGGCATTACATGCCGGAGCCGACGCTGTGTATCTAGGGTTAAAAAACGACACCAACGCGCGCTCGTTTGCAGGATTAAACTTCACCCCCGCAAAATTGCAAGAAGCCACTGAGCTGACGCAAAAGCACGGCAAAAAAATCTTTTTGACCTTAAATACTTTTCCAAAGCCCGGTGAAGAGCATCGTTGGTATCAGGCTATCGATTTAGCGGCAAAACTGGGTATGGATGCATTAATTGTCGCCGATCTTTCTTTACTCGATTATGCCCATAGGCACTATCCAAACCTGCCACTGCATTTATCGGTGCAGGCCAGTGCAACCAATCTGGGTGCGCTGAGCTTTTATAAGGAAGCCTTTAACATCGCCCGAGTAGTATTGCCACGGGTGTTATCCATGAAACAAGTACGGGATCTTGCTAAAGTCAGCCCAGTGGATTTGGAAGTATTCGCCTTTGGTAGTCTGTGCATTATGGCCGAAGGGCGTTGCCAGCTATCATCCTATGTAACGGGCCAATCGCCCAACACAGGTGGATCTTGTTCACCAGCAAAACACGTTCGCTGGCAAGAAGAAGGACAGAACCGATTAACCCGGCTCAACGATGTGTTAATCGATAAATCGGCCCTCGACGAACAAACGGGTTATCCCGTGGTATGCAAAGGCCGTTACATCACAGCAGATCAAGATTCGCCGCAATATTTACTCGAATCACCAACCAGTTTGAATACCTTAAGCTTACTTCCAGAGCTAGCCAAGGCGGGCATAGTGTCGCTGAAAATCGAAGGACGTCAACGCAGCCCCGCCTATGTTGAACAAGTCACTCGAGTATGGCGTCAAGCCATAGACACCTATCTAAATAATCCAGCGCTGTACTCACAAAGCCAAAATCAACCCCATTGGGAACAAGCCCTAGCGAAAGTATCCGAGGGTCAAATCACTACGCTTGGCGCCTACGAGCGCGATTGGCAATAAAAGGTAAATAGAGAGCAAGATTGACAAAGGACACCTTATGAAGATTTCCCTAGGACCACTGTTGTATTGCTGGCAGAAACAGCAAGTCGCTGACTTTTACCAGCAAGTCGCCGCCAGTCAAATTCCCTTAGTGTATTTAGGTGAGGCGGTTTGTAGCCGCAGACGCGAACTCAAGTGGGGCGATTATCTAGAGCTGGCGCAAATGCTCAAGCAGGCGGGTAAAGAAGTCGTGCTTTCGACGCTGGCCTTAATCGAAGCGCCATCTGAATATACTGAGCTCAAACGCCAGGTCGATAACGGTGAATTTATCGTCGAAGCAAACGATATGGCGGCAGTGTATCTTGCCAACGAGCACAAGCTGCCCTTCGTCTGCGGCGCGAGTATCAATAACTACAATCGCGCCAGTTTAGATATTTTGCAGCGGTTTGGAATGCAAAGATTTGTGATGCCAGTGGAGCTATCTAAGGCTTGGTTGCAACAAGTGATTCAAGAACAGCCATCATTTGAGGTGGAAGTGCTCGGCCACGGCTATTTACCACTCGCCCATTCGGCGCGCTGCTTTACCGCTAGACACAAACAGCTCACGAAAGATCATTGCGAAACGGTATGCCGTGAATACAGTAAAGGACTACTCGCGCAAACCCAAGAGCAGCAACCTTTACTCAGGCTCAATGGAATTCAAACCCAATCCGCTAGCTGTTTAGATTTACGCAGTGAAATAGCGGCAATGACACAAATGGGGGTCGATGTGTTTCGAGTATCACCCAGTAGTCTTGACTGCATCACTAAAGCCAATGCTTTGGTCGATACGATTCAAGCGACTAAAAATACTCAGGATTTTTCGATGAATAGCAAACTTGGTACAACCCAGTGCAACGGTTATTGGTTTGGTGAAGCGGGCCTTGCTGTGCATGTGAATCCATAGCCTAAAGCTGAAGTTAAGCCTAAATTTAAAGATAACTCAGCCAATGATTTTGGGATCTTGGCTGAAGCTTAACTGGCTAAAAAGCAGCACACTTGTCCAGCACAATAAACTTCCCAGTCCAATCCATTCTAGTAGGGCTGGCCACCACAAAGTAGGACGCGGCAGTTGCAATACCATCTCCTGATAAAACGGTCTATCACCTTCGGTCAAACCTAAATTGAGCTGTGGTGCATACAGAAACGTCAACATGCTACATAAGACTATTAACGCCAACAACCCTGTCCAACGGCCAAAGTTAGACTTGCCGAAACAGACCAAGGCTAAATAGAAGATCGCACTCAAACTCCCCAGATAGAAAAACCATTTCAGCCCAAGAACATGCAAGTGATACACGTTCACCGGAAATAATCCCACGCTCGCTAAAGCCAGAAAAGTGAGAGCCAAACTGATAAAGAAAGGGTATCCCCAGCAAGAAGTCACCTGCTGCAAAGAAGACAAACAATAGAAAACGAGGCTTAAACTGCCAAAAAACAATCCACCGTTGAGAATGACAGCGAAAGACGAATGACCATAAGTCCCTAATTCACTTAGGGTGTGATTCAAAAAGTTGAAGCGATGGAATTCAGAATCATCGAACCCCAAAACAGTAATAACAATGCCAATTAAAAGCCCAAAGATCCCCAAAAAACCAAACTTAATGGCCAGTGTTGAGCCGCCTTTAATCGTAACCTTCTGTACTTTTGCGATCATGAATACTAGAGCTGGATGGGAGTAATACTAACTTACATGGAAATGAGAAGATTTAAAGCGGCGGGTATCCGCTTTATGAATAATATTTTTACTTTCATCGTTATTTGCGACTTTTTAGTCAATCACAAAAGCATCAAGATAATGGAGAAGGTCACTTTTAGAGATAAGTCGATTTAAAGGCTTATCGCATAAAAATGTGTCCTAGTGCCCAAGGATCCTTAACATTACCGCGATATGCACAACAGGTTCTCGCCAACGCTATATAGCCAGAGTTATCTCTATTGCACTTTCAAATCGAACAGAAAACCAACCAACACGGCAGTAACGCTAAAGTTGTTGATGCATTTTTGTGCAGAAATAACATCTAGATAGTTTCACACACATCAGTAAACAAGTAATTAACCAGTCGTTAGCCAACCTCAAGTGAGTGATGATAACGCCATGTTTAATAATGCTTTTACAGTAATGCAAGCCAATATAGCCACTCTTAATTTATCGAAAACTGAAGTAAAATAACTATGCTGTTTTGCTGCTTATATCAAACTAACTAGCGAATCGTTTTACATAGAGAAGCTAAGCGAGTAATCTTCCCCATTCTCGTTTTTGAGTTGAATTTAAATGCACCTTAATTAGCGTCGACAGCTTGTTACGTGCGGCTATTTATTCAAATTTACCATGTACGACTCGTACTTTAAGGTGTACAACATTGGCTACTGAAAATAAAAACCGAAACATTAAGACGATACTCACCTTTATCGTCCCTTCGCTGATTGGTCTGTTGTTATTTATGACCCCTATCAGCTACAACGATGCGATCACAATTCCTATCGCTATCATATCTAAAGCACTGCAAGGCGCATTGAGCGGTGTGCTAACCCTCATAGTGACTATTATTGTTGTGACTACGGCGCTGGCCTCTTTACTGTCAAAAGTGTTTAAGCCCACATTTGTTAGCCAAAATCACTTCCTTAATGGTTTATTGAATGTCAGCCCTATGTGGTTGACGACTCGAATCTTAGGTGCAGTGTTTATCGTACTGACTTACTTAGGTTTAGGTCCAGAGATCATCAACTCCTCGAGCACTGGCGCATTAGTCTTAAACGACTTATTACCTGTGTTGTTCTCAGTATTTATCTTTGCGGGTATGTTACTGCCGCTGCTGCTGAACTTCGGCCTACTCGAGCTCTTTGGCACACTCTTAACGAAAGTCATGCGTCCCGTGTTCAATCTACCGGGTCGTAGCGCTATTGATTGTATGGCCTCATGGTTAGGTGATGGCAGTGTCGGTATTTTGCTGACCAGCAAACAATACGAAGCCCGTTTTTATACCCAGAGAGAAGCCGCAGTTATTGGTACAACCTTCTCGGCGGTATCGATTACCTTCAGCTTAGTGGTGATCTCACAAGTTAAGTTAGAGCATATGTTTGTGCCCTTTTATTTGACTGTGTGCCTCGCGGGTTTTGCCGCCGCTGTGATTGTGCCTAAGTTGCCACCATTATCGTGGAAGAAAGACAACTACATAGATGACACACCACGCATGCCAGATGATGAGCTAATCCCAGCTGGACATGGCGCCTTATCTTGGGGCTTTGATAAAGCCTTAGAAAAAGCCGCCAGTGCCGGTGGCATAAAAGCGGTCTTAAATGAAGGTATTAAAAACGTTGTCGATATGGTGTTTGGTATTATTCCTGTGGTAATGGCCATTGGTACGCTGGCACTGATTATTGCCGAGCACACGCCCATATTTAACTATTTGGGTATGCCGTTTATTCCATTACTCGAATTACTGCATATTCCAGAAGCCACTGAAGCCTCTAAAACAATCGTGGTCGGTTTTGCGGATATGTTTATTCCGTCAATCCTTGCCAGCTCAATTGAATCAGATATGACCCGCTTTGTAATTGCAGCCTTGTCTGTGACTCAGTTGATCTATATGAGTGAAGTCGGTGCACTGCTTATCGGCAGTAAAATTCCCGTCAACTTCGTTGAGCTTTTCGTGGTGTTTATTCTACGCACCTTAGTGACACTACCTGTTATCGCAGGTGTAGCCCATTTATTGTTCTAACATTACGCTAGTTTGGGCCTAACGTAGGTTTTAATGTAAGTCCAACAAACGTTCTAAAAAAGGGGAGTCAGATTAACTGACTCCCCTTTTTGCACTAACTCATACACGAACAGGCTGTTTTGATTATATAGCGTGACTTAATCGTACAATCTCCACTCGACACCACACAACTCACTTTGGGACAGAAATGTGTTGGAAAGTAGTGTTTGGGGTGCAGTAATTTCAGTTGTTAGAAGTTTAGCGTTTACGGGTATCCACTAGCACAGGCTTGCCATGGCATTCGCTCGTCGACTCGCAGCAAGTCCGTATATGGACACCTCAAATAGATCAACCACTTTTTGAGTAACAGAAAGTAATACTGCGTACGTATATCCGACCTGTTTGTGAGAATCTTTGTTCTCTGGCCTTAATGAGAACCGCGCCTTTGCT
>Ga0172380_10000040_pt1 | contig 275480 bp, 241 predicted proteins | sample Leawe162metaG_FD_119747 | JGI IMG/M metagenome (GOLD analysis project Ga0172380, IMG submission 119747) | Leachate microbial communities from a municipal landfill in Southern Ontario, Canada - Leachate well 162 metaG | ecosystem: Engineered > Solid waste > Landfill > Unclassified | place... | reverse complement strand
GTGCCCAGACGGGCGCCACGACGGGGCCGGGGGCCATCCTATGAGCACGTTCCTAGCCCGCGACATCGCCTTTGCGGCGGACGGCGACCTCCTGGTGGCGCCAACGGGCGACCTGCAGATCGCGCATGACGAGGACGTGCTGCGTCAGGACATCCTCGACCGCCTGGCCACGCTGCCGGGCGAGCTGCCGGCCCATCCTACCTGGGGCTGCCGCATCAAGAGCCTCCTGGGTGCGCCCGACACGCCCAGGACACGCATGCTGGCCAAGCGCTACCTGCGCGAGGCGCTGGAGGACGAACCGCGCGTCGAGGACGCGAGCATCCTCGTGCAGCAGGTCGGCTTCACGGCCGAGGAGAAGGTCTTCCGCATCCGCTTCTCCCTGGCCGGGCAGGACCGGCTGCAAGAGCTGGTGTGGGGCCTAGGCCTGAAGGGACCCTTCGTGGTCCGCCAGGGGGAGATCCAGGCATGAGATCCTTCGACGAGATTCTGGCCGATCTGCTCTCGGCCGTCCTGGCCAAGACGCCCTTCACCAACCTGAACCCAGGCGCGGCCCTGCGCGGCATCCTGGAAGCCCTGGCCAGCGGCCTGGCCGGTCTTTACCAGCTGGTGCGGACGGTCAGCGGCGCGCTCTTCATCCAGACCGCCACGGGATCCTGGCTCGACCTGAAGGCCCGCGAGGTGGGTGTGCGGCGCCTAGTGGCCAAGCAGGCGCAAATCCGCCTCACCTTCGGCCGCGGCGCGCCGGCCACCCAGGACACGCTGATCCCGGCTGGCACCATCGTGCGGAGCAGGAAGGACGCGGCGGGGAGGAGCACACGCTTCCTGACGGACAATGACGTCTCCCTGCAGACGGGCCAGTCAGCCACCTACGTGACCGCCACGGCCGAGGCCGCGGGCGCGACCGGCAACGTAGGCCCGGCCACGGTCACGCTGATTGTCACGCCCATCTCCGGCATCGAGACGGTCACGAACGTGGACCGGGAGGGCATCCCCTACCTGGCCCAGGAGGGCGCGGACGCCGAGAGTGACCGGGCCTTCCGCGAGCGCGCTATTGGCAAATGGGAGACCCTCGGTGTGGGTGGCACGCGCGGCGCCTACCATGCCTGGGCCCTCTCCGTGCCGGGCGTACAGGCGGCCATGGTGCTGGACGACGCGCCCTACGGGCCCGGCACGGTGGGCGTGGTGGTGCTGGGCACGAACGGCGCACCTACGCCCCAGCTCCTGGACGATGTGAAGGCCTTCATCCGCCCCCGCCAACCCCTGACCGCCCAGCTCGTGGTCTCCAGCGCGACCATCACGCCCGTCGCCCTGGGCCTGACCATCTGGCGCCTGGCCACGGCGGACCAGGCTGCGGTGGACACGGCCATCCGAATCGCCCTGGCGGGCTTTTCGGATGGCTTGCAGCTGGGCGAGGGCCTCATCCGCGCGCGCCTGGTGGCAGCCGTCATGGCCGTGGATGGCGTCTACAACGTGACCGTGGACGCGCCTAACGCGGATGTGCCGGCCACGCCGGCCGAGTTTTTGGACGTGGACGCCCAGACGGCGACCCTCGTCCACCGCGTGAAGGGCCGCATCTACCAGGACCGCGTGCAGGCGCCGGCTGGCGAGGTCGTGCCGATGATTGAACCGATCGACAAGACGGTGTGGGACTTCTGATGGACAGCCGCCTGGGTCCGTACCTGCTGGGCCTCCTGCCCAAGGTGCGCCGGCGCGTGGACGACAGTGTCCTCTCGCGCCTGCTGGATTCCTTCGGTCTCTCCCTGGACGCAGCCAAGGCGGCCATCTACCGGCTGCGCCGGCGCGGCTTCCTGTGGACCCTGGGCGATGGAACGCATCCCTACTACTCGGACCCCGAGCGCACGACCGACCTGGAACGGCACGCGGTGGACCGTGGGACGAGAAGGCTTGCTGGTGAAACGAACGCCCAGTTGGAGGCGCGCCTGGCCATCCTGCCGGCGACGCGCCAGTTCGCCGGCAGCGCCATGGGGATGAAATACCTGGTCGAGGACGTGCTGGGCCACGCCTTGAGCGCCCTGACCGTCTACGCGGATGACCCGGAGGCGCGCATCGTGCGGAACGTGGCGGATCAGGCGGCGCAGGTGGAGGCAGAGCGCAGCCACCTCTTCAGCGCGGCGGACCAGGCGGACCCGGCCAATGTTGGCCTGCGCCAGACGCGCCTCTTCAGCCAGGCCGACCTGGACATGCGCTTCACGTTTTGGATGAGCATCACGCCTGCCGCGGCCCTGGACGACGAAGAGACGCTGCGCGTGACCGAGCTCGTGATGGCCGAGAAACCCGCGCACGCGGCGTGCGTGCTGACCTTCGTGGAGGCTTGATCGTGGACCGCTACCTGTTCTTCTCGGGCGACAAGCCCACGCTGGAGGACGAGAACTTCAGTCGGGACGCCCTCCTGCAGGCCATCCTGGACCGGACGGACGACCTCTTCTCGGAAGGCGTCATTCACGGCTTCGACGTCAGCCAGAATGGCAGCGACCTAGTGCTGGCGCCAGGCGTGGCCTATGCCGGCGGCGAGCGCATCATCAGTCTCCTGGGCCTCTTCGAGCCCTGGCCGACGTCGACCAGCTACGTCTTTGCCGGCTACACCCTGACGGAGGCCGCTCCCAAGACCCACTTCGTGACGGGCCAGACCCACCAGACGCGCCAGATTCACGGCTTCGCCCTGCGTCTCTCGGCCTTCCCGGTCAAGGGTGCGCAGGAAGTGGTGGTGGCCCGCGTCCATGCGGATGGGACGGTGGAGGACTTGCGCGCCTTCTCCCAGGTCGTCAGCGACCCACGCATCCACCAGCCGAACACGGACACGCACACGACGGCGGCGGGTTTCCAGGTCGGCTACCAGGACGAGCAGAACCCGGGCAGTGAGGTCCTGACCGTCCTGAACGCCCTGGCCCTGCACCCGGAGCTGGCCCTGCTCTTCAGGAGCGGCATTCTCAACCTGCAGGACGGGCACGGCGACCGCGTGATCGAGACGCGCAAGGTCCCGTCCCAGCCCGGCACGCCCGTGCTCTTGGAAGCGAACCTGGCCCTGCAGATCCACGCGGACGCGCCGGACCGCACGGCGGCCCTGAAGAGCGCCCTGGACACCTACACGGCCGCGCGCGTCAGCGTGGAGGCCCTGTCGGCCCACGTGGGCGAGCTGGACGGCTACCGGGCCCTGATCAACGCCAAGCGCCTGGCCGGCTACACGCTGGGCCAGATCCGGGGAACCGAGAACGTGGGCGGCAGTGCCGACCTGGACGTCCTGCACGCCAAGCAGCAGGCCATCGTCTCGGGCGCCGCAGGCGTCAGCCGCGAGCAAGGCACGCTGTCGATCGTCACGGGATCGGCGACGGTGACGGGCGCCGGGACGGACCTGAGTTCCAGTTTGGAGGGGCAGACGATTCTGCTCCACGCGGACGGGCTCTTGAAGGAAGTGACGGTCCTCTCCGTCAACGTGGCCCAGCAGACCCTGGTGCTGACGGCGGCGGCCGACGAGACCGAGGGCGCGGCCTACTTCCACCTCGCCAAAGCAACGTCCCTAGGCTACGGCAGCGACGTGGCTTCGGCCTCCGAGATGCTGGCGGCCGTCGACGCCACCAAGACGGCCAGGAGCGCCACGCGGACCGAAGTCCTGCAGGCCAAGGCCGCCCATGCGAACACGGTGCTGGAGCTCTTCAAGGACGACCAGGGCGGATCCGGCGACAGCGAGGCCTATGCTCTGCGCCTTGCCTGGGACAAGCCGGCCCTGGTGGACCAGGAGGAGATTCGCGGCTACCGCGTACGCGTCTACGAGCTCAAGCACACGCGCACGCGCCTGCCCGTGGGCGTGTCCAAGGCGGTGCTGGAAAGCGCCCACGTCGACCTGATCCATCGCACGTACGAGTCTTCGACGATTCCGCGCCAGAAGCGCGAGGCCGTCCAGGCCAGCGACCTGGTCGGCTCTGGCTCCACCACCAGCCTCGTGAAGGTGGCGGGCACGGCGGTCTTCCAGCCGGGCACGCGCGTGGAAGTAGCCGGCATCTCGCGCATCGTCAAGGCCTTCAACTCCAGCAGCCGCACGATCGAGCTCCTGACGCCCCTCCCGGCGCCGCCGGCCATGGGGCAGGTCCTGACGGGCTACCAGCTCGCCTGGGAGGGCGATGTCTGGACCGAGCGTCTGCAGTGGCCCATCCGCGGCGGGCAGCATCTGGTCATCTACGCGCAGGCCGTCACCGAGTACGACGTCGGCGGCGACTGGTCGGCCGGACTGGAGGTGCTGACGGATGCGCTGGAGAACGCCGACGGCCAGACCCTGGCCGAGATCCTGGCCCTTAGGCGCAGCCAGGAGCGGACTCGCTTCGAAGTCGAGCGCGACCGCCTGGCCACGGACCTGGAGGAGCAGGTCTTTCAGCTGCAGCGGGCCCTGGCCGAGGCGCCCACCCAGGAGCAGTTCACCACGGTGGTGCGGACGCTGGAAACGCTGCAGGCCGGTGTCTGATGGCCACGCTGACGCAAAGCGGGCTGCCGCCCGGCGCCGTCTACGTCCTGCAGGACAACCTCTGCGAGGTGGAGCGCGGCGGGCAGCGGCACGGCCTGCTGGTGCGCACGGGCGTCATTCCAGAAACCGGCGTGCTAAGCCTGACGGGCCTGCGCGACTCGAACTACGCCCTGCTCTTCCGCCCGTTGGCGTTGGTGGCGCGGTCCCGGCTCTCCCTCGACGTGGGGGATCGGGCGGCCTTCCGGCGCCGGCTGGAGCACGTCGTGCCGCCGCCCGTGGTCCTGCTCTCCGCCTTGACCACGGACCTGTCCGTGGAACTCGCCTGGACCCACCCAGCGGATGGATTCCAGGCGGAGCGCGTGGTGGCGCAGGCGCAGGCGGCGGGGAGTCCCGCTTGGAAAGACGTGGCCGAAACGCGCGACCGGCAGGCCCGCACGCTGATCGTGACGGACCTGCAGTCCACGACCACCTACGCCTTCCGCATGCGGCAGGAAACAAGTGAAGGGCGCTATCGCGGCACCAGCCGCACGATTAGCGCCACGACGGGGGATGGTCCTGAGCAGGATGGCTCCACCAACCTGCAGCGGGGCGGGTCATTCGAACAGGAAGCCTGGTAGGAGGAATCATGTCGGTACTCATCACGCGGTCCACGGACTGCTCGGTCTTCGGCGGCTACTCGATGAAGATCCAGGCCGAGGGCGGACCGTCCGCCACCAGCCTGGCTAAGGTCAACTTCATCGACCTGCGCGGCCTGTCGAAGGTCTGCATCTCGACCTACATCCGCATGCACCTGCGGAACGCCGGCACCTTCTACGCCCGAATCACGCCTTTCTACGAAGACCACATGCCCATGACGCCCATCGACTGGACGGTGCTCACGCAGTCGGGCGAGACCCAGTTCACGCGCTATTGGCGCTCTTTCGACATGTCGAAGCTCGGCGACGCGGGCGAGCTGCCCCTGGGCACGGTCTTCATCAAGCTCTCCTTCGGCTGGGACGGGGCACTGGCGTCGGGCACGGCCTACGTGGATGGGGTCAAGGTCGAGCAGGGCTCCTTTCCCACCCACTGGACTCCCTACGGCCTGAAGGAGCAGGACTCGCTGGACTTGGTCTCGGATGGCGAGACTTACCGGCGCGTGAAGGAGGTGAACCCCTCGGGCGAGATCACGCCCGGCTCCATCCAGGACGGGGCCGTGCTCCAGCCCAAGCTGGCCGATGGCGCGGTGGGCACAACTAAGATCGCCGACGGCTCCGTGAACCTGGTCACCAAGGTGACGGGCGAGCTGCCCAACACCAACCTGGCGCGCATCGACCTGCCGTCGAAGATCGCCGACGGCATCCTGCCCGAGACCAAGCTGGACGCCAGCGCCCAGGGCAAGCTCGCGGCTCTTCGCACGGACGGCCGGGTGAAGGGAAACCTGGTCCAGGAGGACATCCACGCGCCTGGTGGCATCCGTACGCTGATCGACACGACCACGGGGCAGGTGACCGCCGACCTGAAAGCAACGGATGGCACGGTGGTCGACACGGCGGTGCAGAACGCCGCGGCTCTCCATGCCCGAGCCATCGCCGAGCCCCATGAGGACAATAGCGTGCCGGTGGGCAGCATCCACGCTGCCGGCGGGGGCGTCTTCACCTATCGCCTAGCCTACCAGGCGGCGGGCGCGGCCATCAACATCGGCGAGACGGGCGATTCGCTGGCCGGTCTCTTCGACCTGCTGAACTCCGCCGGCGGCGACCTCCTGGATGCCGGAGGCAACCCGGTCACAGTGACGGGCATCTGCCTCAACCAGAACGGCACGTCCGTCGTCACTCCCGGCGACGTGCAGTCGGGCTCAGGGCTTGGGGCCGGCTGGTGGCTCAACGATGGCGGCGCCGTGCCGCTCTCCACGGTCTTCATCAAGCTCTCGGCCCTGCCGGTGGGGACGGTGACCCACTTCGACGCCCTCTACAGCCGGCGCAACACGGTTGGGGCGCTGGGCCGAAACGCCCTGGTCAAGAAGGCCGTCGTCTCGGGCGAGGCCGACCCCAACCTGACGGCGACCATCCTCGACCTGAAGGGCACAGGGGACTGGAACACGCCCGTGGCGCCGGGCCGGAAGCTCATCGATCTGACGGACGCCAGCGCGAACATCGCGCCTGCGAAAGTCGTGCAGGCCTCGATCGCCGATGGAGCGGTGGGTTCCGCCAAGATCGCTGCGGGCGCGGTGGGCGCGACGCAGTTGGCTGCGGGCGCGGTGGGGTCCACGCAGCTCGGCACGAATGCCGTCATCGACACGAAAATCTCGGCCGGCGCGGTCACGGAGACCAAGCTCGCCGATGGCGCCGTCACCACGAACAAGCTGGGGGCGGCGGCCGTCACCACGGCGAAGATCGCCGATGCCGCCATCGCCACGGCCAAGCTCGCCACGAACGCCGTGGACAACACGCGCCTGGCGGCCGACACGGCCTCGCTGGGGAAGGTGACCTCCAACGCCCTGCAGCGCCAGGCGGACGGCTCCATCGCCCTGGGCAGTGGCACACCGCTGATCCACCTGGCCGATGGCTCCACCGTCGTGACGAGTGCCGGCCTCATCGGCGCGGCCAAAGTGGCCGAGGGCGCCCTGCAGGACGCGGCGGTGACGGGCAACAAGCTGGCGGCTGGGGCCGTGACGGGCACCAAGCTCGCCGACGGGTCCGTCTCAGCGGCCAAGATCGTCGACGGGGCGGTGGGCGCCTCAAAGATCGCCACGGGCGCGGTCACCAGCGGCAAGATCGCGGCGGGCGTTGTGGGCTCCACCGAGCTGGGCGCCAGTGCCGTCACCAACGCCAAGCTGGCGGACGGGGCGGTGACGACGGCCAAGCTCGGCGCGGCGGCCGTGGGCTCCAGCAACCTGGCCGACGCGTCGGTCGGCACCACCAAGCTCGCCGACGCGGCCGTCACCCAGGCCAAGATGGGCAGCGCGGCCGTTGGCAGCACGCAGCTGATCGACGCTGCCGTCTCCACGGCCAAGATCGCGGCTGGCGCCGTGGCCACGGACCGCCTGGCGGACGGGGCGGTCAGCGGCACGAAGATCGCCGCCGGCGCCGTCGGCGCCACTCACGTGGGAACCGGGGCCATTGGCGCTGCGCAGTTGGCGACGGACGCCGTGACGGCAGTCAAGCTAGCGGCTGGCGCCGTCACGCGCGAGAAGGTGGACGCCGGCGTCTTCTCGGAGCTCTCCACCGTCAACCTGATCATCAATGGCAGCTTCGAAACGGCGGCCTGGATCTAATGCCAACCGGAACAATCACCCGGTCCACGGAGCGCGTGTTCCTGGGCGGCTACACCATGCGCATCGAGGCAGTGGGCGTCGACCTGTGGAGCGGCTGGTCGAATGCCATCGACTTCTCGCGCTTCACGGGCTCCCTGATGCTCTCCTGCTGGATCTCCGGCGAGATCTTTGCCGGGACGTCCAGCCTGAAGGCCGAGGCGCACTTCTTCAACGCCGCTGGCACGGACCTGGGATCGGCTGTCGTCTGGGCAGATCACGTCGACACGGTGACAACCTTCACGCAATACATCGCGCAGGTGAAGCGCGCGGATCTTCCGGCCGGGACGAGCCATGTGAAGCTCCGTTTCGGCATTGCGGATGGCACGGGGACCGGTATCGGCATCGGCTTCGTGGACGCCGTGCAGGCCGTCCCGGGCGAGTGGGTGCCTGCCTGGACGCCCAGCATCCTGACGGAGCTCAGCACGCTGGACAACGTCTCCGACGGGACCATTTACGGGCGTGTGAAGGTCGGGAACCTGCTGAACGGCGACATCAACCTGGCGTCTGCCTCCATCAAGAACCGGGGCGCGCTGGCCATCCTGGACGCCGTCACTTCCAAGGAGATCGCCAAGGATGCCGTCACGAACAACGGCCTCGCAGACGGATCAGTGTCGACCACCAAGATCGCCTCAAGCGCGGTCGGGGCCACCCAGCTCGCCACCAGCGCCGTCACCGACACGAAGATCGCCAGCAGCGCCGCCAGCCTGACCAAGGTCTCGGGCGGCATTCTGACAGGCTCGGGATCCACGGCTACCCTTCCCACCGGCAAGATCTTCAACGCCACGGCTGGCAAAGTCCGGCTGCGGTCTTTCACCTCGATGCCCACCCAACTGCAGGTGGACGACGGCGAGTGGTTCGCGGTGACGGCGGGCGCGAACAAAGGCATCTACGTGCGCAACGGTGCCGTGGCGATGAATGGGGCGGGAACGGAAGTGACCCTCGCTTGACGGGTTTGGTGGAAGGAGTCGCGCATGCTAGGCGAAAGCGGACTGGCGACCTGGGGTGGCTGGCTGTTCGGGGCTGTCACCCTCATCGTAACCATCATCCTGGCCTACATCATCAAGCCCATCAGCGACCGCGGGATCCGCAACGAGCGCGAGCTGACCGCCCTGCGCGAGGACCACGCCCACCGCCTCGGTGAGTTGCGCAAGGAGCAAGAAGGGCGCATGGAGATGCTGCGGGATGACCAGCAGCAGCGCCTGGACGACCTACGCATGAAGCAGGTGGAGACCGAGACGACCCTGCGCATTTACGTGGAAACCCAGGCCAAGATCCAGCAGAGCCTGGGCCGCATCGAGGGCAGTTTGGCACAGGTGGCGGGCACTCAGGCCGCCCAGGCGGGATCCCTGGCACGGCTGGAGAGCGAGGTCGGCGAGATTCGGCGCCTGCACATGAAGGGTGCTGCGTGAATCGGTTCTGGGCACTCCTCGTGGCGGTCCTGCTGGCCCTCGCCGGCTGGCAGGAGTGGCGCGTGCGCCAGGCCCAGTCGAGTGCGGTGGACGCCCTACGCGCCGCGGCCGCGGCTGAGCAGCCTATCCAGGTGGACGACTCCACGACCGTGACGCGGGGCCTGGAGGGCGTGTTGCTGGAAAGGGACGCGTCCATCCAGCGCCTGACCCGGGCCTTGAAGGCTGCCACCTGGGCCCAGGTGGACCTGCGCCTGCGGCTGGACCTGGCCGGCGAGGACCTCCCGAACGTCCAGGTCCTGGTGGATAGCGCGCGCCAGACGCCGGCCGCCGGCGGGCTCATCCACTACGACGTGCCTTTCACACTGGTGGACGGGGACAGCCTGGACGGGGTCCACGTAGCGGGAACTGTGGGCCTGGACCAGCCCGGGCCAGACTGGCTGCCCAGCCTAGCCGTGCACCTGGACCGTCTTCAGGTTCACGCCGGCGTGGCCATTGACCTGGTTGAGGGCGCGGACGGCTGGCGGGCGATCACGCGGACATCCAGTCCATTCCTGTCCGCCGGCGTCACCCTGGCCGTGCAACCGCGCGAGCACACGTGGAGGGACCGCTTCCACCCACTGGTTGGCCTGGGCGTCCGGGATGGCCACCCGGAGGTGCTGGCCGGCGCCAGGCTCGACCCCTGGGGCGCAGCCGTGTCCGCCTGCGCCGGGGCCGTGGGCGTCTTCGTCTTCAAGGCATTCTGAGGAGGGAACCCATGTTCGACCAGCTCATCCGCGCTGCCACAATCAACCTGGCCTACACAGGCCTGACCGTGCTCCTGGCCACCAGCCTCTGGAAGGCGGCCGACCGCTGGCTCTTCCCGGGCATCGACTTCATCCCCGAGATCAAGAAGGGCAACGTGGCCGCAGCCATCCTGGCGGGCGTGCTGCTTCTCTTCTGCGCCCATCTGGTATCAGCAGGCCTGAACTAATGGGAACGGGGCACACGGGCCGGCTGTGGCCAACACACCGGGCCTTGGTCGCCTTGGTCGCCGTGCTCGTTCTGGTCGCCGTGGCCGGGGCCTGGACCAGCCGCTTCGACCCCCACTTCCAGAAGTACTCCAAGCGCTACTTCGGGGTGGACTTCGACTGGCGCTGGTGGAAGGCGCAAGCCATCGCGGAGAGCGCCCTGGACTCGACGGCCCAGAGCTGGTGCGGGGCCAGGGGCGTCATGCAGGTCATGCCGGGGACGTGGAAGGACATGGCGCCCAAACTCGGCCTGACCAACCCCTGGGAGGTGCGGCAGTCCATCCAGGCCGGCATCTACTATGACGCCCGCATGTGGGCGATCTGGAAAGCACCCAGGCCGCTGGTGGAGAGGATGGCCTTCACGCTGGCCAGCTACAATGCCGGTGCGGGCAACATCCTGAAAGCCCAGCGCCTGGTGGCGGTCAACCTGAACGCGAATGAATGGACCCCGGTGGCAGTGCGGCTGCACCTTGTGACTGGCAAGAACGCCGACGAGACGCGCGGCTATGTGACGCGCATCCGGCGGCTCTTCCCGACCCTCTCCAAGCACCCACCGTAACGCCAAACTGTTGCTGCCCAGATGGTTGAATTCCAGCGCCCCTCCGCCTCCAAGCGGTGGGGCGTTTTCTTCAGTGGAGTAGACAGGGAGTAGACGGGGCAAAAAGAAAGGGTCCCGCGAGGCGGAACCCTTTGACTGTCAGTGCACCCAGGAGGAGTCGAACCCCCAACCTTCTGATCCGTAGTTGGGTTTACTAGTTTCTCAAGACGTGATGGGGAGTTATCGAGTCATGGTAAAAGCGCCGACAGTCAATGCCTTTTGTCGAAATTCAGCTTTGAAAATTTGCCCGCCTTTCCCCTGTTTTCCCCTACATTCCTGGCGAAACCATGGGACCGGCATGGGACCGGGAAGCCAATCAGAGGGATAGGATATGGCGCGACGGATACGATTCACTCAGCAGGTCTTGAACGATCTCGTGGCCATCAAGAGCCGTGAATGGGTGTACGACGAGCAAGTCCCGCCACTGGCCATCATGGTAACAGCAAAGGGATCCAAGTCCTTCTACGTCGTAAAGTTGGTGGGAGGCAAGAAAGAGGAGATCCGGATTGGGAGCTACCCCCAGGTGTCCATCCCCCTGGCGCGGCGAATGGCAGCGGAGATCCTTTTGCGAGTGGTCAAAGGGGAAACGGTGGGGACGGAGCGACGCCGCCTAGATCGTGCCGCCCAGATCACGCTGCAGGTCGCATTTGACGAGTACCGCCAGTACCTGGACCGGCACCGGAAGCCCAGGACCATCTACGACTATCAGTCGCAGTGGGAGAAGTATTTGGCGGCCTGGGCCACGCGCCCCATGAAGTCCATCCGTCGGCGCGAAGTGGTCGCCCTCCACCAGACGATCGGCGACAATCACGGCCATCATCAAGCCAACCGCGTGGTGGCCCTGTTGCGGGCTGTCATCAATCGCGCCATCCGCGAGCACGAGCTGGAGATGCCCAATCCGGGCAACGCCATCACGTTCTACCGCGAGGAGGCCCGCACACGCAGGCTGTCCCAGGACGAGTTGCCGGCATTCTTCAAGGCTGTGTTTGAGGAGCCCAACGCGGACATCCGCGACTTCGTGCTTCTCGCCCTGTTCACAGGCGCGCGCAAGGGCAACCTGTTGGCTATGCGCTGGGCAGATGTTGTGCTAGAGCCCGGGCTGTGGATCGTCCCCGCTGCATCATCTAAGACCAGCAGGCAGCTCAACGTGGTGCTCTCAACTGCTGCCGTAGGCATTCTGCAGGCGCGCCAGGCAACCAAAAGCGGCGAATACGTGTTCCCAGGCCGCGAAGGCCGCGACAACGAGCACATGGTGGATCCCAAGTTCGGCTGGTTGCGTGTTTGCAAGCGCGCGGGGCTGAAGGACCTCCACATCCATGACCTGCGCCGCAGCTTGGCGTCATTCCAAATCGACACGGGCGCTCCGCTTGAAGTTATCCAGAAAACCCTGGGTCATGAGTCCAAGGTGACGACTGAAGTTTACGCCAGGCTGGCGTTGGAACCGGTGCGGGAAAGCGTGGAGCGTGCGACATCGGAGATGTTGAAGGCCGTTGTCGTGAATGTTGGATGAAAGATCAGGGACACAAGATGAGTTGAGAGGAACCAAGCCAGAGAACTTGCCAACGCCTGATTAGATATAAAATGCCACAAAGCGAATTTCAGTGGCAGACAATAAAAAGGTGAGATAAGCGAAAAAGCATGATACAAACAGGAGGCCAGCGACGTACTGGCCTCCTGTTCTTGCTGTATCAAAAGTGCTTCAACTGTGCATTACTTGATGTAGACGACTGATTTAACTTGCTGCCCTTCCCGCCCACTAGCAACAACAAAATAGGTTCCACTGGCCGTGTTCACTGGCTGCCAACTGAAGTAGTGCAAACCTGCTGCGAGCGGACCAGAGTAGATCACATCAACCAAGCGGCCCTGCAAGTCCATTACCCTCAATGTAACATCGTCAGGCGCTGGGATTGCCAACTGTAGGCGTGTGCTGGGGTTGAAGGGGTTTGGCGCTGGCTCGGCAAGGGAGAAAACCGTAGGCATTTCGTGCTCGGTTACGCCCACAAAGTTGAGATCCCAGAAGCAGATAGAACCATTGGTGTTCCATGTGTTGACGCCGTCACTTACTCTAAAGTAAAGTCCAACGTTCTGGTTCAGATAGGGTGACAGAAAGCTAGTAGCTGGGCGCCAAGACATAATGGCTGGGCTCGTGTTGACGCTCGAGCCATTCACGAAGATCGAGACTGTCACGCCTGTAGCAGGTTCCGGGGAGAAATTCAATCCAATCAGACCACTGTTCCAGTCAGGGACGAATCCAACTGTGGCGCCAGTATCATGTCCCAGCACATTAACAATGCCGCAATCAGAGCTTGGTCCAGTTACGACTGCAATACTAAGCGCCACGCCAGTCATCGCCACGTTACTGCAGTCGCCACCCGTGTCCAACGTGCAGGCGTAGGTACCGGCCACTGCGCTCTGGAACTGCACCGTGATGGTTTGGCTCTGGCCAGCACCGAGGTTATAATTGCCGCCGCTGGTGATGGAATAGGCTGCGCAAGTCTCGCTGACCGTGCCGCTCAAGGTGCCGCCACCAGTGTTGGTGATAGTAAAGGTGCGTGTCACGACTGTGCCCGGCAGAACTGTGCCGAAGTCTAGAGACGTCGGTGTAACAGAGCATTCTGGGGAGATTTCAACAGTTCCCGCACACATCACGTCTGCGCATGAGCCGCCGGTGTCCAGCGTGCAGGGGAAGGACCCTGAAGATGATGATTGAAGTGTCACTGTGAATGTATGGCTTTGTCCGGCCGAAAGACTGTAGGTTGCAGGTGCTGTTATGATGTAAGCGCTACACGATTCTGTAACTGTGCCACTAAGCGTGCCCCCGCCTGTGTTTGAGATTGTAAATGTCCGAGTCACTGGTGTATTCGGTTGAACAGTTCCAAAGGAAAGGGAGAGTGGATCCACTGAGCAGATAGGTAGCTGATTAACTGTGCCCGAACATGAGACATCAGGGCACGAGCCTCCTGTATCAACTGTGCAGTTATAGGTTCCTGGAGTTGCACTTAGAAGCTGAACAGTAACCGTCTGACTTTGGCCTGCATTCAGACTATAATTGCCACCAGAGATAATACTATATACAGTACAGTTTTCAGTGACTGAGCCGCTTAGAGTGCCACCACCTATGTTCGTAATCACGAAATCTCGAGTGACTGGCACATTTTGGTCAGTACTCTCAAAACTAATATTGCTTACATTGACGGAGCACTCCGGAACAGTATTAATGCAAAAGTTGGTGCTTGAATCATTGACAATTCCTCCTGGCATTGAAGTCCCTTGAGATGCATTTGAGCCGCGTATTTGAAAATTGCAACCCGGAACAGATCCCCCAGCAATATTATTTGGTACCGTAAATGTATACGAGTTGTCTGAAACTGGTCTATCAGCAGTTACGTCATTGCAAAATGACCCATTTTGATACCAATCCAATTGAATGTTCTCATTCCAGCCTCCGTATGGCAATCCTGATATACCACCATTGACACTCCAGTTAACAGTTGCACTTTGCCCAACGGTCATTGGATTAGGGCTTACTGAAACATCAAGAGTCGGCAAGTTGCCTGCATAGAAACGATTCGATTCACACCAATGAATACTCTGATTACCCTGAGGACAAACAAAGAATCTGTGCAAATTCCCAACAGTCAAGTCATTTCCTGGATAATAAGCAAACGAAAATTGTGTTTCGTTATGATTGCCTGATACTTGCACAGTGTGCCCATCACCTCCATCTTCGAAGACAACAGCATAGTTTCCTTGAAAACCGCTAATACTAAGCGTAATTATATAATCGACATCATTGCTTCTCCACATATGCCATCCTTCAGAAAGGAGCATACTTGGGCCCCCATTTGTTGTAATTGTCCAATTGCATGAAACAAGATTCGGTTCTTCTTGGTAAACAAAACCAGCATCAAATGTACTAATTGGATATGTGTGAGTTCTTACTCCATAAAATCCATCACAGTACATTTCAGTTACAGTAACCTGATTGCCGCTAATTCCGGTCACCCATGCAACGTGTCCTAATGAAGATAGGGTTGTACTACAGGCAATAGTATTAATTGCTGGAATATTACTAACATAAAATCCATTGTTCTCCAAATCAGTGGCCCATTCCCTTGCGTTATGCCAAGGTTGTGGCAGTGCTATACCCCAAATGCAGCAAGCAGCTTCCCAAGCCCACCAAGTACAATTCCCATCACCGGAGCAACAACCATAAGGATTGTTTAAACCGCATAAGCAATCGTCATGCTGATCCGCACACTCATACACCGAAAGCGGTGAGCTTTCACTGCTTTCTTGTAATGCTTCCGTGGAGACCAGGTTTGAACCAATTGCTGCTGATGCAGTAGTCGTGAGCAACACCAGCACAATTAGTGCGAAAGAGCAATGGCTTGTCATCGTCATTAGAATTCTCCTTTAATCAGAATAATGATGCAAAAGCAATTTGAGGTTAAGCCCCAACAATTAGAGAGTTGATCAAATCAGCTCAAAAATTGTAAGTGTTAATAGAACTTTGATGATGGCCCCCTTTCAACCGTCGCGGAAGAGTACCGGAAGAAGCTCAAAAACATCATTGTCCACTTGAACCCAACCGGGGCTTTTTCCACTCGCCCGTTGTTGAGATTCATCAACACGACCTTTGTGTAGGCCATCATGAACTCCTGCGCTGTGTGTGATTCGGTGGGGGGTGGTAGTCAGAATGTCTTGCACCTTGGGCCGGAAAAAAAGAGGAAAAGCCCACACTCAGAGAAAACTCTCCCCAGCTTTTGAATGGGGAATTCTTCAGCTTGACTTTCTCACCAGCTTCAAACAGCTTGCCTCCGTGTTCCTGGCGGACATTCCCACCAGGTACCTCACGACCCCCTCTTTTCGTTAATTTCCCGCGCGAGACACGCGCCGTTTTCAGCTCGTGTCACGACTGAATTACCGAAACCGAGTCGCGGGTACCCGTGAGGGCCCGGGTGTTCGCCAGCTGGAACACTGTCACGACTCGGTTTCGCATTAGGTCAAAATCAGGGAGCCAGCGCCATCTGACAGTGGTTCTGGATTCCGCACCCTATCTCAGCTGGAGCATCCATGACCCCCACGACTCCCACCCGCGCCGCACTTCGGCCGATCTTCTCACTTTCCATTTCCAGATCCAATCCGACCCTGCGCGCATAGCCAGGGCTGACAGTTCGCCTGCCGGTTGATCCCCGGTAGAGCCCGCGGACCGTCCAGCCTAGGGCCGTTGTGTGCCCAAGAAACCCGTGCAGGCACGGGTCAGGGGAGCTCTGTGTCCAGGTCCCCCTGGGTGGACTCTGTCCAAACCTACACCTGTCGGCTCCGGCGCGCACACCCTTGCGCCCGGGCCCTGATCCTGCCTTCCGGCGTTGCCGCGCCGGCGCTGACCCAGCGCTGGAGCGGCCATGCTGCCCACCAAACGAGCCCAAGCCTACACGCCCGAGTCCATTGCCCATTACCAGGCCTTGGCGACGGAGGAGGCCGCGCTGCCGGCCACTATGGAGGCGTTCCTGGCACTACTGGGCCCCGAGGGAAAAGGCCGACATGATGAACGGCGGGCCGCCCTGGCCGCCGTCATCCAGCGCTTGCAGGCGGGACACCCCACAAGCGCCAGCATCCAGCTCTGGCTGCTGGTCAGCTACAACCCGCCATTGCACAGCCTAGTCGGGCGCTATGGCAGCCATGGCCGCGACAGCCAAGCCGACTTGGAGAGCGCCGTGGTGCTGGCGTTCCTGGAGGTGCTGCAGACCCTATCGACCGAGCGCCTGGCGGACCCCTACCTGGAGAAGAGGATTATGGACGACGCCCGCAGGCGCCTAATGGTCCTGTTGGGAATCCGGGACTACCAGCAAGCAGATCGTGTTGAAACTGTAGCCGACGAGTCCGTCCAAGACGACCGCGCCGCGGACGAGCGGGAAGATGGATACGAGTCGCTGCTAGTTCAGATCAATGACCTGCCCATCACGGATGGCGACCGCGATTTGCTCGTCGGCATCTACGTCTACGGTTACAACATGGCCGAGCTGGCCGAGCAGTGGCACATCCCCCACGACACAATCAAAAAGCGCTATCAGCGCCTGCTGGGCCGATTGAAGAAAAATATGTGACCCCCCTGTCCCCTTTGGCCTGTTTTCCCGCGCCCTTGTAAGGAAACGACCAAGGAGACCCGGATGAGCATGCCCGATGCGACCCCCGCCACGACTGACCCCACGACTGCCGATGAGGTCGCCGGCCGCGTCAAGGCCGCTTTTTTGATCCTGGCGCTGGAGTTCGGTGGCGTTGCGGCCGAGGCCAACATCAGCACCACCGTGGCCGAGCGTCTTTCGGCCTCCATCGAGACCGCCTTTCGGGCCTGTCTTGAACCACTGGAAAGCCTGCGCGCCAAACCCGTGGTGGGGGCCAATCTCAACCTGCGCCCCTACCCCGCCATCGCCCAACTCCTGGGCACCATTTCCAACACGCACTAACCCCAACCATAACGGAGGTCCCACCATGGGCCGGTTTGACAGCATGAACGAGCGCTACGAGCAGCACACGGTCGAGACGGGGCGCTACATCAAGTTCGACGATGGCGACAAGCACCTGCTCGTCTTCCTGGGCAACCCACACATCCGCGAGGTGTACTGGGACGGCACCACCTACCACGACTGGAAGGAAGGCTGCGGCAAAGAGAAGAGCCTGAAGACCTCGATGAACGTGGCCATCATCGAGCTGGTGGACAAGACCTACGTCTTCCGGGCCCTGAAGGTCTTCGAGAATTCGAAAACCTTCTTCAAGCAGGTGTCGAAGATGGACGCCAAGTACAACATCGACACCCAGATCTTCGAGGTCGAGCGCACGGGCCAGAAGGCCAAGGACACGACCTATACCATCCTGCCCGAAGCCCCGATCACCCCCGAGCTGCGTGCCCAGCTGGCGGCCCAGGAGCTCTACGACCTCACCAAGGACCGCGACGACGACGATCAGAAGGGCGGCAGCAGCGGCAGCACCAAACAGCCCGATCCCCCCGCCATCATCACCCAGGACGAAGGAAGCGCCCTCATCGAGCGGCTCAAGGCCTTGAAGGCGGCGTTGGGCGACGCCCAGGGCGCCCAGATGATGGCCGACTTTCTGGCGCGCTTCGCGATCAAGCAGATCCGCCAGCTCCCGGCGGCGCGGCTCACCGAAGCCCTGAACTGGGTGTCTGGTGAGGAGGAGAACCTGCGTCATGCCAAGAACGACGGCGGCGCGGGTACGGGCGAGGCCGACCCCTTCGATTGATCCGGACGCTCCCCCCAAGCCCGGCCAGCTGGTTCCCCTGCCAATGGCCGGGCCGCTTTTTTCACCCTTAGCGGAGCGCCGCCCGATGCCCCACACCGATCCCGCGACTTGGCCCATTTTGCCAGAGGACCTTCTCTCCCTGCCCGGCGACCCGCTGCCCCCGGTTCCCCTGTTCACGGCGGAGGAAGTCTTCGGCCCCGGCGGGCTGCTAGCCCAAAAGCTGCCTGGCTTCGTGCTCCGCGAAAGCCAGCGCGTCATGGCCAGCGAGGTCGAGGCCGCCCTGGCGGACGGTCGCAGCATCATGATCGAAGCGCCCTGCGGAGTTGGAAAGTCGCTTGCCTACTCCGTGCCCGCCATCCAGCACGCCCTGGCCACTGGGCAGCGCGTGCTCATTGCGACAGCCAACATTGCCCTGCAGGAGCAGCTGGTGCAGAAGGACTTGCCCTTTCTGCAGGGTGTGCTGCCCGTGCCGTTCACGTTCGCCCTGCTCAAGGGCCGCTCGAACTTTTTGTGCGCCGACCGCCTCATGGAGCAGCGTAGCATTCTCTTTGCCGGCGTCGCGGATGGCGACCAAGTAGAGTTCGACCGCGTGCTGGACTGGGCGAACCATACCAGCACGGGCGATGCCAGCGAGCTGCCCTTCAAGGTGACGTCACGCGTGTGGCGCCACTTCGCAATTGGTGACACGAGTGAGTGCGCGGGCTGCACGCTGACCTGCTACCACAAGGCAGCCGTGGAAGAGGCCAAAGAAGCCCACGTGGTGGTCTGCAATTACCACCTGCTCTTCGCCCACCTAAAGGTCCAGGCCGCCACGGGCGGCATGGCCAGCATCCTGCCCGAGTTCGACGTGCTGATCTGCGACGAAGCCCACGAGATGCCCGACATCGGCAGCGATTTCGCGGGCGAAGAGATCGGCCGTTGGAGTTTTCGCGGATTCAAGCGCCACTTGTCCCGGGCGGGCTACGAGGCCCTGGACCATGCGGCGGAGAACCTGTCCCGGGCCATCAAGCTGATGAGCTTCAAGCACGCGGCCCAGGGCTCGAACCGCATCAAGCTCCCCGGGCTCATCGATGAGGATCCCATCCTGGAGGCCCTGCGCCATGCCTATCAGGAGCTGCGCGCCCAGCAGGCCCAGTACGAGGCGGAGAGCAAGGAGCACGCCCAGCTGGAGCGCCAGAAGGAGCAGTGCAGCCAACTGGCCAAACGCGTGAAGGCCCTTGTCTGGCAGGAGCACGCCGAGTGGGTGTACTGGGTGGAGCGCCAGGACGGGGCATCGGGCGAGAGTTGGAAGCTCAAGGGCAAGCCGGTCTCCATCGCGCCCTTCCTGCAACTGGCCCTGCTCCCCTGGAAGCCCGTGATCGCCACCAGCGCGACGCTGACCACTACGCGCGAGAACTTCAGCTTCATCCGCGAGCGCATTGGGCTGGACGCTTGCACACGCCAGCTCGTGCTGCCCAGCCCGTTCGACTTCGGGCGAGCGGCCCTCCTAGTGGTGCCGGATGGACTGCCTGAGCCCACGGACCCGGCCCACCGCGAGTACGTGCATGACCATCTCTACGTGGCCGTCCAGGCCAGCGGCGGCCGGGCCCTCCTGCTTTTCACGTCCAGCCAGGCATTGAAGACCGCCCACCAGCTGCTGGCTTCGGAGTTCACGCGGATGGGCTACCGGTGCCACTGCCAGGGGGATGCCCCCTCCACCCAGCTCATGGCTCGCTTCAAGGAAGACGTGTCCAGCGTGCTCTTCGCCACACGGACCTTCTTCCAGGGCGTGGACGTGCCGGGGGAGAGCTTGTCCCTGGTCGCCTTGGACCGCCTGCCCTTTCCATCTCCCACGGATCCCGTGATGGACTACATCGCCGAGCAAGACCCCAAGGGCTGGTTCCACAAGCACAGCCTGCCCACGGCCCTCATCACTTGGCGGCAAATCTTTGGCCGGCTGATCCGCCGGCATGACGACCGCGGTGTGGTGCTGCTGCTGGACGGTCGGGTGAGCACCAAGGCCTACGGCAAGCAGTTCCTGAAGGCCATCCCGGGCGGCATGCTCTCGCGCGAGGTAGCGGCCATTGGGTCCTTCTTAGCCGACCCGGAGGACCCCTTCGCATGAGCATGAACAAGCCCTTGGATCTAGCCCTGACAGCCGAGCACATGATCGATCTCGCCGCCTATCTGGACGGCATCGGCCGGTCGCGGATGGCCGGGCATGCGCGCGATGCGCTCACTGCGCTGGAGACAATGCGGCCCGTGGTGGAGGCAGCGTGCTCCCTTGTGGCCACCGTCAAGGTCGGTGTCGATTTCAGTGGCGGGCGCAAACTTGCAGACGCTGTCAGCGCCTACCAAGCCGCCACAGAAGGGCCCGAAACATGAGCGCGCCCATCCTGGTGGACAGCCTGATCCGAATCCCGCTCCGGGACCTGCCCCCGCGCGTGCGCGAGCTCCTGGAGCAGGCCTTGTCGTATCCGAACCCCGCCTTTCAGAAGGCCAAGGCCCGGGGCGTGCAAACCCCGCGCGAGCGGGTGGAAGGCGTCTGGCGCCTGATCCCCAAGCGCCTGGACGGTTTCCACGTGGATGAGCGCGGCCGGTGGTGCATGCCCCGCGGCGCCGTGGGCCTTTTGCGCGAACACGTGTTGCCCTGGCCGGGCATCGAGGATCGGCGCAGCCGGGTCCCCCTGGCGCCCAGCACGCTGCCGGCGATGCGCGTTGAGCTGCGCCCCTATCAGCTGGCCGCCAAGGAGGCCATGGTTACCCGAACCCAGGGTGTGGTGGTGATCCCCGCCGGCGGCGGGAAGACCCTCACGGCCCTGGCCGCTCTGGTGGAGATCGGACAGCGCACGCTGGTCCTCGTCCACACGCTGGACTTGAAGGAGCAGTGGGAAGAGGAGCTGGACGAGCACCTAGGCGTGGCGCCCGGAAAGACCGCGCCCATTCAAGTGGCCACGGTCCAAACCCTGGCCAAGATGCCCGCGGACGCGCTTGCGCGGCACCTGGCCGGTTTCGGCTGCCTGATCCTGGATGAAGGCCACCACTGCCCGGCCAGCACGTTTGACCGCGTGGTGAACGCCAGCCCGGCTGCTTGGCGCTTGGCGCTGACCGCCACACCCGACCGGGAAGACGGGCTGACGCCCAAGCTCCTGCACACCTTCGGTCCCATCCTGCATGAGACCCGCCAGGAGGACCTGCTCGCCGCCGGCTACCTGGTGCCGGCCGTCGTGCACGAGGTCCACACGAGCTTCACGTTCCCCTACCAGGGCGCCGAGGATTACCAGGCCCTGGCGGAAGCCCTGGCCCGGGACGCGGACCGCAACACGCTCCTGCTGGAGACGCTGGAGGCCCTGTACCAGGACGAGGAGCGCGTAATCCTGGTGCTGTCCACGCGCGTGGAAGACCATCTCTTACCGCTCTTCGAAGCCGCCAAGGCTCGGGGAATCCAGGGCGAACTCCTGGCCGGCAAGGTCAAGAAGGACGCCCGGCGGCTCATCCGGCGCGCCGTGCGTGAAGGCCACGTGCGCGTACTCTTCGCCTCTACGGTCGCCGACGAAGGCCTCAACATCCCTGAGCTCAACACCCTGCTCCTCACCTTCCCGGCCAAGGCTGAAGGGCGTGTGGAGCAGCGCGTGGGGCGCGTCATGCGCGCAGCGCCAGGCAAGACCCGGGGCGACGTCTACGACTTCATCGACAGCGCCGTCACGAACGTGGCCACCGATGCCAAGCCGTTTCTGCGCCAGTACGCCAAGCGCCGGGCCGCCTACAAGAAGCTGCGGGCCACCATCGTGAAGGCCACGCCAGCGGCCCAGGCCGCCCACAGCGCGCCGGACGCCGGGCTACTGCCCCCCGTGTCCGCCCCGGCGATTCGGGTGCCCCACTCGAGCCGGCGGATCGTGGTGGGCATGGACCCCTCTTTCACCCACTTCGCCCTAGTGGCCGTCGATGTCGACCTCTGGTGGCCCGTGGCCATGACCACGCTCTGCACGTCGCCCAGTGACAAGAAGCTGGGCATTCGCAAGGCGGACGACGATGGCCAGCGGCTAGAGATCCTGGCCACTGGGATCCGCGACTTCCTGGCCCGGTTCCGCCCGAGCCTACTCTGCTGCGAGACCCCGTCCAGCGGAGCCCAGAGCGCCGCGGCCTTGAAGGGCCTGGCCTATGCCAAGGCCCTCCTTGTGACGGCCAAGGTCTACCACGAGGCGCCCACCATCTGGCTCTTGCCCGGGGACATCAAAGAGCGCGTGGGCGGTGGCCTCATCGCCACGAAGGCGCGCGTGGCGCAGGGCGTGCAGGCCTGCCGCGCCCGCGATGGGCGGCCGTGGACCGAGGCGGGCTGGGATCCCACCAAGGACCGCAGCGAGCACCAGTTCGACGCTGCAGCGGCCATTCTGGCCAGCCTGAACGAAGACCTCTTCCAAGCCGTGATCCGATAGGAGCGAGCCCGTGGGGCATTACCAGGACTTGGTTGAGCGCTTGAAGCGCGAGCTGACGATGGACGAGCTGGTCCCGCACCACACGGGGCGCAAGCCCATCCGCTGCCCGCTGCCCGGCCACGAGGACAAGGACGGGTCCTTCTTGGTCTATGCGGAGACCAACTCCTGGTGGTGCCCGAGCCACCCCCACACGCGTTGCGGGGGAAGCCCCCTCGACTTCATCATGCTGGCCGAGAACCTGGACTTCAAGGGGGCCGTGCGGTTTGCGGCCGACCTGAAGGGCTGGGACCTAGCCCCACCGACGGACGAGGAGCGCGCAGCCGAGGCGGCCCGCCACAAGCGCGAAGAGACCCTGAGTGCAATGGTTCGCTATGCCCATGGCCAGCTCTTCGCCGACACGGACGTGGCGCGCGAGGCGCGCGACTATCTGGCCGGTCGAGGCTTCCACGAGCGGCTGCTGAAAGACCACCAGGTGGGGCTGCTGAATCTGGAGAAGCTCTATCAAGTGCGTGGGAGCCACCCGCTCTTGGCCGACTACAACCAGGCGGACTTCGATGCATCCGGGCTGCGAAATGCCGAGGGTCGGCTGCTCTTCCGGGACACGCGCATCGCCTTCCCGCTGCTGGTTCGCCAGCGCGCCGTGGGCGCGACATTCCGCGCCCTGCCAGGCTCGGCCGACAAACGAAAATTCGTCCACCTAGCTGGACAGGCCGCCCAGCTCTGGAACCAGGACGCCCTGTTTAGCAAGAACCGCGACGTGGTGGTGGGCGAGGGTGTCCCGGATGCCGCCACGCTGGCTGGGTGGGAAATCCCGGCCGTGGGCAATCTGGGCCTGGAGATCGCGCTCAACGCCCACCTCTTTGCCCACCAGAACGTGGTGACCCTCGTCTGGGACAATGACAAGGCAGGCCGTGGGCGTGTCGTGCCTGCGGGCCGGGCCATCCAATCCGCCCTGCGCAATGGCGAGGTGCGGATCCTCCACATGCCCGGGGAGAAGGACATCAACGACTGGGCGCGCGCCGGCGGAACGCGTGACGAGTTCCTGGCCCTGCTGAAGTCCGCCCCTGATCTCCTGACTTACCAAGTCCAGCTGCTGCCGGACGTGAAGGCCGGCGAGCGCATGACGCGCGAGGCCCAGGCCATGCTGCACGAGCTTTTGGCCGACCTCGTGGACCTGGACGGGAACCTCCAGGACACCTACCTGGCCACCATCGCCAAGCGCGTGGGGTCCACGCCCAAGTCGCTGCGCGACATGCTCAAGGCCCAGGCTAAGAAGTCGCCCCCGGCTGCAGCGGCCACCACAACGAACGCACTACCAGAACCGCAGTCGCCCTCACTTGGCGCCGTGTTCAAGGACGAGGTTCCCTATCGGGCGGCATTGGGGTTCAGCTTCCATGGGCCTCCGACCGCCAACATCGGCGTCTGGCTCCGCCCCAGGGAAGATGAGGAGCACGCCCCCTTCATCATCGAGTCTGTCATCCAGGACGAGAAGCCGTCCGTTTCGCTTGTCCCCTACGCAGACCGCAGCACGAAGTCCAAAGGCAAGATCCGCTTTTCGAATGAGGACCTGCCGCGATGGACAAAGGGGGAGGTGCCCTACAGCATGGCAAGCCTGCTCGCAGATCCGAAGGCCAACACGCCCAATGCGGCCCAGGTCTTCACGCGGATGCGTGGCCTGATCAAGCGGTTCATCTGGTACCCGGCTGACCATGAGTACGACATCGTGACCCTTTGGATCATGATGACCTATTTCTTTCCGGTTTTCGGCCGCGTGGGATACTTGCACTTCAATGGCGGGTCCGGTTCGGGGAAGAGCCTGAGCCTTCGTTTCATCGAAGCCCTGGCCTTCAACGCCCTCAAAACGTCCAACATCTCAGACGCAGCCCTCTACCGCACGGTAGACGGGTCCCGGTCCACCTTGCTCATGGACGAAGCTGAGAAGCTGTCCTTTCCAAAAGCTGGCACCATCGAAGCCGCCACACGCTCCCTCTTCCTGGACTCCTACGCAGACGGGGCTCTGGTGTACCGGATGAACACGGAGACCAATCAAGTCGAGGGGTTCGACGCGTTCAGCCCCAAGTGCCTGGGAAGCATCAACAAGATCGACCCGGTCTTCGCCAATCGATGTGTCGCCATCCACTGTCTTCGAAAGGAGAAGGGCGTCAACCTGGTCCACCATGCGCAGAAGGTGGAAGAGGTTGCCCGCCTGTCTGCAGAGCTGCGGAACATGATGCACTGCATGGTGTTGACCCGGTTTCATGAGGTCTGGCGGATCTACACGGTGGACCTGATGGGCGCCTACACGGAGATCGAGAATCGAGAGTACGAGATCTGGATCTCCCTGATTGCCATGGCGCGGTTGGTTGACCAAGACGCAGACTGGGATGAGACCAAGTCGCTGGTTGACATCATCCTGAAGGCGCAGCGGGAGAAGGAAGCCGAACGCGAAGAGGAAGCCCGCCGCGAGAGTGTCGACATCCTGATCCTACAGACGGCACTCAACCTGATCACGGGCGACAACCAGCGCGACTACGAAGTGTTTGGAGAGGCGTGGAAGTTCGTGGGCAAAGGACTTGCCAAGGCCATCCAGGCAGAACTGGATGAAGACGGCGCATGGCCATTCGAAAAAGACTTGACCAGTAACCGCCTGACCAACCTACTCAAGACCCAGCACGTCATCGAAGAGGCTGACATCACCAGAATCACAGTGGGTGGTGCCCGCAAGCGAATTCTCAAGATCCGCCCCGATAGCCTGCGCCAGGCCCTGCAGCGCATGCACGGCCTCGACGCGGAAGAAGAGGCCGCGCTACCTGCGCAAGACGCACCTCCACCGCCAGCCCCCGCTGCGGCCGTGCCCGCCACGAATCCACCCCAAGACGATCTCCCATTCTGAAAGGACGAACCATGTGGATCCACACCACGCTCGGCTACTACAGCATTACCCAAAGCCCGCTCCAATTGGGCAAGTTCCAGATCCGAGCCCGCACGCGCGCCCATCTGGAAAACCTGGCCAGACACTTGGATGAGCAGATAGGTCCCAAGTGCTATTTGGGCGGTATCCTGGAGACCCCGCGGGCGGACTATCGCTGGCGCGTTGTGATCAACTTCGCGCGGCTGCAGACGGTGATGGGCGTGCTCATGGAGCGGGTGGACTACTCCAACTTCAAGGCTGCCGCCCAGCGAGCCCTGCCGGAAGACCACGCCTACCATGAAACACTCCATCGCACCTGGTCCACCATGGCCCACCTGCAGGACCTGGAGAAGGAGGTGGCCGGTGGCTGAGAAGAAACCCCACGTGATTGCCGACAGCTACCGCATCATCGGACTGGCGGCCGAGAACTTCCTGCGCCTGAAGGCCGTGCGCCTGGCCATTGATCCCGCGGCCCACGCCCTGGAGATTTCGGGCGAAAACGGGGAGGGCAAGTCCAGCGTCATCAAGGCCATCTGGACGGCCCTGGGCGGCGCCAAGGCCCTGCATCAGAACGACGAGCCCGTGCACGACGACGCGGACAAGGCCGTCATCACGCTGGACATGGCGCCGGCGGACGACGCCCGGGCGAACAGCCCGCGGCGGATCCGTGTGACACGCACTATCTCGGCGGAGGGCGGCTGGGGCCTGAGAATCTGGACCCCGGACAAAGGCACGTTCCCCAGTCCCCAAGCCATCCTGGACGGCTTCTTCAACACTCTGTGCTTCGACCCCAGCGAGTTCCTTCGCATGAAGCCCGAGGCGCAGGCCAAGGTGATGGTGGACCTGGCTGGCGTGCGGGCACCCATCGATGCGCTGAAAGCCAAGCGCCAGGTCTTCTATGACGAGCGCACGGACGTGAACCGCGACCAACGGAAGGCCGAAGTGCGCCTGGAAGCCTTGGTTCCGCCCGAGGCTACGGTGCGGGCGGAAGTCAGCCTGACCGAGCTGAACCGCCAGATCGAGGCGGCGCGCCAGGTGCAAGTGGCGAACGACAAGGTGCGCCAGGAGCTGCAGGCCCTCTACGACGACCATGCCAAAGCCAAGGCCGACGTGAAGCGCTTGGAGGGCGAGTTGGAGGCGGCGCGGGCCCGCGTAGAGGATCTGGTGACGCAGGGCAAGGACAAGCGGACGGCCGTGGCCGAGCTGCCGGACCCAGGCCTGCAGGCCCTGATGTACAAGCTGGAAACGGCCGAGTCCGACAACGCCCTCGCCCAGGCGGCCAAGCGGTACCGCGAGGAAGAGGCGGAAGTGGACCGCCTGCAGAAGAAGAGCGAAGCCCTGACCCGGAACTACGACGCGGTCAACGACGAGATCGCCGCCGTGCTGCTGGCCGCCAAGCTGCCTATCGAAGGCCTGGCCATTACGGAAGACGGGACCATCCGCTACCGGAACCGGCCCTTTGCCCAGGCGTCCGACGCCGAACGCCTGGAGGTGTCGCTGGCCATGGGCGCGGCCATGCACCCGCGGCTGAAGTTCCTGGCGCTGCGCGAAGCGTCCATGATGACTGAGCGGACGCGCGAACGCGTGAAGGCCTGGGCGGCCGAGCACGACGTCCTGGTCCTGTTCGAGCTGGCCACCAGCGAGGAGATTGGGATCCACATCGTGGACGGCGAAGTCCTGCAGCGGGACCTGCAACTGGAGGCCGGCCATGCCCAGTGATGGAGGAGAGGGCCGGCTGGCCGGGCCCAGCAGGGTTTACCTGGAGACGCCAGCGGTGTGGGAGATCCTGGCCATCCTGGACCGCGAGGCGCTGCCCATGGAGACCGTGCTCGAGCACCTGGCGGGCTTCCGATGGGAGGACCTGCAGTCCGCCTACTGGCTGACGCGCCGGCGCGCGGACCTGCAGCGCCGCCAGGTCCTGGTGGACGGTGACGACGTCGGGCGGGCCGCGCGGATCCGTGCGCGCAACTACCTGACCCGGGCCGTGCAGCAGACCCTGATGGTAGAGCGCTCCCGCATGCTGGAGGAGGAGGCCGCGGCCATCGTGGCCCTGGTCCGGGGCAGCCCGCCGCCCCACATCGGCGCGCACCTGCGCTCTGTCATCCAGGTCCTGGTCCTAGCCGGGTCCCCGCAGCCGCTCACCGTGCGGCTGCGCCGGCTCTTGGCCGTGACACCCCAGAGGCTCGAGGAGGCGCTGCAGCGCCTGCTTGCGCTTCCGGCCCATGCCCAGCTGCGCAGGGCCTGGCCCAGCCGGCTGGAGCGCCCGCTCATGGCCTGGGTGCTGGAGCAGGCCATTCACCTGCAGCGAGAACTGCTGGCAGATCGAAACCAGTGAGGGCCCATGTCGACGCCCAGGAAGAAGCGTGTCGCCACAACGCCCAAGCGCGAGAACCGTAACACGGATCCGCATTGGACCAACTGGGAGTACCTAGCCGCTTTCGGTGAAGATGATCTGGGCTACACGTACCTCGATGCCGTCAAGCAGTTCTGCAGCCAGCCCAGCGAAGAGGAGAGGTGGTTGGATGAGCTGGTCCGCCAAGCCCGTATCGCACATGACCGTGCCGGCCTGCGCCGCTCAGGGCGCCATGCCGCATGGAGCGTCTTTCGTCGGGCTGGCATGATCCTCTTGCATAATGAGATGCACGAGATGAAAGTGAAAGGGAAGCATGGACCCCGGGCCGTTTTCCTTTGGCCAGCAACAGCTTTAATGGTTGTCGTTGGGACAAACTGGCAGGTGCTTTACCCAAAGCACCCCTCAGTGGTTCGCGCCTCTGGTGGCGGTCGGTCCATTTCAAAGGGACAGCTGTCTGAACGAGTCTCGATTTGAAACAAAGTCAGAAAGGAACAGAATGACTTGACATTGCAATGATCAAACAAGATAAATTCAATGTGCCTGCAACCCGATGAGCAAGAATCGGTGAAACAATTTGATTGACAATGATTTACATGAGCAATCCGTGAGGCAAGCTATGAGACACGAGACAACACACCCTTGGATTAACTTCAGTATCAATATGCAGGATGCTGATCCGAGGCTATGGTTGATGCTGGGCGAATGTAAATCAAAGATTGAACATATTGCAAATGTCCCGTTGTGGCCTGCAACAGCCAAAGAATTGTATAAGTTGTATCTGGCCAAAGGCGTCCTTGCTACTACCGCCATAGAGGGAAACACTCTGTCTGAACAAGAAGTGAGAGATCATCTAGATGGCAAACTTAAAGTCCCTCCATCAAGGGAGTATCTTAAGACTGAAATTGAGAACATAATAGAGATATGTACAAGGATAGATAAGGGCGTTATAGATGGAGTTGTTCCGTTATTGAGTTATGATTACGTGTGCGACATTAATAGAGACATTTTACAGGAACTTGAGCTTGATGAGGGAGTCATCCCCGGTGAAATTAGAAAGCATAGCGTTGTAGTAGGCGCTTATAGAGGAGCCCCATATGAGGAGTGCGAATATTTATTGAGAAAACTCATGGAGTGGCTGAATAGTGATGATTTTGAATGTGACAACAATGACAGAATAGTTTATTCGATTTTAAAAGCAATCATATCACATGTCTACATTGCGTGGATACATCCGTTTGGAGATGGAAATGGAAGAACTGCGCGTATCATTGAACATACAATTTTAACCGCAGCTGGAGTTCCTGCAGTCTCTACTCATTTATTAAGTAATCATTACAATATGACAAGGTCCGATTATTATCGAAAGCTGGACCATGCCAGTAAAACGAGAAATGGATTAATGAATTTCATTAGATACGCAGTTCTTGGATTATTGGATGAGCTGAAATCTCAGATTGATTTGATTTGGAATCAGCAATGGGAAATGGCGTGGAGAAATTATGTTCATAGTCATTTCAGCGATAAAAACTCCTTTGCTGACGTTAGACGGCGACGATTGGCTCTCGACATTTCAAGCACAGAAAAGGGATGTAAACAAAGTGAGATTCCAGCAATCTCAGGTCGAATGGCAGAGTATTACCTTAATATAGACGGTAGAACCCTGACGAGAGATCTAAGAGTGCTTGTGGAGAGCGGCTTAATTAATCTAGACGCTGGTGTATATCGTGCAAAGAAGGAAACTATTCTTGCGTTTAGAGCGCCATCAATGACGTAAAATAAGTGAGATTTGACCAAGAAGAATGAAATGCTAAGCTGGTCTCAAGAAAGGCTATCTTGCTAAGAGGTAGCGTTGATTCAGATTTTCCCAACCACTCCACTTGACAAATGTCAATCCGAACTGTACTCTCTTCCGCCTTCAACGCGAACACGCACTCTCCACCATAGGCACTGTGCGTTAGGGCGACTCGCCGCAACCCCCCCGCTGCGAGTCGTCACAGAGAGGCCCCGCCGAACCTGGACGGGGCCTTTTCTGTTTTAGAACTGCGCAATCGCCGACCACAACTTCCCTGCACTTTTTCCGCACCCCCTGTCCCCTTTGGCCTGTTTTCCCGCGCCCTTGTAAGGAAACGACCAAGGAGACGGCGACCCATGTCCATGCCTATCCATCGCCCCCCGCGCCTCTACATCGCCCACCCGTACCGGGCCACTACCCGGGGCATCATGGATCTCAACATCCAGGCCGCGCGCCTGGCCGGCGTGGCGGCCGCGCGGGCCGGCTGGTACCCGGTCATGCCGACCGTGAACACGGCCGGGTTTGATCTGCTCCTGCAGGATATCCCCGAGAGCTTCTGGCTGGCGGGCACGATGGGCCTCCTGGCCACGTGCGATGCCGTGCTCATGGCCGGCAACTGGTGGGACAGCGAAGGTTGCCGCGCGGAGTACGACGAAGCCCTTGGGCTGGGCCTGCCTATTTACCTGCCCAACACCTTGCCCAACCAGGACGGGAAAAAGCTCCAGGCGGATCCCACCCGGCCCGAGGATTACCTCGCATGAAGGCCAAGCCATTTGTCATGCCCACGCCCGTGGACGAGAAGGCGCTGGCCCTGGAGTCCCAGATACTGGCCCTGGTCCACGACATCCACCTGCAGCTGGGACACGACACCACGCACCCGCCGGCCCTGCTGACCGAGGCAGAGGCCGCCCTGGTTCTCCACCAGCAACCCAAAACGCTCCAGTCCTGGCGCTACGCCCAAAGCAAGAGCCTGCCCGCGCGCAAGATCTGCAGCACCGTCCTCTACCTGCCCCGGGACCTAGCGGCCTTCATCCTGAGCTGCAAAGGAGACGCCCAGTGATCACCCTTTCCACGTCTACCGTCGTCACTGCCTGCGTGTTCACGCCCCTGTTCGTCGGTGCGCTGACCACTGTCCTGGCCCGCCGCGCGGCCCGTGCTGCCGTCAAGGAGGACCGCACCGCCTGGCGCGCCAACCTCAACAGAGGACTACTGGACGCATCTCAGGCCACGGCCCAAACGTCTGAGGCGGCCGCGGCTGCCCTGAAGCTGGTGGCCGAAGCCATCCAGGGCACGGGCGAGATGGGCGTGCTGGAGTCCAGCGTCCTGGCCGAGCGAGTGGCCGAAGGGGCCAGCCTGGACGCACGGGCAGCCCGGGCCCCCGGTATCGCGCGGGCCATGATCATGCTGCAGGAGATCGCTGCTGCGCGCGAGCTCATCCGCGTAATGGATCCGGCCGGCGCACGGGATGCCTCGCTCCAGGACGACGCCGTCCAGCACCTCGACAACGCCACCCAGGCGTGCCTGGGTGCGCCCAAGACCACTTGATCCACCAATCCAACAAGCCAAGAGGAGGCTACATGCGACCGAGGAAGGCCCGCGAAGAGCACGTGGTGCCCCTGCACCCGAGCCCCGACACTCCGACCACACAGAGCCAAGAACCCGCGCCCAAGCCTGCCGGCAAGGAGAAGGGCAACAAGCTGACGGACACCGACTGCAAGGCCTATGACCACCTGTCCCTCGAAGTGCACCAGCTGCAGGAACTCACTGCCTGCGCCGGCTGGGGGCGCTTCTTCGGCAGTCTCATGCGCGAGGCGGATGAGGCCCGCACACAGCTGGAGTTCGCCGAGAAGCCGCGCGACGTGGTCAAGCTGCAGGCCACCATTGCTTTGGTGAAGAGCCAGCTGAAGAAGCTGCACCAGCCCGTGGAGGACCTGAACGGCATGCGCACTCGGTGGCCGCTGTTCATGAGCGAGCTGCCCTGGCGCGGGGACTTTGACGAGCTCACCGGGCGGGTGACCCTGATCTGGGCCGGCCTGGGCGAAGCCCCCGGCGACTTCCACCAGTCGCTGATCAAGTCGGGCGCCAGCACCGGTGCGCGCCCGGATCCCAGCAAACCCGCCGAACCCGCCGACCCGGTTGTCCTACCGGCCACGCCCGCCGCTACGGTGCCTGGCGACACCGTGGACGAGGACCCGGAAGAGGACCTGGACGACGACGAGAACCTGGACCCCGCCGGCGGAGACCCCGAACCCGACGACCCCTTCGGAGAATGATCCATGGTCGCCCAAGACGTCATCAACCGCATGCGCGCCTACCACGGCTACACGGCCAAGGACGCGGATCGAGCCGTCCGCGACGTCTTCGACGTGGTCCGCGAGCTGCTGGACGAGCTGGATGCAGACGAGGCCCTGACACTGCCCAACCTGGGCCGCTGGTTGTGCCGCGTGAAGGCCAAGCCGCATGGTGCCCATGGTCTGGAAATCGTCTGGAACGGCTGTCGGCCGCTGAACCAAGGCAAGGCGGCGCGCACTCTTCCCGCTGACGACCCCAGGGTGATCAAGGCGCTGAAGAAGAAGCGCCGGCCCTGGCCCAATTGGAGACCTGACGAATGCCTTTGAAGTACCGCAAGCGCACCATGTCCACGGCCAATCAAGACCTCCACCACTCGGTAAGGGTCAACCTGCGCCAGTTGATGAGCGAGTACCAGCTCCCCACGAAGTCGGGGAAGGGAATTGGCATCTGCACTACGGCCAAGCTGTCCGGCATCGGGGTGGGCAGTGTGCAATCCATCCTGAAGGACAGCGGGCACAGCCCCAGTCTGCGCGTCCTCTTCGAGCTGGCCCAGTTCTTTGGTGTCCCGGTGACACGTCTTCTGCAAGCGCAGGAGTCCTGACCATGCGTGCGGGATGGCCGGCCTTCCTTCCCGTTGACGACCTGCCCCGGGACCCAATGGTCCTGGGGCAGGCTGTCGCCCCGACCCCACGTCCAGCGGCCCAGCGCATACCTCAGGTGGAGGAGCTGGAGAAGCGCGTGCTCGACCTGGAGTCACGCCTTCAAACCCTGCAGGCAATGGCGAGCAACGATCCAGGCAGAGACCAGCTGCAGCGGGACCTGACGCGCGAGGTCCTTCTCCTGCACTTCCAGGTGGGTGGGCTGAAGCAAGAGCTGCTCCATGGCTGAGCCCACACTCCTCACGGCCGACGAGGCCCTGGCGGCCGTCCTGGACGCCCTGCATGCCCCGCACGACACGCCATGGGGCGAGCTGCCTGCCTTGGTGGCGCTGCGCTGCCGGCCCATGGACCGCCAGCGTCTCGATCGCCTGGTCGCCGGCGGGCTCAAGTGCGCCATCGACACCCACGGACCCATCAGCCACGAGCAGCGTGTCAGCGCGGCCAAACGCATCGCCGGCCAAATCCATGCCGTCCTCCGCGCCCAACACCTGGGGCTGGAAGACCCTGGGCAGGGCGTGCCCCGGACGCGCAGGGAGCGCACCAGCCACCCCCTGGGGGACGTGGGCTCGGCCTGCCGCGTCTGTGGCTGCACAGAGGACCGCGCCTGCCCTGGTGGCTGCTGGTGGGTGGAGCCTGACCTCTGCAGTGCGTGCGCGGAGACCGCGGCATGAACGCCATTGACCTCTTCGCCGGCGCTGGCGGCTTCAGCCAGGGTGCCAAGCTGGCTGGCATCGACGTGCTGTGGGCGGCGAATCACTGGCCCGCGGCCGTCGCCATCCACCAGCTCAACCACCCGGACACGCAGCAACTGTGTCAGGACCTCCACCAGGCGGATTGGACCCAGGTGCCGGCCCACGACATCCTGCTCGCCAGCCCGGCCTGCCAGGGCCACAGCCGCGCCCGCGGAAAGGACCGGCCCCACCACGACGCGGCGCGCTCATCGGCCTGGGCTGTCGTCTCCGCCGCGGAGTGTCACCGGCCCGCCGTCGTGCTGGTGGAGAACGTGCCGGAGTTCCAGGCCTGGGCGCTGTTCCCGGCCTGGTGCCAGGCCCTGCAAGCCTTGGGCTACGCGCTGGCCCCGCACCTGGTGGACGCCGCCGACCACGGCGTGCCGCAGCACCGCCGCCGGCTGTTCTTGGTGGCCACCAGGAGCCGCAGCCCGCTCCAGCTGGACCTGCCAGCCCGGCAGCACGTCCCGGCCGAGTCCTTCGTGGACATTGGCGCCGGCAGCTGGAATCTGGTGGACCGCCCCGGCCGGGCCGCTGCCACTCTGGCGCGCATCGAGCGCGGGCGCCGCGAGCTGGGCCGCCGGTTCCTCATGGGCTACTACGGGAGCTGGAAGACCGGCCGCAGCCTGTCCAAGCCTATCGGCACGCTCACCACGCTGGACCGCTGGGCCCTGGTGGACGACGACCGCATGCGCATGTTGACGCCGGATGAGATCCGCGCGGGCATGGGCTTCCCCTCCGACTACCAACTGCCGGCCCAGCGCCGGCTGGCCATCCACTTGCTCGGAAACGCCGTGTGCCCGCCTGTGGCCGCGGACCTGCTGCGCGAGATCGTGAAGGCTGCATGAAGAAGAAGTGGGATGGGGTTGAGCGTCGAAAGACCTCTCCGGTGAGGCGCCGCGACGGTGACGTGTATCGCCCGGGGCGTTTCAAAATCGACGGTTGGTTCTGGCGCGAAGACCGCCGCAAGAAGGCCAAGCAGGGGGCTGCATGACCAACATGCCAACGGCCCACCCGCAGCCGTCCGCCCACGATTGCTGCCTCGTCATCCGCTGGCAAATCCCACACCCGGTTCGCCGGCTGAAGGGCCTGCGGCGCGACCACGCTGAACGCCTCCTGGAGGACTTGGTCGACATCCTCCGCCCCTTCGTGAACGAACTGCAGGTGGTAGAGCAACAGCCGGACGGCAGCACGGGAGCTGTCTTGCGTAGCTGGACCACTCTCGCCAGCCCTTTGCCACCTGTGCCGGAGGATGCGCCACCCCACGGCGCGGCTTGGTTTGTGGCCACGGCTGCCTCTTTCAATCCGCCCACGCCTGATGAAAGGAATCCCACATGAGCTTTGAACCTGTCACCCAGGACATGGCCCTGCAGGCCGCACGCACTTGGCTGGGCCGCGTGTCGGACCCGGCCGCCGCCGCCGGCCGCATGGGCGTCGTCATCCGAGAGGCCCTGGAGCTGGACGACGGCTACCCGGGCCTGTTCGTTATCAGTGACGGCGCCGGCGTCGCCCTGGTCGCTGGCGACATGCAGGCGCAGCCCATCCTGGGCTGGACCACGCGCGGCGACTTCCACGAGATGGCCGACGCCCCGCCAGGACTGGCCGAGCTGGTGTCGGCCTGGGGCCGGCAGATCCTCCTCACCCGCCAGGCCCCGCCGGAGCGCGCGGCCGCGGCCAACCCCAACCGGGACGCCTGGATGCAGCTCCTGGACGAAAGCGCGCGCGCCCAGGATGAGGAGCCGGTCAAAGAGATAGCCCCGCTGCTTTCTGCGCGCTGGGGCCAGGGCGCCGGCTGGAACGCCGACTGCCCCATCGATGCGGCCGGCCCCGGGGGCCGGGCCTACGCCGGCTGCGTGGCCACGGCCATGGGCCAGGTCCTGCACTTCCACCAGCACCCCTGGCGTGGCCAGCACGTCCAGGGCTACGACCATGACGTCTACGGACCGATCGACTTGGACATGCTGGAGGAGGCGCCCGAGTGGAAGGCCATGCTGGACGCCGGTGCCACGTCCGCCGCGGCGCGCCTGCTCTACATGGCTGGCGTGGCCGTGCGCATGAACTACGGGCCCCGGACGTCCACGGCCTCTTCGGGCAACATCGTGACAGCCCTCAAGAGCTTCCTGCGCTACCAGGACGCGGCCCGCTTGGTGTGGCGCGCCAGCACGCCGGCGGAGGAATGGGAGGCCCTGATCCAGGAGGAGTTGGCGGCCGGCCGGCCCATTATCCACCGCGGCCAGGGCGCCCAGGGCGGCCACGCGTTCAACCTGGACGGCTGGCGCAGCGATGGGTTCAAGCACTTGAACTTCGGCTGGAACGGGACCTACAACGGCTGGTACACGCTGGACTCCATCACCCCCGGCTACATGGACTTCTCCGGAACCCAGGGCATGGTGGTGGGCATTGCGCCCCGGCTGGAGGACCTGCTCAATCCACCCGATGGCCAGCACAACGTGTCGCCTGACGCCGTGTCCCTGCGTTGGCGCCCGCGTGACGGCATGGCGCGCATTGAGCTGGAGGTCGCGCTCAACGCGCTCTTCATGCCCACGGTTCGGCGCGTCGTGCTCACCAGCGGGCTGGTCCAGCACACGCTCACGCGCCTGGCCCCCAACACGCGCCACTTCTGGCGCCTGACCTTCATCGACAAGACAGGCCGGCGCATCGCCCTGGCCGCCTGCAGCTTCGTCACCGGGCCCAGCCTGACCACGACCCCGGGCAAGAAGCCGGGCACGATGGTGAACCCGGGCACGCCGGAGGCCATCGCATGACGCGCTTTGCGGCTGACACCACGGTCCCGGCGGAACGGAGCCGGGCCGAGATCGAGCAGATCCTCACCCGCTACGGGGCCAGCGAGTACATGTACGGCTGGCGGGAAGAGAATGCCGTCGTGCAGTTCCACATGGCCGGCCGGCACATCCGCTTCGTGCTGCCGCTGCCCAGCAAGCAGGACCCGGCCTACACGCGGACTCCGGCCCGGGGCAAGCAGCGGGATCCGGAGGCCGCCGAAAGGGCCTGGGAGCAAGCCACGCGCCAGCGCTGGCGGGCCCTGGCCCTGGTCATCAAGGCCAAACTGGAAGCCGTCGACTCCGGCATCACCACCACCGAGCAAGAGTTCCTGGCGCACACGGTTCTGCCCGACGGATGCACCGTGGGCGAGCACTCCCTGCCCATGATCCGGCGCGCCTACGAGACCTGCACGATGGTCGAAATCCTGCCCATGCTGCTTCCGGCCTCTGGCGGCCAGCCGAGGAGGAGCTAGTCCATGAGCCAGGAACCGCGTAGCGCAGCGGCCGCCCATGGTATCCCCATCACCAACCGCCCGGCATGCCCGCGCTGCCTGGAGCCCATGGTCCTCAAGTTCACGCGGAACGGTCTGTTCTGGGGGTGCGCGCGCTACCCCGAGTGCGCGGGCTACCTGCGCGCCCAAGCCAACGGCCAGCCCATTCCGTTCGCGCCAACCCCGCCCGAACTGAAGCCCTGGCGCTTGGCCGCCCACCGCGTCTTCGACCTCCTCTGGTGCCAGGCGCCGGAGGAGGAGCGCGACAAGGCCCGGGACGACGCCTACAGGTGGCTGGCCCAGGTCCTGCGCTGCGAGCCGGAAGCGGCCCACATCGGACTCTGCAGCCGGCGCCAGTGCCTGCGGATCCTGATCGCTTGCGCGATCAAACTGGGAGCCCGCCCATGACTTTCAAGCGCAGCACCGACCCCTTGCGGGGCGGCATCTTCGGCCCTTGCCGTAGCCCGCGCCTGGCGTCCGGCAGCGATACCTACTCATCGCGCGATGCCGTCCGGCCCGGGCACAATCCCGCCATCCAACCCGGCTGCGTGGTGCGCTTCGCAGGCTGGCCAATGTCCGAGAGCAACCCGCCGCGTCGCGTGGATCATCTGACCGCGCGCAACTGCTGCGTGCTCGAGCCTGTGCCTGGCTGGCGGACCTACGCCCGCACGATGGACCTGGCCCTGGTGACGTCGGACGAGCTGTGCGTGTACCTGGCTGACGGCGGGCGCATGCTTGGCTGCCCGGGCTTCGCCGGCGAGCCCCAACTCCAAACAGAGGACGAAGCATGAAGCACCCTGGCCTACCCACGTGCCGAGGCCTGACCCTGCAGCAGGCCCTGGCGTACGGCTACTGCATCACGAGCCGGCGGTACCGCCACGCCACAAGGCTGGACCGCGCCGACTGGCGCGAGGTCATGGCCAAGGGCCATGTCAGCGGAATGCCCTGGGTGATGATCCTGGGCACGCAGGCCGCTGACTACTACCGCCGCTGCCACAGCCGGCACAAGCTGATAGTCCCGGCGATTTGGCTCCCCCTGATGCCGAACTCAAACAATGGGCCAACCGAGTTTCTGCCCAGGCCTGAGAAGCCCGCCAGGAAGGATGTCCCCGCATGAAGCCCACCTACGTCTTGACCATCACCGTCGGCGGTACCGCCGTCACGCGCGGCGACCTGGAGAATGCCATCGCCAAGCTGAAGTCCCGCTGGGGAGAGTCCACGGTCATCGACGCCACCATCCACAAGGCCCGGGCACGGAGCAAGGGCGCGGCCGCGCATAAAGGAGAGGAAAATGCCTGACCCCGTCTTCTACGCCGGCGATCTCGTCCACTACCACCCCGTCATCGGCGGGCCCCACACCGGCCTTGTCTACCGCGTGAAGTCCACAAGTGAGCTGTTTGACGGACAGAAGGCGGCTTGGCTGATCAGCAAGACCGGCTGCGTGTCCTTCGACGCCCTCAGTCTGGTCAGGCGTGCCACGCCTGACGACCGCTTCTCCGCCTGGCTGAACATGATGCGGATCCGAAGCGCCAACCCGTCCCAGCGCGCCCATTTCGACGCCTGGGAGCGCCTGCAGGATCTGGCGGCCGACCAGGCCGAGCTGATTGCCGGCCAAGCCAAGGCTCTGGAGTCCGCCCAGACCCCGGGCGAAAGCCTGCAGGCCCGCGTGCTTCCCTGGGTCCTGGAAGCCTTCGGCCCCGACGTCCTGGCTGACAAGACCGAGCGCGGCGACCGCCTGCTGGAAGAGGTGCTGGAACTGCTGCAGTCGGGCCACTACGACTCCACGCGGGTCCGCCACATCGTGCACCACGTCTACAGCCGGCGCGAAGGCGAACCCGCGCAAGAGGTCGGCGGCGTCATGGTCACGCTGGCCGCCTACTGCCTGGCCCATGGCCTGGACATGCACGCCACCGGCGAGACGGAGCTGGCGCGCATTTGGACGTGCATCGAGCAGATCCGTGTGAAGCAGGCCACGGTCAAGGCTGGCATCGTGCCGGTGCCGATCGAAGCACCGCCCTTTGAGCTCACTCCTCCGCCGCCGGGACCTGCCCCTGAGATTGGCCTGGACGCAAACGAGGAGGCCGACCGTGGATGACCTGAAAGAACTCCGCCGCCAGGTCAGCTTCCTGGACGAGTCAGTCCGCACGCTGCAGGTTCTCTTGGATCCCGGCTATGGCGGCACGGCCAGCGAGCTGGTGCGCCTGCTACAGGAGCTGGAGACCCGGGACGCGACTGCGGCCACACGGCTGGCCCAGCTGGAGGAGGAGTCCCTGCGCTGGTACCAGCCCGATGGCAGCTACGACGTGCTGGCCTGCCAGGAGGAGGTGGTCGCGCGCCGGAAAGCCGCTGCCAAGAACACGGCGGACCTCATCGTCATGCTGCGCCGCGCCCTGCGCCAGATCGAGCCCAACAGCGAGACAGCCCTCGAAGTCCGGAAGGACGGCATCCAGCTCTTAAACACCATCGGCGCAGCCCAGGGACCGCGGCCATGACACGTGAATCCAACCTCCGCCGCGCCAAGCGCCGCCGGCGTGAGACCCTGCGCGGCCAGAGTCACCAGATGCAGGACCCGGGCAATCTGGCCACGCACCGGGCGCGCGAACGCTGGGATGCCGCCCAGGAAGCCAAGGAGCGGCTGCAGCGGAAGCTCGACGCCTTTGCCCGTCTGGCCGCGATCCGGGGAGGCCGGCTGTGATCCCGCGCGTGGAGTACGTCAAGGGCCGCGGCCTGGTGCTGGCCAGTGAGCCAGAAGTCCTGCTGATCGAGCTGGTGGCCCACCATTGCACCAGGAGCTTCCTGCACCGCGCCGGCAAAGAGCTGGCCAACAAGCTCAACACCATCCGTCAGGGCGAAGAAGCCGCGGCCGCGGCGAAGGACCGGCGGGAAAGGCGGCCAGCGTGAGCGCGTGTACCTGTGGCACCTGCTGCCACTTCAATCCGGCCACCAATCCTGACACCAGCCGCGCGCTGCCCTCTAAGCTGGGCGAATGCTTGTGGGTGCCCTTTGCCGAGCATCCCGTTCCCATGGTCTACCTGGACCATTTCGGACGCCCTGTGGGCACCGTGGGCGGGGCGCTCCACGCGCTTGGCATCCACCGCAACCGGCAAACGGCGACCCCGTCCACCGCTTCGGCCGAGCTGTGCGGCTGCTATGAAGAGCGCCAAACCGTCGCGCGGAAGCGCACCACACAGGAGCGGGCCAACGCCAGGAAACGCGCGCGGATGTCCCAACTGGCCATTGCCATCGGAAAGGAGAACCAAGAATGAGGGTGTCCAAGCCAAGCCCCGCGCCCACCTGGTGCCGCAAGCGCCTGGGCCGGGTCTCCCACAGCGTCGTGCAAACCAAGAGCGGCATAAAGCCCAGGTGCGGACGGTGCACGTCGGGGCCCAAACACTGTGGGTACCCGAACGAATCGAGGAGCAGCGCTGCCGCTTCTGCCTGGAGATTGAAGGTGGCCTGGCCACGCCGGCGGGCAACCTGCGCCATGGGCGACGGCGAGTCATCCATGCCCACATCCCCAGAGGTGGTGGCGCGTTCCCAGACATCTTCTTCTGGGATACCATGGCAGATGGCACCAAGGAGCTCACCTTCGGTGCATCCCTCCTCCACGATCCCACGCGCAATTCCCACCGCGTGCGCATCACCATTGAAGAGGTGCCGGAATGAGACACCTCATCTTCCGCAGCCAGGCGGCCAAGGTTCACCTCTGCGTGGTGGACGCCCGGGACCGGCGCCATGCCTTGAAGGTCGCCCGGCGCACGTTCAAGCTGGACAAAACGGCCTACGCCATCCGCGAGGACGGGGTCTTCGAGCACGAGCCCTACACGCCCACCAGCGGCTACTGCGTCCGGGCGCCCAACTCGTCAACACCCGCGACCACTGATCGAAAGGAGACCCCATGCCCCGTCACTACATGATCGACATCGAGACCTGGGACACGGCGCCATCGGCCGTCATCCGCGCCATTGCCATCGTGGGCTTCGACCTGAAGGACGGCACCTACACCCTCGACGCGACCCGCTCCAGCGTCACCGACTGCCGTCGCACCGTGGACGAACAGATCCAGGCCGGCCGTACGGTGTCCACCGAGACCGTGGCCTGGTGGGCCAGCCAGGAGAAATCCCTTGGGAACATGCTCGACAGCAGCCGGGAAGTCGCCCACATCGAGGTCTTCAAGCCCTACCGGCTCGCCGAGGTAGAGACGCACCTGCGGGACGAGCTGCACGGCCTCGTCACCGACCCGGGCGCCTGCATCTGGAGCCGCGGCCACTTCGACATCGCCATCCTGGAGCACCTGCTGCTGGCCGCCGGCTGCCCGGTCCCCTGGAGCCCCAAGCAAGTGCGTGACGTGCGCACACTGGACGAGATCACCCCGCCCATCGAATCCCAGATGCCCCACCATCCCCTGGCCGACTGCCTGGCGGAAATCCAGCAAGTGTGCGCGGCTCTGGGAACAGCGCACCGTGGGGTGTCCAGCAGGGCATCACTGCACGTCCAGGATGACCCGCAACTTCGTGGCTAGCTCCTGGCGCGTGAAGGGCTTGGCCAAGAAATGGACGCCTTCCTCAAGGATACTCCGGTGCGCAATGACGTTGCTCGTGTAGCCCGACATGTACAGGCACGGCAGGTCCGGCCGCTGCTTGAGAAGGGCGTTGTAGAGCTCGCGGCCGCTCATCTGGGGCATGATCACGTCGGTCAGCAGCAGGTGGATGGGTGCCGGGTACGCCTGGGCCAGTTCCAGGGCGCGCATGGGACTCTCAGCGGCAATCACCGTGTACCCCATGCTCTTCAGGAGCTGTTCGGCGAAGCGAAGCAGGGGCCGCTCGTCCTCCACCACCAGGATGGTCTCCGTGCCGTGGTAGATGGGGCCGGCAGGTTGTCCGGCAGTCTCTTCCACGATCCCGCCCTCGTGGATGGGCAGATAGATGCGGAAGGTCGTGCCCTGATTGGGCTCGCTGTAGACGTTGATGAACCCACCATTTTGCTTCACGACACCATAGACGGTGGCCAGGCCAAGGCCCGTGCCTTTGCCCAGGCCCTTCGTCGTGTAGAACGGTTCAAAGATCTTGGCCTTCACCAGTTCGTCCATGCCACAACCCGTGTCGCTCACAGCCAGCACGACGTAGCTGCCTGGAACCGCTCCTTCGTGGTGCCCGCAGTACTCCTCATCAAAGACGGCCGCATCGGTTTCGATGGTGATCGCACCTGTCCCTTCGATGGCGTCACGGGCATTGACCACCAGGTTCACCAAGACCTGGTTGATCTGTTCTGGGTCCATGCGAACGGGCTGCAGGTTGTTTGCGGGATGCCACTGCAGGTCAATCTCCTCAGCAATGAGGCGGCCCAAGAGCTTCAGCATTCCCACGATGGTGTCATTGAGATCCAACACGCGGGGCTGGATGTTCTGCTTGCGACTGAACGCCAGCAGCTGGCGTGTCAAGGCCGCGGCGCGGTGCGCGCCGTTCACGATCTCATCTGCAAACTCCGCCGCTTCGCTGTCCGCGGGCATCACCTCTTGCAGCATGTTGCCGTACCCAAGCAGGGCTTGCAGGATATTGTTGAAATCGTGGGCCACGCCGCCGGCCAGGCGGCCTACGGCTTCCATTTTCTGGGACTGCACCAGCTGGCCGCGCAGGGCTTCCTGCTCCCGCTCTGCCTCCTTTCGGGACGAGATGTCACGGGCAAAGGCAAAGTTGAACTCCTGACCATCAAACGACACGTAGGTAGCGTGGGCTTCCACAGGGTATGCATGGCCATCCTTGTGCCGATGCTGGGTCTCAAACAGGATCGACCCTTGCTCTCTCAGACCGTTGAAGTGCTTGGGCCAATCATCATGGCGCAGTTCTATGTCCAGGTCATAGATGGAAAGCGTAAGCAGCTCGTCTATCGGGTATCCGGTTTGGACTTCGGCCGCCTTGTTGGTGTAGAGAATCCTGCCATCTGGGGCAATCCAAAAGACCATGTCAGATGCGTTATCCACGCAGTATTTCATGCGCCGCAGGGCTTCCTTGGCCTGACGCTTGGTAGTGATGTCCTGCAGCACCGAGATGAAGTAGGCCGGCTCTCCGTTTGTATCACGGACCAGCGACACGGTCACGGTGGCCCAGAACAGGCTCCCATCCTTTCGCAGCAGCTGCTTTTCGCGCGACACCGAGGCCTCGGTTCCCGCCATCAGTTTGATCCGCGCGACCAGGTCTTCTGCAAACTCGTCCGGGTGGCTCACTTGGTGATACGTCATGCTGGCCAGTTCCGCTTGCGTGTAGCCCAGCATGCGGCATGTGGCCTCGTTGGCGCGCAGCACGCGGCCTTCGCTGTCCGTGTGGGCCATGCCAACGGCGGCCTGCTCAAACGTGGACCGGAAGCGACGCTCGCTTTGCTCCAGCGCGCCCTTGGCAATGCGTTCCTCCGTCTGATCACGGAAGACCAGCACCACGCCAGACAGGGTGCCATCGTCCTCTTCAATGGGTGCACCGCTGTCCGCGATGGGATGCCGGTCTCCTGCGCGGTTGATCAGCAGCGTGTGGTTGGCCAGGCCCACCACTTTGCGCTCCCGGATGACCCGCGACACGGGGCTTTCCACCGTGTCGCCCGTTTCCTCGTTGACGATCTGGAAGATCTCTTCCAGCGGCTTACCATGGGCCTGTTCAAGCGTCCAACCGGTCTGTCGCTCCGCTTCCGGATTCATCAAGTCAACCCGGCCTTCGGCGTCTGTTGCCATGACCGCGTCGCCAATGGACTGCAGCACGACCTGGTGATGGCGGGCCGCCCGTCCCAGCTCTCGCTCCTTCTGCAGAAGCACGTGAAGGTGGTGGCGCTCTTCACGCTGTCGCACCAAGGCCAACCCGATCCCGATGGCGAGCAGAAGAACGACCACCACGAGGATGACCAGGGTCGACTGGTGGCGCATGAAGGACAGGGCCTCTGCGGCATCCTCTTTGGAGACAATGGCCCACGGCGTGCCCTCCACGAACCGGGTCGCGGCCAAAACATCAACCCCACGGTAGTCCTTGCCATGGCGGACCGCATCGCCCTCCGTCACCGCCCACACCGCAGGCAGGTCGCTCTGGGTCAGTGGCAGGCGATACCGAAGCGCCGTGCCGGGCTTGTGGCGCAGATCGTTCAAGAAGACCACGCTGTCACCCACTTGGCGGACCAACACGGTTTCGGCCGTGCGGCTGCTTCGCGGCCACGACTGGATGAGGGGATAAAGGAAGTCTGCGGCATCGGCCATCAACACGACCACGCCGATCGCCGCGCCCTCTGGGGCCCGGACACTCCGCACGGGCGCGACCCAGCTCAAATGCGGGGTATTTCCGTTGGCGCACACGTGCAAGTCGACCAAGCGCGGTTGCCCATCCCGCATGGCCGCCAGGACCGCCTCCCGCTTATCTGGATCGAGCTCTTTGGCCAGGCCCGCGACGCTGACCACTACGCGGCCCTGGTGGTTCACCAGCTGGACTTCACGGAATCCATAGTGTGTTCGAATTCGCTCAAACGCGGATTTGACATACCGCTCGGACCGCGTGGCTTCGATTGGGTGGGTCGCTCTAGATGCGGCCACCAGCAGCTGGTCGACCTCGTCCGACAAGGACAGCGTGGCCCCCAGGATGGCAGCATCTCCCTGGCGCTCCAGGAACCAATTCGAGATCTGGCGTGCTTTGAATTCGGTGATCGTGCGCAGGTTGTCTTCGGCTTCCCGGCACAAGCGGTTTCGCTGGACGGCGTAGAACAGACCGCCGCCCGCCACCAGCACGACAAGGGCAAGGATCAAGATGTGCGTCCAGGTCTTCGAGTTGCCCATTCCATCCACCTCCAGTCGAAAGGAACCGTGACCAGGCGACTCAGCCACAAGGCGGGCCCCTGCTGGAATCCCTCGCGCAGGACCAACGCGGGGGACGCAACGAACCTGCGGGCACACCACGGCCATGTGAACATGAAGGGCGCCCCACATCGGCGCGGTATCACGATTGGGGCGCCCAGAACACCGTGGAAGCCCACGGTGGAACCGTCGCAATTACTCATGCCCGCCAGCCCCGTGTGCTGGTGGAAGGATGAGTGCGGGTGCCTGGCCAACACGCCCGGGGGGGGAGTGGGAATCTCGAATTGGCCAGACCATGTCGGGACTCATAAAGCGTAGCACTGAAGCTGTATCAATGGAAGGAAGAAACGTTCACATGAAGAACTCGACACCCATGCCATGCGCCCTGGGCACTGTGGCCCTGGTGGCCACCACATGCCCCAAAGGCCACGCCCAATGAACAAGGAGCTCAAGGCCATCCAAGACCGCCTCGACAAGGCCGCTCTCTTCATGCGCGAGATGGACAATCGCTTGCGCACCGTGGAACAGGTCCTGGGGGACCTCCACCGGGACTACACGGCGCGCATGGAACGGGAGGCGGAAGCCAACAGACCCCCAACGCCGCGCAAACCACGCGTCGTTCGCACGCCTGGCGGCAAGGTTCGGGACCCCCTCCTGTCCGCGCTGGCCGCACGCAAGGCCGACATCGGGCTAAACACCCGGCAGCTAGCCGGCCTGCTGGGCTACCCGCGCAAGACGGTCTCCAATTGGCTGAATCGGGACAGAGTGCCTAGGCACCCAGAGGATCGTGTGCGAATTCAAGAATGGATCGCCCTTGCGGATACTGTGCCGCCGCGCGTGCATCGGGAGTGGCGTGAGGAAACAGAGTCATGAGCGACCCGCATTGTCATGAATCTTTTCTGGCTCGGGATGAAGTGGGCCATTGGGCCGATTCTCAACAATCCGTGACACAAGTTAGGCGAGACTTGATGGCCCATTGGCCCACTTTGCATTGGGCCAGACCATATTCGGACAATCGATCATTAGCTTTGGAATTGCCCAAAGGCTGCCAAAAGTGTCTCCACAAGGGGTGTCACCCTACCCCACGCACTCGATTTTCCTGCCCAATGGCCTCTGCCCGCACGGACATAGATTTTTTGTTTTTTAAGAATAGAAATGAACATGCGGGCCGAGTCCAATGGGCAGACGACTTTTCGTTGCATGCCCCTAGGGAGACACCCCCTGGAAATCAGGTTTTGGTTGGCTTTGTCCCCTACCTGATGGTGGGAGTTTCCAAGGCCATGCGCCACGCAGTGCACGTTCCCCCCGTTCCCCCCGTGCGCCCTTTCCGGCCTGACCGTCATTCCCCCTCTGTTGCCCCGCCGCCCGCACGCCGCTGCCCCACGCCCGGCAGGCGGGCCACACAGCCCCACCACGCCCCTCAAACCACAACACCCGATCACCGGGAAGGAACCCCCCATGCTTAACCCCTGCAACCCCGACATGCCCCTCTTGGAAACCCGGATCCCCGAGAGCTTCCAGGTCCACAACGAGCATTGGTCGTTCTCACGACTCGATACCTACGCCCGCTGCCCACTTGCCTACAAGGCCCGCTACCTGGATCCCCAGATCTACGGTGCCGACCACGTCCTGCCCATCCCCGACGCCGGCGGACCGGCCGTCCTCGGCAAGCTCTGCCACCGCACGCTCGAGCTCGGCTGCCAGGCCCTCCAGCAAGCTCGGCACATGGGCCGCCTCTTCCGTCACCAGAAGCTCTTCCTCGACTGCCTGCACACCGCCTTCCAGGAGCCGGCAGAAAAGCGCGACGTGCTCCCCAACGGCCAAGTCCTGGCCGACGCCCAGGCCATCCTCATCGAGTACCTGAAAACCGGCGACTTCTACGCCGACCAGATCATCGGCCTCGAGTGGCCGTTCGAATTCGTCATCGAGGACCCCTTTGGCGACATCCGGCTCATCGGCTTCATCGATCGCCTGGAGATGACGCCCGAAGGCGTCGTGCGGATCAAGGACTACAAGACCAACCGCATGCTCTACACCAAGGACGAGCTCCGGCAGTCCCTGCAGGCGTCCATCTACGAGATCGCCGTGCGCGACTCCACGACCCTGGCCGTCACGCCCGACACGCCCGTCGACTTCGAGTTCGTCCTTCTCAGGCACGGCTTCTCCCAGCGCACCATCCGGTCCGAGTCGGACCTGCAGCTGGCCGTCCACCAGATCACCAGCCTGGTGCACCGCTGTGAAGGCTCCACGCACTTCGAACCCCAGCTCAACAAGTACTGCGCCTACTGCGATCACAAGCTCCGCTGTCCGCTCTGGCGCGAGGTGGTCGCACGTGGCCTGCCCCAGGCCCGCGTCAACCCCAATGACCTGTCTGCCATCGCCGTCGAATACGAACGCATGACCGACGCGGCCAAGATCCTCTACGCTCGGAAAGAGGAGCTGGCCGACTACATGAAGATCCACCTCATCGGCAACGACCAGATCGAGACGCCCACGCACCTCTTCCGCTCCACGGCCAACAACGAGACCACGTTCCTGGATCCATTCCTGGTGGCCAAGCTCATCGCCCAGGTCTACCGCCGGCCCACCAGCCACGTGCTGCGCCGGATCGGCAGGATCTCCAAGACCGAGTTCGACGCCGTCATGAAAGACGCTGAGCAGCGCGTGACGGCCACGGCACTGAAGGAGCTGAAGGAGGCCCTGGCGCCCCTGATCGAGACCATGCCCAATCCCAAGCTGCAGGCGTACAAGCGGCCGGTGGAAGAGAAGGGCCAGCCGGCCAAGCGCGTGAAACGGCCCCAGGTGAAGCGCAGGCTGAAGGTTTGAACAAACAATGGGTGTACTGAGATATGGCACTGACAAATTGACAAGTTGATGTCATACTGTCAGGGATGAGCGGGAGTTGGGGCCTGGAATTGTCAGGGATACCCCGCATGAGCCCACCCGCCCGAAATGCCCCAGCCGGCCGGGCCGGCCGGGGCGACCGAGAGGAGTCCAGAATGAAACCGGAACCAGGAAAAGTGGACACGGGGAAGCGCGGCGGCATCGCTGGGTCGCCCCGGTGCAAGCGCGAGCTGGCGGACGGGCGGCTCTGCCAGATGGCCGTGCCGATGACGGGCATGCGCTGCCATCTGCATCAGGCGCGGCCGGAGGACCTGGTGCCGGGCCCGGACTTGCCCGCGGGCGTGGTCGTGCCGGCCCTGTTCCAGGATCCGGCCTGGCAGCTGGCCCTGACCTGGTTCGTGGCGGAGGTCTACCGCGACTACGTCGGGCTGAACACGGGCGCGGACCTGCGCCAGATTGTGGCGGCCGGCGCGGCTCACGTGCGGCTGACCTACGGCATGGAGTCGTTGGACCCGAAGGACATCGAGCTCCTGTCCCGGGTCGTGGACCGGCACCTGCGCAACCTGCGGGCGACGCCAAAGGAACAGGAGGCCAAGGGTGGGAAGGGCGGCAAGGACGGTCCGGGCCTGCTGGCCACGGGCGTCCAGGTGGGCGCGCTGCTTGAACGCGTGCGCGGCGTCCTGACGCCGGCCCAGATGCGGGCCTTGTCCGGCGGCCGGCCCATCGCAGGCGGCGCCTCTCTCCAGGGCGGCGGGCTCGAGGTCCTGGGCGCGGGCGTGCCGGATGAGGACGACGACGACGACCAGGACGACGCCGGGCCTGGCGGCCTGGCGGATAATGACCTTCCGCCGGATCCGTTCGGCTGAAAACCCGAGAATAACGTCCGAGAACATGCCGCCCCGCTCTGGGGCGGCTATTGATTATCAAAGGGATCGCCCACCAGGCGCAAGCGGAAACGTCCGGGAATCGCTGTTCTCGGACGTTTTGAGCCTGGCAGCCGTGCCGTGGGCAGGGAGCGCAGCGGGCCCCGGGCTGGGCCGGAAACCCGGCTCGGGGCGAGATCGGGGCGCAACGGGCGCCCGTAGGCGCCGAGCGGGCACTTGCGCCCTGGTGGATGTCGCCGCGTCCGGCCTGTGCTGCGTTTTTGGCGCTTGGCCGGCGCGTACCAGGTCGCGGGCGCACTCCGGCGGCGCCGGCGGATCCGGCCCGAGCTGACCTGAATCTGGCAGGAGGGGGGGGTGGTATGGGGCAAAGCGGGTACCCCCTTGGGGGCACCACGGCCCAAAGGGGTGTCTGCGCGCGCGGGCTGTTACCTGGTAGATACGTCAGTTCACGTACTCAAAAACACCAATTTGCCAGTTGCTTTTTCTGAGTAGGTTCGTTCTCTTGGCCAGTGGCGCCCCCCGCCAATGCTTCCGAATACAAGAGCATGAGATGCGCTTGTAACACCGGCACACATGCAGCAATTCTTGCCCATACATCATCGCTGTCGATGCTTGCCGCCGGCTATGCACCCATTATGTCTCTTGCAGTCTGAAGGGATAGGAAACATTGATAGGGAAAAGGCAAGCGCCGCGCCAGGCGCGTCGCGATTGCTGCTCACGCTCTGCATCTGATTTCAAGAGTATCGATGGCGTTGAATGCGGTCTATATTGGATTTCTCCATCGGGCGACGCGCATTCCTGACTGACAGCGGACGGGATTGGCCCGTTTCGCGGATATCAACAAAACAGAGGGGACCGACCATGGCTTTTCACAATCTGACCCAAACCGAACTCGAATCTCTAAAAAGTGGCCTGGCCGTTGACCGCATTAACAAGATCTTCGACCAGATTGAAACCGAGGATGGAACGAAGAAGCTTCCAAAAGAATACTGCAAGAATTGGCCCTTGTTGAGGTTTGCGCTTACTGCCGCCAAGTTCTTCACCCCGGAGAGCGTGGACAAGAAGATTGATGAGATCATAGCAGCGGGCGACGCAGCCTGCACTATCTGACAAAGGATTAGCCCAACCTGAGTGTCAACACAGAGATTGGTAGCGCGGGGGACTCCCCTTCGCTACCAACTCTGGTTTCGTCCACCAGTAGCATGGAATCCCCCTGCGCAAGGACTGGCATTCGGTAGATTCGACCTGTCCGAGTACCCTGCAAATCATCGAATCTCTGGTTGCTTTTTCTGAGTAGGTTCCTTCTCTTGTCCAGTAGTCTCCCCCACACTGCGTTCTGGATTCATCAACATGGACATTCGCTCGTCGCAACTCCCATTCCCTCGGCATCGCTATCACACCGCAAGCCGTACGCGAGCGATAGAAGCTTTTTGTTGTGCAATGCAAGCGCCGCGCCAAGTGCATGCGGCTGAAGCCTCAGTTAGGCCTAAAGGAGCAAGTTCATGACTGATTTGTGGACATGGGGCGGCGAGTACATCGGCCGCCGGGAAGGGAACGATTTATGGTCGCATAACGGCAAACACATCGGACGCTTCTACGGAGATGAGGTCTATGGGCGTGATGGTCGTTATCTTGGAGAGATTCTTTCCCAGAGACACCTTATCACCAACCAATCCAAGAAGCATCTAAACCGTGGCTCTTTCACGCCGCACATGTCTCGGATCGGCTGGGTTCCATTCGTTCCGTATGTTGGCAACGTCATGTATGTCGGCTATGAAGACTTTCCTAGCCTTAACCAGCTTGAAGCCTAATAATTCATTCAGGCCAAACCCGCTTCGCAAGTTGGTTTAATATAAGCGTTAGGCCCAGTCGAAGACAACAATGAACCAATTGCTCGAACAAGCTGAGACACTACAAAACCTGCTCATCTCACACGCCACAGGTGGGTCTGAGAGCGATGCGCAGTACAGGCAGCTCCGTCAGGTCTTCCTTACTGGTCCGACGTACGAGAAAACACTCCCACAGTTTGTGAGAACTAATCGATCACTTGACCAATTCTGGCAGTTTATCAAGTATCGATACAAACACTACGCAGAGCGCAGGCAGTATATCTACGACGAATTTCAGCCCCTCATGCAGTTGTTAGAAAGTAACGCTCTCAATCCTTCAGATGATAATGTTAGTGCAGTCTTAGAGAAGTTTGATGCCACACATGTAAACGCTGCATGGTCAAAGGCGCTTGACCGTCGAACGGCTGATCCGGAGGGGGCGATCACTGCGGCAAGGACTCTTCTTGAGACCGTCTGCAAACATATTCTAGAGGATCTCGGCTCTGGTGCTGAAGATGGTGCTGACCTACCGAAGCTGTACCGATTGACGGCCGAAAAGCTGAAGCTTGCGCCAAGTCAGCACACCGAGCCTGTCTTCAAGCAAATTCTTGGTGGCTGCACAGCCGTAGTGGAAGGTCTAGGAGCTGTTAGAAACAGGTTGTCAGATGCGCACGGCAAGGGCCGCGCACCGGTCAAGCCCACGGCTCGGCACGCAGAACTTGCGGTGAACCTTGCTGGGGCGATGGCTGGCTTCTTGATCGCGACTTGGGAGGCATCTCGTGAAGTCCGGGCCTAACACATATGAGGTCTCCAGAGTCAAGGGGGCGCAGAGATCTCTTCCGAATAGTTTTCGGTTTTTGACGTGAAGGCGTTGGACGGATCCCGACTTGTTTTCGTAGACAGGTGCGGGACGAATCCTGCACTAGAGATTCTCGCTTTGAAGTTCCTGCTCCAGCTGTAATGCTGTTGCCCAATGAGTGAGCCGCACACTGTGAAACGCACGGCGACAACTCCGGGATTCATATAGGTGCGCCCTCTGCAGAGTCAGGGACCGACTGATAGGATAGGAGGAACTGCCGTGACTGTTGACCATAAACTCTGGCGCTTCGTCTTCGATCGCGACCGGGGGATCTGCCGGTACTGCGGCGTAGATCTGCTCGCCAGCTTCTCTGCCTACTGGTCTGCCACCGTTGATCATGTCCAAGCCCGATCCGCTAATGGCCCGGACGACCAAGACAACCTGGTCTGCAGCTGTCCGGCCTGCAATAGCATGCTCTCGCGCAGCAAGGAGCTCGTGACCTTCGAGACCCGCAAGGCCTATGTGGACAAGCGCAGGGCCGCTGAGATGGCCGGCTACGAGGTGTGGCGCGCTGAAATGCGGGGGGCAGAGTGAAAGCACACAGGTTGTTCGGGCTCATAGCGGGGCTGCTGGCCTTGGCCGGGGCGGTCTCTCTCTCGCAGGCCACCATGGGCGTCGGGTTGATCTGCCTGGGGTGCCTGGCCGCGATCTTCGGCCGTATTGAGCAGGCCTCCTTCCAACATGACGCCTTGCTTGAACGGCTGGGCGAAGTGAAGTCCCAGGCTTCCCAGACGCGAGCAGCTGCGGAGCGCATGGAGGCGATCCTGCGGCAGGTACATGGGATCCCCGATCCAGTAGAGGACGAACCCGTCGCGGAGCAGAAGAAGATCTGGGCGGAAGGGGCAGTCAGATAATGTATGCTGCAAGTCAATATTAACTGGCCTTCTAGTGGAACTACTGCTGATTACTGCTAAGTGCAAATGGCCAGCATAGAGGAGGAGCATGATTATGAAGTTGCACCTAAAGTGGGTTTTTAAGACGCGCATTTATAGAAGCGTGACGGATTGGTTAAAATTTAAGGACGTAGAAATTGATGCACCAAGAGGCTTGACTGATGTAGAGACAGCTTTTATAAATGATGTGGCGATAGAAAACTTAAATAATACTCGAGATGATAGAATTTTACTTCAATTGCTAGATACGTTTAAGAATATTGTGCAGCACGAATATGATAGAAGCAAAACAATAGACACTAAGGCTCAATCAATTTTCAGAATAATTGGGATTGTTAGCGCGGCTGCCGTTTTTGGCAGTGGAGTTTCCGGTGATGGTGGCATTATAATGTTGATTATAAGATTGATAATAATCCTCATGTTTATATTAACTCTCGCGCTTTGTACAGTGACTCAATACGGGAGAAATCATGGAGATTATGTTGACAAAGAGATATTTCAGAGCGTAACTGCAATTACCAATGAATGCGGATTCAAAAAATTTACTGAAGCCGACCAATACATTTGTTATCTGAAAGAGACAATCATCCAAACATGGCTGGTGGGTTATAATTGGAAAAACGTAAACGAGGTTAAGTATTTACAATTGAAAAGATCACAGAATTATGCGCTGGCGGCGTTAATGACGCTATTGATGTATTTGACATTTTCAGGAATTCCCATATGGAATAAGCCAGAAAATTATCAAGATTCGAAAACAGGCGCAAATAGCTTAAAAGGTGCAGATCGAATAGTGTCAGAGAATAGCTATAAAAGAAGCGCGTGGGTGTGGATTGACAAGTCCGACTTTCTTTTCTATAAAACTGGAGCCCAAAGTGAGCACAATCAATCACGTGGGGGGGGGAGGACAGTCCCCAAAGCGGCCCAAGGCCAAGCCCGCTGCGAAGCCTGCAGCGAAAAAGGTGGCGGCCCCCAAGGCCAAGCCCGCTGCGAAGCCCGCTGTGAAGAAGGTGGCGGCCCCCAAGGCCAAGCCCGCCGCGAAGCCCGCTGTGAAGAAAATGGCGGCCCCCAAGGCCAAGCCCGCCGCGAAGCCCACTGTGAAGAAAATGGCGGCCCCCAAGGCCAAACCCGCCGCGAAGCCCGCTGTGAAGAAGATGGCGGCCCCCAAGGCCAAACCCGCCGCGAAGCCCGCTGTGAAGAAGGTGGCGGCCCCCAAGGCCAAACCCGCCGCGAAGCCCGTTGTGAAGAAGGGGAAGTAGGGCTGACGACATGATGGGTTGACCATCGGTTTGCTTCCAAGTAGAGCAAGAGTGCCCCATTGCAATTGTTTGTGGTGGGGCGCTTCCAGTTTGTGTCGCAGTGGACAACTCGTGAGCGCCTGTGGACAAGGCCTGCACAACCCTGTGGACAGAGCCCAAATCGAGGCCAACCTCGAGTTCTCAGCAGCCTCGTTCCTTAGCTTTTGGGAAGTGTGACCACGTCCAAGCAGCATAACGCTGCGGTTGAGTAACGGGCATCTCGCTGTCATATTGTTGGCGGCAAGGATGCAACGAACTCCGAAGCTGGTGGATCCCAATTCTAAACGAGGTGCCAATTGACGAAGAGCAAACAGCATCACGTGGCGACCAACCCCGGCGGCGGTTGAGATGTGAAGAGGGCCGGTAGCGACCGGGCAAGCGTCCACACCGACACGAAGAAGGACGCCGTGGAGAAGGGTCGAGAGATTAGCAAGAACCAGGGCACTGAGCTGGTGATCCGTCGGAAGGACGGCACCATCGAGAAGTCCGACAGTCATGGGAACGACCCATGTCCGCCGAAGGATAAGAAATAGCTAAGAAGTTGAAGATGAACAGGATGCCAGAGTTTGTGTCCGGACAATTTTGCTAAGAATCTCTTGCGGCAATCATCAGAGGAGTTAACTTATAAGTGAAGCACATTTTGACGCAGAGCGAGTTGGCCGCTGCCGCCGGGAATGTGGCGTATGCGCTTGAGTGTGAGGCCCTTGGGGGACCATTTCTGAGCCGCGCGATCATGGCGGTTGAGGGTGATGCAATTGCAACGAAGCAACTCCAGGAAATTGTTCAGAAAATCATCCAGACTGCCAAGGATGGATTTCCAGATCGTTTGTACCGATACGAGGGAAGCCCTGGGGATCATCTTTGTGCTTTGCCTGAGAATCTCAAGTGGGGCTGTAGAGTTCGGCTCTTCTTGCTAAAACTGACCGATAACTGCATAGTCGTTGGCGGTGGAGGCTTGAAAGTCGGCATCAGAACTTATCAAGAGGATCCAACGCTAAACTGGCACGCTGAAGCTCTTCAGAAACTCAATTCTGAATTTGCGCGATTAAAGCGAATGAAACAATTCAGAATTGGAGTCGATGGCCGCATACAGGTGCAAGGGAACCTACAATTTGAGATTGAACATGAACAGCTTCCTTAAAGACTTCATCAATAGCACTCCTGCCTATATAGCTAGAAAGGTTGAGCATATGCTTAATCTATCTGTAGCTATTTCAGAGTGGATCGAAGTAAAAGGGATGAGTAAAAAGGCCCTTGCGAGTGATTTGGGTATGAAACAGTCTCAGCTGTCGAGAATTCTTTCAGCGAGTTCAAATGTCACGCTCGAAACGTTGGCTCGCATTGAGACAGCAATAGGACAAAACATAATTCAAATAAAAATTCCTTCAAGGGATCCGGATTATTATCTCCTTTTTAGAAAAACGAATCTCAGTGATATTAAACGAGTAGAATTTGATAATAGGGGCGTTCTTGACCAATATGTAATGACAACATATATGTACGTTAATAATAGCTGCAATATATCAAAGGTCGCGGAAGCGACACCTGGTTATGGCATGGAAAAAACTGAACCTGAGATACTTGGCTTTAGAGATGCCGCATGAATTCAGTTAAGCAAATTTCCTTCGGCATTGCTGGCGTGAGAATCAATGAGTTTGCGGAAAGAAGTGTGGCGCCAGGAGCAAAGGAGTGTTTAGTTGAGAATCAGATGAGGGCTGGAGTTAATAAGGACCAGAATCAGATAATAGTTGGCATGCGAACTAGATTTCTAGTGAATATTGATAATATTCAACACTGTTTGGCAGAGTTGGATATGGACGCATTCTTCAAGGTAGAAGAGTTTGACGAAATGGTGAAATTTGACGAGACCAATGTTCCAGTAGTGGATCCAAATTTGATGATATCTTTGGTTTCGATCACGTATTCTACCGCTAGGGGTATACTGATTGGAAAGAGTGTTCCTCATATGCTCCCAATTGTGGATCCCAAAAATCTGATGGTTACATCGGCTGGTTAAGTGCCATGACTAGATTAACTACACACTATGTCGGTTGGTAGACGATCCAAATTGGGATGGCATCTAGGAACCGAGTTCTTTGATGGAATGCCGCTCTCCTGGACAGTTTACCTCCCTCGCATGTCTGAGGATGGCGTGCCAATCTCTGGCCAAAAGCGCGAACGGATCAAACTCCCCTACCGAGACTTCACGAAGGCCCGATTTGAATCGGAAGCCTGCCAGCTCTACCGGCTGCGCAGGGACCATGGCGCAAAATCTGCGCGACTTACGCGGCGTGCTGGACCGGGTGGGTGCGGAGATCGGCGTGTTGATTTGCGTGAACGAGCCTACAGGCCCGACGCATAAAGAGGCGGCCACGGCCGGGTTCTACACGTCGCCGTGTGATGGAAAGCACCCGCGCCTGCAGGTGTTGACGGTTGCTGAGCTGATGGACGGTCGGCAGATTGACATGCCGCCGCTGCACCAAGTGAACAAGACGTTCAAGAAGGCTTCGAAGACCGTCGGTGACGCAAAAGCGAAAACCGGTAGATTGTTTGACGAAGAATAAAACAATGTCGGAGTGACGAATGCACATCATACAAGAGAGAATAGAGGAACTCAGAAAGCTTCCGATCAAAGAAGCGAGAGAGCGGTTGGCGCTCCATTGTGGAGACATAGACAGTCCAATGTACAATAAATGTTTGGCATTTATGAATACCAGAGAAGCCGAGATAAATGATCAAAATCAAGTTGAAGTTCTAAGCATCGCGAAGAGAGGTGTTGAGATTTCTGAAATGGCAACTCGTCAAGCTGTTACAGCAAATAAGATCGCACTTTTTGCTGTCTTGATTAGTGTAATTGCGGTTGTTGCAAGCGTTGTAGTGAGATGAATGTGCGGCCAGCCGCCCAAGAGAAGTCGGTAAGCCGCTGAGCCCGGACTGCACGAACACAGCAAGTGATTGGCAATGTCCTGGGGCCTGCTGCTAACGAGCACATGGTGTCCCGTAGAATTCGATTTGACCGTAGTGTTCCGTGTGGCCGAAGTGTACAATGGGCTCACGCAACATGGAATGGGGCAGGTGGTTGGATGGTGTCTCTTCACGTCGAGCGCCTTCTTCTTGCAGGACTCGATTGACTGTTTGACTCTGAACATCTGGCGTGTTACACTCTTCTGAGTATCTCTGCACAGCAAAGCGCGACGACCAGCCGTTCCCGTTTCATAGGCCAAGCGTTGCCAATGGTGGCATGGTGTTCCGTGTACGTCGCTGATGCTGCGTAATGCCACCCGTCGGATAATGTCTGGGGTCTTAGGCAGACCGTATGACAGCCGTGGCTGCGCCAGTCGACAGGGATCGTATTGGCTGGCAATGAGATACACAGGGATTCTAGCAAGCAAAACAGTTGGCGAAGCGTCTGCATATGGAGTCGGTGGATTATATGCGGACTGTCCAATTCTATATTAGCAGACAATGGAGGAAACATGGCAAAGCCGAGGGTCTTCATTAGTTCGACTTATTATGATATGCGTAATGTACGGGCAGACTTAGAGAGATTTATTAAAGAACAAGGATATGAGCCAGTCTTGTTTGAGAGAGGTCAGATTCCATACGGTGTCTCAGAAACTCTTGAAGAAGATTGCTATAGAGAGATATCAACTTGCGATATATTGATAAATCTAGTGGGCGGCAAATTTGGAACTGATTCTCAGGATACACGTTATTCGATATCACAGAATGAATTAAAGATTGCAGCCAAATTAGGAAAACAAATCTACATATTTGTTGAAAAATTGGTTTATTCCGAATATAGAACGTATCTTGCAAATAAGGATGTCGTTGGGTTCAAGCCCATTGCAGTAAATGATGTGAGAGTGTTTCAGTTTCTTGAAGAAATCTATGCATTATCTGGTCGCAATCCAATACATCAATTTGAAGTAACTGGCGATATAATTTCATTTCTTAGGGAGCAATGGGCCGGTTTAATGCAAATGCTGTTACAAGAGAATGCGCGCCAAAAAGAAATAAGAGCACTTGAAAAGATCGAATCAACAGCCATCATACTGAATCAGTTGGTAGACTTTCTAACAAGAGAGCGCAAGGAGGGCGACGCAACAATTAAGGAGATATTGTTGAGTAACCATCCGCTAATTACGACAATCAGAAAGATAATGGAAATACCTTATAGGGTTTTATTTGAAAACATAAGAGAGATGAACGCTTTATTGGGAGCAAGAAAAACTCTGCCAATAAAACGAAATTCACAGGATCCAGCATTGTATCTTGAATATAAAAGTGATTGGTTCAAGACTAAAAAAGTGTTAAAGGTTCAATCAGGCCTGTTTGATGAATTGGGAAACATGCGGTTTGTGAAGACAACGGAGTGGAAGGATGAGTTTGTGTTGTTAGAGGACTTTGCTGAGGATGATGACTTGCCATTTTAGTATCAGCTAACACTTGTTTGCAGCCGACTTTGCGCCTGTCACGGCGCTCGCATTCGGAATTGAGATCAACGTCGGTGGGAAACGGCAAGCGCCGCGCCAGACGGGTCGCGGCAGAAGCCATCATTAGGAGGACTCATGAAACTCTTTAAGTACATGGAATTCTATGGTTTCTTTGAGAATTTCATGTTGAGGTTTACTCAACCCAACGATTTAAATGATACTAGAGAATGTCGACCAATTATGAATATTACCGATCCAGAGAGATTTCTTGCAGAGCAAGAAATACGACTTTGCGGAAGATATAGAGATCAATTGAGGTCAATGTATCCTAATCAGTCTCCGCAAGAGATTGAATTAGCAATTGTGAGGGCGCTAGAGATACAGCGGGAAGATTACAGAATTAATCTTCCCGCGAAACTGGATAAATTCCGCAACATATTTTTGAGAAATGTAAATAGTTACGTTGGCATACTTTCATTAACTTCAAAAGATAATGATCTGAAAATGTGGTACGATTACGGTGGCAAGAATAAGGGATTTAGGATTGAATTCTCTGAGGATTCTTTATTTCTAAAGAAAAGCATCAAGGATAATCCAATGTGTGGCGAAGTGCTTCCGGTTCAGTATGATGATAATAGGCCTACAGTCAATGTCTATCCTGGGAGTCTTGATCTTCCAAGAGAATTATTCTGGTGGAAAACTCTCGAATGGAAAACAGAAAGTGAATATAGAATTGTCAGAAATTTATTGTCCGCAGATAAAGTGGAGAGCGACAGGTATTATCTTTGGCGCCTTTCTCCTGGGGACTTGAAATCTGTTGTGTTTGGTTATTTAGTTGATGAGACAAAAATTGCTGAGCTTAAAATCAAAATACGTTGCTTTGATAAGAATGTAGAAATAAAGCGCATAACTGTAGACGGCTCTGGCGATTTCATGCTCAGTGAGGTTGGATAGTATTTTTGTTGGCCTCCTAACACTTATGAGGTCTCCAGTGTCAAGGGGGCGCAGAGATTTCTTCCGAGTTGTTTTCGGTTATTTGCTGTGAAGGCGTTAGACGGATCCCAACTTGGTTTCATAGACAGGTGTGGGACGAATCCTGCATTAAACACTTATCGAAGTACTAAGCTGGCTGAGTGTGGCGGGATTTGGAGCGGCCAGCCGCCCTCGAGTGGACGGCCGGCCGTAGAATCGAGGCACAGAACGCGGCACAAGTATGGCAGAGTGAGGGGGCCAAGTGCAAGGCGCGCGGGCCCTTTTAATTTGGGCCAAGCGAAGGTCGTCTTGCGGGCTGGACATTGAGAAAGGCGGCCACCCCCGCACCTGGATTCAAGGGAGTGGCCGCTGGTGAAAGAAACTGTGGAAAGCTGAACGTAACGAAGGGCGTGAGGGTTCCTGTAGGATTGGATTTCGGGGTGCCAGTTGCTCCCGGTCCTCATTGCGTCAGTTGCCCTTTGTGCGCCGTTCGAGGGCGGTTTCCAGTTCGGCATTGGCCACGTGGGCGTAGATCGCCGTGGTCCTAGGGCTCTCGTGGTCCAGGGCCAGCTGCACCAAGCGTAGGTTGCCCGTCTGTTTCAACAGGCTGGTGGCGAAGGTGTGCCGCAGGATGTGTGGGTAGACGGGCCGGGTGATTCCAGCCAGGGCGGCCCAGTGGCTTAGCATGCGGCGTACCTGGCGATCACAGAGTGGCTGGTCTTTCTGGGAAAGGAAGACCGGCGCGCCTGCGGGCTGTCCCACCACCAGGCCGGCCAGTAGTTCCCGAGTTTCACTGGGCAGGAAGCGCGAGCGCTGCTTTCCGCCTTTGCCCACCAATCGCACGCGCTTCTCCGCCAGATCCACGTTTCCCACCTGGAGCTGGACGACTTCCCCCACACGCATTCCCGTGTCAAGCATGAGACTCAAGAGAGCCCGGTCACGGGCATGGTGGCGTTGATCCGTCCGGGCTTTCAACGTCCGGCGCAGCGCCCGCTCTTCCTCTTCGCCCAGGTACTCCGGGGCGGGAGCATGGGCGTGCGGCATGCGCAGCTGGGCAAAGTCCGCCGCCACGGGGTGCTTCCGCCAAGTCAGGAACTGCAGAATGGCGCTGCGTGCCCGCCGCGCGGTCCCTGTTGCTCTGCCCTCTCGGACGAGGTATTGTGTGACCTGCTGCAGGGAGAGCGTGTCCAAGGTTCCCCCTTCGTCTTCGATCAGCCTGGCCAGACCTTCGATCTCGCGCAGGTAGGGGGCCAGGGTGCCAGGTGCCAGGTGCCGGGCCTGCAGGTGTTCCGCGAAGGAGGGGATATGTGATCGCATGACGCTCTCCAGAATGGGTTGTGTGCCGGCTGGCCTAGGGTCAGCCGGTGCTCTCTGGACCAAAGCTTGCCGCTTCAATTGGGACAAGTCAAGCTCGAAAAGCTTGAGTATCAAGCCGATGGCACTGCGAAGACCACAGCAGCAGAAACTTTCCTCGGACGAAATGGCCTTCGCCCAGATCCTGCTGGATCCGGTCGCGTTCGCCGCGGCCTTCCTGACCCAGCTGGACGGGGAGACCGGTGGCCAACCCATGGCGCTGTGGACGCACCAGCAGGAAGACCTGCGGGACATGGATCCGCAGATCGTCCACCAGGACGGCCGCGCGGTGGGCAAGACGGTGGATATCGTCGTGCAGGTCCTGCACTACGGCGTGACTGCACAAAATGGGCGCATGCTCGTGACCACGCCCAACGACGGGCACGTAAACAAGATCATCGAGGAGGTCGAGGCCCATCTGCAGAACAGCGAGTTCCTGCTGGAGATGGTGGCCATCGATCCAAACGGCCGGCACCGGATCACGCGCAAGCCCTATTACCAGATCACGTTCAAGTCCGGGACGATCATCTACTTCCGGCCGGCTGGCCCCACGGGCAAGAGCGTGCGTGGCCTGCATTGCGACCGCGTGCTGGTGGACGAGGCGGCGTGGTACCCCGAGCCCGCCTGGCGCGCCCTGCGCCGCGTCATGAACCGCGGGGGCCGGATGCGCGCCTACTCCAACCCCAACGGACTGCGGGACACGACCTACTATAAAATCACGCAGAAAGGCAGTGGCTGGAAGGTCTACAAATGGCCCAGCTGGATCGTCCCGGGGAGCACAAACGAATACATCGAGGAGGAGGCCCGCTTCTACGGCGGACGCGATTCTGCGGGCTTCCAGCATGAGGTCGCCGGCGAGCATGGCGCGCCGAGCTACGCGGCCTTCAACATCCGCCAATTCCAGGCCTGTCAGCGCAAGCTGGAGAAGGCCTACCAGGTGATCCGCCTGGACGGCGAGGAATTCGAATCCATGCTGTCCGTGGACGAGGCCATCGACCGCATGTACGGCCTGCTTGACCAGCTGGAAGAGAACCGCGGCATCTACTGGCTGGGCGGCGACCTGGGCTACACAAACGACCCCAGCGAGCTGACGGTCTGGCTGGACGACGAACGCGGGCGGCTGGTGCCCGTTTTGCGCGTCCACAATGAGCGCCTGCCCTACACGTACCAGGCGGCGCTCATCGCCATCCTGGACGACCACTTCGACTTCGCCGGCCTGGGCCTGGATGCCGGCTCCAACGGCCTGGCCGTCGAACACATCCTCACCACCGAGGATCGCTACACGGGCCACCAGTTCACCTATCGCCTCGAGACCTACGACTTCGGCGGCAGCCTGACCACGGGCTACGACCCGCAAGGCCGGCCCAAAATGCAGCGCACCAAGGAGTACATGACCAGCCTGATCAACGGACGGCTGGCGGCCAGGACCCTCTTGTTTCCCGCAGTCGACGTGGATCCGGACTGGGACAACCAGTTCACCACCCAGACCTACTCGCAGAACCAGGGCGGCCGCCTGATCTACTCCAAGGGCAATGACCACATCATCGACTCGACACGCTGCGCCGTCCTGCGCAAGGAGCGCGAGCTCCTGAAGCAGCTGGTGGACGACGGATCCACCAGCGATGCCGAGTTCGTCATGCCGCTGGTCACGGACAACGTCTTCGTCTAGGAGGATCCCATGCTGTTCGGCTTCGGAACCCAGCGGGCCGTCCTGGCCACGGAGAGCGTCTACGAGGTGGGCAGCGAGCTGCGCAGCCAGGCCGCAACGCTGGATCCCTTCGGCAGTGAGACAGCCACGGAGGGCATCCCGACTCTCTGGAGCGAGCGCGGCGCGAAGGCCTGGGAGTACTACCAGCAGGAGCCCATCGTCAACAACTGCATCAACGCCTGGCGCACGCTGGCCCTGGGCGAGGACTTCACGCTGATCGCCAGCAGCCCCGCGCTGCAGAAGGACGTGGATGCCCTGAAAGAGCGACTGGGGCTCAAACGCTGGCTGAAGGACCAGCTCTTGCAGCTCTTGACGAAGGGCGAGGCGGCCGGCTTCAAGGAGTACGGGGGCAAGGAGCAAGGCAAGACCGAGGACGGGGAGACCCTCTACTCGGACTTTTCCCAGGTGAAAGCGCTGAACCCCTTGCTGCTCGAGACCACGGTCCTGGACGGCACGCTGACCCGGGTGCGCTCGTTCACGCTGGACATGTCCGGCAATCCGACCGGCCACCAGGACGTGGCCTTACCGCAATTCCGGCGCTGGATGTGGGACGCCCCGGGATTCGCCGAGCACGGCACCAGCATGGTGCTACCGGCCTTCGAGTCGGTGGAACTGTTGCGCGACTATCGGCGCGCCGAGCGTGCCATCGCCAAGCGCTGGGCCATGCCCATCCGTCTGATCAAAGTGGGCGGGCAGTTCGGCAAGACGGTCGTGATGCCCAAGGCCTCGATGCTGAAGGACATCAAGAAGGTCTTCGATTCGATGAGCGCCCGCCAGGGCGCCGTGGTGCCGTTCTACGTGACCATTGACACCTACGGCGCCGAGGGCGAGGCGCTGAAGGTGGAGGAGAAGGCCAAGGAGACCAAGGGCGACATCATCGTGGCCATGGGCTTCACGCGCGCGCTGGTGGGCGGGGACGGGGCCAACTTCTCCACCGCCAGCCTGGGCTTTGCCAAGATCCAGCTCATGCTCTCGGACATCCGCGACATGGCGCGCGAAATGCTGCGCTGGGTGCTGGACGACTACCTGGCCATGCGCGGCACCGAAGGTGAGAGCATCCACATCGCTTTCAATGAAATCGACCTCTCCGCCGGCGCCGACCAGCGCAAGGTCCTGGTGGACCTCTACGACCGCGGCCTGATCAGCGTGCGCAGCCTGCAGGCGCTGATGGGACTCTCCCCCAGCATCGAAGACGCGCAGATCGGGCGGGAGACCAAGCGCGTGATCGCGCCGCTCTCGCCGGGCGACATCGTAGGCCTGGCCCAGCAGGAGATGCTCACCAACGACCAGGTCTTCTACCTGCTCAACCTGGCCGAGCGGCTGAAGGGTTCGGACCAAGCGGCGCCGAAGCCGTCCACCGAGGAGGGCGCGCCTGCGCCCCAGACGGGAGACGTGGCCGGCCTCTACCAGCAGGTGGACCAGATCATCCGGACCCGGGCCCGCCTGGTGGTCCAGGAGCGTCTGGCCGAGCTGGGCCCTGAAGGGAACCAGGCCGCCTGATGCTGCGCGCTCTGTGCACGTGTGGCAGCCTGCATCCGCCGCTGCCGATGGGAGGACTCTACCTGGAGGTGGAGGCCCTCTTCCTCGTGCACGGCAGCCGGGCGCTGTCCGCCCATGCCCTGAGCCAGCAGGAGGCCATCGCCAAGGCCACGGCGGAGAGCCTGGCCAAGGCTGGCGCCTACGCGGATGAGGTCCTGGCGGGCAGCCTGAAATCCCTGGAGTGGGCGGCCAAGGACGTGAAGGCGCAGCTGCTGGCCCTGGGCGATCTGTCCCAGTTCGGCCCTGCCGCCCAGCCCGGCAAGGCCGTGCAGCTGGCAAGGCTGAAGGCGCTGGAGAAGAACCTGGGCCAGACGGCCGCGCGGCTGAAGCAGAACCTGACGCTGGTCTACCAGGGTGTGACCGAGGACTTGGCCAAGGTCGGCATCGAGGGCAAGCTCGCCCAACTGGGCGCCCTGAAGGTGGGCGGCTACCAGGCCCTGGACCAGGCGGGACGGGAGGCCCTGGCGGAAGCGGCCTTCTCCCTCGTCCCGACGGACGCCCTGGATTTCCTCTCGAACTACCAGCTGCAGCTCTTGGGCAAGCTCACAGACGACCTGGTGGCGGGGATCAAGAGCGCCGTGCAGGTGGGCATCGCCCAGGGCGAAGGCCCGGCCAAGATTGCCCGGCGCATCGGCGGCATCGTCAAGGATCCGGACGAGTTCCGCCAGGCCGGCAAGACGGTCTTCCGGAGCGTGCAGCAGCGCGCCGAGCTCATCGCACGCAGCGAGGTGATGCGCGCCTACAACCAGGGCGCGGTGAAGATCGAAGCCCAGGTGGGGATCACGCGCGTGCGCTGGCTGACCGCCGGCGACGAGCGCACGTGCCCCGATTGCGGCCCCCTGGATGGCAAGGAATACAACCTGGCGGACCTCCTCAGCCAGCCCTTGCACCCTGCTTGCCGCTGCACGCACGTGCCAGCGGACATTTCCCAGCTCATGACCAAGGAGGCCCTGGAAGCCCAGCTGGCGGGTCAGACGCTGGAGAATCCAGCCGTCAACCAAGCGCTGCAGAGTGGCGACTACAGCAAGTTGACCGTGGTGCAATTGCGCGAGGTGGCCAAGGGGAAAGGCATTTCCATTGCCCGCACGAAAGCCGATCGCATCACGCTCCTGGCGGAGGCCTCCAGTCAGGATCCCGCCTGGCTGGCCGGCCACACGCCGGCCGAGCTGGACGTCTGGCTCAAGAAGTACAAGATCGGGGCCCTGAAGTCGAAGGACGAGCTGATCCACGCCCTCCTGAAGGCCGTGAATGCGGACGAGGCCGCCAAGTGGGCGGCGACCAAAGCGGCGGAGAAAGCGGCACTGGCTGCCGCCAAGAAGGCTGAAGAGGTGGCCAAGGCCACAGAAGCCTTCCACCAGTTGAGGGACTCGGCGCTGGAGGTGGCCAACGCCTCCCAGGCGGACGAGTTCATGGCGTCCATCAAGGCCCTGCAAACCCACATCGATGACGTGATGGAGACAGTTGGCGCGGAAACGGCGGCGACCTGGTCAAGCGGCGTGGAGGCCCTGAAGACGGCGTTTGTCACGAGCCTGGAGCAGTCCCCGCTGACGGACCTGCGCAAGGTGCTGGCGACCCTGGGCGTCAAGCACACGTCCTCCTTCAGCAAGGTCCAGGCCGTGGACTACCTGCTGGATCCAGCGGGGCGACCGGCCCTCTTGGAGCAAATCGCGACCAAGGTGCAGGCAGCCAAGGAGGCCGCCAAGGTCAAGAAGGCCCAGAAGCCGGTTCCGCCGACATCCCCGATCAGCCCGGCCACGAGCCCGGCCGTGCAGGCGAAAACGGCGGACGAGGCCTGGGCCGAGCTGAAGGCCACGAACCCGTTCTCGTTCCACAGCGACGCCAGCGAGCTGGGTGGCGCGCACACGAAGTACTTCTACACGGACAAGGCCGGCGACAAGTGGCTGTTCAAGCCCATCAGCGAAGAGTTCCGCGCCTGGGGCGACGAAGTGGCCTATCTCCTGGCGCGCGAAGTGGATCCAGACACGATCGAGGTGCGCTTCATCCAGCTGAAGGACATGAACGGCCGGGTGCGCGCGGGGTCGATCCAAAAAATGAAGACCGGGCTGAAAAGGCCCAGCAGCTACGAGGGCGTGGATCTGGCGGCGCTCTCGCCGGACGAACTTGCTCAACTGCAGCGCGAGCACGTCGTGGACTGGATGATTTCCAACCACGACGGACACGTCGGGCAGTTCCTGCGAGCCGATGACGGCCACGTGTACGGCATCGACAAGGGCCAGCTCTACAAGTTCCTGGGCAAGGACAAGCTTGCCATTGACTACTACCCGAATAAACCCTTCAACGCGGGCGAGCCCATCTACAACACGCTGATGCGCTCCTACCTGGACGGGAAGCTGACGCTTGATTTGCAGGCAACCGCAGAGTGGATCCGGCGCGCCCAGGCGATTCCCGATGCGGCCTACCGCGAGATTCTCATGCCCTACGCCAGTCGGCGCTTCGCCGGCCAGCCGGGTGCGCTGGAGGATTTCCTTCGCACGGCACTGGCCAGGAAGAATAGCCTCCAGACCGATTTCGAGCGCTTCTACAGCGAAATCGAAACCGCCCGAATGGGGAAGACGGTGACCTTCCGGTTTGGTCAGGTGGACGTGGCCACCCCGGTGGAGGCAGGTGAGGCCTCCTGGGCGCGTGGCAGCCGGATCAATCTGGAAGAAGAGGTCAAGCGCATCCGCGAGTCGGGCTGGCAGGGGCGCTCGCTGCCCGTGGACAAAGGTGCCATTGAAGACCAGAATGTCCTGGTGCGTGAGCTCTTGACCCCAGACGGGGGCCGGCGCACGATCCTGCAGTTTAAACTGCGACCCGAAGCGGATCGCCAGTTGGTGTCGATCTTGAAGCCCCGCGTGTCGGGCATGGTGGCTGATTCCCTGTTTGAGGACCCGTACTGGGATCGCATCCTGGCGGCGGTGAAGACGACCAATCACCATCTCCAGGACAAGGGGTTCAATTTTGAGACACTGAAGGCTGCTCAGGGCCTGCGTCCTGAATTGCGGAAGCTTCTTGAAACCGGGAATCGCATCCAGCAGAAACTGGCGAAGCAGTACATGGCCGTGCTGGACGAAGTGGCGGAGTCCACGCAGCGTGCCATGGCGGATGGAGGCGCGTTGCCCGTCGGCAAGGTTACCCGCTTCACGCCCGATGCCGCGGACATCAAAGCCTTGCAAAAGGCCGCGACGCCCCCCACCGATGAGGCCTTCACCGTCCGCGCGCGCGACCGCTGGACGGAAGACATGACCCGCCAGAAGGGATCCCAGGTAGTGATCGAGCGCGAAAGCGTGCCTCTGTCCGAGCATGATGGTCGGCTGGCGGATCGTTTGATGGAGTTTGAGGTGGACCTGGGCCAGGGCGTGAAGGCGGTCTACAAGCCGTTCCAGCCAGGTGAGACCGCCTATGCTCTGCAGGGCCGGCTGACGGTGAAGGTCGATGGAGCTGTGTCGGAGACGTCCGTGGCCCGTGCCATGGAACGCTTGAAGGGCCTGGGGATCGAGGCCACGCCATCCAATGCGGTCGATGAAGAGCTGATGTACCTGCAAAAGGTGGCGACGGTGTCCAAAGTGGACAAATCGCCGGCCTTCCTTCAGGCGGCCGAGGACGCCGCCAAGGTGAGCCCGGAAGAGGCACTGCGGATTTGGCGCGAGGCCTGGGGGCACCAACTGGGCGTGAAGAACGTGACCAAGCTGTCCAGTTACAATCCTTCGGGCGTCCACCAGCTGTCAACGGCCACGGGCGAGGTGGGGGCGGCCGGCACGCGCATCCAGTACCGCTTTGATTTGGCCGAGAAAAAGTTCCAGAAGGACATGCAAGACTACGTCTTGACCCATCATATCTCCAACGGGAAGTCGATCGAGCAGTTCTTCAAAGAGGTGCTCCCGGGTAACCGGGCCTTTGTCCCGACGGCCGAGCGCTTCGGCACGGGCATCCCCATCGGTGGGATGAGCCCTGCTGAGGACCTGAATACAGGCGGCGCCAGCTACTTCTTTACGCGCATCGCCAAGAATGACCCCAAACTGCAGAACGTGATCACCCTGAAGGTTGACATGCTGCGCCGGGCTGACGCGATCAGCTATTCGAGCGACTACTTCGGCCGGGTGACCGGGAACCATGCGGCCGTGCACCGCTTCAGTGATGCCAAGGGGTGGAAGACCTGTGCCAGAAACGGGAGCAACGAGACGATCTTCAAAGGCCCCGTGCCCGTTCTTGAAAATCTGCAGGAAGTGATCGTGAATCACCAGGCGGAGCGGCAGCGCATCCTCAGCTTGTTCCGCGAGCAGGGAATCGAGATGTTGCCGGATGGTCGGAAAATCGAAGACGTGATTGTGGCGAGGTCGTGATGGACATCCGGGACACGGAAAAGCAGGCGTTTCAAGCGTTTCTGGACTCGCTACAGGGCGAGTTTGGCTGCATCTACCGGGTGACCTTCCCGGATGAGTTCTTTGTGCGCCGCTATCTGGCCGGCATGCGCGTGCTCGAAGCAACGCCGCTATTCGACCGAGCCACTGGGGAGGTCCAGTCGTGGCGCTACCTCATCTACTTCGCTGAAATGGCTCTGTTGGACACCACGGGGAGTGGTCACCCGGAACATGCATTTGAGTGCGAAGTGGAGTACCGCGATGCGGGGAACGTGACCTTTGCAGAGCAAGAAGCGGGGTATTCTATCCTGGTGTCGAAGAATGACCCGCATGAGTTTAGTGAGTCGCAGGCCGCTGTTTACCGGGACTGGGATGCCTCTGTGGAGCGCTTTGGCGGGAAGGAGAAGCTGCAAGCGGTGATCGATGCCCAGGCCGCGGCTTGGCTGGAGCGCGTGGTGGCCCTCCGGGAGGATGCCGCGTGAAGATCGCCTATTTCTACGTGTTCGCTATGGACGAAGAGCCGCCCCGCAAGGAGCCCATTGGCGTGTGGGTGTGGTGCGAGGGTGACCGGTTCGACATGGTGTTTGACGAGGCCTTTCCACTGGACGAGCAGCGCGCCAGCGACTGCTGCAATCGCCTGATCGAGTCGAACCTAGGCTTCACGCGCGAAGCCCTGGAGTACTGGCAAGAGCACGTCGGCTACGACCGGTGTGCCAGCGAGATTCACGAGGTGGCCGACGCCGCCTATGCTGAGGTCTTCCGGCGCTTCGTTGAGGAAGTCCACGCTCCGAAATAATTCGCCACTATTTTCTCCCGCCTCTTTGTTTCTCCTCTCGGAATGTGAATCGTGTGGCCCAAACCAATGGGTGTGGGCGCATGCACGATTTTCTGACTCTTGAAGCCGCTCTCTTTCCTGAGCTTGCCAGCCTGGCAGGCTCTTCGGCTGCGCCCACCCGGATCGTCCCCTACATCGGCACCAAGCGCAAGCTCCTGGCCTGGATCCGCGAGCAGATCCCCGAGGACGTGCACCACGTGGTGGACGCCTTCGCGGGGGGCTGCAGCGTCGCCTACATGCTGAAATCCGAAGGATTCCAGGTCACCACCAATGACAGCCTGCGCTGGTCGTGGCACGTGGCGCGCGCCGTGGTGGTCAACCAGCGCGCCCAGGTCACAGACGAGGAGATTGACGCCCTCCTGGTTCCCAACCCGGAGGCCGGGAGCTTCACGCAGGACACCTACTCCGGGAAGTTCTGGCGCGAGGGCGTGCACCAGGCCATTGACGAAGTGCGCGAGAACGTCGATGCCTTGAAGGGCTTCAAGCGGGACATCGCCCTGGCGGCGCTGGGTGCGGCCATGCTGATGGCAAAAGGGTGGTTCCAGCACTTCACGACCCAGAAAGTCTCGCCCACAGGCGACACGCCCGACGAGTTCCGGGCCCGGATTGGCGCGACCATCCGCCGGCTGAACCAGTTGGTGGTGGAAGGGGAAGCGTGCTCGGCCAAATGCCTGGACGTGCTGACGTTTCTCCCGAATGTCCAGGCCGATCTGGTGTATCTGGACCCCCCCTACGTGACCCCGGCCAGTTCCCACAACTACAGCGAGGACTACCACGCCATCGAGGCCGTGATGGTGAAGGGAAAGGGCCGGAATCCGGATTCCACGTCCGTCAATGCCCGGGAGAAGACGCAAGCGGACCAGAACGCCGACACCATTGCCCCCTTCCTGCAGGCCGTTCTGGGAAAGGCCGCCCACATCCCGGCCTGTCTGCTCTCCTACCGTGACCAGGCCGTGCCCAGCGAAGCGGAACTGCAGGAGATCCTGGAAGCCGCTGGGCGTCAGACCACCAAAACCGACACCGAACACGACTACCAGATGGCGGGCCCGAAGCGGGATGGAGGCTACTCCAAGGCCCGCGAGGTCCTGTTTCTGGGGCGACTCATGCCCGCCAGCGAAACCCCGGAGGAACTCCCTGTGAAGCCAAATCCGGATCCGAAGCACGACACGGCTACCCGGGCCGCCCTGACGGCCAGCCTGGAGGTGGGTCGACTGGTGGCCGTGGCCGAGGAGAAGCCCGAAGGCCAGGAGGACCACGAGATCGCCTTCGTGCTCTGCCATGCGGGCACCAACCGCAACCACGACCACTTCACGGTGGCCGAGCTCAAGAAGGCCGCAGCCAGCGCCGCCGGCGTGAAGATCAATCTGAAGCACGGCCAGAAGGCCCAGGACATCGTGGGCAAGACGGAGTCCGCGGTCTTCGAGGATGTGGACAGCGGCCGGGTCGTCTGCGCCGGAAAGCTCTTCACGGGCTCGGACGAGTTGGCGGCCAAGGCGCGCAAGCTCATCCACGAAAACCTGATCACCAAGGTCTCGATGGAGTGCTCCTACGAGAAGGGCGAGTGCTCTGTTTGTGGCCAGACCTTCACGGCCGCGGCGGACCGCTGCGAACATCTGAAGAAGCAGAAGGGCCAGAAGGTCGACGGCAAGGACTGCTTCGAGATCCTCCACGGAGTGACCTTCACGGGCGCCGGCCTCTTGGAGGGCTACGAGCCCGCCGACCCCAAGGCGGACATCACGTCCATGGCACAGGGCGAAGACGGTCGACTGCGTGCGTCCTCCTACTACGGCGACATGGGCGCCCGCCCCGAGAACGTCAAGCAGGTCCTCATCCAGCAGGAAATCCGGGAAGACCTGTGGCGGGCGCAGGATGCCTTCGGCACGGTCGTGAGCACGCTCGTGGGCGACTTCACCGCGAGCAAGGCCACGCTGGAAGACACCGGCACGAAGATTCGCCAGGCCGCCACCGACACGGCGGATCGCGTGATCCAGATCCTCACGAGCATCAGCAAGGAGACGGACGACATGAAGGACAAGAGCGCCCAGGCGGCCACGGACAAGCCGCTGAAGGACATGACGCAGGCCGAGCTCTTGGAGCACGCCGAGCAGCTGGCCGCCCAGAACGAGGAGCTGACCGGCCGGGTCCAGGCCGCCGAGGACGAGAAGGCCAAGAGCGCGGCCAAGGACGCCGCCGAGGCCCTCGTCGCACTGATGGAGAAGAAGGGCCGCGCGTTCGCCGACGCGGCCGCGCGCCAGGCGGAGGTGGAGCGCTTGGCCGGCCTGTCCGACGAGGCCCGCAAGGCCGTGGAGGACAGCTGGACGGGCATGGCCGACGCCGAGCCGGTGAAGGAGCCCACCGAGGAGGAGAAGGCGGCTGCGGCCGCGGCCGGAGAAGGTGCCCCCACCGCCGCCGCGGGCAACAAGGGCGCGCTGCGCGCCAATGCCAGTCTGGCCCCGCCCACGGGCAGCGACCCGGCTCCCAAGGATCTGACCCAGAAGCTGGGCGACGGCCTGGCCGCCCTGCACGAGCGCCGCCTGGCCCGCGAACGGGGCGACGTGGTCGAGTAGCATCACCCCCGACCCGGTGATGCCGGGGCGGACTTCAATCAGAAGGAGCGAACCATGTACAACAACTCCCACCCCGGCATCGAGTTCGGCGACGGTGTCCTGAAGGGGCCGGGCACGCCGGGCCAGGTGGTCAAGACCGTCGGCAACAACGAGTTCTCCGTGGTGGCCAACGCCGCGGACGTGCCGGCAGGCGTCCTCAAACGGGCGGACAAGGATTGCGCCACGCAGGGGGCCTCGGAGACCACGCCCTGCGTGGTGGACACGGGCGGCTTCGTCTTCCAGACGGACCAGTTCTCGGGCACGCCGGCGGCCGGGAACAACCTCACCTTCGATGCCACCACGGCCAAGCTGAAGGTGGCCACGACCGGCACGACGATCGTGGGCCGTGTGCTCTCCGTGGACGGCTCGGAGATCAGCGTCCTGTGGACCAACCACGGCCTGGTTTCCGCCTAGCCCTGGCAACCCCGAAGCAAGGAGATCCTGATGAAGACGAAAGCCGAGATGAGCGAGGCCGAGCTGCAGGCCCTGGCAAACCTGGTGCAGCAGTCCACGCGGACGGAGAACGGTCTTTACGCGCTGGCCGAGGCCGTGGGCGCGGTCATCCGCATGGAGATCGACCGCAAGAACATCGTCCCCCTGATCCTGACCGAGCACACGCTGCAGCCCGGACAGGAGGCCAAGCACTCCAAGCGCCGCGCCCTGCAGGCCCACTACATCGGTGTGGGCGGCCAGCCGCACCGCCAGGAGGTCAACAATGACCAGCAGGTCATCTTCCCGGTCTTCCGCGTCCACGCCAATCCCACGGTGGACGTGACCGACTTGGCCAGCGGCAATCTGGGCAAGATCGAGGAGATGCAGACCGACGCGGCCCAGGCCATCCGCAACAAGCTGAACGCCAAGCTGGTGGCCCTGCTGTCGGCCGCCGCGGCCCTGGCGCCCTCCACCAATGTGGTGACCGTTTCGGGTGGCAAGCTCACCGACACGGCCCTGGGCCAGATCATCAGCAAGATCAACGACCTGGAGCTGAACGCCCGCTACATCCTCCTGCGCGGCAGCCGCCTCATCGACCTGAAGGACTTCAACCTGGATCCCGAGTCCCGGCGCGAGTTCGTGGAGAAGGGCGTGCTGAACCGCTTCGGCGGGGCGGGCCTGGTCAACACGGCCTCGATGAATGCCAGCGAGGTCATCGTCATCCCCGACATGGAAGTCGGCAAGTATGACATCCGCACGGCCCTGAAGGTGGACCCGCAGAAGTCCGGCTTCAAGGTGGGCTTCCTGACCTACCACGAGTGCGCGATCGGCATCACGCGCCCCGACCTGGTTTTCAAGGTGGTCATCACCGCCTGATCCACCTGAGTGCTGCAGCTGCCGGCCGGGGGCGACTCCGGCCGGCCCTCTCCCCGGAGGACCTATGTTTCTCGTGACAGCCAAGACGACCACGGTGGTCATCGGCATGCGCGTGTTCAGCCCGGTTCTGGCCAGCCGGTTCGAAGACGAGCTGCCGCCCGACGTCGCGGGGCGCGACGACCTGCTCCTCATCGAGGAGATCCCGGATGAAGAGCCTGTGGTGGAGCCCGGTGGTCTCACGGCGACCGGCACGCTGGAGACGGACCCCGGTGGCGCCGGCGAGGGTGACACGGGCGCCGGTGGCGCGCCGGATGGCGCGGGCCTGGGTGAAGGCGCCGGCACGGCCGGCGAGGGCGACACGGGCGTCGGTGGCGCGCCGGACGGTGAAGGCCCGGGTGAAGGCGCCGGCACGGCCGGCGAGGGCGGCACGGGAGCCGGTGGCGCGCAGGATGGCCAAGGCCCGGAGACGGACCCGACCCTTCTGACGGACAAGGCCCTCACGGAGGGCGTCACGCTCTTGCGCGTGGGAGGTGACGACGACGACGACGACGGTCCGGGGGCGGATGCGGATCCGGATCCCTTCGCGGATACCACGGAAGGGCCGGGCACACCGGGCGCCGAGACCCCGGCTCCGGCTCAGGCGCCGCCTGCCTCGCCTCCGGCGCCTTCAGCGCCGGCCACGAGCAAGGGCGGCCGTGGCGGCCGAAACAGCCGGAAGTAGGGGCCCATGGCCACGACGATCACGGACCTGATCCAACACCTGCGGGGCGAGCTGGTCGCGGCGGATGAAACCGACCTGACGACCGACCAGCTGCGCGGCGCGCTTAAGCGGGGCCTGGCGGCCATGAACCGCGATTTCGAGCGCGCCTACGCCCTGCAGGTGGATCAGGAAACCATCCTGCCGGAGCTGTCCGGGGCCGACGAGGAGCTCCTCCTCCTGGCCGCCCTGCCCACCTGCTGTCGGATGGAGATCGCCAAGGCCACGCGGCGTCCGAGCTTCAAGGCCGGCGCCATCGAGATCGACAACACGCGCGCCGCGGGGGCGTGGCGCGATCTCCTGTCTCACGCACATGGCGAGTACCTGCGGCTGGTGGAGCTGGGCGTGGCCCAGGGCCTGCAGTCGCTGAAGCCCCTGCTCTTTGAACGCGGATCGGTGATCGCCGAGGAGAGCGTGTGAGCTACTTGACGGCATCCGAGGCCACCCTGGCCCTAAAGGATATGGCTCTCATGCTCGCCTCGACGGGAGATGTGATCCAGCTCCGGACGCGCCAGGCCCCCCAGGCCACGGGCTTCGCGGGGGACCCGGGCGAGAGCTTCGGGTCTCCCGTGGCCGTCCCGGCGGTCTTGTCAGCCAAGGCGCCGGAGGATCTGCTGCAAGTGGGCCACGAGGTGCTGGTCATCGTGGCGGCCGGGACGGTGGTGGTCGAGGGCGACGAGTTCACCCACGGCGCCGGCCGCTACCGGGTGGTGGACGTGGTGGAGCGGAACCTCTTCGGCACGGTGACGCACCTGGAGCTCTCCGCCAAGAAGCTGCACGGGAGCGCCTGATGCTCGACGGCGTCACCATGCTGCTGGACAAGAAGGCCCTGGAGAAGACCCAGAAGCTCCTGAAGGCCTTTCCCCAGGTGCTGGTCAAGAGCCTGTCCCTGGCCATCATGCAAATCGCCCTGGTCGTGCAGGCCCAGGCCAAGCAGAGCCTGACGGACGAGGGATCCATAGACCTGGGCGCCCTACGCGCATCGCTCCACATCGTCGTGGTGGGCCCGCTCACCGTCCTGGTGGGAACGCCCAGCGAGTACGCGGCCCCCGTGGAGTACGGCACGGTTGGGCACTGGGTGAAGGTGGACAACATCCCGGGCCTGCGCGAGTGGCTGGTGCGCCACAACATCCAGGACGGGGAGGAGCGGACCTACTTCTACGTGCATCCCAAGCCCCGGCCCTTCATGACGCCGGCCTGGATGATGGGCGTGGTGATGACGCCGAAGACGGTGGAAGCAGCGGTGGAACTGGCCTTCCAGCTGGTGGAGAAGCAGTTCACATGATCGTCCAGCGCGCCTTCGCGGCCCATGTGGCCAGTCTGGTGTCCGGCCTCTTTGTCTTCAAGGATGAGCTGGCCTGGGCGCAAGCCGGGGAGCCATGGCCCTTCCTGCTCGTGACCCGGGTGTCCCTGACGCCTGGATCGAAGGGCACGGGCACCTACGACAACCGCACGCTGGACGCCACGACGAGCGAGTACACCTACGAGAAGTTCCACGTAGAGCGCCAGGTCCTGCGCCTGACGATTCGAAGCGCGGCCGTGGGCGTGAAGAGTGGCGCGACCCTGGTGGATGAAGTGGCCCGGGGCATCCGCACGCTGCTGCGCGGGCACGCCCAGGGACAGCCCCTGGATCTGGTGGACGAGGAGTTGGGGACGAACGTGCACCTGGAGCGCCTGCGGCTGATCACCCAGAGTGACCAGAGCCCGATGCTGAGCCGGGTGCCGTTCGAAGCCCAGGTGACCCTGGACGTGGAGCTTTCCGCTGTCTGGCCCGTGGTGACGGCGGTGGCAAAGCCCTTCCTGGACGTGAATCTGACCGTGGACCTGACGTAAGGGAGACCTCATGATGAAGACCACCACCCAGCCCGAACAGCCGGGCAAGCCCGTCGAGACCGCGGCCCCCGCGGCCACGCCCAACGTGCTGCAGCGGGCGGAGACGGTGCTGAAGAAGCTGAAGCTGGCGCCGCCGGTGGCGGCCGGTGTCCTGGCTGCGCATGGGCTGACCCGGACGGCCCTGGTGGATCCGGAAGTGTTGCAGGCCCAGGTGACCGCGTGGCTCGCGGCCCCGGCGAAGAGGTAGGAGGGCATCGTGACCCGGATCATCAAGGACGTCTACACCGAGTACTTCTCGGGGCTGGCCGGCATGAGCCAGCTGCCGACGGCCATCGAGTGCGTGGCCGGCGCGGCGGGCGGGGGCGAGAAGCTGACCCGCTACATCATCAGCGACAAGCGCAGCGCGCTGGACCTGCTGAAGAGCGGGCCCCTGCTGCAGGCCATCCTGGAGCGCCTGGACGCGGGCTCCACGATCATCTACGCCCTGCGCCTGGCGGGCAGCGCCCTGGCCACGGCGACCATGGCCATCCCGGGCGCGACGGGCACGGCCTTCACGCTCAACGGCTACTACCCGGGCGCCTGGTGGAACGATGTCGAGATCGGCGTGACGGCGGACGGCGCCGACCGCACGGTGGAGATCCTCGATCCCGCCACGGACACGGTCTACTCCTTCACGGGCACGACCAACGCGGCCCTGGTGGCGGCCATCAACGCCGGTCAGTCCGTCGTGAAGGCCGTCATTGGCGCCGGCGGCCTGGCGGCGGCCAAGGCCACGGCCAACCTGGCCGGCGGCGACGACGGCCTGACCCTGGCCAACGGCGACTACACGGACGGCATCACGGCCAGCGAGGACTTCACGGACGTCAACTGGGTCCACTTCGTGGGTGCGGACACGCTGACCCTCTGGGCGGCCATCCTGACCAGCTGCAACACTATGGTGACGTCGAACCTGGGCGAGCGCTTCGCCTTCCTGGACGTGCCGCGCATGGTGGTGGCGAACCCGCTGGCGCCCACGGCCGCCGAGGTCTCCACCTATTTGGGCACGATCCAGACCCTCATCGCCAGCGTGGCGGACCAGAACGCGGTGATTGCCGTGGGCGAAGCCCAGTACACGGACATGGCCGGCACCGTCTACTGGAACCGCATCACGTCGACTGTCGCCGGCCGCTACGCGGCGCTGAAGGTCCAGGAGAGCCTCTTGGCCAAGTCGGCGCCCAACGTCTCCGCGCTCTGCCCCGAGTGGAACGTGGGCCAGCAGACCGTCCTGGTGACGGAGAACCTGATCCACATGCGCAATGAGCCCGGGCTGGGGCTGATCTTCGGCTGCAGCAACACGCGCTGCCCGACGGGCAGTGCCTACAACCGCGTCGAGAAGGTGCGGGCGGCGTACGCCTTCGGCAAGGCGATCCGGTTGGCGGCCCTGCCGCACCTGGGCAAGCCCAACGACGCCGAGGGCGAAGGCCTGAAGCTGATGGAAGCGGACCTGCGCCAGGTGGCCAACCTGATGATGCAGAAGGGCGAGATCGATGACTACGACCTGCAGCTGATCTCCACGGCCGAGATGCGCAACCTGGGCGAGGCGCAGGTCGTGGCCAGCGTCAACAGCATGAAGGCCTTCGAGATCATCCTGGAGAAGGTGTACCTGAGCTGACCCAGTCAGCCAAACTGAAGGAGAACTGCCATGCCGCCCACTCCGGGACTCGCGGACGGCGTCGCCGGGAACAGCGTCAAGCTGCTCATCAACGGCGTGCCCGTGCTCGGCCTGATCAATTTCAACTGGAAGCTGGCCCGGGACAAGAAGCCGGTCTTCGGCGCGGGGTTCAAGGACGCCCACGGGGTGGTCCGCTCGAACCACAAGACCTACGAGATCGACTTCGAGATCACCGAGCTCCTCGTGCCCATGACGGCGCTCCGGGCCGCCATGGCCGCCGGCAGCTTGCTCGCGGGCGAGCTCTACTTGGATCCCACCGACTTCCGCAACGGCACCATCGTGCTCTTCTACCCGGGTCTGGACGCGGCCATGTCCAAGACCTTCACGGGCGTCGAGATCACGGCCTGCGACGGCGGGATCTCGGACTCCGAGGACGCCGAGGCCATCAGCATCAAGTGCTCGGGCTTCGCCACGGGCATGCTGCCCTACGTCTGATCGAGCATCGTCCGGGGAGACGGGACGCGGACAAGCCAGGCCAGGCCCCGCGTCCTTCTCCCCGGTTCTCTCTCTACACCCCAACCCCGGAGGAATCATGCATCCGCAGACCATCACGCCGGAGATGATCGAGACGCTCCGCACCGCCTACCCCAACCAGAGCCTGTTCCAGCTGGAGACGCCCGAGGGCGACGTCTTCATCGTGCGCGGCTCCAGCTGGGACGAGTTCAGCCGCCTGGGCAAGGCCGCCAAGGGCAACGAGCAGCGCCTGGCCCTGGACATCGTCCGGACCTTCGTCGTGCACCCGGCCCTGGACGCCAAGGACCTGGAGTACAACACGTCCAAGACCTGGGAGCCCGGGCGCATCGCGGCCCTGTCCGAGAAGATCCAGGAGGTCCTGGGCTACTCGAAGGAGATCACGGTAAAAAAGCTCTAAGGGCGGCGCGCGCGGACCTGGAGGGCGCCTGGTATCTCCAGGCCCGCGCGGTGATCGCCCACCGATTCCCGGCCTACACGTTTGAGATCCTCGACCAGCTGCCTTTTGACCGGGTGTTCGAGCTCTGCGTGGCGGCCGAGTGGCTGGGCGAGCAGGAGTCCAAGGCCAGCAAGGCGCCCCGTAGCGCACGCCGGAAACGATAGGAGACGCGATCGATGTCGATGACCGGCTTCACCAGCGCGATCACCATCAGCGTCTTCGGCACGTCGAACCTGTCGGCCTTTAGCGCGGCCTCTAAGCGCCTGGACAAATTCGCCGGATCCTTCGAACAGACGGCCGAGCGCGTGAAGAAGGCGGGTCTGAAGACGGCCCTGGTGGGCCTGGGGATTGCAGCCAGCCTGGCCATGCCCATCCTGCAGGTGGGCAAGTTCCAGACGGAAGTGGCGCGCGTGGGCGGCATCGCCGAGGCTACGGCGGCCCAGGTTGTGCAGATCGGCGATGCGGCCAAGTACCTGGGCGCGCGCAGTTTGTTCACGGCCCAGCAAGTGGCCGAAGGCCAGGCCGAGCTGGCCTCCATGGGTCTCACCGCCACGCAGGTGTCGACCAAGACGGGCATCATGGCCGACACCATCGCGTTTGCCACGGGCCAGCAGGTGGCCATGGCCGATGCCGGCGCGCTCCTCGTTGGCACGCTGAACGCCTACCAGAAGCCGCTGTCCGAGGCGACGAACTTAAGCGACATGTTCACGGCGGCCATGAATAAGACCAACCTGAAGTTCGCCGACATGCAGGAGTCCATGGTCAACACGGCCTCCACGTCGGCCACCTTCGGGCAGTCGACGGAGACCAACCTGGCCCTCCTGGGCGTTCTGGCCAACCGAAACGAGGTAGGCGCCCGGGCCGGCACGCGCCTGGCCATGACGATGACCAAGCTCTACACCCAATCGGGCAAGCTGAAGAAGGGCCTGGGCGTGGAGGCCTACGACCAGGCCACAGGCAAGACCCGGGACTTCATCGAAGTCTTCAGCGAGATGAAGGCCAAGCTGGGCGGCCTGTCCGACGAGAAGAAGAATCTGCTCCTGACGGACATTTTCGGCGCCGAGGGCATCAAGGTCTTCAACCTGCTGCTCACCAGCTCGCGCGAAGAGCTGATGGGCCTGCGCACGTCCATCAGCCAGTCGTCGGGGGCGGCCCAGGAGTTCCAGCAGCGCATCCTGGACACGCCCATGGGTCACTGGAAGCTCATGAAGAGCGCCGTGGACGGCGTGTCCATGTCGATTGGCGGCAGCCTCATGCCGCTGGTGATCCCGCTGTTGGATGCCGTGAAGGGCGTGGCGGAGGCCATCCTGGGCTGGATGGAGGCCCACCCGGCGCTGACTAAGGTGGCCGTGGGATTCCTGGGCGTCCTGTCCGTGGGCCTCATCCTGGGCGGCATGCTGCTCTTCGTGGGAGGCGGCATGCTGCACCTGGCCGGCATGGCCATGCGCCTGCCGGCCAAGCTGGGCCAGGTCGCGCTGTCCATGGGGGTCACGAACTCGGCGGCCATCCCCCTGACCGCCAGCCTCAAGGCTCTGGCTCTGGGCGCGCTGAAGGTTGTGGCGCCCTTCGCCCTGGTGGGCCTGGCCATCTGGGGGCTCACCAAAGCTTGGGACACCAACTTCCTGGGTTTCCGTGACACGGTGGAAGAGGTCTGGTTTGCCATCAAGCCGGTGGCCCTCGCGATCTGGGGCGGGATGAAGGCCTTGGGCCAGGGCATCGCCACGGTCTTCGACGCCACCCTGGGCGCCTTCTGGCGCTTCCTGACCGGCTGGTACAAGGGCGCCATGAGCGGGATCTCGCCCATCCTCTTCTTTGCCGGCATGGTGGCCTGGGGCCTGGGGTTCCTGGTTGGCACCATCCTGCGCGCCTGGAACTGGATCCAGGACAACCCCATCGTCAGTGGACTCCTCTTCGTCTCCCTGGCCGCCTTTGCTTGGCCGTTAATCCTGAGCGCCGCCAAGGCCGTGTGGATGTTTGCCACCCAGACGGTGCTGGCCGGCGGGCGGGCTGCCGGCGGGTTCCTGGTGGCCCGTGTGGCGGCCCTGCGCGCAGCGGCGGCCACGCTGTGGGCCGGTCGCAGCTCGCTCCTCCTGCGGACCCAGATCGTGGCCGTGGCGGCCGCGACGAAGGCCTGGTCCGTCATCCAGTGGGCGTTCAACGCGGCCCTGTCCGCCAATCCCATCGGCATTGTGATTGGCATGGTTGCCATCCTGGCCGCTGGGTTCGTCTTCCTCTACACGAAGGTCGAGCCGGTGCGGACCTTCCTGGACGGGCTCTGGGACGGTTTCATGTCTGGGCTGAACTGGGTGTTGGGGAAGATCAACGGCTTCATCAAGACGGTGAACATGATCCCGGGCGTGGAGATCCCGCTCATCCCTACGCTGGACACAGGAAAGGCGACGGCGATCCCGCGCGCGGGAGCGGCCACGGGCGGGGCCGGTCTGGCGCAGGCCATGACCAGCGCGCCCAAGGGCGGCCGGCTCGCTGCGGCGCTTCAGGAGGGCGTGGCCGCCGCCCGCCCGGTGGACGTGCGCCCTGCCCGGGCCACGAGCGGCGCCCAGCCGGCCCGGGCCATTTCTCGCAACCAGCAGTCCACGACCATTGATCGGCGCATCCATGTGGCCAAGATCGAGGTCCAGGCGACCCAGGGCACGCCGGCCAAGAGCATCGTGGATCAGGTTCAAACTGGGCTGAGTCAGTACGCAGGGCAGGAAGAAGGCATCGACGGGGTGACGTATGCCTACTGAGCCCATGGGACCGCCGGCCCCGGCAGCACAGGCCGGGCCGCCCACCCAAGAGCAGGCGTTGGTTGAGCAGGCCCAGGCCGCCGGCTCGGTCACACGCAACCTAACCGAGATACACTTCAGTTTGGGCGGCATGGTCTTCCCTGTGCCCCCTCGGGCCATGCAGGTCAAACAGACCATCAAGATCGATGAAGTGAAGATCCCCAAGAAGAGCGGGACCCTTCGGCAGCCCACGGGCTACGAGTCGGCCGAGATCACGGTGGATCTGGAGCTGGTGCCGGAGGAGAGCCTGGACGGCACACTGATCACCTCACCCCTGGAGCGCTTGCGCCCTCTGCAGAAGCTCTTCCGCGACGGCCGGGCCAGCCTGCCCAAGCCCGTGGAGATCATCTCGCCCCTGACGGACCTGTTTGGCATCCGTCAAGTGCTGATCCAGGAGCTGACGGCGGACGAGGACGGGGAGTCAGACTGGATCCCCGTGCGGTTGGTACTGGTCGAGTACGAGTCCATCAAAACCCAGCTGGAGCATCAGGCCGCGGCCGCCGGGGCCGCGGACGACGCGGCCGCCGAGGGGGCGGAGGCCATCGAGGGGGACGAGAACCTGGACCGCAACCTGGGCTACGTGCGCGACCAGTTCAACGATGGCATGTCCGAAGGCAGTGGCGAGGCCCCAGCAGACGACCAGGACGACCCGGGCTACGAGGACGCCTACTGATGGGCGCCTGGACCCATCCCGTCTACGAGGTGGAGGTCGCCGGCCAGCGTCTGGACCCGGCCGTGGTCTCGTTCTGGGTGCAGGCGCAAGGCAGCGCGGCGGACAGTGGGCGCTTGGTGCTCGCTGACCCGGAGGAGACGCTGGCGCCGACCCTGGCCCGCGGGCAGAAAGCGGTGATCCGCTGGGGCTACCAGGACGACCCGGCCCTCACGACGATCTTCGAAGGCCTTGTGCGCGCCGTCCAGCCCGACGGCCTGCAGGTGGCTCTCGAGCTCATCGACTACCAGGCCGTCCTGCAGGCGCCCAGCCGGCGCATCACGCGCACGTGGGAACACGTGGCGCCCGCCGAGCTGGCCCAAGACCTCATTGCCGGCACGGGCCTGTCCCTGCAGGCGACGGTCCCGGGCACCCAGATCGGCCGCTTCCCCGTCCACCACCTGACGCCCAAGGAGGCCCTGCAGCAGCTCACGACCTGGCTCTCGCGCGAGACGGGCACCGAGCACCGCTTCCACGTGCGCGCCGGCCAGCTGGTGCTGGGCCCGCCGGACCCCGGCCAGGCGCCGGCCCTTAATCTCGAGACGGGCGTCACGTTGATCGATCGCCGGCCGGGCAAGTTGGGCATGACGCTGGTGGAGACGCTGGTGGCGCCCATCCAGCACGGCCAGGTGATGACCGTGGACGGCGTGCGCTTCTTCGTGGAGGAGGTGGTCTACCGCTGGCACGCCGGCGGCCGCACGCTCCTGCAGGTGGTGCCATGCTGAGCGAGATGAAGAAGCTGGTGGAGCAGGGCCGGCCGGACCTGTCTTCCTACATGCGCCTGCCCGTGCGCGGGAAGGTCACGGCCGTGGACGCGGGCGCTTACACGGTCAGCGTCCAGCCAGACGACGTGAAGCTGTCCCTTCTGCCCCGCTGTGAAATCCTGGCCGTCTGGTCCACCGCGTCCGCGCGCCTCGTCATCCTGCCCACGGTAGGCGACGCTGCCATGGTGGCCTTTGAGGGCGGGGATCCGAACCGGCCCTTCGTGGTCGGCTTCCTGACCAGCGCTGGTCCGGCGGACAAGGAGCTCGTGCTGGAGCAGGGCAAGTCGCGCGTGGTGATCCACGCGGATGGCCTGATCGAGATCGAGTCGGACGTGAAGGTCCACGTGAAGGCCCCGGTCGTCCACCTGGGCACGAGCGCGGCCGAGCAGGTCATTCTGGGCAACACGTTTCAGGCCCTGTTCAACGCACACCAGCACATCGGCAACAAAGGTCGTCCCACCTCGACGCCCATCGCGCCTTTGTCGGGCGTGGAGCTTTCAAACACCTCTCGGACGGAGTAGTCTAGGACATGGCACTGAACGCGCAGACCCTGGCCAGTTTGATCCAGTCCAAGACGGAGCAGCATCTGTCCGGGCTGAACCCTGCGCTGCCCGGCAACGCCGGCGCCATTGATGCGGCCCAGGCCCTGGCGCTGGCTGAGGCCATCATCGAGCACTTCCAGTCCGCGGCCCAGGTGCTGCCGGGCATCCCGGTGTCCACGACGGGCAGCCAAAGCGCGCAATCGGGCCAGACGACCGCGCCGGGGGTGATCCAGTGACCCAGTTCCAAGCCTTTGACCTCGCCTTCGACACCGACGGCGACCTGGTGGTGGCGCCGAACGGCGACGTGGCGGCCGCCCGGGACGGCGACGTGCTGGCGCGGGACATCCTCGACCGCCTGGCCTGCCTGCCGGGCGAGCTGCCGGCCCACCCAACCTGGGGCTGCCGGATCAAGAGCCTCCTGGGCGCGCCGGATTCCCCGCGCTCGCGCATGCTGGCCCAGCGCTACCTGCGCGAGGCCTTGGAAGACGAGCCGCGAGTGGAGGATGCCTCGATCAGCATCCAGCCGCTGGCCGCGGCGCCGGAGGAGAAGGTCTACCGGATCCGCTTTGCCGAGGTCGGCAATGACCGCCTGCAGGAGTGGGTCTGGGGCTTTGGGCTGGCGGGGAGCTTCACGGTCAGCCAGGGGGAGATCCAGGCATGAAGACCTTCGATGAGATCCTGGCCGACCTGCTGCAGGCGGTGGTGGCCAAGACGCCCTTCACGAATCTCAACGTGGGCGCCGGCCTGCGCGGTATCCTGGAAGCGGTCGCCTCCGGCATCGCCGGCCTCTACCAGCTCATCCGGACTGTCTCCGGCGCGCTCTTTGTGCAGACGGCCACGGGCACGTGGCTGGATCTGAAGGTCCGCGAGGTGGGCATTCGGCGCCTCTCTGCCAAGAAGGCCCGCGTGCGCCTGACCTTCGGCCGCAGCACGCCGGCCATCCAGGACACGCTCATCCCGGCCGGCACCTTTGTGCGTAGCCGCAAGGACGCCAGCGGGCGCAGCCAGCGCTTCCTGACCGACGTGGACGCCACCCTGGCGACCGGCCAGACGAGCGTGGTGGTGACGGCCACGGCCGAGGAGGCGGGCGCCATCGGCAACGTGGGCCCGGGCACCATCACGCTCATCGTGACGACGGTCTCGGGCATTGAGACCGTCATCAACCAGGACGTGGGCGCGCTCTCCTACCTAGTGGAGGAAGGCGCGGACGCGGAGTCCGACCGGGCCCTGCGCGAGCGCGCCATCCTCAAGTGGGACACCCTGGGCGTGGGCGGCACGCGGGGCGCCTACCAGGCCTGGGCTCTGTCCGTGACCGGCGTGAAAGCTGCCATGGTCCTGGACGACGCGCCCTACGGCCCGGGCACGGTAGGCGTGGTCGTGCTGGGCACGGACGGCGCACCGACGCCCGAGCTCCTGGAGGCGGTGAAGGACTACATCCGCCCGCGGCAGCCGCTGACCGCCCAGCTCGTGGTCTCCAGCGCGGAGATCACCGAGGTCGCCCTCTCCCTGACCGTCTGGCGCTTCGCCACAGCCGACCAGGCCACGGTGGACGCGGCGGTGCGCCTGGCCCTGCAGGGTTATTCGGACGCCCTGCAGCTGGGCGAGGGGCTGATCCGTGCGCGCCTGGTGGCGGCCGTCATGGCCGTGGACGGCGTCTACAACGTGACGGTGGATGTGCCCACGGCAGACGTGCCGGCGACGCCGGCCGAGTACCTGGACGTGGACGCCGCGGCGGCCACGCTCGTGCACCTCGTGAAGGGCCGCACCTATCAGGACCGCGCCGCGGACGTGGTGGGCGAGGGCCTGCCTGGAATCGACCCCATCGATAAGACCGAGTGGAGCTTCTGATGGAGAGCCGCCTGGGACCTTGGCTCCTGAGCATGCTGCCCAGCGTGCGCCGGAAGAAGGATGGCAGCATCCTCTCCGGCCTGCTGGACGCCTGGGGCCTGTCCCTGGACGCGGCCAAGGACTCCATCTATCGTCTGCGCCGGCGCGGCTTCCTGTGGACCCTGGGGGATGGGACGGATCCCTACTACGCAGACCCGGAGCGCACGGGGGATCTGGAACGCCACGCCTTGGACCGCGGGACGCGCCGGCTGGTGGGGGAAACGAACGCCCAGCTGGAGGCGCGCCTGGCCATCATGCCGGCCGCGCGCCAGTATGCCGGCAGCGCCATGGGCATGCGCTACCTGGTGGAGGACGTGCTGGGCCACACCCTGTCCGCCCTGACCGCCTACGCGGATGACCCGCAGAGTTGGGTGTGGCTCGTGTCGGAGGAGATGGCCCGGCACGCCGAGGCAGACCGCTCGCACCTCCTCAGCGCGGCGGACCAGGCGGACCCCGACCTGGATGACCTGCGCCAGACGCGGATCTTCAGCCAGGCCGACCTGGACACGCGCTTCACCTTCTGGCTCACCATCGAGCACGCGGCGCCGCTGGACGCCGAGGAGAAGGGGCGCATCACTGAGCTCATCATGGCCGAGAAGCCCGCCCACACGGCGGCCGTTGTGCATTTCGTGGAGGCCTGAACGTGAACCGCTACCTGCCCTTCTCCGGCGACAAGCCGACGCTCGAGGACCTGGAGTTCATCATCGATGTCCCGCTGCAGGCGATCCTGGAGCGCACGAGCGAGCTGTTCACCGATGGCGTCGTGACGGGTTTCGGGCTTTCCAAGGTGGGGCTGAACCTGCTGGTGGCCCCGGGCGTGGCCTACCGGGGCGGCGAGCGGATTGCCAGCACGGAGACCACGACGGTCAGCTACCCGGTGGCCGATTCGTGGGTCTTCGCGCGCTACACGCTGACTGAAGTCATGCCCAAGACGCACTACGTCACGGGCGTTACGCACAACACGCGCCGGATCCATGGCGGCGGCCTGCGGCTCTCCACCAGTTCGGCCACGCCACTGGACGATGAGGTGCTGCTGGGCCGGGCGCTGGCCGACGGGACCCTGGAGGACCTGCGAACCTTCGCCCAGGTGGTCAGTGACCCGCGCATGCACGCGCCCAACACGGACACGCACACCACGGCCGCAGACTTCCTGGTCGGCTACGAGAGCGAGGCCAGCCCGGGCAGCCAGGTGCTCACCATCGCCAACGCCTTGAGCAAGCATCCGGAGCTGCAGCTGCTGTTCCGCCATGCCATCGTCAACCTGCAGGACGGGCACGGGGACCAGATGCTGGAACTGCGAAAGATCCCGTCCACGCCCAACACGCCCACGATCCTGGCGGAGAACGCCACGCTCAAGATCCATGGCTTGCCGCCGGAGCGGGACGCCGAGCTGCGCGCCGCCCTGGACGCCCACGAGGCCGCGGCCGTCAGCGTGAATGCCCTGACCACGCACCTGACTGAGGTCGAGGGCTACCGCAGCTTGGTCAACGCCAAGCGCCTCCTGGGCTACACGCTGGACCAGGTGCGCGGCACGGCCAACGTGGGCGTGGCCCCGGACTTGGACGTCTTCCAGGCCAAGCAGGCGGCCATCGTGTCGGGGGCGGCCGGCGTTTCGCGCGAGCCGGGCTCCCTGGCCCTTCTCTCCGGCTTCACGCACGTGGTGGGCTCGGGGACCGGCCTGAGCGCCGGGCTGGTGGGCAAGACCCTGCTCTTCCAGGCGGACGGACTCCTGAAGGAGTACACGGTGGCCAGCGTCAACACGGGCGCCCAGACGCTGGAGCTGACCGTGGTGGCCGGCGAAACCGTGGACGCCGCCTGGTTCTACCTGGCGGACGCCGAGAGTCTGGGCTACGGGGCGGCCGTCACCACCACGGCCGAGATGCTGACGGCCATCGACGGCCACAAGGCGGACCAAACGGCCGCCCGGGCCGAGCTCGTTGCCGTGAAGGCCACGGCGGGCGACACGGTCCTCAAGGCCTTCACGACCCAGGACGCCGCGGCCGACGAGAGCTACAGCCTGCAGCTCACGTGGGACCGGCCGGCGCTGGTGGATCTGGAGGAGATCACGAGCTACCGCGTGCGCGTCTACGAGCTCAAGCACAACCGAACCAAGCTCCCGACGGCCATCACCAAGGGCACGCTGGACAGCACCTACGCTGATCTGATCCACAAGGTGGTGGAGATCGGATCCGCGCGGCGCCAGAAGAAAGAGGTCCTGCAGGCCAGCGACCTGACCACCACGGGCTCCACGGTCAGCCTCGTGAAGGTCGCGGGGCCGTCCGTCTTCCAGCCGGGCATGCGCGTGGTGGTGGGCACGGACTCCGGCGTCGTGAAGGGCTACGACCCGGCGTCCCGGACTGTTGAGCTGCTGGCGCCCCTGCCGGCGGCGCCGGCCTCGGGCGTGACCGTGACGAGCTTCCAGCTGGCCTGGGACGACGAAGTCTTCTGTGAGCGCGCCGAATTCCCCATCCGCGGCGCCCAGCACCTGGTGATCTACGTCCAGGCCATCACCGAGCACGACGTGGGCGGCGCCTGGTCCACGGGCCTGGTCGTCCTCACGGACGCGCTGGAGGATGCCGACGGCGTCACGCTGGCCGAGCGGATCCGCCGACTGCGCAACCTGGAGCAGGGGCGCTTCGGCGTGGAGCGCGACCGCCTGGTGGCGGAGGTCCAGGAGCAACTGGTGGCCGTCCAGCAGGCCCTGGCCTCCATGCCCACCCAGGACCAGATGGACGCCGTGGTGGACACGCTGGAAACCATCCAGGCGAGCCTGTAGTGGCGACACTCGTGCAGGCCGGGCTGCCGCCGGGGGCGGCCGTCCTGGTGCAGGACAACCTGCGCCAGCGGGCCGGGGGCGGCGCGCAGCGCCCCTTCGTGTCCCGCGCGGCCTCTGTGCCGGCTTCGGGCGTCCTAGTTGTGACGGACCTGCCGGACTCCAACTACAGCCTGTTTTTCACGCGCCCGGCCCTGCTGGGGCATTCCATCCCATCCATCGACGTGGGTGACCGGGCGGCGTACATCGCCGCGGGCCGCCGGCGCGTGCCGCCGCCCGTGGTGCTGGTCTCGGCGGGCGTGTACGGGCACTTGGTGTTCTTGGCTTGGCGTATCCGCGCCGGCGGCTGGAACGCTGCCCGCTATCTGGTGGAGGGGTCGACCAACGGGGGCTCCAGTTGGTTCGCCGTGGCGGATGTGGCCAACCCTGAGGCCCGGGACTTGACCCTGGACACCCTGACGAACAGCACCACGTACCTGCTGCGCGTGAAGGCCCTCAATGCCGACGGCCGCTGCATGGGGCCCTCCAACAGCCGGTCGGTGACCGTGGGCAAGGACCCAGCCATCCCGGCCACCCTGGACGCCATGGCGGACGGCACGACCTACGGTCGCGTGCGGAAGGCCGCGCTGGACGCCGCGGGGCTGATTGACCTGGCCGCTGCGGGCATCGTGAATCGAGGGGCCCTGGCCCTCCTGAACACGGTGAAGTCCTCGGACATCGCCAAGGACGCGGTGACATCGACGGCCATCCTGGACGGCGCCGTCGTCCAGGCGAAGATTGCCGCCCTGGCCGTGGGAACGTCGCAGCTGGCCAACACGTGCGTCACGGCGACCAAGATCGGCGCCAGCGCCGTCGGATCGGGTCAGCTGGCCAGCACGGCGGCCAGCCTGACCAAGGTTTCGGGCGGCATCCTGACGGGGTCCGGGTCCACGGCCACGCTGCCCAGCGGCAAGATCCTCGATGCCACCGCGGGCACGGCCAAGCTGAAGACCTTCACGGCCATGCCGACGGTGGGCGAAGTGGCCGACGGGGAGTGGTTTGCCGTGTCCGCCGGGGCCTCGAAGGGCATCTACGTGCGCTCTGGCACGGTGGCGTTCAACGGCGCCGGCATCGAGAGCAGCTTTAGTTCCTAAACCTGGAGGGCGCCGCACATGACGGTGGACTGGTTGGCCACATGGGGAGGCTGGCTGTTCGCGGGCGGGACGTTTCTGATGACCGTCCTCTTGGCCTACATCATCAAGCCCATCGGGGAACGTGGCCTGCGCAACGAGAGCCAGATCATGGCCCTGAAGGAGGACCATGTCAACCGGCTGGCCGAGCTCAGGCGCGAGCAGGAGGGGCGCATGGAAGTGCTGCGCGACGACCAGCAACAGCGCCTGGACGACCTGCGCATGAAGCAGGTGCAGACCGAGACGACGCTGCGCATTTACGTCGAGACCCAAACCAAGATCCAGCAGAGCCTGGGACGCATCGACGGCAACCTGTCCCAGGTCATCGGTGGGCAAAGCGCCCAGGCTGCTTCCCTGGCTCGACTGGAGAGTGAGGTGGGGGAGATCCGGCGCATCCACATGAAGACCAATCCCTAGGAGCGAGACAATGGCCATCATCACCATTGGAACGGGCGGGGACTTCCCCACCCTGACGGACGCCTGGAGTGCCGGCGCCAACAACCTGACCGATGACACCCTGCTTCTCCTGGAAGACATCGTGGATCCGGCCACGGCCGTCATGAACAACTACAGCTGGACGCGCCTCACCATCGACTTGGGCGGGCACACCCTGAGCTTCCCCAGCCTGCCGGCCAACGTCTACATCTTCAAGTTCAACACCGAGGCCACGTGGACGGTCAAGAACGGCCGCATCGTGTCCTCGGGCGCGGGCTTCACGGCCCCCGGAGCCTTTGCCCTGGTGCTGGAGAACCTCACCATCCGGCTCACGACGGCCACGGGCGGACTATGGGCCGTCATCCTCTCCCACAACGGGGCGTCCCTGACGGCAACGAACTGCCACTTCGAGTACGCGTCCGAGGCGATCGTGGGGATCAACCACGGGCTGATCAGCCGCTCCACGGGAACCGCGGCCGTCAGCCTGACTCGCTGTCGGCTGGCCACCTGTTACAACGGCCTCTACGGGGATGGCCTGGCCGACAACGTGCAGGTCCTCGACACGAGCTTCATCAACTGCGCGGGGAATGGAATCCAGCTGAAGGGCGGGGGCGAGCCGACCATCCAGGGCGGGGTCATCCGCTGCCGCAAGGGCTTCGCGGGCCAGCCCGACTCCAGCCGCATCGGCATCAGCTTCTCCACTCCGTTCGGCGTGTCCGCGGACGCCCTGATCGAGGGAGTGGGGTTTGCCACCAACGGCGGCTCCCAGATCTACTTCGGGCGCTCGGGCGACTTCGACCAGGGCACGGGCGGGACCATCCGGGGCTGTTCGTTCGGTTCGGACGAATGCACCTACGGCGTGGTGATCCAGGCCAATGGCGTGGTCGTGGAGGACAACGTCTGGCACGGGTCCTTGAGCCTGATCCACCACGCGCTGATGCTGGGAAACGACAGCGGCACGGACTTGGGCGAGGCCAACCGGGCCCGCGGCATCGTCGTGCGCCGGAACCTCTTCCGCAACGACGACCTGCCGGAGGTGGACGGGACCTACAACCACCACGACATCGTCGTGAAGGCCGACGCGGCCCTGATCCACGACAATACCTTCCAGTGGGCCAAGGCCCTGGATTTCGTCACGATCCCCAACTTCACCTTCGTCTACGTGAAGGGCGGCGCCGATTGCGCCGTCTACAACAACGACTTCCACTCCACATGGAATGGCCTGCGCCTCTTCCGCCTGGGGGCCACGAACGGCGTCAACACGACCAACCTGACCATCGCCAACAACAAGGCGACGGGCACCTACGAGCTGCACTTCTTCCTGAACGACGCCAACCAGGCGACAGGCCTGGCCGTCCACCAGAACCTGGTCGGGCTGAGCGCCTACGAGTACGGCGTCGGGAACTTCGACATCACCCAGGCGGCCTGGTTCGCGGGCAATTTCACCGACCCGAACGGCTGGCAGATGAGCTGGGGCGGCGATCCGTCCCTGGCCGGCATCGCGCTCAGCACCCAGGGCCTGGCGCCCGTGGGCCGGCACGACACGGCCCTGCCGGATCCGGTGATCGGCTCGGCCACCGCCGGCTGGGAGACGCCTGCCGCGGCCCTGGCCAACCTGACGGCCCTGAGCAGGACGGGCGTGACGCTGGTGATGGCGCGGCAGACGGCGGCGGACGAAGCCGCCCTGGACGATTGGATGCTGGCGGCCATTGCCGCTGGCCAGACCTGGGCCGCGGGCGCGGGCGCCATCCTGCAGATCGACGTGGTGGCGGCGTGACCTCGCCCCGCATCTGGGCCCTGGTGCTGGGTGTCGGCAGCCTGCTGGCCTGGCAGGAGTGGCGCGTGCGCCAGGCGGAGGCCACCGCCGGCGCTGCCCGGCGCGCAGCGGCCCAGGGGCAGCCCGTGGTCCAGGTGGACGACTCCACGACGGTCACGCGCGGCCTGGAGGGCGTGGCCCTGCCGCGCGAGGCCAGCATCCAGCGGCTGACGCGCGAGCTGCACGCGGCCACGCGCGCCCAGGTGGACCTGGCCCTGCGGCTGGACCTGGCCGGCCAAGACCTGGCGGCCGCCCGCTTGCAGCTGGATCAGGTGAAGCGCGCGCCGGCGGACTCGGGGCTGACGCGCTACGAGGTGCCCTTCGTGCTAGACCAGGGAGACAGCCTGGACGGTCTGCACGTGGCCGGCACCGTGGGCCTGGACCAGCCGGGCCCGGACTGGTTGCCCAGCCTAGCTATCCGGCTGGACGCGCTGCAGGCCCGGACGCACGTGGCCATCGACCTGGTGGAGGGCGAGGACGGATGGCGGGCCATCACCCGGACGGGCAGCCCGGCGCTGTCCGCCGGCGTGACCCTGACCGTCCAGCCGCGCCAGCCCACCTGGCGCGATCGCTTCCACCCGCTGGCCGGCCTGGGCGTGCGGGATGGCCACCCGGAGGTGCTCGCGGGCGTGCGGCTGGACCCGTGGGGCGCGGCTGTGTCCGCCGGCGCAGGGGCCGTGGGTGTTTTCGTGTTCAAGGCATTCTAAGGGGGGGCATCATGGACATCACGTTTGGAACCGGCAGCGGCCGAACCTTTGCGCAGGCAGTGGCCCTGGTCACCCAAGCGAACACGCGGCTGGTCCAGGTGGGGCCCTCAACGGACACGTTGGCAGCTTCTGCGCTGGTGAGCGCGAAGCCGGGTCTGTTCATCCAGGGGAACGGGGATCCCGTTGTCCTGCTCAATGCCAGTGCCGGCGTCACGCTCTACATCGTGGCGTGCGGTCAGGGCAATCGCATTGAAAACCTGAACCTGTTCGGTGCAATGCGCGTGAGCCAATCCTCCGTGCTGGTTCGTGGCTGCACGTTCACGCGGATCACGGGGGTGACGGAGCCGTCCGCCGGCTATCTGATCGTCCACACGGGCGCGGACACGAACGGCGAGTTCGTCGTGGAGTACCACGACACCCACATCATCGGGTCCGGCATCTACCTGAACCAGGCTGGCGTCCGTGTGGCCACGTTGCTCCGTTTCGCCAATGTCGAGGTGAAGGAAGGCAAGGTCTCCTTCAACCATGTGGATCGCCTGGACGTGGCCGGTTTGAAGATTTCCGACTGGAGCACGGTGGCGTCAACGGCCCTGTTTGGAAATCCCCGCGCCTGGATGATTCGAGACCTGGAGATTACCCATTCCGCCATCCCGGTCGGGGTGACGACCTACGGGCTTCGGCTGGAAGGCGCCACAACTCACGTGGCGGATCATGTGGCGGGGCCGGTCCTGGAGCGCATGGTCGTTCGGGACATCCAGGGCGGCATGCTCACGATTGCGGTTCAGATTCAGGCTGTCTGGGATAGTGGGCTGATCAAGGATTGCGAGATCCGGACGGGGTCGATCAAGTTCCGGGCGGTGTCGACAACGGAAAATGCGGCCAGCGGCTGGGAAGTTGTCGGAAACCGGATCCTCCACAACCCGGCGGCCAAGGAGCTTCACGGACTCCATGTTGCCCTTCGCCAAAGCCGGATCCACCACAACGAGATCCGGACCATGGGTCCGCACCTGCTCTTCGTGGGGGACGACAACTACACCACCTACTACCCGGCGGACGAAGAGTTCTTCGGGTTCGCCAATGAGTTCGACCACAACGTGTTGGAGAGCTATCGCAACACCAACACGGTGGCGGATCGCGAGGCATACGCCTTCCCTGACAAGGGGCGCGCGACCCACTTCCATGACAACCTGGTCATCCAGCACGGATCGGAGACCAGCGCCAGCCGCTGCTACAGCGCCACGGGCAAGAACGCCCTGGTCCACAACAACACGTTCATCAGTGAGCGGCCGACCTACGGCAGTCCGGGCCTGCATGCCTGGATCAACGACCTGGCCTGGGCCGGCGTGCAGGCCGCTGGGAACCGGTACTACAACAACTGCTTTCTGGGCATGGTCGACCACTTCGCCACCAGCTCGTCCGGGAATGGCACCGGCTGGAGCGAGGACCATAACCACATCGAGGTCGAGAACATCCTGGTGTCCTTCGACCAGGACAATCGGCTGGCCCTGCATGCCACTTCCTTTGGAATTGCCGCTGCCGCGGCCGAGCCCTGGCGCCTGGATTGGGGCGGGGATCCCGCGGGCACGGGCGTCACGCCGATCAGCGGATATGCCAACATCGGCCCGTTTGACCCCGAGCTCGCGGGAGCCTGCTGCGGCAGCGCGTGCCGGATTCTGACTCCGACCGCGCTCCTGGCGGCCGTGGACGCCGGCAAGTTGCCTGAGGGCGGGACGGCGGCCATCAACATCTCCAGCGAGGACGACCGGGCCCTGTTCGACACGTGGAACCTGGACGCCATTGAGACGCCAGCCAACCTGACCAAAGTCAACCTCATCGCCATCAGCTAGAAGGAGAGGACCATGCTGCAGCAACTCCTGCGCGCGGCCGCGGTGAACCTGGGCTACACGACCTTGACAATCTTACTGGCCGTGGGGCTGTGGAAGGCCGCCGACCGGTGGCTTTTCCCGGGCATCGACTTCATCCCGGAGGTGAAGAGGGGCAACGTGGCGGCGGCCATCCTGGCGGGCGTGCTGCTGCTCTTCTGCGCCCACCTGGTATCAGCGGGCCTGAACTGATGAGAGCGTCATTCGTGGCACATTGGACAAGGACGGCACTGCTTAGTGCCGCCCTTTGCACTACTCTGGCGGCAGCCAGCTGGACCACCCGATTTGACCCCCACTTCCAAAAGTACTCCAAGCGCTACTTCGGGGCAGACTTCGACTGGCGCTGGTGGAAGGCCCAGGCCATTGCCGAGAGCGCGCTGGACTCCACGGCGCGCAGCTGGTGCGGCGCCCAGGGCGTTATGCAGGTCATGCCCGGGACGTGGAGCGACCTGGCGCCCAAGCTCGGCCTAACCAATCCCTGGGAAGTGCGGCAGTCCATCCAGGCGGGCATCTACTACGACGCCCGGATGTGGGCAATCTGGAAGGCGCCCCGGCCGCTGGAGGAGAGGATCGCCTTCACGCTGGCCAGCTACAACGCCGGCGCCGGGCACATACTGAAAGCCCAGCGGCTGGTGCCGGCCGGCGGGAGCAACAACGAATGGACCCCGGTGGCAGCCAGGCTGCACCTTGTGACCGGCAAACACGCGGGCGAGACCCGCGGCTACGTGACGCGCATCCAGCGCCTGCACGTGCGGCTCAGCCACCCGCCGTAACGCGCCGATGTCTTTGCTTTCTCATTGAATGATGGGTCAGCGCCCTTTCCCGTTCGTTGGGGGAGGGCGCTTTTCATGTTGAAGTCGATGGGACCGGGATGGGACCGGGGGCAAAAAGAAAGGGTCCCGCGAGGCGGAACCCTTTGACTATCAGTGCACCCAAGAGGAGTCGAACCCCTAACCTTCTGATCCGTAGTCAGACGCTCTATCCAGTTGAGCTATGGGTGCAGGACCGAAACCACGGCTGAAAGGTCCACAAGGTAGGGCAGGAGCCGGGGGAAGTCAACGGTTGGCGGCGGGAATTGGCGGAATCCCCGCTGCATTGTCCTGACCAGGGGGGCTCAGGCTCGCCGGGAGACGCAACTTGGGGGATCTAAATCCTTTCTTTCACCTGACACGGCTCTAACACTTGCCCTTTAGCTTTGTTTTTGTCATTTCTCTGGCGACAGCGGTGCAAGCCGTTTCGTCAGCGGGCGGCCCTCAACCGCCTGTGCCCTTGCCTGAGCATGTGAACAACAGAGTTTGAATTGGACGCCGGTTGCCCTGCCGGCTCCATGGGGATGTTGCAACCAAAAGGAAGGATCACAGCATGAAGAACCGATTGATGGTATTGGCGCTGGTGGGACTGGCCGGGCAGACGATGGCCAGCGGCGTGTTCATCAGCGAGTACATCGAAGGCTCGAGCAACAACAAGGCCGTGGAAATCGCCAACGTGACCGGCGGGCCGGTCAGCTTGGCCAACTATCAGCTCTGGCGGGGCTGGAACGGTGGCGGCTGGACCAGCTTCACGACCCTGACCGGCACCCTGGCCAACAACGACGTCTACGTGTTGGCGAATCCCAGCGCCAATGCGGCGATCCTGGCCGTGGCCGACATCACCAACAGCAGCATCATCAACTGGAACGGCGACGACGCCGTGGGTCTGGCCGAGTGGGATGGCGCCGCCTTCGTCCTGGTGGACGTGATCGGCACGCCCAGCGTGGATCCCGGCACGGGCTGGATGGTCAACGGCACGACCACGGGCACCCTGGACCACACCATCATCCGCAACGCCAGCGTGTGTGACGGCGAGACGGATTGGGCCGTGGCCAACCTCGAGTACACGGTGCTGGCCAACGACACCTTCACTAATCTGGGCAGCCACGTGTCCGCCTGCGGCGCCGGCAATGTTCCCCCCGCGGTCAGCGGCATCAGTTATCTGCCGCAGCCGGTCCAGGCCGGCGACGGACTGGTGTTCACCGCCAACGCCAACGACAGCGACGGCACCGTCTCCATGGTCGTCCTCAATTACGGCCCCAGCGCGGGCAACCTGAGTTCCTCCATCTCCATGGATCCCTTGGGCGGCGGCGTGTACTCCAACAGCGCGCCCATCACGGCGCCCAATGCCTGCGAGCAGCTGTTCTACCAGGTGGTGGCCACGGATGACGATGGCGACACGGGCAGCTCGGCCGTCCTGTCGCTGACGGTCTTCTGCGAGCTGACCATTCCCCAGATCCAGGGCGGCGTCGCGGCCTCCCCGTACGTGGGCCAGGTCGTGACCACTGAGGGTCAGGTCTCCGTCGTGCAGTCCGCCACTTCCATGTTCATCCAGGACGACAACGGCCCCTGGCACGGGATCCAGGTCTTCGGCGCCCATCCGGGCGTGCTGGAAGGCGACCTCATCCGCGTGACGGGCACCATCCTCGAGTACAACGGCTTCACCGAGATCGCCGGCAGCCTGACCATCCAGGTGCTGGCCACGCCCGGCCCGCTGACCCTGGTGCCCCAGCTGCTCACGGTGGGCCAGGTTCTGGCCGAGGACTATGAAGGCGTGCTGGTGCGCGTGGAGAACACCACGTGCGTCGGCAGCGTCGACCCCAACACCTATTTGTATGACGGCATCGACCAGATCCTGGTCTACGCCCCGGGCTTCACGGGCGTCGAGGACGCGTGTTACAACGTGACGGGCGTGCGCTACGCCTATCAGGGCACCCCGGAGATCGCCATCCGCACCCTGGCCGACATCACCGAGTGCGGCGTGGTGGAAGGTCGTGACGAGCTGAAGACCTTCGCCCTGGGTCAGGCCTACCCGAACCCCTTCAATCCCAGCGCGCAGATCACCTTCAGCCTGGATGTGACGGCGGAAGCCCGCCTGAGCGTCTACAACGTGATCGGCCAGGAAGTGGCCGTGCTGGTGGACGGCCTGCTGGAGTCCGGCGCCCACGTGGTGACCTTCGACGCCGCCAACCTGCCCAGCGGCCTCTACTTCTACAACCTGCAGAGCGCGGGTCGCCAGCTGACCGGCAAGATGACCCTGGTCCGCTAAGCCCCTCGGCTGCCTGAATCTCAAAGCCCCCCGTGCCGCGTGCACGGGGGGCTTTCTCATGGAGTCTGTGTCGGTCAGGTTTCGGGAGCTATCTTGACCCCGCTTGTTCCCGTGACCAGTCCAGGTCATGACTGGTCGCTCCACCCAGATATCAGCAGCTGAGGCCCCGTGGAGACCCTGAACTCGCATCAGGTATTGGTCATGCTGCTCTCGTTCGGAGTGCTGCTGGGGTTGGCACGGGTGCTGGGCGAATTGGCACTCAAGCTGCACCAACCCGCCGTCTTGGGGGAACTGCTGGCTGGCGTGCTGCTGGGGCCCACGCTGCTGGGGGCGTTGGATCCGGGACTACAGACCTGGCTGTTTCCCGCCAGCGGACCCAACGCCTTGGCTCTGAGTGCAGTATCCACGTTGGCTATCGTCCTGTTTCTGTTGGTCGCGGGACTCGAAGTGGACCTGTCCATCCTGGCGCGCCAGGGACGTGTGGCCCCGCTGGTCGGACTGACCGGCATCGTGATTCCGTTCGGTTTGGGGCTGGGGTTGGCCGGTCTTTGGCCATCCTTGTTGACGTCGCCGATGGATCAGCCGCTCCTCACCGCCATGTTTTTTGCCACGGCCTTGTCCATTTCCGCGCTGCCGGTTATCGCCAAAACCCTGCTGGATCTTGGTTTGTATCGCAGCGATTTGGGCATGCTCTCCATCAGCGCCGCCATTCTCAACGACCTGGTGGGGTGGCTGCTCTTCGCTTTCATCCTGGGTTTGCTTCCTGGCGCGCATGCGCAGCAAGGCAGCATCTGGTCGACGGCCCTGTTGACGGTCTTGACCGTGGCCTTCATGCTCACCGCCGGTCGGTGGATGGTTCACCGCAGCCTGCCCTGGGTGCAGGCCTACAGTCGTTGGCCCGCGGGCGAGTTGAGTTTCGCGTTGATTCTGGCGTTGTTCGCCGGGGCCTTGACCGAATGGATCGGCGTCCACGCCATCTTCGGATCCTTCTTGGCCGGCGTGGCCATTGGGGACAGTTCCCATCTTCGCGAGCGCACCCGGGTCATCATCGACCAGTTCGTCAGTGTCATCTTCGCGCCCCTGTTCTTCGCCGGCATCGGGCTGATGGTGGACTTTGGAACTCAGTTCGATTTCAAGCTAACCGGAATCGTGCTGCTGGTGGCCTGCGTGGGCAAGTTGGCAGGAGGCTACCTGGGTTCGCGTTGGGGTGGCCTCCCCAGTCGGGATGCCTGGGCCGTTGGCTTCGCCCTCAATGCCCGCGGCGGGATGGTGATCATCCTGGGAGTCCCTGCCTTGCAGGCGGGGCTGATTGACGCCACGCTGTTCGTGGCGCTGGTGGTGACGGCATTGGTCACGTCGGCAATGAGCGGTCCTTTCATGCGTCTGCTCATCCGTCAGAGTCATGCGCCACGCTTGGCCGATCTGCTGGGCGCCCGCCACTTTCTGCCGAACATGGCTGCCACGACTCGTCAGGAAGGGATCGCGGAACTCTGCTCGGTCGCGGCCCGGGCGGCAGGCCTTGTTCAGGGCCAGTTGTGCGAAGTGGTTTGGTCCCGGGAGCAGTCCATGCCAACCGGATTGGGCAACCGAATTGCAGTACCCCATGCCCGCATGGAAGGGTTGTCTCGCCCGTTGGTGGTGCTGGGAAGGGCGCATCAAGGATTGGATTTCGATGCCCCGGACGGCAAACCGGCCCAGATCTTGATTCTCCTGCTGACCCCAAAAAATGATGCGGGAGTGCAGTTGTCCATCTTGTCGGAATTGGCGCATCTCTTTCACGGCGAGGAGCAGGTGGATCGGATGCTGAAGGCTCAGACCTACACGGAGGTCATCGCCTTGCTGAGGTCTCGCCCCCAACAAGCGGGATGGGTGTAACACGGCCACCCCGCAATTCTTGCTCTGACTTGGTCTGCGCCTCCGGCAAGAAAAAGGGCCCCCCGAATTGCGGGAGGCCCTGTCGTGGACGGATTCGGTCGGGCGTCAGCGCAGCAGCTGCATGGTGCGGGCCTGCTGGAAGCCCGGCGTGCTCAGGCGGTAGATGTAGACGCCCGAGGCCACCTGCTTGCCCTGGTTGTTGGTGCCGTCCCAGAGCAGCTGGTGCGGGCCCCAGGGCAGGGTCTGGCCGGAGAGCAGGGTGCGGACCAGCTGGCCGTTGATGTTGTAGACCTCCAGCGAGACCGGCAGCACTTCCGGCAGCACGAAGCGCAGGGTGGTGACCGGGTTGAAGGGGTTGGGCGTGTTGGTGCCCAGCGTGAAGCCGGTGGGCTTGCTCAGGCTGCTGACGTAGATGGACTCCGGATGGAACTCGCTGCTGCCGTCCAGATCCACCGCCTCCAGCCGGTAGCAGTAGACCACGCCCGGCTCGATGTTCGTGTCTTGCCAGCGGTAGTCCTTGCCCGCCGAGCTGTTCTCCTGGCCCAGCAGACCCTCGTCCTGATTCCAGTCCGCCAGGGGCGTGAAGGCCGTCAGGGCCGGGTGGATCCCCGCCTCGGGGGTCTCGGCGCGCCAGACCCGGAAGCCCAGGCTGTTCACTTCGGATTCCGTCCGCCAGACGAGTCCGTTCTGGCCGTAGCCGGCCGTGCCGGAGAAGACGCTGAACTCCACGGGCAGGGTCCAGTCGGCCGCGTTGCCCGGCTGGGGCCACGTGCCGCCGTGGCCCACCACGTCGTCCACGCCGTTCTGCAGGGTCACGGAGGACTCGCTGACCATCTCCATGCCCAGGTTCTGGGCCGTGGTGGCGCTGGCGCTGACGTCCACCGTCAGCAGCACGCGCACGGGGCTGCCGGCGGGCACCATCAGGCTCAGCCCGGTGAAGTTCGGGTTCACCGTGCCGGTCAGCGTGCTGCCCAACTGCGTGTCGGTGCCGGCGTCGTACTGGTCGTTGCCGTTGACGTCCAGCCACAGCTTGAAGGCCGAGATGTGCGTGGTGGTGGCGTTGGAGGAGGAGGTCTTGGTGAAGGCCAGGCGCGTCACCGTGATGGCGGCGCCGGCCATTTCAGCCGTCAGCTCCAGACTGGTCATCGTGTTGTTGGTGGTGTTGGGATGCAGGCCGCCGGCCCCCAGGTCGAAACCGCGCACGGTCAGCGTGGGGTTGACCACGTAGACCAGGCGGTTGCTGGAAATGGGCTTGCCGTCCGGCGTGTTGCCCTGGGAGTCCGTGCCGCCCACCCACCAGAACATGTAGTCATAGCCCGCGCCCTGGGCGTTGATGGTGGCGCCGTCGAGGTACTTCTGCAGGAGGCCGCCGCCCGTGGTCACGCTGGCGCTGTTCTGCACCGTGTAGCCCGAGTACTTGGTGGAGTCGTTGTCGAAGGCCCAGTAGACGGTCAGGGTCTCGCCGTTCTCGTCCACGGCCGCCTGCAGCATGTAGCCCGGGCTGTCCGCCTCGGCGTTGATGTGCGTGCGCCAAGCCGGCGTGGCGCTGCTCAGCGTGGGGGCGTTCACGATGATGTTCTTGACGCGCGTGCCCTGATTGGCGCCCAGGTCGCCGCCGATGTCGTAGGCGTCGGGCGTGGCCGTCAGCGTGATGCCCAGGGCCGTGAGGTTGCAGACGCCGCCCACGAAGTCCGTGGCCTCGTCCAGCACGGCGTCGCCGCGGGCGGTGATCAGGAAGCTGGTGACCACGCCGGCGCCCTGGGGGGTCACATCCAGGGTCAGGGGCTGGTCCGCCGCGTTGAACCAGGTGATCAGGTTCTGGTAGACGTCCTTGACGGAGACCGTGTTGGTGCCCGTCCAGGCCACGCCACTCTCTTGGCTGGCCGCCGCCAGACTGAAGTTCATCTGGTCCGGATCCAGCGCGTTGATCGTGATGTCGCTGGAGTTGGGATGATTGGCCACGCCCGTGGCCGTTGCGCTGATGGCGCCCGTGGTGCTGGCGTTGTAGAACTTGACCAGCAGGGCCGTGGTGTTCACGCCGTTCTCGAAGCTGACCGCCTTGGACGTGGTCCAGTTGGTCGTGTAGGCCGCGCCGCCCACCTTGATCTGCGGATTGTTGCCCGAAGGGCTGGCCACGGCGGTCTTGCCGAAGACCGTGCCCACGTTGTCCGTGTCGAAGTCGCAGAGGTAGTTGCTGGCGTCCACCACGTAGAGGTTGATGCCGAAGGCCGTGCCCGCATCGGTGGCCGTGGGCGTGCCCGTGATGCCCGTGCCGTCCACGAAACTCTGGCCCGGCATGGCCACCAGCACCTTGTTGGGGGCCCCGGTGACGATGGTCACGGCCAGGGTGTCGGCCAGCAGGCCGGCGGTGGCGGCCCGGACCTGATAAGCGCCCGGGGCCGAACCCGCGAGCCAGAAGGCGCCGCTGCTGGCGCTCTCGATGTCCAGGGTGGTGATGACGGGCGTGCCGTCGGCCTCGGAGGAGAAGGTGAGGGTGCCCGCGCCCGAAACCTTGCTCAGGCTGAGGGTGTGCGTGCCGCTCTCCGCGTTTCCGTAGGCGTCCGTGATGGTGGCCGTGGCCTGATCCTCGAAGGTGTTGACGGCTTCGCTGACGCTGCCGCTGAGCACCAGCCGCTGCTTGGCCTGGAAGTCCACGCTGGAGGACGAGGCGGCGGAATTGCTCAGGTCGTCGATGGCCAGCAAGCGGTAGTAATTGTACTGGGTGCCCACCGTCCAGGTGGCGCCGTAGGTTCCGTCCGTCACGTCGCTGTCCGTGGAGAGCGTGGTCCAGGAGGCGCCGTTGAGCGAGCCCTGGAGCGAGACGCCGGCCATAGAGGGATCGGTCGCGCTGGAGTTGGCCGAGCCGGTCCAGGCGATGCTGGCGCCGCTCAGGTCCGCCGTGGCCGAGGGATAGGTCATGGTCGGATTGGCCGGGGCGATCTTTTCCGTCGTGGCGGTCACATTGTGGCCGTCGGCCATCTCGTTGCCGGCCGCATCGCGCAACTCCGCGGCCGAGGCGTCGCGATCATAGGTCAGCGTGCCCTGCCAGTCGCGGTCGGGCAGCGAGGAGGCCAGGGTGAGCGTCCAGACAGTGGAGGAGGAGCTGGCCAGGCTGCTGCCGACGATGCTGCCGGCGATGCCGTCGCCCGTGACGCTGAAACTAGCGCCACAGTCGCCGCCCGACTCGCTCACGCTCTCCGCCACCTGGATGCGCAGGGTGGTCAGGCTGGTGGCGTAGCAGCCGGCCGTCACCAGAGTGGGGGGCGTGGAATCCGCCGCCATGTTGCCGAGGGTGAAGCCCGCGCCGGTCAGGGTCTCCGTGCCGGCGTGCATCACGTTGACCTCCGCCAATGAGACGTAGGTCTCGCTGACGGCGGCCTGGTGGATGCTCGTGCACTTGCCGTCCAGGTAGATGGTGAAGGTCAGGTCGCCCGCCTGCCACGTGCTGGGGGCGGCGACGTTGAAGGTCAGGCGCGACTTGCCGCTGCTGTTGACGCCGATGCTGATGACGGAGGCCTGGGAGTTGAGATAGCTGTAGTAGTTCTCCAGGTCCGCGCCCGCGGCGTCGGGGGGGTCGTTGGTGTTGGGGATGATGATGAATTCGTCGATGGGCGCCGTGGCGTTCCACGTGCCCCCGGACAGCACGGCCGTCACGGTCAGGGTTTCGTTGGGCGTGATGTCCTGATCCCCTGTGCCGCCCGAACCGTGGAAGAACAGACTGTCCAACGTGTACGTGGTCCGGAGAGGTTCGACTCCCCCCCCATCCTGGTCGCGGTCCGTCCCGATGCGCGCCCACGCGGCGGATGAAAGCAGGGACGTGCCGAACAGGATCAGGGCAAAGGCCAGTCGCTTCATGCTTCCCCCTTGGCCGTATCGAAAGTGTGTGATGCTCGAGTTCGTTTCGGAAAGCGCAGCTGTGGCGCTGACTTGGCTGGCAAAAATGTAGGACTCGGCGTCTCGGGGATCAAGGTTTGTGAAAACATCTGTGCCTGCTCCGGTGGGCGCCGAGTCGGGGGCCTTCGGCCCCACTCCGAAGAGCCCCCCTCGTCAGGGACTTATCGGCAGGCGCGGGCCGAACTTGATTCCCGCGCGCGCGGTCCGGGCGGGCGGAGGTCCAACGCGACCCGCGGGAAGGGAATCGCGTCCAGCATTGCGGTTGGCTCCTTCAGGGACTATATTTTGCGGCTCATGCGAATCGCGCTGATGGAACTGCGTCGCGGACTGGACGAGCTTGCGCTGGTCGGAACGCCTGACGAACTGAAGCTTCCCGGAGAGTGGTTCCGCCACCCCGTGGAAGCGCTTGTGCGTGCCCAGCCCCTGCTGGGCGGGTGGCGACTCAATCTGTCGCTGCAGACGCGCGTCCACCGGGTGTGCGACCGCTGCCTGGTGGAAGTGGAACAGTCCGTGAGCGAAGAGGACTCCTGTTTGATCCTGCCGGAATCCGAGCGGCCCAGCGAGGACGAGGAGGATCGGGTGCTGCTCTATGTGCCCGACCAGGAGTGGGTGGAAGTGGACCAGGTGGTGCGGGACGCCCTGCGGTTGTCCCAGCCTGAGTATTTCGTGTGCAGGCCGGAGTGCCGGGGCTTGTGCCCCGCGTGCGGCCAGGACTGGAACGAGGGGGAGTGCGGGTGCAGGCCCGCGGCTCCGGATTCCCCGTTCACCACCCTGGCCAACCTGCGCAAGCCGGTGTAACCAACCAGTCGGGAGTCGATCATGCCGTTGCCCAAGAAAAAGACCTCCAAGGCCCGTCGCGACCAGCGTCGTTCGCACCACGCCCTGACGCCGGTGGGGGTTTCCACCTGCCCGCAGTGCGGCCAGCCCAAGCTCTCCCACCGGGTCTGCCCCAATTGCGGCAGCTACAAGGGCCGGACCATCCTGGCCCGCGGCTAGCGACTTCGGGCCTTCAGGCCCCGACCGGATTGCCCGCAACCCGTCGTCGCTGGGCCTCCACTCAAGCAACGGAGGGCGCATGGCCCTGCGCGCCAAACTCTTGGGCACAGGTCGGGCCGTCGGTCCCACCTGTCTGACCAACGAAGACCTGTGCCGGATCGTGGACACCACCGACGAGTGGATCGTCTCGCGCACCGGGATCCGGGAACGGCACATCGTGGGTCCGGAGGACGGTCTCTGCACTTCCGACCTGTGCGCGGAGGCCGGCCGAAAGGCGCTGGCCGCCGCCGGCCTCGAACCCGGCGACGTGGATTTGATCCTGGTGGGCACGGTGACCGGGGACTGCAAGTTTCCGGCCACGGCCGTGTTCACCCAGGCCAAGCTGGGCGCGCGCAACGCCTCGGCCATGGACATCGCCGCCGCCTGCAGCGGGTTCGTCTACGGCCTGGAGCTGGCGGACGCCCTGATCCGCACGGGTCAGAAGAAGCACGTGCTGCTGATCGGCGCCGAGGTTCTGACCAGCATGGTGGATTGGACCGATCGCGGCACCTGTGTGCTCTTCGGGGACGCGGCGGGCGCCGCGGTCCTGGGACCCTCCGACGACGAGACGGGCGTGCTCTCCACCTACACCAAGAGCAACGGCGAACTGGCCGAGCTGCTCTGGGCGCCGGGTTGCGGCACGCTGCGCCGGCTCAGCCCCGAATCGCTGGAGAACAAGGATCACCTGATCCACATGCAGGGCCGCCACGTCTACGTGAACGCCGTCAAGTGCATGGCCGACGCCACCCAGCAGGCGATGGACCGCGCGGGCCTGACCCCCGCGGACGTGGATCTGCTGATTCCGCACCAGGCGAACATCCGGATCATCGAGGCCACCTGCGAGCGCTTCGGCTTCCCGCTGGAGAAGACCATGATCAACGTGGACCGCTACGGCAACACCTCGGCGGCCTCCATTCCCATCGCCCTGGACGAGGCCCTGGAGATGGGCCGCATCCACAAGGGCCAGGTGGCGCTGTTGACGGTCTTCGGCGGCGGCTTCACCTGGGCCGCCTCGGCCCTGAGGATCTGACATGCAGGCCGCCTGGATCTTTCCCGGCCAGGGAGCCCAGTACGTGGGCATGGCCGCCTCGCTGCTGGAATCTCACGCCGCCGCGCGCCGCCTCTACGACGCGGCCCGGGAGCGCACGGGCGTGGACTTCGCCACGCTCTCCACGCAGGGTCCCAAGGCAGAGCTGGTCAAGACCTCCAACACCCAGCCGGCCATCTACCTGCACAGCGTGGCCCTGGCCCTGCTGCTGCGCGAGCGCGGGCTGCGGCCCGCCGCCGTGGCCGGCCACTCCCTGGGTGAATACAGCGCCCTGGCCGCCGCGGGCTGGCTGGATCCGCTGGACGGACTGGCCCTGGTGCGACGGCGCGGCGAGCTGATGTATCAGGCCGGTCTCGATTGGGCGGGCACCATGGCCGCCGTCATCGGGGCCGAGCCCGAGCTGGTGAACCGGCTCTGTGACCAGGTGGTGGCCGAGGGCGAGGTGGTGCAGGCCGCCAATTTCAACTGTCCGGGACAGATCGCCATCTCCGGCTCGCTGGCCGGTGTGGAACGGGCGAGCGCCCTGTTGAAGGAAAACGGCGTGCGGCTGGTGAAGCGCCTGGAGGTCTCCGGCGCCTTCCACTCGCCCCTGATGGAAGCGGCCCGTGAGGGACTGCTGCAGGAGCTGGACCGGGTGGCCCTCCGGCCCGGCGACGCGCCGCTCTACTGCAACGTCAGCGGCGCGCGGGTGGAGGATCCCGAGGAGATCCGCCGCCTGCTGGGTCGCCAGCTGACCGAGACCGTTCGCTGGCAGTCGGCGATGGAGAACCTCCTGGCCGACGGGGTGGACGAGGTGTGGGAACTGGGTCCGGGGCGCGTGCTCTCGGGCTTGCTGCAGCGCATCGCGCCCACGGCGCGCAGTCGCGCCGCGGACAAGGCCGCCGAGTTGGACGCCCTGCTGGAAGGGGAAACGACATGAGTCGCAGGATTGTCTGGGTGACGGGCGGGTCCCGGGGCATCGGGCTGGAGATCGTGCGGGCCTTCGCCCAGCTGGGCGACAAGGTCTGGTTCAACGACCTGCGCGAAGACCAGGTCCGGGAGACCGAGGCTGCGCTGACGGCCGAGGGCTACGACGTGGCGGGCCGCGCCTGCAGCGTGACGGACTTCGCCGGCCTGGAGCGGCTGGTGGAGGAGATCGTCGCGCGGGACGGCCGGCTGGACGTGCTGGTCAACAACGCGGGCATCACGCGGGACGGCCTGATGATGCGCATGACCGAGGAGCAGTGGAGCCTGGTGATCCACACCAATCTCACCGGCTGCTTCAACACCATCCGGCACGCCATCAAGCCCATGATGAAGCAGCGCGGCGGGCGGATCGTCAACATCGCCAGCGTGGTGGGCGTGATGGGCAACGCGGGCCAGGCCAACTACTCCGCGGCCAAGGCCGGCGTGATCGGGCTGACCAAGACCATGGCCCGCGAGCTGGCCTCGCGCGGCGTGCTGGTCAACGCCGTGGCGCCGGGCTACATCGAGACCGAGATGACCGCCCAGCTCACGGAGGCGGCGCGCGGCGAGCTCACGCGCCAGATCCCGCTGGGCCGCACGGGCCAGGCCGCCGACGTGGCCGAGGTGGTGAAGTTCCTGGCCGGGCCGGCCGCGGGCTACATCACGGGCCAGGTTCTCCAGGTGGACGGCGGCATGCACATGTGATCCGCGCCGCGTGCGCCGGCGGACCCATGACGGGTCACAGATTGCGCGGAGCGGGTGCGGGGAGTTGGCGCCGGGTGATTGACCCCCAGCGCCCGGCGAACTAAGTTGAACGCAATTCCAGAGTGAAACCAGTCTAACAGGAGACATCATGTCCCAGCATTTCGACAAGGTCAAGACCATCATCCTCGAGGTCCTGGATCTGGATGACGCCTCCAAGGTCACCATGGACGCCTCCTTCGACAACGATCTGGGCGCCGACAGCATCGCCAAGTTCGAACTCATCGACATGCTGGAAAAAGAGTTCGACCTGGAGATCACCGACGAGTCGGCCCAGAGCCTGACCACGGTGGGCGCGGTCTGCAAGTTCCTGGACGAGCAGGTCGGCTGACCAGCGGGGCTGGAGATTCGCAGAATCATGGGGCGCTGACCACCGCGGCAGTGCCCCATTCCATTTCGCCCCGCGCCGCGCGGAGGCTGGAAGGAGGACAGGATGGGCAAGGCGGATCGTCGCCGGGCGGTCATCACCGGCGTGGGCGTGCTCAGCCCCCTGGGGCTGGACGTCGAGAGCTTCTGGCAGGCCCTGGTGGCCGGCGTGTCGGGCGCGGGGCCCATCACGCGCTTCGACGCCAGCGCGTTTTCCACGCGCTTCGCCTGCGAGCTGAAGGGCTTCGACGCGAGTCAGTGGCTGCGCAAGCCCGAGCTGCGCCGGATGGATCCTTTCTGCCAGTACGGCATCATCGCCGCGCAACTGGCGCTGGAGGACTCGGGCATCAACCTGGAGCAGGTGGACCTGGAGCGCTTCGGCGTGATCACGGCCTCGGGGATCGGCGGGCTGGTTTCCATCGAGGACGCCCACACCCAGCTGATGGAGAAGGGGCCGGGACGGATTCCGCCCATGTTCATCCCCATGATGATCTCGGACATCCTGCCCGGCCAGATCGCCATGAAGTGGGGCCTCAAGGGACCCAACTTCGGCACGGTGAGCGCCTGCGCCTCCTCGTCCCACGCCATCGGCTGCGCCCTGCAGGCCATCCGCACCGGCCAGGCCGACCGCGTGCTGACGGGCGGCGCCGAGGCTTGTATCACGGCGCTGGGGATCGGGGGCTTCAATGCCCTGCAGGCCATGTCCACGCGCAACGACGACCCCACCCGGGCCAGCCGACCCTTCGACCGGGACCGCGACGGCTTCGTGATGGGCGAGGGCTCGGTGATCCTGCTGCTGGAGGAGCTCGACGCGGCGCGCGAGCGCGGCGCCACCATCCTGGCCGAGGTCTGCGGGCTGGGCTTCACGGCCGATGCCCACCACCTGACGGCCCCCGCCCCCGAGGGCGAGGGCGCCCAGCGCGCCATGAAGTTGGCCATCCGCGACGCCGGGCTGACCCCGGAGGACGTGGACCACATCAACACCCACGGCACCTCCACGCCCGCCGGCGACATCGCCGAGATCCAGGGCATCGCGCGGGTTTTCGGCGAGCACGCCACCCGCCTGGCGATCAACAGCACCAAGTCCATGACCGGGCACCTGCTGGGCGCGGCGGGGGCCATCGAGTGCCTGGCCACGGCCCTGGCGCTCAAGCACGGCGTGGTGCCGCCCACCATCAACCTGGACAACCCCGATCCGGAGCTGACGCTGCCCGTGGTGGCCAACCAGGCGCTCACGCGCCCCCTGCGCCACGCCATCTCCAACACTTTCGGCTTCGGCGGCCACAACGCCAGCCTGCTGCTGGCCCGCTGGGACGAATGAGCCTCTTCGACTGGTTCTCCCGCCCCCGGCCCGCCCCGGCACCTCCGGCGCCCCCGGCGGATGGCCTGGAGGCCGGGATCGGCTATGTCTTCCAGCGTCCCGAGCTGCTGCGCCAGGCTCTGACCCACCGCAGCCACACGGGGCAGTACGAAGGCTCGCGCTCGGCCTCCAACGAACGGTTGGAGTTCCTGGGCGACGCCGTGCTGGACCTCTGCATCAGCCACCACCTCTTCCTGCGCTTTCCGGAGAAGAAGGAAGGGGAGCTGACCAAGCTCAAGTCGATCATCGTGTCCGGGCCCTTCCTGGTGCAGGTGGCGGGCGAGATCGGGTTGGGCCGCCACTTGCGGCTTTCCGAGTCCGAGGACCGCACGGGTGGCCGGCAGCGGGCCAGCATCCTCGAGGACGCTTTCGAGGCGCTGCTGGGCGCCCTCTACCTGGACGGCGGCATGTCGGCGGCCGAGGCCTTCGTGCGCCGGCACATCCTGGACGACCTGGATCTGACCCAGGCCAGCCGGGACAACCGCAACTACAAAAGCCTGCTGCTGGAGCTGAGTCAGGGCCGCGGTCTGGGCAATCCCACCTACCACGTGGTGGAAGAGATCGGCCCGGACCACAGCAAGTACTTCGTGGTGGACGTGCTGGTGGGCGAGCAGGTGCTGGGCCGCGGATCCGGCGCCAGCAAGAAGAAGGCCGAGCAGGAGGCCGCCCGGGAGGGCCTGGCCGCCCTGGAGGGTCGGCGCAGCGATCTGGCGGGAGCTTCCCCCCATGCAGACTGACGGCTCCTCCGACGAGTACCCGGCTCCCGTGGCGCCCGCCGAGCACGAGGAGCGCATCGAACGATCGCGCTTCCTGGCCCTGCTGCGGCCGGTGACGGAACCCGCGCAGGTGGCGGAGTTCCTGGATTCCCTGCGCAAGGAGCACCACAAGGCCACGCACCACTGCAGCGCCTGGCGCTGCGGGCCGCCCGGCGCGTCGCCGCGCTGGGGGGCGGCCGACGACGGCGAACCCTCGGGCTCCGCCGGTCTTCCCATCCTCAAGGCCATCGAGGGCAGCGGACTCTCCGACGTGGCGGTGGTGGTGGTTCGCTGGTTCGGCGGAGTCAAGCTGGGGACCGGGGGCTTGGTCCGGGCCTACGGCGGCGTGGCCGCGCAGGTCTTGGCAGCCTGTCCGCGCCGGACCGTGGTCTGCCGCTTGCCGCTCTTCGCACGCTTTCCCCTGCCGTTGATGACCCAGGTGCGCCGCCTGACGGCCCTGCACGGGGCCGTGGAGACCCGCCTGCAGCGCACGCACGAACTCTGCCTGGACCTCCAGGTGCCGGCCAGCCGCCTGGCGGAGCTGGAGCAGGCCCTGGGCCGCCTCTTCCAGGGCAAGGGGGACGTGTGGAGATCCTGATCCAGCTGGGCGGACTGCTGGCCACCCTGCTGGCCTCGGCCTTTTTTTCCGCCTCGGAGATCGCCTTCACGGGTCTGAGCCAGGCCCACGTGCTGGTCTGGAAGCGCGAAAAGCGCCTGGGCGCGGAGTTGACCGCGCGCTGGTTCCAGCGGCCGGACTCCCTGCTGGTGACCCTGCTGGTGGGCAACAATCTGGTCAACAGCGCCTGCGCGGCCTTCGCCACCCTGCTGGGCCTCCAACTGGGCTGGCCGGAGTGGCTGACCGCCCTGGCGGCCACGATCCTGCTCACCGTGGGCGGCGAATCCCTGCCCAAGACGCTGGCCCACGGGGCCTCGCACCGGCTCTTCCCGCGCCTGGCGCTGCCGCTGCGCGTGGCCCATTGGCTGCTCTGGCCGCTGGGCCTGCCCTTCACCCTGCTGTTGAGGGTTCTGCCGGAGCGGCGCAGCGCCGAATTGCTGCACCTGCGCTTGCACCTGCAGCACATGAGCGACGACCTGGAACGCCAGGGGCAGCTGGGCCGCCACGAGAGTCGGATGATCCGCCGGGCCCTGGACCTGCGCGAGCGCCGGCTGGGCGAGCTGATGACCCCGCGCACGGACCTGTCGGCCCTGCCGCTGGAGGCCACCCTGCGCGAGGCGGGCGAACGGATCACCCGCCACGGCAAGTCCAGCCTGCCGCTCTACCGCGGCGACCTGGACCACATCGTGGGCTACGTCACGGCGCGCGACCTTTTCCAGCAACCCGCCTCATTGAAGGAGATCCGCCGCGACCCGCTCTTCGTGCCCGTCTCCATGAAGGCCCGCGACCTGCTGGCCGCCTTCGGCCGGGGACAATCCCGCCTGGCCGTGGTGCTGGACGAATACGGCGGCACCGCCGGTCTGCTCACCCTGGAGGACCTCCTGGAAGACGTGGTGGGAGCCATCGAGGACGAGCACGACCAGAGTCTGCGGGAATGGGTCGCGCTGGCCGACGGCCGGGCCTTCGTGCCGGGCCGCCTGCGACTGGACAGCTTCGCGGAGCGCAGCGGCATCGAGCTGGCCTCGGAGAACGCCGACACGCTGGGCGGCTGGGTGGCCGAGCAGCTGGGGCGCATTCCGGCCGAGGGCGAGTGCATCCAGCTCGATCCGCTCACCATCTGGGTGGTCTCCGCCACGCCCGCCTTTCTGCGCCAGCTCATCGTGCAGCTGCCGAGCGCTCCAACCCAGCACGACGGCGACGAGAACTGAGAGCCCCGGCCTCACGCCCGTTCCCCTTCCAGCTCCTGGTTCAACTTGGTGTAGAGGGTCTGGCGTGAGATCTGCAACCGCTCGCAGGCCCGGCTCTTCACGCCGTTGTGCAGGCCCAGCACGTCCAGGATGTAGTGGCGCTCCACCTGGCGCACGAACTCCCGCAGCGGCAGCAGGCGGGCGCCCGGCTCCCGCGCCATCAGGTGCCGGCGCACCCATTCGGTGGCCTGCGGTCCCGCTTCCAGCCGGTTGAGGAACTCCCAGCCCGGGCCGGCCTGCTGCCGGACCACACAGAGCTGCCAGCCGGCCTCGCAAGCCTGGAGCGCCCACTGCTCCCAGCGCGCATCCAGCAGCCCCTCGCTGTGGAGGATGAGCAGGCCGCCCGGGCCGGGACCGGCGGGCTGGGACTCCGGCACGCTGCCCGCGTAGTGTTCCTGAAAGGCCAGGCCCCGGCCGCCCAGCAAGAAGGCCAGCCAGGGACGCAGGTGCATCCAGAGGCCGGGCGGCAGCACCAGGTCCAGCGGCCGACCCTGCTCCAGCAGCCGCAGCAGGCGCAGCCAGCGGGCGGGTTCCAGCATCTCCACGGCCCGCCGGAGCCCAAGCCAGCGCCGCAGCGCGCCGCCGGCCAGCTGGTCCGGATGGAAGAGCACGCCGCCCGCCCGGGCCCGCCGCGCGGCCTCCAGCGGGGAAAGCAGGGCACCGGTCTGCTCGCTCTGCCCGGCCAGGTAGAGCCACTTGGCCCGGTGGAAGTGCCAGTCCTCGGGCAGTGAGCTGCGCAGCAGCAGTTCTTGTTCCAGCAGGCGCCGCTGCCGCCGTCCCTGGCCCTCCAGGCGCTGGACCAGCCGGTGGAGGTGGTCCGCCTCGTCCTGCCGCTCCAGATCCCGGCGGGAGGGCGCCGGCGCCTCGTCCTCCACCCACTCCTCCGGGGCGGCGGCGGCTTCGTCCAGGCACAGGCCCAGCCAGGCCCGCATGGCGGGCCGGTCCTCGTCCAGCGGGGGATCCGATTGGGCCAGCGCCAGCCGCGCCCAGTCCCGGCGCGAACCGGGCGGCGACAGTTTCAGGCGGACCAGGGTCTCCAGCAGGGCGAGCTCCGGGGGAAGCCGACGGTTCAGGCGGGCGGCCTGGGCGGCCGGAGGGTGGAGTCCCGGGGCCGGTTCCAGGGTGTCGGACAGACTCTGCATGGTTCTTTCTCCTGTTGGGGCAACAGGAGGCACACGACGCGGGGGACAGTGTACTGCCTGAGGGAACCTGAATCAAGCTCAAGCGGACTTCGATGCGACGCTGGAGAACCCCTGTCAAGCAAGGTGGACAACTTCCCTTGCTGAATATTCCTCGGGGGGCCGGGTGGTGGGAAACCCGCACGGAATGGCGGGCGGAAGGGCCTGGGAGGGGGCGGGTTGGCGGCCGGCCGCATTGACTCTCCAGACGCTTTTTGGTTTAATAAACGGCTTCCAAGCACAGGCTGACCACATGAAAAACTGGCGGCCGGTCATCGTGCTGTTGGCGGTGGCGGCCCTTGCTCACTACAGCTTTCTTCTGGTGCGCAGCATGCGGGAGTGGAACCTGCAGCGGGAGAACCAGCTCCTTCGGCAGCAGCTGCTGACCGCCAGTTCGCTGCTGCGCGACGTGGCGGCCATGCGCGAATTGGCCAGGAAATTGAACGTCACGCTGGGTCCGCCCCCGGAAACGAGCGTGGGCGAGCTGGCCCGGGCGGATTCGACCCCGGCCCCCGCCGGCGTCAGTTGGGGCGCGCCGCTGTCCATGCCCGTCGCCGGCCGCAAGAGCCGCTCCTTCGAGCGGGCGGGCTGGCCCCGGCGGCTGGACCACGCCGGCCTGGACGTGGCCGCGCTGCCCGGTGAGCCCGTGATGGCCGCCGCGGCCGGCCGCGTGGTGTTTCGGGATTTGACGCAACGCCTGGGCTTCCTGGTGCTGGTCGACCACGGGAACGGCTTCGTGACCGGATACGGACACCTGTCCATGGCCCTGCCGGAGATCGGCGCGGCGGTCCGGCGCGGGGAAGTGATCGGTCGCGTGGCGCCCGGGGCCGTGGGCCAGGGAAGTCATTTGCATTTTTCCGCACAGCGGAACGGGATTCCGGTGGATCCAGCTCCGCTGCTCAGCGGCTGGACGGATAAGGAGAACGAGGATTCATGAACAGCGGGACTGCGCAGACCATCCTGTCCAAGGACGCCGTCTTTGAAGGCAAGATCATTTCCAAGGATTCCGTCCGCATCGACGGCCGCCTGGTGGGCGAGGTGCGCTCCGAGGCCACCATCGAGCTGGGCGAGACGGGCTCCGTCGAAGGCAACGTCACGGCGGCCCATGTGATCACGGCCGGCCACATCAAGGGCGCCATCAACGCCCGGGAGAAGGTCGAGCTCAAGGGCAAGAGCCGGCTCGAGGGCGACCTGATCACCACCCGTCTGGTGATCGAGGACGGGGCCCAATTCGAGGGCATGTGCAAGATGGGCGGCCGCCCGTCCGACGGCGCCGCGTCCGTCTCCACGCCGGCCGCCGCCGCCGAGGGTGGCGAGCCCGAGCGGCGCGGCCTGTTCGGGTCCAAGCCCGCCGGCCACTAGCCCCATGGCCGCCCCGGACTCATCCGGTCTGCGGGTTTCGGGCGAGCTGGCCGACGTCGGCCTGCGCTTCGCCCTGTTCCTGAGCCTGATGGTCTGGGGCGGGTACAAATTGGATCTGCGCTGGGGCTGCAAACCCTGGCTGACGCTGCTGGGCTCGCTGCTGGGTCTGGCCGTGGGCATGTACTGGCTGATCCTCAAACTGCGCCAGGTGGGGGAGAAGGACGAGTCATGAACCCCGCCCTGGCCGGATTGACCTCCGGCGTGGCCTTGTCCCTGCTGGGACTGTTGGTGATCTGGCCCGCCCTGGGGCGCGGTCTGCTGCCCGTGCTGGGCCGGCTGACGGCGATCTTCCTGGGCAAGCTGGCGGCCATCCTGGTGCTGGTGCTGGTGGTGCACGACCGCGCGCCCGCCGCCACCGCGCCCTTCGCCGTGAGCCTGGCGGCCACGGTGGTGGTGCTCCTGCTGGCCCAGGCCGCGTTGTTGGCCTGGCGGTTGAAGCAGGTGGAATCGAAGCAAACATCCGGCCCCGGGCCGGGGGAAGGAGCAGGGTGAGCCGACGGACAGGGTGGCGGATTCGCCTGGCGCACACGTGCCTGATTCTCGGCGGCCTGCTGGCCGTCCTGCTGGTTCCTGACCTCGTCCGGGCCAATCCGGCGCCGTCCGCGGCAGCGGTGGCCCCGGCGGCTCCCGGCGACAGCCTGGCCGGCCCGGCTGCGGTCGCGGACCCGCACGCCGTTCCCGCGGCCCACGGTTCCGACCCGGCCGCGGACGCCCACGGCGCGCCCGGCGCCGACGGCGGCGTGGGCGGAATCGTCAAGGGCGTGATGGAGCACCATCTCACCGACGCCACCCACTTCGAATTGCCCCTGCTGCCCGTGGATCTGCACAAGCTGCGGATCCGCCTGCCCTTCTTCGACGGGCTCTACCAGTCCACGCGGGAGGGCAATCCCCTGATCAGCTGGATGTCCCAGGATCCCGACGGCAAGGCCTACCTGCAGGTCACCAAGCACCTGGTCTTCATGAGCCTGGCCTTCGTGCTGGTTGTGGTGCTGCTGCTGGCCGCCCGGCGCAGCGCCGGGTCCGCCGCGCCCCGGGGCGTGGGCAACCTGGTGGAGGCCGTGATCGTCTTCCTGCGCGACGAGGTCATCCTGCCCAACACGGGTCCCGAGGGCCGGCCCTACCTGCCTTTCTTCCTGACGGTGTTCTTTTTCATCCTGAGCATGAACCTGCTGGGTCTGGTGCCCTTCGGCAGCAGCGCCACGGGCAATCTTTCCGTCACGGCCGGGCTGGCGCTCTGCGCCTTCGCCCTGATGCAGGTGGCGGGCATGCGCGCCCACGGCGTGGCCGGGCACTTCAAGGGCCTGCTGCCCCACGGCGTGCCCTGGCCCGTGCTCTTCATCCTGGCGCCCATCGAGTTCCTGGGCATGTTCACCAAACCCTTCGCCCTCTGCGTCCGACTCTTCGCCAACATGATGGCCGGACATGCGGTGATCGCCGCCTTCATGGGCCTGATCGTCGTGCCCGTGCTGGCGCTGGCCAACATTCCCGTGGCCGTGGCCATCGGGTTGCTGGAGTTGTTCGTGGCCTTCCTGCAGGCCTACATCTTCACCATGCTGACGGCCATCTTCACCGGGGCCTTCATTCATCAACACTGATCGACAATACCCCAACCCAAACAGGAGTACATGATGGAAACCATCGGACTGATCGGCGCCGGCATCGGAGCGGGACTGGTTTCGCTGGGCGCGGGCCTGGGCATCGGCCGCATCGGCGGCAGCGCCATGGAAGGCATCGCCCGCCAGCCGGAAGCCGCGGCCAAGATCCAGACGGCCATGATCATCTCCGCCGCCCTCATCGAAGGCGTGACTCTGTTCGGCACCGTGGTCTGTCTGCTGGCCGTGCTGAAGTAGTCCCCCGCGGCAGGCACCCCCCGTGGCGGGGGCTGAGCGAAAGGCGTTGGCGGATGAGTTTGAACCACATTTTCTCCGTGGATCCGGGCTCGATCCTCTGGACGATCATCAGCTTCGTGCTGCTGCTGCTCGTGCTGGGGAAACTGGCCTGGAAGCCGATCCTCGGCGCCCTGGAGGCCCGTGAACAGGGCATCCGGGACGACATCGAGGGGGCCCGGCGCGACCGTCAGGCCGCCGAGCAGGCCCGCGGCGAATACGAAGGCGCGCTGGGCGAGGCCCGGCGCCAGGCCCAGTCCATCCTGGGCGAAAGCCGCGAGCGGGCCCGGCTCTACGAGCAGGAGCAGCTCGAGGCGGCCCGGATCGAGGTCCAGAAGGCCCGCGAGCGGGCCGACGAGGAGATCGCCCAGGAAGCCCGCAAAGTGCGGCAGGGCCTGCAGGCCGAGCTGGTGGACCTGAGCCTGGCCGCCGCCGAGCAGGTGATGCGGCGCGGGCTGCGGCGCGAAGACCACGAGGCCATCGCGCGGGAGGCCCTGCGGCAGGCGGGATCCGCCCTGTGAGCCGGGCCGCCGTGGCGCGCAGCTATGGCCGCGCGCTCTTCGAGGCCGCTCAGGAGGCCGGTGAGACGCCGCGCCTGCTGACGGAACTGACGGCGCTGGAGTCGGCCCTGGGGACCGAGTTGCAGGGCCTGCTGCTCTCGCCGCGCGTGCCCATGGACAAGCGCCTGGCCATCGTGCGCGAGATTTTCAGCGGCGCCAGCCCGCTCTTCCTCTCCTTTCTGGTCCTGGTCATCCGACGCGGCCGGGCGGGCGCCCTGCCCGAGATGATCGAGGCCGTGCGGGCCCTCGACCACGCGGCCGCGGGCCGGGCCGTGGGCGAGCTCAGCAGCGCGGCTCCGCTCTCCGACGAGTTGAAAGAGGAAATCCGGGCCACCATGAGCCGGCTGACGGGCACGGACCTGCAGTTGACGGAACGGCTGGATCCCGACCTGTTGGGCGGCTTCGTGGCGCGGGTGGGGGACCACATGCTGGACATGTCCCTGCGCACCCGGCTGGAGCAGTTGCGCCGCCAGTTGAAGGCCGTCTGACGGCCGCGGCCCCACTTGTGCCGAGGGCGCCACGGGGCGCCGTCCCGGCAGCATTGACGAAGGAGTCCTGATGCAGATACGACCCGAAGAGATCACCTCGATCATCCGCCGGCAGATCGCGGACTTCACGGGGTCCGCCCACCTGGAGGAGATCGGGGAAGTGATCATGGTGGGCGACGGCATCGCCCGCGTCCACGGCCTGGAGAAGGTCATGGCCGGCGAGCTGGTCGCCTTCCCCGGCGAGGTCTTCGGCATGGCCATGAACCTGGAAGAGGACAACGTGGGCGTCGTGCTCTTCGGCGGCGAGACCACCATCCGCGAAGGGGACGTGGTGCGCCGGACCGGCCAGGTGGTGCGCATTCCCGTGGGCCGCGCCCTGCTGGGCCGCGTGGTCAACCCGCTGGGCCAGCCCATCGACGGCAAGGGGCCCATCGAGACGGCGGAGACCTACGCCGTGGAGCGCAAGGCCACGGGCGTGGTGACCCGCAGCCCGGTGAAGGAGCCCCTCCAGACCGGCCTCAAGGCCGTGGACTCGATGATCCCCATCGGCCGGGGCCAGCGCGAGCTGATCATCGGCGACCGCCAGACCGGCAAGACGGCCGTGGCCGTGGACACGATCATCAACCAGAAGGGCAAGGGCGTCACGTGCATCTACGTGGCCATCGGCCAGAAGGGCTCGACCATCGCCAAGGTGGTCAAGACCCTGCAGGACCACGGCGCCCTGGAGCACACGATCATCGTGGCCTCCACGGCCGTGGACCCCGCGCCGCTGCAGTTCCTGGCGCCCTACGCCGGCGCGGCCATCGGCGAGTTCTTCCGCGACAATGGCGAGCACGCCCTGGCCGTCTACGACGACCTGACCAAGCACGCCTGGGCCTATCGCCAGCTCTCGCTGCTGCTGCGCCGGCCGCCCGGCCGCGAGGCCTATCCGGGCGACGTGTTCTACCTGCACAGCCGCCTGCTGGAGCGCGCCGCGCGCCTGGCCGACCAGATGAACCCGGAGATGGTGAAGGCCGGCATCAAGAAGCCCGGCGGCTCGCTGACGGCCCTGCCGATCATCGAGACCCAGGCCGGCGACGTCTCGGCCTACATCCCCACCAACGTGATTTCCATCACGGACGGCCAGATCTTCCTGGAGAGCGACCTGTTCTACAGCGGTGTGCGGCCGGCCATCAACGTGGGCATCAGCGTCAGCCGCGTGGGCGGCAACGCCCAGACCAAGGCCATGAAGAAGGTGGCCGGCACCCTGCGGCTGGACCTGGCGACCTACCGCGAACTGGCGGCCTTCGCCCAATTCGGCAGCGACCTGGACAAGACCACCCAGGCCCAGCTCACGCGGGGCAGCCGCCTGGTGGAGCTGCTCAAGCAGGACCAGTACGTGCCCATGGCCGTGCAGGACCAGGTACTGCAGTTGATCCTGGGCGTCAACGGCCTGCTGGACGTGCTCGCGCTGGACAAGGTGCGCAGCTGCGCGGACCAGTTCGTCGAGCACTTCCGCACGGCCCACGCTGCGGACTACGAGCGCCTGCGCGACACGGGCCTGCTGCCCGACGACCTGCGGGACGTGATTCTCAAGGCGGGTCGGGAGTTCGTGCAGAACATGGCGGGCTAAGGCATGGCAAGCCTGAAGCAGATCAAGCGGCGCATCGGCAGCGTGAGTTCCACGCAGCAGATCACCAAGGCCATGAAGATGATCGCCGCGGCGCGGCTGCGCAAGGCGCAGGAGGCCATCGTGCTGGCCCGGCCCTACGCCCTGCGCCTGCAGGAGGCCCTCGCGGGCCTGGCCGCCAGCCAGAGTTCGCTGGCCCACCCGCTGCTGGCCCGGCCCTTGGCGGGCGCGGCCCCCCGGGTCTGCTATCTGGTGGTGACCGCGGACCGCGGCCTGTGCGGCGGCTTCAACGCCAACGTGATCAAGCGCACGCAGCAGTTGCTGGCGGAGGCGCCCGCCGGCCAGGAGAGCAAACTCTTCCTGGTGGGCAAGAAGGGCGTGGACTTCTACCGCAGCCGCACCATCCCCGTGGTGGGCCGGCGCGCGGGCATCTTCAACCGGATGAACTTCAGCGACGCCACCTCCATCGGCCTGGAACTCACCCAGCTCTTCGAGCGGGGCGAGGTGGACCGCGTGGTGCTGGTCTTCAACGAGTTCAAGTCGGCCATCCAACAGATCCTGCACACGGATCAGCTGCTGCCCGTGGTCCTGGAGGAGGGCGGTCCGGCGCACGCGCCGGAGGCGATCTTCGAACCCGGCCCGCAGGAGGTGCTGAGCCAGCTGCTGCCCATGTATGTGAACCGCATCGTCTGGCGCGTCTTGCTGGATTCCTTCGCCGCCGAACAGGGGGCGCGGATGACGGCCATGGAGAGCGCCACGGAGAACGCAAGCGAAATGATCGCCGATCTCACCCTGCAGTACAACCGCCAACGGCAGGCGGCCATCACCCAGGAGATCGCGGAGATCGTCGGCGGCGCCGCGGCCATTCAATAGCCCGGCAAGCAAGGAAGAGCCATGAGCAAGGGAAGAATTCTGCAAATCAACGGCGCCGTGCTGGACGTGGCCTTCCCGGACGGGGAGCTGCCCGGCATCTATCACGCCCTGCGCGTGCAGCGCGAAGGTCAGGACGACCTGATCCTCGAGGTGCAGCAGCACCTGGGCGAGAAGAAAGTGCGCACCGTGGCCATGGACGCCACCGAGGGCCTGATGCGCGGCATGGAAGTCGAGGACACGGGCCACCCCATCAGCGTGCCCGTGGGCGCCGCCACCCGCGGCCGCCTGCTCAACGTGATCGGCAACCCCATCGACGACGTGGGTCCCGTGGACCGCTCGCGCACCAATCCCATCCACCGTCCGGCCCCGGCCTTCGAGGACCTCAGCCCCTCCAGCGAGGTGCTGGAGACGGGCATCAAGGTGGTGGACCTGCTGGAGCCCTACGCCAAGGGCGGCAAGATCGGCCTCTTCGGCGGCGCGGGCGTGGGCAAGACCGTGCTCATCATGGAGCTGATCAACAACATCGCCAAGGAGCACAGCGGCCTGTCGGTGTTCGCCGGCGTGGGCGAGCGCACGCGCGAGGGCAACGACCTGCTGCGCGAGATGCTCGAGTCCAACGTGGTCAACTACGGCCAGGAGTTCCACGACCACTTCGCCAAGACCGGCGAGTGGGACCTCTCCAAGGTGGACCGCAGCAAGCTCGAGGAGAGCCAGATCGCCCTGGTCTTCGGCCAGATGAACGAGCCGCCGGGCGCCCGCGCCCGGGTGGCCCTCTCGGGACTGGCCATCGCCGAGTACTTCCGCGACGAGGAAGGCAAGGACGTGCTGCTCTTCGTGGACAACATCTTCCGCTTCACCCAGGCGGGCTCGGAGGTCTCCGCGCTGTTGGGCCGCATGCCCAGCGCCGTGGGCTACCAGCCCACCCTGGCCACGGAGATGGGCGCCCTGCAGGAGCGCATCACCTCCACGCGCAAGGGCTCCATCACCTCGGTGCAGGCCATTTACGTGCCCGCCGACGACCTGACGGACCCGGCGCCGGCCACCACCTTCACGCACCTGGACGCCACCACCGTGCTCAGCCGCAAGATCACCGAGCTGGGCATCTACCCGGCCGTGGATCCGCTGGACTCCACCAGCCGCATGCTGGACCCGCACATCGTGGGCGCCGAGCACTACAACGTGGCCGTGGGCGTGCAGAAGATCCTGCAGCGCTACAAGGACCTGCAGGACATCATCGCCATCCTGGGCATGGACGAGCTCTCGGAGGAGGACAAGATCGTGGTGGGCCGCGCGCGCCGCGTCCAGCGCTTCCTCTCCCAGCCCTTCCACGTGGCCGAGCAGTTCACGGGCATGCAGGGCCGCTACGTCAAGCTGGCCGACACCATCTCGAGCTTCAAGCGCCTGCTGGCGGGCGAAGCCGACCACCTGCCCGAGCAGGCCTTCGCCTTCGTGGGCACCCTGGACGAGGCCTTCGAGAAGGCCCGGAAGATCCAGGCATGAGCACGCTGACGCCGTCGGCCGCGGGCACCTTCCGGGTGGAGATCGTCACGCCCGCGGGCGGCGTGATCCTGTGCCGCGAGGCCCGGCACGTGCGGCTGCCCGGGCTGACGGGCTCCTTCGGCGTGCTGGCCGGCCACGCCAATCTGATGGCCGCGCTGGGCACGGGCCTGGCCGTGGTGGAGGAGGAGCAGGGCACGACGCGCCTGGCCATGTCCGGGGGCTTCGCCCAGGTCAACCAGGGCCGCTTGCTGGTGCTGGCCGAATCCGCCGAGCTGCCCGAGCGCATCGATGCGGCCCGGGCCAAGGCCGCCGCGGAGCGGGCCCGCCGCCGCCTGCACGGGGGCGAGGCGGTGGACGTGGAGCGCGCCCAGGCCGCCCTGACCCGCGCCCTCAACCGGCTGCAGCTCCTGGGCGGCAGCGCCACCTGAGACTCGATTCCAGCCAACCAGACGGGCGCCGGCGACGGCGCCCGTTCTCGTTCACGCGGGAGCGCGCGGTCGGCCCGGGCCCTGCGGAGGGGGCCGTGCCACAAAAACAGGCCGGGACTCACCTGTTCAAGCGATTGACATGGGAGGGGGTGATTCCTACTTTTTCCCTGCACGGCTGGCCTTCCCGACCATCGCAAGGCCAGGCAGAGACCCCCCACGCCAAGGACAATTCGGACAGGTATGCAGGTGAATCGAACACGAAGCCGGCACCGGATCCGTTTCCTCTTGGGTGTATGTTCCATCCTGGTGCTCCACGCCGCACAGGTTCACGCCACAGCGCCCTCGACTTCCACGGACAGCCCGACCGATTCCATCTCCTACGAGCAGGCCCGGGAGGGCTGGGAGCGCGACCGCATGCGCCGCCTCACCCGCAAGCTCATCCTGCAGGAACAGGTCCTGACGGGCCGCCTGCAGGGCATCCTGGAGGAAGGGCAGCGCACGGGTCTGACGGACCTGCCGCTGGAGACCCTGCTGCAGGAGGAGCCCGGGCACCTGCTCAGCGCGCCCCAGCCGCCGGCCGCCGGCGCCGAGCTCGCCGACCGGATGGAGTATTGGATCCTCCGCCAGCAGGAGATCCTGGCCACCAAGCTGGCCAGCTCCGAGACCATCCGCCGCCGCCTGGCCGCCACCGCGGGACCGGGCGCCCTGGAAGAGATGTTCCGCCGGGACCTGGGTCGCGCGGTGGACGCCTACGTCGCCGGCCAGTACGACCTGGCGGGCGCGCGCTTCCAGGACATCCTGGACCTCTACACCTATCAGAACCTGGACGACGTGCGCTTCTTCCGCGCCGAGGCCGCGCTGGCGGACGGCGCCTGGGACACGGCCGTGCAGCACTACCTGGTGCTGCTGCGCACCCAGCCCGGCAGCGCCTACCGGCCCCAGGCCTTCCGTCACCTGATCTACCTGCGCGCCATGTTCGGCCAGCACGCCACGGCGGTCTCCGAGTGCGACGAGTTCGCCGCGGACCTCGAGGCGGCTGGCGGCGACGTGGCCTACCTCTGCGGCCGCGAACTCTTCCTCAGCCAGCGCTATCCCGAGGCGCGCCGCGTGTTGGCGCGCGTGCCGGTGAAGGACCCCGCCCTGCTGCGCGCGCGGCATCTGGACGGGCTCTGCCTGATCCTGGAGAACCGCTACGAGGACGCCATCGGCGCCTTCGAGGCCCTGTTGACCCTCTCCGAGCGCTCCGCCGAGGACGCGCGGACGGACCAGGCCTTCCGTGAGGACAGCCAGCTCAAACTGGGCTATCTCTATTTCGAGGCCGGACGCTTCAGCCAGGCGGCGGAGATGTTCGAGGCCGTGGCCAAGGCCGGCAAGCGGCATCCGGAAGCCCTGCTGGGGCAGGCCTGGAGCGGGCTCAGCCTGGCCGACCACGAGCGCTCGCTGGCCCTCTCGCGCCAGTTGGTGGAGCACTTCCCCGCCTCGCCCTTCCGTTACGAGGCCATGACCCTGGCCGGCTACGCCTCGGAGCAGCTGGAGCGCCGGGACGAATCCCGCGAGTGGTACGGCAAGGTGCTCGAGGAGGCCGAGCGCAGCGAGGCGCTGCGCGAACTGGCCGTGGAGCGCCGGCAGATCCTGGTCATGATGCGCCGGCTGGTGGAGATGGAGCCCCGCGTGTTCGGCGAGGGCCGCTCCGAGCAGTTCGGCGAGTACTTGGACCTGCGGGCCCGCAGCCGCGTGCTGATGAACCGCGTCAAGTACACCGAGCTGCAGACGGCCAACCGCTCCATGGACGAGTACATCGCGGAGCGCCGGGAGATCGGCAACCTGGCCCGCCAGCTCAAGGGCCTGGCGCGGCGTGCCCAGGCGGCGGCCAGCCCGGCCGAGCAGCAGGAAGTGGCGCTGCTGGACCGCGAGGTCCGCGGCCTGATGAAGCGCATCCGCCTCTCGGGCCTGATGGAGATCCAGCGCCAGCCCCTGATGATCCACGAACGCACGCTGGCCTCGGTCAACTCCATGCTCGATTCCCTGGCCATGTCCTCCACGGTGGAGTTCAACCGGCTCGAGCAGCGCCGGGAAGGCTTAAAGGAGAATGGTACGGAAGCGGGCGACTTCACCCGGGCCCTCTACCGCGAGCGCTTCCAGCGCCTGGGCGGCGAGGTGGAGCAGCTGCGCAGCCGCGCGGCCAACCTCAAGCGCCGGCCGGTCACCAGCAACCTGCCGCGCTGGAGCGAACTGGCCTTCTCGCGCCTGGCCATCGGCGACATCGACTTCGAGGAGTTGCAGCGCATCGAGGAACGGCTGCACGAGCTGGATGGATATCTGGAACGGATCGACGGGCTGCTGAGGGACGGAACTCCCACCGCCGGGGCCGAAGGAGTGCAGCCATGAGATCGATCCTGCTGCTGTGGATCCTGTGGCTCGGCTGCGGCGCCCTGTCCGCCCAGGAGGCTCCGGCCCTGGGCGAGCGCGTGCGCATCGAGGACGAGGTGCTGGCGCGCTGGAACACCATTTCCCGGCTCGAGGTCGGGGAGAAGAGCAAGGCCTGGATCGCCGAGGGCCGCGAGGTGCTGGCCCGCTACCAGGAGCTGCTCGCTCTGGAGTCCAAGGCGGACGCTGACGAGCGCGGCGAGCTGAACATCGAGATCAGCAAGCTCAAGTTGAAGCTGATCCACCTGCTGCGCTCCATCGAGGAGGCGCGGCTCTTCGACATGAGTCCGGCCCAGTTGGAGGCCCTGCGCCAGCAGTACGAGACCGAACGCGGCCAGCTGCTGGCCCGGCGCTCCCTGGTGCGGGACTCGGTCCTCGAGGAGGGCGAGCGCTTCCTCACCACCTACCGGCGCGACCGCAACCTGCAGAAGTTCAGCCAGCGCGACGTGGTGGCCAAGCTCTGCCTGCAGCTGGCCGAGTTGTATTACAGCCGCGCCGAAGAGGAGTACTTCGGCGCCCAGGACAGCCTGCTGGCCCGCGCCGAACGCGGCCTGCCCGCCGGGCTGGAGCCGGTGAAGAACTTCGAGGACGCCGTGCGCAAGTACCAGCGCGTCATCGACGAGTTCCCCTTCTCCGACTTCATGGACGACGCGCTCTACAACGTGGCCTACATCCGCGAGAATTCGCCCAATCCCGTCGAGGTGGAGGAGAGCCGCCGGCTCTACGAGCACTTGGTGCGCGACTTCCCGGCCTCCGTCTACGCGCCCGAGGCTTGGATGCGGCTGGGCGAATACTGGTTCCGCCAGGACGGCGAGGAATCCCTCCGCTCGGCCATCGCCGCCTATCAAAAGATCCTCGACTACCCGGATTACCCGTCGCGCGAGAAGGCGCTCTACAAGCTGGGTTGGTGCCACTACCGCCTCCAGGAGCACGAGACCAGCGTGCAGTTCTTCGCCGAGGCGGCCAAGTACGCGGCCCGCAAGCAGGAGTCCGGCGACGCGCTGGGCGCCGACCTGCTGGACGAGTCCATCGCCTACATGGCCGTGAACTACGCCGATCCCAACTGGGCCGACGCCAACATCGGCCAGCTCGCGCAGCGCGTGCGCCAGGACGAGGAGCTGCGCCGCACGGTGGGCTTCCGCCTGCTGGACCGCTACGGCGACCTCTTCCGTCAGGAGACCCAGGACTTCCCACGGGCCGTGACGGCCTACGACAGCCTGCTGGTGCTCTATCCCGACAGCCCCCAGGCGCCCTTCATCCAGGAGAAGGTGATCGAGTGCTACGCGCCCGGCGCCCTGGCCGACGCGCAGATCGCCTACCAGGAGAAGAACCAGCTCTTCGAACTCTACGGCGGCGCCGGCCCCTGGCAGGGCGCGGGCGCGGACAGCTCCAAGGTCACGGCCCTGCTCGAGCAGCACCTGGAGGAGAACGTCCGGATCGCCATGAACCACGCCTACGCGGGCAAGCGCCGCGAGGCCTTCGACGAGTACATCCTGCAGAGCCGGCGCTACCTGGGCTCTTTCCCCCAGGACAGCGCGGCCTTCCAGATCCACTGGAACCTGGCCAAGACCCTCGAGGCCGAGCTGCAGGACTACGGCACGGCCTACGACGAGTACCTGAGCATCAGCCGCGGCTATCCGGAGCGCGACCGCCACGACGCGGCCTACAACGCCATCGTCATCTCGCAGATCCTGGTGGACCAGGAAGGCGCGCCGGCGGCGGCCCCGGACAGCGCGCTGACGGCCACGCCGCTCACCCCGATGGAGGAGAAGAAGCGCGCGGCCCTGCAGAACTTCGTCAGCCTGTTCGCCGAGGACACCCGCTCCCCCGGCTACAGCCTGCTGGAGGGCAAGCTCTTCTACGCGCACCATGACTTCGACCAGGCCACGGCGGTCTTCGACACGCTGATCACGCGCTGGCCCCAGGCGCCGGAAGTGGCCGAGGCCTACCAGCTCAAGTTGGAGGGCCTGTTCGCCCTGGGCCGCTTCCCCGAGGCGGAGGCCATCGCGCGGGAGATCCAGGGCATGGACTTGCCGGCGGAGGCCCTGCAGCGGGCCCGCACGCGCCAGGCGGAGTCGGTCTACTCCAACGCGGCCAACCTGAAGAAGGGCGAGGATCACCTCAAGGCGGCCCAGGAGTTCCGGCGCATGGCGCTGGACGTGCCCGACGCGCCCTTTGCCGACGCCTCCCTGCTGGACGCGGCGGCGGAGTTCACCCTGGCCGGCCAGCCCGGCGAGGCCTCGGACACCTACCTCTACCTGGCCGACCACTACCCGCAGAGCCAGTACGCGGACCAGGCCCTCTCCCAGGCCGGCTTCCTGGCGCTGAACGAGAGCAAGGACCTGGCCAAGGCCGGCGCGATCTTCGAGCGGCTGGCCAACCAATACCCGGAGTCCCAGTACGCCCGCTCCTCGATCACCAACGCCTCCTACTGTTACGGCAAGGTCGAGGACTGGAGCTCCACCATCCGCATGAACGCGCTCTACGTGGAGCGCTACCCCGACGCGGACGACGCCTCGGCCGTGCTGTTCGAGAACGCCGGCCTCTGGCTCAAGCTCAACAACGTGCCGGCGGCCAACGCCATCTACGCCGACTTCGCCGCCCGCTATCCCGACGATTCCCGCACCGTGCAGGCCTTCGTGGAGCGCGCCGAGTACTTCACGCGCCAGCAGGACGAAGCCGCGGCCCGGGTGGAGTACCGCCAGGCCGTGGAGCGCAACCGCCAGCTGCTCAACCGCGGGACCGAAGGCAACGCCATCTACGCCAGCCGCGCCCTGCGCAAGCTGGTGGGGTGGCGCTTCGAGGAATACCGCGCGTTAAACCTGCTGCAGCCCGCCGGGCAGTTCGAGCGCGATCTGGCGGCCAAGAAGGCCGCGCGCGACGGCCTGCTGGCCGAGCTGAACGAACTGGCCCAGCTGGGTACGGGCGACGTGTTCTACGCGCGTCACCTGATCGCCGCCACCCACGAGGAGTTCGCGCGGGCCTACCGCGAGCAGGAGCGTCCCGCCTGGCGCAGCCCGGAAGAGCGCGTCAAGGGTGAGGTGACCCTGCAGGACGCCGCCCACGAGCTGGCCCGCGTGGCCGCGCGCTCCTACATCGGCACCACCCAGGAGCTGGATCTGGCCGTGGAGAGCCTGCGCAAGGAGAAACTGCTGGTGGCCCGCCGCCTGGAAGGGCTGGACGCCTGGCTGGCCGCCGGCCCCGACAGCGGCGCCACGCGCGAGGGGCTGGACGACAGTCTGGCGGCCAAGCTCGCGCTCACCCGGGCCGCGGACCTGCTGGACAGCTCGCTGACCGAGAGCACCGTCTGGACGGGCCGCAGCCGCGAACGCGTGCCGGAGCTGATGCTGGCCTCGCTGGCGGTGTTCGAGCAGCGCGTGGACCAGACGCTGGTGCTCAAGAGTCAGCAGACCGGGGACGTGTTCCTGCGGCTGGCCGACACGGACCGCAACCTGCTGGGCGGCGCCTCCATGGTGGCCCTGCAGAGCGTGATCGGCGCCTACCGCGAGGCGCTGGAGATCATCGGCCAGGTGGGTCTGGACCGCCTCTGGCGCTCGCGCCTGGAAGAGCGGCTGCGCGTGCAGGTCCTCAAGCTGCCCCAGGCCGCCCAGGCGTTCCGGGCGGAATGTGGCGGCGAGTTCGACACCCAGGTGCGGCGCTTCCTGGAGACCGTGGACAAGGGCGAGAATTTCGTGGACCGCGCCGGGCTGACGGAGGAGGACTACGGCAGCGACGTGTTGGACATGGCCGACTTCAACCAGGGCTATGCCATCAACAGCCTGCTGCTCACCGACCGCATCCTGCAGAGTCTGGACGAGAACGAGTTGGCGGGCAACCTGGCCGGCGAATTGAGCGACACCCTGGCCAGCCACGCCCTGCGCTTCTCCCAGGAGACCAACACGCGCCGCGCCGGCATGCTGGGCATGAAAGAGGACTACTGGAAGCGCTTCGAGCAGTCCGCCAGCTACGTGCATCGCGACGCCCACACCACGCTGGATGACGCCTCCTACTTCCTGCTCCAGACGGCCAAGGAAGTGCTGGTGCAGTCCGAGCCGCTGGTCTCCCGCATCCGCGCGGGCAGCGTGCCGGCCCGCCGCATGCTGCTGGCGCTGGCCGAGCTGGATCCCGCCACTTTCGGCAACCGCTTCGGCCTGAGTGAGGAGACGCTGGCCCTGCCGGGCCTGGCGGCCTGGAAGTCCCACCGCGGCTATGTTGAAGGCTTCGAGAAGCCCGACTATCCGGACATGGACTGGGACGCCGCGCGCAGCACGAGCCTGCCCGGGCTGGGCGGACTGGGCGCCGGCGCCACCACGGTCTGGACCGCCACGCCGCTGAGCGCGCCCCAACGCCTGGACACCCTGGCCCTGGCGCTGGGCGACAGCACGGGTCTGGCCGGCGCGCTGGCCGCGGGCGCCACGCCGCTGGACACCCTGGCCGCCGCCGACGGCACCTGGCTGCGCCTGCTGCAGGCCGCGGCGGGAAGTTCGGCCACGGGCACGCCGGATACCCTGTTCTTCCGTTATACTTTCGACCTGCCGGGCACGCCGGTGGGCGCCACCATCCAGGTGGCGGCGGACGACGCCTTCTTCCTGTTCTTCAACGGCGAGTACATCGACGAGCAGGCGGGCGGCGCCGAAGAGCAGCCGGGGCTGACGGAACTGAAGACCTACACCTTGAACGAGTTCCTGCGCACGGGTCGCAACGTGCTGGCCGTCGAGGCGCGGGACCGGGACGGCTCCGGCGGCGGCCTGGCCGTGGATCTGCAGGTGCGGCAGATCGCGCGCCTGACGCCGGAGATGCTCGAACAGCAGATTCAACGCGAACTGGAGGAGCAGCGCAAGCTGGACTTCCAGCGCAAAGTGAGCCGGATCCATGTCAAGAATCGGATGGATTAGCCTCGTCCTGTTCCTGGCGTCGGGCTTGGCCGCCCAGGAAGATGTGTTCATGCTCGACGAGTTGGAGATCACGGGCAAGGTGAAGGAACCGGCCGTGGCGATCATCTCGGCGCGCATGATGCCCCAGATCTCGGGCTTCCGGCTGGAGAAGTCCTTTTTCGACCAGGTGCGGGCGCCGGACGAGGAACTGGTGGACCTGGACCGGGAGATGGCCCGCGAGGCGCGCATCCTGGACCGCGAGGCGCTGCTGGCCCGCGCGCGCGTGTTGCAGACGGCGGCCTGGCCGCTCAAGGGCGGGCCCGCGGCGACCGATGATGTCAAGTCAGGTGGGGAGGGTCAGCGTGGCAACTGACAAAACGGATCCCGTTGCGTCCAACATCCGCCACATCGGCGAACGCCTGGTTGAGTGCTGCCACGATCCGGCCCTGTTCAGCGCGGAGCTGAAAAAGCTCAAACCACGCGAAGTGCTGGAGGCCCAGGTCTTCCTCTGGAGCTTCCTGCTCAGGCTGGCCCAGGAGAAGTCCCTGAATCTGTCACGCGATGAGATCACGGCGCGCATGATGCCCACCACCACGTACCAGTACAACGTGGGTTGCAACGAGCGCCTGGACTACTGCCGGGCCAACATCTGCGTCTACACGAACCCGGTGTGCGCCTCCAACAAACTGCGCGGGCAGATGGAGGCCATTCGTCACCTGATCTCGCAATTGTTGGGTTAATGGATAGCGGAGGATTTGACATGCGGCACAAGCTTGCGACTCCCATGCTGGCGCTGGCCGGCCTGCTGATGGCTGGATGCGCGGCGGCACAGGAGACGGGACAACAACTGGTCAACCCCATGGTCGTGCTGCTCAAGGCCACTGCGGACACGAGCCAGTCCGGCTTCTGGTTCTACTGGCTGATCTGGCTCTGCGGCCTGGCGATCATGGTGATCTTCGTGGAGCGGCTGATTTCCGTCAACTTCAAGTCGAACATCGATTCGGCGAAGTTCTCCGCGGACATCTTCAAGCTGATCAAGAGCGGCGAAGTGGGCAAGGCCTACAAGCTGGCGGAGAGCATGTCCGAGAAGGCCCTGGCCTACATCTACGCCCGTGCCTTGAAAGAGGCGGCGGAGCGCGAGGTGGTGGACTACCGCAACATCCAGAACGCGGTGGACGAGGCCGCCCTGGAGATCATCCCGCGGCTGGAGAAGCGCACGGGCTGGTTGCAGACCCTTTCCAACGTTGCCACGCTGCTCGGTCTGATGGGCACGATCTACGGTCTGATCCAGGCCTTCACGGCCCTGGAGAACGCCGACGCCGCCAGCAAGGGCGCGCTGCTGGCCAAGGCCATCGGCACCGCCATGCTCACCACCCTGCACGGTCTGGTGGTGGCGGTTCCCGGCACCCTGGCCTTCGCGTTCATCAACAACAAGACCAAGTCCATTCTCAACGACGTGGACGAGTACTCGGTGAAGCTCATCCACCTGATCACCGGGAGCAAATAAGTGGCCTTCAAGCCCAGCGACAAGCGGAAGTACGTGTCGGAAGAGGCGGAACTGAATCTCCTCCCGATCCTCAACATGATCGTGGTGTTGATTCCGCTCTTGCTCACTTCTTCCGAGTGGGTCAGGCTGGGTCTGCTGGAGACCCGCCTTCCCCCCGCGGCCGCCGGCGGCGGCGGCGGCATGGCGACCGAACAGGAACAACCCCTGCCCAAGCTCTCCCTGCTGGTGGCGGTGGATCAGGAAGGCGTGGCCGTCTCGGTCTTCGGCGCCACCTCCACCACCACGGAGCCGGGCCGCTACAAGTACTTCCCGCGGAACCCGACGGGAGAGCTGGATTTCGCCGGGGTCAATCAAGAGCTGCTGCGCATCCGGCGCGAGATCGTCAAGCCCAGCATCAAGGGCAAGGAGCAGGCCTTCGACGCGGCGGGCAACCTGCGCTACAACAGCGACGGCTCGCCCATCATGGTCGACGCCTACGGCTTCGACGACGCGGAGACGGTGATCATCAGCGCGCCGAACGAATTGCCCTTCCAGCAACTGGTGTCCCTGCTGGATGCCACGCGCCGCTGGAAGGACCCCAATTCCAACGAGATCGAAAAGCTCTTCCCCACCCCCATGATGGGCAAGATCAACTAGGAGCGCGGGATGGCGGCACCCACCAACATGCGGAAGCTGTCCGCGCGGAGCGCCAAGGAGGAGAACATCCCCCTGGCCTCCATGATGGACATCTTCACCAACATGCTGCTCTTCCTGATCATGAGTTACTCGGCCACCGGCCTGCTCGTGAACCAGGTGGACCAGCTGGAGCTTCCGCAATCGAACATCGACACCTCGCCCCGCTCCACGGTCTCCATCGTGGTGGACTCGGGCCAGCTCAGCGGGACGCCGGGCGTGTACGCGGAAGACAAGGGCAAACGCGTGCAGCTGCTGGACGAGGGGAGCACGCTGCTGGCCGTGGCCAGCGGCGCGGCGGCCCAGGATCCGGCGGCCATGACCCTGCCGGGCCTGCAGCAGTACCTGCGCGGCGTGGCTGTCGAGTTGCGGGTCCGCGAGCAGCAGCTGGGCATCCCGTTTGACGGGCAGATCACCATTCAGGCGGATGCGGCCGTGGACTACAACTCGATCCTCAAGGTCTTGAAGACCTGCGGGGACGAGCAGTTCGCCATGACCCAGTTCGTCGTGATCAAGAGCGAATAGGAGGGCCAGCGTGTCCACTTCCCACACGGCCCTGGCCGACTACCGACGCAAGCCCTTTGCCAACCTGGACGGGCTGACCATCGGGCTGGCGGTCCTGTTCGGCCTGATCGAACTGGTGCTGATCTATCTGGGCAGCCAGATCGAGATTCCGGAACTCAGCCAGAAAGACATCCAGGAGCTGTTCGCCGCGCGCTACAAGATGCTCAAGGTGGAGATGGCCCCGGTGGAGACGGCGGCCGAACCCCTCACCACGGCCACGGACGTGGCCGAAGAGGGCGGACCCGCCGAAGAGGAGGCCGCGCCGGCCCAGCAGGAAGCCCGCGAAGAGCTTGAGCGGCCCGCAGAGCGGCAGCAGGGCAGTGCCCAGGCTTCGGCCGAACGGCGCTCCGCCGCCTCCGAACGGCGGGCCAACCGGCGTGCGGCCATCAGCCAGCAAGTGATCAATTCCACCGGCGGCATCTCGCTGGTGACGGGTTCCAGCGGCGGCAGCGCCGCGCGCGGCCTGGTGGACGCCGCCCAGGTGACCTCCGGCGGATCCGTCAGCACCAAGGGCCTGGTGGGCATGGTGACGGGCAAAGCCGCCGAGAACGTCAAGCGGCTGAAGACCGACGGCGCCAAGGCCGGCTCGGGCGGCTCGGGCGGCGTGGACCTGCAGGGCGCGCTCACTGACGTGGACACGCGCGCCGGCGGCGGCGGGACCGTGGGCGCCCTGCTGGAGGGCGCGGTCCAGACCTACGACCGCAGCGGCAAGTTCGCAGGCGAGAGCGCGCGCAGCAGCCAGGCCTTGCGGGCCGTGATCAACGGCTACTCGCCCGGCCTGAAGGACTGCTACGAGCGCCAGTTGCAGCGCGACCGCGGCCTCAAGGGCTCGGTCCTGGCCAAGTTCACCATCAAGCCCGACGGCAGCGTGACCGACGTGGAGATGAGCCAGTCCAACTGGTCCGATCCCAACGCCGGCCGCCGTGTGGAGAGCTGCCTCAAGCAGAAGATCTCCAGCTGGCGCTTCGATCCCATCGACCCCAAACTGGGTGACTTCAAGATGGGACAGAAGATGGCCTTCGGCGCCTGATCCCGGTGGGCGGCCCAGCCGCCGCCGGTCCGACCTGAAACCCCACGCAGGCGGAGGCCCTCTCCGCCTGCGTCGTTGAACCGCAATCCGCCGCCGCCCCCCCGGGCGCCGGCCCCAGCGTGAACGGACATCCGGTGCTTCGGCCGCTCCTTTGGCTGCTCGTCCTGGTCTGCAGCGGACTGCTGCAGGCCGCCCCAGTCTTCCAGCCCGCTTCGTCCCAGCCGCCGGCCCCCGCTTGGCGACCGCGGCTGGACAGCCTGGATGCCCGCCTGCACGAACTGGGCGGCACCTGGAGCTGGGAGACGGAGAATGGCCAGAGCGGCACCTGCCGCGTCCCCTCCTGCTGGTCGGGCCACCCGGGCGAGGTGCGCTTCCGGCGCGTCTTCACCCTGCCCGACGCGGGCGTGCAGTCCGTCTGGCGGCTCTGGTTCGGCGGCGTCTCCTATTCCTGCCGCATCCACATCAACGGCAAGTTCCTCGAGCGCCACGAAGGCAGCTCGGGCTCCTTCCAGATCGAGATCCCCGAGCGCTTCCTGCACTTCGGCGGGCAGAACGAGCTGGACGTCCGGGTGGACAACCGGCTCTCCGCCCACCAGACCGTGCCCCTCAAGACCCAGAGTGGCGACCCGCGCAACTACGGCGGGATCTACCGCGAGGTCTACCTGCTGGAGGGTCCGCGCCTGCGCTGCGAGGACGTCCAGTGGCAGCTGCGGCGTGGCGCCCAGGAGGCGCTGGACCTGAACCTGCGCGTGCGCAGCACCGAGCTGCTGGGTCTGGACAGCCTGCGGGCGGCGCCGGACGTCTGGCTGGACGCCATCCTGCGCCGGCCGGAGGGCGCCGTGCTGGCCGCGGGCCGGCTGGCCGTGCAGGTGAAGCAGCAGGAGAGCGTGCCCCTGCGCTTCAGCATCGCCGGCGCTTCGCCCCTGCCGCGCTGGTCGCCCGAGCAGCCCGAGCTGCTCGAGTTGGTACTGGTGCTCAGCCAGGGCGGCCAGGTGGTCCACCGGACGCGCAAGACGCTGGGCATCAAGGAAATCAGCGGCGGACCGGAGGGCTTCCGGCTCAACGGCCAGCCCTACTTCCTGCAGGGCATCAGCTACGTGGCCGACCATCCCGCCACGGGCATGGCCATCTCCGTCCAGCAGCTCCAGCGCGACCTGGAGACCATCAAGAACATGGGCGTCAACCTCGTGCTGCACATGCGCGGGGCGCCCCATCCCGCCCTGGGGGAGATCTGCGACCGGCTGGGCCTGCTGGTGATCAGCGAGCTGCCCGTCTGGCAGATCCCGCCGCGGCTGGTGGCCCGCGAGGCCTTCCGCCAGGCGGCGCTGGCCCAGGCCACCGAACTGGTGCGCCAGTCCCGCGGCTCGGCCTCCTGGCTGGGTCTCAGCCTGGGCAGCGGGCTGGACTTCAGCGAAGGCGCGGAGTCCTGGATCGCCGAGATGCAGACCCTGCGGACCGAAGGTCCCCTGTTGCTGGGCGCGGGCGGCTTCTTCTCGCGCCGGGTGGGTGACGAGGCCGCCGCGGTCAAGGGGCTGGATTTCCTGCTGCTGGAACCCTTCGGCTCGCGCAGCCACCAGGATCTGCCCCGGGCCGGCGTGCCCGTGCTGCTGGCGCGGGTGGGCTGGGCCGTGGAAACCGGCAATCTGGAAGGCTACGAGAATCCCTGGGGCGAACTGCACCAGGCCTGGGCGATCCAGACCACCGTGTTGGGCGCCCAGCGCGCTTGGGCGGCGGGCGGCTCCCTGCGGCCGGCGGGCACCATCGTCCACTCCTTCGCCGATTGGCGCGGCGGCCGGCCCCAGCTGGCCTCGCCCCCCGGCCAGGAGCCCTCGCTGGTCACCTTCGGGCTGCACAACGAGGAGCGCGTGGCCCGCGGCTCGGCCAAAGAGCTGGCCAGCCTCTATTCCGGCGCGGCACCCTCCACCCTCAGCCGCGGCGAGTACTCGCCCCAGCACCCCGCCGCCTTCCCGCTGACGGGTTTCGCGCTGCTAATCCTGCTCCTGATCGGCTGGAAGCAGAACAACGTCTTTGGCCAGAACCTGCGGCGCTCCTTCATCCACTCCCACGGCTTTTTCACGGACATCCGCGACCGGCGGGTCTTCCAGTTCGGCCAGGCCCTCTTCCTGCTGGTGCTGGTCTCGGGCACCCTGGCCCTGCTGGGCAGCGGCTGGCTGCACCTGTTGCGCAAAAGCCCGCTGATGGACCGCATGCTCGGGCTGGTGGTGGTGCTGGATCCCTTGCAGCAGTGGATCCACCGCCTGGCCTGGACGCCGCTGGAGAGCATCCTGCAGTTGGGCCTGGCCCTGCTGGGCGGGCAGGTGCTGTTCGCGCTGGGCCTGCGCGTGCTGGGCCTCTTGACCAACGCGCGCTTCACCTACCGCCAGGCGGTCACGCTGCTGGCCTGGAGTTCCACCAGCCTGCTGTTCGCCATCCCCGTCGGGATCGTCTTTCAGCCCTTGATGCAGTCCCCGGCGGCGCGGATTCCCACCGTGATCCTGCTGGTGCTGCTCGGGCTCTGGTATCTGGCGCGCCTCTTCAAAGCCCTGCGCATCGCCTTCGAGCGTCGCTTCTGGGGCATGTTCGCCCTGATGTCCCTGCTCGGGCTGGTCCTGCTGGTGCTGGTGATCGTCTGGTACGAGCGCAGCCAGAGCCTGTTCGAGTACCTGGACTACTACCGCCACGTCTACGGGGGCGTCTGATGGCCCGCCGCTTGATCGCCGCCGAGCAGGTGCGCCGGGCGGCGCGCGCGCCCAAGGGTCAGGCCAGGCTGGTGCTGGTGAAGGGCCGCTGCGTGTTGACCGACGAGGCGCGCGATCTGGCCGTCCGGCTGGGCGTGCGGCTGGACTGGGTGGAGGAGGCCAGCCTGCTAGCTCCCGCGCAGGCTCCCGGCCGCGCGGCGGGGCTGACCGTCGAACCCGCCGGGCGCGAGCGCGTCCAGCTGGCCCTGGCCAGCGACCACGGCGGCTATCCCTGCCGGCGTCATCTGGCGGCAGAGCTGGAACGAGCCGGCTTCAGCGTGCTGGATCTGGGTTGTCCCGATCCCGGCCCGACGGATTATCCGCACTGGGCCCGGCTGTTGGCCGAGTGCGTGGCCCGGGGCGAGGCGGCCCGCGGGATCATGCTGGACACGGTGGGCGTGGCCTCGGCCATGGTGTGCAACCGCGTTCCCGGGATCCGGGCGGCGGCCTGCGAGTCCGTCGCCGCCGCGCTCTCCAGCCGCCGCCACAACGACGCCAACGTGCTGACCCTGGGCGGACGCCTGGGGGAGGAGCTCTGCCTGCAACTGGCCCTGGCCTGGCTGAAAGAGCCCTACGAGGGCGGCCGCCACCAGCGGCGGGTGGAGATGATCATGGCGCTCGATTCCCCGCGCCGGCCCTGACCTTCCTGCGCTGCGCCTTGCTTTACTGCGCTGCGCGGGCTTTAGCACGAAGACTCAAAGACTCAAAGCAAGAAGGGACGCAATACAAAGGGAGTATTCATTCCCGTGCTACCAAAGAGTCCATTCCTCTTTGAGTCTTCGAGTCTTCGTGCTCCAAGAATCGACCCTCGTGCGCTGAATCAGAGGTCGGCGCTCAGGTCCAGGTAGCCCAGGCCCTGGCCCAGGGCGGCCGCCACTTTGGCCAGGATGGCCTCGGCGTGGTCCAGATCCTCCCCCAGGTTGACCATCTGCTCCTCCCGACCCTTGAGGAACAGGCCGAAGCACTCGCTGTGGGTGATGGGCCGCACCTGGATGGAATCCAGCCGCGCGGGGTGCGCGCTGATCAGCCGATGTCGTCCCGCCTGAATCCACATCTCGCCGCCTCCCGGCTAAGGCCCCCTGGGGGCCGCTTCCTTGTTTCCCATCCGTACGCAGGCTAAATTACTGGCACGCAGGCGTATCCACCAGCGTTCGCCGGCTCCTGCGGTCAGAATTCCTCGATTCTTCGTCTCCACGAACCAGGATGAAGGACTGAGGGATTTTCCGGATGAGCAGCTTGCAAGGAGGCAGGAGCCCCGATGTCCCGCACCCCGTCCGCTTCCCCGTCACCGGCCTCGCCCTGGACGCAGGCCCCCCTGCTGCGCATCCTGCTGGCGGAACGCCTGGGCAAGATCGAGTTCCGCGTCAGCGGCCCCTTCCGGCTGGAAAGCCTGGACGGCACCCTGCTGCTGGAGTCGCCGGGCTCCGAGCTGCGCTGGATGGCGCGTCCCCTGCACTGCACGCCGGCCCGCCTGCGTCACGCCGTGATCGTGGCGGCGTACGCCGACGCCAAGGCCGCGCGCAAGCTGGTGGCGGAACTGGAGACGCTGGGCTACGCGCCCCGGGTGATGGAGCTGGGCGTCCGCCAGCAGGCCGAGGGCGGCCTGCGCTTCGGCAAGCTGCGCCACCGCGTGCTGGTGGGCGGTTTCGACGAGATGGCCGAGGCCGCGGAGCTGATGACCCACTTCCAGAACCGCTGGCGCCCGCGCCTGGTGCGCGAACGGGTCGAGGCCCCCGCCGGCTGCGTGGAGATCACCAACGCGGGCTTCGCCTTCGACCGCGAAGTCCAGCAGGGCGTGCGCCTGCTGCCCGCGCCGGGCGGCCAGGTGACGCTGTTCCGCCTGCCCTGCGAGCGCTGGCCGGACAGCCCGCTGGAGGATCGCAGCTTCGAGGGCGGGCTGGAGTTCCGGGTGGACAACCAGGGCCGGCTGGCCGTGGTCAACGAACTGGACGTGGACGCCTACCTGCGCGGCGTGCTGCCCTGCGAACTGGACTGCGGCTTTCCGGCCGAGGCCCAGCGCGCCGTGGCCGTGGCCGTGCGTTCGATGGTGCTCTCCATGCGCGGGCTGCGCCACGTCACCGAGGACTGGCACTTCTGCGCCGGCGGACACTGCTTCCACTACAGCGGCCTGACCCGCAGCCGCGAGGCCACCGAGGCTGCCGTGCGCACCACGGCGGGCGACGTGCTGCTGATCCGCGACGAACTCTGCGACGCCGTCTCCCACGCCTGCTGCGGCGGCCACGGGGAGAACAAGGAGCACATCTGGTCCACGCCGGCCGAGCCCGTGCTGAACGGCCGCCCGGATCTGCCCGTGCGCCGGGCCCGCAAGCCCGCCCTGAGCGAGGAGGCCGCCGCCCGGGAGTGGATCCTCAACCCGCCCGACGGCTGCCTCTGCCGCGTGACCCGCAGCGCCTATCCGGCCCTGCTGGAGCGCTCGCGCAAGGGCTTCCGCTGGAAGGAAGTCTACAGCCGCGGGGAGCTGGAGGAGATCATCCAGCGCAAGACGGGCGTGGACCTGGGCACGCTCTACGAACTGGTGCCCGTGCGCCGGGGCGTCTCCGGGCGGATCATCGAACTGGAACTGATCGGCAGCCGGCGCAACCTGCGCCTGCAAAAGGAACTCAAGATCCGCGAAGCCCTCTCGCCGGGCCGCCTCTTCAGCAGCGCCTTCGTGGTGCACGCCGAGAAGGACGACGAGGGCCTGCCCCAGCGCTTCACGCTGACGGGCGCCGGACAGGGCCACGGCTGCGGGCTCTGCCAGGTGGGGGCCGGGGCCCTGGCCGAGGCCGGGCTGGACTGTCGCGGCATTCTGGAGCACTACTTCCCGGGAACGGCCCTGCATCGGGTCTATGCGCCGCGGGAAGCCTGAAAGGAGCACGAGGGATGGGTCTGCAAAAGAGCGATCTGCGCCGGGTGGTGAAGTTGGGCGAGGAGCGGCTGGAGCATCTGCGGAGGGGCCTTTGACGTCGAGAACCGCCGCTCGCGCGCCACGGAACTGGACTCCCTAAGCTTGGTCGCGGATTTCTGGGACCAGCCGGAGAACGCGCGCACCGTGCTGCAGGAGGCCGCGCGCCTCAAGCAGGTGGTGGAGCGCTTCGACCGCGTGGCGATGGAGTGCCGCGACCTGACCGAGCTGCTGGAGCTTTCCGCCGAGGAAGAGCTGGAGGACATCGCGCCGCTGATCGGCACGCTGGAGCAGGACCTGGACAGCCTCGAGCTGGCCACCATGCTCTGCGGCCCGGACGACTCCAAGAACGCCATCCTCACCGTCCATCCGGGCGCCGGCGGCTCCGAGTCCGAGGACTGGGCCGGCATGCTGCTGCGCATGTTCAAGGCCTTTGTCGAGAAGCAGGGCTGGAAGCTGGAGATCCTGGACGAGCAGCCGGGCGAACTCTCCGGCATCAAGAGCGCGTCCATCGAGATCGACGGCGACAACGTCTTCGGCTACCTGCGCAGCGAGATCGGCGTGCACCGCCTGGTGCGCATTTCGCCCTTCGACAGCCAGAGCCGGCGCCACACCAGTTTCGCCAGCGTCTTCCTCTATCCCGTGGTGGAGGAGGAGGACAACAGCGAAATCGTCATCGACCCCTCGGAGATCCGCGTGGACACCTACCGCGCCTCCGGGGCCGGCGGTCAGCACGTCAACAAGACCGACTCGGCCATCCGGATGACCCACATCCCCACCGGCATCGTGGCCCAGTGCCAGAACGAGCGCAGCCAGAGCCGCAACCGCGCCACGGCGCTGAAGATGCTCAAGAGCCGCCTCCTGGCCAAGAAGCGCGAGGAGGAGGAGGTCAAGCGCGCCACGCTGGAGGGCACCAAGCTCGACAACGCCTGGGGCTCGCAGATCCGCTCCTACGTGCTGCACCCCTACAACATGGTCAAGGACCACCGCACGGGCGTCGAGACCAGCGACACCACGGCCGTGCTGGGCGGCGAAATCCTGCGCTTCGTGCGCGGGTTCCTGCTGGACCCCGTCCTCAATCGGCCCCGCGCCGCGAAGTGAAGGAACACCCATGACGCACGAGCAGGAGGGGACGAAGCGTCCCCCGGTGGTGCAGGAGCGCCTGAACAAGCTGGAGAGCCTGCGCGGCCTGGGGGTGGATCCCTGGCCCGTGGGCTTCGTGCGCGAACAGCGCGTGGCCGGCGTATTGGCGGAGTTCGCGGCCCTGCAGGAGAGCGGCGCGGCCGTCTCCCTGGCCGGGCGCCTGATGGGCCTGCGCCGGATGGGCAAGGCAACATTTGCCGAATTGCGCGACGGCGGGGAGAAAATCCAGCTTTACGTCCAGCGCGATCAGGTCGGTGCCGATACCTACGATGTCTTCAAGCTCTTTGACATCGGCGACATTGTCGGCGTGACGGGACGAGCCTTCACCACGCGGACGGGCGAGCCTTCCATCGAGGTCAACCGCATCCAGCTGCTGGCCAAGAACCTGCAGCCGCTGCCCGCCAGCAAGGAGAAGGACGGACAAGTTTTCGACGAATTCAGCGACAAGGACCAGCGCTACCGCCAGCGCTACGTGGACCTATTGGTGAACCCGGCCACCCGGACGGTGTTCGAGCAGCGCAGCCGGATCGTGTCGGCCATCCGCCGGCACCTGGAGGGCGAGGGCTACCTCGAAGTGGAGACCCCGGTGCTGCAACCCATTTACGGGGGAGCGGCGGCCAAGCCTTTCGTCACCCATCACAACGCGCTGGACATGCGTCTGTACCTGCGCATCGCCAACGAATTGTATCTGAAGCGCCTGATCGTGGGCGGCTTCGACCGTGTGTTCGAGTTCGCGCGCGACTTCCGCAACGAGGGGATGGACCGCTTCCACAATCCCGAGTTCACCCAGGTCGAGTGCTATGCGGCCTATCAGGACTACCGGGACATGATGCGGCTCGTGGAGACTCTCATTGCCGGAATCGCCGTGGATCTGCACGGCGGCACCAAGGTCCTGCTCAAGGGCCACGAGGTGGAGCTGGCGCCCCCCTGGCGCCGGGCCACCATGATGGAGTTGTTGCAGGAGGCCACTGGCGAAAACCTGCTGGAACTGGACGAGCCCGCGCTGCGGACCCTGGCCAAGCGGCTTCACGTGGAGGTGGAGCCCTCGGACGGCTGGAGCCGCATCGTGGACGAGATCTTCGGGGCTCTCGTGGAGCCCACCCTGATCCAGCCCACCTTCGTCTGTGACTACCCGCGGGAGATGAGCCCGCTGGCGCGCCGCCACCGGAGCGACCCGAGGCTTGTGGAGCGCTTCGAGGCCGTGGTGGCGGGCAAGGAGCTGTGCAACAGTTTCACCGAACTCAACGACCCCCTCGACCAGCGCCAGCGCTTCGAGGAGCAGAACCGCCTGATCCAGCGCGGCGACGCGGAGGCCCACCCCATGGACGAGGATTTCATCCGCGCCCTGGAGACGGGCATGCCGCCCACCGCCGGCCTGGGCATCGGTGTGGACCGCCTGGTGATGCTGCTCACGGGGGCCGAGTCCATCCGCGACGTGATTTTCTTTCCCACCATGCGGCCCCTGGCATGAGGGGGAACTGGGAGTGGGCCGTGGCCCTGCGCCACCTGCGCGGGCGGCACCAGACCGGCTTCATCTCGGTGGTGACCTGGTTTTCCGTGCTGGGGATCTTCCTCGGCACCGCGGCGCTGATCCTGGTGCTGGCCGTGATGAGCGGCTTCGAGAGCGAGGTGCAGGGCCGGATCATCGGCCTGGACGCGCACCTGCGCATCCGCAGTTGGCACGAGCGCGGCATTCCCGACCCCCAAGGCCTGACCCAGAAACTGGCCGGCCTGCCCCACCTGAAGGACATGCAGCCCTACATCCTGGAAAAGGGCATGCTGCGCTTCCGGGGTGAGAGCGAGGGCGCCGTGGTGCGCGGCAACACGGCGGAAGGTCTGGCCACGGTGCTGGTGCGGCCCGAATCCATCCTGGAGGGGCAGGGCACCACGGCTCCGGTGATTCCGGGCGGCCTGCCCGGCATTCTGGTGGGCCGCTACCTGGCGGCCGGGCTGGGCGTGGTGCCCGGCGACACCCTGCTGTTCGTCTCCCCCTCGGGCATTGTCTCTTCCTTCAGCCAACCCCTGGTGCGCCGTTTCCTGGTGCGCGGCATCTTCGAACTGGGCATCTACGAATTCGACGACGCCATCGCCTTCATCGACTTGAAGGAGGCCCAGTCGCTCTTTCGGATGGGCAGCCTGGTTACCGGCCTGGAAGTGCGGCTGGATGACGTGGAGCGGGCGCCCGAGGCCAAGGAATGGCTGGCGGACCGGCTCGAGTACCCGCTGGGCGTCTGGACCTGGTACGATATGCACAAGAACCTGTTCAGCATGATGAAGCTGGAAAAGTGGATGATGTTCATCATGCTCAGCTTGATCGTGCTGGTGGCGGCTTTCAACATCATCTCCGTGCTCACCATGGTCACCATGGAGCGGCGCAAGGAGATCGGGATCCTCAAGTCGCTGGGCGCGGACCCGGCCTCCATCCGGCGGATCTTCGTGCGCGAAGGCCTGCTGCTGGGCGGCACGGGCACGCTGCTGGGCGCCCTGCTGGGCCTGTTCATCTGCTGGCTGCAGATCCGCTTCAAGATCCTCAGCCTGCCTCCGGACGTGTACTTCATCAGCACCTTTCCCGTGGAATTGCGCTGGCCGGACATCCTGGCCGTGGTGGGCAGCGCCCTGCTGATCAGCCTGCTCGCCACCCTGTACCCGGCCTGGCGGGCGGCGTCCCTGCATCCCGTGGAGGTGATCCGCCATGAGGGATGAAGTCCTGCTGGAAGCCCGCGGCCTCTGCAAGAGCTACCCCCATCCGGGCGGCGTGGTGGACGTGCTGCGCGACGTGGATCTGACGGTGCGCGCGGGCGAGGTGCTGGCCGTGGTTGGGCGCAGCGGGGCGGGCAAGAGCACGCTCCTGCACGTGCTGGGCGGGCTGGAGGCTCCCAGCGCGGGCACGGTGACCCTGCTGGGACAGGCCCTCTGGGAGGGCGGCGAGACCGCGCGGGCCCGCCTGCGGGCGCGGCACGTGGGTTTCGTCTTCCAGTCCCACCACCTGCTGCCGGATTTCGACGCCCTGGAGAACGTGGCCCTGGCCGGGCTGATCGCCGGCCTGGACCCGGCCGAGGCCGAATCCCAGGCCCGGGGCTGGCTGGAACGCTTCGGCATGACCCATCGCATCACTCATCATCCTGTGGAACTGTCGGGCGGCGAATGCGCCCGAGTGGCCCTGGCCCGGGCCCTGGTTCCTTCTCCCGCCGTGTTGCTCGCCGATGAACCCACCGGCAACCTGGATCGCCAACAAGCGGACCGGGTGCTGGAGGACGTGCTGGGAATCATGGCCGAATCAGGCAAGTGCCTGATCATGGTCACCCATGATCCCCATCTGGCCAGGATCGCCGGCCGGGTCCTGGAATTGGATGAAGGTCGAATCAGCGGATAGCGGCGGGACACCCCCGCCGCGCACGTGGAGGTGTCCGATGATTTGCCAGGTCTGCAACGAGCGCTCCGCCGCCTTTGAACGGGGGGCGGGCTCTCACGCCCTGCGCATTTGTTATTCCTGCTTGAGCCGATCCGGCATGCACCTGCTGGGGGGGTGGCGCCTGCTGCCCGTGGGGGTCATGCCGCCGCCCTGCCCGGACTGCGGGCAGAGTTGGGAGGCCTTCGCCCGCAGCGGCCGCTACGGCTGCCCCGGCTGCGCGACGCGCTTCGCCCCGGCCTTGCTGGCCCTGCTGGATGCGCCGGCCGAGGCGCCGCGGACGGGAAATCCCGTGCCGGCCCGGGCCCGGGAAGCTCTGGCCTCGCCCCAGGAGGCGGAGTTGTCGCTGGCCTTGCTGCTGGAGGACTACGAGCTGGCGGCCAAGATCCGCGATCGCGCGGGCGGCTGATGCGCTCGAACTTCCAACACAGAGACACAGAGCCACAGTCCGGAAGTTGATGGATGTGTCACGCAGTGGACGTGATGCGTCAATAGCTCCTCGATCATGCTTCTCTGTGCCGCTGTGTCTCTGTGGTGAATTGGCAACGCGCGAAAGGTGAAGAGCGGAGTGGACGAACTCATCACGCTCCTGTCCGCCGCGGACCCCGCCTGGCTGCCGGGGGACGCCTCCATCCTGCTGTTCGGGCGACTGCAGCTCGGACTCAACCTGCGCGGCCTGACTTTTCCCGCCCAGCTCTCCGAGGATCAGCGCGGCGTGTTGCTGCCCTCGCTGCAGCAGCGGCTCTGGCCCGCGGAACTGCCCGCGCACAAGGCCCGGCTTAAGGGCCTGGGCGACTCCCACTGGGAATTCCTGAGTGAACGCTGGCTGCTGGAGCCGCTGGAGCTGCGCCACGACGACGCCCGGCTCTTAGTGGACCGGGACGAGCGCCGCAGCTGGCTGTTGCTGGCGGAGGACCACCTGCGGCTGGACTGGCGCGGCGACGAGGCCGGCCTGCGGGCGGGCGCCCAGGAACTGGACCAAACAGCCGCCCGGCTGGAGGCCGAACCCGGCCTGGCGCTGGGTCCGGGCGGCGAACGTCTCACGGCCAATCCCTTCCTCTGCGGCAGCGGCTGTCACGTCACCCTGGTGCTGCACCTGCCGGCGCTGGCCTGGTGGGGCCAGGTGGAGGACAGCCTGGATCCGCTCTACGAGCGCGGCCTGAGCTACCGCACCTGGCAGGAGGGCTTCGGCGATTTCCTGGTGCTGGAGAATGTCCGCGGCGAGGATTGGCCGGATCCGGCCGGCCGGGCCGCGGGACCGGCCCAGGCCACGCTGGAGCGACTTTTGGCGGCCGTGGCGGAGCTGGACCACCTGGAACAGGCGGCGCGCGAACAGTTGCGCCGCCACCGCCGGTTGGAGCTGGAGGACAAGCTCCACCGAGCCCTGGCCGCCTGCCGCTCCGCCCGCCTGCTGGGTTATCCTGAGCTGGTGGAACATCTCTCGCTGCTGCGGCTGGGTGCCCAACTGCCGGCCGCCGGCTGGAACCTGCCTGAGCTGCCCGTGCCGGTCACGCCCCTCTTGCTGCGGCTGGCCCCGGCCCACCTGGCGGCGCGCTCCGACGCCGGCCTGGGCGGCAAACAGGCCTCCGCCTTGCGCGCCCGCCTGCTGCGCGCCACGCTGGCCGGCTGACCTCTCCGGCTCTGCTTGATTCACGGGAAGACGCGAAGAAGTCCAAAGTGGAGTGGATGGAATGGCTCATCCGAGCCAGCTGTTTCACTTCCTCCTTCTCTCTTTGGATTTGTTCGCGTCTTCCCGTGCGAATCCCAACCCCCGACCAGACGCTTCCATGACAGGCGGGGCGTCTTCGCGGCCTACCTTGGCGCTGCAGACCGGCAGGCAATCCATGTGGAAGGGATCCGATGAGCACGACGCCGACCAACCGCCTGGCCGGGGCCGCCAGCCCCTACCTGCTGCAGCACGCCCACAACCCCGTGGACTGGTGGCCCTGGGGCGACGAAGCCTTTGCTGAGGCCCGCCGGCGTGACTGCCCGGTCTTTCTCTCCATCGGCTACGCCACCTGCCACTGGTGCCACGTGATGGAGCGCGAGTCCTTCGAGGATGCGGGAATCGCCGCGCGGCTCAACGCGGCCTTCGTCTGCGTCAAGGTGGACCGCGAGGAGCGGCCGGACGTGGACCACGTCTACATGAGCGTCTGCCAGAGCCTGACCGGCTCGGGCGGCTGGCCGCTGACCCTGCTGCTGACGCCGGAGCGCCAGCCCTTCTTCGCGGGCACCTATTTTCCCCCCGTCGGGCGGGGCGGCCGCCCCGGGCTGCAGGACCTGATTCCCCGGGTGGTCGAGCTGTGGGACGGGCAGCGCGGGCGCCTGCTGGAGAGTGCCCGGGCCATCACGGCCGAGCTGGCGCGCGCCGGCGAGTGGGAGCCCGCCTCCGGCCCCAATGCCACGCCCGCGGCCTGGGCCGGGCAGCTGCGCAGCGGACTGGAGCGTTTGAAGGCCCGCCACGACCCGCGCCACGGCGGCTTCGGGCCGGCGCCCAAGTTCCCCATGCCCCAGCACCTGCTGCTGCTGCTGCGCGCCGGACGGCGCGGCGACGGCGCGGCCGGGGAGATGGCCCGCCACACCCTGCTGGCCATGGGCCGGGGCGGCCTGCAGGACCAGCTGGGCGGCGGCTTCCACCGCTATTCCACCGACGCGCGCTGGCGCGTGCCCCACTTCGAGAAGATGCTCTACGACCAGGCCCTGCTGGCCCTGGCGCTCTGCCAAGCGCTGGAGGATCCGGCGGGGACGGGGGACGAGCGGGCCGAGCTGCGCACGAGCCTGGGCCGGCTGTTGGAGTACCTGCGGCGCGATCTGCAGCTGCCCGGCGGTGGCTTTGCCTGCGGCGAGGACGCGGACAGCGAGGGCGAGGAGGGGCGCTTCTACCTCTGGGGCCTGGCCGAGCTGCGCGAGCTCCTGCCGCCGGACGAGCTGGCCGTGGCCGTGCCGGCCTGGCAGGTGAGCGAGGACGGCAATTGGAACGACGAGGCCAGCGGCCGGGCGGACCCGCGCAACATCCTGCACCGCGTGCCGGACGCGCACCCGCTGTCGGATTCGTCTCACGAGCTGTTGGAGTCGGCGCGGAGCCGGCTGTTGGCGGCGCGTGCGCTGCGGGTGCGCCCCCAGCGCGACGACAAGGTGCTGGCCGACTGGAACGGCCTGGCCGTGGCCGCGCTGGCCCGGGCCGCCGCCTGTCCGGCCGCCGGGGAGGCCGGGATGCGCCTCGAGTGGCGACGGGCCGCGGAACAGGCGGCGCGCTTCGTGCTGGCCGAATTGGACGGCGCGGCGGGCCTGCGGCACCGCTGGCACCGGGGCCGGGCGGGCGTGGAGGGTCAGCTGGACGACCACGCCTTCCTGATCTGGGGCCTGCTGGAGCTGGCCGCCCACGCCGGCGGCGGCGCCTGGCTGGAGCAGGCCCTGCGCCTGCAGGCGGAGCAGGACCGGCTCTTTCTGGACCCGGCCGGCCTCTACCGCATGACCCGGCCGGGGGGCGACCTGCCGGTGCGGCCGCTGGAGGTGACGGACGGCGCCCTGCCCTGCGGCAACTCGGTCAGCGCCCACAATCTGATCCGGCTGGCCCGCCTGCTGGACCGCGACGAGTTCCTCGGGCAGGCCCAGCGTTTGTTGGCCGCGCTGGCCGGCCGGCTGGCGCTGGATTCGGGCGGCCACAGCTGGGCCCTGGCGGCCTGCCAGTTGCTTGAAGAGGCCGGTCGCCGGCTGATCTGCGTGGGCCGTCCGGAGGACCCGCGCTTGGCCGCCTTGTTGGAAAGCGCCTGGGCTGGCCGGGGGGCCGGCCTGGAGCGGCTGACCCTGGATCCCGCCCAGGCGGCTCGGCTGACGCCTGGCGTGGGCCTGCTGGAGGAGCGCCCCGCCGCCTGGCTCTGCGACGCGGCGGGCTGCCGGCCGCCCACGGAGGATCCTCGTCAGCTGCAGGCCTGGCTGGGGAGCTGAAGCCGGGCGGGTCCGGGGACTTCCGCCGGACGGCGCGATTCAGCATCTTCCGACACCACGCAAAGCCGCGTGCCGCGCGCCATTCGCGCCGGCCGCAGAAAAGGAATCGGCATGCACAGCAAGTTTTCGGCCCACGTGCAGAAGGTGATCCAATACTCGCGCGAGGAGGCGCTGCGCCTGGGCCACGACAACATCGGCACCGAGCACATGCTGCTGGGCATTGTGCGGCTGGGTGAAGGGGTTGCCGTCCAGATCCTGCAGAACCTGGAAGCCGAGCCCGGCCTGATCCGGGAGCGCATCCTGGAGCGGGTGGAGTCCAACGAGAACCTGATGAAGATCGGCAACATCCCCTTCACCAAGAAGGCGGAGCGCGTGCTCAAGGTCACCTACCTGGAGGGGCGGAGCTTCAACGCCGAACAAGTGGGCACGGAGCATCTGCTGCTGGCCATTTCGAAGGAGGACGACGGGGTGGCCGGCGAGGTGCTGGGCTCCTTCGGCATCACCTATTCGGCCATCCGCGAGCAGGTGGAGGCGCTGAGCGGCGGCGCGGCCGCCGAGGCGGCGGAAGGCAAGCCGGCCTCCAAGAGCAAGACCCCGGCGCTGGACCACTTCGGCCGCGACTTGACCCAGATGGCCCGCGAGGGCAAGCTGGACCCGATCATCGGCCGCGAACATGAAATCGAGCGCGTGGCCCAGATCCTCAGCCGGCGCAAGAAGAACAACCCCGTGCTCATCGGCGACCCGGGCGTGGGCAAGACGGCCATCGCCGAGGGCCTGGCCCTGCGGATCATCGAGCGCAAGGTCAGCCGCGTGCTCTACGACAAGCGCGTGGTGGCCCTGGACCTGGGCGCCCTGGTGGCCGGCACCAAGTACCGCGGCCAGTTCGAGGAGCGCATCAAGAGCGTGATGACCGAGCTGGAGAAGAACCGCAACATCATCGTCTTCCTGGACGAGCTGCACACCATCGTTGGCGCCGGCTCGGCCTCGGGCAGCCTGGACGCCTCCAACATGTTCAAGCCCGCCCTGGCCCGGGGCGAACTGCAGTGCATCGGCGCCACCACCCTGGACGAGTACCGCCAGCACATCGAGAAGGACGGCGCGCTGGAGCGCCGCTTCCAGAAGATCATGGTGGAGGCCACGGGCGTGGAGGAGACCGTGCGGATCCTGATGGGCCTGAAGTCCAAGTACGAGGAGCACCACGGCATCCGCTACACGGACGAGGCGATCCAGCAGGCCGTGATCCTCAGCGACCGCTACATCAGCGACCGCATGCTGCCCGACAAGGCCATCGACGTGCTGGACGAGACGGGCAGCCGCATCCACCTGGCGCACGTGGTGGTCCCTGAGGGCCTGGTGGAGCTGGAAGAGCGCATCGAGCAGCTCAACCACGACAAGGAAGCCATGGTCGAGCAGCAGAACTACGAGCGTGCCGCGGAGATCCGCGACCAGAAACACAAGTGCGAGGCCGAGCTGAAGGTCGTCCGCGAGGAGTGGGAGCGCGAGCGGATCGCCTGCGCCGTGGAGGTGGGGCCGGAGGACGTGGCCGCCGTGGTCAGCCAGATGACGGGCATCCCCGTCGAGCGGGTCACCCTGGACGAGTCCGGCCGCCTGCTCAAGCTGCACGAGGCGCTGGGCCGGCGGATCATCGGCCAGGCCGACGCCATCGACCGCCTCTGCCGCAGCATCCGGCGCAGCCGCGCGGGCTTCAAGAGCAGCGAGCGCCCCATCGGCAGCTACCTGTTCCTCGGGCCCACGGGCATCGGCAAGACCGAACTGGCCAAGGTGTTGGCCGAGGTGATGTTCGGCGACGAGAACGCGCTGATCCGGGTGGACATGAGCGAGTACATGGAGAAGTTCGCCGTCAGCCGGCTGATCGGCGCGCCCCCCGGCTACGTGGGCTTCGAGGAAGGCGGCCAGCTGACGGAGAAGGTCCGCCGCCGGCCCTACTCGATCATCCTGCTGGACGAGGTGGAGAAGGCCCACCCGGAGGTCTTCAACCTGCTGCTGCAGGTGCTGGACGACGGGCGCCTGACGGACTCCACCGGCCGCAAGGTGGACTTCCGCAACACGATCATCATCATGACCTCGAACATGGGCACGCGCGAGCTGGTCAAGGAGACGTCCATCGGCTTCGGCGGCGAGGGCCTGGACCTGCCGGGCTACGAGTCCATGAAGTCCGACATCACCAAGGAAGCCAAGCGCCACTTCCGGCCCGAGTTCCTCAACCGGCTGGATGAGCTGATCGTCTTCCGCATGCTGGACCGCACGGACGTGAACCAGATCGTCCGCCTGATGATGGACGACCTGCGCCGGCGGATGGGCGCGCGAGGTTTCCAGATCGTGCTCAGCGACGAGGCCATCGACCTGCTGGTGGTGGAGGGTTGGAGCCCGGCCACGGGCGTGCGCCCGCTGCGCCGGATCATCGAGCGCCGCATCGAGGACCCCATCGCCGAGGAGGTGCTCAAGGGTGAGTTCACCGCCGGCGGCACGGTGCTGGTCAGCGTGCGCGACAACGAGCTGGTCTTCCGCGAGTCCCGCCTGCAGGCCCCGGACGCCGAGGGTCCGCGGATCCTGCCGGCCCCGGAAGAGCCCGTGGCGGGCTGAGCGCACCCACTCAACGATCGTTTGCCGGCGGCACCAGCCGCCGGCTTGCGTTGGAGACCCATGAGCACGAGCGGCGAGACGGAAATCCTGCGCATCGAGAGCGTGGCCTTCGGGGGCCAGGGCGTGACCCGGGCCGCCTCCGGCCGCGTGCTCTTCGTGCGCGGCGGCCTGCCCGGCGACCGGGTGGAGGTGCGGGTGGGCAAGGGCCGGCGCCGGCATGCGGAGGCGCGCCTGCTGCGGCTGGTGGAGCCCTCCCCCGAGCGCGTGGCGGCCCGTTGCGCGCACCAGGGCGTCTGCGGCGGCTGTCCGCTGCAGGGGCTGGACTACCAGGCCCAACTGCGCGAGAAGCAGGCCATGGTGACCGACGCCTGGCAGCGCATCGGCGGGTTGGCCGTGGAGCGCGTGGATCCCATCCTGCCCGCGGAGCGGCTCTTCGAGTACCGCAACAAGATGGAGTTCGGCTTCTCGGACCAGGCCTGGACAGAGACGCCCGACCCGGAGCGCCCGGCGGAGTTCGGGCTGGGCCAGCACGTGCCCGGCATCTACAGCAAGGTCTTCGATCTGCTGGAGTGCCACCTGCAGAGCCCCTGGACGGCCCGCCTGCTGGCGGAGATCCGCGCCTTCGTGCGCACGGAGGGCGGCGGCTCCGAAGCGGTCTGGAACGTGCGCACCCAGCAGGGCTACTGGCGCTTCGTCGTGCTGCGTGAATCGCGGGCCACGGGCGAGCGCCTGCTCAACCTGGTGGTGAACGCGGCCGGCGACCTGCGGGTGGAGGCGCTGGCCGCCCGGTTGCTGGAGCGCCTGCCCGGCGTACTGAGCGGGATCGTCAGCACGGTGCACGCGGGCAGCGGCATGGTGGCCACGGGCCGGCTGGACCGCGTGCTGCACGGGGATGGCCTGCTGCGCGAGCGGCTGAGCGGGCTGACCTTCGAGCTGGCGCCCCAGGCCTTTTTCCAGACCAACACCGAGCAGGCCGAGCGGCTCTTCGCCCTGGTGCGCGAACACGTGGGCGCGGAGCCGGTGCGGACCCTGCTGGACCTCTACTGCGGCACCGGGGCCATTGCCCTGCTGCTGGCGGACCGCGCCCAGCACGTGACGGGCGTGGAGCTGGTGCCCGAGGCCGTGGCCTCCGCCCGGCGCCAGGCGGAACTCAACGGACTGGCGGAGCGGGTGGAGTTCCACTGCGGCGACGTGCTGGACCTGCTGCGCAGCCAGGCCCTGCCGAAGCCCGAGGTGGTGGTGGTGGATCCGCCCCGGGGCGGCCTGCACGCCAAGGTGGTGGCGCACCTGCTGGAGTTGGCGCCGCGCCGGCTGGTCTACGTGAGCTGCAATCCGGCCACCCAGGCCCGGGACGCGGCCCTGCTGGTGGCGGGCGGCTACCGCCCCCTGCGCCTCTCGCCCGTGGACATGTTCCCGCACACCTTCCACGTGGAAGCGGTGGCGACCTTCGAGCGCGTCGGGTAGCGCCGGGGAGAGCCACCACAGAGGCACAGAGGCACAGTGATTGGATTGGATTTGCTTGGGTTGGAGATGACTTGTCCGAGCGCGTCGGGTAGCGCCGGGGAAGAACCACCACAGAGGCACAGAGGCACAGAGATTGGATTGGAATTGCCTGGGTTGGGCGTGACTCGTTCGAGCGTCTGGTTGAGCACCAAGGCTCAAAGGCTCGAAGAAGATTGTGTCATGTGAGGTGAAGGCCTTCAGGCCTGAACCAGAACCAGGTGGTGACGCCGTCAGGCGGAACCAACTACGTGGTTTCAGGAAGTCCAAACGCCGGCTAGCGGAAGGCCGCCGCGAGGTGGCCTGACTCTAGCCGCTGAGAAAAAGCGCCTCTTTGGCTCCACCTTTCTGGCGCCAGCAGAAAGGTGGAAAACAAGGCACCCGGCAGATGCCTGGGACGCGGTGAACCCCCGTCCCAACCTTCCCCCTGCAGGGGGAAGGGGCGCTGCCGGGATGACGAACGGGCGATTCGCCCGTGGCTGAGCCAGGAAGAAGAGAGTGGGGAGTGGAGCCCGATGTACCTGCAACACCTGGATAAGCTGCTGGAGGGCTGCGCGGACAAGCGCGTTGCCGTAGTGGGCGACCTGATGCTGGACCGCTACATCTGGGGCAAGGTGGAACGCATCAGCCCGGAGGCGCCGGTGCCCGTGGTCAACGTGGTGCGCCGCAGCCACAGCCTGGGCGGCAGCGCCAACGTGGTGCACAACCTGCGGGCGCTGGGCGCCGTGGCCATCCCCTTTGGCGTCGTGGGAGCGGATCCCGCCGCCGAGCTCGTGCTGGGCCTTCTGCGCGAGGCGGGGATCTCCACCCAGGGCGTGCTCAAGGACGAAGCGCGCCCCACCACCTCCAAGACACGGATCATCGCCCACGAACAGCACGTGACCCGGATCGACGAGGAGAGCACCTCGCCCTTGCGCGACAGCCTGCGCCAGGAGCTGGTGGCCCGGCTGACGGCCCTGCTGCCGGAGCTGGACGCCCTCATCTTCGAGGATTACGACAAGGGCGTGCTGGATGCGGAGTCCATCGCCGGGCTGCGGGACGCGGCCCGGGCGGCGGGCGTGCTCACCAGCGTGGATCCCAAGCACCGCCAGTTCCACGCCTACGGCGCCGTGGGCCTGTTCAAGCCCAACCTGAAAGAGTTCCTGGGCGCGTTGGGCGCCTCCCGGGTGAGCGAGTCCGAGCTGGAGACCCTGGGCCGCGACTTCCAGCAGCGCAGCGCCTGCACCGAACTGGTGGTGACGCGGGGTTCCCAGGGCATGTCGCTGTTCGACGAGGAGGGCCGCCACAGCACGCTGCCCGCGTTGCGCGGGGCCATCGTGGACGTCTCCGGCGCGGGGGACACGGTGATCGCCGCGCTGACCCTGGCCCGCTGCCAGGGCTACAAGCTCAGCACCGCCGCGCGCTTCGCCAGCCTCTGCGCGGCCCAGGTCTGCGGCGAGCTGGGCGCCGTGCCCGTCAAGACGGACGAGGTCCTGAAGCTCAACGAGTTTCTCGGATAGTCTGGATCGGAATTGGACGGCGCGCCGCGCCAAGTCCCACATTGGCCCGGTCAACACAGAAAGACCACACCATGAATCGTCAGATCTTCCTGCGCGGGAGTTTCCTCCTGCTGGTGCTGCTGTTGCTGGGCTGCGGCGGACGGCCGGAGCCCGCCCCCCTGCCCGCCCTCGAGGACTGGGTGGGCAAGCTCGTCTTGGCCGAGGCGGCCCAGGACCTGCTGGGCGAACCGCTGGGACCCCGCATCGGCCAACTGCCCGCCGGTCAGCCCGTCCCCGTGCTCGAGCGCAAGGCCGACGAGGCCGGCCAGATCTGGTTGCGCGTGTCCGTGCCGGCGGACTCCCTGACGGGCTGGCTGCCCCAGGAGCGCGTCCACGGGGTCCAGGGGGAGGACGGCCGCATTGCCACGCACTAGCCGCCTTTTTCGGCTGGCCGGGCTGGGCGGCCTGCTGCTCCTGCTGGCAGCCCTCCCCGGCGAAGCAGCCCTGCCTGAGCCGGACCTCTACCTGGAACTGGCCCCGGGAGGCGCCGCCGGCCTGGCCCGGGACTTCCCGGAATTGCGAATTACGCCCCTGCTGCCCGCGCCCCTCATGCGGAAGCTGGGCCTGCCCGACTGGGTCCGGGCCCGCCCGCCGGCCGGCGCGCCGGACCTGCTGGCGCGCCTGCGCGGACACGCCGCCGTGCGGCTGGCCGAACCCGTCCCGCTGTTCCGCACCTCCGCCTGGGTGGCCGACGACCCCGCCCTGCGCGCCCAGTGGCATCTGGAGCGGCTGGGGGCCGTGGCGGCCTGGCAGCGCTCCCGGGGTGGCCCCGCCGCGGTGGTGGGAATCGTGGACACGGGCGTGGACTGGCGGCACCCGGACCTGGCTGCCGGCATCCACGTCAACCCGGGGGAGGACCTGGACGGGGACGGCCGCTGGAGCGAGTCCGACGGGAACGGCCTGGACGACGACCTGAACGGCCTGGTGGACGACGGCGTGGGCTGGGATCTGGTGGACCTGCCGCCCGAAGTGCTTTGGCCCGGCGAGGACGGCGAGCCCGCGGACAACGACCCCGCGGATTTCAACGGCCACGGCACCCACTGCGCGGGCGACGCCGCCGCCGTGGGCTACAACGGGCTGGGCGTGGCCTCGCCGGCCCCGGCCGCCCGGATCCTGCCCATCCGCGCCGGCTATACGGGCACCGACGGAATGGGCTACGTCAGCCATGGCCTGGAGGGCATGCTGCTGGCGGCGGCCTCGGGTGCCCGGGTGATCTCCATGAGCTTTGGCGGGCCGGGCGGCGGGACGCTCTGGCAGCAGGCCGTGACCACGCTGCACGCCCAGGGCGTGGTGCTGCTGGCCGCGGCGGGCAACGAAAACAGCACCCAGCGCAGCTACCCCGCGGCCTTCGACGAGGTCATCGCCGTGGGCGCCACGGATCCGGCCGACCAGCGCGCGGACTTTTCCAACTACGGCAGCTGGGTGGATCTGGCGGCCCCGGGAGTCGCGATCCTCTCCACGGCGACCGGCGGCGGCTACACGGTCATGCAGGGCACGTCCATGGCCACGCCCGTGGCGGCCGGCGTGGCTGCGCAGGTCCTGGCGGTCCATCCCGACTGGGGCGCTGGCGACGTGCTGGCCCGGCTGGCGGCCACGGCCGAAGCGCTGCCCGGTCAACAGTTGGGCGCGGGCCGGGTGGACGCCGCCCGGGCGCTGGCGCCCGAGGCCTGGGTGGAAGCGCTGGGCGTGGCGGGCAGCGGGCGGCTGCCGGTGAACACGCCGGGCCGGCTGCGGCTGGCCGTCCATGCCGGGGAGCGCGCCCTGGCGCAGGGCGTGCTGGAAGTGACGGGACTGGATCCGCGCCTGCCCTTCGCCACTGTCAGCCTGGAGCTGGGCCAGCTGCGCGCCGGGGAATCGGACACGCTGGAGTTGGAACTGGAGCCGCTCTGGACGGAGCCTGGACTGGCCGAACTCCGCCTGCAGGGGCGGTTGCGGGACGGGGGCGAGGACCACTGGCAGGGCGAGCTGCCGCTGGCCTGCGGTGTCACGGAATTGCTGCTCCTGGAGGGAGATTCCTCAGACAACTGGAGTCTGCTTGGCTGGTATGTTGAGGCCTTGACAAGCCAGGGTCGGGCGCCCGAAGTCCAGCAGTTGGCCTGGAGTTCCGCCGCCGAGCTGCCCTGGAGCCGGGCGCGCCTGCTGCTGCTCTTCAGCGGATCGGACTTGGAGCCCCAGTTCGAGCCGGCCCTGGAGGACAGCCTGCGCGCCTTCCTGACGCGGGGTGGGCGGGCCGTGCTGAGCGGCCAGCGCCTGGCGGGGGCCTTCAGTCCGGCTTTCCTCCAGGAGGCGGCCGGGGCGGGGCTGACGGAAGAGGCGGCGGCCAGCGTGCAGGTCTGGGGCGCCCCCGGGGCGCCGGACGTGGCGGACCTGCACCTCTTGTTGACGGGTTCCGGCGGCGCGGGCAACCAGAGCGACCCGCAGGTGCTGGAGGCCCTGGGCGGCACGCCCCTCTTCACCTGGAACAGCGGCGGCACGCCGCGTCTGGCCGGCCTGCGCGCGCCCGACGGCCGGCTGGACCTCTTGGCCTTCGGTCTGGAGGCCGTGAACGGCGATCCCGAGTGGGGCGCGGATCTGGCCCAGGTGCTGGAGATCCTGCTGCCCCAGGCCACGGTGCTGCCACCCAGGGAACGGCCCCGGGCGGCGGATGGACTGGCCTGCTGGCCCAACCCCTTCAACCCCGCGCTGCAGCTGCGCAACACGGGGTCCCGCCCGCTGCGGCTCAGCGTCCACAACGCGCTGGGCCAGCGCGTGGCCGAGTTGGGGGCGCTGGGGCCCGGAGAGTTTCGCAGCTGGCGGCCCAGTGGGTTGGCCGGCGGACGCTACTGGATTCGTGCGGCGGCGGACGGGCGGGAAGCGAGTCATCCCGTGCTGTGGCTGCCCTGAGGGATGGAAGGGAACACGGGCGCAGCGGCGTCCGGTCGTGAACGGAAGGGAAGGGAAAGGGAGACGCGATGTTGAAGAGTGTTGTACTGGGCCTGCTGCTGCTGGCGGCGGGCGCGCGGGCCGACGTGCTGCATCAGGAGCAGTTCAGCGAGGGCACGGCGGACCTGAGCTGGTTTTCCTCCTGGGGCGAGAGCGCCGATCAGGTGGCCGTGGACTGGATGACCGGCAACCCGTCCGCCGACGGCTTCATCGGCACGCTGGGCAACGGCCTCTCCGGCGGCGGCGTGGGCACGGCGCTGGTGGACGCGCCGGACCTGACGGACTATCAGCTCAGCGCCCAGGTCTACCTTGTGCCGGGTACCACGCACTACCGCGGCATCGTCGGCCGGGCCACGGAATTCACCACCGACACCACCAGTACCTGGGGGTTCTACGCCTTCGTGGCGGACCTCTCGGAGGGCACGGGCATGGGCGACGAGCGCCTGATGCTGCGAAAGTGGCTGCCCGGCGGCACGGCCATGACCACCATCAAGGTTTGGACCCGCGCCGAGCTGGGCGACCTCTACCCGGCGACCGAGGGCTGGTACAACCTGGGCATGGCCTTCGCAGGCAGCCAGATCACCTGCTCGCTCAACGGCCAGACCCTGCCCGACGGCACCAGGAGCGACGACGCCTTCACGGGCGGCGGCTTCGGCGTCTACTACTTCGACTTCGCCGACATGGACGGCCACCTGAGTTTCGACGACGTGCTGGTGGAGGGCGAGACCCGCGTGGACCGGCCGGTGACGCCCGCCGGGCTGGCGCTGGGCAACCCCTGGCCCAATCCCTTCAACCCCTCTGTCCGGGTGCCCGTGCAGCTGGAGCGCGCCGCGCGGCTCACGGCCCGGGTCTACGATCTGGGCGGACGGCTGGTCTCCACGCTGGCGGACGGTCAGTGGGCCGCCGGCCTGCACGAGCTGCACTGGAACGGCCAGGACGCCGCCGGCCGCCCCGCGGCCAGCGGGCTCTACCTGCTGCGCGTGGAGTCCGCGGGCACCACCCGTGAGACGCGCCTGACCCTGCTGCGCTGACGCCGGCGCCGCGCCGCTGCCCCGCTGGGCCGGGGAGCCACGTTCGACATGCATTCCGCTGGACCCGGGGGCCGTGCGCCCCCGGGTTTCCCCCACATCCGGAGCGACCCGCCATGCCGGGAGCCCTGCTGGTCCTGTTGATCCTGCTGGCCGCGCCCCTGCGGGCGGCGGAAACCGGCAAGCTGCTGCTGAGTGTCACCAGCCAGGGCCAGGCCCTGCCCGGCGCCAACGTCTGCTGTCTGGAGCCGCGGATGGGCGCCGCCACGGATCTGGCGGGACAGGCCGTGCTGCTGGGCCTGCCGCCCGGCCGGCGCCGGTTCCGCGTCACCTACGTGGGCTGCCAGCCCGTGCTGGCGGAGGCCTGGATCGTCTCCCACCTGACCACGCGCCTGAACGTGGAGCTGGTCCCGGCCGTGCTGGAGGCCGAGGAACTGGTGGTGCGGGCGGACCCGCGGGCCCTGCCCCTGGACCGCACGGCGCACATGGCCGTGATGGACGGCGAGGGTCTGCAGGACATGGCCCTGCGCGGCCTGTCCGCGGCCCTGACCCTGGAGGCCGGGATCACGCGTGACGAGAGCGGCGGCCTGCACGTGCGCGGCGGGCGCGCGGGCGAACTCAAATTCCTGGTGGACGGCGTGGAGGTGCAGGATCCCTGGTCCGGCACCTTCCAGGGGCTGGTGAACGAGGACGAGGTCCAGGAGCTGGTGCTGGTGGCCGGCGCCTTCAACGCCGAGTACGGCGACGCCATGAGCGGCGTGGTGAACATCGTCAGCCGCCAGGGCGCACCCCGGCCCGGCGTCCGCGTGCGCCACGAGAGCGTGGGGCTGTTGGCCTCGCCCTGGCGCCGCGCCCAGCCCTTTGCCGCCGTGCGCGACGAGGAACTCTACCGCGAGCGCCGGCTGGCGGACTGGAGCGCGCCCCGCGCCTCCGACCTGCTGCTGGACCTGCCGGGCCGTACCCAACTCAGCCTGTTCGGGCCGCTGGCCGCCGGCTGGGAGGGCCGGGCCGCCTGGCTCAACCACGCCGAGTCCAGCCACCTGCCCCACGGCTACCTGCGCGAAGGCGACCTCCGGCTGGGCCTGGGCCGGGCCCTGCCCAGCGGCGGCCGGCTGGACCTCGCCTGGGAGCGCGCACGGGCCGAGGAGCTGGAGTACGACCACCGCTGGAAGTACCTGCCCGGGAACCAGGCCCGCCAGCGGCGCAGCCAGGACCGTGCCCAGGCGGTCTGGACCCGCTCGTGGTCCGCGCGCCTGCTGGGCAGCGCGCGCCTGTCCTGGCAGCGCCACGCCGCCTGGTCGGGCGTGCTGGACGCCACGGGCGCGGCCCTGGATCCGGGCTTGCTCGAGCGTCCGCTGCTGCGCGCCCAGCAGGACTTCTACCAGTCCGGCCATTCTCCCGACCAGTCCGACCGCACGACGACCCAGTGGCGCCTGGGCCTGGACGCGCTGCTCCAGGCGGGCACGCACCACGAGTGGAAGGCCGGGCTGGACCTGCGCCGGGACGACCTCGAGCAGGTGGCGCGGCACAATCTCTGGAGCCGGTCGACGGACTTGTCCGAGATCTACCTGGAGGATCGCGTGCGGGCCCGGCCGCTCCAGGCGGCCCTCTTCCTGCAGGACAAGCTCGAGTACCCGCACCTGGTGGTGAATGCCGGGCTGCGCCTGGACTGGCGCGACCCCGACACGGACTGGCTGCCCGATCCGCTCCAGCCCTGGGTGGAGGAGGCCGGCCAGGTGGAGCTGGCGCGCGCCACGGCCGTTCCGGCCCAGTGGGCGCTCTCGCCCCGGCTGGGCCTGGCCTTCCCCTTCGCCGACGAGGCCGTGCTCCACGCGGCCTGGGGGCACTTCCTGCAGTTCGCCCCGCTCGCGGCCCTCTATTCCAACCGCGGGCTGAACCTCGACTACACGCTGGTGCCGCTGATGGGCAACCCGCGCGTCCAACCCCAGCGCACCACGGCCTGGGAGCTGGGCCTCAACCGCCGGCTGCCCGGCGGCGGCGAGCTGGGCCTCTCCGCGTGGTACAAGGACCTGCGCCACCTGCTCTCCACCCGCCAGGTGATCCAGTACACGGAGCCCTTCTTCGTTTACGCCAACACGGACTACGCCAACGTGCGCGGCGTGGATCTGAGCTGGAGCCGGCCGCTGGCCCTGGCCCGCGGGGCGCGCCTGAGCCTGGACTACACCTGGATGAGCGCGCGGGGCAACGGCGCCGAGCCCGAGAGCGGCGTTATCCGGGCCCGGGACGGCCAGGAGGAGGAGTTCAACGAATTCCCGCTGGACTACGAACAGGCCCACGACCTGGCGGCGCGCCTGAGCGTGACCCTGTCCGGCGGACTGTCCGCCGAGCTGGCCGCCCAGGCCGGCAGCGGGCTGCCCTACACGCCCTACGTCGACGTGGGCGTGGAGGTCCCCACCAATTCGGCGCGCCGGCCCTGGGTGCTGCGCACCGACGCGGCCCTGCGCTGGTCGCGGCCGTTTGGCCGCCTGCGCGCGGAGGCCTGGCTGGCGGTGGAGAATCTGCTGGACCGCCGCAACGTGGTGCGCGTCCATCCCAGCACGGGCAAGCCCTTCGACGATCCGCGCGGGCTGATCGGCTCGACGCTGGACGCGCTGCACGACCCCTCCCGCGTGGAGGCGCCCCGGCAGATCCGCCTGGGCCTGGATCTTTCCCTGTGACGGAGGGCCCATGAACCGCTTCCTGCCCGTCGGCCTGCTCTTTCTGGCCCTGTCCGCCCGGGCCGAGGACTGCCTGCGCTGCCACGCCTTCATTCCGCAGGTCTCGCGCAAGGCCCTGCACGAGGCCCGCGCGCGCGGCACGGCCGAGTTGGGCGACAACGCCATCTCGGTCCAGGACCGCGGCCAGCTGAGCAACTTCGGCTCCAACTTCGGCGACATGAGCGACTACCACGTCTGGAGCACGGAGAGCCTGCACTGGCCGCGCGAGGCCAACAGCGAGACGCACTACGGCTTCGGACTGGGTCTGGTGGTGGCCGCCCGGGACAACGTGGTGGAGAGCTGCATGAACTCCATCGCCGGGATCCGCGAGTGGACGCCGGTGGCCGGCAGCCTGGGCGGCCTGTTCAGCGGGGCGCTGCGCGCCAGCGACGAGACCCCCTACATGGCGCACTCCCACCTGCCCGAGACCTGGCCCGCCCCGGGCTGGCCCGGACCCTGGCGGCAGGAGTATCGCTTCGTGCCCGTGCCGGGTTCGCCCACCCAGGCGGTACCCGGCGAGTTCACCAGCGACAGCGACAGCTGGTGCCGCTTCGACGACCGCCAGAACCCGCGCGGCGCCCTGGGCCTGGAGGTTGCCCAGAGCGGCTTCAGCTACGGCCGGCCCTACGCCGACGACCACCTCTTCTGGCGCAGCGTGATCCACAACCGCTCGGGGCAGCGGCTGGATTCGCTCTACGCCGGCTACTACGTGGCCTTCCGCCCGGACTTCGACTTCGTGGACCGGATCGGCACGCTCTCCACGGCCGAGCTGGGCCTGCCCTACGGGCGCGCGAACGACGTGGTCTACGTCTGGGACGTGAACGCGCAGAACGACGGCGCCTGGGCCGGCAACGACCTGCCGCCCGGCATCCCGGCCCTGCTGCTGACGGAGACGCCGCGCGACCTCGGGGTGACGGACTTCCACTGGTTCAAGGCCGATCAGCGGCCCCAGACCGACGAGGAGCAGTGGGCCGTGATCAGCTCCCAGCCGGAGCTGGCGGACAGCGCTGCGCTCTGGTTCCACTCGCCGAATGGCCGCGGACGGCTGGACTCTTGCGACGACGGCGAGCAGGAGCAGGCCTTCGGCGCCGGCACGCGGCTCAACTTCCTGGTGATGAGCGGACCCTTCAGCCTGGACCCCGGCGACAGCGTGGTCAGCGCCTGCGCGGCCGTGCTGGGGGAGGGCGGCGCGACGCCCGGCCAGCCGGACCTGGCGGACCTGCGCGCGAACCTGGCGGACGCCTGGGACATGTACTGGCGCACGCGCTACTCCGGCCCGGGCGCCCCGCCCCAGCCCGAGCTGGGCGGCCGCGCCCTGCCCGGCGGGGCCCGCCTCTGGTGGGGCGCCGACCCCAGCGAGAGTGCCGCCGACTTCGAGGGCTATCGCGTCTACCGCAGTCTGGACGGCGGCCAGAGCTGGGGCGACCCCATCACCGACTCCCGCGGGCGGCGCGTGGCCTGGGCGCCCCTGGCCACCTTCGACAAGGTGGACGGCATCCAGGGCGAGGATCCCAACGGCTTCACCTTCCTGGGCCGCGACAGCGGGCTGGCCTACTCCTACACGGACCCGGGCCGGACGGAGGGCCTGGAGACCTGGTATTGTGTCACGGCCTACACCACCGGACGCGAGGACGACGCCGAGGACGTGCACGTGCCCTCCATCGAGAACCCGCTGGGCCGCTCGGCGGAGGATTCGCACACCGTGGTGCTGCGGCCCGGCGCGCCGGCCTCGGACCTGGAGCCCCTGCCGGAGGACGTGCAGTGGCTGCTGCCCACGGGCGGGCGGCTCTGCGACGCCCGGGTGGGCCTGGACCTGCTGGATCCCTGGCTGCAGCGCGCGGCGGACTGGCGCCTGGACTTCGCCGCACCCGCGGCGGGGGACTCCGTGCCGCGCTTCCAGCTGGTCTGCGAGAGCACGGGGGACACGCTGCTGCGCGACCTGCGCGTCCCCGCGGCCGGCGATCCGCCCCTGCCCCAGGTGGACGGGTTCCGGCTGGTGATCGAGGATGTGACGCCGGGCGCCGCCGCGCTGGGCTGGAACGTCGGCAGCCCCTGCACCTTCGATTGGTGGATGGACGACCGCACCGGGCTGGTCAACGAGTACCCCGAGTACGTGCTGGGCGCGGACGACTGGCGCCTGGAGGTGCGCGAGCCGGGCGACACGGTGGACCTGCCCGTCTACCTGTACTACTACCTGGGTCAGGACACCACGCTGAGCGGACCGCCCAGCCCGGCGCCGTTGCGCGCCTGGCGCCGGCCGCTGGACTCGGAGGAGTGGCTGGACGTCTCCACCCACGTCTGGGCCGAGGATCTGCGCCTCTACTTCCCCGACCTGGAGACCTTGAGTCCGCTGGGCTGGGATCTCATTCCCGGCGGGCTGGCGGGCAGCCGCGAGCACGCCAACTGGGAGACCTACTCCGACGCCCTGGTGCTGCGCGACTCCGACGCCATCCCCTGCGCTTCCGAGATCCTGATCAAGACCAACAATTTCGACTGGGTGCAGGACGCGGCGGGCGACACCCTGCGCGGCGTGGCGCCCAATCCGGGCGACCAGTTCACCGTGCTGACGCGCAAGCCGCTGCGCGCCGGCGTGAGCTACCGCTTCCACACCGCGCCCCCCGCCCGGCAGGCCCAGGCCCCGGCCCTGCGCGTGCGCACGGTGCCCGATCCCTACGTGGCCAGCCACGCCGGCGAGGCCGGGACGGGCGGCCACCGGCTGCAGTTCACGGGCCTGCCCGGCCGCTGCACGATCCGCATCTACACGCCGGCCGGGGACTGGGTGCGCACGCTGGAGCACGCCGACCCCACCCGCGACACGCTGGACTGGGACCTGCGCAATGCCGACCGCCAGCACGTGGCCTACGGGCTCTATGTGTTCCACGTGCGCGACGAGCACGGCCGCGAGCAGACCGGCCGCTTCCTGATCATCCGCTGAGGTCACCATGCGAGGACGGCTCTTCATCCTGTTGCTGCTGGGTCTGGCCCTGAGCCCGCCCGCGTCGGCCTTCCGGCGCGCGGGCACCTCGGGGGCGACCTTTCTCAAACTGGTCCAAGACGCGCGTTCCGCCGGTCTGGCCGGGGCCACGGCCGCGCTGCCCGGCGCCTTCCAGGGCCGCTGGCCGGGTCCGGGCAACGCCTTCGTCAACCCCGCCGGCCCGGCGGGCGGACTGGAACGCTCGCTCAGCCTGTCCCAGGAGCGGCGCTTCGCCGAGATCCGCCACGGCCTGCTCCAGGCCAGCTGGCCGCTGTCCGAGAAGAGCGCGCTGCTGGCCGGGGCCAACTGGCTGACGGTGCCCGAGCAGGAGATCACCACCCTGGAGCAGCCCGAGGGCACGGGTGCGAGCTACGCCTACCGCGACCTGAGCCTCGAGCTGGGGCTCTCCACCCGGCTGACCGACCGGCTCTCCGTGGGCGGGACCGTGCGCTGGATCCGCCAGGAGCTGCACCGGGAGAAGGCCGAAGGTCCGGCCCTGGACCTGGGCCTGCTGTTGGAGACCGGCTGGCGCGACCTGCGGCTGGGCATGGCCCTCTCCAACTTCGGGCCGCGCCTGAGCCTGGCGGGCGAGGATCTGCTGCTCCCCAGCGCCGACGGCCGTCCGGCGCAGCTGGACGTGGAGGAGTTCGCGCTGCCCCTCTTGTTCCGCGTGGCGCTCTCCGACCGCCTCTGGAGCCGGGGCGAGCAGCGCGTGCTGGGCCTGTTGCAGGCCGAGCATCCCAACGACGGGCGCGAGAACCTGCGGGCCGGGCTGGAGTACGCCTGGCGCGAACAGCTCTACTTGCGGGTGGGCCGCTACTTCCGCCGGGACCTGGAGCAGGCCGCGCTGGGCGTGGGTTTCGTGCTGCCCCTGCCGGACCGCCAGCGCCTGGTGCTGGACTACGCCTGGACCTCCCAGCAGCGCCTGCAGGGCACGCACCTGCTGAGCGCCAGCCTGCTCTATTAGGCTTGGCGGGGGCTGTCTGAACAAAAACAGGGCGGGGCCTTGGATTGCCGCCCGCGCCTGCGTTCCTTTCGCCGCACCGCAGACCGCCAGCGACCGGTGCGGAAAGGATCTCGCCATGCCCAGCAACACGGCCTCCGAGCGGGTGACCCGGCAGATCCGGGTCGTGGCCGAGCCCCAGTATCTGCCGCACTACTCCGAACCCGAGAACGACCACTACGTCTATTCCTACCGCATCCGCATCCGCAACGAGTCCCCCCGCACCGTGATGGTGGCCGCGCGCCATTGGCTGATCATCGACACGGACGGCAACCGCGACGTGGTGGACGGCCTGGGCGTCGTGGGCGAGCAGCCCGTCCTCGAGCCGGGGATGGATTTCGAGTACAGCAGCTTCTGCCCGCTGTCCTGCACCTTCGGGACCATGGAGGGCTGGTACGAGGTGGTGGGCGAGGAGGGCGAGCGCTTCCAGGTGGAGATCGGGCGCTTCTATCTGGTGGCCCGGCCGGACGAAGAGCTGGAGCAGGTCAGCTGAGCGGCTGCCCGACTGGAATTCCCAACCCGCTGCGGCGGGTTTTTTCATGCTGGGGGGAGGTGGAGACCAGCGGAGCGGGCAACGCGGGCAGGCGGTGATTCGTCCGGGAGCGTGGGAGCGGACGGAGGAGGAGCGGGCTAAAAAGTCGAAAGGGCCGACCTGGGTGGGTCAGCCCTTCCGATTGTGCCCTAAAACCTGCTTTGTGGGGATGTAAAGCAGTAAAAGAAGGAGCTTATGGTCACTCGCCGTGGCGAGGAAACGTCGTTCTCCAAAATGCCGTGCTGTTGGGGTGCTGTTTTTGCTATTGCCCGAAGGACAGGCCAAGAGTATCACTTGCGGCGGAACCGCGCAAGGCGATTCACGGAAAAATGCCGGCCGGCGGGAAAAAACTTTGGAACCACGTAGAGCGGGGATGGGCGCAGGGTTTGGACGCTCTCCTTACCTTGGACCCCGCGACGCTGCCGCCGGACCTGGTCCGGCGCCGCGTCCGCACGGATCATCCGCCGGTCGGACGCCCTCCGGCCGCAAACAACAAGGCAGGCATGTCTCACAAACCCATCGTCGCCGTGGTCGGCCGTCCCAACGTGGGCAAGTCCACGCTCTTCAACCGGCTGGCCAAGACCCGCAAGGCCATCGTGGACGACCAGCCGGGGGTGACCCGCGACCGGCACTACGCCGAGGTCCAGTGGGGGCACCGCGAGTTCATGTTGATGGACACGGGCGGCTTCGTGCCCGAGGGCCACGACATGTTCAACGTGGCCATCCGCGAGCAGGTGGAGGTGGGGCTGGCGGAGTCCGACCTGGTGCTGCTGGTGGTGGACGCCAAGACCGGCGCCACGGAGACCGACCAGGTGCTGGCCCGGATGATCCGGGACACGGGCAAGCCCGCCCTCTTGGTGGTGAACAAGGCCGACAACGAGCGCCTGGAGCTGGAGGCGGCGGAGTTCTGGAAGCTGGGCCTGGACGAACCGCTGCCGGTCTCGGCCATCAGCGGGCGCTTGAGCGGCGACCTGCTGGACCGGGTGGTGGCCCTCTTGCCGGAGCGCGGCGGGTCGGGCCTGGACGGCGACCTGCGCGTGGCAATCATCGGCCGGCCCAACGTGGGCAAGTCCAGCCTGGTGAACCGCCTGCTGGGCGAGGAGCGCGTGATGGTCACACCCGTGGCCGGCACCACGCGGGATTCCATTGACAGCCTGCTGCCCTACAAGGGGTTGCGCTACGTGCTGGTGGACACGGCCGGCCTGCGCCGGCGCACGCGGATCCGCGAAAACGTGGAGTTCTACGCCAGCCTGCGCAGCCAGGCGGCCATCGACAGCGCCGACGTCTGCGTGCTGCTGGTGGACGCCGAAGAGGGCCTGACGCACCAGGACGTCCAAGTGCTGGAGGAGGCCATCACGGCGCGCAAGGGCGTGCTGATCGCGGTGAACAAGTGGGACCTGGTGCCGGACAAGGCGACCAACAGCGCCCGCGACAAGGAGCGGCGCATCCGCGATCAGATCCCCACCCTCTCCTGGGTGGAGGTGGTCTTCATCTCGGCGCTCACCGGGCTGCGCGCGCGCCGGATCCTTGACCTGGCCTGGGAGATCCACCAACGCCACCACCGGCACCTCTTGCGCTCCGAGCTGGAGGCCGTGCTGCTGCCCGAGGTGATCAAGCATCCGCCCGCCTCCCACGGCGGGCGCTGGGTACGCATCGAAGGCGTGCGCCAAGTGCGGGACAATCCGCCCTGGCTCGTCTTCCAGTGCAATTTCCCGGAAGCCCTGGACTCGCATTACGCCCGCTTCCTGGAGAACCGCCTGCGCGGGGCCTTCGACCTGCGCGGCGTGCCCGTGCGGCTGGATTTCCGCCGCCGCCGCGAATTTTTGGAAGCCTTTGGACCCATTCCGCCGGAGGACGAGGTGATGAAGACGGAACGCATGCTGGCCGAGGATGCGCGCAACCGGGACATCGAGGACGACGACTACGAGCTGGATCAGGATGGTGCGCTGGAGCCCCGCGGCCCCCGGGGCCTGGATCCGGACGAGGACGAGGAGGGCGAGGAGGAGGACGGACCGCTGATCTGGGATCCGGACTCGGACGAGCCCTTCGACCCCGAGGAGGAGGAACTCGATCCGGACGAGGACGAGGACTGGAGCGAGGACGGGGACGAAGACGAGACCCGCTGAGCCGGCCCCGCTCCGCGTCGGCCTGATCGGCACCTTCAACCTGGACCGCCTGCTGCTGCAGGTGGAAGGGGAGGAACGCGTCCTGGTCTCGGCGGGCGGGCTGGCCTACAGCCTGCTGGCCCTGCGTTGTCTGCTGCCCGGCGCGACCCTGCTGCCGCTGGCCTGGTTGTCGGAACCGGACGCGGAGCCCTTCCGCCCCTTGCTGGCCCAGCCGGGCGTCGCCCCGGAGGGCCTGCTGCGCTGGCCGGAGCCGGGCAATCAGGTCACTCTGGACTGCCGGACGGAGGCCAAGCCGGAAACCGCCTGGCTGCGCGTGCCGCCCCTGCCCCGGGAGGCGCTGGAACCCGCCCTGAGCTGTCCGCATCTGCTGCTCAATTGCACATCCGGCCGGGACCTGGAACTGGAGACCTGGCGCGCGCTGGTGCGCGACTGGCGCCGGGTCCACCCGAAGGGTTGGCTGCAGCTGGACTGGCACTCCCTGAGCCTGGACTGGGAAGAGGATCGCCCGCGACGGCTGCGCCAGGTGCCCCAAGCCTTCGCCTGGGTGGAGGGGCTGGACCTGCTCCAATTGACCCTGGCCGAGTGCGCCTCGTTGACGCCGCGACCGCCCCGGCGGCTGGAGGACGCGGCGGACCTCTGCCTGCGCCTGCGCAAGGCGGGCTGCCGGCGGGTGGTGGTCAGCGATGGGGCGCGGGGATTCCTCTACTCAGATGCGGGCGGTTGCCGCCGCCAGGCGGCCTGGCCGCTGGACCGGGTGGTGGACACCACGGGCTGCGGAGATGTGCTGGGGGCCGCGCTGCTGGCCACTCTCGGTCAGGGCTGGAAGGTGGAGGAGGCGCTGGCGCTGGCGGCGGAGGCGGCGGGCCGGGTCTGCGAGGCGGCGGGGCTGGAAAGTCTGGCGGCCTTGTCGGATCTATCCGTGCCAAGTCCGGGTGGTGGCGGCGGTTCAACTAATCCAGTTAAGTGAACACACGAGCCCTCCCACCTCCCCCCACCCGCCCAAAGGCGTTGGGGAGCGGCGGCTGAACAGAAAAATCGTCCATTCAGGTTCCCCTGCAATTCCCACGATTTGACCCCATTCAGAAGTTTCTGTCCAGAATGACGGTCATTCATCTCCAAACATCCCCCATTGCCCTCCGGACTTGCTGCACGCCCCGCGCTGAGCCGTTCACGGCGACTCGGGCAGCCCGTCCAGGGTCTGCCGCAACCGGCTCAATCCCCGGCCCCGATACGGCGTGGCCCAAGCCGCGCGCCAGGCCTGCTCCGCCGCCGCCCGCTCGCCTCGCGCCGCCGCCGCCAATCCCAGTTGGCATTCCACCAGCCCCAGATTCCAGGCCGCGTCCTGCAGGCCCGGCCGCAGCCGCAACGCTTCCCGGTAGCAGGCGCGCGCTCCGGGCAGATCGCCCAGCCCCTGGCGCAGGGTGCCCAGGTTGTTCCAGGCCTTGGCGCTGCGCGGATCCAGCTCCAGTTCCGCCCGGAACAGGCTCTCCGCCCGGGCGGGATGTTGCGCGCGCGCCAACAGGCCCAGGTTCAGGCGCACCTCCGGCAGGGCGGGCCAGGCCGCCAGCGCCCGTTCGTAGGCCACCCGGGCCGAATCCTCGGCCCCCAGCCGCAGCCAGGCGTTGCCCAGCTGGAAGTGCTGCCAACCCGCCTGGGATCGGGCCTCGTCGCTGTCCAGCGCCCGGGCCTCGAACAAGCCGGCTGCGCCCAGCGCCAGCACCACGAGGCCGGCCAGTCCCATCCTGAGGCGGTCGGGCCGCCAGGGCGGCGCCGCGGAGTCCCGGCGCAGTCGGCGCCCGAGCTCCACCAGCAGCTCGGCTGCCGGGAAGGCCAGCAGCGGCAGCAGGGGCAGACGGAAGCGGCCGGTGATGAAGAAGGGCAGGAAACTGCCGGCGTAGAGCAGCAGGGCGCCCAGCAGCCAGTGGCGCAGGGCCCGGTTGCGCGGCAGGCCCAGGGCCAGACCCAGCAGGCCGGGCAGCGCCAGGCTCCACCAGGAGAGCGCCAGCAGGCCGGCCAGCCAACTCCGGCGCGCGGCCAGCACGGGCGGACTGGTGTTGTTGCCCAGCTCCGCCGGGCCCAGCAGCCAGCCCAGTTTGCGCAGGGTCAGGCGCGCCGCGGCGACGGGGTGCTCCAGCACCCAGCGCCGGGCTTCGCGCTGGAAGAGGCGATCCTCCTCCCCGGCCGTGAGGGTCCGGCCGGCCAGCCGCTGGGCCTGTTCGCGGGCGTCCGCGCGCTCCCAGGCGTGGCCCGTTCCCGGCAGCACGGCGCTGCGTCCGTCCGCCTGGGGATTGTTGCCGATCCAGAGGTTGACCCCGCCCTGGCTGGCCACCAGCACGCCGGAGCCCGGCCAACCGTTCAGCGCGGCCACCAGCAGCAGCGGCGGGAGCCAGCCCACGCTCCACCAGGCCAGCCGGCGCAGCCGTTGCCCCGCAGGTTCGGCCATCCGCAGCAGCAGGAACACGGCCAGGGGCGCCAGCAGCAGGGCGTTGGGTCGGGTGAGGGCGGCCAGGGAGAGGGCCAGGCCCAGGCCCGCGTCGGCGAGGCCGGGGGGCCGCTCCTGCAGCCCGAGCCAGGCCAGGGTGGCGGTCAGCAGCAGGAAGAGCACCTGGTGCTCGAGCAGCAGCTGCGGCTCGTAGTAGATCCAGGCGCCGCTCAGTCCGCCCAGCGCCAGCAACCAGAGCGCAGCCCCGCGCCCCAGCCAGCGCGCGCCCATCCAGGCCATCAGCAGCAGGCTGCCCAGCCCCAGCAGGCTGCCGGCCCAGCGCAGGCCGGCCAGGCCGAGCTCTCCGCGTTGCAGCAGGCCCAGCCACCACGGATAGAGCGGCGCGCGGAAGTAGGGTCGCTCGGGCGAGCCGAGGCCGGCCGCCAGACGTTGGGCCCAGTCCCAGTGCAGGGCTTCATCGATGGCGGGGGAGAAGTAGAGCGGCAGTTCGCGGAAGGCCAGGTGCCAGTCCACGCGCAGCAGGACGGCCACCAGGATGAGCAGTGCGGCGATCCAGCGCGGCCGGGATTCCGTCGTCATGGGCACGCGCTTCCACACGCTTGTCTGGATTTCCAGATGGATCCGCCGCCGGTTGCGCGGGGGGAGGAATGCAAGAGCATGTCACTCAACCAACTTGACTTTTCTGTTTATCGAAGGGCGCGCCGCTTCGCAAGGCATGAGAATTGCACGATATTGCTGGGCGAAGCCAGGCCCGGTGCGGGCCGGCGATTTCCGGAACTTGCTTCTACACGCAAGCCAAACATATCAAAGGGGAGGGTTCCTCTTGCGACTCACCATGCTGTTGATGGCCGGCCTGACGGCCGCTCCGGGCCTGTGGGCCTCACCGGGTCATTCCTACGTCCCGGGCCGCTTGTCCGTCCGCTTCCTCGAGCACCCGGACGTCACGGACCGCGCCGGCGGCATCAGCCTGGGCGCGGAGTTCGACGCCCTGTTGGCCGGGCAGCCGGCCCTGGGCGTGCGGCCCCTCTATCCTCACCTGCGGATGGCCACCACGCCGGATCTCTCGCTCAACTACGTGCTGAGCTTCGACGCGGGTCAGGACATGGAGGCGCTGGCCGCGGCCTTCGAGGCCAGCGGGCTGGTGGAATACGCCGAGCCCGACTACCTCATGCCCGTGTATCGCACGCCCAACGACCCGAGCATCAACCAGCAGTACACGCTCAGCCGCGTGGACGCCTACGAGGCCTGGGACCTGATTCCCACCACGCCCAGCAACCCGGACATGATCATCGCGATCATCGACTCCGGCGTGGACTGGAACCATCCGGACCTGATCAACCGCATCTGGGTCAACCCGGCCGAGGACCTGGACAGCGACGGCGTCATGTCCACCAACTCCACCCCCGGCGAACCGGGCGACATCAACGCCAGCGACGACGGCGGCAACGGCTACGTGGACGACTTCTACGGCTATGACTTCGTGGACGGCGTGGACGGCGCCAACGGCGAGGACAGCGACGACGAAGACAACAACCCGATGGACTTCGACGGGCACGGCACCCACTGTTCGGGCATCGCCGCGGCCCAAACCAACAACGGGGTGGGCGGAGCCTCCATCGCCTGGGACGCGCGCATCATGTGCCTGCGGGCCGGCTACCACGCGCAGGACGGCAACGGCTACGTGCTGCAGACGGCGGCCTCCGAGGCCATCTACTACGCCATGGCCAACGGCGCCAAGCTCATCAGCATGAGCTTCGGCGGCTCGGGCAGCATCCGCACCGCGGCCACGGCGGCCTACAACGCCGGCCTGCTCTGCTTCCACGCCGCGGGCAACGACAACGTCACCACCCAGGACGCCCTTGACCGCTCCGCGGGCATGATCAGCGTGGCCGCCACGGAGTCCAACGACTGCAAGGCGGACTACTCCAACTACGGCGACTGGATCGACGTGAGCGCCCCGGGCTCCAACATCTACTCCACCTTCTTCAACAACACCTACGCCAGTCTCTACGGCACCTCGATGGCCTGCCCCAACGCGGCCAGCTGCGCGGCGCTGATCTGGTGGATGAACCCCGAACTGACCAACGTGGAAGTGCGCGAGCGCCTGCTGGGCACCGTGGACGACATCTACGGACTGGGCTGCAACTCGGACTACGATGGCCTGCTGGGCACCGGCCGGATCAACGCCCGCAAGGGCCTGCTCAACCTGCGCGAGACCACGCTGGGCCTGAGCGGCGTGCACGTGGTGGACCTGGACGGCGACGGCCACTACCTGGCCGGCGACACGCTGCGGGTGGGCTACACGGTCTCCAACTCGGGCATCAATCCCAGCCAGGAGCTGAGCGTCGCCCTGAGCTGCCCCGACGCCGCCGTGGAGGTCATCACGCCCACGCTGGGCCTGCCCGCGCTGGCGCCGGACGGCACCCTGGACGGCGACCTGCACCCCGTGCTGCTGCGCATCCTGGACGGCAGCCCGCACTACATCGACCTGACCCTCACCCTCGCGGCGGCCAACGCGCCGGAGCAGTCCGCCGAGGCCTCGGCCATGCTGGGCCTGCCCACCATCCTGCTCTACGACGACAGCGCGGGGGAGAGCAACCTGGTCACCTACTACAAGGCCGCCTTCCGGCAGCTGGGCTGGATCCTCGACTGGTACCGCTCCAGCACGGCCAGTTTCCCGGAATTGACGGGCATGGAACTGGATCCCGCCCGCTACGAGTGGATCCTCTACGCCTCGGGCCAGAACCCCGTCACGGCGGATTCCAGCGAGCAGGCCCTGCTCACGGACTACGTGGCCGCCGGACACGACCTGATCTTCGTCAGCCAGTTCGCCGACGAGGAGTTGAACGGCACGCCCTTCTTCAGCCAGTTCCTGGAGGCCGCGGACGGCACGGCCACCAGCAACACGCGCGGCGCCAAGGGTGTGGCCGAGACCCTCACGGCCGGCATGAGCCTGATCCTGCAGGGTTCGGGTGGCGCCAACAACCAGTCGGTCCCCATCACCGAGGTCACCCCCGCCGGCGACGGCCAGACCATCTTCCTGGACAACGCCAACGTGTTCTCCGTGGGCGTCCACAACGGCTACGACGCCAACCGCGTGGTCTACCTGGCCTTCGCGCTGGAGTCCGCCGGCGGCGCCGGCTCCTCGGTGAACACGGGCGAGGTGCTCCAGGTGCTGGTGGACCAGTACCTGCACGGCACGGACGTGGCGGGCGGCGCGGCCCTCCGGCCCTTGCGCTCGCACTTGACCCCGGCCTGGCCCAATCCCTTCAACCCGGTCACGCGCGTGGGCTTCGAGCTGCTGCAGCCGGCCGACGTGCGCCTGAGCGCCTGCAACGTGCTGGGCCAGGAAGTGGCCGTGCTGCAGGACGGCCGCCTGGCCGCGGGCACGCACAGCCGTCTCTTCCAGGGCGCCGGGCTGCCCAGCGGCCTCTACCTGCTGAGCCTGCAACTGGACGGCCGCCCGGCCGACCAGCAGAAGATCATGCTGGTGAAGTAGTCCGCCGACTTTCGACAACGACACGCGCAGCGGCGGTCCCCCGGGGCCGCCGCTGCTGGTTTCGGGCTTGGCGCGGACCCGTTCTTTCCTACCTTTTTCCGCGTTCGAACCCCATCACGCTGGATCACGAGGACCGCATGTCGAACCCCATCGTCCGCCGCGCGCCGCGCGGCACCGACCTCACCTGCAAGGGCTGGCTGCAGGAAGCCGCCTACCGCATGCTGCTGAACAACCTGGACCCCGAGGTGGCGGAGGACCCCGAGCAGCTCATCGTCTACGGCGGCACGGGCAAGGCCGCGCGCAATCCCGAGTGTCTGGAGGCGATCCTGGCCGCCCTGCGCGGGCTGGAGGCCGACGAGACCCTGCTGGTGCAGAGCGGCAAACCCGTCGGCATCGCGCGCACCCACGCCGACGCCCCGCGCGTGATGATCGCCAACTCCAACCTGGTGCCGCGCTGGGCCACCTGGGAGCACTTCCACGAGCTGGAGGCGGCCGGCCTGATGATGTACGGCCAGATGACCGCCGGGTCGTGGATCTACATCGGCACCCAGGGCATCCTGCAGGGCACCTACGAAACCTTCGTGGCCGCCGCCCGCCAGGACCTGGGCAAGGACGACCTGAGCGGCACGCTCACGGTCTCGGGCGGGCTGGGCGGCATGAGCGGAGCCCAGCCCCTGGCCGCCGTGATGGCCGGCGGCGTCTATCTGGGCGCCGAGGTGGATCCCGCCCGGCTGGCCCGGCGCGCCGCCAGCATGCGGCCGCGCTACCTGGACGAGGTGATCGAGGACCTGGACGCGGCCATCGACCGCGCGCTGGCGGCCCGGGCTGCGGGCCAGGCGCTGAGCATCGGCTGGCGCGGCAACATCGTCACCCTGCTGCAGCGGTTGCTGGAGCGCGGCGTGACCCCGGACCTGCTCACCGACCAGACCAGCGCGCACGACGAGCTCAACGGCTACGTACCCGACGGCCTGCCCTTCGCGGAGGCCCTGCGCCTGCGCGCGGCGGATCCCGCCGCCTACTGCGCGGCCAGTTTCCGCACCATGGCCGAGCACGTGCGGGCCATGCGCGCCCTGCAGCAGCGCGGCGCCATCACCTTCGACTACGGCAACAACCTGCGCGCCAAGGCCCTGGACGGCGGCTTCCTGCGCTCGGAGGAGATCCGCGCCGCCGACGGCCACTGGCTCTATCCGGGCTTCGTGCCGGCCTACGTGCGCCCGCTCTTCTGCCAGGGCAAGGGCCCCTTCCGCTGGGCGGCCCTCTCCGGAGACCCGGCGGACATCGCCGAGACCGACCGGATCATCTTGGAGCTCTTCCCGGACAACGCGCCCCTGGCCAACTGGATCCGCAAGGCCGGGGAGATGATTCCCTTCCAAGGCCTGCCCGCGCGCATCTGTTGGCTGGGCTACGGCGAACGCCACCTGGCGGGCCTGGCCTTCAACCGCGCCGTGGCCGAGGGCCGCCTCAAGGCGCCTATCGTCATCGGCCGGGATCACCTGGATTGCGGCAGCGTGGCCAGCCCCAACCGCGAGACCGAGGCCATGCGCGACGGCAGCGACGCCGTGGCCGACTGGCCCCTGCTCAACCTGATGCTCGCCACGGCCTCCGGCGCCAGCTGGGTGAGTTTCCACCACGGCGGCGGCGTGGGGATGGGCTACAGCCTGCACGCCGGCCAGGTGGTGGTGGCGGACGGCACGCCCGCCGCCGCGGCCCGCCTGGAGCGCGTGTTGACCAACGATCCGTTGATGGGCGTGCTGCGCCACTCGGACGCCGGCTATCCCGCGGCCCTGGACTGCGCCCGCCGGACGGGCGTGCGGATCCCCCTGGCGGACCGCTGAACGGCGCCGCTCCGCCACCCGGTGGAGTCCGGCGGCCGCTCTCCGGACCGCGAACCTGGGTTTCGACCCTCAGCCGCTGGGGCGTGCGCCTGATCGCCGTGCCCTACGGCCGCTTTCAGGTGGAGGCCCGGGCGCCCCTGCCCCAAGGCGCCTGGATCGGCATCTTCAACCACGCCTCGGTGGCGGACGTGCCCGCGCTGGCCTGGTCCATGGACGTGCCCGTGGGCTTCTGGGCCAAGGCGGAACTGGGGCAGCGGCCCCTGCTGGGCCGCTGGCTGCGCGCCTGCGGGGCGGTCTTCGTCCGGCGCGGCCAGCACGACGAGGAGGCCTTCCGCGAGGCCCTGGGCCGCGTGCGCGCCGGCCAGCCCTTCGTGCTGGCCCCCGAAGGCACCCGCCGCCACGGCGAGAGCCAGGCGCGCGTGCACACGGGCTTCGTGCGCCTGGCCCTGGAGGCGGGCTGTCCCGTGGTGCCCTTCGCCATTGCCGGGGCCCGGCGCGTGCTGCCTCCCGACGCCCGCCTCCCGCGCTGGGGCCGGCCGCTCGTACGAGTCGTGCGCGGCGCGCCCATCTGGCTGCCGGAGCGGCCTCTGGGCGAGGAGCACCGCGACGAGCTGGCGCTCCTGGCCGGCGAGTTGATGGCCGCGATCTACCGCACGCGGGACGAACTGGAGGATCGGGAGCGATGAAGGACCTGCTGCTGACCGGTTGCGGCTCCCTCTGGCACCCCAGCACGGAGCAGGACTATCAGCTGGAGCGCCTGGCGGGCGACTGCCTGCTGGCCCGCCAGGGCCGGGTGGAGTGGATCGGCGACTCCCACGACGAACCCGCGCGCCGCGCCCGGGACGAGGGTGTCCCCGCGCTGGACGCCGGGGGCGCGCTGGTGCTGCCGGGCTTCGTGGACAGCCACACCCACCCCGTCTTCTTCGCCGACCGCGCCGGCGAGTACGAACTGCGCAACGCCGGCCGCAGCTACCTGGAGATCCAGCAGGCCGGGGGCGGGATTCTCAGCAGCCGCCGCAGTTTGCTGGCCGCCGATCCACCTGAATTGAAAGAGCGCGTGCGCGCCCGCCTGCGCCGCTTCCTGCAATTGGGCACCACCACCATCGAGGCCAAGAGCGGCTACGGCCTGACCGTGGAGCACGAGTTGCTCTCGCTCTCCATCCTGAAGGAACTGGCTCGGGAGGAGCCCATCGGGATCCACCCCACGCTGCTGGCGGCCCACAGCGTGCCGCCCGAGCACCGCGAGAACCGCGCCGAGTGGTTCCGGCTGATCCGCGAGGAGCTGCTGCCCGTGGTGGTGCGCGCCGGGCTGGCGGAGGCCCTGGACGCCTTCTGCGAGCCGGGCGTGATCAGCGTGGAGGAGACCGAGGCCCTGATGCGGGCGGGGCAGGAGCTGGGCCTGCAGGTCCACCTGCACGCCGACCAGCTGGCGGCCGGCGGGGCGGGCGGACGGCTGGCGGCACGACTGGGCGCGCGCTCCGCCGACCATCTGGAGCAGCTGGACGAGGAGGGTCTGCGGGCCATGGTCCGCGCGGGCGTGGTCTTCGGTCTGCTGCCCGGTTCAACCTTCTTCCTGGGCCAGCATGACTACGCCCCGGCCCGGCGGATCATCGCGGCCGGCGGACGCATCGCCCTGGCCACGGACTTCAACCCGGGTTCGAGCCACATCCAGTCCATGCCCTTCATCCTGACCCTGGCCACCTGCCAGCTCAAGCTGACGGCCCGCGAGGCCCTCTGGGCGGCCACCCGGGGCGGTGCCCTTTCGCTGGGGCAGGAGAACCGGGTGGGTGGACTGAAGCCCGGCTATCAGGCGGACCTGGCCCTCTGGCCCTTCGAGAACCTGGAGCAGCTGCCTTACACGGCGGGGGACAACCGGCCCACGGCGGTCTTCCGCGGCGGCGAGCGCGTGGCCTGAGGCCGGACCGGCCGCCTGTGGACGCTGTTCATTCCAGCGCCGGCGTGTTACCTTCGTCCATGGATGCATTGATCCGCCAGCACCTGGATGCCCCCAACCCCCTGCATCTGCAGGAGGAGTTCTCTCAACACACCCTGGGCCAGCTGATCCTCACGCTGGAGAACCTGGCCGCCGAGGAGCGCCGGGCCTTCCGCGTGGTGCACGGTTGGCGCGCCGGGCTCTTCCCGGATCTGCCTCTGCTGCCCGTCAACCGGCACCTGCCGCTCTCCGCCTACCAGGACCTGGGCTCCCACCTGGAGGAGGACTCCCCCACCCTGCTCTACCTGTTCGACAACGGCTCGGAGTGCTTCTCCCTGCTGGGGCAGCTGGTGGACCGGCCGGAGGTCAGCGTCTTCCAGCAGCGCCTGCCCGTCCGGACCCTCTGGAGTTTCAGCCGCGAGCTGCAGGAGACCCTGCTGCACGAGCTCGAGCGCCGCGTGCCCTTCCGGCCCATTCCCCTGCCCGAGCGCGCCGAGCCCTCGGGCCTGGACGCGCGCTTCCACGGCCACCTGATCAAGTACCTGGAGGAGAGCCTGCTGGAGACCCGGCAGTCGCTCAACTTGATCACGGGCATCCTGCGGGTTCAGAAGACCATCAGCCGCGAGCTGGACTTCGAGCGCCTGCTGGAGCTGATCGGCGACACGCTGCTGGAGACCTTCCGCTTCCAGCTGGGCGAGCTGGAGCTCTGGGTGCCCGAGGAGGGGCGGCTGGTGCACCAGGTCACCTGGAACATGAACGGACCGGGCCAGGCCCTGAGCCAGCACCTGCAGATCCTGCTGGACGTGGAGCGCGAGATCAGCCTGTTCCAGGCCGGCGCTCCGGTGGTGATGGACGCCCTGCGCCGCCATCCGCTGGTGCTCAACCATCGCCTGGTGGAGATCCTGGGCCTGCGCTTCGCCATCCTGCTGCCGCTCTTCGCCGGCGAGGAGAAGGTGGGCCTGCTCAAGCTCTACTACGGCCACCCCGAGGTGATCAGCCCCATGCGGCTGGCTTGGCTGGAAGAACTCTCCAGCCTGATGGCCAGCGCCATCCTCAACGCCCGGGAGCACACGCGGGTCTTCGAGCTGGCCACCAAGGACGGGCTCACCAGCCTGCACAACCGGCGCTATTTCGAGGAGCAGTTCAACCTGGAACTGGCCCGCACCCGGCGTACCGGCGCGCCCCTGAGCCTGCTGATGCTCGACGTGGACAACTTCAAGACCTACAACGACCGCAACGGCCACGTGGCCGGCGACCACGTGCTGGTCCAGGTGGCGCGGCTGGTCAAGCAGGGCATCCGCTCCGTGGACCTGATCGCCCGCTACGGCGGCGAGGAATTCATCGTCCTGCTCACCGGCGGCGACTTGGGCGTGGGCCGCAGCGTGGCGGAGAAGATCCGCGCCGCCGTGGCCGACTTCGACTTCCCCCATGGCGAGGGCCAGCCCGGCGGCCGTCTGACGGTCTCCATTGGCGTGGCCGAACTCAAACCCTCCATCCGCAGTCTGGAGGACCTGATCCGCCGCTCCGACGCCGCGCTCTACCAGGCCAAGGAGCAGGGGCGAAACCGCGTGGTGGCGGCCGGCTGAATGAGGCTGGACGCGCTCCGAGCGGGGGATTGGGTGCTGCTGGGACCCACGGCGGCGGGCAAGACCCGGCTGGCCGCGCGGCTGGCCCGGGCCCTGGGCGCGGACGTGGTGGTGGTGGATAGCCGCCAGGTCTACCGCGGCCTGGACCTGTGCAGCGGCAAGGACCGGGCCGACTACGAACTGGACGACGGCCCCGTCCTCGTCCACGGGATGGATCGGGTGGAGCTGGCGGACGAGTACTCGCTCTTCGAATTCGCCCGGGACGCCCGCGACTGCGCGGCCGGGTTGAGCGCGGCCGGCCGGAGCGCCGTCTGGTGCGGCGGAACGGGCCTCTACCTGGACGCCCTGCTGCGCGGCTATCACCTGCCCGAGGCGCCCGTGGACGAGGCCTGGCGCCGGGTGGCCGACTCGCGCCCGCTGGCAGAGCTGGAGCGCGAGTTGCGCGCGGGCGCGCTTCCCCTGCACAACCGGACGGATCTCGAAGGGCGCGGGCGCCTGCTGCGCGCCCTGGAGGTGTCCCGCGCCGGCCGGGGCCGGCAGGCCGAAGGTCCGGAGCGCGGGCGCGACGTGACGGTGCTGGGGCTGCGCTGGCCGGCCGGGCGGCTGCGCGAGCGCATCGCGCGCCGGCTGGACGAGCGGCTGGAGCAGGGCCTGGTGCGCGAAGTTGAAGAGCTGCTGGCGGCGGGGGTTCCCGCCTCGCGCTTGCACCGGTTGGGCCTGGAGCCGCGCTGGATCCTGCGCCACCTGCAAGAGGGGTTGAGCCTGCCCGAGCTGCGGACGGGCCTGGCCGGCGAGATCTGGCAACTGGCCCGCGGCCAACTGTCCTGGTTCAGGCGCCTGGAGCGCGCCGGCGTGCGCATCCACTGGCTGGACGCCGAGGCGCCCGGCGACTTGCTGGAGCGGGCCCTGGCCCTGCGCAGCCAAGCCGCGCCGCTCTAGGGGGGCGTCAACACAGAGGCACAGAGGCACAGAGTGTTGATTGGTCCTGGCCGGGGTTGTCGGTGACATATCCCAGAGTCTGCTTGAGCACGAAGGCTCTAAGGCTCAAAGACTCAAGAGCGATCGATGATTCGTGAGGTGAAGGCCGTCAGGCCTGAACCAGAACCAGGTGGTGACGGCGTCAGCCGGAACCAGCTACGTGGTTGCAGGAAGTAGTCGCTGCCGCCAGCGGAAGCCCGCCGGGAGGCGGGCTGACTCTGGCGGGTGAGAAAAAGCGCCTCTTTGGCTCCACCTTTCTGGCGCAAGCAGAAAGGTGGAAAACAAGGCGTCCCAGGCCCCTGCTGGGTTGGTAACGGTGACGTCGACTCAGGAACACAGAGGCGCAGAGGCACAGAGCGCTGATGGGTCTCGGCCCGAGTCGGGTGTGACACATCCCGGAGTCACTTTGAACACGAAGGCTCGAAGACTCAGAGGATCAAAGGCCCATCTGAGGCCATGTTTCGCGAGGTGAAGGCCGTCAGGCCTGAACCAGAAACTGGGTGAAGTCCGCAGGACGAACCAACTACCTGGTTGCAGGAAGTCCAAACGCCGGCTAGCGGAAGGCCACCGCGAGGTGGCCTGACTCTAGCCGTTGAGAAAAAGCGCCTCTTTGGCTCCACCTTTCTGGCGCCAGCAGAAAGGTGGAAAACAAGGCGCCCCAGCCTCTGACGGGAGGAGGGGATCCCCCGGTCAAGCCGGGGGATGACGGACGCTGGAAACCATCACGGCCCCCGGCGAGAGTCGGACGAACGGACGAGAGGAGCTCATGAGCCAGCCGGCAGAGACCCGCGTCAGCGCCCTTGCAGTGCTGATCCCGGCCTACCACGCCGAGCGCAGCCTGCCCGCGCTGCTGGGCGAGTTGCGTGCCGCGCTGCCCGGCGCGCCCGTGCTGGTGCTGGACGACGGCTCGCGCGACGGCACCGCCGCCTGCGCCGCGGCCGCCGGCGCCGAGGTCTTCTCGCACCTGCGCAACCAAGGCAAGGGCGCGGCCCTGCGCCGGGGCTGGGACCTGCTCTTCAAGCGCGGCCACGCGGCCGTGCTCTGCCTGGACGCCGACGGTCAGCACGACCCGGCGGAAGCCGGGCGCTTCGTGGAGCTCTGGGAGCGCGAGCAACCGGACCTGATCGTTGGGGACCGCGGCCTGGCCGCCGCCCCCATGGCCTGGGACCGCCGCCTGAGCAACCGGCTCTCCACGGGCCTGCTGAACCGGGCCAGCGGCCTCGAGCTGCGCGACAGCCAGTGTGGGTTCAGGCTGCTGGGGCGCGGGCTCTGGCAGCGCCTGCGGCTGACGGGCCGGGCCTTCGACCTGGAGAGCCAACTGCTCCTGCAGGCCGCCCGGCTGGGCGCCACGGTGCGCCAGGTGCCCGTCCGCCAGCGGCCGGCCGTGGTCCCCAGCCACATCCGGCGCCTGCCCGACAGCCTGCGCTTCCTGGGCCGGCTGCTGGAGGCGCGGCTCGCGCACCCCGGGGAGGACGCGTGAGCGAGCACCTGGAAGAGGCCCGCCGGGAGATGGTGGAGCGGCATCTGCGGGCCCGGGGCATCCACGACGAGCGTGTGCTGGAGGCCATGGGCCGGCTGGAGCGCCACCAGTTCGTGGACGGGCCGATGATGAACCGCGCCTACGAGGACCGGGCCCTGCCCATCGGCCAGGGCCAGACCATCAGCCAGCCCTGGATCGTGGCCCTGATGACCGAGGCGCTGCAGCTGGTGGGGGACGAGCGCGTGCTGGAGGTGGGCACGGGCAGCGGCTACCAGGCCGCGCTGCTCTCCTTGCTCTGCACCAAGGTGTACACCATCGAGCGCCACAGCGAGCTGTTGATCCGCGCCCGGCGCATCTTCGAGACCCTCGAGCTGGACAACATCATCAGTCGGCGCGGGGACGGCAGCATCGGCTGGCCGGCGGAAGCCCCCTTCGACCGGATCATCGTCACCGCCGGCGCGCCCCAGGTGCCCGAGGCCCTGGTACGCCAACTGGCCATCGGCGGCCGGCTGGTCCTGCCCGTGGGGGACCGGCGCGAGCAGGAACTGAAAATCATCGACCGCCTGTCGGAGAGCGCCTTTCGCGGGCGCTCCGCCGGGTCCTGCGCCTTCGTGCCGCTGCTGGGCAAGGAAGGCTGGTCGCCCAACCAGCCGGGCTGATCACAGCCTGTCAACCCGTGAGGAATGCGTCCATGCTGCGCCGTCTCTACGCCTGGATCCTGCACTGGGCCGACCACCGCTTGGCCGTGCCCGCGCTGTTCGGCCTGGCCTTCGCCGAGTCCAGTTTCTTCCCCATCCCGCCCGACGTGCTGCTCATCGCCCTGACCCTGGGCCGGCCGGCCCGGGCCTGGTGGTACGCGGCCGTCTGTTCCGTGGGCTCGATCCTGGGCGGAATCGCGGGCTATGCGATCGGCGCCCTGCTCTGGGAGGTCCTGCACGACTGGTTCATCCCGCTGGTGTTCTCCCAGCAGGTTTTCGACCACGTGGGCGAACTGTACCGCCAGAATGCCTTCCTGGCGATTTTCACCGCCGCCTTCACGCCCATTCCCTACAAGGTGTTCACCATCGCCGCAGGCGTTTTCCACGACCAGGTCAGCCTGGGCATGCTGGTGCTGGCCTCGGCCATCGGCCGGCCGCTGCGCTTCTTTCTGGTGGCCGGCCTGCTGCGCTGGTTCGGCGAACCGATGAAGGGGTTCATCGACAAGCACTTCGATTGGCTGGCGCTGCTGTTCACGGCCCTGCTGGTGGGCAGTTTCCTGCTCATCAAGCTGCTTTGACCCTGAGCTTTTTATCCGGCGAGTGGCTCCGACCCCCGGGGTTTGCCACTTTCCCTCACGACCCGAATCCGTCCTGTGAAAGGAGTTCCCCAATGGCCGACAAGGCACGCAAATTCCCCGACAACGTCCCCGGCAAATTCTACGTGGACGAGGATTGCATCTGCTGCGGCGCGTGCGTGGACGCGGCGCCCAACAACTTCAAGGAATCCGCCGAAGGCGATCACGACTTCGTCTACAAGCAACCGGAGACTGAGACGGAATTGCAGCAGTGCAAGGACGCCATGTCCGAATGCCCCGTGGACTGCATCGGCGAAGACGGCGAAGACTAAGCCCCCCGCCGGGGCGACGAAAGGGGCGCCTGGGCGCCCCTTTGCTTTTTGGAGGGGACCATGGCCATCACGGCTGAAGAGCTCTTCCGCTCGCACGTAGACAACTGCACGCGCCTGGTGGACCAGGCCGCCGGCCTGCTGCACGCCGCCGGACCCCAGGGCCTGAGCCCGCGGGGCGGCCGCTGGACGGCGCCCGAGATCCTGGGGCATCTGTGGGACAGCGCCCAGCTCAACCACCTGCGCCTGCTGCGCAGCCTGGACGGGGAGGACCTGCTCTTTCCCGGCTACGACCAGGACCGCTGGGTGGCCCTGCAGGAGCCCGCCGGACTGCCCTGGGGCTGTCTGGTGGAAGGCTGGCGCTGCGCCAACCTGCGCCTCCTGCACCTGCTCGACCGGCTGGATCCCGCCCTGCGCACCCGTCCCCATGCCCGGCACAGCCTGGACCGCATCGGCTGGCAGCCCTTCCTGGCGGGCGAGCCCGCCAGCCTGGAGGATCTGGCCCGCGACTACCTGGGCCACCTGCTCCACCACCTGCGGCGCCTGGAGCCGCAGCTGGTGCCGCCCCTGCCCCTCGCCCCCGGCCTGGGCCGCGCCGGCCTGCCGCTGGAAACCGCCCGCCTCAGGCTGCGCGCTTTCCGGGAGGACGACCTGAATGCCCTGGCGCCCATTCTGGCGGATCCCGAGGTGGTGCGCTACCTGCCGGGACCGCCCCGCACGCGCGAGCAGAGTGCGCGCACCCTGGCCTGGTTCCGCAATCAGCAAGAGCGCGATGGTTGCAGCGCCTGGGCGCTGGAGACCCGCGCCGAGGGCCGGCTGATCGGCTGGTGCGGGCTGGCCGAGTTCGACAACACGGGCGAGGTGGAGCTGCTCTACTGCCTGGAACCCGGCAGCTGGGGCCAGGGCCTGGCCAGCGAGGCCGCCCGGGCCTGCGTGGACTGCGCGCGCGAGGGGCTCGGCCTGCCCCGGCTCATCGCCGCCGTGCTGCCAGAGAACAAGGCCTCGCGCCGCGTGCTGGAGAAGAGCGGCCTGAGCTACTGGAAACCCGGGCGCTGGTTCGGCCTGGAGCTGGACATGTACCGGCTGGAGTTCCGCCCTTGACCCGGCTGCCGGGAGGCCCCATGAATCTGCTGTTCCGTCGATCATTTACCACCGGGCTCCGGGCCGGGCTGGCGAGCCTATGCCTGGTCCTGCTGCAGGCTTGCGGGGTGCCCGCTCCGGCGCCACCGGCGCAGCCGGCCGGCGGAGGCGGGGCGGCGGACGGGTTCCGCCTGAGTTCGGTCGCCTTCGCCGACGGCGGCCCCATCCCGGCGCGCTACACGTGCGAGGGTCTGGACCTCTCGCCGCCCCTGGCCTGGAGCGCGCCCCCCGCCGGCACGCTCAGTCTGGCCCTGCTGGTGAGCGATCCCGACGCGCCGGACCCTGCCGCCCCGCAGCTGACCTGGACGCACTGGGTCCGGCTCAACCTGCCGCCCGAGGCCGGCCGGCTGGACGAGCAGGCCGGCAACGGCCCCGCCGCCCCACCGGCGCTGGACGGCTTGAACGACTGGGGACGCGGCGGCTGGGGCGGGCCCTGTCCGCCCGTCGGCCGCCATCGCTACCAGTTCCAGCTTCTGGCGCTGGACACCCGGCTGGAGGCCCGCGGCGACTGGACGCGCACTCAGCTGGAGGAGGCCGCCCGGGGCCACGAGCTGGGCCGCGCCCGGCTCACCGGCACCTACCAGAAATCCCAACCCTGAGGGAGCCCGCATGAACCACTCCACCCGCGAGCCCATCCCGCCCGCCGAAGTCTCGGAACACTACGCGCACTATCTGGCCTGCTGCCCGGCCGGCGACCTGCCGGAGATCCTCGAAGAGCAGCGCCTGCGCGTGCTGGAGGAGCTGGGCGGCTGGGACGACGAGGCCGGCCGGCTGGCCTACGCGCCCGGCAAGTGGAGCGGTGCGGCCCTGCTGGGCCATTTGGCGGACACCGAGCAGGTCTTCTTCGAGCGCGCCCTGCGCGCGGCCCGCGGGGATTCCAGCCCCCAGCCCGGCTTCTCCGAGGACGCGTTCGCCGCCGCCTTCGAGCCCCTGCTCTCCGCCCAGCTGGAGCGCTGGCACCTGCAGCGCCGCTTGATCGAGCTGGAGGTCGCGCGGCTGGAGCCCGCCGCCTGGCTGCGGCTGAGTCGCGTGCTGGACCGCCATGCCAGCGTGCGGGCCCTGCTGCGCATCCTGGTGGGACACTGCGAACACCATCTGACGGTCTGGCGCGAGCGCTACCGTCCGCTGCTGCCCGCCGGCCGCCGGCCGCCGGTGGCCCAGCTGGAGCAGGGTTTGAGCCTGCGTCAGGTGGACCTGGCGGATCTGGACGAGCTGTTGGCCCTAAGCGTCGCCAATCAGGAGCGCCTGGGCCGCTGGCTGGGCTGGGCCGAACCGGGCATCGATCCGGCGGGCACGCGCCGCTTCCTCGTGGCCGCCCGGGAAGCCTGGCTGCTGCGCGGGCTGCCCAACCTGGCCCTGCGCCTGGAAGACCGGCTGGTGGGCCTGATCGGGCTGAACCCGCTGGAGGCGCGCAGCGCGCACATCGGCTACTGGATCGCCGCCGGCGCGGAGGGGCGCGGCCACGTGCGCGCCGCCGTGCGCTGGCTGACGGCCCACGCCTTCGACACCTTGAACCTGGACCGGGTGGAGATCCGCTGCGCGCTGGAGAACCGCCGCAGCCGCGCCGTGCCCGAGTCGCTGGGCTTCCGGCTCGAGGGCGTCCTGAGGGGCGCCCAGCGCTTGGAGCGCGGCGTGCAGGACCTGGCCCTCTATGCCCTGGCCGCCGCAGACTGGCCCGTGCTGAGGGCGGCCTGGGCGGCCGGGGGGCCGGAGCGGAGCCCGGGGGGCGCCTGTCGCGTGCTGCGGGCAGCGGAGGCCGAGCCCGTGCTGGAGCAGGCGGGCCTGCGCGGCTGGCGGCTGGGCCAGGACGGCGAGCGCCGCTTCGTGAGTGTCCGGCTGGAACCCGGGGCCGTGCTGGCGCCCCATCCCGTCCCGGACCGCGCCCTGTTCTGGGTGGCGGCCGGCGCGGGCCGGCTGGAGGTGGACGGCCAGTCGCTGGAGCTGGTGGCCGGCGATCTGGCCCTGGTGGAGGGCGGCGCCGCCCGGGGCTGGACCGGTACGGGGTCTGTGCCGCTGGAGCTGCGCGTGGTGCGCGGCTGGCCCGCGGCCTGAGTCCGGGCGGATGGACGATGGGGGAGGGCCGGATGGGCGGGCTGCATCACGTGGAACTCTATGTCGCGGATCTGGAGCAGGCGCGCGCCTTCTGGCCCTGGTGGCTGGGCGAGCTGGGCTGGACGCCATACCAGGACTGGGAGCAGGGCTTCAGCCTGCGCCTGGGCGCCAGCTACCTGGTCTTCGTGCGCTCGCAGCGGCCCGCCGAGGCTTTTCACCGCTGCCGGCCCGGCCTCAACCACCTGGCCTTCCACGCCACCGACCGGGCCCAAGTGGATCGCCTGACCCGCGCAGTCCGGGACCGGGGTTGGACCGTGCTCTATCCGGAGCGCCACCCCCACGCCGGCGGACCGGATTCCTACGCGCTCTTCTTCGAGGGTCCCGAGCGGCTCAAGCTGGAGCTGGTGGCGCCGGACGGAAACGAGTGACGGGATCCTGTTGCCAGGATCCCGTCGATGAGGCGCGCGGATCGACCCGCTGGGGAGCAGGTCGTCACCTGGATTCCGCGCCCTCGCCAGGAATCTACGAACCAGAGGCAGAAAAAACCGTCTCCGGTATGGAGGCGCTGAGCGCGCAGCCCAGGGACGCCACGTGCTGGGCGTGCTCAGGAAGCAGCAGCTCCAGCTGGAGCGACAGTTCGCGCACCAGGCAGGCGTTCAGGGCCCCGCCCCCCGTGAAGAGCAGCGGGCCTTCCAGCTCCAACCCGCGCACCAGGGCCAGCGTGCGCTGAACCACGCTGCGGTGGATGCCCAGCGCCAGTCCTTCGCGGCCCGCCCCGCGCGCGATGTGGCTGATCACCTCCGACTCGGCGAAGACCGCGCACATGCTGGAGAGGGACTCCGCCCCGTCGGCGGCCAGGGCCGCGGCCACGAATTCCTCCAGCCGCAGACCCATGGCCGTGGCCATCACTTCCAGGAAGCGGCCCGTGCCCGCTGCGCAGCGGTCGTTCATCACGAATTTCTGCAGCCGGCCGCGCTCGTCCAGCCGGATGGCCTTGGTGTCCTGTCCACCGATGTCCACCACGCCCCGCACTTCCGGGTGCAGGAGCGCGGCGCCCCGGGCCACGGCCTTGATCTCCGTCAGGGCCGGGCAGCCGTAGTGCCGCGCGCCCAGGTGCCGGCCGTAGCCGGTCACCGCCAGGGCGTCCCAGCGCTCGCCGGCCAGCAGGTCGTCGCAGACCTTGAGGGGATCCCAGCCGCCGGGCGCCAGCTTGTGCGCCCGCAGCCGGCCGTCGTCCAGCAGCGTGACCTTGACGGCCCGCGAGCCGATGTCCACGCCCGCGCATCTCATGGGCGCGCCTCCGCGGCGGGTCTCACGCTTCCAGCCTTTCCAGAAAGGCCTCCACGCGCGTGCGCAGCTGGCCCGTGTCCTCGGGGCTGTAGTCCGTGTCGATGCGCAGCACCGGGCGGCCGCGCTCCTCGAGCACGGGCTCCACCTGCAGGGCCTCGAACTGGTAGGGCTGGCAGAACTGCAGGCAGTAGTGGATCACGCCGTCTGCGGCCAGCTCGCCCGCCATCCCGTCGATGTGCCCCAGGCGCTCCGGATTGGGGCTGAAGATCGCGCAGTCGATCTGGAAGTAGCGCCCCACCAGGGCGTCCAGCTGGTCGGGCAGGGTGGCGGCCTCGGCCACCAGCGTGCGCAAGCCGCGCGCGCCGATGCAGGACTCCTCGCCCACGATCACGGCGCCGGCCTGCTCCACGATCTGGGGCAGCTTCCAGTTGGGCACGGCCATCGGGCAGCCGCTGAGCAGCAGGCGCGGGCGCCGGTCCGCGTGCACGCCGCTGCCGGCCTGCACGCGCTGCTCGAGTTCGTCGCAGAGGGCGTTCAGCGCGCCGGTGAAGCGCACGGGATCGTCGTAGAAGGAAATCTGCTGGATCAGCAGGGCGTCCAGGCCGCTGATCGGCGCGGGGACGGCGCGGCGCAGGCCGTTCAGGCGGGCCAGGGCCGCGCGCTTGGCGTTCACCACGCGGATGGCCTCGCCCAGGGCTTCGGCGGTCACCGGGCGGCCCAGGGTCTCCAGCCGCCGCTGCAGGATCTCGTACTGGTCGCGCAAAAGGTTCCGCCCGCTCTCGTTCTTGACCTGGGGCAGATCCAGCACGTGCAGGTCGCGGACGAAGCGGCCGAAGCTCTCCCAGGCCTTCTTCTTGCCGTCGCAGGTGTTCTCGCCCACCACCAGGTCGCTGGCGGCCAGGTAGGGGCAGACCCTGGCGGAGGCGAAGCCGAAGGCGCCGCGGATCAGCGCGCAGGTGTTGCGCGGCAGCAGGCGGTCCACCTCGGGCGTGCTCCACTCCGCCCCGGCGCAGAGCCCCACGCAGATGCCGCCTGCGGCGAGCACCAGCTCCTCGGGCACGAAGGTGCAGAAGGTTCCCACCACGAAGCCGCCCCGGGCCTTGTGGTCCAGCAGTTCGCGGATGCGCAGGCCGTGGACCTCGCTCATGACGAAGTTGAAGTAGTCCATCCCCTGGGGACGGTTGGGCTGGCTCAGGAAGACGTCCTGGTAGAGGGGTCCCAGCACGCCGAGCAGGGCGTCGTGGGCCTCCAGATCCAGGCCTAGTTCCTGCCACATGGGATGGTAGTCGACGGACATGATGCCTCCTTGCGACGCCTCCGCGTCCAAGGGGCGGGGAGGAGTCAGTTGCTGGGGTGGGTCGAACTCGCCGCAGGAAGCGGGCCTCAGGTATGGCCCGCCGGGCGGTTCAGTTGATAAGGCTGGATTCGCTCAAACATCAGGATCACTCCTTGAACGACCCCAAGAAGGAATTTTGTCAACAAACCAACAAGTCGCCGGAATCGGGGGCCTGTCGCGTCGCCGGCTCTCGCCTTCCCGCCCCTCACTTCCGATGTTGAGCCCGCGCCGCCGGCCCGGTCCGACTGGCCCAGCTTGCAGGAGATCCCCCATGCCTTGTTTCGTGCCGCTCCCGAAGTCCTGGAACCCCTGGCTCCGTCTTGGTCCCGCCCTGCTGGTCCTGGGAGGGCTGCAGGCCTGCAGCGAGGAGGAGTCCTCGGAAGAGACGGGCTTACGCCTGGCTCTCGTGGAGGGCACCGTGCTGGGCTACGAGCTGCGCGAGGTCTGGACCTATCACGATCTGGCGGACACGACGGCGGCCCTGGGCGGCGACAGCCTGTGGGCCTACGTCAGCCAGACCGTGGCGGAGGCCGGCGCGCTCTACGGCCAACCCGCCCGGCGGGTGCGCGAACGCACGGACTGGTTCGAGTGGGACAACTCGCTCCAACCCGTGCTGACCGAGAACGCCGACCTCTACTACCAAGAGCGCGACGAGGCCCTGTTGCTGCTGGCCAGCAGCGGTCCCTACACCCTGACCCTGGGCCAGCCCGGTCCGGGTTTCTGCCTGCCCCGGGACGGCACCCTGACCCGCGGCGGCCTCCTGCCCGGCCGGGACGCCCCCGCGGCCACGAAGACCCAGCGCTTCGGCGACGACATCTACCTGGAGGATCCGCCCCTGGTGGTGCTGCTGTATCCGCTGGAGGTGGACCTGCAGTGGTCCTACCGCCAGGCGGGCTATCCCTGGCGCATCGACAAGCGCGTGACGGCGCTGGGGCCGGCGGATCCGGACAGCCTGGGCGAGCGCGAGTGCGTCAGCACCGAGTGGTGGTTCGACCTGGACCGGGACGAGGTCTGGGACACGGACACGCGCCTGAGCAGCGTGATGGACGAGCGGGGCCTGGTGAGGTCCGTGCTGGTGCAGGAGGACCTGCGGGTCACGGATCCCGAGACGAACCTGCAGCTGGGCGCCACCCGGCGCGTGGAGCTGTGGCGCGTGACGGACTCCACGCTGGATGATTGAGCGTGCGGGTGGCCGCGAAATGATCGGACTCTGCCGGACATGAAACTGGAAAGCTGGTTGCACCGCCTGGAGGAGGCCCGGGAGACGGATCCCTCCACTTCGGTGGGAATCTGCCTGGACGCCTTGCGCCAGGCCCCGGGCGCCGTGGTGGTGCGGGCCCTGGGACAGCTGCGACGCCTGGGCCACGACGGTTTCGCGGAGGCGGCCCTGGCGGCCTTCCCGCGCCTCTGCCAGGACGGCCGGCGCGCGGATCCGGGCTGCGCCGGGCGGATGGCCATCGCCGAGGGCCTGCTGGCCCTGGACTGGAACCAGACCGAGCCCTGGCACACGGGCATCGGCCTGGTGCAGTGGGAGCCCGTCTTCGGCGGTCGCGTGGACGCCGCCGCCGGCCTGCGCGGCCTCTGCGCCCTGGGCCTGGTGCGGGCCGAGGATGCCCGGGCGCCCCTGGCCCTGGCGCGCCTGCTGGCCGATTCCCAGGGCGAGGCCCGGCGCGGCGCCATCCGCGCCCTGCGCGAGGCCCCGGAGAGCTGGGCCCTGCCGCTCTTGGCCCATCGCGCCCTGCTGCGCACGGAGGACGTGGACGCCCAGCTGGATCTGTTCCACGGCCTGCTGGAGCGCGAGCACGCCGCCGCCTTCGAGCTGGTGGCGGACTTCCTCTGCGCCGACTGGGAGGAGGGCCGCGAGGCCGCGGCCATCGCCCTGGGCGAGCGCGGCGGCGAAGCGGGGGCCAGGCGGCTCTGGGAGTGCCTGGACGCCGAACCGCTGCGCGAGCGGCGCCGGCCCTACTGGCTGGGCCTGGCCCTCTCCCGGGCCGAGGCCGGCCGGGGCGAGCTGCTGGCCCGCCTGGGCACGGGCGGACGCGAGCTGAGGCGCGAGGTGGAACTGGCCCTGGACGGCGTGCTGGACGACACCCTGCGGGCCGCCCTGGCCGGCGGCCGGGCCTCGGCCCGGCGGGGAGGCTGAGCGCATGATGATCCCCGGCACCCGCGCCTCCTGGCTGGCGGGCGTGGAGCTGCTCCTGGGCCTGCTGATCACGGGCGTCCTGCTGGCCGGGGTGCGCCAAGCCTGGCTGGGCCGTCGGGAGGTCCACGTGCGCACCATGCGCCGGCTGCTCCTCCTGCTGGGAGCCTTCCTGGCTGTGTTCGTGGCGAATGTCGCCCGGCGCGGCGGCGTGGAGGCCCTGGGCCCGGCCAGCGGCCCGGCCTTTCTGGGCCTCTTGCTCCTGCACGTGCTGCTGGCGCTGGCCGGCGGCGTGCTGCTGCTGCGCGTGATCGGCTGGGGCTGGCGGGGCCGGCGGCCGGGCGGCGCGGCCCAGCTGGCGCGGCACCGCCGCTGGGGCGGCTTCACGGCGGGCTTCTGGCTGGTGAACAGCCTGCTGGGCGCCCTGGTCTTTCTGGTGGCCTACGTCCTGTGACCGGCGCGCCGCCGGCGCGAACACTCATGCAAGGGGAATCCGGCCGGTGCTCAGCGTGCTCATCCCGCTCTTCGACGGCGTTCGCACCCTGGCGGCCTGCCTGGCGGACTGGCGCGCCCAGGTTGGCGTGGAGCTGGAGCTGGTGGTGGTGGACAACGGCTCCAGCGACGACAGCCTGGCCCTGGCCACGGAACTGACCGCGCGACCCGGGGCGCCCGTCCGCGTGTTCCGGGAGGCCACGCCCGGCCAGTCCGCGGCCACCAACCGGGCCGCCCGGGAGGCGCGCGGCGAGTGGCTCCTGCTCAGCGCCCAGGACATGCGCGTGCCCGCCGACCTGGCCCGCCGCCACCTGGAAGCCCACGCCCGCCACGCCCGGCCCGGCGAGCTGCTAGCCCTCCAGGGCCACATCGCCTACCCGCCCGCGGCCCTGGCCACGCCCTTCATGCGCTGCCTGGTGGAGGAGACCGCCTTCCAGTTCGCCTTCGAGCAGGCAGGCAACCTCCTGGACGCGGACCCCACGGTCTGCTACGCGCCGCACCTCTCGCTGCACGCCGCCGTCTACCGGCGGCTGGGCGGCTTCGACGAGGACTTCCCTTACGGCTGGCAGGACACGGACCTGGGCTGCCGCCTGCGCGCGGCGGGCGGGCGGCTGGTCTACGAGCCCGGGCTGGTGGCCTGGCACGACCATCCGGTGGAGGGCCGGGCCTATTGCCGGCGCATGGAGACGGTGGGGCGCGACCTGCCGCGCTTCGTGGACAAGCAGCCCGGCGTGCTGGATCTGGAGCGGATCCGCCAGGGCGTGGGCGTGCACTTCCTCCAGGGCGGCCGGCTGGCCTCCGCCGCCCAGCGCCTGCTGCGCGTGGCCGAGGAGCATCCCGGGGCCCTCCTGCCGCCGCTGGAGGTGGAGGAGGTCCGCCACGACCCGGTCCACGCGGCCTGGGTCATCCTGCTCAAGTACCATTTCCACAAGGGCGTGCACGACGGCGGGCGCCGGCACTGGGGCGCGGACTGCTGGCGCGGCCTGGGCGGACGGATCTGAACCACGGACTCAACAAGCGGGGTGCGACGTGCGCGTGCTGATGCTGGGCGGCGGGATCTTCCTGGGGCGGGCCATCGCCCGGGAGCTGGTGGCAGGCGGCGCGGAGCTGACCTGTCTGACGCGCGGGCAGCACGGACCCGGCCCCGTGGCCGGCGTGCGGCTGGTGACGGGCGAGCGCCGGGATCCGCAGGTCTTGCGCGAACTGGCCCGGACGGACTGGGACGCGCTGGTGGACACCTGCGCCTACCGGCCCGCCGACCTGGAGGCGCCGCTGGAGATCCTGGGGGAGAGCTGCGGCTGCTGGCAGCTGATCAGCACGATCAGCGTCTACGCCCCGCCCTATCCGCCGCGACCGGCCGAGGACGCCCCCTTGCTGCCGCCGGTGGACCCCGCGGCGCCCCTGGCGGAGAACTACGGCGCCCTCAAGGCCATGTGCGAGGACATGCTGGAGGAGGAGCTGGGCGAGCGCGCCCTGGTGCTGCGGCCGGGCCTGATCGTCGGTCCGGAGGACCCCAGCGAGCGCTTCGGCTGGTGGGTGCGCCAACTGGCCGCCGGCGGTCCCGTGGGCTGGCCCGACGCCCGCCGCCAGCCCTGCCAGTGGGTGGACGTGCGCGACCTGGCGGCCTTCTGCGTTCACCTGCTGCGCGAGGGCGCCGCGGGCATCGTCCAGGTGGCCGGACCCGCCGAGCCCCCCAGCCTGCCCGAGGTGCTGGAGCGGATGGCCCGGGTCTTCCAGCCCGACATCCGGCCGCGCCTGCTGCCGGAAGCCCGCTGGCTGGCCGCCGGCGTGCGGCCCTGGGCCGACCTGCCCCTCTGGCTGCCCGAAGAGGAGTACGAGAGCTTCCGGGTGGACATCTCCCAGGCCCTGGCCGCCGGCCTGCAGCTGCGGCCCCTGGAGGAGACGGTGCGCGACACCTGGGACTGGCTGCGCGACCGGCCGGCTCCCGCCGCCGGCCCCACGCTGGCCCACTGGCTGCAGACCCTGGGTGCGTAGGTCGCCCGCCGGCGGGCACGGCTGACGGCACGGGTTTCCTACATTTTCCGCGCAAATCGCGGCGTCGGGACGCTCCGCGGGCACAGCGCCCGGGCAGCGGCGCGCCGCCTCCACCCGTCGTCCGGATCAATCACGAGACAAGCATGCGCCTTCTTCTCTTCGTCCTGATCAGCTGGCTGGGCCTGGCTCCCGTCGTGGCCGGCGCCGCCGCCCCGCGCTTCAGCGGACCGGCCGTGATCACCTCCGCGGGCCAGAGCAGCGACATCCTGCTGGCCCGCCAGCTCTTCGTCAAGGCGGGCGTGCCGGCCCGGGTCAGCGAAAAGTTCGCCGCGGATTCCCTGGCCGGCGTCAAAAGCCTGGTCCTCGTGCTGGGTGGCAGCTCCAAGGGGCTGGGCCAGGCCAAGAACGCCACGGACAAGGAGCTGGCGCGCGTGGACGCGCTGCTCAAGAAGGCCCGCGCGGCCCGCGTGCCCGTCCTCTGCCTGCACATGGGCGGGGAGGCCCGCCGCGGCCCGCTCTCCGATCCCTTCATCAAGCCCGTGGTGGGACTCTGCCAGCAGGTGCTGGTGCTCAGCGGCGGCAACAAGGACGGCCTGTTCACGCGGCTGGCCCAGGCCGGCAAGGTGCCGCTGCAGGAGGCCACGGACTACAAGGCGCTGGTCGCCCGCATCGCCGAGGCCTACGGCAAGCCGGCCGGCAAGTAGAAGAAAGCTCCCCCACCCATGAGCAAGAAAGCGGCCGCGGCGGAACCCCGCTACATCGCGCAGAACCGCAAGGCCCGCCACGACTACCAGATCCTCCAGACCTGGGAGGCCGGGATCGCCCTGTGCGGCACAGAAGTGAAGTCCTGCCGCGAGGGCCACGCCAGTCTGAAGGAGGCCTGGGCCCGGGTGGTGGCGGGCGAGATCTTCGTCATCGGCATGCACATTTCGCCCTACGCCCAGGGCACGGTGGGCGCCCACGACGAGACGCGCATGCGCAAGCTGCTGCTCCACGCCACCGAGATCCGCAAGATCTCGCGCGAGGTGGAGGGCGAAGGCCGCACGCTGGTGCCGCTGGCCCTCTACTGGAAGAAGCACCTGGTGAAGTGCCGCCTGGCCCTGGTGGCCGGCAAGCGCCAGTCCGACAAGCGCGCCGACGTCTCCAAGCGCGAGGCCGAGCGCGACATCAAGCGCATCATGAAGGAAAGGAACCAGCGGTGAGCGCATCCACGCCGAGCGCGTTTCCACCCGTGAAGGAGCAGCTGGCCGAGATCCGCAGCGGAGTGGCGGAGATCGTGCCCGAGCCCGAGCTGGAGAAGAAGCTGGAGCGCTCGCGGTCCACGGGCCGGCCGCTGCTGATCAAGTTCGGCGCCGACCCCAGCGCGCCGGACCTGCACATCGGCCACGCGGTGGTGATCAACAAACTGCGCACCTTCCAGCGCCTGGGGCACCAGGTGGTCTTCCTGATCGGCGACTTCACCGGGATGATCGGCGACCCCAGCGGCAAGTCCAAGACGCGCAAGGCGCTGAGCCGGGAGGACGTGCTGGCCAACGCCGAGACCTACAAGGCCCAGATCTACAAGCTGCTGGACCCCGAGCGGACCCAGATCCGCTTCAACAGCGAGTGGTTCGCCCCGATGCCCATCGACGAGTTCATGAAACTGACCAGCCGCTACACGGTGGCCCGGCTGCTGGAGCGCGACGACTTCCGCAAGCGCTTCACGGAGCAGACGCCCATCACCATGATGGAGATGCTCTACCCGCTGATCCAGGGCTACGACAGCGTGGCCCTCCAGGCCGACGTGGAGCTGGGCGGCCGGGACCAGACCTTCAACCTGCTGGTGGGCCGCACGCTCCAGGAGGCCTACGGCCAGGAGCCGCAGGTGATCCTGACCATGCCCATCCTCGAGGGCACGGACGGCGAGCAGAAGATGAGCAAGAGCCTGGGCAACTACATCGGCGTCTGCGACAGCCCGCGCGACATCTTCGGCCGCACCATGAGCATCCCCGACGGCCTGATCCTGCGCTGGTTCCGGCTGGCCACGGACCTGCCCGCGGCGGAACTGGACGCCATCGAGGCCGCGCTGGGCTCGGGCGAGAATCCCAGCACCTTCAAGCGCCGGCTGGGTCGCGAGCTGGTGCGCCTCTACCACGACGGGGAGCAGGCCCGGGCCGCGGAGGAGGAGTTCAACAGCCTGTTCCGCCAGGGCGGCGTGCCCGAGGACGTGGCCGAGCGGGTCCTGACCGAATCCGTCGCGCTCGTCGACCTGCTCTGCCAGGCCGAGTTGGCCGAGAGCAAGGGCGAGGCGCGCAAGCTCATCCGCCAGGGCGCGGTCAGCCTGGACGGCGTGAAGCTGCTGGACGAGGTCGGCCGCTTGGAGCCCAGCGCGGCCGCGCGCGTGCTGAAAGTGGGCAAGCGGCGCTTCCTCAGACTCACGAGCGGCGCATGATCCGCCTGGACGACGTGCAGGAGCTGGTCAAGCCCGAGCTGGCTGAGTTCAAGCGGCGCTACGACGAGGCCATCAAGACCGGCAAGTCGCCGATCATCGACCAGGTGGTGCGCTTCCTGGCCGGCAAGCGCGGCAAGATGTTGCGCCCCACCCTGACCTACCTGTCCGCCCGCCTGCTGGGGGAGAGCAACGAGCGCACGCACTTCGCCGCCGTGGTGGTGGAGCTGCTGCACAACGCCACGCTGCTCCACGACGACGTGGTGGACGGCAGCGACAAGCGCCGGGGCATGCCCAGCCTCAACGCGATTTTCGGCAACAAGATCAGCGTGCTGTTCGGCGACTACCTGCTGGCCAACAGCCTGCTGGCCATGCTGGAGTGCGGCGACACGCGGGTCTTCGAAGTGCTGGCCCGAACGGCCCGGCGCCTGGCCAAGGGCGAGCTCGACCAAGCGGCGCGCAGCCGCAACCTGGACATGGACGAGGAGACCTACTACCGGATGGTCTCCAACAAGACCGGCGCGCTGGTGGCCGCCAGCTGCGTGCTGGGCGGCCTCTCCAACCGGGCCGACGAATCCCAGGTGGAGGCGCTGCGCGCCTTCGGCGAGGCGCTGGGCGTGGCTTTCCAGATCCAGGACGACCTGCTGGACTACACGGGCAAGGAATCCATCCTGGGCAAGCCCGTCGGCGAGGATCTGAAGGAGCGCAAGATCACCCTGCCGCTGATCCACGCCTTCGCCCAGAGCGACTCCCAGGACGTGCGCGAGATCAAGCGCATGGTGGCCCGGCCCAAGCTGGGCGAACTGCGCAAGGTGGCGCGCTTCGCCCAGGAGCGCGGCGGCGTGGACTACGCGCGCCAGCGGGCCCGCGAGTTCAGCGCCCAGGCCCTCCAGGCCCTGGAGGTCTTTCCCGACAGCCAGGTGCGCCGCCTGCTGCATGACTTCAGCTCCTTCGCCGTGGAGCGCACGCACTGACGCCAGTGGACCGTTCCCGGTGAATGGTCCAATTCGGAGGCCGGACCCATGAATCGACTGCGATGGCTCGTGCTGTTCTGGCTGGCCGCGGGCGCGGCCGTGGCCGGGGACCCGGTGGTCTGGAAAGCTCCGGTGGGCGCCTGGGAGGCCCGGCTGCGCGTGGAGCAGCCCAATCCGGCCCGGGACCTGGCCGCCGATCTGGCCGCCACCGGAGCCATGCTGGAGCGCCACTGGAGCCAGCTGCGGCGGGAGGGCGCGGGCTCGGAGATCACCCAGGTCAACGTCCTGGCCGGCCAGCGCAGCGGACGGCTCAGCCGCCCGAACTACGACGCCGTGCTGCGCAGCCTGCAGTGGAAGGACAAAACCCGAGGCGCCGTGGACCTGCTGGCCGGACCGCTGCGGCGCTGGCAGGCGGCGGGCGGCGTGCTCCCCGCGCCGGATTCCGTCCTGGCGCTGGTGCGCGACGGCGGCGCCTATTTCGTGGAGCTGGGCGTGCTGCTGCGCACCCCGGGGATGGAATTGGACCTGGATCCCATCGCCGACGGCCTGCTGGCCGACCGGGCCCTGGACAGCCTTCGGGCTCGCGGCCACCGGGGCGTGTCCGTCGGGCTCGGCTCCGTTTGGCGTGTCACGCCGGGGGATTCCATCCGCATCCTGGACGATGGCAGCGCGGCGAGTGGCGCCGGACCCTGGTTGGCCGGCCGGGCCTGGGCCAGCCGGCCGGCGGGTGGAGCACAGCTGGATCCGCGCACGGGCAGACCCGTGGAGAGCGGTTTCCGGGCCGCCGTGCTGGCGCCCACGGCCGAGGAGGCCGCGGTCTGGGCAACGGCCCTCAGCCTGCTGGGCTGGGAGGGCCTGGAGCTGCTGAACGACCTGCCGAAGGTGGACGCCGCGCTGGCCGGGCCAGGTCCGGCCGGGCCGGAACTGCGCCGCACGGCCGGGTTCCCGGCGGGCACGGGGCTGGATCCGCGGTGAGCGCCACGGCCCTCCTGCGCCTCTCCGCGCTGGGGGACATCCTGCTCTGCGAACCCGTGGTCCGGGTGCTGAAGGAGCGCGAGCCCAATCGCCCGCTGATCTTCATCACCAAGGAGCGCTTCGCCGAGATCCCGCGCGGCTGGCCGGACGTGGACCACGTGCTGGCCCTGCCGGATCCCATCGACGGCCGGGCCCTGGCCGGGCTGCGCGCGGAGCTTGCGCGCCTGGGTGTGGACCGGCGGCTGGACCTGCACAACACGCTGCGCTCCCGCCGGCTCTGGCCGTGGGGCGCGACGCGGCTGCCCAAGCACCGGCTGCAGAAGTGGCTGCTCGTGCACGGCCGGGCGCTGCCCGCGGCCTGGCGCGGGGATCCCGGCCCGCTCTGGCGCCGCAACCTGCGATTGGTGGGAGTGACGGAGCCTGGGACCGACCTGCGACCCCGGCTGGTGGTGGAGGGCCACGTGCTGCGTCACGGCGCCCGGCGCCACGTGGCCCTGGTGCCCGGGGCGGGCTTCGCCACCAAGAGCTGGCCCGAGGCGTGCTGGCGCGAGTTCCTGCCCCTGCTGCTGGAGCAGGTGCCGGAGCCCGTGCTGCTGCTGGGCGGGGCGGCCGAGCACGCGCTGGGCGAGCGGCTGGCGGCCCTAGCGCCGGACCGCGTCCGCAATTGCTGCGGCGCCTGCAGCCTGTCCGAAAGCGCCCGGCTGCTGGCTGACGCGCGCTTCGTGGTCAGCGGGGACACGGGCCTGCTGCACATGGCCGACGCCGCCGGCGTGCCCGGCGCGGCCCTGTTCGGGTCCACCGTGCGCGAACTGGGCTTCTACCCGCTGGGGGAGAGCCTGCGAGTCCTGGAGATTCCCTTGTCCTGTCGGCCCTGCAGCCACGTGGGAAGGACCGCCTGTCCCCTCGGGCACCTGGACTGCCTGCGGCGCATCGCGCCCCGGGACGTGCTGGCGGCCTGCCTGGCCGCGGAGGCCGCATGCTGACCCTCTACCGCTGGCTGAGCCTGCCCGCCTGGCTGCTGCTCATGAGCGTGGGCCGGCTGATTCCCCGGGTGCGCGAGAACATCCTGGCCCGGCGCGGCTGGTCCGCCGCCCTGCGCCAAGTGCGCGCCCAGCGCGGCCCGAACTGGCGCCCGGTCTGGATCCACTGCGCGTCCATGGGCGAGTTCGAGGCCATCCGGCCGCTGGCCCGCGCCCTGCGCGCCCAGGGCCGGCCCGTCGCCCTGAGTTTCTTCTCCACCTCGGGGCCGCGTCACCTGAAGGAAGGCGTGGAGGCCGACTGGGTGGGCTACCTGCCCTTCGACACGCCCGGCGCGGCCCGGCTCTTCCTGCGCCTGCTGGACCCCGCCGTGGCCGTCTTCACCAAGCACGACCTCTGGCCCAATCACATCCTGGCGGCCCGGAGCGCGGGCGTGCCCCTGCTGTTCGTCAACGCCAACTTCCACCCGCGCTCACGGCTGGCCAGCCCCTGGCTGCGCCGCTTCCATCGCCGGCTGCTGCCGCAGTTCGACTGGATCGCCGCCGTCAGCCCGGCCATGGCCGAGCGCTTCCGCGAACTGCTGGCCGGCCTGCCCGTGGCGGTGGAGGCCTGCGGCGACTCGCGCTTCGACCGCGTGGTGGAGCGGGCCCACGAGAGCCGGGCCCTGGAGCGCCTGCCCCGGGACTTCCTGGCCGGACCGCGGCTGGTGGGCGGCTCCACCTGGGAGCCCGACGAGGACTTCCTGCTGCCCGCCTTCGCCGAGCTCTGGCGCGCCCGCCCGGAGCTGCGCCTGCTGCTGGTGCCCCACGAACCGCGCGACCACCACCTGGAGCGCATCGGCCAGCTCCTGGCCGGGCTGGGTCTGGCGTCCTGCCGCCTGAGCGCGCTGGAGGCCGGCGAAACGTGGAGCGGCCAGCCCGTCCTGTTGGTGGATCAGGTGGGCCTGCTGGCCGGCCTCTACGGCTCGGCCCGGGCGGCCTGGGTGGGCGGCGGCTTCACCACGGGCGTGCACAGCGTCATCGAACCCGCCGCCTTCGGCCTGCCCGTGTTCATCGGGCCGCGCCACCATGTCTCCCAGGAGGCCCAGGACCTGCTGGCCTGCGGCGGCGCCATGGAGATCCACAGCCTGGACGAGGCCCGCGACTGGCTGGGCCGCGTGTTGGCCGATCCCGCTCTCCAGGCCCGGATGGGCGCGGCCTCCACGGCCCTGGTGGGCAGCCGGACCGGGACCACCGCCCGCTTGCTGGAGCGCGTGCTGGCCAGTGCGGCCCGCCCCGCTCCCCCCGAAGTTCCCGCTGCCTAAGCCCTTCGCCCTTCAAAGCTGTCGGCATGGCCCCGTCCCATTCTGCCCTTGCACCTTCGCCCCGTCTGCCTGACCTTGGGCAGGCCCGGGGTCCAAGCTGGAAGCAGGGGGACCGGTGGGCCGGAGACTAAGCTCCGGACGCCGGAAAGCGCCGCCGAGGAAGCCGTCACATGCCCTACATCCGCCGCATCCTCTGCATCGACGACGACCCCGATGCCCTGCGCGTGCTCACCGAATACCTGGCTCTGGAAGGCTACGAGGTGGTGGCGGCCCCGGACGGCGCCTCGGGCATCCAGATGCTCACCCTGGAAAACGTCCAGCTGATCATCACGGATCTCAACATGCCCGGCCTGACGGGCATGGACGTCATCGAGATCGTCCACAAGAACTATCCCCACCTGCAGATCATCGTGGTGACCGGCTTCGGCACCATCGAGACCGTGCTCGAGGCGCTCCACAAGGGCGCCATCGACTATCTGGTCAAGCCCTACCTGCTGGAGATCCTCAAGCTCTCGCTGGGCAAGGCCGAGCGCCAGGCCGAGATCGAGGACCGCCTGCGCCGGGCCGAGGAGGCGGGCAGCCTGCCGGGAAACCGCCATCTGTTGGAGGCCCTGCCGCTGCCCACGGCCCTCTTGGGCGCCGGGCGCCAGGTCCTGCAGCAGAACGAGCGCTTCGCTGCGCTGTTCGGGGACTGGGGGCCCGACGGTCCCCAGCTGCTGCCGCCCAAGGCCCGCCGCCGGCTGGAGGACTTCCTGCACGCCAAGGGCGCACAGGAGGACAGCCTGCTGCTGCGGCTGGGCGGCAAGGGCGGCGAGCGCGTGCTGGAATTGAGCCTGCTGCCGGTGGAGGGCGAGCGCGAGGCCTTCCTGCTGCAGGCCAGCGAAGTGGATCTGCCCCAGGCCGCCGAGGCGGACGGCCTGGAGGAGGCCCTGCTGGTGATCTCGCCCGGCGGCAGCCTGCTCTGGGGCAACGGCGCGGCCGTGGACTGGTTCGGCCTGGACGAAGACGCCTTTCCCACGGTGACGGAGCTGCTGGGCGAAGCGCTGGATCCCTCCCAGCTGGCGCCGCTGGCCGACGACCTGCCGGCCACGGCCACCTTCAGCTGGAACGTCCGCCTGCCCCGCGGCCGCGGCCCGCAGCAGGTGCAGATCCTGGCCACGCCCCTGCTGGACGAGCGCCTGCGCCGGCTGGGCAGCGTGCTCAGCCTGCGGGCCGTGGGTCCCTTCCAGGGCTCCGCACCCTTCGACCGGCGCAACCAGGGCGAAGAGGGCCTGCCCCTGCTCAAGGTGGGCGGACAGGGCCGCGTCCGCTGGATCAGCGAAGGGTTGGCGCGCCTCTCCCGGCTGCCCGTGGAGGACCTGCTCCAGCGCCCCCACGAGGAGTTGCTGGCCGAGCTGCAGGCCCCCGGCGGCGCCGCGGCCCGCCAGTTCGAGGAGCGCGCCCGGGTGGCCCAGAGCGACGGCCTGCTGGTGGAGCTGCGGCCCCGGGATCCCATCCCCATCGCCCTGGACATCGAAGAGCAGAAGGCCAAGCTCTACCGGGCTTCCAACTTCCTGCACCACCTGCTGAGCGAGGCCGGCGCCGTGGACCACGCCCGCCTGCGCGAGCGGCTGGACGAGGTGGCGCACACCCTGGTGCAGTCCGGCCTCAGCCGCCGGGCCGCGGTCTACCTGCGCAACGGCGAGACCCTGCTGGGCTGGGGCTTCGCCGGCTACACGCCGGAGGCGGAGGAGGCCATCCGCCGGGATCCCGCCTGGCGCGCCACCTGCGAGGACGAGGAGCGCATTCCCCGCCGCGTGGGCGCGGCCTGTCTCTGCCCCGCCGAAGGGCACGACGGCTCCGAGGCCTGGCTCGTGCTGCCCATCCAGGACCGCCACCAGCGCGAGGTGGGGCGCCTGCGCCTGGAAGGCCTGCCCAGCGACGCCCTGCCCGGCGAGGCCCAGATCCACCTGATCGAACTGATGCTGCGCCACGTGGCCCTGGCCCTGGACGAGTTGGAGCTGGAGCGCCAGGTGGCGCGCAGCGAGGCCCGCTATCACGACCTCTACGAAAACGCCAAGTACTCGATCATCGTCGTGGACGTGGAGAACGGCCGCATCCTGGACGTGAACCGCGAGGCCGAGCTGCTGACAGGCTTCGCCCGCAGCGAGCTGATCGGGATGCGGATCTGGGAGACGCGCGTGGAGGACTACCAGGAGGCCGCGCGGCGCAACTGGCTGAAGACCCTCCAGCGCGAGAGCACGTCCTTCGAGAACGTGCCCCTCAAGCGCAAGGACGGCAGCACGCTCTACGTGGAATACAACTGCATGTTCAGCGAGTTCAACGGCCGGCCCGTGGTGCAGAGCTTCTACCGCGACGTGACGGAGAAGCAGGCCCTGGAATACACGCTGATCCAGAGCCAGAAACTGGCGGGGCTGGGCCAGCTCTCGGCGGGCGTGGCCCACGAGCTGCGCAATCCGCTGGGCATCATGGGCTCCTCGCTGTACTACATCAATTCGGTGCTGGACAAGGAGGAGAAGGTCCCCGACCAGGTACGCAAGCACCTGGGGATCATCAAGAACGAAGTGGACCGCTCGCGCAAGATCATCGAGAACCTGCTCTCGTTCTCCCGCGTCTCCAACCAGGAGCGCGAGCGCGTGGACCTGAACGACCTGCTCCGCGTCACCCTCGACCTGGTGAAGAAGGAGCTCCTGGTCAACAACATCCGCCTGGTGACCGAGTTCGGCGAACTGCCCGGCGTGCAACTCAACCTGGACGAGCTCAAGCAGGGCTTCCTCAACATCATCCTCAATGCCACCCAGGCCATGCCCGACGGCGGCCTGCTGCGCATCCGCTCGCGCCTGGAGGCCTCGCGCGTGCTGATCGCCTTCGAAGATACCGGGCAGGGCATCAGCAAGGAGAACCTGCCCAACGTCCTCAACCCCTTCTTCACCACCAAGGAGCCCGGCATGGGGACGGGGCTGGGTCTGTCGCTGACCCACTCCTTCATCCGCCGCGCCGGCGGCGACCTGACGGTGGAAAGTGAACTGGGCATCGGCACCACGGTCCGCATCTGGTTGCCGGCCTGCGAGCAACAGGAGCTTACATGAGCCAACGGCTGCGCATTTTGCTGGTGGACGACGAGATCAACATGCTGGAGTCCCTAGGGGACGTCCTGCGCGCCGAGAAATACCAGGTGGCCACCGCCTCGAGCGGCGAGGAGGCCATGGCCCGCCTGGAGAAGGAGCGCAACTTCGATCTCATGATCACCGACCTGAAGATGCCCAAGATGAACGGTCTGGACCTGCTGGACCGTGCCTCCAAGGCCTTCCCGTCGCTGGACGTGATCGTGCTGACCGGACACGGCAGCGTGGAGAGCGCCGTCCAGGCCATGCGCCGGGGCGCGCACGACTTCCTGCTCAAACCCTTCCAGCCCGAGGACGCGCTCTCGATCATCTCCCGGCTGGACGAGAAGAAGAACGGCCACCTGCAGAACAACTCCTTCATGAGCGAGCTCTCGCAGACCTACGGCTTCGACTCGATCATCGGCAACAGCCCGGCCATCATGAGCGTGTTCAAGAAGGTGGCCACGGCGGCCAAGTCCAACGCCAGCATCCTGATCACCGGCGAGTCCGGGACGGGCAAGGAGCTGGTGGCCCACGTGATCCACTACTTCAGCCACCGCGCCAACCGGCCCTTCATCAAGACCAGCTGCGCGGCCTTCGGCGAGGGCGTGCTGGAGAGCGAACTCTTCGGCCACGAACGCGGCGCCTTCACCCACGCCGTGGAGCAGCGCAAGGGGCGCTTCGAGCTCGCCGACCGCGGCACGCTCTTCCTGGACGAAGTGGGCGACATCCCCATGCACACGCAGACCAAACTGGTGCGCGTGCTGCAGACCAAGGAGTTCGAGCGGGTGGGCGGGACGGAGACGCTCAAGGTGGACGTGCGCGTCATCGCGGCCACCCATCGCAACATCCGCCAGATGATCAGCGAGGGCCGCTTCCGCGAAGACCTGTTCTACCGGCTCAACGTGATCCCCATCGTGCTGCCGCCGCTGCGCGAGCGCCAGGAGGACATTCCGCTGCTGGTGAACCACTTCCTCACGCAGCTCAGCCGCGAGATGGCGAAGAAAATCGACAAGGTGGCCGACTCGGCCATGGACGAGCTGGTCAACTACCCCTGGCCGGGCAACATCCGCGAGCTGCGCAACGCCGTGGAGCGCGCCGTGGTGTTCTGCGAGGGGCGCCAGCTCAAGGTGGACGACCTGCACGCCGAGCGCCTGCACGACGCCCAGGAGGACGGCCACGCCCTGAAATTGAAGAGCCTCAGCCTCCAGGAGGCGGAGTCGTCGCTGATCACGCACTGCCTCAACCTGACCAAGTGGAACCTCTCCAAAACGGCCAAATTGCTGGAGATCAGCCGGGGCACGCTGTATTCCAAAATGGTCAAGCTCGGACTGCGGGACACGGAGGAAGAGGAGGCGCCGGAGGAGGAATAGCGAAAGGGTGGGCGCATGAGGTCCAGGCCCGTTGACGGTGCCATTCGGGACCAGACTCGACAGCTGATGGGCGGCCTGCTGGACGCGGCTCTGCACCTGGTGGAGAGCCCGCGGGGTTCGCTCATGCTGCTGGACGAGCAGAAGTGCCTGCGCCTGCGGGAAGCCCGCGGCCTGCGCGAGGACTGGCTGTCCGCCCCGGAGCGGGACCACCGCGACGGACCGGCGGGCCGGGCGCTGGCGGAGGGCCGGCCCCTGCACCTGCTGGGTTCCAGCCTGGGCCAGGCCGCCGTGGACGAGTCGCTGATTCTGCCCCTGCGCACGTCCCAGGGCCCGGTGGGCACGCTGAACCTCTCCCGGCAGGGCGGACAGCCCTGGTCCGACCGTCTGCGCGAGCAGGCCGTCTGCTTCTCCGAGAGCATGTCCCAGGCCCTGGAAGTGGTCCGCCTGAGCCAGGACCGCGACCGGCGCATGGCCGAGCTGGACCGCGTGCTGGCCTTCTCGCGCATCTTCGGCTCCACGCGCGAACTCTCCAAGATCCTCGAACTGCTGCTCTCCTGCGCGCGCGAACTCAGCGCCTGCCAGGCCTCGGTGGTCACGCTCTACACGCCCGCCGGCGAAAGCCACGAGGCCTGGGCCGGCCACTGCCTGGCGGAGCCCGTCCTCCAGCGCCTGGTCCAGGGGCTGCGCGAGCGCTTCGGCCACCGCTTCTTCGCCCGGGCCCGCCCGGAGGTCCACGAGCGGCTGGACTCGCTGGACGCGGAGCATCCTCTGCGCTTCCTGGCCGACGAAGGCGTGGCCCAGAGCGCCGTGGTGGTGCCGCTGGTCTTCGGCTACCGGATCCTCGGGCGCCTCTACCTGCTGGACTCCACCGAGCGCCTGCTGCACCGGGACACCCTGCGCCTGCTGATGCTGCTGGCCCAGGAGGCCTCCATCGCCATCGACCAGGGCCGGGCGATCCGCGAGCTGCAGGAGCTGGCCTTCGTGGATCCACTGACCCGCGTCTTCAACCGCAACTACTGGATCCAGCGCTTCGAGGAGGAGCTGGTGCGCGGCGAGCGGCGCGCCCAGCCGCTCTCGCTGATTATGATCGACATCGACCACTTCAAGGCCTACAACGACACCTACGGCCACCTGGTGGGCGACGAGGTGCTGCGCATGGTGGCCCAGGTGATCCGCTCCTGCCTGCGCGAGGTGGACGTGGTGGGCCGCTTCGGTGGCGAGGAGTTCGGCGTGCTGCTGCCGGACACGGACGAGGGCGGCGCGGACTTCGTGGCCGAGCGCATCCGCATGATGGTCCAGCGCCTGGACCTGGGCCGCCCCAGCTCGCCCCTGGGCGGGCTGACCATCTCGCTGGGCTTGGCCTGCGCGGGCGGGCAGCGCCTGACGGTGGAGGAGTTGATCCGCCAGGCGGACACGGCGCTGTTCGTCTCCAAGGAGCAGGGCCGCAACCGGGTGAGCATCTATTCCACTGAAGGTGTGCGGCAGTCCCCCGAGCTGCCGCCGGATCCGCCCCCGGACAGCCCGCCGGGCACGCCGCTGGTCAGCATGAGCGACTTCCTGTTCCAGACGGCGGACCGGCTGGGCGGGACGCGCGAGCAGCGGCCCATGGGCGCCCAGCTGGGCTTCCAGATCCTGGTGCTGGGGGGCGCGCCCCACGAGCACCTGCCACTGGTCCACCTCTTCGATTCGCTGGGCTACCACACGGTCCTGGAGCAGCCCGACACCCCGGGCGCCCAGGTGCTGGAGCCGCTGGGCCAGTCCCGCCCCGACCTGGCCGTGCTCGACCTGGAGTCGCCGCCCGCCGGTCTGGACGGACTGATCCAGCTGCGCGAGCTCAAGACCCGCGACCCGCTGCTGCCCGTGGTCGTGCTGGCCGGCCAGGACGGCATCGAGAGAGCCGTGGAGGCCATCCGGCTGGGCGCCGACGACTACCTGCTCAAACCCTACGGCGCCAAGGAGATCCGCATCTGCGTGGAGAAGGCCTTCAGCAAGCGCTTCCGCATGCTGCAGGGCGACCGCCAATCCACCCGCTCCTCCAACCTGAGCGTGGACCTGAACCGCGCCTCGGAGGAGGTGCGGCGCGAGTTCGTGCGCAGCGCCCAGGAGCTGCGCATCATGCAGGAGTTCAACCGGCGCAGCCTCGAGCATCCCACCCAGGGCGCCCTGATGCTGGATTCCCAGCGTCGCCTGTTGCAGATCAACCGGCTGGCCTGCGAGATGCTGGGGCTGGAGGAGAGCGCGGGCACGGGCCGTTCGCTCTTCCACGCCGCCCCCTCGCTGGACAATCCCCGCCTGGCCAACGCGCTGACCCATGTGGAGCAGACGGGCGAGGCCGTGGACATCAACGATTTCTGGCTCAAGGCGCCAGGCACCGAGGCCAGCGCCCTGCACAAACTGCGCTTCATCCCGGTCTTCCTGGAGACGGGCGAGACCCTGCTGCTGCTATTGCTGGAAAACATGCGCGACCGCCGCTTGATCCGCGAAGAGGGCCGCCGGCTGCGCATGCGCATCGCGCGCGAGATCCACGGACGCATCGCCCAGCACTTGCAGGTGATCACCGGCCGGGCGGAACTGGCCGAACTGGGCGCGACGACGGATCCCCATTCCCTGCAACAGATCCAGCACGCCGCGCGCCGCGTCAGCCAGATTCTGGGCGAATTGGGGGCCGATCTTCCCGACGAACCCCCGGCGACCCCTTGACAAGCTCCTTCGCATCCGCTTACTTTTGGGCCTTTGAAATCGCACGGGGCATTAGCTCAGTTTGGTAGAGCGCTTGACTGGCAGTCAAGAGGTCAGCGGTTCGACCCCGCTATGCTCCATGGTTCTTGATCTTTCAGCCCTGGCGCTGTAGATTGGGGCCCTGTTCTACGCGAGAGTAACTCAGTTGGTAGAGTACCACGTTGCCAATGTGGTTGTCGCGGGTTCGAACCCCGTCTCTCGCTTGCGCTGGCGTCCGCTTCGGCGGACGCTTTCGTTTGGCGGCGTAGCCAAGTGGTAAGGCAGAGCTCTGCAAAAGCTCGACCACCAGTTCAAATCTGGTCGCCGCCTCTTTCCAAGTCCCGGTTTTGCCGGGACTTTTTTTGTGGGCGCGCCCCGCGGTCACGCAAGCTGCGCAAGTGGCTCAAGACGCTCTTCCCAACAGCGGATAAGTCTTGTCGGGGCCACCGGCAGAAGGCATATTCAGCCCGCCCTGAACATGGCTCGGGACACAACCTGTTGCAATCCCCCCCCGGTGCGTGCGCTCCGTCCGCCGCGCCGCGCTGTGCGTTTGGGAAGTTGGCAGCACAAGACCTTGGTGGGCATGGACAAACGAATCTCCAGCCAACGGCTTGCGGAGGCCCCGCTGGCCCCGGCCCACTGGCTGGAGCTGCGGGAAGGGCTGGACGCCCGGCCCAACGGTGAGTCCCTGGCCCGGCTGGCCGAGACCCACGCCCCCCTGCTGCTGGCCCTGCTGCGGCGGGCGGGCAGCGCCGCCGCCCACCCCGCGGACTGTCCGCGCTCGGCCCGCGAGGCCGTCGAGCGTCTGGGTCTGCCCGAATCCCATCGCCTGCTGCACGCCCTGCTGCTGCTGATCCAGCCCTGTCCGGACGCCCCCGGCTCCCGTGCCCAGGCCTGCCGCCGCGCCGCGCGCCGCCTGCTGGAGCAGGTGCCGGCGGCCGAGTACCGGCCGGGCGAACTGGAGCGGACCCTGCTGCACCTGCTGGAGTGGGCCGGCCAGTGCGCGGCCGCCGCGGGCGCGGAGCCCCCGGCCGGGCAGCTGGGCCCCTGGCTGCTGGACAGCCTGGGTGGGGCTGCGGGCCTGCATCCCGAGCTGACGGCCGCCCTGCTGGCGACCTCGGCGCCGGCGGACTCCGACCCCACGGCGGCCCGGCGGGGCGACCTGCTGCGCGCGGCCTGGAAGCTGGGCGCCGCGGAGACGACGGAGCTGCCCATCGACGAGGCCCTGGCCCGGCGGCTGGGTTTGCCGGCGCGACCCGCCGGAGGCCGGCATGCCTGAGCCGGGAGTGGATCTGCGCCGCCTGCTGCAACGCGCCCTGGATTCCCTGCTGGCCGGCGGCCAGCCGTCGGACCTGGAGCTGGTGCTGCTGCGCTCGGATCACGCCCTGCGCGCCCAGGACGGCCTGATCCGCGACTTGCGCCAGTCCCTGGGCGAGCACATCGACGAGCTGCAGGCGCAGCTGGACCAGCTGGCCGCGCTGCGCGGCGTGGGCGCACTGCTGGCGGCCTGGACCGACAGCGAGAGCCTGTTCGACCGGCTGCCCGGCGAGCTGCGCCGGCTCTTCGGGGCCGACAGCGTCTCGCTCTACCTGCTGGACATGGAACATCAGCAGTTGGAAATCGTGGGCGCGGACCCCGCCGACGAGCCGCGCAACACGCGCGCCCTGCCCCTGGAGCGCGGCACGGCGGGCTGGGTGGTGCGCCACGGGCGCGGCCGCCTGGTGCCGGACTGCCGGCTGGATCCCGTCTTCCTGGAGCTGGCCCCCTCGGAGGACGCGCCCTTCCGGACGCCGGGCTGCCTGCTCTGCGCGCCGCTGCAGGTGGGCGGACAGGTCCTGGGTGTGGTCAACGTCTCCCACGCCGAGCCCGGCCGGCTGGACGCCCGGGACGAGAACCTGCTGGGCCTGCTGGCGCCCTTCATGGCCCAGGCCCTGGCGCGCACGCGCCTGCAGGACGGCTTCCGGCTGCGGCTGGGCGAACAGACCCGCGAACTCCAGGACGTGCGCGAGTTCTTCCAGAGCATCATCAACTCCAGCGACGACCTGATCGTGGTGCTCAGCCCGGACTACGAGATGATCCTCATCTCCACCGTGCTCGAGCGCTTGCTGGGAGTGCCGGTGGGCCGGCTGCTCAACCAGCCCGTGGAGCACGAACTGCTGGACGAGGCCACGGGCGCCGAGCTGCGCGGCCTGCTGGGCCAGGGCGAGTGCCTGCGCGACCGCGACGTGCTGCTGCACCACGCCGACGGCCGCGACCTCCACGCCTCGCTCAACGCCAGTCCGATCCTCGGGCCGGCGGGCGAGCGCCTGGGCCACCTCTGCATCTTCCGCTCCATCGAGCGGCGCATGCGCACGCACCACGAGCTGACGCGCCTCAACACCCGGCTCAACCTGCTCTTCGAGGCCGCCGTGGACCTGGGTTCCAGTCTGGACCTGCCCCAGGTGCTGGAGCGCAGCCTGGCCTGGATCCACCGCCTGATCGAGGCCGACGAAGCCAGCCTGCTGCTGCTCAGCCCGGACGGCCGCAGCCTGACCCGCCTGCGCGCCGGCCAGCCGCCGGAGGAGGGGATCGCCCTGGGCGAGTGCCCCGAGGGCCTGGTGGTGAGCCAGCTCAAGCCCCTGCTGCTGGCCGAGCCCGCCGCCGTGCGCCAGTTCCTGCCCGAGGCCGGCGGCCGCCTGCAGAGCTGCATCATGGTCCCCATGCGCGTGCAGGACTCGGTGCTGGGCATCCTGCGCGTGGACAGCCACAATCCGGACCGGCTCTTCACGCACCAGGACCTGCGCCTCTGCTCGACCTTCACCAACCAGGCCGCACTCTCCATCGAGAACAGCCGGCTCTACGCCGCCACCCGCCGGGAGAGTTCGCGCCTGCTGGGCCTGCTGGACCTCTCGCGGCGCATCCGCGACCTGCGCACCAGCCAGGCCATCCTGGCCCAGTTCGGCCAAACGGCCCTGGACCTGGCCGGCGTGCAGGCCGTGGTGGCCTGGGAGTACCGGCGCAACGAGCACCAGCTGCGGCGCGCCTGCCTGCTGGGCAAGGACCTGAGCCTCGAGCCCGGCGAGAGCGTGCTGCCCGCCAGCCTGCCCGGGGACGACCCCCTGCCCTACCTGCTGGGCAACCGGGAGCGCCGCCTGCGCTACAAGCCGCTGCCCGAGCAGCTGCCGCCCTGGGCCCCCGCCGTGCGCGGCCGTGCCGGCGCCGCCTCGCTGCTGGCCGTGCCTGTGATGGACGAGGGCGAGGTCTACGGCCTGCTGCTGGTCTACGGCGACGAGCGCCACCCGCCGCTGGAGGAGGAGGAGAGCTTCATCAGCGTGCTGGCCCTCCAGGCCGCGGCGGCCATCCACAGCCAGCGGCTGCTGATGGAGAACCAGACGGCGCGCGAGTTCCTGACCAGCGTGGTGACCTCCGCCACTGATGCCATCGTCGTGACGGATCGGGTGGGGCGGATCACGCTCTTCAATCCCGGCGCGGAGAGCATGCTGGGCCTCTCGGCCACGGACATGGTGGGCCGGCACGCCCCGGCCCTCTACCCGGAGGCCGGCGCGCTGCTGACGGACATGCGGCGCGCCATGCGCCAGGGCCAGGACCACCTCACCTTCGAGACCAACCTGCGGGCCCGGGATGGGCGACAAGTCCCCGTCCAGCTCTCGCTCAGCTGGATGCGCGACGCGCGCAACCGGATCACCGGCGTGCTGGGCGTGGCCAAGGACATCCGCGAGCTCAAAAAGCTCGAGCAGACCCGGCTGGAGGCCGAGCGCCTGAGCGGCATCGAACGCATGGCCGTCACAGTCTCCGACAAGATCAACACGCCGCTCTCCGTCATCCTGGCCCAGCTGGACATGGTGCGTCTGCTGCAGAAGGATCTGGGACCCGGCGCCCTGGAGGCCCTGCAGTCGGTGGAGAACCAGGTGGTGGTGATCAAGGCGATCCTCGACCAGCTGAACGAGCTCAAGCACGCCCGGATCAAGGCCTACGCCTTGCCCAACGTGCACATGTACGACCTGGAGCAGGCCGAGCGCGCGCAACCCGAAGCGGCGGCGCGGCCCGAAGCGCCGCTGCGCGACGAGTCTCCCGGACGCGAGCCGGGAGCGGCGGAGCCCGACCTGCACGCCCGGCCCCTGCCCCGACCCCTGCGGCGCAAGGCGCCCCATGGCCGCGGGCGCTCCGATCCCTCCTGACCCGCCGTCCGGCCCGGCGCGTTGCGATTTGACGACGGCGGGCGTAAGTTGCCCACGCCCGACAGGCCGTTGGGCGCACCAAACCCCGGGGCCCGATGGACGCTCAAGCAACCCGCAGCGTGATGGTGGTGGAGGACAACGACGACTACCGTCGGGTGCTGGCCCAGTTCCTCGAGTACTACGGCTTCGCGCCCGTCCTGGACGCGGCGGACGGCCAGGCGGCCTGGGATCTCCTGCAGACCTGCTCCGTGGACCTGCTGATCACCGACATCAACATGCCGCGGATGAGCGGAATCGAATTGATGGAAAAAGTCCGCGCCAAGCAGCCGGCCTTGCCCATCATCGTGATCACGGGCTACGCCCAGGAATTGCACCATCTGGCGCCCTTCGATGTCCAGGCCACATTGATCAAACCCTTCAAGATGCCCCTGCTGGATGCCGAAATACGACGCATCTTCAGTCAGGGGAACGCATGAAGGGTCGCATCCTGATCATCGACGACTATCCCGGCGTGCGGGAGACCCTGGGCGCGTTCCTGTCCGCCCTGGGACACGAGGTGCTGCTGGCCGGCGACGGCCCCGAAGGCCTGCGCCTGCTGGCCGAAGAGCATCCCAGCCTGCTCTTCCTGGACATCGTGATGCCCGGCATGAGCGGCCTGGAGGTGATCCGGCGCATCCGCGAGATCCACTCCAGCGTGCCTGTGGTGATGATCACGGGCCACGACGCGCCGGAGATCGCCCGCGAACTGCTGCTGGCCGGCGCCACGGACTTCATCCGCAAGCCCCTCAACCTGGACTACGTGCAGCGCGTCACCGAGGCCTGTCTGGCCAAGCAGCCGCGCCCGCGCGACGCCTGATCCACCGGAGACCCGATGTTCCCCCAGCCTTCCGCCTGCCTGCGCGTCACCCTGGAACACGACGCCGTGCACGAAGTCCCCGCCGGCACCCTGGTGGGTTCGCTGCCGGGCGCAACCGCGCTGTGCGCCGGACTGGAGCCCGTGGCCGCGCTGGTCAATCACGACCTGGTCTCGCTCTCCTATCCGCTGGAGATCAACGCGCGCGTGCGCTTCCTGACCCTGGCCGACGCCCACGGCTGGCGCGTCTACCAGCGCTCGCTCTCCTTTTTGACCGCCCAGGCCCTGCGCGAGTGCTTCCCCGCGGCCGTGGTCTCCCTGCAGCACTCGCTGGGCCAGGGCCTGTTCTGGAGCTTCCGCAACAACGCCCACGACGGGATCAGCCCGGAGCAACTGGACGAGCTGCGCTCCGTCATGCGCGGGCTGGTGGAGCGCGACCTGCCCATCGAGCGCCGCAAGGTCTCCTTCGAGGAGGCCATCGAGCAGTTCCAGGCCGCCGGGCAGACGGACAAGCTGGACCTGCTGCGCTTTCGCAACCCGCCCCACGTGGTGCTGCACGCCTGCGCGGGCTTCACCGACCTGGCCCACGGCCCGCTGGTCTCACGCACGGGGCTGCTGGAGCGCTTCGACCTGGTGGAGTACGAGCGCGGCTTCGTCCTGAACCTGCCCACTCCGCGTCCGCCCCACCAGGTGGAGGAGCTGGAGCGCCAGCCACACCTGTTCCAGATCTATCAGGAGCACAAGGAGTGGGGCCGGATCCTCGGCGTGAACACCGTGGGCCGCCTCAACGAGACCATCGCAACGGGGGAGATCGAGGCCTTCATGCGGACGGCCGAGGCCCTGCACGAGCTGAAGATCGGCCGGATCGCCGAACGCATCGTGGCCCGGCGCGCCGAGCTGCGCCTGCTGCTCATCGCCGGACCCTCCTCGGCGGGCAAGACCACCTTCGCCAAGCGCCTGACCACGCACTTGACCGTCCACGGCCTGCGCCCCGTGGTGCTGGGCACGGACGACTACTTCGTGGGTCCGGAGCAGACGCCCCGGGACGAGGACGGCAAGCTGGACTTCGAACACGTGGAGGCCGTCGACCTGCCCTACTTCAACGAGAGCCTGGCCCGGTTGACGGAGGGCCAGGAGATCGAGGTGCCGACCTTCAACTTCCAGACCAAGCAGCGCGAGTTCCACGGCCGGCGCATCCGGCTGGAACCCGACCAGCTGCTGATCGTCGAGGGTATCCACGGGCTGAACCCGCTGCTCAGCGCCATGGTCCCGGCGGAGCGCAAGTTCCGGATCTTCGTCAGCGCGCTGACCCAGCTCAACCTGGACCGCAACAACCGCATCTCCACCACGGACAACCGCCTGATGCGCCGGATGGTGCGCGACCACCGCTACCGGGGCCACTCGGCGCTGGACACCCTGCGCAGCTGGGCCAGCGTCCGGCGCGGGGAGGAGCGCTGGATCTTCCCCTTCCAGCGCGAGTCCGAGGCCACCTTCAACTCCGCCCTGGACTTCGAACTGGCCGTGCTCAAGCCCAAGGTCGAGCCGCTGCTGATGCAGATCAAACCCTCGCATCCGGAGTACGCCGAGGCCCGCCGGCTGGCCCAATTCCTCTACAATTTCCTGGCCGTGGAGGACCGCAGCGTGCCGCGCACGTCCATCCTGCGCGAGTACATCGGCGGCAGCGCGTTCAAGTACTGAAGCCGGACCGCGGGTCCGGTCGGCAGCGGAATCCCGGGCCCGCCGGGACCGCAGAATGTGCCGCGGCGATGGACACCGGCCGCTCCTCTTTCCTACCTTGCAGCCGCTGGAGCCGCCGCCCGTCTCGCAGGCGAGCGCAGCCGGTCTCCGTCGGGAGTGATCAATCTGTCTGGAGGATGCAGGCATGTCTCTTGAAGCCCTGGGCATGGTGGAAACCAAGGGCCTGGTGGGCGCCATCGAAGCGGCGGATGCCATGGTCAAGGCCGCCAAGGTGGAGCTGATCGGCCGGGAACAGGTGGGTGGCGGCTACGTGACCGTGATGGTCCGCGGCGACGTGGGCGCGGTGAAGGCCGCCACGGACGCCGGTGCCACGGCCGCCGAGAAGGTGGGCGAGGTGGTGTCGGTCCACGTGATTCCGCGTCCCCATGCGGAAGTGGAACTGATCCTCCCGCGTCGGTCCTGAAACGGAGCGCGCCGCCCACACCGGCGGCGCGTGTTTTTTCCATGGATGAAGCACTGGGCTTCGTGGAAACCCGTGGTCTGGTGGCCGCCATCGAGGCCTGCGACGCCATGTTGAAGGCGGCGCGCGTGCGTTTGGTGCAACGCCAGGTGGTGAATCCCGCCCTGATCACCATCTGCGTGGAAGGCGAGACCTCCGCCGTCCAGGCGGCCGTGGATGCCGGAGCCCGGGCCGCCGAGCGCGTGGGCCGCGTGGTCTCCGTCTTGGTGATTCCCCGTCCCGCCGCCGGCGTGCGCGCCCTGGCGGGCTCGCTGGAACGGGAGGCTTGGTCTCCCGCGGATCCGCTTCCCGCCCCGGGTCCCACGCCCGCGACGACCCTCCGGCACCCGGCCACGCCGGAGGACCTGCGGGCCCTGCCGGTGCGCGAACTGCGGGCCCTGGCCCGTCGCCTGCCGGGCTTTCCCCTGGGTGGTCGGCGCATCTCCCAGTCCACGCGCGAGGAACTGCTGGGCCATCTGGGCCACCTGCTCTTCTCCCGCTGACGCCTCCCCCTCGGGCCGGGCGGACGAGCGCAGCGGCGGACCCGGTTGCTGACAGGCACTCACGACATCCACTCGCGCCCGATCGCAGGCCGGGATCCGACCCGGCGGGTTCGGGCGCTTCGGCAGGAAGGGGGGGGGACATGCCGCGCTGTTCGCACCCGCACGTGTCCGCCGGATTGCGCGCGGCGCTCGCGGCCTTGCTCCTGATCCTGCTGCTGGCGACGCAGGCCACGGCGGGACCCGCCACGGACTGGGTCTTCCGCTGCGCGGACGCGGCCACGGCCCGGCGCCTGCTGGAACCCGCTTCGACTCTCCGAGGGCACCTGCCCGCCGGCGCCCGGCTGGAACAGGCCCTGCCCGGTACACCACCTCCCGAACTGGCGGCCGTCCTGCGCCTCAGCCTGCCGGCGGAGGCTTCACTGGCCGAAGTCTTCAAGCACGTGCAGGCGGAGGCCGCGCCGCACTGGCTCGAGTCCGCCCCCCTGCGCCAGACCGACCGCCTCCCCGACGACCCCCTCTACAGCCAGCTCTGGTCCCTGCCCCAGATCCAGGCCCCGGCGGCCTGGGATCTTCACGTGGGTCAGGGGGAGGTGTTGCTGGCCGTGGTGGACACGGGCGTCGAGCTGAGCCATCCCGACCTGGCCGGAGCCCTCTGGACCAACCCGGTCGAGAGCACGGGCCTGGCCGGCGTGGACGACGACGGCAACGGCATCGTGGACGACCTGCACGGCGCCGACCTGCTGGACGGGGATGGCGATCCCAGCCCCGCCGCCGGCGACCAGAGCCACGGCACGCACACGGCGGGCACGGCGGCCTGTGTCACGGACAACGGCGCGGGCCTGGCCTGTCCGGCCTGGAGCGCCCGCCTGCTGGCCGTGCGCGCCGGCCACCAGAGCACGGTGAGCCGCGGCGTGGAGGGCATCTGGTACGCGGCCCAGGCCGGCGCGCGGATCATCAGCTGCTCCTGGGGCGGCGACAGCCGCTCCACCTACGAAGACGAGGTGATCCAGGCCGCCCGCGCGCTGGGCGCCCTGGTGGTGGCCTCGGCGGGCAACGACGGCACGGAGCGCCTGCACTACCCGGGGGCCTACGACGGCGTGCTCTGCGTGGCGGCCTCCACGCCCGAGGACACGCGCCTGGCGGGCAGCCAGGTGGGCTGGTGGGTGGACCTCTGCGCTCCGGGCAGCGCCATCCTCTCCAGCGTGATTGGCGGGGGCTACGGCTTGAAGAGCGGCACGTCCATGGCCACGCCGCTGGCGGCCAGCCTCTGCGCCCTGGCCTCCAGCCGCTTCCCGGGCGAGACAGGCGACCAGCTGCGCGAGCGCGTCAAGGCGGGCTGCGACAACGTGGACGAACAGAACCCCGGCCTGGAAGGCAAGCTGGGCAGCGGGCGGCTCAACGCCTGGCGCACCCTGAGCCAGTCGCCGCGGGCCGTCCAGTTGGAGGGCTTCGTCGTGGCGGACGCCGACGCGGACGGCGTGGCCGAGCCCGGCGAGGCCGTCCAGGTCCGGCTGCGGGTCCGCGCGCTGCTGGGCACTTTCGGCAGTCTGCAGGCCGCCTGCTTCCTGCAGGCCGGCGAGGGCACGCTCCAGGATGGCCTGATCCAGCTGGGCGCCCTGTCCCAGGGCCAGCTGGTGGAACCGACGGACGCTTTTTCCCTGACCCTGGCCAGCGGGCTGGAACCCGGCCAGGACCTGCGCCTGCACCTGCTCTTCACGGCGGAGGGCGGCTTCAGCCAGGGCGCGGACCTGCTGCTCCGCGTGGCACCCACCTACGTCACCCACGACAATTCCCGCCTGCAGCTCAGCGTGGGCGGCGCGGGCGTGCAAGGCTACTACGATTTCGAGCAGAACCAGGCCGTGGGCGACGGCCTGCGCTGGCCGCCCGGCTCGCCCTCGCATCTCTATCACGGCAGCCTGCTGCTGGCGCTGGCCGACGGCCAGGTGGCCCACAACGCCACCATGGTGCCCGGCGATCCGGCGGAGCTGCTCAGCCTGCCCGGCGGCGAGATCCGCCGCGAGGAGAACGCCGGCGCGCTGCACAGCGAGGCCGAGTTCTCGGCCACGGGTCTGGCGGGCCTGCGCGTGCGCCAGGACGTCCACAGCTGGCCGGACGCGGATTGGGTCCTTCTGCGCTGGACGCTGCAGAACACGGGCAGCCAGCCCCTGAGCGGCCTCCAGCCCGGCCTCTGGCTGGATCTGGACGTCGCCGGCAGCTACAACAACGACACGGGCGGCTGGGACAGCCAGACCGGCACGGGCTGGATCACGGACGCCGGCGGCCTTGAAGTAGGCGCGCGCTGGCTCTCCGAGGCGGCCTGGGCCTACCGGCTCTGCCACTGGAGCGAGTGGTCGGGTTTCGGGCTGGAGGACGGCGAACTCTTCGGCTGGCTGAACGCCGGTTTCGGACAGACGGCCACGGAGACGCCCGCCGACCAGCAGATCCTGCTGGGCGCCGCGCCGCTGGATCTGGCGCCCGGACAGCAGCGCGAGCTGGCGCTGGTTTTGTGCGCGGGGTCCGACCTGGAAGCCCTGCGCGCGGCGGGCCAGGCCGCGCTTGACCAGTGGGAGGCCCTGGACCTGTCCGGGGAGCCCGCGCCCGGGCGGCCCGGCGGCCTGGAACTGGGCGTGGCGCCCAATCCCTTCAATCCGGACACTCGCTTCCAGGTAACGCTGCCCCGGCCGGGCGCGCTGGGCTGGCGCGTCTACGATCTGCGGGGCCGGCTGGTGCTGGAGGGCCGGCGCGCGGCGCTGCCGGCGGGGCTCTGGACGGAGCGGCTGGCCCTGTCAGGGCAGGCGAGTGGACTGTATCTTCTGGTGGTGGAACAGGGCCCGCTCCAAGCGGCGGAGCGCCTGCTGCTGATACGCTGAGTGTGTTGCGGAGGTGGGTCATGATCGGCACGGGACGGGTTGGTGCGGTGCTTCTCCTGCTGGCGATGGCCGGGAGCGCGGGAGCCGTGGAGCTGCGGGGCACCCTGCAGGGCAAGCGCGTGGTCCGGGCCGACGAATCCCCGCTGCTCATCCCCGCCACGCTGACGGTGCCCGCGGGCGCCAGCCTCTGGCTGGAACCCGGCGTGAACGTGCGCCTGGGCGAAGGTGCCTGCCTGGTGGTGGAGGGCGAGCTCCACGCGCTGGGTGAGAAGCGGGCCCCCATCCGTTTCGAGCCCCAGGTCGAAGGCCAGCGCTGGGGCAACGTCAAGCTCCTGGGCGACAAGGACCTGCCCTGCTACGACGGCGACGGCCGCTACCTGGACGACTCCGGCGGCAGCCGCCTGCTGTTTTGCGAGTTCCGCTCCGGCGGCCAGGTGGTGGACGACCAGTACGACGGCGGCGCCGTCTACCTGAACGGCAGCGCGCCCATCATCCGCGACTGCCTCTTCCTGGGCAACAAGGCCGACCGCGGCGGCGCCCTGGTGGCCTACAACTTCGCCACCCCGCTGATCGAGTCCTGCACCTTCGAGGGCAACGAATCGCTGCTGGACGACGGCGGCGCGCTCTACTGCTTCTTCTACAGCGACGCCCAGATTCTGCGCAACTTCATCGTGCAGAACCGCTCCGCGCGCCACGCGGGCGGCCTCTACATCTCGGTCTCCAACCCGCTGGTGAAGGAGAACGCCTTCATCGACAATTCGTGCGTGGGCTGGGGCGGCGCCATCTATGTCTCCTCGTCCAGCCCGCGCATCCTGGACAACGCGCTCTACGAGGCCACGGGGGAGGACCGCTCCACGGGCCTGGTCTTCCAGACCGACTGCCGGCCGGAGGTGAAGGGCAACAGCCTGCAGTCCGGCGGCGTGGAGGTCTACGGCCTGAATCTGGCCGAGGACCTGGACCTCTCCGGCAACTGGTGGGGCACCACCGACGAGTTCCTCGTGCAGGGCAAGGTCCAGCAGCGGGGCCGCGGCCAGGACCGCAAGCTGGTCACCGCCCCCTGGCGCGACCGCCCGGTGGCCAACCTGCTCACCCAGCCGGTGGAGATCCTCAGCCTGCACGCCATGGGCGACCGCAATTGGGCCGACACCCTGGCCTTCGATCTCTGCGACCAGGCCGTGGCCCGCATCCAGATCGGCGCCGTGGACCGCAACCGCTACGCCTTGGACCAGACCAGCGCCGAGGTGCGCGTGCTGGAGCGACCCGAGGAGGCCCTCACGCTGATCTTCCTGGAGACCGAGAAGGCCAGCGGGATCTTCCGCGCCCGGCTGGCCCTCAACCGCTCCGAAGAGGACACGCCGCGCCTGAATGTGCGGGTGGGCGAGCACGTGCTCTTCACCTCCACGGCCAATCGCGAGCTCAAGCGCCTCTACCGCGTGGACGAGGCGCGGCCCGTGGTGCACCAGCTGGCCGTGCTCTCCGACCCCGACCCCACCCACCTGGTGGCGGACACCCTGCGATTGGGCTGGCAGTACTTCAGCCTGCTGGGCGTCGACCAGCAGGCCTGGCAGCTCCAGGTGGCTTCGGACTCCAGTTTCACCCCGGCGGACCTCTGGGATTCCGGCCCGCGGCCGGCCGCGGCCCAGTCGCGCAGCCTGAGCTACCAGGGGAAACCCCTGGCGGACGGCGAGCGCTATTTCGTGCGCCTGCGCGTCCAGGGCGGCGGCGCCTGGAGCGCCTGGAAGCGCTTCCTGATCCGCAGCGACAACGCCCAGACCACCCTGCGGCTGAATTCCCTGCCCAACGTGCCCGTGCTGCTGGAGCCGGCGGAGAGCGCCCTGCTGCCCACCCTGCGGCCCCAGGTCAAGGCCGGTCCCGTCCGCGACCGCGAAGGCGATCCGGTAGGCTACGAGTTCCAGCTGGCCCAGGACGAGTTCTTCCAGCACGTGCTGGCTGCGACGAATCCCGCCGACTGGCGCGAGGCCAGCTGGACCCTGGAGCGCGACCTGGAGGACGACGGCGGCTACTGGGTGCGCGTGCGGGTCAGCGACGGCTTCGAGGCCGGCGCCTGGAGCGCGCCGCGCCGCTTCTACGTGAACCCCGTCGAGGAAGCCCCGGCGTCCTTCGAGCTGGCCGGCCCCACGGGCACCAGCGCCGACCTGCAGCCCGAGTTCAGCTGGGCCGCGGCGCCGGACCCGGATCCGCTCTCCAGCGTCGAGTACACGCTGCTGCTCAGCGCCAGCGAGGACCTGCGCGAACCGAAGCGCGTGCCGGCGGGCGTCGGACTGGCCCTGCGCCTGAAGGACGAGTTCCCCAACCGCGTGCCCCTCTGGTGGGCCGTGGAGGCCAAGGACAACACCGGGCGCACCACGCGCAGCCGGCGCGCCCTGCGCCTGCTGCCGGATTCCACGCCCTCCACGCCCGTGATCCTCTTCCCCAGCGGGGGCGAGGAGGCGCGGGCCGACCAGACGCCGCGCTTCACGCCCAGCCAGGATCCCTGGCCCCAGGACCGGTTGGTCTACGAGATCCAGGCCATCGCCCAGGGCGGCGAGTTCGCCAAGCCGCTCTTCCACCTGAAGAACCTGCAGGGCCCGGACCTGGCCAGCCAGTCGCTGGAGGCGTGGAGCGAGAGCCGCCTGCTGGCGGAGGACAAGGCCCACAGCTGGCGCCTGCGCGCGCTGGACAACCACGGCGTGGCCTCCGAGTGGTCGGAGCCCGCCACCTTCTGGTACAACCGCTCCAATAGCGCGCCGGGGCCCGTGGTCCTGCAGGCGCCGGCCGACAAGGCCCTCCAGCGCCAGGAGCCCACCTTGAGCTGGAGCGCGGCGACGGATCCCGACCACAGCGATCCCGCCAGCAGCCTGTCCTACGTCGTGCAGCTCTCCCAAGACCCGGGCTTCCAGGGCCGGCTGCTGGAGGAGCGCCTCACCGGCCGCACCGAATGGCTGCCGACGGGTCGGATCGCCGACAACGCGCGCTGGTACTGGCGCGTGCAGGCCCTGGACAACGAGGGCAGCGCCAGCGGCTGGAGCGCGGCACGCCAGTTCGTGTTCAACCAGGCGGACGAGGCCCCCGCCGGGCTGGCCTGGCTGGAGCCCGCCGAGGGCGCCCGGCTCTTCAAACTGGACCAGCTGGAGCTGGCCTGGCAGGCCGCGACGGATCCCGACGTGGACGCCCGGCTGACCTACTCGTGGCAGCTGCTCTCCGCCGCGCAGCCTGCCCAGGTGCTGGCCCAGGGTCAGACCAGCGAGACCCGCGCCACGGCCAAGGCGGCCCTCGCCAGCCGCTCCGACTACCTGCTGAAGGTCAGCGTCAAGGATGAGAGCGGGCTGGAGGCCGGCCTGCCCGCCCGCCGGGTGAGCGTGGACAGCCATCCCAGCGCGCCTGAGCCCCGGGTGGAGAAAGACGAGCTGGGCCTGCCGGACCTGCTGAGCTGGTCGGCCGCCCAGGATCCGGATCCCGCCGACCGCCTGAGCTACCGCGTGGAGATCCAGGATGCGGCGGGCAAGGCCCTGGCCCAGGCGCCGGGCCTGACCGCCACCCAGCTGGCCCTCGGCCGCCTGCCGGGCGTGGAGCGTCTGCCCGAGGATCAGGAACTGCGCTGGACCGTCACGGCGCGTGATCCCCACGGGCTGGAGTCCACGTCCACAGCGGGCCGCTTCTGGTTCAACCGCGCCAACAACGCCCCCAGCGCGCCGGTTTTCACCGCGGAGCTGGGCCAGGGCGGGGCCCTGCGCACGGACCGGCCCAGCCTGGCCTTCACGCCGGGCACGGATCCCGACCACAGCGATCCCCCCGCCAACCTCTGGCACGAACTTCAGCTGGCCACGGCGGCGAACTTCCAGAATGCCGCCACCCAGCGGGTCCCGGCCGGCGAGCGGGCGGTGAGCGGCCTGACCCTGGGCGACAACGCCCGCTGGCACCTGCGCCTGCGCTGCCTGGACGACCAGGGCACGCCCGGCCCCTGGAGCGCGCCGCTGGTCCTGGCTGTCAACCTGCAAGACGAACCGCCCGCCGTGCCGCAGCTGCGCACGCCTGGCGCGGGCCAGAAGCTCTATGACCTGAGCGGCCTGCAGGTGGCCTGGAGCGCCTGCGCCGATCCCGATCTGGACGCGCAGGTGCGCTACCGGGTCACCCTCGAGGACGGCAACGGCGCCCTGCTGCAGAAGAAGGAGACATCGGAGACCGCGCTGCGGCTCACCCAGGCCCTGCAGAACGACCAGGAGCTGCGCCTGACCGTGACGGCCCTGGACGAAACGGGACTCGAAGCCAGTTCGCTGCCCCTGCGCTTCACGGTGGACAGCCGGCCGGGCCCCGTCAGCCTGAGTGGGCGCGCCGGCCAGCTGCTGGGTTCGACCGACGCCCTGGCCTGGACGGAGTCCGCGGATCCCGATCCGGCGGACCGGCTGGTCTACGAACTGGCCTGGTCGAGCACCCGCTCGTTCAGCGACGGGGCCGTCAAGGAGGTGCCGGGCCTGCGCCTGCCCCTGGCGCAGCTCAGCGGCCTGCCGGAGAACGGCGAGGTCTGGTTCCGGGTGCGCGCCCGGGATCCCCACGGCCTGACGGGACCCTGGTCGGAGAGCTGGAACGGCGTCTGGGACGCCGTGAACGAGGCGCCGCGCTGGAGCGGCCGGCTGAGCCCGGCGGGCGGCCTGCAGAGCGCGCCCGTGGTGCTGGGCTGGGACGCGCCCCAGGACCCCGACCGCCGTCCCCAGCGCCTGCAGGTGGAGCTGAACAGCGCGGCGGACGCGGGCTTCCGGGAGGCGCCGCTGAGCCAGAAGGTGGACGCGGCGGCGGGGTCGGCCCCGCTGGCGCTGAAGGAAAACGGCCGGCGCTTCGTGCGCGCCCGGGTGGTGGACCAGGACGGCAAGAGCAGCGACTGGACGCCCGTGGAGGAATACGTGCTGAACGCCCGGGCCGAGGCGCCGGGCACGCCGGGCGGGCTGACGCCCAAGGACGGCAGCCAGGTGGCGCCAGGTTCGCTGACCTTCCGCTGGACGGAAGCCCGCGATCCCGATCCGGGGGAATCCGTCCGCCACGAGCTGGTGCTGGAAGGCCCTGCCGGTGAGCGTCGCGTGCCAGTGTCCGGCGGCACGGCCAGCGTGGAGCTGGAGCCCGGCGTCTGGCGCTGGAGCGTGCTGGCCAGCGATCCCGGCGGCCTGCAGACCCGCTCGGCCGTGCAGCGGCTGACTGTCCAGGCCCCGCCCCCGCCGCCGCCGCCCGCGCGGCCCTGAGCCCAGCCTGACCTGATCCCTGGACGGGCCGACGGATTTTCCGCCGGCCCGTTTTCCTTGCTGCAACCCCGGCCCCGGCGCGGCCGTTGGGACCCCTCCACGAAGACAAGGAGCGGGACCATGGCCAGACGACCGGGCGCGGCGCAGCAGGGGATGCTGGACGGAATGGAATGCTGCCGGCGCCGGGGCCAGCGGGGGGAGGACCTGGCCGCCGACTGGCTGGAGGCGCGCGGCTTCCGGATTCTCAAACGCAACCTGCGGCGCCGCCAGGCCGGCGAAGTGGACCTGCTGGCCGAGCGGGACGGCGTCCTGCACGTGGTGGAGGTGAAGTGCGGGCGCGGGCCGCTGGAGCTGCTGCTGGAGCGCGTGGACGAGCGCAAACTGCGCCTGCTGCTCAAGACCCTGGCCCGCTCGGGCTGGCTGGAGGGCGGCCCCGGCCGGCCGACCCACTGTCGCGTGGACGTGCTGCTCGTGCAGCTGGACCCCCAGGGTCCGCAGCTCCACTTCCTGGAGGATCTCTGTCCGCCCGAGCTGCGCTGGGAGGGTGGGGCGGATGTCTGAGCCGCGGCCGGAGCGTCCGCACCTGCCCCGCGTGCACGCCTGGTTGTTGGGCGGGACGCTGGCCGGGGCGCTGCTCTGGCGCGTGCTGCCCGCCCCGCCGCCCGGGGCCTGGCTGGTGCTGCCCGTCCTGCTGCTGGCTCCCAACCTGCGGCGCGGCGCGGGCAGCCTGCGGCTCGGCCTGGCCCTGCTCCTGCTCTTCTGGCTGACCCACGGCACGCCGAGCGGGGATTCGCGTCCGCCCTCCGCTGCGCCCGCTCCGCGGGCCGACGGATCCCAGAGCGCGGCCCTGCTGCTGCGTCCGCTGGTCGACGGCGGCGAATCCTTAAGCGAGCTGCGCCGGCAATCGGAGGACGGGCCACCCCTGCACCGTCCGCTGGTCTGCGCGGCCTGGGCCTGCCGGGACTCGGGCTGGCAGGCCCTGCCCGGGCGGTTGGAGGTCTGGCCGCGGGAGAGACGCTGCCCGCCCCTGCGCTCCGCGGGCGCGTGGCTGCTGGTGCGTCGGCCCGGGCACGACGAGCCGCTCTGGGAGCCTTTCCGGCCGCCCCCGGCGCCCCACGCCCCCGATCGCCGCGCCCAGGGCTGGAGCCGCGGGCGCTGTGGCCGGCTGGGACTGGACACCACGCGCGTCCTGCTGCGCGCGGTGGCCGGTGCCCCGCCCGTCGCCCCGCCGGGCTGGAGTGCGCGGCTGCGGGCCTGGTGCGCGCGCCGCCTGCTCTGCGGTTCGGGCACAGGCGGTCCCTGGTTGGTGGCCGTGCTGCTGGGGGAAACCGCCTGGCTGCCGCCTTACGACGTCGCCGTCTGGCAGGCGACGGGGCTGGCCCACCTGCTGGCCGTCTCGGGCCTGAACGTGGGCGTGCTGGCCCTCACGTTGGGCCAGGGCCTGGGCCCGCTGCCGGTGCCGGGCCTCGTGCGCGACCTGCTGCTGGCCGGCCTGCTCGGACTCTACGTGCCCCTGGCCGGCAACCAGGTCTCGGTGGAGCGGGCCGTGGGCATGGCCCTGCTGCTGCTGGCCGCGCGCCGCCTGGGCCGTCCGCTGGGCGGACTCTCCGTGCTGGCCTTGGCGGCCACCTGCGCGCTCTGGCTGGATCCGGGCGAGCTGGTCCGCCCGGGCTTCCAGATGAGTTACGGCGCGGTGGCCGGCCTGCTGCTGGGAATGGGCGCCGGCGCCCCGCCGGTGGCCGGCCGGCTGCGGCGCGGGCTGCGCGCCCTGGCCACCGCCCTGCGCGTGACCCTGGCCGCCCAGGCCGGCACGCTGCTCACCCAGCTGGCCTGTTTCGGCGTGCTGCCCCTGAGCGGCGTGCTGCTCAACCTGGCCGCCGTGCCGCTCTCGTCCGCGTTGACCGTGGGCGGCTTTCTCCACCTCTGGCTGCCCCTGCCCGGCGAGCCGCTGGGCGCGCTGAACGAGGTCCTGGCGGGTCTGATCGTCTGGCTGGCCCGGCGCACGCCCGTGCTCAGCCTGAGCTGGGATCCGCACCCCCTGCAACTGCTGCTGCTGGGTCTGGCCCTGGCCGCGCTGCTCTGGCCGGGCGCCCGGTGCCGCTGGAGCTGGCCCCTGGCGGCGGGCCTGACCCTGGCGGCGGCCGACCTGCTGCCCGCGCTGGACCGGCCCCGTTCCGCCGTCTGCCTGCTGGACGTGGGGCAGGGGGACGCGCTCCTGGTGCGCAGCCCCGCCGGACGGGCCGTGCTGGTGGACGCGGGCTGGTCCAATCCCTTCACGCCGGACCGCCGGGGCGCGGAACTGGCCCGGGCGCTGGGCCGCCTGCACGCCGGCCCGCTGGACTGGCTTGTGCTCACGCATCCGGACCAGGACCACCTGGGGGGCGCGGCCGGCCTGCTGGCGGAGATCCCCGTGCGGCGCGTGCTCTGGAACGGCGAGTGGAAGGCCAATGCGCCCCAGGACCGTCTGCGTGCGCAGTTGGAGCGTCAGTCGCTGCCGCTGGTGGAGGCGCGTCCCGGCCAGTGGCTGCAACTGGAGCCGGGCTGGCGGCTGGGCGTGCTGGGTCCGCCGCCGCCGACCCAGGGGCTGGAAGGCAACGAGCGCAGCATCGTGCTGCGGCTCGAGACACCCCGGGACACTCTGCTCTTCACCGGCGACATGGGTCACGAGGAGGAGCGGCGCCTGGCGGACTGGGGCCCCTGGTGGCGGGCCGGCACGCTCAAGCTGGGCCACCACGGGTCGCGCGGCTCCAGCAGCCCGGAGTTGCTGGCGGCGGTGGCTCCCCGCCGGGCCTGGATCTCCTGCGGCCGGGGCAACCGCTACGGCCATCCCCACCCGACGATCCTGGCGCGCCTGTCCGAGCGGGGCGTGGCGAGCTGGCGCACCGATGAACAGGGCTGGCTCTGGCAGGGACTGGAAGCGGACGCGGCCCGGCCGGCACGGGCGCTGCCGCGGCCCCGCCTGCGCTGGCAGCCGGCCGCCGGCCCTCCCTAGCTGCGCGCATCCCGCTCCGCCGGATCCTCCCGGGCGCCAACCGCAGTCCTGGATTCACGGATAGGGAGACGACATGAAACACGGAGTGGTCGGACTGCTGCTGCTGATCCTGCGCGTGCAGGCGGCGCTGCATTTCTCGGAGGACTGGCAGGGAGCCGTTGTCTGGCCGGGCGGCCGGGCGGCCTGGGGCGCGCACCACGTCTGGCTGGCGACGGGCACCACCGACGCAGCGCACGAAGAGGGGTTTCCGGCCGGCGTGGTGGCTGTGATTCCAACCCCGGCGGGGCCCTGGGCCGTGCTGGCGGACGGCCGGCTGGCCGGCCTGGCCGCGGCCTCGCCCCAGATCTGGCAGGCGGACCGGCTCTGTCTGGCCGCGGAAGCCGCCGGACCCGCCGCCTGCTGGCTGCTGGGCGCCGCCAGCCTGCGCCGCGTGGCCCTGCACGGGCTCTCCTCACCGGAGATCCTGGAACTGATTCCCCTGCCCGGCGAGCCGGGGGCGCGCGAATTGCGCGTGGCGGAGGGCCGCCCCTGGCTGCGGCTGGGCGGGCGGATCTGGCGCCTGGGCGGCGGCGGACTGCGCCCCGTGGCGGAGCTTCCGGCGGACTGGCGCGACTGGTGCCCGCGCCAGGACCGCCTGCTGGGGCTGGACCCCGGCGGCCGGCTGCGCTGGCTGGACGACGACGGCGGGCATCCGCCGGTCTTCGATGGGGCGTCCGGCGGGCGACCCGAGTGGCCGTGCTGGCGCCGGCTGCGGGCCACGCCCGCCGGCCTCTGGCTGCAGGACGTGGCGGGGGGCTGGTGGCTCTGGGAGCGGGACGTGGAGCCCCGGGCCGTGCTGCCCGCTCCGGAGGCCGGGGCGCAGTGGCTGCCCGTGCAGCCGGACCTGAGTCTGCGCCAGGATGCCCGGCAGCGCGGCTGGTGGCGGCCGGGACCGGCGGGTTGGCGCGGGGAGCTGGAACTGGAGCGGCCTCCCGCTCTGCTGGATCGCCTGCCGCGCTGGACCTCCGATTGGCGGCTGGCCGCGGACGGCGGGTTGGAGCGGCGGGTGGGCGGGCGCTGGGACCGGGTGCGGCAGGCCCGGGGGCCGCGCGGCCTGCTGCCCGCCGGAGCCGGTCCGCTGCTGCTGGACGCCGAGGGCCTCTGGGCCTACGCGGACGAGGGCGGGTCGCTGGGCGGTTGGCCGGCTCCGGGCCTGCGCTGCGCCGCCCCCCTGGAGGACCACGTGCTGGTGGCGGACAGCGCGGGGCTTCACACTCTCTCCACGGAGGACTCGCCGCCGCGCGAGCTGCACGCGCTGCCCCTGGCGGGCTGCCAGAGCCTGAGCGCCGCGCCGCTCTGGGCGGCGGCCTGGGCCGGGGGCCGGATCTGGCTGCTGGAGCGCTGGAATCCCGCCGCGCCGCGCCTGGTGGACGGGCGGGCCGCGCCGCCGGAGCTGACTGGCCTGCTGCTCCTGGAGGACCGGCTCTTCCTGCTGCAGCCCGACCACGTGCGGGTCTGGAGTTGCGGAGCCGGCCACTGGGAGGAGACGGAGCCGGCGTTGGAACTGCCCGGGGCCCGCTGGGCCTGTGCGCGGGGGGCGGACCGGCTCCTGACCCTGGACGAAGCCGGCTGCCTGCGTCAGTACCGGCTCTGGGACAACCTGCCCGTCCGCGAGGAGTGGCGCCGCGACCTGCCGCTCACCGGCGCCCTGCGGCTGGCCCGGGACAGCCTGCGCGTGACGGGTGCCGCAGGCTGGCTGGATCTGGCCCTGCCCGCGCTGGCGGACCCGCTGCCGCCCGACCGGCCTGCCCGGCTGGCCGCGCGGGCCGCTGGACCGGCCTTGCGCCAGGAGGCCCGGGCCCTGGTGCTGAACTGGCCCGACGCGGGCCGGGCCCCGGCGGTCCTGGTCCTGCACGATCTGCTCGGTCGGCAACTGGCTCGCGTGCCCGTGCAGGCCGGCCGGGCGCGGCTGGAACTGGGAGCGCGGGCGGCGGGCTGCTATTTCCTGAGCGAGCTGGAGGCCGACGGGCGCCTCCGTTCCAGCCAGACGCTGCGCTGGCCGCTGGAGTGGGGGAATTGAACCCAGGCGGGGCCTTTCCCCCGAAGCGGGGCATTTCCCTCGGACGGCAAATGGGATAAGTGGTTGCCGGTCAACTGACTCGCACTTGGCACGGTGTCTGCATTCTCCTCTGGCGTCGGTGTGGGAGCCGACCGGTCTGCGTGGGAGCGGCCTGCGGCAGACAGGGTTTCCCGTGGGAAGCCACGTTTTGTGGGGATGAGTCAGGGCGCGGTGACGCGCCCTCGCTCGTTTTTGGCGCGGCCCTCCGGCCCGGGTCTTGAAGAGCGGCCCGGACCGCGCTACCTTGACCGGGTGGTCAATGACCGCTTGGTCAAGGAGCCGAGATGCCTGTTTCCCTGCCTTTCCCGAATCCCGCTTCCCCGCCGCCCGCGGGGGAGAGTCCGGGCACACCCCTCTGGCATTCGCTGCCCGCCGGCAAGCGCGAACTGGTCGTGCAGGCCGCGGTGGAGGAGTTCGCCAGCCACGGCTACGAGGGCGCCTCCCTCAACACGGTGGTCCGCCAGGCCGGCATCAGCAAGGGCAGCCTGTTCACCTACTTTCCCAGCAAGGCCGTGCTCTTCGACGCCCTGGTGCGGCTGGCCGCGGGCGGCATCCGCGAGGACCTGCGGGCCCTGCGCGACCGCACGCGGCAGGAGAGCTTCGCCCAGCGGCTGGAGGCGCTGGTCCGCACGGGCCTGGACTTCCTCGAGCAGCGGCCCCAGTTGGCGCGCATCTGGTTTCGCGTGCTGCCCGGCAGCCAGGTGCCGCTGGGTCGCCGGCAAGTGGAGGCTCTGCGCCGCCGCAGCCGGGACTTCCTGGAGGAGCTGATCCGCGAAGGCCAGGAGCGCGGCGAGCTGCGCGGGGACCTGGAGGCCGGCCGGCTGGCCTTCCTGCTCAACCTGCACCTGGAAGCCCTGCTCAACGCTTGGCAGGAGCGGGACCAGCAGCTCGAGGTCGAGCCCGGCCCCGGGCGCGAGGAGCTGGTGCGCGATTTTCTGGCCCTGACCCTGCGCGGCATGGCCCACCAACCGGAGGGCGCCGCATGAGCGCGCGGCTGCTGATCCTCGAACTGCCGCCCGGAGCCGAGCCCGGCGCCGAGCTGTTGCGGCGGCTGGAGGAGGCGGAGCTGGACTACCAGCACATCCAGGCGGACTGGACGAGTTTCCTGCGCGTGCCCTGGCCCGCGGGCGGACGGCGGGCGGATGACGAAGCGCCGGATGCGGCGGCCTGGCGGCTGCCGGGCGTGCGGCGGGCCTGGTGGCAACCGGAACCCTTCGTGCTGGCCGGACGCGCCTGGCAGGCGGCGGACAGCTGCCTCGAGGCCCGCGGGCACCGGCTGGGCGGCGGGGATCTGCAGCTGATCGCTGGTCCCTGCAGCGTGGAGAGCCTGGAGCAGATGCGCGAAGTGGCGGCCGCGGCGGCTGCGGCCGGCGCGGGTTGGCTGCGCGGCGGCGCCTTCAAGCCCCGCACCAGTCCCTACCACTTCCAGGGGCTGGGGGCCGCGGCCCTGGACCACCTGCGCCGCGCGGCCGACGAGCACGGCCTGGCCGTGATCACCGAGCTGCTGGATCCCCGCGACCTGGCGCGCGTGGCCGAGCACAGCGACGTGATCCAGGTGGGCTCGCGCAACGCGCAGAATTATCCGCTGCTGAAGGAGCTGGGCCGCTGCGGCCGACCCGTGCTGCTCAAGCGCGGCTTCGGCAGCACCCTCGAGGAGACTGTGTTGGCCGCCGAGTACGTCATGAGCCACGGCAACCCCCACGTCGCCCTCTGCGAGCGCGGCATCCGCTCCTTCGAAAGCGCCACGCGCTTCACCTTCGACATCAACGCCCTGCCCTGGCTGAAACAGCGCGTCCATCTGCCGCTGGTGGCGGATCCCTCCCACGGGACGGGGGACGCGACGCTGGTGCCCGCCGTGGCCCGGGCGGCGCTGGCCGCGGGCGCCGACGGCATCATGCTCGAGATCCATCCGCGGCCCGCCCAGTCCTTCAGCGACGCGGCCCAGGCCCTGACCCTGGACGCCTTCGCCGGGCTGGCGCGCCAGCTGCTGAGCCTGGACCGCTTCCTCAAGGCCGAGTGTGGCGCCGCGCGGGAGGCGGGTTCGTGGACCTGAGTTCCGCCCGGCGCGCCATGGCGGAGTGGTTGCGGGCCTGCGGCCCGGGGCCGCAGGAAGGCTTCGTGGCCGCGCCCGCCCTCGCGCCCCCCGCCGGTTTCCAGCGGGCGTCGGCGCGTCTGCCCCAGGCCCGGTTGGGTCCAGGGCGCTGGGGCCTGGATGCGATCTGGCGCCGGGAGGGCCTCGATCCGGGACTACTGGATTGCCCCGCCCCCGTGGCCACGCGCTGGTTCAGCCTGCGCTTCGATCCGCAGGGGGAGCCGGACGCCCGCTGGCGTTCCTTCGGCCGCGTGCGGGTCTGGACCCCCCGGCTGGAGTGGCGCGCCGGGGTGGGGCTCTTTCTGCGGCTGGAGGACGGCGCGGATCCGCGGGAGCGCCGGCGCTGCCGGCAGCTGCTGGATCTGCTGGATCCGGCGGAAGATCCGGCGCGAATCCCGACCTGGACGGCGCTGGAGCCGCCGGCGGAGAGCGCCGGGGCGTGCCGGGCCTGGCAGCGGCAAGTGGAACAGGTCCTGGCCACTCTGACCCGGCCGGGTGCGGAATTGGACAAGGTCGTGCTGGCCCGGCGCCGTGGATTGCAGGTGGCGCGTGCGGACCTCGCGCCCGACTGGCTGGCGCGGCTGGCCCGGGCCCAGCCCGAGAGCTGGCCGTATCAGCTCAGTTGGGGCGGGCCCGTCTGGCTGGGCGCCAGTCCCGAGCGCCTGTTCACGCGCCGGGGCCGGCAGCTCGAGGCCCAGGCCCTGGCGGGCACGCGACCCCGCGGCGCCGACATGGCCCGGGACCGGCGGCTGGGCCGCGAGCTGCTGCATTCGGACAAGGAGCGGCGCGAGCACGCCGTGGTGCGGGACTGGCTGCGCGAGCGCCTGACGGAGCTAACGGGCGTCCCACCCGCCGCCCGCGGCCCGCGCCTGCGCCGCCTGGCCAGCCTGCAGCACCTGGAGAGCCGCCTCAGCCTGCGCCTGCCCGCCGACGTGACGGACGGCGCCCTGCTCGCGGCCCTGCACCCAACCCCCGCGCTCTGCGGCCGGCCCCGGGGCGCCGCCCTGGCCCTGCTGCGCGAGCTGGAGCCCCACGACCGCGGCCTCTACGGCGGCGTGCTGGGCTTTCGCGACAACGGCGGCTGCGAGGCCCGGGTGGCGATCCGCGGCGCCCTGCTGCAGGGCCGCCGGATTTGGCTCTGGAGCGGGGCCGGGCTGGTGGCGGGCAGCGATCCGGGGGACGAATGGCGCGAGACGACGGACAAGCAGCAGGCACTGCTGCAAGCCTGGGGGAGGCCGGCATGAGCCCGCTGGAGCAGTCCCGCCGCGTGCTGGAGCAGCTGGTGCAGGCCGGGGCGGGTTTTGCCGCCCATGCGCCCGGGGCGCGGGATCTGCCGCTGCTGGCCGCCCTGCGTGAACGGCCGGAGCTGGAACGCGTGGACTGCCTGGACGAGCGCGCGGCGGGCTATCTGGCCCTGGGTTGGATCCGCGGCCGCGCCCTCTCGGACCCGGCCGCCGGACTGCCACCGGCGCTGGTGGTCTGCACCTCGGGCGGCGCGGCGCTCAACCTGCTGCCCGCGGCGGCGGAGGCCAGCGAATCCGGCCTGCCGCTGATTCTGCTGACCGCCGACCGGCCGGAAGAGGAGATCGGGCGCGGCGCCAACCAGACCGTCGACCAGTTCGGGCCCTTCACCCCGCTGGTGCGCGCCCAGCTGCGGCTGGATCCCGGGCGGCCGGGCTGGGCCGCTGAGTTGGAGCGCGTGCTGGCCGACCTGCGCCGGCGACCCGGCGCCCTGCAGCTCAACCTGGCCTTCCGCGAGCCCCTGCTGGCGGATCTTGCGGACCCGCCCGTCGTCCCGGCGCTCGCGCCGGCCCTGTCTGCCGAGAACCTTCCGCTGCCCGAGTCCCTGGGCGAATTGTGGGCCGCCGGACCGGCCCAGGCCCGGCGCGGCCTGGTCTGGGCCTGCGACCTGCCGCGGCTGGCGGATCGCCAGGCCGCCCGCGCGCTGGCCCTGCGACTGGGCTGGCCCCTCTTGACCGACGGCGGCAGCGGACTCTGGGGCCAGTGGCCTGGCGGGCCGCTGATCCTGCGCCAGGGCGAGGACCTGCTGCCCCTTCTGGCGAACTGTGACTTCGTGCTCCAGCTGGGCAAGCGGCCGGTGAGCCGGCGCCTGCTGGAGGCCCTGCACCGGCGGCCGGGGGTGGTGGTGGACGAGCACCCGGGCCCGCAGGACCCGCTGGGTCTGGGGCGCGAGCGCTGGCGCTGCCGGCCGGCCGCGCTGCTGGCCGCGTTGCTGGTCGGGGCCTGGTCCACGGGCACGCCCGACCCCGGCTGGAGCGCGGCGTTGGGGGCCGCCCAGCGCCGGGCCGCTTGCCGGCGCAGCGCCGTGTTACATGCGCCGCCGCGACTCTCGGAGGCTACAGTGGTCCGCCACCTGCTGGCCCAGCTGCCTGCGGGCTGCGGCCTCTTCGCCGGCAACAGCCTGCCCGTGCGGCTGCTGGACCAGTGGCTGGGCGGGCTGGAGCACGACGTGCCCGTCGCGGGGAACCGCGGCCTGTCGGGCATCGACGGTCAGCTGGCCTGCGCCCAGGGCTTCCAGCGCGGGCTGGGCCGGCCCGCCGTGGCCCTGCTGGGGGATCTGAGCCTGCTCCACGACCTCTCCAGCCTGGCCCTGCTGGCCCGGGAGCGCACGCCCCTCTTGGTGCTGGTCCTGCACAACGACGGCGGCGGGATCTTCCGCCTGCACCCGGACTCGGCCGACCACCCCTGGGCGTGGAGCTCCCACGGCCTGCGGCTGGTGGAGCCCGCCCGGGCGCTGGGTCTGGAGGCCGCCCGCCCGGCGGATCCGGAACAGCTGGATCTGGCGCTGGAAGGCTGGCGCGAGCGGCCCCGCCCGCTGCTGCTGGAGCTGCGCGTGGAAGGCGCCGACCACGCCCGGCGCACGCGCCGGCTGGCGGCGGCAGCGATTCAGGCCGCTCCCGCCGGGCCGGCGCGGCGCGTCTGGCTGCACGGCTTTCTGGGCGCTCCGGACGATTGGGATGAGGTGCGGAGCCGGCTGGGACCGGCCCCGGGTCTCGAAGCCTTGCCGGTGCTGCCCGGCCACGGACTCCGACCCACGCCGGTCCCGGAGCGGCTGGAAGGCTGGCTGGACGCGCTGCTGGAGGAACTGGCCGGCGACGATCCGCTGGAGCTGATCGGCTATTCGCTGGGAGCCCGGCTGGCGCTGCGGCTGGCGCTGCGGCTGGCGCTGCGGCTGCCGGGACGCGTGCGCCGGCTGGCCCTGCTGGGGGCCGGCGTGGGCCTGCCCGGCGCGCAGGAGCGCGTGCGCCGCGCGCGCCTGGACGACGAGCGGGCGGAGCAGTTGCGCGCGCAGGGCCTGGCCGCCTTCCTGGACGACTGGTACGCCCAGCCGCTCTTCGCCACGCTGCGTGCCCGGCCGCGCTTCGCGGAGTGGCGCGCACGCCGGGAGCAGGGCGACGCGGCGGCCCTGGCCCGCGCCCTGGCGGTGGCCAGTCCCGGCCGCCAGCCCGATCTCTGGCCGCGGCTGGGCGGGCTGGCCCTGCCCGTCCTCTGGCTGGCCGGCGAGCACGACGCGCCCTACGCGGCGGCCCTGGAGCGGGCGGCGGCGCGCTGTCCCGACGGCCGGGCGGCCCGTGTGCCGGGGGCCGGCCACGCCGCCCACCTGGAAGAGCCGGCGGCCCTGGCCCGGCTGCTGGGCGAGTTCCTGGCCGCTGACAGCGAACACACCGCATGAACCGGGAGGATTCCATGAGCGAACTCTGGCAGGCCGTGGGCGAGTGGAGCGACATCCGCTGCGACTTCGGCGTGGAGGGCGGCCCGGCGGCGGGCATCGCCCGGCTGACCATCAACCGACCCGAGCGCCACAACGCCTTCCGTCCCCTGACGGTGAGCGAGCTGCGGCGCGCGCTGGACCTGGCCCGGGAGGACTCCCGGGTGGGCGTGGTGATCTTGACCGGCGCCGGGGACCGGGCTTTCTGCTCGGGCGGCGACCAGAAGATCCGCGGCGACGCGGGCTACGCGGACGAAGGTGGAGTGGAGCGCCTGAACGTGCTGGACCTCCAGCGCGAGATCCGCAGCTGCCCCAAGCCTGTGGTGGCCATGGTGGCCGGCTGGGCCATCGGCGGCGGCCACGTGCTGCACCTGGTCTGCGACCTGACCATCGCCGCGGACAACGCGCGCTTCGGCCAGACCGGCCCCAAGGTGGGCTCCTTCGACGGCGGCTTCGGCGCCAGCTACCTGGCCCGCGTGGTGGGGCAGAAGAAGGCGCGCGAGATCTGGTTCCTCTGCCGCCAGTACGACGCGCGCCAGGCCCTGGAGATGGGGCTGGTGAACACCGTCGTGCCGCTGGAGCACCTGGAGGAGGAGACCCTGCAGTGGTGCCGCGAGATGCTGGCCCACAGTCCGCTGGCCCTGCGCTGTCTGAAGAGCGCGCTCAACGCCGACTGCGACGGCCAGGCCGGCCTGCAGGAGCTGGCGGGCAACGCCACGCTGCTGTACTACATGAGCGCCGAGGCCCAGGAGGGGCGCGACGCCTGGGTGCAGAAGCGCCCGCCGGACTTCGGGCAGTTTCCGCGCCGACCCTGACAGGTCCTCGGACAACGCTGGAGGAACCCATGAGCGAGCTCCTGGCCGCCTGGTGGAGTGCAGCCCGTCCCAAGACCCTCTGGGCAGGCGTGGCCCCCGTGTTGATGGGCACGGCTGTGGCCCGCTTCGAGGGCGGCCTGCATCTGCCGGCGGCGGCGGCCGCGCTGGTCTGCGCGCTCTTGATCCAGGTGGGCACCAACCTGGCCAACGACTACTTCGACGCCCGCAAGGGCGCCGACACGGCCGAGCGCCTGGGGCCGCGCCGCGGCCTGCAACACGGCCGGCTCACGCTGGCCCAGGTGCGCACGGGCTTTCTGGTCTGCTTCGCGCTGGCCGTCCTGCTGGGCGCCTACCTGCTGGCCCGCGGCGGCTGGCCCATCCTCTGGATCGGGCTGAGCAGCGTGGCTCTGGGCGTGCTCTACACCGGCGGACCCGCGCCCCTGGCCTACCTGGGACTGGGTGACATCTTCGCCTTCGCCTGGTTCGGGCCCATCGCCGTGGCGGGCACGACCTATGTCCAGACCCTGGCCTGGTCCACGCCCGCGCTGCTGGGCGGGCTGGCGGCGGGCTGCTTCTCCGTGGCCATTCTCACGGTGAACAACTTCCGTGACCTGGAGCAGGATCGGGCGGCAGGCAAGCACACGCTGGCCGTGCGCTTCGGCGCGGACTTCGCGCGCTGGGAGTTCCGGCTGGCCCTGCTGGCGGCCGCGCTGCTGCCCCTTGTCCTGCTGCTGCGCGCCGGGCAGCCCCAGGGCCTGCTGACGCCCGCCCTGTTGCTGCTGGCCCTGCTGCCCCTGCTTTGGCGGACCCTGCCCGCCCAGCCCCGGCGCGACGCGCGCTTCGGCGATGCCATGAACCGCCTGCTGGCCCTGACCGGCAAGCTCGAACTGCTCTACGCCCTGCTGTTCAGCGCGGCCTATTGGCTGTGAACGTGCCGCGCCTCAGCTGGCGACCGGCCCGCTGGGCCCTGCTCCGCCCACTCAGCACGGGCGCGCCGGATCAGGTGCGGCAGGTGGTGGAGCTCCGCTTGCAGCGGGCAGGCCGGACGGGCTTGGGTGAGGCCGCGCCCCTGCCCGGTTTGCATCGCGAAACGGTGGAAGACGTGGTGAGCCATCTGCGCCGCTTGTCCATGCACCTGCGGCAGCAGCCTCCCGCGTCGTCGCCCGTCGCCGCCGCGCGCCAGCTGGGTCTGGCCCTCCCGCCCAGTCTGGGCTGGGCCCTGGACTGGGCCTGGCACGATTTGACGGAACCCGAACCCGCCCTTCCCGCGCCCCCGTCCGCCGGCCTGCTGCTGGAGCCGCCTGAGAGCTGGCACGCCGCCGTGGCGGCCGCGCCCGACTGCCGGTGTTGGAAGCTGAAGATCGGCCGGCACGATCCGCTGGCGGAGGCCCGGGCCTTTCGCGGGTTGGCGCGGGACTTTCCCCGCCACGAATGGCGCCTGGACGCCAACCGGGCCTTCCCGTTGGCGGAGGCGCGCGCCTTCCAGGCCGCCGCGGCCCCGGCGCGGCCGCGCTGGATCGAGGAGCCGCTGGCCTCGGTGGCCCAGCTGGCGGACTGGCTGGCGGGCGGTGGTTGGCCCCTGGCCCTGGACGAGAGTCTGCGCGAAGCGCTGCCCGCCGGGCTGGCGGAGCGCGCGGCGGCCTGGGTGCTCAAGCCCCAGCTGCTGGGCCTGGCCACCGTGGAGGAGAGCTTCGAGCGCGTCCGGCGTCTGGCGGCGGCGGGCGGCTCCGCGCCCTGCTGCGTGATCAGCGCCTGTTTTGAGAGTCCGCTGGGTCTGCGCGCGCTGGAGCAGCTGGCCGCCCGCGCGCCGGGCCGGCCCGCGCCGGGCCTGGGCACGCGCGCCTGGCTGGGTGCCCGGCTGGACGAGCTGGACTGGGAGGACGGGGCATGAGGCGGGAGCCCGCACCCGGCGGCGTGAGTCGCTGGCTCTGGGGGCGCGACGGCGCGCCCTGGCTGGAGGCCGGCTCCACTCTCTGGACGCGCGGCCAGGCCCGGCACGAGCTGCGCCGGCAGGCCAAGCGGCTGCGCAGGCTGGGGCTGCGGCCCGGCCAACGGGTGGGCTGGCTGCCGGCGGCACAACCCGAGGAGCTGGTGGCCGCGCTGGCCGTGCTGGAGGCGGCGGGCGAGCTGGTGCTGCTGCCTCTGCGCGAGACTCCGGCCCGCCGGGCCGAGGAGGAGGGCCGGCTGGCCCTCTGGGGTCGCCTCCAGTCCGGCGACTATGAGCCTGGACCGCGCGCCGCGACGGCGCCGGCGGGTTGCCCGGCCCGCGTCTGGCTGCGCTCGTCGGGCAGCCTGGGGCGGCCGCGCTGGCTGCGCCATGGGCTGGACGGGCTGCTGGCCGGGGCGCGGGCCGCCGCCGCCCGGCTGGAACTGGACCCGGGTCAGGGCTGGCTGCTCTCGCTGCCGCTGGATCACGTGGGCGGACTGGGCATCCTGCTGCGCGGGCTGGTGTCCGGCTGCCGGCTGCGCTGCCCGGACGCGGGCGGAGTGCCGGGCGCGCTGGCCGCCGGCGGGCTGGACTGGCTCTCGCTGGTGCCGACCCAACTGGAGGATCTGGTGGCTGCGGAGGTCTCAGCGGCCGGCCTGCGCGGCGTGCTGCTGGGCGGGGCGCCGCTGCCGGCCGGAGTGCGTCGGCGGGCCTTGGCGGCGGGTTGGCCGCTCTGGACCAGTTACGGGGCCACGGAGACCGGGGCCCTGGTCTGCGCGGAGCGCCAGGACCCCGCGCGGCCCGCCTCCAGCGGCGCGCCCTTCGCCCCGCACCAGCTGCGGCTGACGACGGCGGGCCGGGTGGAGGTGGAATCCCCCGCGCTTTGCGAGGCCGAGCTGGACGACGCGGACCAGCCGCGCGAGCGCCCCGCGGGTCCCTGGCTCTCGGGCGACCTGGGACGCTGGGAACGCGGCGCCCTCTGCCTGCTGGGCCGGGCGGATCGCGTGCTGATCTCGGGCGGGGAGAAGATTCCGGCCGAGTTCGTGGAGGAGGCCCTGGCCAGCCTGCCCGAAGTGCGGCGCGTGGCCGTGGTGGCGCTGCCGGACGCGCGGCTGGGGGAGCGCCCCGCAGCCTTCGTGGATTGGACGGGCGGTGCGTTGCCTGAAGTGGCGGTGCTGGCTCAGCGGCTGGCCGCTCGGCTGCCCCGCCATATGCTCCCCGTCCGGATCTGGCCCTGGCCGGCGGAGCTGGCGGACCCGCTCAAGCCGCCCCTGGCCCGCCTTGCCCGGCTGGCCCGGGAGCGGGTGGCGGCGGAGTCCGGCCCTCAGGCTCCCTGACTGAGCAGCTCGCGCACCTGGCTGTGCAGGTCGTGCAGGTCGAAGGGCTTCTGAAGCAGGCGGGCGTCGCTCTGCAGCTCGCCCTGCCGCCGGATGGCCTCCTCGGAGTAGCCGCTCAAAAAGAGCACGGGCATGCGCGGCAGGAACTGGCGCAGCTCGCTGACGAATTCCACGCCGCCCATCTCGGGCATCACCACGTCGCTCACCACCAGGTCGATGTCCGAGCCCAGCCGGCGGACCAGGTCCAGGGCGATCCGCCCGTTGCCCGCCTCGTGCACCGTGTAGCCCTGGCGCTTGAGGCTGTCCACGGTCATCCGCCGCACGGCCGGCTCGTCCTCCACCACTAGCAGGGTCTCCGTGCCGCGCTGCAGGGCCGCCGGCAGCGTGTTGCGCGTCTCCAGGGCGTCCCCCGCCTGGCGGGGCAGGCAGATCCGGAACAGCGTGCCGTGGCCCGGCCGACTCTCCACCTCGATGTGCCCGCCGCTCTGCTTGACGATGCCGTAGACCGTGGCCAGGCCCAGGCCCGTTCCCACGCCCTCGGGCTTGGTGGTGTAGAAGGGCTCGAAGATGTGCTCGACCACTTCCTCGGGCATGCCGCAGCCCGTGTCGCTGACCTCGATCACCAGGTACTCACCGGGGGCCAGGTCGTGGCCGGGGCCGGCGGATTCCACCCGCTCGTTGCGCGTGCGCACCAGCAGCTGGCCGCCGCGCTCCATGGCGTCGCGCGCGTTCACCACCAGGTTGACGATCACCTGCTCGAGCTGGGCCGGATCCACCTTGACGGTCCAGGCCTCCGGGTGCAGATCGGTGCGCAGCTCGATGGTCTCGCCGATGATCCGCTTGAGCATGCGCTCCATGTCGTGCAGCGTGTCGTTGGCGTTGAGCAGGCGCGGCCGGATCACCTGCTTGCGGCTGAAGGCCAGCAGCTGGCGCGTCAGATTGGCCGCCCGCCCGGCGGTGGAGCGGATCTCCTTCAGCTCCACCCGGGCCGGATTGTCGTCCCCCAACTGCAGCATGGCCAGCTCGGCGTTGCCCGAGATCACCGTCAGCAGGTTGTTGAAGTCGTGGGCCACGCCCCCGGCCAGATGCCCGATGGCTTCCATCTTCTGGGCCTGACGCAACTGCTCGCGGATCCGGGTGGGTTCGGAGATGTCGCTGATGAAGCCCATCACGCCGTCGAAGACGCCCTCGGGCGTCAGGCGCAGGGAGGCGCTGAGCAGGCAGCGCAGCTCCTGATTGTCCCGGCGCCGGAACAGCACCTCGCGCTTGCTGATGGAACCCTCGCTCACCAGGACCTTCTGCAGTTCCTTGAGCCGCTCGCGGTTGAAACTGAGCCGCGTGATGGGCATGCCCAGCACCTCGCCCCGGGTGTAGCCGAACACCGCCAGGGCCGAGCCGTTGGCGTCCACCAGCCGGTTGTGGCGGTCCAGGATGAACACCCCGTCCAGCGAGCTCTGGAAGAGTTCGCGGTAGCGCTGTTCGCCCGTGCGGATCTCCTGCCGCCACTTGTGCAGGTACCAGGTCAGCCAGCCGGCCAGCAGCGAGAGCAGGGCGCCGATCCAGGGCAGCAGGCGGTCCAGCGGGCTGCTCAGGGCCTTGAGGTGCGCCTTGGTGGGCACCATCTGGAAGGACCAGCCGGGATCCACCAGGCTCAGGGGTAGCCGGGCGGGCTTCACGTCGCGGGTCAGCACGCGGTCGCGGTGGCATTCGTAGGCCACGGCGCGCGTGTCCGTGTACAGCGAGAGGTTGTACTGGCGGCGCAGGCTCTCCTCGGGCAGGCAGGCGTCGATCAGGCGCTCCGTGCGGAACACGCCGTTGACCAGACCCTGCAATTCGCCGGAACCGTCCCGCACCGCGAGGTAGCAGGCGAAGCCGCGCCCGCCCTGCAGGAGATGGATGACCTGGGAGCGGTGGATCTGGCCGTCGTCCAGGGCCCGGTTGATGGCCAGGGTGACGCTGGGATCCGGGTGCTTGTGCAGGTCGCGGCCCAGCGCGCCCTCGTTGCCGGCCAGCGGCACCACGCTGCGGATGACCTGGTCGCGGTCCACCCAGTTGACGGCCTGGAAGTCGGGATACTGGCTGAGGATCCCTGCGGCGGCCTGTTCGAAGGCCGCGCGGTCGCCCCGGCGCACGGCGGGCAGGGAGGCCAGTTCGCGCAGGCGCTCCAGCCGGGCTTCGGTTCCGGCCTGGATGCGCAGCACCACCTGTTCCGCCGTGATCCGCGTGGCCATGGACAGGCTCTCGCCGCGGTGGGCGTCCTGGGAGGAGTTGTAGGCGAGAAACAGCAGCTGCACCAGGCCGGCCACGCCCAGGGCGAGAGCCAGCCGGCGCAACACGCTTCCGAATTCAGGGATCCCGAACATGGCCACTCCCGCATGATTCCCTGTGGCTATCGGTTGCGCGGCCGGGGGAATTCAGTGGCCAGGCGGCGGGCGGACGCCACGCGCCCCCGCGCCGTCCACCTTAGCCAACAAACTGCCGGCGATTGCGACCTTGCGGCCTGGAAGTCCCAGCAGCGAGCGCCGCATGTCTGATTCCCACCTGAACTCGCTGGCCCGGCGCACCCTGCGCCTGCAGTGGCTGGCCATCGGCTTCGAGAGCCTGCTGCAGACGGGCATGCAGTTCGGTTCCACCATCGCCAAGAAGAGCCTGGCGGCCACGGACTGGCAGATAACCCTGTTGATGATGACCGCCCCGCTCTGTTTCCTGCTCAGCGTCTACTGGGCCGAACTGATCCGTTTGGTGCCGCGCTGGCGGCGCCTCTTCCTGCTGGCCGCGGCCTTCGGCGTGCTGCCCCTGGCCCTGATGGCCGTCTACGGCAGCATGCCCGTTTTCCTGGCCCTGCTGCTGCTCTACGAGTTGGGCAATTCGCTGACCATCCCGCTGCGCAACCGCGTCATGCAGGCCAACTATCCCGCCAACCGCCGCAGCCGGATCTACAGCCGGCTGGCCGCCGCCTCCGCCGGCCTGATCCTGCTGGCCTCCTGGCCGGTGGGGCGCTTCCTGGACGCCGCGCCGGAGAACTGGCGCTGGCTCTTCCTGGCCGCCGCCGGCTTCGGCGTGGTGGACCGGCTGATCTGGCACCGCATCCCGACCAACCCCACGGCGGCCTACCAGCGGCCGGCGCTCTCCAGCCCGGAGTGGATGGGCCGCATCCCCACCTGGCACCAGCTGGCCCAGCCCATCCAGCGCATGCGCGACGTGCTGGACCGCAACCGGGATTTCGCCCGCTGGGAGGGCCAGTTCATGATCTACGGGCTGGCCTTCTTCATCATCTCCACCGTGCAGCCCAGCTACCTGGTGGAGGGGTTGGGCCTGAGCTACACGCAGATCAGCGTGGGCCAGCTGGCCCTGCTGCGGCTGGGCGGCGCGCTCACCCTGCCGGTGATGGGCTTTCTGCACGACCGCTACAACCCGGCCAAGTTCTGCGCCCGGGTCTTCCTGCTGCTGGCCTTCTTCCCCCTGTTTCTCAGCAGCTGCATCTGGCTGCCCGAGGGGATCCGCCTCTACCCCTTCTACCTGGCCTTCCTCTTCCAGGGGATGGCCATGAGCGGCGTGGCCGTGGCCTGGTCCATGTCCAGCCTGGTGTTCGCGGGGGATGAGGACGGCGCGCTCTACCAGGGCATCCACGTCACCCTGACGGGCTTCCGCGGACTGCTGGGACCGCTGCTGGGCTTGTTGATCATGCAGACCCTGGGCTGGACGGCGGCCTTCTGGATCGCCGCCGGCCTGCTCTTCGTGGCCTCGGCCCTGATGCAGCGCCAGGGCCTGGAGCTGGACCAGCGGCCTGCCGCCGCCCACCCGCGCTGATGGACGGCCTCTAGGCCAGGCGGAACTGCTCGACCTCCGTGCGCGTGGCCTCGGCCAGGGTGGCCAGCTCGGCCATGGTGACGGCGATCTCCTCGGCGGAGCCGGCGTTGTTCTCGGCGATGGAGCTCAGGCTCAGGACGCTGTGCTCGATCCCGTCGATGGCCTGGCGCTGGTCCGCCAGGGCCTGGGAGACCCGGCCCAGCATGGCGTCCGCCTCCTCGGAGCCGGCCTGGATCTCGTCCAGCATGCGGCTGACCTCGTGCACGGCCTCCACCGCCTGCCCGGCCTCCGCGGCGGCCTCCTGGACCAGCCGGGCGATCTCCCCCGAACTGGTGGAGCTGGTGCCCGCCAGGATTCCCACCTCGTCGGCCACCACGGCGAAGCCCAATCCCGCCTCCCCGGCCCGGGCCGCCTCGATGGTCGCGTTGAGGGCCAGCAACCGCGTCTGGGCGGCGATCTTGCCGATGGCCTCCGAGATTCCGCTGATCTGGACCGAGTTCTCCGCCATGTGCTGGACCACCTCCACCAGCCGGGCCATCCGCTCCTTGCCGGCGTGGACGCGCTCCACGGCCCGGCGCGAGGTGGCGCTGGCGTCGGTGGTGTGCTGGGCGATGTGGCCCGCGCTGTCCGCCGCCCGGCGCACGGCCGCGCTCACTTCGCCGATGTGGCGCGTCTGCACCTGCACGTCGGAGCTGATCTGGCCCACCGCCGTGGAGGTCTCGCGCGAGGCCAGCGCCACGTGCCCGGCGTTGGCGTGCAGGCGGGTCAGGGTCTGGCCCAGGGCCTCCAGCGAGGCGTTGAGGTGGTCCTTGAGCAGGGCCAGCTCGCCGCGGCCCTCCACGGTCACGCGCCGGCTCAGATCGCCGTGCGCCAGCGCGCCCACCACCTCGACGGCGTCGCCCAGCAGCAGCTGGATCCGGCCCGCGCTGGCGTTCACGGCCGCGGTGAGCCGGGCCAGGTCGCCCCGCAGCTCGGTCGTGACCCGCTGCCCGAATTCACCTTCGGCCAGCGCGGCCATCACGCGGTTCACGGCCCCCAGCGCCTGCTGCTGGTTTTCCAGCAGCGCGTTGAAGGCCGTGGCCATCCGGCCCACCTCGTCGGCGCCCTCCACCGGCACGCGGATGGACAAATCGGAGCTGCGCTCCACCTCGCCGATGGTCGCTTCCACCTGGCCCAGGGTGCGGGCGATGGAGCGGTAGACCCAGGTGCCGAAGAGCACGCCGAAGAGCAGCGCACCGGCGCTGATGCTGAGGATCAGGATCAGGCTCAGGCGCACCATCCGGTTCACCGTCCCGATGGCCTTCTCCTGCTCGCCGCGCGCGCTGCTCAGCGTCTCCCGGCCCTGGGCGGCCTGGCGCGCCACCAGCTGGCGCAGCCGCTCGGAGGCCTGGGCGGCCTGTTCGCCCATGCTGAGCTGGCGCCGGATCAGCGCGATCACGCCCTCGGCGGCGAACAGCCGCTCGCGGCTGGACTCCAGCAGGCCGCGGGCGGACTCCAGCAATCGGCGCTCCGGACGGGCATCCAGCTTGCCCAGCAGCCCGCCCAGGGCGCGCGATGTGGCCTGCCCGCGGGTGAAGGCCGCGGCCAGCCGCGTCTCCAGGCTGTCCACCTCGCCCGCGCGGCGCGCTGAGATCAGGCGTGTGGCCTCCGCCTGGATGGTCAGGCCCAGCGCCACGAGTTCCGAGGCCTGGAGCAGGACGGAGCTGGCCAGCGTGGACTGGCCCACCACGGCCGTCTGGCGTTCCTGCTCCTGTCCGCTGCGCTGGGAGGCCGTCTGGCCGGCCTCGGCGATGGCCAGCTGGAGCACGGCGAAGGTCTCCTTCAGCCGCGTGTTGATTTCCGCCTGCTGGGTGCCGGCCTCGGCCCCGGCCGTCTCGGCGGCGGCCTGCTTGGCCTGGACCAGCGCACCTACCTCGTCCAGGTAGGCCGCGGTGCCCGCGGCGATGGAGCGATCGCTCCCCAGCACCTCGTTCTGGTTGATCTTGTTGATCTGGGAATTGATCCGGGCCCGGGCGATGGTCACGGCGGACTTGGCCTGCACGGCCTGCAGGTCCAGCACGGCCACCTGCAACTCCAGCAACTGGCCTTTCAACTGGTCCACCGCACGCAACTGGCGCGTGCTGCGCTCCACGCCGGCGGAGGCCGCCCCGAAGGTGGCCTGCTGGGTCTTCTGCAGCTGGCGCACGCCCGCGTCCAGCGCCCCCATCTGGCGGTCCAGCTCGGCGAACTGGGCGGCGATCTGCCGGCTGGCCACGCCGGCCGCACTGTCGGCGGCCAGGCGGGAATCCGTGACCTGGAGGATCTCGCGCGCCAGCCCGCCCAGCTCGGCGGAGCCTTCGTCCCCGGCGCCGCCCGTCAGCGCGGCCAGCGCCTGGGCGGCGGAGTCCGCCTCCTGCAGCGCCTGGCGGGCCGCCTGCCCGGCCTGCCGGTACTCGTGGCGCGTGCGCGCGCGGCCCAGCCGGTCCAGTTCGCCGATGGCCAGCTGGGTGGCCCGCTGGGACTCGGTGGTGCGCAGCTGGAAGGGCGTGCTGCGTTCCGTCAAATCGAAGAGGCGGCTGCGCACCTGGCTCATGCCGGTCACGCCGGCCGCCGCCACGCAGCAGATGGTGCCCAGCACGATGGCGATATTCAGGGTCAGCTTGCGCTTGATGGTCATGGATTCCCCCCCGGGATCAGCGGACACGCTATTGGCGGATCAGGGCCGGGCCTTCCTTGGCGATGAAGTCCAGCAGCTGCTGCAACTCGGGCGACGGATTGCCGCGGCTGAGCAGCGTGATCGGGCGCGCCACTTCGGGCGTGTCGGGGGAGGCCACGCTGGCATCGAGGATCGCCAGCGGACCGATGCCGATGGCCTCGGGGTTGGAGGCGACGATCTGGCGCACGTCCTCGGCCGTGGTGGCCTCCAGCAGGTTCCCGCCCGGGGCGGCGCCTTCGAGCATGTTCTTCTGGAACAGGCTGTTGGTGCCCGGGATCAGCGAACCCCAGACCACGATCACCGGCGCGTCCGCCCCGCCCACCGCCTGCCAGTTGTCCAGGCTGCCCGTGAACAGGCCTTTGAGCTGCTCGCGGCTGAGGGTCTTGACCGGATTGTCCTTGTGCACCAGCACGCGGATCTTGTCCTGGCCGATGACCACGGCCTTCAGACCGGCGGGGTCCGCCACCTCGACGTTCTCCTTCTTCATCAGCGCCAGCCAGTCCTCCAGGGACAGGCCGGCCGCCGCGGCCTCCACCAGCCCCTTGTCGAGGTCCGCCAGCGCGTTCTTGGGCCCCGTGGCCAGGATGGTCAGCGTGTGGCCCGTGGCCTTCTCGAAGGCCGCCTTGACGGGCTTCAGGACGTTCTCCGTGGGGGCGGCGCCGGCGCCGATGCGAATCTCCCGCGCGGCGGCTCCGCCGGCCAGGGTCAGTCCCGCCACCAGGCCGAGAGCCAGCAACTGAGCGAGCTTCATGTGAATTCCTCCGGTGAGTTTCGACTGGAATGCAAAGGTTTGTGGACTTTCGACGAGATCCAGTATCGGCAGTGCGAGGACCGATCCTGAGGGGCGTTCAGCCCGGGCGGGGTTCCGGCGCCCTCTGCCCGCCGGTTTGAACAGTGTTCACGCTGGACGCACTTTTCGATATTGAGCGCCGGGCGGAGCCTCCCTTCGTCCACCGATCACCCGACAAGACCTCTAAACGCAGGACCCAACATGAGCCAGACCCTGCCCCGTACCCTGCCCGAGCTGTTCCTCCAGACGGTGGAGCGCTTCCCCGAGCGCGTGGCCTACGGCATCCGCACCGACCGTGGCTTCGACACCCGCACGTGGGCGGAGACCCTGGTCCAGGTGGAGATCGTCTGCGCCGGGCTGCTGGAGGCCGGGCTGCGGGAGGGCGACCGCGTGGCCATCTTGTCTTCCAACCGCTTCGAGTGGATGCTGACGGACATGGCCTGCCTGTTCGCCGGGCTGGTGGTGGTGCCGGTCTATCCCAGCCTGCCGGCGGGCCACGTGCACAAGGTGCTGGCCGACTCCGGCGCCCGGGCCGTGGTGGTGGAGGACGACCGGCAGCTGAACAAGCTGCTCAAGCACCGGGACGGCCTGCCGGCCCTGGAGAAGATCATCCAGCTGGAGGGCGAGGGCCGCAGCCAGGACGGCATCAGCAGCTTCTCGGATCTGCAGGAGCAGGGCGAGGAGCGGCGCCGCAACCTGCCCGACGAGGCCCGCGCCCTGGCCCGCGCCCGGCGCGGGGAGGATGTCTTCACCTACATCTATACCTCGGGCACCACGGGAGACCAGAAGGGCGTGATGCTCACGCACCGCAACATCCTCTCCAACATCGCCGGCGCCCAGGAGCGCTATCTGATCAACGAGCAGGACGTCTTCCTCTCCTTCCTGCCGCTCTCGCACATCTTCGAGCGTCTGGCCGGCTACTACTTCCCGGTCTCGGTGGGCGCCTCCGTCTACTACGCCCGGGACATCACCAGCGTGGGCGACGACCTGCCTGTGGCCAAGCCCACGATCCTGATCGCCGTGCCGCGGCTCTTCGAGAAGATCCACGCCCGGATCCTCGAGAACGCCATGAAGGGGCCCAAGGTCAAGCAGGCCATTTTCAACTGGGCGCTCAGCGTGGGTCGCAGCGCCGCCCAGCGCGTGCTGGACGGCAAGGAGCCCGGCGCGCACCAGCGGCCCGGGCTCTGGCTGGCGGACCGGCTGGTCTTCGGCAAGATCCGCGAGCGCACCGGCGGCCGGATGCGCTTCGCCGTCTCGGGCGGCGCGCCGCTGCGCCGGGACCTGGGCGAGTTCTTCCTCTCCGTTGGCCTGCAGATCTACGAGGGCTACGGCCTGACGGAGAGCAGCCCCGTGCTCTGTTCCAACTACCCGCAGAATGTGCGCTTCGGCAGCGTGGGCAAGCCCTTCCCGGGGGTGGAGATCATCCTCGCCCCCGACGGCGAGATCCTGGCTCGCGGCGCGGGCATCATGCCGGGCTACTACCGGCGCGACGAGGAGACGGCGCGCACGGTGATCGACGGCTGGCTGCACACGGGGGACATCGGCCAGTTCAGCGCGGACGGCTTCCTGACCATCACCGACCGCAAGAAGAATCTGATCGTCACCTCCGGCGGCAAGAACATCGCGCCCCAGCCCATCGAGAACCAGCTGCTGAGCAGCCCGCTCATCGAGCAGGTCATGCTGGTGGGCGACCACCGCAACTTTGTCAGCGCCCTGATCGTGCCCAACTTCGGCCTGCTGCGCGACGTATTGGGCCTGCACGAGGGCTCGCCGCCGCCCTCCACCCAGGAGATCGCCGCCCACCCGGAGGTCTACGAGCGCATCGACAAGGAGATCCAGCGCCTGAGCAAGGACCTGGCGCCCTTCGAGCGCGTGCGCAAGTTCAGCGTGCTGGGCAACGAATTCTCCATCGAGACCGGCGAGCTGACGCCTTCGCTGAAGATCAAACGCTCCTACGTGCTGGAGAAATACCAGGACGTCATCGAGGGCATGTACCTGACCAGCGACCACCGCGACCGCCAACCGGCTTGACCTTTGGGGGAACGGGGATTCACCACAGAGGCACAGAGACACAGAGATTTTTAAGAGAAGACAGGGCCTTGGGCGCAGATGGCGGCCCGGGTCTGACTCAATTCAATCTTCGATGCTGTGCCTCTGTGCCTCTGTGTTGAGTGTTCCTGGTCTTCGTGTTGAAGTGTTCCTGGTCTTCATGGGGAAGCCGGACTCCTCAGTTATCTTGCTGCCCGTCGGGCCCCGTCGTTGGGGCCCTTTTTGAATCAGAACGGGGCATCCATGAGCACCTACCGCCAGGCGGGCGTCGACATCGACGCGGGCGAATCCCTTGTGGCCCGCATCAAACCCTGGTGCGCGCGCACGCGCACGGCGGGCGTGCTGGGCGGGCTGGGCCTGTTCGGCGGCTTCTTCCGCGCCGACTTTCCAGGCCTGGCCGAGCCCGTCCTGGTCTCCAGCGTGGACGGCGTGGGCACCAAGCTGAAGCTGGCCTTCCAGACCGGCGTGCATCACACGGTGGGCCAGGATCTGGTCAACCACTGCGTCAACGACATCCTGGCCTGCGGCGCGCGTCCGCTCTTCTTCCTGGACTACTTCGCCACCGGCAGGCTGGACGTGGACACGGCCGCCGAGGTGATCCGTGGCCTGGCCCAGGCCTGCGAGGAGAACGGCTGCGCGCTCATCGGCGGCGAGACCGCCGAGATGCCCGGTTTCTACGCGGATGGTGAGTACGACATGTCGGGCACCGTCGTGGGCGTGGTGGACAAGCCGCGCCTGGTGGACGGCGCGCGCATCCGGCCTGGCGACCGGCTGCTGGGGCTGCCCTCCACGGGCCTGCACACCAACGGCTACAGCCTGGCGCGGCACGCGCTGTTCGAACAGGCCCGCCTGCCGCTGGACCACCGGCTGACAGACGGGCACTGCCTGGCGGACGCCCTGCTGGCCGTGCACCGCAGCTACCTGCGGCCGGTCCAGGCCCTGCTGGCGGACGTGGACGTGCGCGGGATCAGCCACGTCACGGGCGGCGGGCTCAAGGGCAACACGCGGCGCATCCTGCCCGCGGGCTGCGACCTGCTGGTGGACGAGGGCGCCTGGGAGTGGCCCGCGCTTTTCCGGCTGATCCAGGAATGCGGCCAGGTGGCGCGGCCGGAGATGGAGCGCGCCTTCAATCTGGGGATCGGCCTGGTGCTGATCCTGGCCCCGGAGGATGTGGAGCGCGCCGAGCACGTGCTGCGCGAACAGGGCGAGCAGCCGCTGCGCATCGGCCAGGTGGTGGCAGCCGGGGCGTAGGTCACCACAGAGGCACAGAGGCACAGAGAAGAGCGAGAAGGACTTGGGGCAATGGGCTGCCCGACTCCGGTTGAGGCTTTCATCAATTCCCATTCTCTGTGTCCCCGGTGCCTCTGTGACTCTGTGTTGACGACCGGCTTTGTCTCTGTGTTGACAACCGAGAAGTGAATTCAAGTAGCAGACAGAGGACTTCATGATTGGCTCGGCCCAGATCCGCCGCGACTTCCTGCGCTTCTTCGAGGAGCGCGCCCACCAGGTGGTGCCCAGCTCGCCCGTGGTGCCCAAGGACGATCCCACCCTGTTGTTCGCCAACGCAGGCATGAACCAGTTCAAAGACGTCTTCCTGGGCCAGGGCGAGCGCGCCTACCCGCGGGCGGCCTCCACCCAGAAGTGCCTGCGCGTCTCGGGCAAGCACAACGACTTGGAAGAGGTGGGCCGGGACACCTATCACCACACCCTGTTCGAGATGCTGGGCAACTGGTCCTTCGGCGACTACTACAAGCGCGAGGCCATCCGCTGGGCCTGGGAGCTGCTGACCGGGGTCTGGGGCCTGCCCAAGGACAAGCTCTACGTCACGGTCTTCGCCGGCGACGAACACGTGCCCTTCGACGCGGAAGCCGACGAGATGTGGCGGACCGAGACCGACATCCAGCCCGACCACATCCTGCGCTTCGGGCACAAGGACAACTTCTGGGAGATGGGCGAGAGCGGCCCCTGCGGCCCCTGCACGGAGATCCACATCGACCGGGGCGAGGCCTTCGGCGAGCAGAGCGAGAGTTGCTTCGTCAACACGGGCCACGCGCGCTACATCGAGCTCTGGAACCTGGTCTTCATCCAGTACAACCGCGAGCCCGACGGCACGCTGGTCCCGCTGCCCAAGCGCCACGTGGACACGGGCGCGGGCTTCGAACGCCTCTGCGCCGTGCTCCAGGGCGTGGCCTCCAACTACGACACCGACGTCTTCCAGCCGCTGATCCAGGCCGTGGCCCGCTTGTCCGGCGTGCCCTACAGCGAGGCCGGCGGCACGCCCCACCGGGTGATCGCCGACCACCTGCGCGCGCTGGCCTTCGCCGTGGCCGACGGCGCCACGCCCTCCAACGAGGGGCGCGGCTACGTCCTGCGCCGCATCCTGCGCCGGGCCGCGCGCTTCGGCCGCGAGCTGGGCCTGCGCGAACCCTTCCTGGGCCCGCTCTGCCGGGACCTGGCCGAGTCCTCCCTGGGCGAGGCCTTTCCCGAGCTGCGCGGCAAGCTGGGCCACATCCAGCACGTGCTGACCCTCGAGGAGGAGAGCTTCGGCCGCACCCTGGACCGCGGGCTGGAGCGCTTCGCCCAGCTGCACGCCACTCTGGTCAAGGCCGGCCAGGCCGTGATCCCGGGCGACGAGGCCTTCCGCCTCTACGATACCTACGGCTTCCCGCTGGATCTGACCCAGCAGATGGCCGCCGAGCAGGGGCTGAGCGTGGACGAGGAGGGCTTCACGCGCGAGATGGAGCGCCAGCGCGAGGCCAGCCGCGGCGCGCGCAAACAGACCGCCTACAAGGAGCGCGCGCCCTGGAACGTGCTCTCCTCGGATTCCAGCGTCTTCCTGGGGTACGACCTGCTGGAGACCATGACCCGCGTGCTGCGCTGGCGCGCGGGGGAGGAGGGCGAGCTCGAGCTGGTGCTGGAGAAGACGCCCTTCTACGCCGAGTCCGGCGGCCAGACGGGCGACCGCGGCCTGATCGAGGGCGAGGCCTGGAGCCTGGTGGTGGGCGAGACCCGCCTGGAGGAGGAGCTGCGCGTCCACGTGGGCCAAGTGCGCGGCACCTTCAACCCGACGGACCTGGTGAGCGCGCGCGTGGAGCCGGACCTGCGCCGGGCCACCGAGCGCAACCACAGCGCCACGCACCTCCTGCAGGCTGCGCTGCGCCAGGTGCTGGGCGGGCACGTCAACCAGGAGGGCTCGCTGGTCGAGCCCGGGCGCCTGCGCTTCGACTTCAGCCACCCGGCCCGGCTGGAGGAGAGCGAGTTGGAGCGCGTGGAGAAGCTGGTCTTCGAGCAGATCCTGCGCGACGAGCCGGTCAGCTGCCGCGAGACCAGCCACGAGCGTGCCCTGGCCGAGGGCGTCACGGCGCTGTTCGGCGAGAAGTACGGCGACGTGGTGCGCGTGGTGCGGATGGGCGAATTCTCCGCCGAACTCTGCGGCGGCACGCACGTGGCCCGCACGGGCCAGATCGGCGCGTTCAGCATCCTCTCCGAGGGCAGCGTGGCGGCGGGCATCCGGCGCATCGAGGCCGTCACCGGCCTGCAGGCCCAGCAGCTGATGCAGCAGCAGCGCCGCACGCTGGACAGCCTGCGCGACCTGCTGGGCGCCCGGGGCTCCGACGAGCTAGAGGCGCTGGAGAAGACCCTGTCCGAGAAGAAGGACCTGCAGCGCGAGCTGCGCCGCCTGAAGGAGCAACTGGCGCTGAACAACCTGCGCGAGCAGCTGGCCGCGGCGGAATCGCCGGCGGGCATCCGCCTGTTGGCCGTGCGGGATGACGAGGCGGAGTTCGAGCTGCTCAAGGGCCGCGCCGAGCTGCTGCAGGGAAAAGAGACGGGCTTCGCCGCCCTGCTGGTCTCGGGCTTCGACAACAAGGTCTCCTTTGCCATCTCGCTCTCCGCGGAGGCCGTCCAGCAGGGCTGGAACGCCAACGCCCTGGTCAAGGAGCTGGCCCCGCTGGTGGACGGCAAGGGCGGGGGGCGACCGAACCTGGCCACGGGCGGGGGCAAGAACGTGGCCGGGATCGACGGGATGATCCAGGCCTGGAAGCGGCGCCGGTGAGGTCAAGGGTCCGCTTGATCTGCGCGCCGGGAGAGGGAGCATGAAAATCTGCCGCTATCACACGCCCAAGGATCCCACCCCGCGCTGGGGCCAGGTGGAGGGCGAGCAGGTCCGCGAGTGGAGCCTGGTGGACGGCGAACCCAGCATGGGCAAGGGCGTCTCCCTGCACAAGGTGATCCTGCAGCCGCCCACGGACGGCGGCCGCATCTTCGGGATCGGCCGCAACTACGCCGAGCACATCCAGGAGCTGAATCCGGGCTGGAGCGCGCCGGAGCCCCTGGTCTTCATGAAGCCCGACAGCGCCCTGCTGGGGGCCGGCCAACCCCTCAAGCTGCCTGCGGAGATCGGCCGGGTGGACTTCGAAGGTGAGCTGGCCCTGGTCATCGGGCGCGGCGGGCGGCGCATTCCCGAGGAGACGGCGCTGGAGCACGTGCTGGGCGTCACCTGCGCCAACGACATCAGCGCGCGCGATCTGCAGCAGAAGGACGGGCAGTGGATCCGCGCCAAGGGCTTCGACGGTTTCTGCCCGCTGGGACCCTGGGTCCTGCGCGGGCTGGACCCCGGCGACCTGCTGCTCCGCACGTGGCGCAACGACGTGCTGATACAGGAGGCCCGCACCTCGCAGATGCTCCATTCGCCGGCCCGGCTGGTGGCCTTTCTTTCCAGCTTCTGCACGCTGCGGCCCGGGGACGTGATCCTCACCGGCACGCCCGCCGGCGTGGGTCCCATCGCCGTGGGCGACCGCCTGCGCGTGGAACTAGAGGGCGTGGGCGTGCTGGAGACGCCCGTGGTGGCCGACGAGGGGGAGTCCGACCATGAGGCTTGAGCTGGGGCCCGTGGAGAGCTGGCTGCGCGAAGGGATGGGCCGGCCGCGCCTGCTGGTGCTGGTGGATCCCGACCGGCTGGAGCCCGCGCGCCTGGAAGCCCTGGCGCGCCTGGCGCCGCGTGCGGGCGTGGCCGCCTTCCTGGCCGGCACCAGCCTGCTCTGCCGGGCCGGGATGGGCCGGCAACTGGCGCGCCTGAAAGAGCTCAGTGGGCTTAAGGTGATCCTCTTTCCCGGCGACGCCGGTCAGGTGGTGCCCGAGGCGGACGCCATCCTGTTCCTGAGCCTGATCTCCAGCCGCAATCCGCAGTACCTGATCGGCGAGCAGGTGCGCTCGGCGCCCCTGCTGGCGGCCTCCGGGTTGGAATGCCTGCCCACGGGCTACCTGCTGGTGGAGTCCGGCACGCACACCAGCGCCCAGTTCATGAGCGGCAGCCAGCCCCTGCCCCGGCTCAAGGCCGACATCGCCGTGGCCCACGCCCTGGCGGCCCGGGCACTGGGTCTGCGCCAGCTCTATCTGGAGGCGGGCAGCGGCGCCCGCTGGCCCGTGCCCGAGGAAATGATCCGCTCCGTGCGCGCGGCCTTCGACGGACCCTTGCTGGTGGGCGGCGGCCTGCGCGAGGCCGCGGATGTGGCCTGCGCGGCGCGGGCGGGGGCGGATCTGGTGGTGGTGGGCAGCCGGCTGGAGAGCTGCCCGCTGGAGGAATTGGAAACGACGCTCGGGCAGCTGACGGCCGCCCTGGCGGGAGAGGTCGCACCGTGAGGGAGCGGATCAACGCCGCGTTGGAGGAGGGGATCCGTCTCCGGCTCTGGCTGCGGGACGAAGGCGCGGACACGCTGCTGGCCATGGCCGAACGCGGGGCGGACTGTCTGCGCGCCGGGGGCAAGCTGCTCTTCGCCGGCAACGGCGGCAGCGCGGGGGACAGCCAGCACCTGGCCACGGAGTTCGTGGTGCGCCTGAGCGCGGCCCGGGAGCGGCCGGCGCTGGCGGGGCTGGCCCTCACCACCGACAGCTCGCTGCTGACGGCCTGCGCCAACGACTTCTCTTTCGAGATGATCTTCCAGCGCCAAGTGGAGGCCCTGGGCCGCCCGGGCGATCTGCTGCTGGCCCTGAGCACCAGCGGACGCTCGCCCAATCTGCTGGCCGCGGCGCGCCGGGCGCGCGAGCTGGGCCTGGGCGTGCTGGGCTTCCTGGGCGGTGACGGCGGGCCCCTGGCCGAACTCTGCGATCTGGCGCTGCTGGTGCCCGCCAAGGATTCGGGCCGCGTGCAGGAGCTGCACATCACGGCCGGCCACCTGCTGGTGGAACTGATCGAACAGCGGCTGTACGACTGATGGTCTTCCTCAACAGCGCGCTGCTGGCCTTCCTGGGCGCCCTGGGACTGCCGGTCCTGGTGCACCTGCTCACCCTGCGCCGCCGCCGCGCGCACGCGCTCTCCACCCTGCGCTTCCTGAAGGAGATCGAGAACACGCGCCTGAAGCGCGTGCGGCTCACCCGCTGGCTGCTGCTGCTCGTGCGCGTGCTCTTCCTGCTGGCCTTGATCCTGGCCTTCGCGCGGCCGGTGCTGGACGCGGGCGCGGCCTTCCTGCCCGGCGCGCGCGAGCCGCTCAGCCTGCTGCTCCTCCTGGACGACAGCGCCTCCAGCCGTCTGCCTTCCGCCGCCGGCCGCAGCGTTTGGGAGAGCGGGCGCGAGCTGGCCCTCGAGCGCCTGCAGGGATTGGAGCCCCGCGACCGTGTCTGGCTGCTGCCCCTCTCGGATCCTGGCCAGAGCGCCGGCCCGCTGACGCCCGCCGCGGCCCGCCAGCGGCTGGCCCGCTGGAATCCCGCCTGGTCCGCCGCCCGGCTGGACGCGGCGCTGGAGGCAGCGCTGGGCATTCTCGAGCGCGACGCCCCAAGCCGGCCCCAACTGCTGCTGCTCAGCGACCTGCGGCTGGAGCCGACGGAGCTGGGCGGTCGCCTGCCGCGCACCCTCACACCCCTGCTGGGTATCCTGCCCTCCCGGGCGGCGGGAGCCGCGCCGCTGAAGCTCGAGCTGCGCTCGGGCCTCTTGCGCCAGGACCGACCGGTGAGTCTGACCGTCGAGTTGGCTGGCGAGGGAGCGAGTGAGGGGTTGGGCCTGGAGCTGGCGGTGGAGGGCGAGACCCGGCTCAGCCGTCCCGTGCCCGCCCACGGCGAGGAGCGCTGGCGCGGCCGCGAGGAGCTGGAGTTCCGCCTGCCGGAGTCCGGCTGGCTGCGCGGCACGCTGCGCGTGACGGGCGACCCCGTGGACGTGGACGACGAGCTGCCCTTCATCCTGCACGTGCCCCAACGCCGCCGCGTGCTGCTGCTGGCCGGGGATCCCGCCCTGGAGCACGTGCTGGCCGCGGCCCTCCTGCCCGACGAACGCTACGGCCGCGGGCTCGAGCTGCTCCGCGGCGGATCCGAGCTGCTGCGGCGGGTGGATCCCGCGGCGGTGGACCAGCTGGTGCTGGCGCTGGGCCAGCCGTTGGACGCGCAGGAGCTGCGCCAGGTGCGCGAACTGGCGGCGCGCGGCGTGCGCCTGCTCTTGTTGCCCGCGCTGGCCGCGGATCCGCGTCTGGTGGATCGCCAGCTGCGTGAACTGGCCCTACCCGGCCTGGCCGGCCTGCGCGAGTCCGGCGCCCAGCCCTGGCGCCTGGAGCGGCTGGACCGCGGACACGAGATCCTGGCCTCCATCCTGGAGGAGGGCGAGGCGGGCGAGGCCGTGCCCGTGCGCCGGCTGCTGGAGTTGGAGACTGCCGATCCGCCCGGCCTGGCGCGCCGCACGCTGGCCGAGGCCGGCGGTCGTCCGGTGCTCCAGACCCTGGAGCGCGAGACGGGCCGCACGCTCTGGCTGGCCACGGCGCCCGGCGCGGAGTGGTCCGGACTGGCGGCCAGCGGGCTGCTGGCTCCCTTGCTGCAGCAGGGCCTGCGCTGGCTGGACGCTGACGAGCGCCTGCCCGCCGTGCTCGAGTGCGGCGTGCCCGGCCGCTGGCAGCCGCCCCGCAGCGCCCGGGGCCGCGACTGGACGCTGGTCCGCGACGGCGTGGTGCGGCGCGTGCGGCTGGATCCGCTCAAGGGCTGGCTGGAGCTGCCGGCGCTGGCGGAGCCCGGCCACTACGAGGTGCAGGTGGACGGTCGCCCGGCGGGGTGGGTGGCGGCGCGCCTGCCGGCGGGGGAGACCACCCACGAGGTGACGCCCGTGGCGCGCTGGACCCGGCCCGAGGCCGGCGGCTGGCGCGTGTTGCGGGAGAGCGAGGTGCGGGGCGGCGGGGACGCGGCGGCGGAGTTGTCGCCCTGGCTGCTGCTGGCCGCGCTCCTGCTGCTGGGAGTGGAAACCTGGCTTGCCAGGGGAAGGAACTGACCCATGCGCCAAAGTTTTGACGGCCCGCTCCGGCCCGGGGACACGCCGGGCGTGGAACGGCGCGAGCGCGCCATCGCCGTGGCCCTGATCCTCGACGCCTCGCTGCGCGAGGAGACCCTCGAGCACCTGGACGAGCTGATCCAGCTGGCGGACACGGCGGGCGCCGACGTGGTGGACCAGGTGTTGCAGCAGCGCGCGCGACCCGAGACCGCCACCTGGATCGGCAAGGGCAAGGCCGAACACCTGGCCGCCGTGGCCGACGAGCTCCAGGCGGACCTGATTCTCACCGACGACGACTTGACGCCCGCCCAGGCCCGCAACCTCGAGAAGCTGGTCAAGCGCCCTGTGGTGGATCGCAGCGGCTTGATCCTGGACATTTTTGCCCGGCGCGCCCGCACGCGCGAGTCCCGCACGCAAGTGGAACTGGCGCAGCTGAAGTACCTGCTGCCGCGTCTCACCCGCGCCTGGTCGCACCTGGAGCGCCAGCGCGGCGGCATCGGCGTGCGCGGGCCGGGCGAGACCCAGCTGGAGACCGACCGCCGTCTGGTGCGCACGCGCATCCGGCAGCTGGAGGAGGAGCTGGAGCGCATCGACCGGCAGCGCGAGACCCGCCGCAAGGGCCGCGAGGATCTGTTCCGCGTGGCGTTGGTGGGGTACACCAACGTGGGCAAGTCCACTTTGCTCAACCGGCTCACCGGCGCCGACGTGCTGGTAGAGAACCGGCTCTTTGCCACCCTGGACGCCACTGTGCGCCGGCTGGCGCTGGAGGACGGCACCGAGGTTCTGCTCACCGACACGGTGGGCTTCATCCGCAAGCTGCCCCACCACCTGGTGGCCTCCTTCCGTTCCACGCTGCGCGAGGCGGCGGACGCCGACCTGCTGCTCCATGTGATCGATCTGGCCCATCCGCAGATGGAGGCGCAGATCCGCGCCGTGCGCGACGTGTTGCAGGAGCTGGGCGCGGGGGAGACTCCCGTCCTGCACGTCTTCAACAAGGTGGACCTGGTGGAGGACCCGGCGCGCATGCAGCGCGCGCTGGCGCTCTACGCGCCCGCCGTGCTGGTGAGCGCCACCCAGGGGCTGCGTCTGGACCAGCTGCTCGCGGGCGTGGAAGCCTACCGGGCGGCCGGCGAGCGCCGGCTCTGGCTGCTGCTGCCCTGGGCGCGGCACGGGTTGAGCGCGCGCCTGCGCTCCACCATGCGCGTGCTGGAAGAATGTTCCGTGGAGGAGGGAACGCGCTTTTTAGTGGCTGTTCCCGAGGCGGATGCGGACGCGGTGTTGCGCCCGTTTCTTCACGAAGGCTGTTTGATTGAAGAAAAGGGGTGATACAACCGATACTCCTCTTGACAACGACTCGCAAGAGGAGTAGTTTCGGGTGAACATGTATCACCGCGATGCATGGACCCGACCAAGGGGATGCTTCCCTCGTATCACACCTTTACAGGAGGAATCCATGGCCAAGACGGTGACGGGATCCAAGACTGCGGCTCCGAAGAAAGCAGCTCCCAAGGCGACCAAGCCGGCAGCCAAGCCGGCCGCGAAGCCCGCTGCCAAGCCCGCCGCGAAGCCTGCGGCGAAGAAGGCTGCCGCTCCCAAGGCCAAGCCCGCCGCGAAGCCTGCGGCGAAGAAGGTTGCGGCCCCCAAGGCCAAGCCCGCCGTGAAGACCGCCGCGAAGAAGGTCGCGGCCCCCAAGGCCAAGCCCGCCGCGAAGCCCGCCGCGAAGAAGGTTGCGGCCCCCAAGGCCAAGCCCGCCGCGAAGCCCGCCGCGAAGAAGACGGCCGTCAAGGCCAAGCCCGCCGCGAAGCCGGCTGCCAAGCCTGCCGCGAAGCCGGCCGCCAAGAAGGTCGCCGCGAAGAAGCCCGCTGCCAAGAAGGCCGCGGCCCCCAAGGCCAAGCCCGCCGCCAAGAAGGCCGGCAAGACCAAGGCCGGCGACGAGAAGTCCGGCGGCTCCGACAAACCTGCCCCCGCCCGAGGGAGTGAAGCTCAACTCAGCTCGGTTCTCCACGTGCGGCTCTCCGAGCGCACCATGGCCCGCCTGAAGAAGAAGGCCGGCGCGAAGACGGTGAGCACGTGGGTGCGGGAACTGTTGGAAGAGAAAGCCTGACCCACACAAAGGGCCGCGTGAGCGGCCCTTTGCTTGTCCAGATGCGCCTGGCGGCTCAGTCGATCTTGTGCACGCGGCGCCGGTCGATCTTCTGCGTGTTGCAGATCTGCTTGATCAAATCGAGGTATTTGTCGGGCTCGGGGAAGGCGATCAATTGCATGATCTCCACCAGTTCGTTCTCGCGGGGGTTGGCCTTCTCCAACTCGGCGTCCGGTTCCTTCTCCTTTTCCTTCTCCTTCTCCCGGACTTTCTTCTCGGCCATGGCAGTCCTCACTCTCTGGTCAGTCTGTCCCCGCCGTGCGGCGGGGCGATTACCCCGGTTGCGCAGCCAATATAAGGAGAGGGGGCCCGTCCTGCCTCCCAGGGACGGATGGGTGCGCGATTGACCCGGAAAAAGCTGCCGCCTGAGCGCTTCGCGGCGCGGGGATTGGTACTTTGCAGCCGAGGCAAACCCAGATCGGAGTCCGCATGAAATCCACGGTCAACACTCCCGACGCGCCCGCCGCCATCGGACCCTACAGCCAGGGCACCATCTGCCGCAGCGGCTGCCGCCTGCTCTTCACGGCGGGCCAGATTCCCATCAATCCACTCACCGGCGAGGTGGCGGGCGACACGGTGGAGGTCCAGGCCCACCAGGCGCTGGAGAACGTGCGCGCCATCGTCGAAGCCGCCGGCGGCTCGCTCAGCAGCGTGCTGAAGGTGACCATTTTCATGAAGAACATGCAGGACTACGGCAAGATCAACAAGGTCTACGCCACCTACTTCGGCGACCAGCCGCCGGCGCGCAGCGCGGTGGAGGTCGTCCGCCTGCCCAAGGACGTGCTGGTGGAGATCGAAGCCGTGGCCGAGCTGGAGCGCTGACTCTCGTGCGTGGCTTGTCGTCTGTGCGCGCCAGCGTGCTGCTGGCGTACCTGCTCTGGGCTTGCCCGGGCTGGGCCGAGGGGCGCGCCGCGGTGCGGGACAGCGTCTCGTTGCAGCAGGGCAAGGCCGCCATGTGGCGGAGCGTGGCGCTGGACGGCTGGGGCCAGGCCTACAACAAGGAGCGGGTCAAGGCCCTGTTGTTCTCCGGCGCGGAGCTGGCCATGCTGGCGGGCGCCTACGGACAGCACCAGGAGTGGCGGGACTGGGACGAGCGCCGGCGCCGCGAGCTGGAGCCCGCCGCCCAGGAGTATTTCGCCACGCGGGCGGACTTCTATCTCAGGGATCGCAACAAAATCCTCTGGTGGTGGCTCTGGCTCAAGTTGGCGTCCGTGCTGGACGCCTACGTGAGCGGCTCGCTGAGCAACTTCGACGCAGGCTGGGGCGAACAGGCGATCGTGGAGCCCGTTTTCTTGCGGGAGGACACGCCGGGCGTGCGGGTGAGGCTGACGCTGCCCTGAGCGGGCGGCAGGACAGGGAGGGGGGCATGGCGGACCATCCGGAAGGCAGCCGTCCACTGTGGGGAAGCCGGCTGGGCTTCATCCTGGCCGCGGCGGGCAGCGCCATCGGACTGGGCAACATCTGGAAGTTCCCCTACATCACGGGGGAGAACGGCGGCGGCCTCTTCGTGCTGATCTACCTGGGCTGCGTGGTCCTGGTGGGCTTGCCCATCATGATGGCCGAGATCCTCCTGGGGCGCGCCAGCCGGCAGAGTCCGGTGGGAGCCTTCGCCGCCTTTTCCCGCAAAGGCAGCAGCTGGCCGCTGGTGGGCTGGCTGGGCGTGGCCGCGGGCTTCGTGATCCTCTCCTACTACAGCGTGGTGGCCGGCTGGGCCCTGCACTACGTGCTGCTCTCGCTGACCGACCACTTCCGCCACCTGCAGCCCGACCAGGTAAGCGGCATCTTCGACACCTTGTACGGCGCCGGCGACATCAACCTGTTCTGGCACCTGCTCTTCATGCTGTCCACGGTAAGCGTGGTGCTGGCCGGCGTGCAGGGCGGCATCGAGAAGACCTGCCGCGTGATGATGCCGGCCCTCTTCCTCATCATTCTGCTCCTGGTGGGCTACTCGCTCTTCCTGCCCAACGACGGCTTCCTCAAGGCGCTGGACTTCACCTTCACGCCGCACCTGGAGCGCCTCAGCCGGCGCAGCGTACTCGAAGCGCTGGGCCACAGCTTCTTCACCCTCTCGCTGGGGATGGGCGCCATGCTCACCTACGGCAGCTACCTGGACCGCCAGGCCAGCCTGCTGAAGACCTCGCTGCAGGTCGTGCTGCTGGACACGCTGATCTCGCTGTTGGCCTGCCTGATGGTCTACCCCGTGATGTTCTCTTTCGGGCTGGCGCCCCAGGCGGGCCCGGGCCTGGTCTTCAAGAGCCTGCCCATGCTCTTCGCCCAGCTGCCCGGCGGGCTGCTGATCTCGCTGGCCTTCTTCATGCTGGTGGTGTTCGCCGCGTTGACCAGCGCCATCAGCCTGCTGGAGGTGGTCACGGCCACGGTGATGGACCGCGCGGGCTGGAGCCGCCGGCGGGCGGCCCTGGTCACCGGGGCGGCGATCTTCGCCTTCGGCATCCCGGCGGCCTACGCCGGGGACGGGCGACTCTTCGGGGCCTGGGCTTCCATGTTCGGGATGAACTTTTTCGACACGATGGATTACCTGGCCAGCAATTGGATGCTGCCCCTGGGCGGGCTGTTCATCGCGATTTTCACCGGCTGGGTGATGCCCGAGGCCGCGCGCCGCGAGGCCTTCGGTGCCCCGGCGGGCCGGGCCTGGCTCTACACGGGCTTCGTGTTCGTCCTGCGCTGGCTGGCGCCCCTGCTGGTGCTGCTGGTGCTGCTTCACAAGATCGGCGTCCTGCAGGAATTGGGAGTGATGGGCTCATGAGCGGCGTGCGCGGCATCGGCGAGTATTGCGGCATCTTTGGACTCTACGGCCCGGAGCACGCCTCCAGCCTGGCCGTGCTGGGGCTGAACGCCCTGCAGCACCGCGGCCAGGAGTCCTGCGGCGTGGTCAGCTCCGACGGCCGGCGCCTGCACCGGCGCATCGGCATGGGCCTGGTGGGCGACGTCTTCAACCACACCGACCACCTGGCCCTGCTCCCTGGGACGGCGGCCATCGGCCACACGCGCTACTCCACCACGGGTTCCAGCGATTACCACAACATCCAGCCCATCCAGGTGATCACCAAGGACGGCGAGCTGGCCATGGCGCACAACGGCAACCTGACCAACGCCGCGGCCCTGCGCCGCGAGCTGGAGGCCGAGGGCGCCATCTTCCAGACCACCACCGACTCGGAAGTGATCCTCCACCTGATGGCCCGCAGCCGGGGCTCCAGCTGGGAGGAGCGGATCCGCGAGGCGCTGGTGCGCCTGCAGGGCGCCTTCTCGCTGATCTTCCTGAGCCCCGAGGGCATGGCCGTGGCCCGCGATCCGCTGGGCTTCCGGCCCCTGGCGCTGGGGCAGCTGGACGGCCACCCCGTCTTCGCCAGCGAGACCTGCGCCTTCGACATCATCGGCGCCAAGACGGTGCGCGACGTGGAGCCGGGCGAGCTGCTGGTGGTGAACGGCGACCTGCACTCCACGCGCTTCGCCCAGAGCCCGCGCCGGGCCCACTGCATCTTCGAGTTCGTCTACTTCAGCCGGCCGGATTCCAAAATCTTCGGCGAGAACGTGGACAAGACGCGCCGCAAGCTGGGCAAGGCCCTGGCCTTCGAGCACCCGGCGGAGGACGCGGACATCGTCATCCCCGTGCCGGACTCGTCCAACACCGCGGCGCTGGGTTTCAGCCGGCGCAGCGACGCCAAGTTCGAGCTGGGCCTGATCCGCAACCATTATGTGGGCCGCACCTTCATCCGCCCGGGCCAGCAGAGCCGGGCCGACGGCGTACGGCTCAAGTTCAACGCCGTCGAGGGCGTGCTGAAGGACCGGCGCGTGGTGCTGGTGGACGACAGCGTGGTGCGCGGCACGACCATGCGCAAGCTGATCCACCTGCTGCGCGAGGCCGGCGCCAAAAGCGTGCACGTCAGGATCGCCAGCCCGCCCGTGCGCTTCCCGTGCTACTACGGGATGGACTTTCCCGACGAGCACGAGCTGGCCGCCCACGGCCGGGACGTGGAGGAGCTGCGCATCGCGCTGGGCTCCGACAGCCTGGCTTTCTTAAGCCTGGACGGCATGCTGGCCGCCACCGGGATGGATCCGGCCTCCTTCTGCACGGCCTGCTTCTCCGGCGACTATCCCCAGGCCGTGGTGGACGCCGGACTGCCCGCGGGCCGGCAACCCGCCGCACCCGACCGGCTGTTTCCCCGGACATCAACCACCCAGACAGGAGAGCGCGAGTGAATTCCGAGAGCTTCCGGTTGGACGACCGACACCTGGACGAGGCCAAGCGCATCGCCGGCTCCCACTGCAAGCGCAGCGGCTGCAAGACCTGCTACGGCCGGGGCTGGCAGGGCGTGGCCCAGGACAACACCATCGTTCTCTGCCACAAGTGCGTGGATCCCGAGGCGGCCTTCCGCGACTGGAAGGACTACGTCGCCGAGATCCCCGAATTGCGCGAGCACTACCACGAACTCTTCGAGGACGCGAAAGAAACGGGCGGGGAGACCGCATGAGGATTCTCATCGTCGAGGATGACGGCGGCAGCCGGGGCATCCTGCTGGAGCACCTGAAGGCCCGGGGCTGGCAGGTGCTGAGCTGCGGCGATCCCGCCCGTGGCCTGCGCCTGCTGGAATCGGAGCAGCCGGATCTGGTGCTGACCGACATCCATCTGCCGGGGGCCACGGGCACGGACCACGTGCGGGCCTTCTGCCAGGAGCGCGCCGGCCACCGGCCCGTGGTGGTGGCCATGACTGGCTATCCCGCGCTGGAGAGCTGCCTGGACTGCCTCCAGGCCGGCGCCTCGGGCTACCTGGTCAAGCCCTTCCGCGTGGACGAGTTCGTCCAGCTGGCCGAGCGCGTGCTGGACGAGCGGCGCCTGCTGGGCCACGCGCGCAACCTGGAGCAGCGTATCACGGAACTCGAGGCCGAGCTGGCCCGCCTGCGGGCGCCGGGCGCGCCCCCGGCCGCGCGACCGGAACGGGAGACCCCGTGCCACTGAGCCCCGAAGGACCGGCCCTGCCGGGTTGCGAGACCGTTCCGGCGCCGCGCGGCGAGCCCGATCCCCGTCAGCTCGAGCGGCGGCTGGAGGAGCTGACCCGCGAGCTGGAGATCAAGGACCGCCTGCTGACGGGCAATCTCCTGCAGATGGAGCGCGTGGCGGGCAAGCTGCGCCAGATCCTGGCCTCCATGTCCAGCGCCGTGCTGATGGTGGAGCTGGACGGCTACCTGAGCGAGGCCAACCCCCGGGCGCGCACGCTGCTGAACATCGAGGGCGAGCTGCCCATTCTGGCCTCCGCCGTCCTGCCCGAACCCTTGCAGAACATCCTGGACGAGGTGGTGGGCGAGGGCCGGCACGTCAGCCAGGACGAGCTGCTGCTGGAGGGCCGGCACGGGGTGCAGACCCTGCGTGTGGACTGCCGCCTGGTGCGCGACGACATGGGCAACCCCATCGGCGTGCTGCAGATCCTCGACGACCAGACCCACCTGATCCACATGGAGCGCCGCCTGGAGCAGAGCCGCACCCTGGCCGCCCTGGGCGAGATGGCCGCCAGCGTGGCCCACGAGCTGCGCAATCCGCTCGGGGGCATCGGCGGCTTCGCGGCCCTCTTGAAGGACCTGCTCGAACCCGAGAGCGATCCGCACCGCTACACGCTGCGGATCATCGAAGGCGTCGAGGGGCTGAACAAGGTGGCCACCAACCTGCTGACCTACACGCGCCCCGTCGAGCCGCGCCTGCAGGTGCTGGATCTGCGCCAGCTCCTGCGCGAGGTGCTCAGTTTCATCCAGATCGAGGTGGAGCAGGCCCGCCTGCCGCTGGAGCTGGAGATCGACCTGGGGTTGACCGAACTGCCCGTGCGCATGGACCCCGAGCTGATGCGCCAGAGCTTCCTCAACCTGTTCAAGAACGCCGTGCAGGCCTTCGAGGGCGGCCCGGGCCGGCTGGGCTGCCGCGTGCGCGAGACCCGCGCGCCGGGCGGCGCCGGACGCATCGCCGTGGAGGTCTGGGACACGGGGCCGGGCATTCCCGAGAACCTGCACGAGAAACTCTACAACCCCTTCTTCACCACGCGCGCCAAGGGCACGGGCCTGGGCCTGGCCATCGTGCGCAAGAACGTGGAGCTGCACGGCGGCGTGATCAGCCTGCGCTCCAAACCGGGACAGGGCGCCTGCTTCACCGTCCAGCTGCCCCTGGCCAACGAGTTGTGAGCGTGGGATTGTTGATGGAGGGGTCGAGGCGCGATCCCTGAGGCTCCGGAGCCTGGGATCCCGTTCGGGGAGTCGGAGGAACCAATGAGGCGGACCACAGGCAAGCGCTGTGCGCGCGCCCGACACGGTCGGCCCCGATCCTACAAGCGGGGCTCGGACTCGATCAACGCCTTCGTGCTCTCTTCGCAGCTTCGTGACCTTCGTGGTTCGATCGGGTTGTTCTCCCAGAAGAGGTGGCCATGAGCGACGTGATGGGCAGCCGGCAAGTCCTGGTGGTGGACGACGAGAAGCTGATCCGCGAGCTGCTCCAGGAGGGGCTGGGCCGGCTGGGCTACCAGATCCGCACCGCGGGCGGGGGCCGGGAGGCCCTGGAGCTGCTGGCCCAGGAGTCCGCCGACCTGGTGCTGACGGACATCAAGATGGACGGGATGGACGGCTACGAGTTCCTGGAGGAGCTGCGCCGGCGCGTGCCCGACCAGATGGTCCTGATGATGACCGCCTACGGCAGCGTGGAGAGCGCCATCCGGGCCATCAAACTGGGCGCTTTCGACTACATCCAAAAGCCCTGCATGGTGGCCGAGGTGGACCACCGCCTGCGCAAGGCCTTCGAGCACCGCGACCTGCTGCTGGAGACGCGCATGCTGCGCGGCCGGCTGGAGGGCCGCGAGGAGTTCGGGCGCATCGTGGCCCGCAACAAGGTCATGAAGCAGATCTTCGACATGATCCGCACCGTGGCACCCTCGGGTTCCAGCGTGCTGATCCAGGGCGAGAACGGCACGGGCAAGGAGCTGGTGGCCCGCGCCCTGCACCACTACAGCGACCGCGCCGACAAGAAGTTCGTGGCCAAGAACTGCGCGGCCATCCCCGACGCCCTGCTGGAGAGCGAGCTCTTTGGCCACGTCAAGGGCGCCTTCACGGGCAGCGTGGGCGACCGCAAGGGCATCTTCGAGGAAGCCGACGGCGGCACGCTCTTCCTGGACGAGATCAGCGAGATGCCCCTCAATCTGCAGAGTAAGTTGCTGCGCGTGTTGCAGGAGGGCGAGCTGCAGCGGGTGGGCTCCAACGACGTGGTCAAGGTGGACGTGCGCCTGATCAGCTCCACCAACCGCGACATGAAGTCCGAGGTGCAGGAAGGCCGCTTCCGGCGCGACCTGTTCTACCGCTTGAACGTCATTCCCATCACCCTGCCGCCGCTGCGCGAGCGCGTGGACGACATCCCGCTATTGGCCGAGCACTTCCTCAAGAAGTACGCCCAGCGCATGAACCGCACCATCCTGGGGATCGAGGAGGGCGGGATGCGCTACCTGGTCTCCCGGCGTTGGGAGGGCAACGTGCGCGAGTTGGAGAACACCATCGAGCGCGCCGTGGTGATGGCCACCGGCCCGATCCTCGACGCCGGCAGTTTCAAGCCCCTGGAACAGTTCGCCGAGGAGGGCGGGGACTTCGAGCTGCCCGCCGCGGACATCACGGTGGACGAGATGGAGAAGCGGCTGATCCTGGCCACGCTCAAGCGCTACAACAACAACCGCACGCGCACGGCCGAGGTGCTGGCGATCAGCATCCGCACCCTGCGCAACAAGCTTAACGAGTACCGCGCGGCGGACCCCGGCCTGTCGGCGATCATCGACAAGGGCGCGCCCGACGCCGGCGAGTGAGCCATTTGGTTTGAACCACGGAGTCACAGAGACACAGCCCGGAACCATCAAGCTGGGTTCTTGCCGTGCCTCTGTGCCTCTGTGGTGATTCCAACGGAGGTGGATGAGTGAGCAGGCCGAAGCTGCAGCGTTGGTGGCTCGCCGCGGGCGTGGCCTTTCTGCTGGCCGTGCTCTTCAGCCTGCTGGACGCCGGGCTCTTCGGGCTGGAGGACCGCAGCCTGGACCTACGCTTCCAGCTGCGCGGGCCGCGCTCCGTGGAGCACAGCCCGCTGGTGCTGGTCACCGTGGACAACCGCAGCTACAAGGACCTGAACCAGCGCTGGCCCTTCCCGCGCGGTCACTTCGCCCGCGCGCTGCGCAACCTGAAGCGGATGGGCGTCCGGCTCATCGTGCTCGACATCCAATTCACCGAGGAGGCGGTGGGGGACTCCGCCGGCCTGGCCGAGCTGGCCGCCGCCGTTCGCGAGTGCGCCCCGGTGGTGCTCTCGGGCGAGCTGGTCTACGAGCGCGGCGGCTACCAGCGGCTGGACCGTCCGCTGCCCGTCCTGCTGGAGACCGGCCAGCCCTGGGCCCTGGTCAATGACCTGAGCGACCCCGACGGCGTCAACCGACTCTACCCGCTCTTCCTGCCCGATCCCGGCGACGGCACGCCGCGGGCCGTGCTGGGGGCGCGCCTGCTCTACACGCTGGATTCGCTGGAGGGCCGCGGTGGCGCGGGCCTGGCCTTCGGGCCCATCGCCGGCGGCCTGCGCCGCCTGGGAGAGCGCGCCCTGCGCCTGGAGCCGGGCAAGGCCAACGCTGTCCGCATCAACTATTACGGCCCCGCCGGAACCTGGACCCACCGCAGTTTCTCCGACTTCCTCGACGACGCGGAGTTCACCCTGGCCGACCCGGACCAGGACGCCGACTACGTGGAGCAGTTCGCCGACAGCGCGCTCTTCCAGGCCCTCTGGCCCGGCGAGGTCCATCCCTTCGCGGGCAAGGTGGCCCTGGTGGGCGTGAGCGCCACGGATCTGCACGACGACAAGCGCACGCCCTTCTTCAACTACCAGGGCCTCCGCCAGCTCATGCCCGGGGTGGAGGTGCACGCCCACGCCGTGCAGACGATGCTGGACGGCGCCTGGATCGTCAACCCGCTCACCGGCGCCCGCGCCTGGCTGCTGCTGGCCGCCATGGCCCTGGCCGGCGGCTGGATCACGCGCCGGCTGGGCCCCCTGCGCGCCCTGCTGCTCCTGTTGCCGCTGGCGGCCGGCTGGCTGGCCCTGGCCCAGTGGGCCTTCGTCCGCCACAACCTCTGGCTGGAGCTGGTGGCGCCGCTGGCCGCGCTGGCCTTCGCCTGGACCGCCGGCACGCTCCTGCACTTCCTCCAGGCCCGCCGGGAGCGGGCCCAGATCCGCGGCATGTTCGCCCAGTACGTGCCCGAGGCCGTGGTGGCCGAGCTGATCAAGAGCCCGGACAAGCTGGTGCTGGGCGGCGAGGAGCGCGAGATGAGCGCGCTGTTCAGCGACGTGGAGGGCTTCACGTCCGTCTCCGAGCATTTGAGCCCGACCCAGCTGGTGGAGCTCCTGAACGAGTACCTGACCGAGATGACCCAGTGTGTCACGGACGAGGGCGGGATCATTGACAAGTATGAGGGCGACGCGATCATCGCCGAGTTCGGCGCGCCCCTGCCCTGCGCCGACCACGCCCTGCGCGCCGCCCGGGCCGCGCTGCGCATGCAGGAGCGGCTGGTGGGAATGCGCGAGGATTGGGCCCGGCGCGGCAAGCCCCAGCTCAAGGCCCGGGTGGGCGTCAACAGCGGCCTGATGGTGGTGGGCAACATGGGCAGCCGGCAGATCTTCGACTACACGGCCATGGGCGACGCCATGAACCTGGCCTCGCGCCTGGAGGGCGTCAACAAGTACTACGGCTCCTACATCCTGCTCTCCGGCGACAGCTGGCGCCGGCTGGACGGGGCCTTCCTGGGCCGGCAGCTGGACGCCATCCGGGTCAAGGGCCGCCGGGAGCCGGTGGACCTGTGGGAGTTGCTGGACCGGACTGACTCCCCCCGGGCTGCCGAACTGCAGGAGCGGATCCGGTGCTGGGACGCGGCGCGCGCCCTCTACCTGGCGCGCGACTTCAGCGCCGCCGCCGCCGCCTTCGCGGCCCTGCTGGAAGAGAATCCCACTGACGGCCCGGCTCGCACGCTGGCTGCCCGTTGCCGTGCGTTCGGGCTCCAGCCGCCCGCTCCGGATTGGGACGGCGTGCAGGAGATGACCGAGAAATGAAAGCCTTCCTGTTGCACGCGCTGGTGGCCCTGCTGCTGCGGCTGCCCTATCCCGCGCTGCTGGCGCTGGGGCGGGCCATGGGCTGGCTCTGGTTCCACTTGATCCCCGTCCGGCGCGCGCTGATGCTGGCCAATCTGCACAAGGCCTTTCCCGACTCCACGCCGGCTTGGCGCCGCCGGGTCTGCCGGGACTGCATGACCCACTTCGCCACCATGGGCCTGGAGCTCTTCTGGCTGCCGCGGATGGACCACGAATGGCAGGCCCAGCGGGTGCGCTTCCTCGCTCCGGAAGTGGCCCGGCGCCTGCTGGAGCGGGGCCGGGGCTTGATGGGCGTGGGCGGCCACCTGGGCAACTGGGAGGTGATGGGGATCGGCTGCGTGGACCTGGGGCTGGACGTGAGCTACATCGTCAAGCGGATCCACGACCCCGTCCTGGACGAGATCGTCAACCGCGCGCGCGCCGGGCACGGGGTGGAGATCATCTTTTCCCGCGACGCCTCGCGCGGCGTGCTGAAGCACTTCCGCCGCAACCGGCTGATTGCTTTCCTCTCCGACCAGGACGCGCGCAGCCACGGCGTCTTCGTGCCCTTCTTCGGCCACCCGGCCTCCACGCCCAAGGGCGCGGCGGTCTACGCCCTGCGGCTGGGCGTGCCGCTGATGTTCGTCAACTGCGTGCGCGTGCCCGGCGGCCGCTTCGAGGTGGAGTTCCTCGAGGTGCCCCTTGACGAAGGCTGGACCTTCTGCGACGAACACGTCGAGGCCCTGACCGCGCGCTACACGGCCCTGCTGGAGGAGCGCGTGCGCCGCACGCCCGCGCAGTGGTTCTGGATGCACCGCCGCTGGAAGACCCAGCCGGAGGCTTGATTCCCAGGGCCCGTCCCGGGCGGCCGATGGCTGGACCGAGCTTGTTCCCCGTCCGGCTCCATCCCGCCCCTTGGTCTGTTACCTTGGAAACAAGATGCGCACCCTCGTCATCCACACCGCCTTTCCCGGCGACCTGATCCTCTTGACCCCGCTGCTGGACCGCCTGCGGCGGGAGCCCGACTTGGAGTGGCTGGGCCTGGTGACCCGGCCGAGCTGCGGCTCCCTGTTCCAGGGCGATCCGCGCCTGGATGAGCTCATTCTCTACGACAAGCGCGGCGCCGACGCCGGCTGGGCGGGTTTCCGCCGCCTGGTGCGCCGGATGCGCAGCCACCAGGTGGACCGGGTGATCTGCCCGCACCGCAGCCTGCGCTCCAGCGCGCTGGCCTGGAGCAGCGGGGCCTTTGAGCGGGTGGGTTTCTCCAGCGCCGTGGGCAGTCTGGTCTACACCGAGCTGGTCTTCGACGCCCGCCGCCTGCACGAGATCGACCGCAACCTCAGTCTGGCCGGTCCGCTGGAGGAGGGCGCGGAGCCCGCGCGCCCCAGCCTCTACGCCGATCCGCTGGAGGAGGCCCGCGTCCGCGATCTGTTCGAGGCCCGCGGCCTGGTGCTGCCCGTGGCCCTGGCGCCGGCCTCCCTCTGGGAGACCAAACGCTGGCCGGCCCGGCACTTCGGCACCCTGGCGGATCGGGTGATGGAGGCCAGTGCGGCGGACATCGTCCTGCTTGGCGGCCCGGGCGACCGCGCCCTCTGCACCGAGGTGGCGGATCAGGTCCACGGCTGCCGCAAGGGTCGCGTGCACGTGCTGGCCGGCGAGCTGGAGCTGCGCGAGAGCTTCCAGGCCCTGCGCCTCTGCCGCCTGGCCGTGGTCAACGACAGCGCGCCCCTGCACCTGGCCCAGGCCGCCGGCATCCCCACCTTCGCCCTGTTCGGTTCCACCATCCCCGGTTTCGGCTTCGGCCCGCGCGGCCCGCGCGACCGGGTCTTCCAACTGAAGTTGGACTGCATTCCCTGCGGCATCCACGGCCACCGGCGCTGCCCACTGGGCACCCTGGCCTGCTTGAGCGAGCTGGATCCCGAGAGCGTGGCCCGGGCCGTGGTGGAAGAGATCAACCAGCCCGCCGCCGGAGGGTCGGCCGCGTGAGCGCCGCCTGGCCCCAGCCCGCCCCTGAGGGGGCCGAGTCCGGCACCTCGCCCCCCGCCCGCGCCTGAGCCCGCCCGGCGAGCGCCCGCCGGCCCTTTCGTCAATCCGTTCATCCACCAATAGATGGAGCACGCCATGAGCATGCACCGCCGCTCCGCCCTCACGGGCCGGCCCTTCGCCCCCGACACGCTGATGATGGGCTACGGCTACGATCCCTTCCTCTCCGAAGGCTCCGTCAAGCCGCCGGTCTTCCTCACCAGCACCTTCGTGTTCCGAAATGCGGAAGAGGGCAAGCGCTACTTCCAGTGGGCCTACGGCTTGAAAGAGCGCGACCCGAACAGCGATCCGGAGATGGGCCTGATCTATTCGCGGCTCAACAACCCGGACCTGGAGATCCTTGAGAACCGGCTGGCCTGCTGGGAGAGCGCCGATTTGAGCCTGGTCTTTTCCAGCGGCATGTCGGCCATCACCACCACCGTGCTGGCGCTGGTCAAGCCCGGCCAGGAGATCATCAGCACCAATCCCGTCTACGGCGGGACGGACTTCTTCTTCGAGCATATCTGCCCGCGCCTGAACATCACGGTCCACCGGGTCTGTGCCGGCAGCGACACGCCGGCCAAGGTCGAGGCCCTGCTCAAAGAGCGCGCCGGACGCGTGCGGCTGGTCCACGTGGAGACGCCCTCCAACCCCACCAACTCGCTGGTGGACATCCGGGCCCTGGCCCGCGTCATCAAACAGACGGGCGAGGCTCCGCCGGACTCGGAAATCCTCCTGATGGTGGACAACACCTTCCTCGGGCCGCTCTTCCAGCAGCCGCTCACCCTGGGGGCGGACCTCTCCGTCTACAGCGCCACCAAGTTCATCGGCGGCCACAGCGACCTGGTGGCCGGCGCGCTGATGGGCTCGCACAAGCTGCTCAAGGAGGTGGCGGTCTTCCGCACCATTCTGGGCACCATGGCCGAACCCTTCACCTGTTGGCTCCTGATGCGCAGCCTGGAGACCCTGGACGTGCGCATGCGCCGGCAGCAGGAGAACGCCCGGCGGCTGGTGACCCTGCTCAAGGCCCACCCCGCCGTGGCGCGCGTCTACTATCCGGGCGAATTGGGGGAGACCCAGAACGCCATCTGGCAGCGCCAGTGCTCGGGCTCGGGCAGCCTGATCGCCTTCGAGGTCCAGGGCGGCGAGGCCGAGGCCTTCCAGGTCCTCAACCGGGTGGAGATCTGCAAGATGGCCGTCTCGCTGGGGGGCACGGAGAGCCTGATCGAACACCCCTCCACCATGACCCACAGCGATCTGGACGAGGAGACCAAGGCCAGCGCGGGCATCACGCCGGCGATGATCCGCCTCTCCGTCGGCCTGGAGAACATCGAGGACCTGGAGGCCGACCTGCGCTCGGCTCTGGCGGTCCTGGAGTAACTCGCCGTCCATGGACCGGGTCGCGCCCCGCCGGCGCGGCCCGGTGTTCTTCCTTCTGTCCAGCCTCCCGCACCCTTCCACTCGCAAGCAACCGTCCTGCCCGCCAGTGCCGCAACCTGGCGGCGGCGGGACCCGTTGATCCGGCCCCAAGGGAGGATCCCATGCCTGGCTTGAAGCTGCTGGCCCGCCTGCTCCTGCCCGCCGCCTGCGAACTCTGCGGCCGCCCACTGGATGCCGAAGCCTCCAACTGGCGCCTGCCTGTGGTGGCCTGCGCCGATTGCCTGGCCGCCCTGCGCGCCCGCGCCCACCAGCCGGCCTGGCAGCTGGACGGGCGGCCGGTGCGGGCCCTGTTCTGGTACGAGGACGAGGTGCTGGGCTGGGTGCGCCGGCTCAAGCGCGGCGGCCAGGAGGCCCTGCTCCACCGGCTGGCCGGGGGCTGGCCGGACTGTCCCTTGCCGCGGGGGGCCGGCCTGCGCCTGACGCCGGTTCCCGCCGACGCCCGGCGCACGCGGGAGCGGGGCGGCGACCACGTGGCGCGGCTGGCCTGGCTCTGGGGACGGCGCTGGGGCCTGGACTGCGTGCAGCCGCTGCGGCGCCGGGGCGGGGCGCATCAGATCGGGCTGGACCGGCGGGAGCGGCGACACAACCTGGCCGGCCAGCTGGGTCTGCGCCGCCGCGCCTGGGGCGGCCGGCGCCTGCATCCTGGTCCCGTCCTGCTGGTGGATGACGTGGTGACCACGGGGGCCACGCTGCTGGCGTGCGCCGAGGTGCTGGCCGCCGCCGGTTGGGAGGTGCGGGGCGCCCTGGCCCTGGCGTTGACCCCCCACCCGGAACTGCGAGGTCCCCAGCTGGCCGGATTGACGGCCTGGCTCGACGGAAGTCCATGAGGCGTTGCGCCATACCCGGAGAAAAGGCCGCGTCCCAGCCCGCGAAACGTTTGTTTTTCCCGGGTCAGCTACTACTTTGGCACTTCCTGTCGCGGCCAGGCACTTCCACGCCCGGCTCGCCGCGGAACGCCGCCCGGAGCAGACCCTCCAGCCAGGAACTGCCACGACACGGGCCTTTCAATTCAGGCATGGGACCAGGGAGTCGAGCGTATGTGGGAAAGCCGCACGGGATGGACGCGCGCCGTCACGAACCTATTCGCCGTCTCCCTGTTGGCCAGTACCCTGTTCACCGCCTCCTGCACGACCCTGCGTCCGGCCCTCCAGGCGACAGCCAGCCCGGAGCTGGCGACCCCGCCGGACACCCTCAGCTCCGCCGACCAGTACTACCTGCTGCGCAGCCGCTTTCAGCAAGCGGAGGGCCTGTCCCAGACCGGCCAGGACGTGGCGGCCCTGGACAGCCTGCGCGACTTGATGCTCGACCTGCGCCAGCCCGGCGTGCGGATGGACTCCCTGCGCTGGGCCCTCCAGTTGGACGTGGTGCGGCAGATGGCCGCCCTGTTGGAGAAAACAGGTCCCGATCCTAGCGAGGATGAGGGCTACCGCTCGGTGGACTTCCAGGTGCAGCTGCTCAGCGACAGCCTGAGCGCCTACGCCTCCGCGCCGGATTCCCTGCTGCAGGCCGTGTTGGTGCCCAGTGCGGCCGACCAGGAGAGCGATTCCCTGCTCGCCGAGGTGCTGCAGGCGCCGGACAGCCTGGCCCTGCGCCGGATCTCCATGCCGGACATTCCGGACTGCGACCGGCGCGAAGTGCAGCAGATGGTGGACTACTTCGTCAGCGGTCGGGGCCGGCGCTTCTACCAGATCTGGCTGGACCGCTATCCCAAGGTGGCCCCCACCATCCGCCAGGTTCTGCAGGAAGAAGGCATGCCCGAGGACCTGATCTTCCTGGCCATGATCGAATCCGGCTTCCGGATCTCGGCCACCAGCCGGGCCAAGGCCAAGGGTCCCTGGCAGTTCATTCCGGGCACGGCCACGCTCTTCGACCTGCGCGTGGACTACTGGATGGACGAGCGGCTCGACCTGGAACGCGCCACGCGCGCCGCCTGCCGTTTCCTGCGCCGTCTCTACGACCGCTACGACGACTGGTACATGGCCATGGCCGCCTACAACTGGGGGCCGGGCAACATCGACCGCGCCATCAAGCGCGGCGCCGACGACTACTGGAGCATCACGCGCATGCCCAGCGAGACCCGCAACTACGTGCCCACCTATCTGGCGGCTCGCCGGGTCTTCCAGGAGGCCGAACTGCACGGCTTCAGCCTGGAGCAGCCCGTGGACCTGCCCGAGCTGGACGTGCTCGAGGTCGCCGGCTGCATCCACATCAACCGCCTGGCCGAGCTCTTCGAGCTGAACCAGGAGTCTCTGCGCGAATCCAACCTGCACCTGGTGCAGGGGAGCACGCCCCCCGACGGCGGCCACATCTACGTGCCGGCGGAATCCTCCCAGCGCTGCCGCGACCTGCTGCTGGAGCTGCCCGAATCCGCCTTCCAGGACTGGGTCCGCCACAAGGTGCGCAAGGGCGAGACGGTGACGGGCATCGCCCAGCGTTACGGCGTGAGCGCGTCGGAACTGCGCACTGTCAACAAGCTCAGCCGGCGCTCGAAGCTCAAATCCGGGCGCGTCCTGCTGATTCCGCTCTCCACCCAGGAACGCGAGCCCCGCGAGGAGCGGGCCGAGGCCGAGCCGCGCAAGAGCACGCGCAAGGCCGGGTCCAAGACCCAGACGCGTTCCGACGGCCTGCCCGTCCACAAGGTCCGGCGCGGCGAGGTGCTCGATCGCATCGCCCGCACCCATGGCCTCAGCGTGGCCAAGTTGATGGACTGGAACCAGCTCAAGCGCGCGGACCGGATCTACCCCGGCCAGGAGCTGCTGCTGGCGGATCCGGATTCCGTGGAGCAGGTCGACGAGCGGAGCACGGAGTTGGCGGATGCCGGCCAGGAGAACCTCTCCCGCCGGGAATCGGCCCGCAGCGCCGGGCGCGAGAGTGCGTCGCCCCCCAAGGCCAGCAAGGGCCAGAAGACCCGCACCCACGTGGTGCGGGCCGGCGACACCGCGGGTGCCATCGCCGCCAAGTATGGGATCAGCGTCAAGCAACTGGTGCAGGCCAATGGTCTGGGGCGCCGGGCCAAGATCGTCACGGGCCAGCGTCTGCGCATCCCGGGAAAAGCGGCGGACACTGCGGGCGGCCAGCGGCAACTGGTGCACGTCGTCAAATCCGGCGAGAGTCTGTGGGCCCTGGCCCGGCAGTACAAGGTCAAGGTCACAGATTTGAAGCGTTGGAATAACTTGCGCGGCAACGAGATCCATGCGGGCAGCCGCCTGGTGATCATTCTATCGGAGGAAGGATGAATCGAGAAGCCCTGGTGGAGGCGGTCACCACCACGAGCGGATTGTCCCGCGAGGAAGTCAAGGTCGTGCTGGAAAACCTGCTGAACACCATCTCGGACGAGCTCTGCAAGGGCGGCCGGGTGGAACTGCGCGGGTTTGGCGTGTTCAGCATTCAAGAGAGGCGCCCGCGGCCGGCCCGCAACCCGCGTTCGGGCGAGACCGTCTGGCTGGAGGAGCGCCGCGTGGCCAGCTTCAAGCCGGCCCAGAAGCTCAAGCAGCGTATCCAGGATCATCAAGCCTGAAATCGCATCAGTCCATAGGAGGCTACCGTGCCCTGCGGTAAGAAGCGCAAGCGTCATAAGATCTCAACGCACAAGCGGAAGAAGCGGCTTCGCAAGAACCGTCACAAGAAGAAGTAGTCCGCCGCGTAGCTGTGGAATCTCCCATGGGGGCGCGCCGCGCCCCCATGGTCGTCCTGGCCTCCCGCCATTCGTGAGGCGCCGTGAGTCCTACCCAGAGATCCCGCCCCGATCCGGACCGGGTCTGGCCGCTGCATGAGTTGGCGCGGGAGTTCTCCGCCCGGTTGGAGGAGGACTGGCCCCCGCTCTGGGTGCAGGGCGAGATCTCAGGTCTGAAGCTTCATGCTGCCTCGGGCCATCGCTACTTCACCCTGAAGGACGAGCGCTCCCAGTTTCCGGCCGTGCTCTGGCGCAGCCGGCTGGCGCCCGGCGCCCCCGAGCCCCGGGACGGCCAGCGCGTGGAGGCCCTGGTCCAGCTGGTGTTCTATGGCCCCCAGGGTCGCCTGCAGCTGGACGTGCAGCGGCTGCGGGGCACGGGCCAGGGCGAGCTGCTCCAGGCCTTTCTGGAGCTCAAGGAGCGCCTGGCCCGGGAGGGTCTGTTCGACCCGGCCCGCAAGCGGCCCCTGCCCGCCTATCCCCGCCACATCGGCCTGCTCACCTCGGAATCCGGCGCTGCCCTGCAGGACATGCTCAAGGTCTTCCGGCGCCGCTGGCCGGGCCTGCGCTGCAGCCTGCTGCCGGTGCCCGTCCAGGGTCCCCAGGCCGGTCCGGCGCTGGCCCGCGGGCTGCAGCGGCTGGCTGCTTGGCCGGGGCTGGAGCTGGACCTGATCATCCTGGGCCGTGGCGGCGGCTCCTTCGAGGATCTCTACTGCTTCAACGACGAGGCCCTGCTGCGGGCCATCGCCACCTGCCCGCTGCCCGTGGTCTCCGCCGTGGGCCATGAAATTGACACGCCGCTGAGCGATCTTGCCGCCGACCTGCGGGCCCCCACCCCCACGGCGGCGGCGGAACTCTGCGTGCCCGACCTGATCCAGGTGCTGGAACGCGTGGAGCGCGACGGGCGGCGCCTGACCCAGAGCCTGCGGCTGCGCCTGGAGCGCGAGAACCGACGCCTGCGGGCGGCGCGCACGCATCGGGCGCTGGCCGAGCCCCTGCGCCGGTTCCACGAGACGCGCCAGGCGCTGGACGAGCAGGGGCAGAGCCTGCGCGCAGCCTTAAGCGGCCGGCTGGGTCGCTCCGAAGAAGGACTGCGGGCCGCCCAGCGGCGCTTGCGCGGCGCCTTGGAGCGCGGCCAGTCGGGGGCGGCCACCCGCCTGCAGGGCTGGCCGCGACGTCTGGCGACCCTGGCCGCGCGGCTGGGCCGCGAGGCCAGGGAGCGCGAGGAGCGCCAGGCGGCCCGGCTGGATCCGCTGCTGCGGCGCCGGCTGGAGGACCTGTCCCGCCGACTGGCGGAGGCGGGCCGGGGGCTGGAGCGGCTGGAGGCGGGGCGGCTGGCGGCCCTGGCCCTGCGGCTGGGGTTCGCCCGGGTGCGAGACGAGGACGGCCGGCCCGTGGAGCGCGCCGGCGCGCTGCAGCCCGGCCAGCGGATTGAGCTGGGCTTCCAGGACGGGCGGGCCCGGGCCCGGGTGGACGAGATTTCCAAGGAGGATGCATGAGCGAAGCGCCGGCCACCTTCGAAGAGGCCCTGGAGCGGCTGGAAGAGATCGTCCAGAAGCTCGAAGAGGGCGAGATCGGGCTGGAGGAGAGCCTGGCCGCCTACCGGGAGGGCATGCTCCTGCACCGCTTCTGCCAGGAGCGCCTGCGCCACGTGGAGGAGGAGCTGCTCACGGTGCTGCGCGAGGCGCCGGCGGGCGAGGACGCCGCCGCGCCGGCGCTCCAGCCATGAGCCCCTCGTCCGCGGCGGACACGCCGGGCTGGTGTCCGCCCCCCGGCGCCGTGCTGGGCATCATGGGCTCCGCCCGGCCGGAGGGTCTGCGCGAAATCTGGCCCGGGCTGCGGCGCGGGCTGGAGGCCCAGGGCCTGCGCTTCCAGCTGGCCCGCGAGCTGGTGGTGCGCGCCGCCTTCCGCGACCACGAACTGGGACCCTCCTGCCTGGCCGTGCGGCCGGAGGCCGAGCTGGGTCCCGGGCTGGATCTGCTGCTCAGCCTGGGCGGCGACGGTTCGCTCTTGGCCGCCGTGGGCCTGGTGGGCGACACGCTGCCCGTGATGGGCCTGCACATGGGCTCCATGGGCTACCTGACGGCCACCACGCCCGACCAGCTCGCCCGCAGCCTGGAGGACCTGGCCGCGGGCCGGCTGCGCGAAGAGCGGCGCATGATGCTGCGCGTGAGCGTGGAGGAAGCCGGCCACCCGGGCGTGGAGCGGCTCAGCGCCGACGCCCTGAACGACGTGGTGGTGAGCAGCGGCCTGCCCGGCCGCGTGGTGCGGCTGGTGACGCGGATCAACGACGAGACTTTGTTCATGGTCACCGGCGATGGGCTGATCCACGCCACGCCCACGGGCTCCACGGCTTACAACCTGGGCGGGGGCGGGCCGATCCTCGATCCCGGGATGGAGGCCATCGTGCTCACGCCCGTGATGCCGCACTCGGTCAGCGTGCGGCCCATCGTGGTGGCGCCGGGCTCGCGCATCGAGACGCGGATCCGCTCGCGCCACGGCTGCATGGAGCTGAGCGTGGACGGTCGGCTGAACCGCTCGCTCTCCGAGGACGCCGTGGTGCGCGTGGAGCGCTCGCCCAAAGTGGCGCGGCTGCTCAAGCCCCGCCTGCCGGGCTTCATCGGCGTGCTGCGCGACAAGTTGAAATGGAACCAGGAGGAAGACGCATGAGCCAGCCCGGGGCCCGCGCGGCATGAATCTGCTGAAACGCCTGAGCCAGGCCATGACCCGCACGCGCGAGGAGTTGGGCGGGCGGTTGCGCGAACTGCTGGGCACCGGCCGGCGGGTGGACGCGGCCATGCTCGACGAGCTCGAGGAGATCCTGCTCTCCGCCGACCTGGGGCTGGACACGACGGAAAAGGTGATCGAGGCCCTGCGCCAGCGCATCCGCGGCGACGCGGACACGCCGCTGGAGCAATTGATCGAGGAGGAGCTGCTGGCCCTGCTGCACGGTGCCACCGCCGAGCTGCGCCAGCCCGCTCCGGGCGAACCCCGTGTGGTGCTCGTGGTGGGCGTCAACGGCAGCGGCAAGACCACCACGGCGGCCAAACTGGCGGCCCGGGGCAAGGCCGAGGGCCGCAGCGTACTGCTGGTGGCCGCGGACACCTTCCGCGCTGCGGCGGCCGAGCAGCTGGAAGTCTGGGCCGGGCGGGCGGGCGTGGATCTGGTGCGCGCCGCGGCCGGGGCGGACCCGGCGGCCGTGGCCTTCGACGGGCTGAGCGCGGCCCTGGCGCGCGGCCACGACCTGGTGCTGGTGGACACGGCGGGACGCCTGCACAACAAGAAGAACCTCATGCTGGAACTGGACAAGATCACGCGCGTGCTGAGCCGCAAGGTGCCCACGGCCCCCCACGAGGTGCTGTTGGTGCTGGACGGCACCACGGGGCAGAACGCCCTCAGCCAGGCGCGGATCTTCACGGAGGCCACGGGCGTGACCGGCTTGGTCCTCACCAAACTGGACGGCACGGCCCGGGGCGGGATCGCCCTGGCCATCCACCAGGAGCTGGGCATCCCCGTGCGCTGGATCGGCGTGGGCGAACAGTTGCAGGACCTGGAGCCCTTCGACGCCAGCCTCTACGCGCGGGCCCTGTTCGAGGGGCTGACCGCCCTCGAGTGAGTGCCCCTGCCGGGGGTTCTCACCACAGAGGCGCAGAGGCACAGAGCTAGAAGAGGTTTTTGCCTGGGTTGGGTGTGGCGGGTTCGATGGTCTGTTAGAGCACGAAGGCTCGAAGACTCGAAGAAGATTTGTGTCACGTGAGGTGAAGGCTGATCGAGGAATCACCACCACGGAGGCACAGAGGCACAGAGTTCTCATTGGATTTGGCTTCGGTCGAGACGTGGACTTCCAGTGGACTGTTTGCGCACAAAGGCCCGAAGTCTCGAAGACGATGTAGCGATTTGCATTTCGTGAGGTGAAGCCCACAGGGCTGAACCAGAACCCGGTGGTGACGCCGTCAGGCGGAACCAATTACATGGTGGCAGGAATCAGTTGGCTCGGCCGTCTGTTCGACGCCCGCCGTGAGGCGGGCTAGTTACGGCCGCTGAAAAAAGCGCCTCTTTGGCTCCACCTTTCTGGCGCAAGCAGAAAGGTGGAAAACATGGTGCCAGGCCGGTGCCAGGCCGGTGCCAGGTCGGTGCCAGACCGGTGCCAGGCCGGTGCCAGAGCACTGTCAAGCGGGGTTTACATCTGCGCATTAGCGGCCGGATGGCAGCCCTGTGATGGGATCCCCCGGTCAAGCCGGGG